>BNJV01000302.1_pt1 | contig 387508 bp, 612 predicted proteins | sample 8540591 | NCBI WGS metagenome assembly BNJV01 (sample SAMD00202457, study PRJDB9452) | human saliva metagenome | host: Homo sapiens
GCGCGCCCACGGTGGCGTTTTCTTCGCCTCCCGGGTCACCACGCCGTGTGCGGAACCTCCGCAGCCATAATGGGAACGTAGCCTGCCTGCCCCTCGCAGCTGAGAAAGCACAGGTGGAAATTGCGAGGAACCCGAGCCACTCCGGAGTTTTCGCTGGCCCAGCTCTCTTCCCGTCGCGCGGTCCACGTGTGTGATTTTCTCGTCCGTCGTCGCGACTTTGACGACGTCGTCCACGCGTGCCGACTTCGGAGGGTCTTAGGATGGTTGGCCTTGACGATTTCCAAAGCTTTGGGGAAGCGTTACGCGGCTGGCCCTTCAGAGGCCGCATAGGCGGAAGAATTCGACGCCTCGATTATCTCTTGCTTATAGAGCAGCACGGAACCGCTGGTGGTGAAGGCAAGCAAAACGACTCCGGCGACCAGCGAAACCCACCTGTGTGTGCGAGCACCATGGCGCGACGTTTTCTGCGGCCGGCCGCCCCTTCCTCTGACGCCGAGGGTTTCCGGCTTTTCGACGTGCGCGGCGGCCGTTTCGCTCGACCGGAAGGGGCTTTCGAAATCGGCTGTCGGGGCGAGCGATCATCCGCTGCTCGATTCGCTTTGCCGCGGGCCGAGGAATTCCGCCGCTCGTTTGCGTGAGACATGTTTGCCCCTCTCAAAGACGCCCGGCGGGCGTCAGCAGCGCAGAGATCGTCGACAGGCATAGTGCGGCGACGGCAGCGCACACATAGCGTGCACGATGCCGCCGCATCCAAAGATCGCGCGCCGCCGACGCAAACCATCGCCCCGCCGCTTTGACCACAAGCGCCAAGCCGACGCCAAAGGCTAAACACGCCGACGACCGGCGCGGTGATGACGTAGACAATGACGCAGCGGAGCCCCGATGCCCACAGCCCCAGCGAAACGGCCCGGACGTCGCTCGCATCCCGACTGTCTGTCAGAGTGCCCTTACTTTCGCTCATCGAGCAAAATGCTAATGACAGGCAATAATAACGTCAACCGTGCATTTCGCAATCCTCGACGTTCGACCGCGCCGCTGATCTGAACGCCCGCAAAACGGCGCGCCGCGACCGGAGATTCAGATTCGGCCCGCTTCTCCCTGCTTCGCCCGGATCCGTTTCGCGGGACTTCGCATCCACGCTGGCCTCCTTGCGCTGCTGCGCGGTGATCGGCGCGGGCGCGTCCGTGAGGGGTCCCAGCTGGCGCCGATCTTCGGGAAGGCGATGACGTCCCGAATCGAGGGGCGTCGGTCAGGAGCGAGACGATTCGATCCCATCCGAAGGCGATTCCGCCGTGGGGCGGAGCGCCGAACCTGAAAAGCGTCGAGAGCAGGAAGCCGAATTTCTCCTGCGCCTCCTCGGCCGAGATCCCCATCGACTTGAAAACCCGCCCTGAACGTCGCGTCTGTGGATGCGGATCGGACCCTCCGCCGATCTCGTTTCCGCTGCAAACTATGTCGCAGGCATAGGCCAGTGCGTTTTCGGGGTCGACGTCGAAGGAGTCGAGGCATCTCGGGTCTTGAGCGAGGTGAAGGCGTGGTGGACCGCGGTCCACGCCGAATGGCCGAGCGCGACGTCGCCCTCCGCGGGCGGCCGTCCCCGAGGGCTTGAACAGCGGCGCGTCGACAACCCATGTGAACGCCCACGCCTTCGGGTCGATGAGGCCGCAGCGCTTGCCGATCTCCAGACGCGCGGCGCCAAGCAGCTCACGCGCCTCGATCGGCGAACCCGCGGCGAAGAACACGCAGTCGCCCGGCTTGGCCTCCCGACCTTTTGCGCCAGCCCCGCCTCTCGGCTCCGAGATGTTTTTCGCGACCGGCCGCTGAGCTCCCGTCCTCGGCGATCGTCACCGTACGCGAGGCCCTTCGCGCCGCGGGCCTCGCCCACTCCCCTGCCACTCGTCGAAGGCGCCCGGCGCGGCTGAGAGCGCCGCCGGGCATGACGACCGCGCTCACGTAGGGATTCTGGAAACACCCTGAACGGCGTGCTCGAAATACCGGTGAGATTGATTGAGTTCGAGGCCGAAGCGCAGGTCGGCTTGTCTGAGCCGTAGCGTTCCATGGCGTCGGCGTGCCGCGCGCGCGGGATCGGCTTTTTGAGATCGTATCCGGATGAGCGCCCACACTCTCGCAGAATGTCCCCGGCGACGGCGAGACGTCATCTTGGTCGACAAAGGACATCTCGATGTCGAGCTGCGTGAATTCGGGCTGGCGGTCGGCGCGAAGTCCTCGTCTCGATAGCAGCGTGCGATCTGGTAGTAGCGCTCCCATACCCGCGACCATGAGCAGCTGCTCTGAACAGCTGGGGCGACTGCGGCAGCGCGCTACCACGATCCGGGGTTCAGCCGCGCGGGAACGAGGAAAGTCGCGCGCGCCTTCGGGGGTCGAACGCGTCAGGGTCGGCGTCTCCACTTCCACGAAATCGTGGCCGTGCAAAACCTCAGGCCGCCTGGGAGGCCTCCGGACCGCAGCCGAGGGCGCATGCATCGGGGCCTGCAGCATCGAGGTATCGGTATCAGGCGAGCCTCCCTCGCCAGCCTGCCTCGGAGACTTGGAAGGAAGCGGGGCGGAGGGGTTGAGGACGACGTCGGCAGCCTCCACCTCGATCTCGCCCGCTGACAGCGCGGCGTTGGCGTTGCCGTCCGGCCGCTCGGCGCACGACTCCCACAATTTGAGGCAATATTCGTTGCGAAGCTCGTGCGCCACTTCTTCGCGAACGGTGACCTGGACGATCCCCGATGCGTCGCGGGAAGGCCGATGAATGCGATTCCCCGTGGTCGCGACGGCGGTCGACCCATCCGGTCGAGAGTGACCGACGAGCCGATGTCTTCCGACCGGAGAGAACCGGCCATGCGTGTGCGGAGCACGTTCTACCTCTTTCGATCTGGACCGCTGCTCGATCTGGGCCGCCGTGCCGCCCGGCCCCGCCAGAAGAGCGGCGGCCACTGCTCAATGATAGTTGCTTCAGTGACGCTGCGGACACCCCTGGGGGCCGGGTTGCGATTCCACGCCTGGGTCGCAAACGGCCCCGCACCAGTTTGCGATGCCGTGACCGGACCGCGGCGCCGCAGCCGCCACGCCGCGATTGTCGCTCGGATCGTCTTCGCGGTGAAGAATGCTGTCTCACCTGCACGAAAAGAAGGGGCACATGGGTGTAGGGAGACGAAAACGCCGCCTTCCCGCGAACGTCTATTTGAGCCCGGTCGTCGAGAGGCTTTTCAATTTGGCTGACGGTCGGCTGCGTATCGCTGATCGCTTTCGAGCCGTGGCGGTTGATAGCCTGCAACCGTCGCAGACAAGCTCGACGGGCAGAATTCTACGCGCTCGCCATGGGCATCCCCTCGCCGCGCAGCTCGTCCAACGGCCCCTGCCGGGCTCGTAGGTGCGACGCCTGCTCGTCCCAGGCGTGCCTGCTCGCTGGCCTCGGCGTCCTTTCCGCGGGCTTGGCGGCGTCACGGCAGCCCCCGCGATGGAGCCTCGTGGTCGGCAGAACTGTTCATGAGGCCCGCGGAGGCATGTCATAGTCCCGCTGTACTCGATTCTCGGCAGCCATGTCCGCCCCGATCGTCAGGGTCGCATTTTCCGCCATGATTTCGGGCGCCTGGATTCTGCCGTCATGGTCGGGCCGGTCGGCAGGCTGGATGGTCGAATCGTTGAATTGGGGCCGTTTTCGGATGCGTCGGTCCTTTTTCTTTTGGGCCTCTCTTTTGCTCATCGTCCTCAGCGCCTGCCGAGCGGACCCCCGGGCCGCTCGTCAGCTGGACGTCAATCATGATCCTCCGTACTCACGGGCGCATCCATCGCGGGCTGCAGGATCCTCCGACCCTGCCAGAGAAGTTCACCGGCGCGGGTGTACGCCGCCGTCGTTCTCACCGGCGTTTTGACTTTCGTTTTTCATTCGCCCTCTGCTTCTCCGCGCGGCACGTACGTCGACTCGCGGCGGGCCTCGCTTCGACGATTCTCATGCGCGGCTGAGCAGCGGCACTCGCTCGGCACCGAGGCTTTCCTTCCCTCCTGTTGCAAAAGATCCACGGCTGGCGCCCCACCGAGGGCCGGGTTCATCTTGACGGTCGGTTCGATCACGTGGGCTTTGGGTTCGTGGATCCAGGGGCGGATCTCCTCCCCGATCTTCGACGGAGGATCGCCTCTCGAACGGCATTCCAGCTCTGCGGCATTCTCGTCGTCGTTCCTGCGAGCTGTATCGGTTCTCCCCGTGGCTCGCTGGCCGGATGGAGCTTGGCGGATTGGGAATGGGATTGGTCTTTTCGGCCATGGCGGTTCATGCGTTGGCCATAGACTCCCAAACGCAGGCAGGGACGACGTCGTCACATCCACGGCTCGCCGACACCTCGGTTTTCTCCTTCTGCGTCGCGGTCGTCGGCTTGGTCCACGCCATCGTCATGCCCGCCCAAGAGTGGGCTTTCGCAGCCTCGGTCGGAACGATGGCGCTGTTGGAGCGCGGTGTGCCCTAATCGTCGTGCGGAGGACAGCCCCCACCCGGATCCGAGGAGGAAGCCCAGCTCGAGGCTTCGTGCCCGCGCAATCGAGTCCAAAAGTCGTTTAGATTTCTCGTCGCTGACGCCTCGCGGTGCCACATCTCACCTCGCAAACACGACGTTTTCACGCGCGAGGACTAGGACTCCTCTAGGCGCATCGTCGCCCCAGCTTTTCGCCTGCCGCTGCTCGCAGGGCGAGCGCGGTGTTATCAGGTTTCGTGGCGCGCGCTGGACAACCGACGGTGAACATGACCGGAATATACGCCGCCCTCGCTCGACGAGGGAATCGGCGGCAGCCTCGCGCCGCGCAACGGCTCCCTTCCCGTCCCGGAGCGACGCGAGAGCATCGACGGCCTCTTTGCGGCCATGACGGCGGCGGAGGGGCTCCGGCGCCTCTAGCAGCGCCGAGACGACGGCGGGACACGCGACGCCGCCGATCGCATAAGGCGACGGCAGCATCGGTCAGGAGGGCGCGAGCGCCTCCCCGAGGGCTGCCGGCCCGGCACAGAGCCGGAAACCGCGGCGCTTCACACCAAAGCAGCGAGGTCTCGCACGAGCGCGCAGCGGCCGCAGCACCAGAGCGGGCGCCGTCGCACTGGAGCTGCGACGCCGCCAGCCGAGTCGCCCGGGCGGCGTCAATTCCAGCGCACGTCCCTTTTCGGCGGACCTCGGACTGCCCGAAGACCTCCTCGCCGCGGTAGAAGGAGCTCGGCACCGGCGCCCGCTGGCGATTCAGGTAGGCGGTGGCCATCCTGATTCTTCTGCGGGGAAAGCGACGTCGTCGGCGTCGGCCCAGACGGGCAGTGAAAAACGGCGGCGCTACGCTTCCCCTCCTCGCCCATATCGACCCCGACAAGCGCGGGTCCAGGTTCGCTCGTCGCCCGACGCGCGAGCTGGCGTGCAAGAGCGCGCAGTCTGATCGGAGTCGCACCAGGGTGCAAAATCGCGCAGTCGACTTTCGTCTCGCCGCCGTATACGGCAGGTCCTCTATCTCACAGCCCAGGGGCGCTCGAAGGCGGGGCGCAAGTGGCGGTCGGCAACCCGGGGCGCATCATGGACCTTATGGACCGCGGCGCACTTCAGCTCGACCTCGGTCCGCTATTTTGTGCCTCGACAGGGCCGACGAAATGTCTGCATAGGATTCACGCAGGATCGTTGAGAAAATCGCCTCCGATGTTCCCCGAGGGTCCGGATATCCGCGCTCGGCGACGATGCGCGCGATCTCGCGCGCGTGGCCGAACGCCCGAGCTGGTCGCAGAAGCGTCACGATCTCGCGGCCCGGCGACCGACGCAGGTCTCGACGGTCTAGCCGATGCACGCCATGGTGCCCGAGCGGCACAAAGATCGGCGCACTGGCGCGGGTTTCGGCCGTCACCGAGGCTCTAGCTGCCCCTCGCTCCTCGTCACGCACCCGCTCGACGGCCGAGATTTGACCATCGAGCTTGGCGCAGCGCGCGTGGCGACGGCGGCGCTTTTCGAACGACGTCGTCCAGAAAGAACGCGAAAAGCCACCGTCGCGCCTGCGCGACAGGACGCTATTGGACGTGCTGGTAGGCCACCGACGTCGCCGCGCGCTGGCTCGGTCGTCGTCGCATCGGGCTGGTCGTCCCAGCTTCGACGTCCCGCGCGAAACCGCACGTACGTCCACCCGCATCGGCCGCACGGGCGCGGCGCGCCGCACCGGCGAGTCCCTCACGTTCGTCGCGCAGGGAGCGCCCCAGGCCGCGCCGCATCGAAAAGCAAACGAAAGCCTGGTGATGGAGCAGACCGAGCTGCCCGTACGCTTGCAGAGAGCCTCGGCAGCAGCGCGCGCAGAACGGTGGAGCAGGCGATGGCCCGCGTCGCGAAAAGCGCCTGTGGGTATTCACGAGGAAATCCTCGAGGGCCGATCGCCGAGCAAGCCAAGTGCGGCCGCCAGCAACCGGCGCCCGGCGTGATCTTGACTCCGCACGAACACGCAGCGCCGGTTCATACTGCAGCACGACTCGCATCCGCTCTCAGATCCCGCGGCTCACAGCCTCGATTCGATGAAGGACCAGGCCGGTCGAGTGAGCCTCGAAACCCTGACGATGGCGCTCCTGGCCCTCGCCGCGCGCGCCCGGCCCGAGTGAGCGGTGCGCAGAGCGGCGCACCGAGGTTTCGGCTCGGGCGCGAGGGACGGCCCAGCAGGCGCCAGCGCCGCGCCGCCAGATGGGGAACTCCGTCGTTACAGTGGAGGTCGGCCACAAAGTGACCGCAAGCTTCCGAAGCAGCCATCGTCCGGCGCTCAGCACTGAAAGGCGGGCCTTGCGACGGCCCGATCTGGGCCACATCGATATTTTCCCGACTCCCTCGTGGATCAGAGTTCCGCTCTCCCCGAGGCGCGCGCGAAAACGCATTTCCCAGGCTCGGGGTTTCAGGCAGGGGCCCGCAGGGAATCAACGAGGACCGCAGCGAGGCTTTCCGCGACTGACGCCGGACGGCCGCCCGCGCCGGGACTCCGGGCATTCAGACCGCGGCCGCCGCCGCGCGATCGTGGTGGTCGCGATGCGACCGCGCCACCCGACGAGCGTCGTTTCGCAAGCACGACCGTCGCGCCGAGGCTGGTTGCGCACGAGTAAAGCTCGCATGCTGCGGGCTGGGCAAAGGCCGGCCTGCGCTTTCGCCGGCTTCAGGCCTCCGGCGCCTACGCCGGCGCCGCATTTATCCAAGGCGCCCCGACCGCCACACGTACGCGCTGACGACAGCAGCCGGCGGAGAACTCAGAAACGGCCCACCACGGGAAAGCAGAGGCGGGTCCGAGGTCGCGTGCGCGACTGGCCAGATCCTCGGCGGGGGTCGGCTGCAGGTCCGCTCGCCGCTGACCGAGTACTGCGATGGGCGTTGATGCCGCGTGCACGTCACGAGGGTGACGAGGTCGCTGCCGGAAACCAGACACGCGCACCCGTCTCGGTCGGCTCGGCCGCGCGTTTCTCTCTGCAGGCGTAACGCACCTGCCGAGTATGCTTCGATGGTGAAGGCGTGTCGCCGATCTTGACCCGGTCGAGGCCCGCGAACATGGTGGCGTTGGCGAGCGGCGACCGCGCTGCGATCACCGATCGGGTTCCGGGGCTGCTCGACCGGCAGAGAGGTTCCTTCGAGGTGCGCCCCTGGAGAAGCGGCAGTGGCGTCAGACGTCCCAATGTGGTAAACAGGGAGGTCGACCGTCGATCGCGGGGATCCGCAGCCGCGCCATCAGGCGCGATTTCGAAATCCGTGCGAGAATGAGCGTTGTACGCGCCGTTTCGAGCTTTTGCCCGCCCCGGTGGGAATGTTTCGTGTCGGCTGGTGCACGGCCCCACACTCAGGGCCGCATTTGGCACACCGTCGACGCATTTGCTCTCGGCGTGCAGGCGACCAGCTGACCTGCCTCTACGTAATTGTCGACGATCTTCGACCGATTGGCTAGAGACCCGAGCTATCGCCTGCGGATAGAGGAGCTGCCGAGGCCGGGCACCTCGATGAGCGCGCGGGAACCAGCGCGATGGCGTTGAGCTTCCGCTTTCGCACTTTCGCACGGATGGCGCGGCGTCTCGCTTGAATGTCATGTCTTCTCTTCCCTTGGCCGCGCCCAGCTTGCCGTCAATGTGGCGCGTTTCACCGCGCAGGAGACGCTCCGCAATGTAGAAAGCGCTCGTGCAAAAAGACCAGTTGTATGTAGGGAATTGGCGCAAAGTTTATGTTCGGGGTCGCTGCTTTATAAGCGGTTTTGCGCGATCGCATTTCGCAGCGAACCCTCGGCGCAAGCCCGTTTCCCGAAGGAGAGCGCAGCGCGAAAGAGGTCTGCGCGAGAAAGCGCAATTGTGGCGGGAAAGCTTCACTCCCCGCCACACCGTGTGCGTTTTCGGCGCTAGGCCGCCCGCATTGCCATGGAAATCCCTACACCGGCCCCTGCGCAGCAGCCGTCCGCATTTGCGTCGAGACGCGCTGAGCGCGCGGATCCGCGCGCCGCTTTCCTTGCACTTCCGCGGGTTTCGCGCGCGCCAGTTTCCGGAGCGGTGAACGACGCGCGAGCTGCACGCCGTCGCCCGCAAACCCGCGAGTTGGCCGGACGCGGCGTCCCGCGGCGTCCGGCAGGGCTGCAGTCTGACGCTTGCGGCGCGAACGGGCACACAAACACGGAGCCGACTGCGATGGCCACGAGGGTGGCGCGCCGGCCCGGCACATCACGATGAGTGCCTGCCGCACCGGTCAGCAGGCACAGCTTTATCCCTGCTTGGAGTTCTTCACGGTCACCGCGGCCAGACACGCCTGGCCCTTTCCGGCCTTGACCGTGATTCCGGTGAACTCCTTGCCTCCGGAGGAAGCGACAGCCGGCGGGCGCCTCGATCTCTTCGCGATCACGTAGCGCAGCGCTGGCTGTGATCGGGCGGCACTGGGCTGTCGCGCCCGGCCTGCTGATAGACGAACAGGCCCTCGATGGAGACGACGCCGTTGGTCACCGGAGACGAAGGTGTCACCTCCCCGCCGATGGTGGAAATCGGGTCGCCGCTCTTGACGGCGCTCTCGCAGGAGGCGCCGCCGCGTGAGGGTCGCAAGCACGTTGTGAACCTGCGAACTTCGCGCCGGCGAGCCGCTCCTTTTCGTTGTCGAGCGTCCGGTCGTTGATCGTGATGTCTCCACGAAGGTGACGACCTTGTTCGTGGGCGTGGGAGGGTTCGCTCCGGAGGCGGCGTCGTCGGCGGATTGTCCGGCAGGGTCGGCGGAATGACGTCGATGTGCAGATTTGGCGACGTTCTCGATGACTCTGCGCCCGCGGAACGGTCTTGACCTGGCGGTGAAGACGACCTCCGATCGTCCGTGCCCGGAACCGATCCGCAGGTAGGCCAGGCCCGCAACAGGTGAAGCCGACCGCTCGAGTCCTGCCCCGCCGGTGGCGACGCCTAGTAGGACAGGTCGACGGCCTGTCCCTTGATCGCACGAAGCGACCTTGCCTTCCTCGAGGTTGGAATCGAGGGGGTCGGAGACCACGAAGTGCCCAAACTGTCGGTCGCGGCGATGCTCGATCTCGCCGTCACCGGGAAGGTGACTCGATCGGCCGTCTTGATGCCGTTCTTGGAGTTCCTCGACGCGCTTTAGCGTGCGACCACAACGGTGTTCTTCGGGTGAGACGTTGACGTTGTAGAGCCAGTTTGCGTCGGCGATGCGCGGTGTTGGCCGCGTTGTCTCGGGAACGAGGTCGTCACGAGGAAGGGCGCGGCCTTCTTCTTTGACGGTGCTTTCGGCACGTTGGTCTCACATGCGAGGTGTGTCTTGACCGGCAGATTGCTGATCGTGGTCAGGCCCCGGCCGTTCGATGGGGACCGCTGGACCTTGCCGGCGTCGAACGCGGCAGCCGCGCGCTGCCAAGCGGCGTGAGCTTCGGCGCGTTGAAGTCCGCAGCGCCGCAAGCGTCGGCGGGAACGTTCCGTTCTTGAGGTTGTCCGGTCCGTCCGCCTGGGTCTTCAGGTCGAGGTTGGAAATCGGGAAGGCCGTGAAGGTGACTCCCGCGACGCCGTGGCGCCTCCTGAGTGTCGGTCTGGCCGTCGGCGTGGTGCCGTCGGCTGCCTTCCTGCGAGACCGGCCTCGTGTTTCAGTGAACGACAACCCGATCGGTGGCGTTGATCGATGTTGCTACCGGTCGGCGAAGGCTGCGCTTGCGCCTGCGAGCCGCCGCATGCCCGTGCCAGCGCCGACCACGGCACTCGCACGCCGCCTGGCGAGTGGAGTGTGTGTGCTCATCTGGTTTGTTTTCCTTTCTACAGTGGAAGCCGACGCTTGTCGGTCGGACTCGGGTCTCATTGCGAAAAACGTGTGCGGGTTCTACGGATACACAGCCTGCCGGATCTCTATCGGCGAGCGGCGGTTTCTCCTCTCCCGCGTCGAGCTCTCCGCCGGACGAGCGCCGACGGCTGCTTAGCGCCAAAGCGCCTCCGCCCACAGTAGAAGCGCGCTTGCACCCTCCGGTCAGCGGCAGCGAAGGGACGTCAAACCTTCTCATTGACGAAGGCGGCAGCTGTCGGTTGAGGGCGGCCGGGAAATCGCGTTGGCGTAAAAGCGCTGCGTGCTCAAGCGTTTGTGCGAGCAGGGGCGGCAGGCATCTCGGTCAGCTGAAGGACCCCAGGCCGATGTTCGTCAACTTTGAACGACCGGAAGAGGATCGACGTCCGGTATTTTTCCGCCCGTGCACTGCGCGGCCGTGGCGGTCACGGTCTTCCGCAACCGCGTCCGGCAGGAATTCCTGCCCGTCAGCTTCCTCCGAACCGGCAAGCGCCTTTGCCGGCACGTCGTCGGTCTTCCACGAGACCGTCCCTTATAGGGTTCGTTCACGATGGCGCTGCCGACGATCTGATCGGCTACGCGTTCCGGAATCCCTGAAGCTTCGCCGTCAGGTTGGTCCGGCGTGATCGTGACAGCGCAAAGGTCTTGTCCGTCGGCAGCGTAGCAGGCGCCGGTAACTCCCTCAGGAGTGGGGTTCCCCATTTGAGATCGTCGAGCCGGAACTGCCCTTTGCGGGGTCCTTGTCGAGCCCGCACACGCGCCGCCCGCCACGCAGTCGGCGACAGACGGCTGCGCCGCCTGAAGCCAGCGGGAAACGGTCCACTGGGAGCGCTGCGCGCGCTTGTCGACGGAGCTCGCGCTGCACATGAGCGCATCCGGGCTCTGGACTGTTCGTGATTTCTTACGCTCACCTGGTCCTGCTACGGTTAGGCGTGACGCGGCTTCTCCGCGGGTCGTCGGCGCGCTACCCGCGACAGAATACGTCTCGCCGCGCGTGCCCGGGTCCCGAGCACGTCCATCGCGCTCGCCTGCCGGCGGATCGCGCTGGTCGAAATGCAGAGGGCGACGGCTGCCGCGTGCCCGCGGAGCCTCATGCGCGTGCCGGTCTTTGCCCTTGCCGGAAATCCTCACGAGGTCGGAGGCCCTTCCCTCAGGCGTCCACTTCCTGATCGGCTCCGAGCTGCCAGGAGACCTCGCGCTGCTCGCGTGGGTTCCGTCGACAACCCTATTCGCCGCTGAGCACGTCGAACGCGGATCGAGAGCTCTTTGTAGTCCTCGACTTCGCGCCCGTGGTGGTTGCGCCGGTGGGCTACCAGCTGTTGCCGCCGTTTGTCGTTCGTAATGCGCACGCGCATGTAGCTGTCGGGAGAAGTCGAGCCCTGCTGCGCCGTCGACGTTTCCTTCGCACGGAGCTCCGTGACGTCGTTCAGCACTGTCCAGGTCATTGTTTCGCCACGCCCCGTGCAGACCTGCCGCTCTTTTCCTGTGAATCGAACGCGTGCCGCTGTTGCTCCAGTCGATCCATCCGCGGCTCTGCCGACGCCGGCACATTTGACCGCTTTCCGTATGGGTGTCAGGGAACGTGCGGATTCCTGCGTCCCACTTGTCGTGTCGATTCCGCTTCGTCGTCCGAACAGGCCGTCTGTCGTCGCCCGGGCGTCGTCGCTGAACTTCTGGTAGCCCATCGGCGTCGATCTGGTCGCCGGGCGCTGCGCCGGTCCCATCGACATATTCGCCTGCGGGTTCAAAGCGAAAATAGATCGGGTGCTGCCGGCCTTGGGAACTTCCCGCCGCCCTTCCACGTCAGCTGGAAGGTCGATCCGGCGTAACCGTATGATTTCGGCGCGTCGCCGAGAGTCCGTCGACGATGAGTCCGAGTGCGACGGCGGGTTGCAGACCCTGCAGCGATCGTAGCCCTGGTACGCCTTCCCATGAACGCGGCCGCGTCCGGGTGCCGCCCGGGCTGCTTGGGCTGGGTGTACTTGCCGGCGGCGCTCCTGCGCCCACGGTAACGCGTTTCCTCGTCGGAGGCGCGAGCGCAGCGTCTTGCCGCCGTTCGACATCTCGGATTGGTCGTCACAGTTTGCCGGTGTTCTTCGAAACACGTCTTCGAACGGAGGTGTCAAGCACGCGCCAGCAGACGTTTTGAGTCGGTGCTGGCTTGGACCCATTCGTCTGCCCACTCGCTCGTGGCCCAGCTCTTGATCCCGTACCTTTTGGACGGAGGCCTCGGCGTCGGCGAAGACAAGCCCCTGGACCGGCACCTGCTTGACCGCGCCTTCCGGGGTGTGCAGCTCGACCTTGCAGCGTAGTCGACTCCGCGCGCCGCGTAGCCAGTGGGCTCGGTGCTCGAGCCGGGGTCCCCACTTTTTGCCGTCCCACGTATTGCTGCCGTTGAGGCGTATCCGTTGGGTGAGCCGATGGCCATCTGGTTTTGTTGACGTAGTCGGCGGGATATGTCAGTCTCGTGCCACCGACGCTGCCGCCTCTCGATTGGCCCGGGCCGCCGATGTTGCGAGGGACTGTCGAGGGCGTCGCCGGCCCCACGCGCCGGGGATCGTCGCGACGAGGGGCCCTCTGGCCTGCTGGTCGGAGACGTCGCTCGGATGCCCTAAGTGCTTGTGAGTGGACAGCTGGCGGGTGGTGATGAAGCTCGCCCGGCGTCACCAGGTCGCGTTTGTTGACGACGTGTCTGCCCGTAGTTAGTACACGACGTTGAGGTCGGGTTGTTCTGAAACTTCGGATAGTCCGCCCATTGGAGCCACTGGATCGAATCGACGTATCGTCCAGAGCCGCCGGTGGCGAAAGACTGCCGGAAGGATCGCGACTGTTCGACGATGTCCGCCTTGGCTTCGACGCCGCCTTGCGAAGACAGAGTTGAAAATCAATGAAAAGCCGCATCCCATGCTGCGGCGGCACATGCAGCTTTTGACGGCGTGACGAGCGTTTTCGTCGTGAAGACGGGCGGACTTTTCTTCATTTCACATCTTTCCAGTATTGACGGCAAGATATGTATTTCGGCGTACAAGGCACGCCAACAACCTGCCTCGAACTTCTCGGTGCGCAAACGAATGCATATGGTGAGATGCAAACGCTCGCGTGAGGGCCTGACAGTCTATTCTGAAATTTCGTTTTTGTCGCCGATTTCTCATACTTGTAGGTCCATGCGATACTTTCGGCGGAGGCCTCAACCTACCACGGGATGATTTTGCGATCGGCCTCCAGACGTCGTCGCAAACCCTGCGGCGAGCGCCGTCGTTCGGCACGCCGCACCGAAGCCGCTCTCGCCCGCCGCACGCGAGGCCGACGAGGCGGTTCGCAGGCTGGAAAACGCCGACGGAAGAGACCGTCAACCGGAAAATTCGGTGCGGCGCAGCCCTGCCTCCAGGCGCCGCGCCGCGGAAGCTGACGGATCGGCGAGATCATCGGCACCGCCCGCACCCTGGCGGCCGGAAAGCCCGTCGAAGAAGGCCGTCGGCAAGCCGCGGCTATTTCGACGGAGAGGGCGACGTCGGTCCATTCCGTGCGCCGGCGTGCATCGCTGCCATGCCGCCAGTCTGTCGTACCCGGACGACTCCGGGGGCAAGTTCCAAGACGGCGATCCCCGTTCGCGGCCGCCTCCGCCAGGCAGCCCAGCCGCATGAGCGCCGTTTTCGAGACGTAGTATCCCGACGCCCGCGCGCTGTCCTGACCGCCGCGCCGGAGGAAATGTCGAGGATGCGCCCGCCGCCAGCCGCGATCATTGCGGGCGCGCCCTGCCGCTGGAATGAAAGGGCGCGCGACGTTGACCTGCCGCGTGCGCCACCACTCCTGGGATCGGCTTCCCCACGAAGGGGCCTCGCCGCCGGAGACGCCCGCGCAATTGACGACCATGTCGATCGGCCGTCGGCAAGGACGACGTCGAGCATAGCTTCGACGTCACGCGCACCTCGGAGGTCGGCCCCCACCGTACACACCGCGCGCCGCGAGCCTCGCATTCGCCCGCGGACGCCGCGAGGCTCGGAACCTTTCGGGCCACGAGCACGAGCTTGCGGCCGGGGCGGCCAGCCCTTCGGCGAGGGCGGCCGATGCCCCGGAGGCGCCGGTGACGAGGATCCGTTCGCTCGGCTTCACGCTCTCAGCTCCGCCCCGCTCTTGCGCGCCGCCTTGACGACAGCGCTTGCGCAGGCCGGCGGTCTCTTCGGCGGTCAGGGTGTGGTCGCTTCGGAAACGGAGAGCGAAGGCGAGAGACTTCTTGCCCTCGCCCACCTGGTCGCCCGTGTAGACGTCGAAGAGCACCGCGCTTTCGAGCAGGTCTCCGGCGGCTTTGCGGATGACGTTCTCGATCTCAGCGGCCGTGACGTCGTCGACGACGTGAGGGTGATGCCTCTTTCGCCGGCGGGGCGGTGGTCACCGGCCTCACCTCGAGCGGCGCGGCGCTCGACGTCGCCTTGCCGCCCTCCGCGCCCGTGAGGGCGTCCATGTCGATTTCGAAGGCGACCGATCGGGCTGGCAGCCCCCACGCCTTGCACACAGCGGGCGCGAGTTCGCCGGCGTAGCCGACGGTCCGCCGTCTTTCGACTGGATGCGTGCGCACCGGCCGGGATGCCAGGGGGCGCACTCCAGCGGCTCACATGGCGGCCACGCCGACCCCGGCGGAGGCGGCGACGCTGAAGGCCGCCTCAATCGCATCCCTCCAGTCCCAGGGTTCAGGCGTGTAGCCGTAGGCGGCCGGCGTCTTCGGACCGCAGGCGACGCCGGCGGCGTGATGGGGCTGGGATGATCGCGGCGTGGAGGGCTTTCAATTCGGCGTCGCTCGATTTCGCCGCCGACGCACCGCAGGGGCGGCGGAACGAGGCTGCCGGGCCGCGTGACGAGGCCCTGCTCGAAAACCGCGACGAGGACGGATTGGAGCGGGAGACGTTCAGCCGGGCGTGTCTCAAGCAGGGAGTCGGAGGATCGAGCTGCGCAGGTACGGAGCGTCCTCCTGCAGCGGATTGGCGAGCCGGAGCAGACGGCGGCGCTCGTCGCCCGCGGCGATTCCCTGCCGTTCGAGCGCGTCTGCCGAGATGAACGGATGGGACAGCACCTGGACCCAGCCCTGCTCGGCGAGGGCTCCTCGCCGCGTCCCGCTGCGCCCGTTGAGCCGCCGTGGTCCCACGGCCGACGTTCGCGCGGGGCAGCCGAGACGGGAATCTCGTCGTAGCCGACGAGCCGCGCCACTTCCTCGACGAAAATGGGCGGGGCCGACGAGGTCGGGCCGCCGTCGGCAGGTGACCCGCACTGTCGTTCCCCGACTTTCGAGCGCCGTTCTGATTTTTCGGCGTCGGTCTTCAGCGTCGTACTTTCTTTCTGGCGGCGCCGAGAGCCACCGACGTAGCCGTTGCCCGCAGGCGCAGGGCGATCCGCGCTCGGTTCGTCGAATGCGCGGAGGCTCTGTTCCCGGGGACTTCGACCTTGCAGCCGATCTCCCTCAGGACGTCCGATGATGCGCTCGTCGGAAAGGTCAAGCCGGTCAGCCGCTCCACCTCCGACAGCGCGGAAATCTTGCGCTTCGGGCGCAGAGAAAGTCCGGCAGGTCGAAAACCTCGTCGCCGAGCCGTGCCGCCCGCCGTACTCGACGAGCAAATCCACGGCATTCTGGGCGGCCACCGGCGGCAGCGCCAGGTCAGCGCCTCGCTCGAAGCGCTTGGACGCCTCGCTCTGCCAGCTTGTGGCGGCGGGCCGACCTCGCGATGGATCCGGATCGAAATGCGCGGCCTCGATCAGCGTTGACGGTTTCGTCACGTGATCTCGGTGTCCGCGCCGCCCGCTGACGCCAGGCGCTATTCCGAGGACGCGCTCGGCAGCGTCGTCGGCGATGAGGGAGGTCCTCGGGGTCGAGGGTGCGTTCGACGTCGTCGAGCGTCGTGTGCCTCTCCCGCCCTCGCGCGGCGAACGACGATCGGCCCGCGCATTTTTGTGTCGAGGTCGTAGGCGTGCAGAGGCTGGCCGAGGTCAAGCATGACGTGGTTCGTCGCGTCCACAGCCAGGAGATCGAGCCGCATTGGCGGACCGTCAATCTGTCGCGCAGCCACTTGGGGCTCTCGCGCTCGGGTCGATCCCCTGACGATGCGCGGTGACGAGGCGATCGCATCCGACGTTGCCGTGAATCGGGACTCTCGCGCACCTCGACGGCGAATCCGTTCTCTCCGTGCCCGAAGGGATCGAATCGGCCTTTCTGCCGGATCGAGGAAGTTCTGGCGGCTGGGCAGGCCCCGGTCGGTGAACGCGGCGCGTCGAGTGGTGGTACTCCCGCGCCACGCCCCGCATGGAGAAACAGTAGCCGCGGTCGGGGTGATGTTGATTTCGCATCTCCGCCGATTCTGCGGTAGGGCGGAACGTCGCAGCCGCACGCGCGGGAAGCTCCTTGACGGCCTCATCGCGCGCAGCGAGTGACGATGGTCCGTCGTGGTCTTCTTCCCAGCCCGAGCTCAGAGCGCCGAACAGATCATCCTGTCAGAGATGCCCGTACGTTTTGCGCGCCGAGATGGCGAAACCTCCGGGAAGAACCGCCCCGGGCAGTGAGACGACGACGTAGTCGCTCGACGTCGAAAGTTGTGCGCCCGCAGATAATTCCGCGCGGAGGAAGGTCGCTCCTGCCCTTGCCTGTTCCCGGGCGTCGCTGTGCTCATGCCGACGTCGACCCGGCGGTAGTTGACGACCTCGCCGTTCTTCTGCTTTTCGCTTCGGGCGAAGCACTTGCGACGACGACGGCCCGCAGTGACCTCCGCGGGTGGATCGTCTCCTCTTCCAGTCCGACCTTGACGAGCGCCGCAGCCAGTTCCTGAGCCATCGGGCCTTCGGGAATCTCGACGCTCGGCGAGCCATTGCGTGGGTACGAGCGGCATCTCAGTGCCCCTTCCTGTGGTTCCGAACTGAGGGAGAAGCGCACGTCTCCCTACTATGTCGCGCATGTCAGCGATTCCGTGGCGGAGCATAGGGTGCGCTCCAGGCCCATGCCGAAGCGCGAATCCGGTGTACTCGTCGGTCGATCCGGCGTTGCGCAGAACCTCCGGGTTGACCATGCCCGCAGCCTCCCATTCGATCCAGCCAGCGTCGCCCCTTCTTTTGGGAGACCACAGGTCCATCTCGGCGCTCGGCTCGGTGAACGGAAAAACGACTGCCGAAGGCGCGTTTTGGCCTCAGGGGCCGAACATCGCCTCGGGCAGAAATGGTCAGAGCGTGCCCGCGCGGGTCGGCCATCGTCAGGCCCCGGCCACGGCCAGCCCTCCACTGTGGTGGAAGACGGGAGTGTGCGTCGCGTCCAGCGCGTCAGTTCGGAAGACACCTGCCCGGGCGCACGATGTACAGCGGAGCGCCGCCTCGAGCATCTCAGCGCCCTGACGGGCGACGTGTGCGTGCGCAGCACGAGGCCGGGCTGGGCCTCGACCTCGCCCACTGTCTTGTCAGACGCACCCGTGCCTCTGAAGCCTCCCGCCTCGCCGGCCGTTCCCTCGCCGTCGGCGGCAGCGACGCCGGCCGCCGCGCCTGCGACGGTCTGCACGCCCGAAACGTAGAAGGTGTCCTGCATCTGGCGAGCCGGATGGTCGGGCCCGAGAGTGAGGGCGTCGAAATTGAACCATCCCACTGCTCAACCTCAGGGCCTTTCGGCGATCTCCCAGCCCATGCCGATGAAAAAGTCGGCGACGTCCTCGACGAGCACGGTGAGCGGATGGCGGGCCCCCGCGGATTGCGACGCGTGGGGACGGTGACGTCGACCTTCTCCCTTTCCAGAGCGGCCGCGGCCTCTTCGGCCTCGAGCCTGGCCGTCGCCTCAGCCAACGCGGCCTGAATCTGTTTGCGCGCCGCGCCCGTGAGCTGCCCGCCACAGGTTTGTCCGCTTTGTCCAATCCTTTGATGAGGGCGTTCGCCCGGGTGACGGGAGCAGCGTCGCCGGAATGGGCGAGCCAGCCGATTTCAGCTCCGCGAGCGTGGACGCTTCGGCGAACGCCCGCCGAGCCGCCTCGACGGCCTCGGCGACGGCCGCCCTCGTCCAACGGGCTGAGAGCTATGTGGACATGAGTGCCTTTCCCCTAGGGTTTCCGCCAGAAGATTGTACGTCACGCCTCCTCGGCGTTCACACGGTCCACGCGGCGAAGCCGCCGCATTTCCTTTTACGACGCAGCGAAAAGCGGGGCGGAAGGGTCATCCCTCCGCCCCGCTTCTCTGGCCGTACCGAATGCCGAGACGGAACTGGAAAGGCAGCCGGCCCCGCTCTCAAATTGCGGCAGCCCTGGGAGCGGCGACCAGGAGTACACAAGCACCTGGGTGACGAGCATGACCCGCCGAAGCCGAGGACGAAGACCACCATCGGCCACACGAACTTCAGCCAGGCCGAGAACTTCATGTCCAGCATTTGCAGCGTCACCGCTATGACCAGACCGGTCGGCGCCGGGAAGGAGCATCGCGTATTGGCCCCCACTGGTAGGCGCAGACGATGATGAAACGCTCGATTCCCACCGAGTCGCCGGAGGCGCTCGCGATCCGGCATGGCCAGAACGGCCAGGCCCGACGAGGACGGCACGACGAAGCCGAGGACAAAGAAGATGAGCATCATCATAATGAGTGAACACGGGCCCGTTCATGCCCTGAACGAGATGGAGGCGCCTTCGAGGGCGTGTCCGAAATCTTTCCCTCGTTCATGATGGTGTTGATGCCGCGGGCCAGGCCGATGATGAGCGAAACGCCCACCAGGCTGGAGGCGCCGTCCGTGAAAGCGTCGACCAGCTGCTTTTCCTTGAGCCGCTCCTCGCCCGTCGTCACGATGAACTGCGATGACGATCGTGATCGCCAGGAAGGACGCAGCCATGTCGAGAGGGACCACCAGCCGAGCTGCATGACTCCATAGACCGAGGACGAAGGCCGAGACGAAAAGTATGAGGGTGACCTTCTTGCGCCACGTGAAGTCGCCGGCGGAATCGCCGACGTCGACGGCCCACTGCTTGTTGAACTTTTCCCGGTCCTCGTAAGTGAGCGAGGCTTTGGGGTTCTTCTTGATCTTGTTGGCGTACCGAGAGGTGAGAGGGATCACCCACGACGCCGCCGACGAGGCAGTCCGCGCGCGCCACCAGATGCCGTCGGTGGGATTTGGATGCCCGCGGCGTTGGAGGCGATGACCGAAGAGACGGGTTGATGGTCGAGAACGTCGTTCCATCGACCCCGCAAGGAAAAATCGTCCCCGACGCATATGATCGAGTCGTATCCCAGGGCGATGAAGACGGGGCAGAGGATCGGGTGAAGGCGACGGCCTCCTCCTCCAACCCGCACGTCGTTCCGCCGACCACCATGAACACGGACACGGCGAAGACGAGGGGCGAACTCGCGCCCTTGGTCTTTTCGTCAGCTAAGAGGCCCGATTCAAAGGCCCCCGCCGCTCTGACGACGCCTCATCAAACCTCCTAGGACGAAGATGAACACGATGATGTCGATGGCCTCGATCGTGCCCTTGACCATCGACTTGGTCACGTCTTGGACGCCCGCCGGATGGCCTTTGAGCTCCTTGTACGTTCCTGGAACCGAGACGGGCTTAGTCGGTGCCCCGCTCTCGAATTTCTTGAGGGGCGATCTTCACGCCGAGTTTGTCGAGGGTCTCCTGCGTGGCGACAGGCATTGTACTTTGCCGCTCGGCTCGGTGATGGAGAACGTGTCTCCTTTGTACTCAATTTGGAATAGGACCCCGCCTGGACGACGTGCGTCGCCAGGACCGTGAGTGATGGTGAGGACGAAAAGGATGGTGAATGCACCGGGGAACGTCCACTTTCCCTTTCTTTTTCTTTTTCCGTTGTGGTGTCCACAACGTCGTTTAGTCGTCGTCGACATGATGAGTTCCTTCATGGGCGGTGCGGGCCGAGCGCCTGGCGTCGGCTCAATCGACGGCCAGCCAGGTGTCAGTAGGCGGCTGGCAGGCTGTCGGCCGGCGTCCCGGCTCGCACCGTGCAGCGACGAAGGTTTCGCCGCTACATCGTTATATATGTGCCAGTTTGTCCGGCGAGGGCGTCCTTTGCCCTCACGAGTGAGGTGATGAGGCCTTGCGCCCTCACCCCCTTCGACGAAGTTCAAGCACGCCTCGACTTTTGGGAGCATCGACCCCTTGGCGAATTGATCTTCGTCGATGTGTTTGCGGGCTTCCTCAACGGTCATCGACTCAGGTCTGTCTGATCGAGGTGTGTTGTAGTTCAGGCTGACCCTGTCGACCGCCGTGAGGATGACGAGCAGTTCCGCGCCGATGTCGGAAGCCAGGAGAGCGGCCGAGCGGTCCTTTGTCGATGATCCGCCGCGACCTTGTAGCCCGTCGCCGTCCTCGACGACGGGTATTCCGCCGCCGCCGGAGGCGACGACGACAGCGCCCGCGTCAATGAGCGTTTTGACCGTTGCGGCCTCGACGATCGCGGACGGCAAGGGAGAGGGAACGACCCATCTCCAGCCGCGGCCTGCGTCTTCCACGTAGGTGTTTCCGGTCTCGGCCACGGGTTCCTTGGCGCGCTCCTCGCTGAAGAATGCACCGACGGGCTTGGTGGGATTCTGGAAGGCGGGATCTTGCACGTCGACGACGGTCTGCGTGACGACCGAGACGCACTGTTTGTCCGACCCGCGCTTCTTCAATTCCTTCCGATCGCCTGCTGGAGGTGATAGCCGATGTACCCCTGGGACATCGCGCCGCACTCGGCGAACAGGGATGAGCGGCGTTCCGCCCCTTGTCCGCAGAGACGTCCGTGGCCACCTTGATCATCCCCACTTGAGGGGCCGTTTCCGTGGGTGACCGTGACGTTGTAGCCGCCGTCCATCAGGTCGACGATCGCCTCGGCGGCAGCGCCGATCAGCGTGAGCTGCTCCTCGGGGTCTTTCCCTAGCGCGTTTCCTCCGAGGGCAATGACCATGCGCTTGTCTGATTGCATTCCCTACTCCTTTTAGGGCCGGCCCGCGAGGGGCCGGGACTGTTCGTTCACGCCACAGCGGCGCCCCATGCAGCTACGACAGTGTTGCGTACATGACGGCCTTAATGGTGTGCATGCGGTTTTCCGCCTCGTCCATGACCTTTGGACTTGGCAGATCTGAAGACCCTCGTCGGAGACCTCCATTTCAGTCACGCCGAACTTCTCGGCGATGTCGGCGCCGATCGTCGTGTTCGTGTCGTGGAATGAGGGAAGGCAATGCATGAAGATTGCCTCGGCGTCGGCCTTCGCCATGACCTGCGCGGTCACGCGGTACGGTTCGAGGAGCTTGATGCGCTTCTCCCAAAGCTCGGCCGGCTCGCCCATGGACACCCAGATGTCCGTGTAGACGACGTGCGCGCCGGAGACGGCCTCGTCGACGTCGTCGGTCAAAGTGACCGTCGCGCCCGTCTCTTCGACTATCTCGCGGCACTGGGCGACGAGCGACGCCTCGGGCATGAGGTCCTTCGGGCCGCAGGCGACGAAATGCAGGCCCAGCTTGGAGCAGACGACCATGAGCGAGTTCGCCACGTTGTTGCGGGCGTCGCCCATGAAGACGAACTTCAGGCCCTTGAGGCCTCCGGGGAAGTTCTCCTTGACGGTGAGCATGTCCGCGATCATCTGGGTCGGATGGAACTCGGTGGTCAGGCCGTTCCATACGGGCACCCCGGCGTTCTCGGCGAGCTCTTCGACGATCTCTTGGGCGAAGCCGCGGTACTCGATGCCGTCGTACATTCGCCCCAGAACCTGGGCCGTGTCGGCGATCGACTCCTTCGCCCCCATCTGCGAGCTGCCCGGGTCGAGGTAGGTGACCCCCATGCCGAGGTCCATGCCAGCGACCTCGAAGGCACAGCGCGTGCGGGTGGAGGTCTTCTCAAACAAAAGAACGATGTTCTTCCCTTCGAGGTACCTGTGTGGCGTTCCGGCGAGTTTGAGGCTTTTAAACTGCTCCGACAAGCGGAGAAGGTAGCGGATCTCGTCCGGCGTGTAGTCGAGCAGCTTGAGGAAGTTGCGTCCGCTGAGGCTGATGGGCATGTCGTTCCTTTCTTTTTGCATCGTTGCGGTGAGTTCGGTATCGTAACCGACTTCGCGACGCCGACACCGGCGCTACTCCATAGTCCGTCTAAGTGTGACGCATTTCAAGAGTTATGCCGGTACGAAAGAGAGGCGTACAAACCGACTATTTCCTAGATTCCACGACTACATCCTACCTAAACTTTCCGCATCGCGGAACTTTTCATTCCACGATGCGGACATGGAAACTGGCGGCGAATACTGGGATAATCGTGCCTGACGACGTCAACGGGGACCGTCGCGGCAACCGAGAAGGGGATGAAGTGTCAGTAGCCCTCTATTACTACATTGACCGTCCTCTTGGCGAGCATACTCACGGCTCGCGGTTTGCCTTTCCGTCTATCTCGTCAACCGCCAAAGGCCCTCATCTGTTCACGACGTTCGCCTTCCTCGTCTACTTTTTCGACGTCGCGCTGGTTCTCAGAACCGACGTCGTCGGCAGGAAACCGGGAAAACTGGCCGTATACGAGATCAACGGGCCGGTCGAATCGGCGCTGCTCGGATCCTGCCTCGTCCTGTTCTTCTGGTGCGCCTGCAGGAGTATCTCGGGTTGGGCAAAGGAAGACGGGCGCTGTGGGCGATTCCCTCTCCTTTCTGGCGGTCAGCTACGCTTCCTTCAATTTTTCTGGGTGTCGGCAAGTGGCGCGAGTTTGCCTTTTTCAGCGTGAGGTCGCTTTTCATACTCGCGTTGCTCGTCGCGATTCTCGTTCATTTCCTGAGAACGGACGACCTCGGCGAGCGGCGTCGCCTGCTTCGTCACAGAGGTTTCTATTTAGCCGTCCTCGGCTCGACAGTCGCGACGACGGCGTGGAACGTCGTCTTCATCCTCGGCCTGGACTACGGCGACAGCCGCCCGGGGGACCTGTCTTTCCTTCCGGAGCGCAACTTCGCTGAGAATGCCCTGCTTCTTTGCGTCGCCTCGTTCGTGTGCGTCTCCGCCCACAGAACTCTGCGGATGCGGTACGTCCGATCCGCCGGCGGGCGTGACCAACCAGCGGGAGGCTTTTCGTCTTCCAGTCGATCGCAAGCTACTCGAACGTCAACGGTCTGTCGCGCCGCGAGGAGGAGGTGCTGCGGCTCGTCCTCGACGGCAAGGACAACCGGGCGATAGCCGACGAGCTTTTCATTTCCGTGTCCACGGTGAAGGTCCACGTTCACAACATCCTTCACAAGACGTCTATGGGAACCGCAGCAGCTGACGCAGGCCTTTTGGAGCAAGATCTGACGATTCTTTGAGCGATGTCGGACTGCGCCTTCCGGCAGCTCGACGCGGCAGATCTCCAGGCGGTCATTCGACGCGGAGGCCGGCGGCGCCGCTCCACGCGGGAACCTCGGCCATGTCGGGCGGGGCGAAGCCGAAGATCGCGCGATCTGCTCCATGAACAGCTCGGCCCATCGGCCGTACCAGGCGGAGCTGGGGTGGAGCATGTCCGCAGCGTGATGCGTGACGATGTATTCTCGGTCGACATCGCCTCGGGAGACGTCGAGGGATCGACCAGCCCGCATCCGTGCTTTTTCGCGGCTGCGTCGATTGCGGCCGAGAGCCGCGCGGCCCTTTCGGCGCTCGCCAAAGGCTTGAACGTCGGTATGTTCGCGACGACGGCGGGGCCAGGGGAGCTCGCGGCAGACGCGGTCCATGAGGCCGGCGAAATCTTCGACGCTCAGGCGGGAAAGCGAGACGTCGTTGCCGCCGACGTCGAGGGTGACAAGATCAGGGACGACATGCGCTGCGCCGACGCGCAAGCCCGCCAGCTGCGGCAGTTGCGACGTCAGCACGGATTCGGCTGGCCTCCCGGAAAGCGAGACGTTGAGGAGGATGACCCTGCGGCCCAGGGCCGCTTCCAGGCCCGCCGCGATCCTCGGAACGTACCCTTCGGCGATCGACGCTGCGCCGAGGCCTTGGGCAGCGGAGGTCTCCGAGCGCCGCGTAGACGAAGGGCCGAGGCTTCGCCTCGCTCGAGGCAACTGAGGCTCCGCCGACGGGGGCCGCGTCGCGCAACGTCGGATCCCCGTTCACATCGGGCGACGGCGAATCCGCGCCCGCAGCAAGTTCCTCGAGCTCGCGCAGAGAGCGAAGCAGATTGAGCTCCACGCCCTGCGGAAGGGCGAATTCTGCCTAACGGGGGCCCGCATCTTTCGGTAGACCGCGGCAGCGCTCCACCGTTGCCGCGACTTTGACCGCACGGCTTCCACGCATCGCTTCCTCCTGGCTTTCCGGCGGCGTCGACGTCTGTCGGTCGATTGACCCGGTTCAATCCGCCCTCTGCGCCATGGCGCTTGCATACGCGCACACAGCCAGAGCGGTGGAGACGTTGAGGGATTCGGCCTTCCCGTAGGGGACGGCCACTCGCGCGTCGGCGTCGAAATCGCATCCAGCGAATCCGCGGGCCTCGTTGCCGACGAACCAGAGCGCCCTGCGCCTGAGATCAGGCCCGCTTGGCGCGGCGCCCAGTATTTTTAGCCTCGGCAGCCTCTCGGACGAGGGACCGGAAGCTCCCCACTCTCCCGTTCCCTCGGCCGTGAGGACCTGAGGCGGCCTCCCGCGCCCGCGCAGCGCTCCGAGCCTCGATTCCCGCGACGCACGGCACATGAAAGTGGCTTCGGCCGCCGATCTCATGACCTTGGGCAATAGAGCTCGGCGCTTGCCTTTGCCGACGACGACGGCGTCGGCTGACGGCGATCTGCCGTTCGAATGATGGTGCCCAGGTTTCCGGGGTCCGGCGATGTCGAGGGTCGCCACAATCAGCGACGCCTCGCGGAGAAGCGAGTCAAATCAGGCGCCTCCGGCGTCGAGATGACTGCGACGACGCCCTGGGCGTCCGCCGAAAGGTCGCGCATGTCCTGTGCGGCAAGCACGTGCGTCCACACTCCGGCCGCGGAGGCCAGTTCGGCGACGTCGCGCGTGCCGTTCGACCGCCTCGTCGGTGATGTAGAGGTCACGCGTCAGGGCGGGGGCGCAGGCGAGGGCTCGCGCACGGCCTGCGGCCCTTCGACTCAGGGTCTGGCCGTGCCGTGAACGCTGTTCTCTGCGGTGAAGCCTCTGCGCGCTGGAGCTGGCTGCGCGAGGCCTCTTTGGTCCGAAGTTTCATGAGTCACCCTTCCACGGGAAAAGGCCCCGGACAACAACCGGGGCCTTTCAGCCGAACCTCGATCAGGCCTGCTTCGAGCGTTGACGTCCTCCGGAAGGGGCCTTCTTGGCACGGCGGCGACGACGGCCGCGAAGGCCTGGGGTCCTCGACCGCCATTTCGGCGAGCTGCCGACGGTCGACCTCAATTCCCGCGAGGGTCAGACCCTGGATGAAACGGTTGTAGGTCAACCCTTCGGCGCGGGCGGCGGCATTGATCCTGGCGATCCACAGCTTGCGGAATTCGCGCTTGCGGGCCTTGCGGTCACGGTAGTTGTATACGAACGAGTGGGTGACCTGCTCCTTCGCCTTCCGATAGAGGCGGGAGCGCTGCCCGCGATAACCCGAGGCTCGCTCGAGTGTGGTGCAGCGCTTTTGGCGGCGTTGACTGCGCGCTTGACGCGTGCCATGGCTTTCTCCTTCTAGCTGCAGCGGCCCAGCAGGCGCTTGACGGACTTGAGGTTCGCGGCGTCGACCGGCTGATCCATAGCCAGGCGGCGGGTGCGACGGCTGGACTTGTGCTCCAACAGATGGCGCTTTGTTGGCCTGCTCGCGCATGAGCTTGCCGCTCCCGTCACGCGGAAGCGCTTCTTCGCACCGGAGTGCGTCTTGTTCTTCGGCATTCTTCTTTGCCCCTCGGTCTGGCCGCGCAGGGCGCCTGGCGTTTCTTACTGGCGCGGGTCAGTCGACGGCCTTGTCGGACGCGACGTCCTCCCGCGCCTCCGATCCGTTCGAACGCGCTGCGCGCTCGGCTTCGCGTGCCTTGCGTGACTCGCGTTCGGCCTCGCAGCGTCGCCGCTGATCGGATTGGCCTCGGATTTCTTTCTCAGCGGCGCCAACACCATGGACGTGTTGCGCCCTTCGGCGCGCTGGCGCCGCTTTCAATCGTCGAGCTCCGCCAGCTCGTCGGCCAAGCCTCGCAGCAGGCGGACGCGCCCATTTCGGGGCGGGACTGCTCGCGGCCTTTGAACCGAAGGTCGAACTTCACCTTGTCCCCGCCGGTGAGGAAGCGTTCCGCCTGGGATTTCTTGGTTCTGTAATCGTTTTCGTCGATCTTCAGACCAATGCGGATGGATTGATGACTGTGTTCGACTGGTTCGGCGCGCTTCGCGGACTTTCTGGGCCGACTCATGCTTCGAACTTCCCGCAGTCCGCATGAGCTTGGCGACGGGCGGGTTCGAGTTCGGCGCAACCTCGACGAGGTCGAGTCCCGCCTCCCTGAGCCAGGCGCAGCGCGTCTTCTACGCGGACGACGCCGACCTGCTCGCCTCCCGGGCCGACAAGGCGAACCTTGTCCACGTGGATGCGCTCATTAACTCGTGGTTCGTTGTTGATGGCTATTCCTTCGTTTCCTCGACGTGCACGCGCACGGAGAACTGCCGAAGGAAAGGGTCTGGGCCGATCTGACCCGATTCCTTTCGATCGCGAGATTTGAAGGCATCAGGTGGGAGTGTCTCCACTTGCGTTCCGGCTTGTGCCGGTCGGTCGCCTGAAACTATAACAGAACGGCGGGCCGGGCCGCGATAAGGCCTTTAGATTTCCGGGCCCGTCACGCATGTGAGTTTGCGCTCACGGGAACGACTTCGACGACGTCGAGGTGGGCTCGCAGGCACTTGTCCTCCTCCGCGGCTGCGACCGCGGCGGCGACCGCGCGGTAGCGTCGGCCTCCGATGCGGCGTCGATCGCGACGTACAGCCTGATGACGCCGCTGTGCATCGGCGCAAGGCTCACTCGGGCTGGGTGGCCGCCTTCGCTCAGCGCCCTCTCGAAGCCCTCGAGGACCCGGGGATTGTCCCACGGCGCCGCCCATTCTTCCCCGGCGGCGACGGCGGCGACCGCGCTTCTGCCGAGTGCGATGCAGCCTTTCCCGCTCCTGTCCCGCGGGTCGAGGGCGAGGACGCCGGAGAACGTCAGCGCCCGCGCCGCGGCGTTCGCGCCCACACGGGAATGGGGCGCGCCCCCGGGTAACATGCGGAAAGCCTTTCGGCGCAGGAGAAGACCGGCGTCGCGAAGCGGCCTCCGGGGATTCTGACTGAAAGGGTCGCGGCTTCGGCCGCCGCGTCCGCGGTGGGATCCGGTTCGGATTCGTGGTCTGCGACGCCGTCGTCCGTCCTTCCGGGTGCTCGTGCGGAAGGGCCGGAACCAAGACCCGCCCGCGGCGAGGGCCGCGACAATTCGCTGAGCGACGCCCCGGGTCCGGATTTCGCCTGGGCGGCGGCCATGTCGGGGCTCATGTCGCCCTATGTCCCGGGGAAGGGTTGGGACGCAGCAGCCGCTCAGCTTCCCGGCGTCGACGCGCCCGGGCTTTGCTGCGCCCGCCTGCAAGCTTGCGGCGCTCGCGAGGCGAGGCCTTTCCCGCGTCTGCATGCGCGCGTCGGTCCGTCACGGGTTCGTCCCTCCTCCGGGGGCCTCGGCGACCGCGGCCCCTTTGCGGTCTGCCCGCCTCGCTCGCGTCTCCGCCTTCCCTCCCGGTCCGCGGCTGGCTTGGCGCCCTCGTCTCCAGTCAGCCCGGCGCTTTTACAGCCGGCCGGCGCGGCGTTTTGCTCCCCCGGCCGCCTCGATGGCCTGTTCCGGCGTGAACGCCCCTCATAGAGCGCCTTGCCGACGATCGCCGAATCGACGCCGACGGCGGCGAGCCCCGCGCAGGATCCGAATGTCGCGAAGGCTCGAGACTCCGCCCGAAGCGACGACTGGGGCCTTGCAGCGGCCGCAACCTTGCGGAGCAGCTCCGTGTTGGGCCCGCTCATCGCGCCGTCGCGCGCCACGTCGGTGACGACGTACCGGGCGCATCCCGCCTCTTCGAGCACGGGGAGGACGTCCCACAGCCTGCCGACTTCGGCGGATTCGCCCCGCGCCGCGAGAACGTCGCCGCGCACGTCCAGACACACGGCCACCTGAGAGCCGAAACGCTCGATCGCGCTTGCCGCCCATTCGAAGTCGGCGAGGGCCCGTCGCCAGGTTCACCCTGCGCGCGCACGCCGCTGGCGACCGCCGCAAGCGAGGCTCTCTTCGTCGCGCACTCCCCCGGACCATTCGACGCGCACGTGTGCCGTGTCTGGGCCTCCTCACGATCTCCGTCGGGAGCGCTCGATTCGAGCCGCGCCCGAAGGCAGCGTCGATGTCGGCGAGATGAATCCACGCGGCGCCGGCCTCGACGAAGTCGGCGACGGCCCGCATCAGGTCGCCGAAGGAGCGCGCGGAGGAAGCCTCCCGCGAGTCAATCGCACCGATCGGCCGTCGGCCACGTCGACGAGCCGGCAACAGCTGAAGCGGCAAGTCATGGGGCCCTCGCCGGCCTACCGCTCGCTACGCTCAGGATCCGCCGGAGGGCTTGCCTCCATCCGGGGAATCGCCGTCGAGGCCTTTGCCTTCCGGATCCTCGTCTGTGAGCGGCCCGCCAATCGCCTTGCGCCTCGCCGCGGCTGTTCCTTCGCCCGCGCCATCTTCGTGATCATGGCGGTCGTCACCTCGCTGGAGAGGATCGCGTCATGGTCCTCCGGCTCTTTCTTGGCCGAGGATGAGCTTCCACCAGCGGATCGAGGACGTTGAGCGCGCGCCCCGGCGGGAGATTTCCTCCCTCCGCCTCGCCCGAGAGGAACCGGCGAGCCCGCACGGTTCCCGAAACGCCAGCCTCGATTCCGACGTCGGTGCCGAGGTCGACGTCGAGACAGCGACGCCGAGCGCGAAAAGCTTCGAAAGCGAGGCGGCGACCGTCGGCCGCGCTGTCGGAGGGGTCGGCCTCCGGGTCTTCCTCTTCGAACTCGTCCGGACCGACGATGTTGCGGATGTCCCATTCGTCGTATTGCGGCGCGGCGAGGTTCGCGTACGACCACCCGCCCGCCTCTGTCATCACAACGGCGGCGTCGATGCGGTTGAGCGCAGAATTCCGGCGACTTCACCTCAGGGAGGTCGAAGGGCGTCAACTCGCGTAACGCGCATTTGTCATCGTACTCTATAGGCCCCTTGTCCCGCCGCTCGCCCCGTTTGGACGCGACGCCGTGGCCAATCTAGACGGCCTTGCAATCTTAGATGATCGAGTTGTGCTCCCCAGAAAGCGACCGGGGCGGGCTTTCCAGCGCTTTCCAGAAACAAGGCTGCCTTTCAATCGGTGTGATTTTGGCGCATGGGCTCTGATCACCGGATTCGAACCCTTTGGCGACAATGCGACCAATCCACGCAGAGCTTGTAGAAGTTCTTTCGACTGACTATGCGGCCTCCCCGGCTAGAGACTGCGGCGGCTGCGGCGCAGCTTCTTCCGTCTCTTTCACTCGCGCACTCAGATACAGCGTCTGGCGGCGCAGTTTTCGACCCCGCATCGTGCTGTGCACCGGCCTTTCCACCGAAGCCCGCAGTTTGCTTGTGGAGCGCATTGCAGTAAACGAGCAAGCCGCGCGCGGACAACGACGCTCTCCGCGCTTTCCGGCGCCAAAGTGGACGCCGCGGGCGATCTGGGCCTGTTACCACGATCGACGCGGCCAGGCTGAGCGATTTTCTCGCGCAGCGGGGTCTGAAAACCGAGATCTCTTGGCACGCCGGCACCTACGTCTGCAACACGGCTCTTTACACAGCCGTGCAGTCTGCCGGCCAATACGGCGGCAAAGCCGGGTTCTTGCACGTGCCCGCCGACGTCGACGTAGCACGCGCTGGCAGCGGCCCTCTACTGAATGGGCGGAAGCGGAATCGGAACTCGCTGCGGCGGGTCGGAAGGCCAGGCGGGGCGCTCGTCGACAACCTCCTGACAGTCCCGCCCGCAGTCGATTGGGAAATTCCGAGGCAGCCGAGCCGCCGAGCGGGGGTGCGGCCGCGGCTCCGCCGGTCGATAAGCGGGCGTCGTTCAGGCGCGAGGGACCCTGTCCTGTGCGCCGCCGAAGCGCCTGTCCCTTTCGGCGTAGGCCTGGCATGCTTTCCACAGCTCCCGCCTGTCGAAGTCCGGCCATGCGAGGTCCGAGAAGTACAGCTCGGCGTAGGCCGACTCCCACATGAGGAAATTCGACGTCCGCAGCTCCCCGCTCGTGCGGATGAACAGGTCGACGTCGGGCATCGCGGGCGCATAGAGGTGGCGCTGGATCGTCTTTTCATTGACGGCCCCGGGTTTGAGGCGCCCCTCGGCGGCCTCGCGTGCGATCGAGCGCACGGCGTCGGCGATTTCGGCCCGCCCTCCGTAGTTGATGCACATGTTGAGGGTGAGCTTCGTGTTGTTGCGCGTCAGCTCCTCGGCGGCGCGCAGCTCTTTCAGGACGGACGCCCAGAGCTTAGGCGTGCGCCCGACAACGCACGCGCACGCCCCAGGCGTTGAGGTCGTCGCGCTGGGCTCGCAGGACCTGGCGCGAGAAACCCACTGATAAAGCGGACCTCCGCCGGGCTCCGCTTCCATTCTCAGTTGAGGCAGGCGTGGCGAGCTCCTTCACGCCGACTTCGAGGGCCCCGGCCACGACGTCCATGAGATTGGCCTCGCCCACGCGGTGTCCCTCGATGCGGGGAAGGCCGCGGGCGTTGGCCCCACTGCCGTTGCCGTCCATGACGACGGCGACGTGCCCGGGCGGCAGCCAGCTCGGGCGGGCGAGCGCCCGACGGGTGGGGCGGAGGAAGGATCGGCTCTTTCGGCCCTCCTGCGTGCCGTGTCATGCCGTTCCCCCGATCATGCCGACTCCGCGATCCGCAAAAGGAACGCACCTTGCGCTCGACGCTGCCACTGAAGGTGAGGCCGCGACGATGGCCGAGAGCCGCCCGCCGGTCGTGTTCGCCAGCGGCGTCGCAACGTCCAGCGGCCCGAAACCAGCGAGCCGAGCAGCTCCGACAGTCTCGGGCGCCGGGTATGCTGCGGCGCGCGGGGCGCAGTCACCCGAGCAGACGACTCCGCCCGACTGCAGATGGAAGGCCGCGGGCCCTCGCCCCTCCGCACACCGCGCATTCGTAGAGGACAGCCCCCACCGTGCAGCGCCACTCGCCCTCAGGATGTAGGAATCGACGACGAGGGCGGGCCGGGTGCGCGCCGGTGGCGAGCGCGTGGATCGCTCCGTGAAGCAACAGGTAGTGGGCCTGGTCGGGCTCTTCTTCGATCGCCGCGAGGCTTGTCGGCGACCTCGGCGATCACGCAGGCGCGACGTGTAGGCGTCGTGGTCCCTTCCGATCAGAGCGGCCGTAGAGTTGAGGTGGCGGCCTCCGTTACGACGTCGAGCGTGCGCCCCTCATAGAGCTGGAGGTCGACCATGAAAACGGCTCCAGCCGCGCTCCGAACCTCGATTTCGTGCGTCGGACGCCCTTAGCCACCCGCGCATCTTTCCATGCCGTCGCGAGAAGAAGGTGATGATCCTGTCGGCCTCGCGGAGTCGTGGGTGCAGCACGATGAGCTTCGTCGCGATAAAGCTTCACCCTGCAAATTATCGCATGTTCGAACCCGGCCTGCCCGCGCATCGCCGGAGAGTGCGGCGGCTTCCGCGGCAAACAGAACCGGGCGTGACCCTCGACGGAAGGATCGCACTGTGGCGCGCGGCGAAGCGAGATCTGCCTTCGGCCGAAAGACCCCGTTTCGCCGCGGGCCGCGAGCGGCCTTCAGCGCGCGGCTCGGTTGACGGCCGAGATGATCGCGTTGAAGCTCGCCCGCATCGTCGACGGATCGATTCCGCAGCCCCACAGCGTTTTGGCCGGCGACGTCGCACTCGAGCATAAAAGCCGCCGCCGTCGCGTCCCGCCCGGAGGCGAGGGCGTGCTCGGCGTAGTCGAGGACGTGCACGTCTACGCCGATCGTCGAGAGCGCGGCGACGAAGGCGTCGATGGGGCCGTTGCCCGAGGCCTCGATGAGGGTGGCGCTTGTCTCGCTTTGCCCTCGATGCGTTCGACGACCCTCGCCTCGAGGGCCGTCGACGATCCGTCGCCGGCGATGACCGTGGCCGAAGCCAGCCGGTACTTTCCCCCACGGCGAGGCCGTCGGCTTCGGTGTGCGGAAGGTATTCGTCCGCGAAGATCCTCCACAGCTGTTCGGCGGTGATCTCGCCGCCGAACTATCGGCGTGCCGCTGGACGATGCCGGACAGTCTCGATCTGCATGCGCCGGGGAAGGTCCAGCTGGCGGGTGCTCGACAGCAGATAGGACACCCGCCCTTGCCCGACTGCGAATTCACGCGGACCACGGCCTCATAGGTGCGGCCCGTCCTTCGGATCGAGGGGAAGGTGAGGAACGTCCCATGTGACCGCGTCCTCGTCGCCGCCGTTCTCGGCGACCCTTCGGGCGCGGTCGGCGAAGCTCCCTTCTTGATGGCGTCCTGATGGGAACCCGAGAAGGACGTGTGAGACGAGTCGCCGCCGTAGGGCGTGCGCGGCAGGACGATCCATCTGCGTGCAGTGCTCGACGACGCGGCGCACCCGGTCGATGTCGGAGAGGTTGAGCTCAGGGGTCGATTCCTGGCTGAAGAGGTTGAGGCGCGAGGGTGACGAGGTCGACGTTGCCGGTGCGCTCGCCCTGGCCGAAGAGCAGCCTTCGACGCGGTCGACGCCGGCCAGCATGGCCAGCTCGGCCGTGGCGATGCCCGTGCCGCGGTCGTTGTGGTTGTGCGCCGAAAGCACGACGTGTTCGCGTCGCGAGAGGTTTCTGCTCATGTACTCGATCTGGTCGGCGTACACGTTGGGCGTGCACCTTTCGACTCGTCGTCGGCGGGTTGATGACGATCTCGCGGTCCGGGCGGGCTGCCACGTCCATGACCGCTTCGCGCACGCTCGAGGGCGAAGTCCAGCTCGGTGTCGACGAAGATTTCGGGCGAGTACTCGAATCCGGCGACGACGTCGTCGCCCAACGTCTTCTCCATGTAGGCGACGAGCTCCTGCGTGCCGGTCACCGCCAGCTGCTTGGTCGCCTCGCATGTCGTTGTGGAAGACGACGCGGCGGAAGACGGGCGAGGTTGCGTTGTACAGGTGGACGACAGCCCGCGGCAGGCCCTCCAGGGCATCGACGGTCTTGTGGATGATCTCCTGCCGCGACTGGGTGAGGACGGAGATCGTCACGTCCTCTGGCACGAGGCCCTCTTCGACCAGGCTGCGGCAAAACTCGAGGTCTGCCGCGCTGGCGGCAGGAAAGCCGATCTCGATCTCTTTCAGCCCGAGCTCGATGAGCAGTTCGAACATGAGCTTCTTGCGGGCGGGGTCCATCGGCTCGATGAGGGCCTGGTTTCCGTCGCGAAGGTCGGTCGAGAGCCACCGAGGCGCTTTCAGAATGCGATTGTCCGGCCATGTCCTGTCGGGAAGCGAGACGGGATTGACGTCGAGTGCCGATAGCCGGCGATCGGCATGCCGGATGGGTTTTGGCGGCTGGAACGGCCCTGGGTTTTCATTGCTTTTCTCCTGCTGACAGTGCGCGAGTTGAGGGCGACCGGCGCGACGAGACCCGCGACGAGGAGCCGGCCTAGCCCGCCTCGCCGCGGCAGATAAGGAAGAATGCCGCCAGCATGTCGCCAATCATAGCCGCACGGACGGGCGGAGGCGAAGAAAACGCCGATTTTGGCGCGGATGAGAAAAATGCCACGAACCTTCAGATCCTTTGTTCGGCAAGCTTCAGATCCGCTACTCGGGGAACTTCCAGATCCGTGGGCTGGTGCCCGGGCCGCCTGAACCTCCTGGAGCTGTCGGCCCGGAATTCGACGGCAGTGGCGGTGCGCTTTGTCGACCTCGCGCTCCATCGCGGCCATAGGCACCTCGTCCAAGCGCTCATAGGCGTCGGCGTTGTCGGGCGCGTCGGCCTCCTGCGGCTGCCTTGCAGGCCGAGGCGGTGCGGGAGTTGGGTGGCGAACATGTGGGTGATGTATTCGCGCCTCGTGAGGGGCGTCGTCGGTCGCAAACGGGGCGTGCCCGCTGAGCGCCGTGTAGACGGTCGCCGCAAGCGAGTACACGTCGGCTCTGGCGTCGGCCTGCTGGTTGAGAAAGCACCTCCAGGGGCCGCCCAGGAAGCGAGGCGCCCATGCGACGTCCTGGTTCAGTGGCGCCCACGAGGGTGGCGATCCCGAAGTCCCCCAACAGCGGGCGCCCAGGTGGGAGTACAGCACGTTCGCGGGCTTGAGGTCGTGGTGCACGATTCCCATGACGTGCGCCGTGTGCACCGCCGATGCCACTGGACGCCCATCTTCAGCGCGTCCTCGATCGCCAGCAGCCCGTTCGCGAGCGCTCGGCGAGCGACGGCATCGAGCGGTACTGCATGACCACGTAGGGGCTGGCCCTGACTCGGCCACGTTGGCGTCGTGTGTGTTCGACGACGGAAGGATGCCCGGACAGCTGGGCCGCAGAGGTCGACCTCGTCCCGGAACTGCGAGGTCCCCTTCGCCCAGCGCCGTGCGGAGAGAACCTTGATCGCCACGAGCCGCTTGGGCAGCTGCTCCTCATACAGATAGACGTCGGAGAATCCCCGGAGCCGAGGTAGGGGAGACGAAATGGGAAATCGTCGAGCACAGGGAGGGGCCGTGTGCGAGCAGCGGGGGCGCGCGCGGGCGCCGCTGTGGTCGATGCCGAGCGCCTCCAGCCCCACGAACCGCTCAGCTGGCTGGCCGGCGGGTCGCTTTTCGGGCTCGGCCTCCCCTTCGAGGGTCGGCGGCGAGGCGAGGGCCGCCTCGTCTTCGGGGGTGAGGACGTCGATGACGAGTATGGCCTGGTCCGCCCCGGTTCCCGCTCCTGCGACCGCTTGAGAAAGCACGGTGGAGGCGGCCCGCTCGGCGCGCGAGCTGCCCGGGGCGACGAGCGCCTGGTTGCCCGTGAGCTTCGCACGGAACGCGCTCGGTGGCGACGACGAAGCGCTGCCCGGCCTCCATCGGAATCGTCCACAGGTCGCCCGGGAGGTCATATCCTACATCGTCGAACTGCGGCAGCGGCTCGGCCGCCCCTTTCTCGTCGACTGTGACGATTCCCATTCCTCCGGAGGAGACGGCGATCCAGGTCGGGCGATCCTCGATGCGGGTGGCGATGAGCCCGGCGAGCCTGACGTCGTCGACGTCGCCGATCCCTCCCCCGTTTTTGAGAATCGTCGCCTCGGCGACCCTGCGCGCGATGCCTCTGGTGATGTCGCGCCACAGGTCGTGGACGTGCCGCACGAGCGGTCCGTCGGGGTGCGCCGCCCGCAGCGCGGAGAAGGCGTCGACGATCATCCACGAGACCTCGCGTGCCAGCAGCACGTCGGGTGCAGGTCGGTCACTATGAAAACCGGCATTTGGGCGATGAGCCCGTCGCCCGAGGCGACTGCGTCGCCGGAGGTCGCCGTGCCCCAGCGAACACGTGTTGGGCCCAGGCCTGGGTGTTGTCTAGAGCGTTGCCGGTGTCCATGGCCTGAGTTGGCGTCGTCGTGAGGCCGCTGGGTCTTCCAGTCGGTGAAAAAGCATGTCGGGGGTGACCAGCCGCGTGGCGACGGCGTGCTCGACGAGGCGCGCCCTTCGGTTGACAGCCAGCTTCTCCGGGGCCGCCGTGCGAGGCCGCGCACGCCGTAGCAGGTGAGCCGGTCCGCAGACGTGGTCGAGCTGCGGTTGAAACGGGTGATCCGGCCAGCCGAGGCGGTCGGCGGCGTTCTGGGACGACGGAATGGAGAGTCGTCCCCCGGCCGTCAGCACAGGCTCCGACAGGAACGAGCACAAAAGGAGCAGCTGGGGAGTTTGTCAGCTCGATCGGTCGATCGTCGTCGCGCCCGATTCGCTCGTCTCGGACACCGCCGGAGGGGACGTATGCCGGCTGATTGTTGACGAGCCGCATCTCGTAGGTGGTCCCGCCCGCGGTGAACAGCAGCGTCGTGTCCGCGTAGACGAGCGGCAGCCGAGCGCCCGGCTGCAGGTATGCCTGGGTCACGCCCTCCGCGTCGGCCAGAGTGGCGGACAAACGCGCTCCGATGTTCTCGATCCACCACATTCCGTCGACGTGAGAGATGACGAGGAACCGGCGGTGGAGGTACTGATTGTCGTCGAGTTCGAGCGGGCACGCGACCCACGAGAAGGGCTCGCCCGGATCGATAGTGGAACCACTCGCCGCAGAATTCAAGGGATGAGGCTCATTCGAAACCCCAATCTTCATCAATGCCACGAGTCGCGTTGTCGCGCCCACCGCGAGTCAACGCTACATCGCGCAACGCCGAATGCGACAGCGTCGGGGCTGACTTCATCCTCGCCATCCTCGACATCACAATAACCGAAGAGACGTCCGAATCGTCCAATTCGTCGGAAAGTCCGTCGGAGCAGACGATGATCGTATCTCCCTCGCGGGCGTCCACGTAAGAGGTGTCGAGGGTGGATTCTCCCATCAGCTGCCCACCGCTCGGGTGACCGACCGCCTTGCGGGGGTGGACTCGGGCCTCCTCCTCCGTCAGCTCGCCCTCGTCGATGAGCTCTTGGACAAGCGAGTGGTCGCGGGTCAGCCGCCGGAGCCGCCCCTCGCGCCACATGTAGACGCGCAGAATCGCCGATGTGGAAAACGAGCCACTTCGCCTCTGCCTCTATGTAGACGGCGCCCGCGACGGTGGTGCCCGCTCCGGGCTGGGCGCCCACGCGGGTTGCGATACTCCTCGATCTTCCTTCCTTGATCACGGTGACGATCTTCGCCCTGGACTCGTCCACGCACCTTTGCAGCCTCGCGGCCGCATCGGCGCCGTCGACGCCGTCCCACGGGACCGCGGCCAAGGAGTCTATGACGGTCTGAGCCGCCTTGTCACCGACGAGGGTGGCCTCCCATTCCGTCGGCGACGGCGAGGGATGGGTGGGTGGAGCAGTACCGATCCTCGTTCCTGAACCGGATCCTTCCGGGATCGGTCACTCCAGCCACTGTTATCTGCATGCGAATAACCTTACGACAGTTTTTCAAGCCAACCCTGGGAATGGGTACGATTCACCTCAAGGAGGGGAACGGTCCCCAGTAAGCGAGCATGAGGAGAAGAACGATCTGCCCCCGAGCGCCGCACCGACGACGGCCTTGGCGCCCGCACGCATCTTGAGGCTTCTTTTTCGTGCCAGCGGAACGGAACTCTGACGAAAAGCCACGCCGAAAGAGCGCCGCTCCTGGCAAGCGATCCACCCGCCTTGAACGACGATGCAGATTCCGCTGGTAGACACAGCATAATAGGCGAGGGCGACAAGGTGCAGCACAAGGACACACCAGGCTACGATGATCCCGGCCGAAGACGCCGCGACGCAAGCCCCCATTCCGCCCGTGTCGATGAGCCTCTTGCCGCGTACTCGCATGCGCCCGACGGCCAAAAGCACAGACGAAACGATCAGCGCAAGCGCTCCGGCTCCAGTGTGAGCACAAGCTGTTTTCCGGGCGAATTTGGGCGCTGCGTATCTTCTTCCCCATTGTAAGCCTGGACGGGCTTTTCCCCTGCTATCCTGGGCTCGGCCGAGGCCGTGGAGGGAAGGCCGTTGACCCAGTCGGAAACGTCCCTCATGGGGGCCGCCTGCGCGACGCCGTCGACCTTCAGCCCGTGCCCTCCCTTGTAGTAGCGGACGGTCAGTGAGTTGTTGCCCGCCTTTTCGAGGTCCGAGCGCATGATGACCGGCCCCGCGGACCGTGGGCATCGACATGTCGTCCATCCCGTCAGGCCTGCGAGGACGGGCATCGTCATCTTCCTTTGGTACTGCGACACGTCGCAAGTCGATGTGGCGAAATCCTCGCCGAGTGCTGGCCGACAAGCTTGGAGACGACCTCCCTCATCTGGCTGGGCGCGCCGAGCCGCCGCAGGTGAGGCGTCCGCCGCCAGCGCACCCTGCACGCGGATGGGCGAGCCGGAGCCGAGACGAGGACGACGAAGGAGACCGAGGCGTTGCGCTTTTCCGCGATGATAAAGCCCGATGAGCATCCTTCCGAAACCGTGTACAGCCCAGATCTTTTTGGGATCGACGCCCGGGACGCCGAGCAGGTGGGAAAGCGCGTCCTCGTAGTCGTCGGCCAGCGCTAGGTAGTCGCGGTGCGTCGTCGAATAGTTCGCCGTCCGTTTCATCGGCACGAGGGTCGCTATGCCGGCCGAGGAGATGAGGTCCGTCGATTCGTCGAAGTCGTTCGTCGTCTTCGTCCCCGTGCCGTGGACGAAGACGATTCCCGGAACGAGGCCGCGCACGCCCACGGGAGTCGTCAGCTGCGCGGGAATCGACGTTCCGTCCCTCAAACGTATCTGCACCTGCCGTTTTTCGATCTGATACGTGCCGACAGGGGGCGAGGGGCCTTGCCGGCGACGGCGGTGTCCGGCGTCTCCGGGACGACGACGGGCGCATCGGCTCGAGGGATTCCATCGCGGGCCGGCCCAGTTTCCCCACATCCCGAGAAGGAGACGACGAGAATCCACGCGAGGAGCCTCCGGATGGCGCGCGGGCAGCGCTCGCGGCTCCGCATCCCCGACGTCCGACGTCGAGGGCCCGTCCGCAGCTCTCCTCCGGGCGGCCATCTAAAAAGCCCAGCCGTCCCATTTTCTTGGGGTCGCGCTGCCAGTCTTTCGTCACCTTCACGTGGAGGTCGAGGCTGACCTTCCTGCCCAAAAAGCCGCTCGATCGCTTTGCGGGCCCGCACTCTGATGCGTTTGAGCTGGGCCCCGCCTCGGCCGATGACGATTCCCTTTTTGGGAATCGCGTTCAACGTGGAGGTTGACGTGGATGCGGTCGCCGACGACTTCCTCGATCGTCACGGCCAGAGAATGCGGAAGCTCGTCGCGCAGATCCCTCAGAGCCGCCTCGCGCACGAGCTCGGTTATAAAGCGTTTCCTCGCTTTCGTCGGTCACGGCGTCGCGGGGAGTAGAGGGGCGGGCTTTCGGGCATCCTCTCGACGAGGAGCGAGGCCAAAAGCTCCACCTGCTCCCCCTTTGCCGCGCTGACGGGGACGACCTCCGCGAAGTCGGCCAGCTCGGAGACTTCCTGGAGCCGCTTTGCCAGGGCCGCGCGACCGACGAGGTCGGATTTCGTCACCGCCGCGACGATCGAGGCCTTTTCGAGGCGAGTTTTCGATACGAGGCCCAGGAGGAAGCGGTCGCCGGGGCCCCGTCGCCTCGTCGGCCGGAAGGCACATGACGATGGCGTCGACGTCGCTCAGGGAGTCGCGGACCATGTCGTTGAGCCTTTCGCCCAGCAGCGTGCGGGGGCGGTGCAGGCCAGGCGTGTCGACGAGGATGAGCTGGCCGCCCTCGCGGTTGACGATGGCTCTGACAACCCGCCGAGTGGTTTCGGGGCGGTCCGAGGTTATTGCGACCTTTTGGCCGACGAGCGCGTTGGTCAGGGTCGACTTTCCCGTGTTCGGCCGTCCGACGACGCACACGAACCCCGCTCTGAAGCCTTCGGGCCCAGATCACTCATCTGATTCTCCTTCGTCTTCTCGACGGGCGAGGACGGTCCACAGCCTTCTCCTGCGGCCTTGAAATCGGTCGGCAGTCAGGCTGATGCCGCCGATCGACGCTCGACTGCCCGCGATGGGAACCCTGCCGATGAGCTTGGCGAAGAGGCCTCCCACTGATGTCGACGTCGTCGTCGTCGAGTTTAACGCCGAAAGAGCTCGCCGAGGTCGGCGATCGGCAGGCGTGCGGGAACCCTGTACACGCCCTCTTCGACGACGTCGACCTCCGGGGCGCTTCGATCGTGCTCGTCGGAGATTTCGCCGACGAGCTCCTCGACAAGGTCCTCGATCGTCACGAGGGCCCGCTATTCCGCCGTACTCGTCGACGACGAGCGCGATGTGCACCTGGTTGGCCTGCATCTCGCGCATGGGGTCGTCGACCACTTTCGTCTCGGGGACGAAAACGGGCTCGCGCATGAGGTCGGCCACCGTGAGGGACTCCGTGTTCCCGCGCAGCCAGCGGCGCAAGACGTCCTTGAGGTGAACGACTCCGTGCAGATCGTCCGCGGATTCGCCGACTGCGGGAACCCGGGAAAAACCCGAGCGCGTGAACAGGGACATCGCTCTTGTCCAGCGGCGCGTCGATGCCGATCGAGACCATGTCGGTGCGGGGGACCATCACCTCGCGCACGAGCGTGTGGTTGAAGTCGAACACGGATTGGAGAAGCTCGCGGTCAGACTCGTCGAGGACCGTCGAGTCCGAGACCCTTTCGACCATGACGGCCAACTGGTCCTCGTGCAGCTGCTCGAACTCTTCGTCGTCGGCCTCCCCTCGCGCACCACCGAAGAGGCGACCGAGGTGGCCAGGGCGGCCGGAAGGGAGATGAGCGCCAGCGTTTCAACGAGCCGCCTCGCGCCTATCGACGCGGGAGAGACGATTCTCAGCATCAGGAGGCGGCGGCTGTCAGGGCGAGGTATGCGCCGACGGCCTCCCACCACTCGTCAAACACCGAGGCAAGCGCAAGCGCGGCGAGGACGGCGGCGACGAGGTGAAGAATATGCGGAGCGAGATGAGCCCCGCGATGGCCGCCTGCCGTCTGGAGACGATCGACAGCATTCTCTTCGAAGCCTTCGGCGCGTCCGCCGCCTCGGCCCTGGTGATCCGGCCCAGCGCGGTCAGGCCGGCGAGAAGAGGCGCCGATGCCGTAGCACGCGGAATGCGAGGGCGGCGAGCGCCGCGAGAGGCACGTTGGAGCCGTTCATATTTCGGTCGGTTCGGGGGCGACGGGGTCGGCTCGCCTGCCGGCCAGGAAGGTGAGCAGCAGCTGCCGCTGGAGGTCGAACATTTCGCGTCGCTCGTCTTCCTCGGCGTGGTCGTACTCCCAGAAGGTGGAGGATCCCGTGGGTTACGAGAAGAAGAACCTCCTCGGCGACGGCGTGCCCGGCCGTGTAGGCCTGCCTGGCGGCGACCTGCGGGCACACGACGATGTCCCCCAGCACCCCTTCGCGGGGCTCCTCCCCTATGAGGCGCCGGCCGAAGCTCGTCCATTGGAAACGAAAGGACGTCCGTGGGCCCGTCGAGGTCCATCCACTCGACGTGGAGCCTGGCCATGGACTCCTCGTCTTCGAACAGGACGTTGAGTTCCGCGGCAGGGTGCACGCGCATGCGGTCCAGGACGAACCTGGCCAGGTCCGAGACCTCCTGAGGTCGATTCCGAGCGAAACCCGATTCGTCGTTGACGTCGATGCTCATCTGCTTTCCCTTTCGAGGCGCCTTCCGCGGAGGCGCCCTGTCGTTGCGAAGCCCGTCGCCGTCCCGCCGCGAGGGCCCCCGACGTCCTTCGTGCAGGCCGCCGCCCCTTTCGCGGCGGTCCGCGTCGGGTCCCTCGCCGCGTCCTGCGCCAAGCTCTCGCGGTCGCTCGCGCGAGGCCTCGTCCCACCGGGCGTAGGCGTCGATGATCTCGCTGACGAGCCTGTGGCGGACGACGTCGGCGGAGCTGAGCTCGCAAAAGCGTACGCCCGGAATGTCGCGAAGAATGCGCCTGACGAGGCGAAGCCCGGACTCGGTTTTTCCAGGGAGGTCGATTTGGGTGACGTCGCCGGTGACAACCATGGTCGAGCCGAAGCCGAGGCGGGTGAGGAACATTTTCATCTGCTCGGGCGTCGTGTTCTGGGCCTCGTCGAGGATGACGAACGCGTCGTCGAGAGTCCTGCCGCGCATGTGAGCTGCGGCGCCACTTCCCACCGTTCCGGCGGCCATGAGCTTGGGGATCGACTCGGGCTCGAGCATCCCGTACATCGCGTCGTACAGGGGACGCAGGTACGGGTCGATCTTGTCTGTAAGCGACCCCGGCAGGGAAGCCCAGCGACTCGCCGGCCTCGACGGCCGGGCGCGTGAGGATGATCTTCGAAACCCGCCGCTTGTTGAGGGGCGTCCACGGCCTTGGCCATCGCGAGATACGTCTTTCCGGTTCCGGCCGGCCCGATCCCGAAGGTCACGGTGTTTTTCGTCGATTGCGTCCACGTAGGCCTTCTGACCGAGGGTTTTGGGGCGGATGGTCTTGCCGTGCGCCGACAGGATGTCGTGGGTGTGAGCATGTCGGAGGGGCGCATGACGCCGTCGCGCGAAATGGCGATCGCCCGTTGGACCGCGTCAAGGGTCAGATGCTGGCCCGACTGGACCACGTCCACCAACTCGCCGATGAGCGCCTCGGCGAAATCCAAGCGCGATTCCTCGCCCGCCAACGTGATCTGGTGGTCGAGGACGTGAAGCGTCACGGGCGCGAGCCCGGTTTCGAGCGCGCGCAGCACTTCGTCCCGGTATCCCAGAAGATTGATCATCGAGATGTGCGCGGGAACGGAGATCGTTCGCGTCGACGTAGCCATGCCTCCGATTCTAGCCGGGTTCCGATTCTAGCCGGCCGAGCCGCGCATGCCCGAGAGGGCCGCGACGGCGAACGGGCCGGCGCTGGACGAGCGCAGGACGTTGGGGCTCAAAAGCACCGTCCGCCCTCCGATCCGCTCGAAGGACTCAATCTCTTCTGGCGTCAGGCCGCCCTCAGGGGCCGACGACGATCCACAGGTTCTCCGAGCCCGTGCAATCCCGCCCTCGCGATGGGCATGTCGGCCTCCTCGTGGCACACGAGCAGATCGGCGCCTTCGGCCGCGGCGAGCCGGAGAGCCTGCGGCGTCGTGCACACGTCCAGAACCTCGAGAATCCACGACCGCCGCGATTGCTTGGAGGCCGCCAAAACGACCGATTCCCAGCGCCGCCGGGCCCTTTTCCTCTTTGCCTTTCCAATTGGCTACGGCCCGCGCGCTCGCCCAGGGGACGATGCGCCAGACCCCCGTACTCGGTGGCCGTCTCCACCGCCTGGTCGTCCCGCGAGGCCTTGGCCAGGGCTTGCAGGAGGGTGATGCGGGGCGACGGCTCCGGCTCGCGCTCGAAATCCGAGCACCTCCAGTTCGACTTCCCCTTTGACACGCCGACGACCGCGCACCGGGCCCCTGCCCCGCGCCCGTCGACGACGTCGATCTCTCCCAGGGCTCGCCCTCTTGACCGTTGCGGCGTGGTGGCCTTCCGGCCCCGCCAGGACAAAACCGATCGCCGGTCCGGCAAGGCAGGGGACGGCCATCGCCGGGCGCCTGACTTCGGCGGACTGCCGGATCTGTGAAATCGACGGAGAGGCCGACGCTTCCGGGCGGCGGCCCGTCCCGGCGATCAAGCGTCGAGTCCGAGCGCACGCCGACGCCGGGCGCGAGGTGAACCGGACGGGTCATGAGCGAAGCTTGTCCCGGAGCTTGGAGAAGAATCCGCCCTGCTGGACGAGGGCGGGCCGCGGGCATCTCCTCTCCCCGCATGCGCGCGAGCTTTTCGAGGAGGCTGCGCTGGGCGTCGTCGAGCTTCGTGGGGGTCTTGACGTCGAGGACAACCCTGAGGTCGCCGCGCCCCTCCCTCTGGAGCCTGCCGACGCCCAGTCCCGAAAGCTTGACCGTGTGGCCCGGCGTCGGCGCCCTCGGGCACGTCCACCGTCATCGGGCCGTCGAACGTCTCGATCTCAATCGAGCAGCCCAGCGCGCTCGCGGTCATGGGGATCTCGAGCTCGCACACCAGATCGTCGCCGTCGCGGCGGAAGACCTTGTCCCTGCTCACGCGCACCCTCGACGAACAGGTCTCCGGGCCCGCCGCCTTCGACGCCCGCCTCGCCTTTCCCGGCGATGCGGATCCGCATGCCGTCCTCGACGCCCGCCGGAATTTGGACGTGGACGGTGCTCGTTCCGCGGACGCGGCCCTGACCGGAGCAGTCTGCACAGGGCGTGGGGATGACGGTGCCGAAGCCGTGGCAGGTCGGGCACGCCATTTGCGTGACCATTTGGCCGAGGATGGAGTTGGCGACCCTCTGCACCGTGCCGGCGCCGTCGCACTCCGAACAGGGTGACGGGCTCGGTTCCGGGCGCGGCCGCCGTCCCGTGGCGGGTTTCGCATTCGACGGCGAGGGTGTGCGTGATGTCGCGTTCGACGCCGAAAACGACGTCGCGCAGGGACAGCGTCACGGTCAAAGGGAGTCTTGGCCGCGCCTTCCCTGGAGGCCGGGCGCGGGCGGCGCCGGCCATTCCGCCGAAAAAGGTCTCGAAGATGTCGGCGAAGCCTCCGAAGCCCTCAGCCGAGCCGCCGCCGCAGGGCGTCCGTGCCGCCGAGGTCGTACATTCTCCTCGACTCGGCGTCGGAAAGGACGTCGTAGGCCTCGTTGACCGCCTTGAATTCGTCGGCTTTTTCGGGGCCTGCGACGTCTGGGTGAAGCCTGCGCGCGCATGCTTGCGGTAGGCCTCTTGATCTCCTCCTGCGAGGCGGAGCGGGAAACACCGAGAATTTGATAGTAGTCAGCTAATTTGTCTTATCTTCTTTAGCGGTTGCTGAGGGATGTCGGACAGGGTACCGGGAGATGGCGATACGGCGGACATCGTTCCGGGGTAGTCCATGCGCGTCGGGCCCCGACCCCACGCGCGCCACCGATTGGTCGGCGACGTCGTACGTCGAGGAGACGACGGACGCCTCCGCCAGCTCCTCGTATCGGTTCTCCTCCCGATTCGACACCGAGACGCCGTCTTGCATGGCGGCGAGGAGGCGCAGAAGGACGACCTGCTCTTCGAGCAGGTCCAGAACCAGGGAAATCGAGTTGGCGAAAGTCGAGAGGAATGCCGCGAGAGGTTGGCGGCGCCCGCCATGACTATGCGCTCCTCGCCGTCCGCGCGCAAGGCGTCGAGGGATGGCGCCGCCCACCGCTTCGGCGACGGGGGCGCAGGCGTTCCGGCGACTCGGCCAGAAGCGCCTCAGGGACGGCGCGATGTCGGCCAGGCGCAGGCCGGCCAGCTGGGCGTTGAAACGCCGGCCGAGATCCGCGAGGTCGTCCGCATCGACCTCGGCTTCCAGCCTGAGGCTTCGCTGCTCCACCCTGCCAGCCTCCGTCACGATGAGGAGAATGACGTATCGGACGCCGACGGCGACGACCTCGACGTGGCGCAGCGACACCCGTTGGGCGAGGGTGTTGGACGACGGCCACCTGCCGGGTGACCTGGGCCAGCGCGCGCACGGCGCGTTCGACGACGTCGTCGAGATCGACGGCGCCTTCGAGCAGCTTCCGCATCGCCCGGCGTTCGGAGGGCGACAAAAGGCACGATGGACTCGAGCGAATCGACGAACTGGCGGTATCCCTGGTCGGTCGGCACGCGCCCGGCCGACGTGTGGACCGATGGATGAGGCCGGCTCTCCAAGGCCGCCATGTCGTTGCGTATCGTCGCCGGCGAGACGCCGAGGTCGTAGCGTTCGACGATGCTGCGCGAGCCGACGGGCTCGCGTGTGGACGTAATCGCGCACGATGGCCTCGGGGACCTTCGCGCGGCGTTCGCTGCACTGCCCATGCTCGCCTCCTCTCCGTCGGCTTCCACCCTCATTGGGCCCACTTGACAGCATATAGCACTCGACTCGCGAGAGTGCCAATTCTACGCTGAGGGGCGTTTGCCGGCGCTAACCCTTGAGCGATGGGCTTTTCATTCGACCGCTACGGAAACGACGTTCTCAGTTCCAATCCCCACCGGCGCGGGGACTTCGCGCACAACCCGGAGTCGCGGCCGGTCGAGGCGCGCCGCGGGCTCGTCGTCGAGGACGTCGACACGGGCTTCGTCGGGAGATCGTGCGCGTGGGCAAGGTCGCAGGCCAATGGCAGGTCGAGCTCGAAGGGCGCAGGGCGTGCGCCGGTACTTTCCCGCTGGGCCGGGGATTCTGGATCGACGGGCGCCCGTGGAGCTCGTCCGGCCGCAGGCGAAGGCTCCGACGGGCAGAGCCCGCACCGCCTCGGGCTCCTTCCACGTCAGCGCCAGGGCGCGCACGGCCCGCAGTCGCGCATCTGGGTCGAGGGCAAGCACGACGCCGAGCTGGTCGCCAAGATCTGGGGCGCGGACCTCGCCCTCGAGGCGTCGTCGTCGAGGAGCTTCGGGAGTCGACCGGCTCGAGAGTGCCTGGCGGGTTCTCCCCGTCACCGACGAGGGAGGGGCCGGGTGCTCGTCGACCACCTCGTACGAGGCTCGAAGGAGCAGCGGATCGCCGAGCGCTTTTCCGCGGTTCCCGGCGTCCTCATCCTCAGCCACCCGTACGTTGACGTGTGGCAGGCGGTGCGTCCGGCGGTTCTGGGGCTGCGCAGTGGCCGGAGGTTCCCCGCAGGAGGACATCAAGGTCGGCACGCTCAAGCGTTTGGGGTGGCCGCACGCCGACGCCGAAGACGTCGGCCTTGGCTGGGCGCGGATACTGGAGAAGGTGACGACGTACAAGGACTTGGAGCCGAGCCTGCTCGGGCCGCATGGAAGAGCTCATCGACTTCGTGACCGAGGGTTCGGCCGAGTGACTCGGCGACGCAACCCGGCGGCCCTTGCAAGCCATGCCCTGGCACAATGGTGACGTGACAACGCCTCCAGACGAACCCCGTTCAGCCAGGGTCTAGAGCCTTTGGGTCAAGCAGGGCTTCGCTCCTCGCGGACGAGCGGTATTTCCGCCGCCGCGGGCTTCCCACGCTCATCGAAGACTATTCCGCCACCGAAGACGTTCTGACGCGCCTGGCCCTGGCTCGGCGTCCTTTTCGCGATCCAGGTGACGCGCTCTTGCGACGTCGTGGAAGCCCGGGCTGGCGGCGGTCGTGCTGGTCGCCTCGGTGGCCGCCGTGCTCGCGATGTGGATCGAGCGGCAAAGCCGCCGTGCCGACCGTTCGCTTTTCTCTGCTCCGGCGAGGTCGGCTGGTGGAGCGCGGCGGTGTTCGTTATCGTGCCCTCGCTCATGCGAATCAACTCCGCCGTGGGAGTCTACCCGGCGCTTCGGCACGTCGCCTTCAACGTCTGCGTCTGCGCCTTCGTCGTCGGCGTCATCGGATGGGGCCTCGCCCAAACGCTGGCCTGGGCCCTGTTGAAGATTCTGTCCGACCTGTAGGGACCAGCTGGTCATCGTCTTCCGGCAGACGGCGGCGATTTTCCTCTTCTGCTTCCTCATCTTCTTCACCCAGGAGTTCTGGCAGTTCGTCACGTTTTCGAGCTACCGCCGGATCGAGCTGCTCCTCCAGCTGCTCGGCGCGATCGCGATTTTGACGGTCCTCGTGGGCGCTCCGCGGTTCATCGCTTCGCTGCAGAAGGCCCTTCTGGAAGAAGACGAACGGCTCACCCGGCTTCAGCGTTCGAATCTCACGATCCTCTTCATCGTGCGGCAGCTGCTCCAGCTCGCCCTCATTTTCGTGGTTTCGGCCGCCCTTTTCGCCACGGTCTCAGTGCTCACGATAAGCAGCGAAATGTACAAAACGTGGGATCTCCGCCCCGAAATGATCGACACCTTCGTCTACGACGGCGAGACGTATCTCCTCACTGATTCCGGCCTTTACATCGCCTTGCTCTTGGCCCTGGTCGCCACCGTCAACTTCGCCGTGGCGACGATGAGCTCCTCGGAGGGACGGGAGATTTTCCTCGAAGGGGTCGAAGACGAGGGGGGAGAGGTCTTCCGCCGACGCCGGCGATACCTCGCCAAGCGAAAGGAGCTGGCCTCCCGCGGGGTGTCGGTTTAGGCGGAGCGTCAGTTCAGGAAAGATCGCCGCTCAGAGAATCCCGATCCTGGGACGTGAGGGGCTCTGCCTTATGCAATACACATCGAGCAAAGCCCTCTTCTTCCACGCCGCTCTTCACATTTGACTACGCTGTTTCCCTAATCCTGACCCTCAAAACGCGATTTCGCAAAGTTCCGGATCTGCCGCTCTGAGCGCATCTTCAATCCTTCGCTTGAGCTTCAAACCTAGAACGTTTTGAATAATGAGTATCTTTTAGTGTAAGAAGAAATAAAAATTTCTTTTCATTCCATGCAAATTGCTGTTAAACCAATATATTGGCGTTTTCCTCTACATCTGCGTTAACGGTAATTTGAACTGCTCGAAAAAGTCCTGAAAAATAGCTTTTCGTCCGCATTTATTCAATATCGTCCTGTTCCGCCAACGCATCATATTCAATTGGTTTTAATCGTGTGCTTTTCGCAAAGGGGTTCTCGCAGAATATTTCGAATATTGATTGAGATAGATTTTTGGTAATGAAAAATTGGTTGTTTCACGACCAATAGCCATGATTTTCCTTTTCATTCAAAAGTAGGTGTGTTTTACATAATATAAAAGATCTTATGATCCTTCTAGATAATATTACATTGTTCTTTCCCAAGTCCGTCAATGTCTAACTTTTATATCAAACACCTTCTAAGCATTTTAGTTTCATCGTATGCAGCTCGTATGCAGCCTTTGGATTGATTCGGCCCGAGGTACTTTGCAGACTTGAGGGTGACACTTGAGCGGTCGTATCTGGCCGAAAAACCGGTTACTCGGGCAGATAGGCTTTACCCCTCAGGTCCTCCCACAGGCGCCTCGTAACGGCGTCGGCGAGAAGTCTCGCCGCGCAGCGTGAGGGGACGATGCGGCCCCGCAAACGGCGGCCCGGCCGTCGAGGCCGTCGGCGACGAGCTCCGCTGTCGTCTGTGCTCGGACGAACCGGGGGATCTCGATGCCCTTCGCGCATGCGGATGCCGAGCATGACGGCCTCGTCGGCGATCTCGGACGCCGTGAGGACCTCGCGCGCGCGCCGCCGGGCTCTCCCCGCGGCGACCCGCCGAGCGTAGGCCAGGGGATGCTTGACGTTCCAAAAGCGCGTCCCGTTGATGTGCGAATGCGCTCTCGGGCCGTAGCCCCACCAGTTTCCGCCGCCCCAGTACACCCGGTGTGGCGGCGTTCTGCGCCCGCCGCGGGCCCAATTCGATATCTCATACCAGCGGTATCCGGCCGCCTCGAAGGCTTCGTCCGCGGCGCTCGTATGTATCCGCTAGCTCGTCCGGGTCGGGAAGCTGGATGACGCCCCGCGCGGCCTGCGCGCCCATCTTGGTCCCCGGCTCAACCGTCAGCGCGTAGGCGCTGAGGTGATCCGGCTCAAGCGCGATCGCCGCCTCTGTCGACCGCCGCCACTGCCCCATCGTCTCGCCCGGGCGCCGTAGATGAGATCGACGGACACATCGAGCCCAGCCTCGCGCGCCCAGCCGACAGCGCGCCCGACCTGCCCGGGCGTATGCCTCCGGTCGAGCGTCGCGAGCACCGATTCGACGGCCGACTGCATGCCGAAGGAGACCCCTTGTGAACCCGGCGTCGGCCAGCCGAAAAGGGACCTCGCGATCCACCGATTCGGGATTCGCCTCGGTGGTGGCCTCCGCCCCCTCGCGCAGGCCGAAAGCGGCGTCGAGGGCGGCCAGCACCGAGCCCAGCTGCCCGGGGTCGAGCATCGTGGGCGTCCCGCCGCCGAAAAACACGGTGTCAGATCAGCGGCGCGGCCTCACCGCCCCGAAGGACGTTGCAGCTCAGGGCGATCTCCCGCGCCAGGGATTCGGGGAAGTCCGACGTCAAAGCCCCCGGCCCGAAGTCGAGGTTGGTGTACGTGTTGAAATCGCAGTACCCGCATCTGACGGCGCAAAAACGGCACGTGGACGTACGCGCTCAGCCCGCCGGAGACGTCCGGGTTCGGCAGGGCGCCGTCCTCGGCGCCTCTTCTCCGTCAGGGAAGGTCAGCCACGGCGGAAAGTCAGGTCGTGGATCGTGCGGCCGGCTCGACTCCCCGCCGTTCGAAGCGCGTCATGACGCGTCCGTCCCACCTCAGGGGCGAAGCCGCCGCGGGCAGGCTCGCGGTCGTTCGGATCGGGCCGCTCCCCGCGTGGAGGTTGGCGAAGGAGTCGCTTGCCTCGAGCTCGTCGCGCATCTGCCGGGCGTAGTCGTCCCAATCCGTCGCGAGCCGCCACAGGCCGCCGATTTCCAGGATCTTCGCCGCCTCGGCGATGAACGAGCCCGCGATCAGGCGGCGTTTGCGATGTCGGGATTTGCGCCAGGGGTCGGGAAAGAACGTCCACAGCTCGCTGGCCCGGGGAGCCTCCGGGTCGGCGAATATCACGAGGCAGGGGCCTGCGCGGCGTCGGCCTCGACGATCCGCACGTTCGTCACGCCTTTGCGCACCGCGTTCGCGACGCATCGGGCGACGCCGACGTGCCAGGCCTCGAAGGCCAGAATGTTTTCGATCAGGATGCTCTTTCGCATAGGAGTGAGGCTGTTCGCCCGATCTGGCCCTATCTCGACGACGATCGGCGCGTCGTTGCCGAAGACGGCCCGCAGATCCACTCGCGCATTCCGGCGCAATCGTCGTCGGCGAATCGCCCTCTGGCAGGTCGAGAGGACTGTAGGGGCCGTGCTCGTCGAGCACCGCCTGGTACTGGCGCGCCATTCGGCCGCCTCGCCGCGAAAAGACTTGATGCGCGCCGGGCAGCGCCGCGCTTCGGGGATTCGCCGCCGAGCCTTTCAAATCGTCGCCTGCCACGTCATGCGTTCCCTTCGCCCCGCCACGGCGTTCACATACTTGGCCGCGTACTGCGCGATCGACATCCGCCCCGCACGCTGACTCTCGAGCAGCGCATCCGCCCGCTCGACTGTCGGCTCAGCCACCCAATCGGCGATGCGTCACGCCGTGTCCGGGGGTCGAGATCACTTCGATCCTGTCCATCGCTTCGATTTTTCCGCCTTCAGAACGCGAAAATACACTCGTGCCTCCCACTGGGAAAACTCTTTGACGAAATGCGGGCGCCCCATCCACCTGGCAAACGTCATGCAGGGGCGTGCGGGGGCCCGTCGCCTCCATTTTCGACCTCGCCCAGCCTTATGCGCGCGCCGAACTCGAAAGCGTCGACGGATCCGCTCACCCTCAGATTCTCACCGAAAAATCGAACGGGTCTCGCGCTCAAAACCGCCGACCAGATATTCGGCTTCTCCTGCGCAAAGGCGTACAGCGCCTTGTCGGCTCCCCCGTGATGCTTCCTGTCGGCTGGATGTCCCCGCGGATTCCGAGCGCGTGCACCGTGACGGGAAAGGCCGCAGGCCGCTTGTCGATCGCTGTCACGCCGACGGCGCCGTCGTCGGCGTGGACGTCCGCCATCGCGCACGGCCTCCACGTCCATGCACGTGCCCTCGGCAATCGCAGGCTCGCTCGCGGCCCGGGTTATCTCGATCGTCTCGACGTCTGGCATCTTCTCCAACCTTCCAGTGCTCGTCTAGTCCGACAAGCGTCTTCTCGTCCGAACTGACATTCTCCGGTCCGCGGCGGTCGGCCCATTCCGCCTTCCCCGGGGAAACGGCCGAGCAGGACGGCACTAGGCCGCCCTCATTTTCTTCGGAGCGTCCGAGGTGAGCGCGGCCACGAAGGCCTCCTGCGGCACGTCGACGCGGCCGATCGACTTCATCCGCTTCTTTCCCTCTTTCTGCTTTTTCCAAAAGGTTTGCGCTTGCGGGTGATGTCGCCGCCGTAGCACTTTGCCAAAACGTCCTTGCGCATCGCCCTGATCGTCTCCCGGGCGATGACTACGGCTGCCGACGGCGGCCTGAACGAGGAATTTCGAACTGCTGGCGGGGAATGAGCTCTTTGAGCTTCTTCGTCATCTCGAGGTCCGTAGGAGTACGCTCTTGTCCTTGTGGACGATCGCCGAGAAGGCGTCGACGACCTCGTGGTTGAGCAGCACATCGACCTTGACGAGATCGGCCTCCTGATCCTCGGCCATGTCGTAGTCGAGGGAGCGTATCCCTTCGTCCTGCTCTTGAGCTGGTCGAAGAAATCGGTGACGATCTCGGCGAGGGGAAGGATGTAGTGGAGCTCGACCCGCTCGGAGGACAGGTAGTCCATGCCCAGCATCGTGCCGCGCCGCTGCTGGCAGAGCTCCATGATCGTCCCCGTGTAGTCCGAGGGCGTGAGCACGGTGGCCCGCACCGTCGGCTCGAAAATCTGCTTGATCTTCCCTCGGGGAACTCCGAAGGGTTCGTCACGACGACCTCCTCGCCGCCCTCGGTCGCCACCCGGTAAACAACCGACGGCGCCGTGGCGATGATGTCGATCCCGAATTCGCGCTCCACCCGCTCCCGGACGATCTCCAAATGCAGCAGCCCCAGGAACCCGCATCGGAAGCCGAAGCCGAGGGCCACCGAGTTCTCTGGCTCGTATGACAGGGCGGCGTCGTTCAGCTTGAGCTTGTCCAAGGCGTCTCGCAGATCCGGATAGTCCGATCCGTCGATCGGATAGACGCCGGAGAACACCATGGGCTTTGGGGTCCTGGTAGCCGTCAAGCGGCTTCTCCGCCGGAGATTTGGCGGCGGTCACGGTATCGCCCACCCGGGATTGGCGCACATCTTTGACGCCCGTGATGAGGTAGCCGACCTCGCCCGCGGCCAGGCCGTCGGTCGGCGTGGGCTCCGGCGAAATGACGCCGATCTCGAGGAGCTCGTGCGTCGCGCCCGTCGACATCATCTGGATGCGCTCGCGCGGGGCGAGCCTGCCGTCCTGACGCGGATGTAGGGTGACGACGCCGCGATAGGTGTCGTAGACGGAATCGAAGATCATTGCGCGGGTCGGGCCGCCAGCCCTCGCCCCTCGGGCGCTGGAACCTCGGCGACGATCCTGTTGAGCAGATCGGCACGCCAAGCCGGTCTTCCCAGACACGGCAGACATTCGCCCAGGGGTCGACGCCGATGAGCGAGGCGAGCTCCTCCGCGTACTTCTCGGGCTGGGCCGATGGGAGATCGATCTTGTTGAGCACGGGGATGATCGCAAGGTCGTTGTCGAGCGCCATGTACAGATTGGCGAGGGTCTGCGCCTCGATTCCCTGGGTCGCGTCGACGAGGAGGATCGCCCCCTCGCACGCGGCGAGCGAGCGGTTGACCTCGTAGGAGAAGTCGACGTGCCCGGGAGTGTCGATCATGTTCAAGGCATAGGCTTCGCCGTCGACGGTCCACGGCAGGCGGACCGCCTGGGACTTGATCGTGATCCCTCGCTCGCGCTCGATGTCCATGCGGTCGAGGGTACTGGTCTCGCATGACGCGCTCGTCGACGATTCCCGTCAGCTGGAGCATCCTGTCGGCCAGCGTCGACTTGCCCGTGGTCGATGTGGGCGATGATGCAGAAATTGCGGATGCGCGACAGCGCCGTCGAAGCGAGGGGCGATCTCGCTGGGAAGGGATGCGGGCACAGTGCTCCTTTGTCGAACAGTCTCCACCAGTGTAGTGCTCATCGGCCTTCGCCAGGCCTCGCAACGTGGGAGCGATGTGTGAGTTTCGCCGAAGCGCGCGGAATCCGTCCCAACTCGCAAGTTCCGCCAAAAGCGGCTGGCGCCCTCGGGAGCAGGGCGGCCCGCCTTCGAAATTCGTCCCTGCGCGGAACCGCCAGCCCGTCTGCAGGAGATTCCAATTGTCTGGCCCGACAATGGTTTCATGTTCCTCACTCCCGGTTCGCTGAAAAGACCTCCTGCCGTTCATCGAACGGATCACCCGCGGGCCCGGCCGCAGCCTGGTCGGCAACGCCCTCGTCGTCAACGGGCTCCCTCATCGCGCTCGTTTTCGCCCTCGGCGGCGACGCCGGCACGTTCCTCACGGTCCCTGCTGGGCGGAGTCTCCGCGTTTGGCCTGGTCTCGGCGCTTGTCTTCGCCTGGCGCCGCAAGAGGCTCAAGGACGCCGTCGACCGCTGGCAGGAAAGTTCGGGCCGGGTTGTCTCCTCCGATTCAGACTCCCCTGCCCGAAGGGGCCGAAGGCAAGACCGACGAAGGCGGCGTCGACGAAGGCAAAAACCGCTCGGGCGGCGTCGACGAAGGCGACCCCTTCCCGGGAGATCGTCGTCATAGATCAAAAGCGGACGGCGGGAATCGGCGCCGCCTCCCAAGGACGACTTCGCCGACTCCGAAGAGACGATCGAGCGCGACCGTCTGCACGACGCCGCGGCCGAGGCCGCCCAGCTGCGCGAAACGTGGATGCCGCGCATCGAGGCCGCCCAGCGTTCGGCGATCGCCGCCGCGGGAGGGCCTCGTCAATGCGCCCTATCTCAAAGACGACCTGCGGGTCACCCTCCTGTCCGGAATCTTCACCCTCCTGTCGATTCCCTTGGGAGTCTTCTTCACATTCGTGGCGTTTTTTTGACCCTCGTCTTCTAGGCCGCGGCTCAGAGTCCCCGGACGCAGCCCTCCCCGGGGGCCAATCGTGTGGCACGATAGGCTCATGGCACTTTCACAGAAGCTCCTTAGCCAAAACGAGGATCATCCCTTCACATGCACGAGCATGTGAAGCGGCTGATCCCGAATATCGCGGCTGGAATCGTCCTCATAGTCCTCGGCGTCGCCGGTTTTCGTCTACATGCCCGACAGCTGGAAGCCCGCGGGAACATGGACGCTGCTCGTCCTTCTCCTCGTCGGCCTCGCGGCATTCGTCGGCTGGCCGTGGTTGAGATGGATCACCGACACATACACGGTGACCAACCGCCGAATCATCACTCGCACGGGAATCTTTACGAAATCCGGCCACGACATCCCCCTCAGCCGCATTTCCAACGTCGCCTACGAGAGGGACCTCATCGACAGGTTTTTCAGGCGGAACCTTGGGTTGCAGACTTCCGCCGACGAGCCCCTCTACCTCGCGACGTTCCCAACGCCGAGCAGGTTCACGTGATGCTCACCGACCTTCTTTTCGGAGGCGGCGACGCTGCGCCGCAGTCGAAGCCGACGAGGACCGCCAGGGCCGGACTCCAGGCGTCTGATGGCGATTCCTCGTTTCCTCAAGGAGCTGGCGGCGGGCCTTTTCGAATCGCTGACCTCGAAATCGACGTCGCGCAAATCCTCAGAACCGCGGAACGGGCACGGCGGACAGAGGCCGGCGTGCCGCCGAACGCCGGGATGACGGCGTCGGCAAAACCGGCGGCTCGCGGCGGACGGGTGGAAGGGAACGGGCAGGGCGGAAAGCGCGAGCAGGGACTCTGCGGCGACGGACCGCGCCGCGGCGGACCCCCGCCATGCCGGGCGAGGACGACGCGCAGAGGCCGCTGAAGCTCGGGCGAAACCCTGGTCGCGCATTCGCTTTCCGAGCTCCCGGGAGTCGAGGGACGCGCCGAAGGTCTACTCTGTTCCGGACCTGGGCCTGCCCCGAATTCGACTACTCCCCTCGGGGAGGATGACTTCCCGATCCGGGCGAAGTGGTGGACGTGGGTTCCCTACGAAGAGGATCGAAGCCAGGGCAAGGATCGCCCGGTTCTGGTGCTGGCCGAGATTGAGCGATGCATCGTATTCGCCCAGCTGACATCGAAGGACCACGACCGCGACGCCGAGCAAGAGGCGCGAAACGGGCGTTTTTGGATCGACGTCGGATCGGGCGGATGGATTCAAGGTCGCCCGTCCGAGGCGAGGATCGACGAGGCTTTTGTGCGTGGCCCCGGAGCAGATGCGGCGCGAGGGTGGGAGTCTCGATGAAGCGCGGTTCCACACAAGTTGTGGCTGCCATACGCCGCTTTCATCGATAGCTTCTGATAAACTACCCGATGGACTTTACACCGGTTGGGCGATGGTCCTGCCGACGGCGCTTTCCGGGGCCTGCTTCTGCAGTCTCGCCGAAGGCGAAATTCTCGCCGACCATGACGATCTATCGCCGACGGCGATTGAGTTGAAAGTAGAACACGTGGCAAACATCAAGTCGCAGAAAAAGCGCATTCTCACGAATGAGAAGCGCCGCCTTCGCAACCAGGCTGTCAAGTCGGAGCTGAAGACCTACGTGCGCAAGACGCGCAAGGCCGTCGCCGCCGGCGACGTCGAGACCGCCGAGGCGGCGTTGCGGGTGGCCACCCGGAAGCTCGACAAGGCGGTTTCCAGGGCGTCATTCACAAGAACCAGGCCGCCAACCGCAAGTCGAAGCTTGCGGTACGAGGTCGTCAAACTGGCCAAGTAGCCGGCGGCGGGGCCATGAGACGAGGGGCAGCGGTTTCGCTGCCCCTGTCATTGTTCCGTCATTTTTCCCATCGGAAGCATCGCGCTGCCAGAGCCCCGCACAACACGCCCATTCCGATCAGCGAGGGCCGCGGAACCCCAGTGTTGGATCCAGCCGTCGCCTTCCACAGGCCCTTCGTCAAAAAGGTCAGCTGCGTGAGCGGGGAGAATCTCGCAACAGCGGCGACTCCTTCGAGGGGAGCTGGGAAAGGGAGACGCCGCGCCCGAAAGGAAAATGAGCGGGTAAACGAGGATGTTCCCCTATCCCCTGCGCCGCGCCTTGGGAGGGCAAAAGCCCCGCCAACAGGTATCCCAGCGCCATGAACGAGCACAGCCCGAGCGCCGTGGCTATAAGGGACGTTCGCCACTTTCAGAGCGTCGGCGCCGACGCCGAATCCCACGATCGCCACCGCGTAAAGGCAGGCTATCGACAGCAAGCTCAGGACGACGCGAACAGTCAGATCGGCCGACATGTAGACTGCCGGGCGAAGCGGCGTCGCGCGGAACCTCCTGAGAACTCCTGTCTCTCGCTGCGTCACGAGATCGACGGGAAGGATGATAATCGCCGCGATGGCGATGACGATGCAGGGAAAAGCCGTGACGTTCGCGTCAAGGAAGCCCTGGCCGCCGAACTCCTTTTTCGGGTCGTTCCCGAATATGAGTCCCATGATCAGCATGAACGCCGGGCGAAGGCGATCATAGACACGACGTTCGCCGGCTCGCGCAGCGCGCGCAGGGCCGTGGTCTTGAGAACTTTTGCGAAGACGCGCATGTCAGTTCCCCTCCTCATCGCGCGGCCCGTCAGGGCGAGAAAGACGTCTTCAAGAGGGGCTTTCGACGTTTTCAATCTCTTCGACCGCCGCCCCCGCGCCCTCTATGGCGCGAACGGCCTCGCCGGGGAATCCGCCGGCGGAATGAAGCCTCTCACGGTCAGGCCATCGATCGATGCATTCGAGATTCCGGCGATGTTCGCAAGCGTTTCGGGCCTGACCGGCCGGTCGATCTTCAGGGTCACGAGGGCTCGCGCCGCCGAGCCCGGCGACGAGAGCCCGCGACGGTGTCTGAGCGCGATGATCCGTCCGCGATCGACGATCGCGACCCCTGTCGCACAAGGCCTCCGCTTCCTCCATGTAATGGTGGTCATGACCACCGTGCCCCGGCGTCCCGGATCGAGCGGACCACGTCCCACATCGCCAGCCGCGCCTGCGGAGTCCAACGCCGTTGTCAGTTCGTCGAGAAAGACGATCTCCGGCCGGCTCACAAGCGCGAGCGCGATCGACACCCGCTGGCGCTGGCCTCCCGAGAGCTTCTCTACGTAGGAGTCTTTCTTGCCGGACAGCCCGAGCTCGGCGATGAGCTCGTCGGCTTCCCCTGGGGTTTTCATAGAAGGATGCGAACAGGTCGATGACCTCGCCGACTTTGACTTTCTCGTCGGCAAAGCCGAGGATTGAGTTGGACTCCCCACCCGCGCCCGCCACGAGCGGTCGGCGACGTCCGGATCTGCGCCGAGGACCTGCGCGGCGCCCGAGGTCCGGCGCTGAAGCCCCTCCAGGCATTCCATGAGGGTCGTTTTTCCGGCTCCGTTGGGACCGATGATTCCGAAGATTTCACGATCGGCGACGTCGAAGGAGACGTCGTCGACGGCGACGAGATCGTCGAAGCGCTTCGTCAGGGATTCGACCGCCACCGCCGGCGCGCCGCGTTGGGCCACGTACATCGGTTGAAGTGCGCGCGCTCATCGTGAATCGCCGCCGTCGTCTCGCGACCTTCCGGCGCCGTCGGCATGCTTCGCCGGCGTTGTCGTCCGCGTTTTCGCCGTCGGGTTGCGTCACCCCCGGGAGCATCGATCGGACCAGTTTCGCCACGGGATTGTCTTGCTGCTCAAAAGGAGTTCGAGCGGGATGAGCGCGATGCCTTCGTTCGGGTCGGTCAGAACGACCAGCTGCGCTCCCGCCTCAATTCTCAGGTCCCTGCGCGCTTTGGCAGGAATGGCGACTTGACCGCGCTGGCCGACCGTCACCACCCGTGAAATCCGCGGCCTCCGGGCCCGTAAGAGCTCGTGTTGACAGGATTCATAGCAGTTCTTTCTTTTGTGCTTCGCTTATGTGGGAATTCTCCGCCGTGCGGATCGCCCGCCGCCGGGGAGGCTTGCGACTTTTACGTTGCAATGACTCTCGCGCGGCGCTTTCGAATCGCGCCTTCGGCTGGAGCAGCTTTCGAGCTCACGGTCCGTTCGAACTCGTCGCGCCTTGCGGCGTCGCTCGATCGAACGATGAATCTGTTACATGTAAAACATGTATACATGACGACTTTACGCCTGGCTCGAGACCGTCGTCAAGACACTCTGGAAGTTCCGGGGCCTTTTGGCAAACTCGTATTTTCCTTGATATTTCAACGCTTTTTCCCGTGTTTCGAAACTGCGACACCGAGGCGACCTCCCTGCCATATCCCCCGATAGCCTTGAAGCATGGCGGGGCGCTGCATCCCTCGCGAACATCGATCAGGTCACGGCTCCCAAGGAAAGGACAAGCAATGAAGACGTGGAAGATCCGCCGGACTCGCACTCGCAGCCTGCCTCGCTTTCGTGACAACGGCATGCGAATCAAGAACGTCGACGTCGCCGACCGGCGGCCGACGGCGACCGTCGCCCTCACCGAAGCGGACGGCCGCGGCGGCGCCGGCACACGGAGGCGACTCCTACAGCTCAGACGACGCGGCGTCGGAGACGGCGTACGAGTCAGAGGCGCGCGAGATCGAGACAGACGCGACGCATCCGATGACGAGGAGGTCTGACCGAAAGTCCGACAAGAAGGACAAATCCGACAAAGAAAGACAAGTCCGACAAGAAGGGCGAGTCCGGCCAGAAGGACAAATCCGACAGAAAGACAAGTCCGACAAACGCGAGGGCAGCAAAAAGCGGATCCGGTTCCTCAGAAAGATCGGCTTCGGGCAGTTACTACTTCGACGACGATGACGATGAGATCGTCACGCCCGACGGAACGCTCATCGGCGAGGACGATCCCGTCAGAGTCGTCAAAGCCCACAACGCGCGTCGCTCGCATTTCCTCCAGCGGAGGAATCGTGAGGGAGTCGAGGGGCGACGTCGAGAAGATCGACGTCTACGCGGATCGGACGTCGACGTCGTCGCGAGACTCGGCCGCCAAAGTGAGGATCTCGAGGTGCGGACGTGGACGTTTTCGTCCGAAGCGTCTCGTCCGTCCCACTTTGACGGCTCCGACAACGACGATGCGCTGGACCGACGGCCCCATGCCCTCTGTCACCGACAAACGGCGCGGAGACGAAAATCCGTCGGGCACGTCCGGCACCCGCACGTTAGCCACAGATCGCTAACGCGCACTATCACTGGGTTTCACAATGGTTTCTGCGGAGCTCACGCACGCTTCGCAACGACCCGACAGTAACGCCCTACTACCAGTGCGGCGCTTCCGGCCCGATACGCTATCGCAAGCATTTGCAACATCACGCAAGTAGCGGCCGTCAATCACAACTCAATACAATTCGCAAGCTGCCTTCGGGTCGGCGACGTCGGCATCGACAGCAGCGGCACCATGGGAGACTCTCCCAAATGAGAAAACTTCGATGAAAACATGGAAGACCACTGGACTCGCGCTCGCGGCATGTCTTGCCTTCGCCACGGCGGCCCGCCAGGCTGAAGTCAAGGACGACGCCGCGAGCAGAGCGGGCGTGACTGTCAGCGGCAATAACGACCAGAACGTCACCGCCACCGGCGGAGTCTCCAACAAGGCCGACGGAAAGGACTCGAGCAGAACATCGGCTCCAACAACGGGCTCGAACAGCGCGAAGGGCGGTTCGTCCGCGAACTCGTCTTCGACTGGCGGAGCCTCCGCGGAAGAGCGGAGCCGCGGTCGACGACGACGATTGGAAAGGAGGCGGCGGCCGACAAGAACGCCGCCGTGGCCGCGGTCGTCGGCGGAACGCGGTCATCCCCAACTCCGGCGGAACCGTCCACGTCAAGGAGAACGTCGATCAGATCACCGTCACCGGATCCGATGTGAAGGTCGTCGCCAAGACTGCGAAAAAGATCTCGATCCAGGGTTCGAGCGTCAAGGTGTTCGTCGAGCAGGTCTCCTCCGTCGACTTCAACGGGTCCGACAGCAAGGTCGAGTGGGCGAACGGTTCGAAGCCCTGCAGATCAACGACAACGGATCCGACAACGAGGTCGAGAAGGCCGGCTGAAACAGGGGGCCCGGCTATGCCCGGCCCGGAAGCAAAACGGCACGGTTGCGGCGTCTCCTCCGCAACCGCAGCCGTGCTTGAGAGGACGTCGCAAATGGCTGACAAGCCGATCAATCGACAAACGGTCCTGCTGGTCGACGACGAGTCGGCCATCACGGACGCGCTCGCCCCCTATCTTGAACGCTCGGGCTTTTCCGTCGTCGTCGCCCACGACGGCGCCGAAAGGCCTCGACATTCACGAAAAGATCAAACCCGACATCGTCGTCACGGACGTCATGATGCCTCAACTGGACGGGCGCCAGCTCGTGCGCGAGATACGCGCCGGCGGCGGATGGACTCCCATCATTCTTCTGACCCAGATCGACCAGTCCTATGAACGCTTTCCGCAGCCCTGGACGAGGGCGCGGACGACTCATCTTTCAAACCCTTCGACCCGCAGGAGCTTGTCTCTCGCATCCGCGCCGTTCTGCGCCGGACGGCGGCGCCCCAAGCCCTATTCGGCGGCTGACCGGCTGGTGTGCGGCGACGCTCGTGCTCGACCGAGTCGCATTGCGAGTCTTCCCTCAAGGCCCGCGAGGTCACGCGCTCACTCGAGGCGTCGATGCTTCTCGACTACCTCATGACCCATCCGGGCGAGCTCCACACCCGCGAGCGGCTCCTGGCCGCGCTGTGGGGAATCGACTTTGCGTCTTCAACGCGCGCCGTCGACCACCGCATCCGCGAGATCAGGCGGGTTCTCGGCGACGATCCGACCCAGCCGACCTACATCGAAACGGTGCCGTCGGTGGGATATCGCTTCATCGGGGCGGTGCGGGCATGAAACGCGTTCGTCTGCGCAGGCTCGTCTTCGTGCTTCTTCCTGCGGTCGTCTGCTTCGCCGCCGCCGCAGCGTGGCTCTTCTCCGGCGAATCCCGGTACCTCCTCGTGAGGTTCCCGCTTCCGACCCTGCTCGCCTCCGCCGGGTGTTCCTCAGCCTGTGCGCATGGATCGCCCCTCGCCTGGCGAAAGCGGCGAGAAAACGTGAGTATGCCAGTGGCCGGAAAGCCGGCCAGGGAGGAGCTGCGCCAATCCCACCGTCATTTTCTGCGCCGCCTCGACCACGAGCTGAAGAATCCGCTGACGGCCCTGCGCGCCGCTGCGGCAAGCCACGACGCCGACGATCCGAGCTGGTCGATCGTCACCGCGCAGTCCTTGCGCATGAGCCGCTTGCTGACCGATTTGCGCAAGCTTTCCGAGCTTGAGACCTCCCCATCGACATCGAGGAAGTGGACCTGGAGGACCGCACGCGACGCCGTCGACGCCGTCGCCCAAGAGCTCGCCGCGCGCGGGGAAAGCAGATCGTCTTTCCCTGAGCTTCCCGAGGCGCCCTGGCCGCTTTCGCACGTGGCGGGCGACGCCGATCTGCTCTATTCGGCGGTGTACAACCTCGTGTCGAATGCGGCGAAGTACTCCGGGGCCGAATCCCTCATCGAGATCCGAGGCTCAGAGGGCCAAGGGACCGTCACGGTCGAGGTCGCCGACACCGGCATCGGCATTCCCGCCGAGGACGTGGGCGCGGTCTGGGACGAGCTCAGCAGGGCGAGCAATTCCGGCGGGCATCCCGGGCAGCGGCCTCGGCCTCGCGCTGGTGGCGACGATCGTCGCACGCCACAGCGGAACCGCTCATATGATCTCGCCTGGGCGGTAGGAACCTCGGTTTCGCGTCACCCTCCCTTCGGCGCACCCGCGGGCGTGACGCACTGTCCACACGGCGCGTGCGAGCGTCACATGAGGCCGAGGGTTTCGAACGCCCGGTACACTCCGTCGTCGTCGATCGCGGACGTCACAAGGTCCGCATGCGATTTCACCGCGTCGGTCGCGTTGCCGCATGGACCGAAGTCCCCGCGGCTTGAGGATTTTCGATGTCGTTCTGGGGAATCGCCGAGCGCGACCGTGTCCGCCACGTCGAAACCGAGGTGCTGCGCCGCCGCCCGCATGCCGACTTCCTTCGTCAGCCCGGCCAGAAGGGAGCTCTCCCGTCGTTCCCCGCGGCGCCTACGGAATCGGGGATGATGTGGTACTCGGGGCCGATGATTTCGACGAACTCCTCGTAGCTCACCGGCGAGTCGTAAGGCAAGACGAAAAGGCCCTTGGACGTGCTCGTGGGAACTTTCGTGCTCAGCACAGGGAGGATCTGCAGATAGTAGGGGTACCAGGGGGCTGCCTTCCGCGTTCGGGGCCCCGCGAAGAGCCGAAGAAGCCCTCGCTCATGCAGAACTCGTCGGGCCCCTGCCACATCCAGTTGACGCCGTGCTTGCGATAGATGTCCGTGACGTAGGGAGATTTCTTCGGCCGACATTCGCCGGTCCATGACGACCTCCTCCCTCATCTTCACGTACGCCCCCGACCCGGCGATGATGCCGTGGAAGCCGAGATCCCACAGAAACGGGTAGATTTCAGGCAGCGAGCGCCCCGTGGACAGGAGAAGCTTGTTGCCCGCCGCGATGGAGGCTCGAACGGCTTCGCGCGCCGAAGCGGGCGTCTCCTGGTTTTCCGTGACGAGGGTGCCGTCTACGTCGATGCAGATGAGTTTGGGCATGGCCTGTTTCCGCTGGGGATTCCTTTCGGTCGGAGTTTCAAACGCTCAGGGCCCTGTTCTGTCGAGGGCTCTGCTCTGGTCAGGGCCGTTCTACGGGCCCGCGCCTCATCAGAGCTCCGTGACGATCTTCTCCAGGGACTCACGCGCGTCCCCGAGCAGCATGTGCGTGTTCTCGTTGAAGAAAAGCGGATTCTGGACTCCCGCGTACCCGGAGTTGGACATCGACCGTTTGAAGACGACGACGTCCTTCGCCTCCCACACGTGGAGCACCGGCATTCCTGCGATGGGCGAGCCCGGTTCCTGCGCCGAGGGGTTGACCGTGTCGTTGGCCCCTATCACGAGGACGACGTCGGTCGAGGAGAAGTCGGAGTTGATTTCGTCCATCTCAAAGACGACGTCGTATGGGACCTTCGCCTCGGCGAGAAGGACGTTCATGTGGCCGGGCAGGCGGCCGGCCACGGGGTGGATGCCGAAGCGGACCTCGACGCCGCCCTCGCGCAGCCGCCGGGTCAGCTCGGCCACCGGGTACTGGGCCTGGGCGACCGCCATTCCGTAGCCGGGGCGATGATGACGGAGGTCGCGCCCTTGAGCATGCGAGCGACCTCGTCCGCCGTCGTCTCCCGGTAGTCGCCATAGTCCCTGTCTTGGCCCGACAGCGCGCCGGCCGAGCCGAAGCCGCCGAGGATGACGGAGACGAAGGAGCGGTTCATGGCCTTGCACATGATGTAGGAGAGGTAGGCGCCGGAGGATCCGACGAGCGCTCCCGTGATGATGAGCAGGTTGTTTCCGAGCGTGAATCCGGCCATCGACGCGGCCCAGCCCGAATACGAGTTGAGCATCGAGACGACGACGGGCATGTCGCCTCCGCCGATCGCCAAGACGAGGTGCGCCCAGGGCGAGCGAGACGACGAGCAGGAGGATCAGCGGAATCAAGGCCGACGTGAGGTCTCCGGCCTGACGAACCACACGATGAGAAGAATCAGGGCGATGAGCGTCCCAGGTTCATCCAGTTCCGCCCGGGAAGCGCGGGAGGCCGATATCCTGCCTGAAAGCTTGAGGAAGGCGACGATCGACCCTGTGAGGGTGACCGCACCGACGAAGACCGCCAGGCCGATCTCGCCCAGATGGAAGGGCATATCCGGTATGTCCCGCAGCGCCGCGCCGCGGGCCAAGTCAGGGAAGTTGCTGTCGACGCTTTCGAGGAGTGCGTTGTAGCCGACGATGACGGCGGCCATGCCCACGAAGGAGTGCAGGAGGGCGATGAGCTGCAGGCATGCCCGTCATCTCGACGCGTCGGGCCCTCCATATGCCGATGCCGGCGCCTATGGCCACGTGCGAGGAGCGTGAACAGCGACATCTGCAGCACATTGAGTGGTTGAAGGCCACCGTGAGGATGAAGACCGCCGAGAGCGCCAGCCCCATGCCCACGATGCCGAAAAATAAAAGTATGCCGCGGCTCGCCGTCGTCTGCTTCGGAAAGCGCCCCGCAAGGGCGAGGATGAAGAGCAGAGCGGCGACGAGGTAGGCGAGGTCGGTGAATCTGACGGCCGCGTTGTCGCCGCCGATCCCCATAATTCCGGCGTTGTCAGTCGCGAAAATCGCAGCGTTCATTCTCAGCTCTCTGAACATCTTGAGCATGCGGTGGGTCACAGCAGCCGCCGAAGATATTGATCGACGCGACGACTGCTGGCGATGAACGCCAATATTTGTATCCATGGGTCGCTGTTGACGGTTTGGATGAGCGCGCCGACGACGATGATCCCCGATATCGCGTTGGTCACCGACATGAGCAGGGTGTGCAGCGAATGCGTCACGTTGGTGATGACGTAGAAGCCCACGACGCACGCCAAGGTGAAGACGATGAAGTGGTTGGACATGCTCCGCGGGCAAAGTCACACAAGGAGGGCGACGAGGCCCCGCCACGGCAAGGGGCGGGCTTGACCCACGGCGAGTCTCCTGCGCCCGTATGGGCGTCGGCGCGGGCGGAGGCGGCGCCGCCTTCTCGGCCTGGCCTTGGACACCCTGACGGGCGGAGGCGGCCACATGACGATCCCGTGGAGGGTGACGGTCATGCGCGCATGACGTCGTCGTCCATGTCGAGCGTGAGGACGCCGTCCTTGCCCGGCGTCGCGAGCTTGAAGAAGTTGACGACGTTTTGGCCGTAAAGCTGGGAGGCCTGCCCGGGCAGGCGCCCTGCCAGGTCCGTGTACCCGATGATCGTCACTCCGTTGTCGGCTGACGGTCACCCGCCCCGGAACGGTCAGTTCGCAGCTGCCCCCGCTGGCGGCGCCCAGATCGACGATGACCGATCCCGGCTTCGTGGCGGCGACGGCCTCCGCCGTAATGAGGAGCGGAGCAGGGCTTCGGGATCAGCGCGGTCGTGATGACGATGTCGGAGGCGAGCGGCCTCCCTGCTGTAGACCTCCCTGGCCGCGAATTTCTGGTCGGCGCTCATCGCCTGGGCGTATCCGTCGGAGGATTCCTGAGCGACCGAATCTGATGAATTCCCCGCCGAGCGATTGGACCTGGTCGGCGGTTTCGGGCGGACGTCCGTCCCTCTGACGACGGCGCCGAGCGAGCTCGCCGTGCCGATCGCCGCGAGCCCGGCGACCCGGCGCCTATGACGTACATCGTTTGCCGGAGGCACTTTGCCCGCGGCCGTCATCTGGCCGGTGAAGAGCCGGCCGAAGGCGTTGGCCGCCTCTATGACGGCGCGGATGCCGGCGACGTTCGCCATCGACGAGCGAACGTCGATCGACTGCGCGCGCGAGAGATCCTCGGGACCGCGTCCATGGCGACCGACGTGACGCCCATCGCGGCAAGCCGCTCGACCGCCTCCGGGTTAGAGGCCGGATCCATCCTCGCGACGAGGGTGGCCCCGGCGGATGTTGAGGAGCTTGGCCTCGCTTGGCGTATCGAGCGGTGATGATGTCGGCGGCCCAGACCCCCTGGGCGTCGACGATCTGGGCGCCCGCCTCGCGATACTGCTCGTCGGGATAGCTCGACCGTTCGCCGGCGCCGGCCTCGACGCAGACGTCGTAGCCGAGCCTGATGAGTTTGCTCACCGTGTCGGGCGTGGCGGCCACGAGGGTTTCGCCCGCCCTGAGATTCTTTCGGCACTCCTATGAGCACGTTGTCTCCTCCGAATTGGCGTCGTCGCTGAACGTCACTGGCGCCTCGCACCGCCTGCGTGTGCGGCGCAAAGCGCCGTCGGCGTGAGCGATACTCTGCACCACCGTGATCGAGCCTACATCTTGCCGCGTTTTCAGAATGCGCATTCCCGTGTCGCGCCAACGGACGGGCGCTTCCTCATCTTTTTCTTGGCGGCGGCGACCCGCAGGGATGACGCGTTCCCAGGGCGAATTCCGGACTCTCGACGCCCCTCGACTTGCGGCGTCGGCTTGAGCGATGCGCCTGGATCGCAGTGGCCAACGCCTCATTCTGACCACTGCCCGGCGATCCTCTCGGCGCTGCGACGCTGGCCGGGGACATCGTCAGGTCGCCCGGCGGGCCGACGCGCCCCTTTCGCGCGGCGACGAGGGCGAGCGTGCGCAGCTTGTACGCAAGAGCCGCGGACGATGGGCACGGGGGCGACGCCGCTGGCCAGCGCGTGCCGGGCGAGGGACACCGCCTTGCCGCCGTTGCGCGCGACGGCGGCGTCGGCGATGTCGAAGCCGCCGGCCTGGATGCGCCCCGCATAGTAGGTGCGCACGGCCGCCTCGTCTATCGTCCCTCGACGTCGGACGGGAGCTGGGCCGTCGCCGCAACGAGCTCTCCGACGTCGTTGCCGTGGGCACGACAAGCGCCTCGACGGCGTCGGCGGTCACTGCCTGCGGGCCCGAGCCGCTTCGTCTCGGACGAGGGCGGCCTTCTCGTTCGGATACTTGACGGCAGGGGAATCTCGCAGCACTGGAAGCCGCCGGCGCGCACGGCGTCGAGCAGGCGCTTTCCCTTCGTTCCGCCGTCGTGGCGCAAGATGAGCACGACGTCCGGGTCCGGGGCGGCGACGTAGGCGAGGGCGTCGGCGAGGAAGGCGTCGCTCATCTTCTGGAGGTTGCTCGCGGCGACGACGTTCGGCTCGGCAAAAGCGAGGGCTGACGGCTGCGGCAAGCTGGCCCGCGGCGTACTGTTCGGCGTCGATCTTCGTCACAGCGGTGGCCGGATTGCGTTCGAGGGCCCGCTCGATGAGCCGCGAAACGGCCCTGTCGCCGAGGACGGGCTCGCCGACGAGAAACAGGACGACCGGAGCGAGCTCGATTTGGTCGTGTCTGAGCGCGCCTGTCTTAGCCATGGCACAGTATCTCACGCGGCCCATCCCGCGTTTCCCCTCTCGCCCTCGCTCACCCGCAGCGTCCTTTTCATTTTTGGTGTCTTTCGTGTCTATTTTTGATTCTCGCGTTTTTGACGTCCCGCTTTTCTCAGGCCTTGCAGGCTTCAACCTCGCGGCCCTCGCAGCGCGAGGCCACCTCGGATCCGCCACCACGATCGTCCCGCACGATTTCGTGTCGTAGACGTCGGCCGAGGAGTAGAGCTCGAACGCGCGGCGGGAGGGATGCCCGTAGCTGTTCTCCCCACCGATATGAAGGCGATCTTCGCGTCGGCGGCGCGGGCGAGCCGTTCGGACTGATCCGAGCTGCCGTGGTGCGGAACCACCGCGATGCGCACGGGTTCGACCTCGCGAACGAAGCGCTCCTGGCTTTCGCGGCCTTGGTCGCCCGTGACAAGCATTCCGCCGGGTATGTCCACGAGGACGGCGACAGACTGGGCGTTGGCCTGCTCGGCGCCCTCGCAGGGGCGTTGGCGCGCGGCCAAATGACGCGCACCCGAGGCGCATCGGGATCGTCGACCTTCCCTTGAGAGACGATTGTGGGCTTTGTGCCCGGTCCTCTTCAGCTCGGCCTCCAGCCACCGTTTGCTGCCTTCGGGGTCCATGTTCGGCGAGACCCAGACCTGCCCGACGTCGGCCGTCTTCAACACCTCCGGAAGGCCCCCGATGTGGTCGGAATGCCCGTGGGTGAGGACGAGAATGTCGATCTTCTCCACCCCGCCGCCGCCTCGACGCATTCGGCGGCGGCTTTCCCTGCGGGCCGACGTCGACCATGATCGTCTTCCCCTCACCCGGGCCAGAGCCCAGATCCCTGGCCGACGTCGCATTGGACGACCTCCCAGCCGTCTGCAATCTCAATCGGGGCGCCGCCCGGTCCACCATGTGACGGCCACAAGGGCGGCAAACCACAACGAAGCTGAGGGCTTTGCGGGCGATGAGCGCCGCGAGGAGGACGAGGCAGAAGGCGAAAGAGGCAAGCGGGCCGGATTCCCGGAGCCCGGGCCACTTCGCGAGCGTCGTCGCGACCCGCCTCGATCCACCACGTCGCCATAGCTGAGGGAACGAGCGCTGCCTCGGCGAGCCAGGAAAAATCGGACTGGCCAGGGGCGGTGGCGAGCCCGCAGCACGGTCAGGGGCGCGACCACCGGGGCGACAGAGCATGTTGGCCGGCACTCCCCAGATCGATCCCGTGTCTGTGAACAGGGCGAGAACGGGCAGGCAGGCCAGCTGCGCCACGAGGAGGGACGGCCACGAGCTCGGCCAGCGGGCGCGGCGCCTTCGCCGCCAGCCGCGCGGTGAGAGGCTCGGCGAAGCAGACGATGCCGAGCGTCGCGCTTGCCGAGAGCAAAAATCCGTGGCTCACTGCCAGCCAAGGGTCGACGAGGGGCCACGCCGAGCACGGCTGTGCTCAGCGACGGCACAGCCTGGCTCGCCCGCCGATTCCGAGCGCGAGGACAACCACGGTTCCCGTGCCGCGGCGCGTATGACGGAGGCTTTGGGGCCGACGAGCGCGAGCAGTGCAAGGACCGACAGGAAGCAGACTGCGGCGGTGGCGGCGAGCCGCCTTCTCCCGAATCCGAGGATGACGAGGGAAAGAAGTATCGACACGTGCCCGCCGGAAACCGCGATCAGATGCGTGAGCTGGGTCATTTTCATGGCGGATGCGAGGCCGGGTTCGACGGCGTCGTCGCGTCCCAGAGCGACGCCGGGGAATGAGGCCGCAGGGCGTGTTCGGGGGCGTCGGCCAGCACTTTTTCGAGCGCCGCGTCGATGCGGGCGACCGTGCGGAGACCGCCGATCCCCGGCCCGAGACCGTAACGGCTCGCGTAGAGCGTCCCGCTCTGACGCGCGCCAGGAGGCGGCTCGACGAGCTTGCCGACCGCGCTCACATTCTGCCCTCCCAGGACGTCGCACGGAAACGCCGACGATCGAAATTCGCACGTGCCCGGAAGCCGCATCGCATCGCCCGCGTCGATGCGGCTCGGGCGAGCACCGAGCAGCGCTCTCCCGCCCTGTCCGCCCTTCCGACCGCCGTCGCCTCTGCCTTTGCCGTCCTTCCGTAGGCATGCGCCATCGCCTCCGGTTCGGCGACGCTCCGATGGAGGCACCCGCCCACGTCCATCCGACGAAGATCGCGGCAGCCACGGCGGCCGTCCGGGCGACAGCCCGTTCGGGCAGCATTCGCTTGACCGCCCACGGCGCCGGCCGTCGCCGCCGCGACGGCAAGCCACGCCGATGCGCTTCCGGCCCATCTGACCGCCGCCCGGCCCGCATGCAGGGACGCCCACGCGCCCGCCAGCCCCGAAAAGGCCAGGGAAGCAGCCTCACATCCTGCGACAGCGCGCGTTCTTGAGCGTGCTTTCGAATGTTTCGAGGCCCGTCGACATGTTTGCCGCACCGCGCGCGACCGACACGCGATCGCGGAACTTGGCGAGGGTCGCCTTGCCTATGCCTGAAACGTCCAGCAGGGTCGTCGACGGACCGAAAGCGTCCGTTCTCCTCGCGCCAGGCGACGATCGCCTGCTGTCGCCAGGGCCGACTCCCGGCAGCGTCTGAAGCCTCGGCCCCGGCGGTGTCACATTGACCTTGGCAGCCCCGCCTTCTGCCCCGGGGCGGCCTTCTTTCCCGCGCCTTTGCCCGAGGACTTTGCACCAGAGCCTTTTTCCCCGCCCGCCGATTCCGGAGCCGGACGACGGGCCAAGCGCTCCGAAGCGCAGATTCGCCTGCGGCGGCGACGTGGACGTGCTCCCCGTCCGAAAGCTGCGCGGCTAGATTGGTTCCGGCGGATTCCGGCGCGCTCGCTCAGCCCGCCGGCCGCGCGCGCGGCGTCATCGACGCGCGAACCCGGCGCAAGTGTGTAGACTCCGGGGTTTTGACCGCGCCGCTGACGTAGACGACGATCGACGAAGGCCCGGTGGACCGCCGGTGGAGCCGCCGCCGGATTCCCCGCCGCCCCGGCTTTCCTGAGAGGGCTTTTTCCCAGTTTCGCCGCTCTTGGACGAATCGCTCGCTTTGCCGCGCCCGACGCCGCGGGAGGCCGACGATCCCGTTCTTCGACGAGCTTGCTCTGCGATTCGTCTCCGCCGGGTTTCGTCAACGCAAGCCATGCCCACGCCGCCACGAGACACACCGCGACCGCGATGAGAACGGCCCGAGCGTTGTCCCGATTCAGACGCCAGCGTCGTTCCCGTGCCTCCCATGAGCGCTGCGACGTCCCTCCCCGTCCCGGAGGCCAGGGCGAGACTCGCGAAGGAACGTCTCTTCGCCGCTTCTTGGATTTTCTGCGTCGTCTGCCCGCCTTTTCGACTCCGCCTTTCGGCTCCTGAAATCTGACGACGGGGAGAACGGCCGTGTCGGCGAGGCCCGGCGCGGCATCCGCCTCGTCGCCGCGACGCGGCAATTCGTCGGCCCCGGGCGCCGAATCGACGGCCTCAAAGGCGGGGGCGGCCGCCTCAGAAATCGCGTCAAAGCCTCTAGAAGCAGGGGTCCGCGGCCTCAGGAATCCCGACAATGCCGCGTATGTCGAAAGGCGGCGGATCGCCGTCGTCGGGCTTCGACCGAGAACTGCGGTTCGCGTCGATCGTCCGATGGCGGCGAAAATGAGCGGCAACTCCTCGATTTTGCCGACGGAGTGCTTTCAGTTGCCGGCGAAATGCCGGAGGTCGCGGCGGTGGAGTGTTCATGGAAGGAGTCTTGGCCCGTACGGCGGCGTCGGACACTCCGAAAACAGAAATGTGGACAGGCGCTGCGTCTGGCAAACCTGTGGACCAGTCGCCGCCGACTGCGCAGAAGAAAACGCCATTGGCGCCGCAACCCGGTTAGACTCTCCGACATGAGCACTTCGGACGCAGAACTCGCAAGACTACGGGCGCAGGCCGCACAGGCGGCGGCAGATGCGGCCAAGCGAAAGCCGACGCCGCCCAAGCCGCGCTCGACGCGGCCTTGGCCGCCGGGAACTCCCCGCTTCTGACGCGCCTCCGGCTCCGGGAACTCCCCGGCGCCTGAAAGCCCTTCCGCTTCGCCGAGCGATGCGGCGACGGCGGAAAGCCCGCAGCAAGCCGACGGGGGCTCCTCTGCAACATCGGAAGCGCCTTCGCCGCCCGCATCCCAGCAGCCCGCCGGCCCCTCGGCAAACGACGGCGCCGTCGCAAACCGATTCCGCTGAAAAAGAGCTCGGCGAATACGCCGCCGCCGTTCGCGACGGATACGCCTTCGACACACCGACCCTCACCCTCGGCGCATATCTCGAAGACGGCGCGCCCGAACCGCGCGCGCTCGTGCGAATGCCCTGGGAATGCTCAACCGCCACGGACTCGTGGCGGGCGCCACCGGCACGGGCAAGACGCGCACCCTCCAGCTCATGACGGAGGGGCTTTCAGCTTCCGGCATCCCCGTGTTCATCACAGACATCAAAGGGCGACCCTGACGGGACTGCTCGAGCCGGGCCAAGCCTCCGGAAAGCTCTCCGCCCGCGTCGCCGCCCTCGGTCAGCCGTGGCAGCCCGCCTCCTTCCCCGTCGAGCTCTTCTCTCTGGGAGGCTCGGGAGACGGAGTCCCCGTGCGCACAAGCGTCACCGACTTCGGCCCGATTCTCATGTCCAAAGTGCTCGGGCTGAACGAGACGCAGGAGTCGGCGCTGTCGCTGATCTTCTCGTGGGCGGACTCGCAAGGCCTCGCGCTCATCGATCTGGCAGACCTGCGCGCGACCCGTCGCGTACCCTGACCTCTGAGGAAGGCAAGGGCGAACTCGCCGAGATCGGCGGCGTCTCCCCGCCACCGCGGGAGTGATTCTCCGCGAGATTTCGGCGCTTCGCTCAGGGCGCGGACGCCTTCTTCGGCGAACCCGCCTTCGAAACGGAGGCCTTCCTCCGCACGTCGGCGGACGGGCGCGGCGTCGTCTCCTGCCTCGAGCTTCCCGACGTGCGATCGCAGCCTGCGCTGTTTTCCACCTTCGTCATGTGGCTTCTCGCCTCCCTCTTCCAGGACCTGCCCGAGGTGGGCGACGCCGACAAGCCCAAGCTCGTCTTCTTCTTCGACGAGGCGCACCTCCTCTTTGCCGACGCCAGCAAGGAGTTTCTCAACCAGGTCGTTCAAACGGTCAGGCTCATCCGCTCCAAAGGCGTCGGAATCTTCTTCGTCACGCAGTCGCCGAAAGACGTTCCCGACGACGTGCTCTGCTTAACTCGGCTCCCGCGTCCAACATGCGCTGCGGGCCCACACGCCGAACGACCAGAAAGGCCCTCAAGGCGACTGTGGACACGTTCCCTCTCATCGCCGCTCGACCTCCTGGAAGGTTCTTCCCGGCCTCGGCACCGGCGAGGCCGTCGTCCGGTGCTCGACCCGAAAGGACGCCCGACGCCGGTCGCGCCCTACGCGCCTGTGGGCCCCACCAGCGGTCATGGGGCCGTCCTCGCCCGGGGCCGTCTCCGCGTGTTTGACGGCGTCGCCGTTCATGGCCAAAGTACAAGGACCCGGTGGACCCGGAGAGCGCGTTCGAGCTCCTCGCGCGCGCGTCGAAGCTGAGAAGGCAGCGGCCGAAACCGCGAAGGAACAGGCCAAAGCGGAAAAGGAAGGGAGAAGGCAGCGGCGAGGCCGAAAAAGCGCCGCCTGAAAGAGCTCGAAGCAGAGGCGAAGGCCGCCGCCAAGGCGGCGCCGAACGGGAGGAACGCGAAGCCGCCAAAGAGGCCGAACGTCAACGCAAGGTCGACGAGCGCCGCGCCGAGCGTCGAAGAAAAGCGCAAGGAGGCGGCGATCGATTCGGTTGTGCGCTCAATCGGGCGGTCACTGGGGTCGAGCATCACCCGAACGCTGTTCTGGCTCGCGGCGCAGGTAGAGCCGTTTGCGACGCCGCCGACGCGGCCGCACCTTCTCGGCGCACCGGCGGTTGCAACGGCGCCGGGCGCGGCCCATCCGGCAGTGCAGCCGTTGCTCGGCCCATCCGCCTATGCAGGGTCAGCGTCGCCGTGATCGTCCGGGTCTCACCCGGCCCCAATGGAAGGCAGAACCGCCGAATCGGCGCGGCGGAAAGGCGTCCGAAAGGGCGGAGCACGGTTCGAGGGCTATCGACTGACGCTCGTCGCGGGAAGCCCGTCGCCGGGTGAAGACGTGGGCGACAGGGAGCCTCGCTGGGCTCCTGGGTCAGGCGCACCCTGGTAGAGCGCACCGGGTCTTTTGAGCTCGGTGCACACCACCCGTCGACGTCGGGGACGAGGTTCGTGTAGGGACTGGTCGATCTTCGTCGTCCCGAGGTAGTCGAAGCGAACCGGCGCGGCGAGCCCCGCGAGGCCGAATCGCCGGGTGGCGGAACGATCCGCGCGTCGGTCAGCACCTTGGTTCTGGCGGGGATCGTGAGGACAGATTCGATATGCCCTCTCACGCCGGGCATCTTAATGCACGGATGCCAGCCCCATGGAAAGGGGCGCGGCGGAATCGGACGCGTTCTCGGCGCTTATCGACACCGAAAGGTGTTCCTCTCCGTTGATTCCCGGCGTCAGGGTGCGAAAACCACCGTGACGTCGATGTTCCACGGTACGCCAGAGTCGCCCGGCATGCGTCCGCGAAGCACAAGCGCCGGCCCCCGCCCGACTCTGCCGAAGTCAATGCCCCCGGCTCTGCCGCCCAAGCCCGCGGACTCGGCGCGTTCGGCGAGCTTGTATCGCGCGCCGCCGAAGGAGTACGTTCCCTCGGCGATCCGCCCGCACCAGGGCAGCATGACGAGGCTCCCGTCCCCCTGTCTCGCCTCGAGCTCTTCGGCGGACCTCGTATCCGTCTCATGACCTCGACCTCCGGCCGAGGCTGCCACGAAAATGAGCGTCGCCCCCGCTCGGCGACCAGCGCCTCGGCGCCGGTCGGGAGGTCAGCTTCAAGCGGGCAGCCCGTCGAATTCGTGCTGGGTCACCGCGGGGACGTTCTTTGTCATGGCACTTCCTTAGGGGACGATGGATCCTCGGGGGACGATGTTGACGAGTCCCGGTGCGCGAACAATCACCTTGCGAGGGCTCGCTGTCGAGGAACTTCGCGATCCGCTCCGATGCGAGTGCGCGCTGAACCAGGTCCTCCTCGGAGACGTCGGCGGGCACCTCCAGGCGATCGCGGACCTTCCTCGACCTGAACGACGCATGTCGTTCTCGTCGACGAGGAAGCGACTCGTCGCCCACCTCGGGAACGGAGCGTCGGCAAGCGAAGACTCATGTCCGAGCTACCCCAGAGCTCCCTCGGCTCGTGAGGCGCAACCGGCGAGACGCATGAGAGACAAGGTTTCGGCCGCCTCCCTGGGCACCTTGGCCAGGACGTCAGATGGTTGTTCAGAACGATCATTTTTCGCGATGGCGGTGTTGATGCGCATCCCGTCGTAGTCGTTGCGGACGTCCGCGATCGTCCGGGCGAGCAGCTTTAGCCGTCTCTCCGTCGACAGGGAACATCGGCCACGGTCACCTCGCCGGTTTGCTCGTCACGACGACGTTGCGCCACAGCCGCTGGAGGAAACGCTGGGAACCGACGACGGCTCTCGTCTCCCACGGGCGCGACATGTCCAGCGGGCCCATCGATACTCTCGTACAGTCGGAACGTGTCGGCCCCGGTAATCGTCGCAAATGTCGTCGGGCGTGACGATGTTCTTCAACGACTTGCCCATCTTCCCGTATCTCGCGGGAGACAGGCTCGCCTTTCCATGTGTAGAGCGTCTCGCCGTTCTCGTCGGTCCCCCGCCTCCACGACTTCCTCGGCCGGGACGTACTGGCCGCGTGCGTCCGTGTAGGCGTAGGCCTGGACGTAGCCCTGGTTGAAGAGCTTGTGGAAGGGCTCGGAGGAGCTGACGTAGCCGAGGTCGAAGAGCACCTTGTGCCAGAAGCGCGCATAGAGGAGATGGAGGACCGCGTGCTCGACTCCGCCGACGTACAGGTCGGTGCCGCCCGTGATGTTTCCGGCGTCCGGGCGCGGCCCCATCCAGTAGGCCTCGTTTGTCGGATCGACGAATTCGGCTTCGTTGTGGGGGTCGATGTAGCGCAGTTCGTACCAGCACGATCCCGCCCATTGCGGCATCGTGTTCGTCTCGCGCCTGATACCGTTTGAGGCCGTCGCCCAAATCGAGTTCGAGCGTCCAGCCACCGGCGCGGCCTAGCGGCGGCTCCGGCGAGGAGTCGGCGTCTTCGGGGTCGAAGGTGCGCGGCGAGTAGTCGCCGATCTCCGGCAGCTCCACGGGCAGGCAGTCTTCGGGAAGCGCGTGCGGCCGGCCCTCCCTCGTCCCAAACGATGGGGAACGGCTCGCCCCAATAGCGCTGGCGGAGAAGAGCCAGTCGCGCAGGGCGATGCGTCACCGCGGCCCGCCCCGCGCCCGTCGACTCGAGCCATGCCGTCATGGCGGCCTTGGCCTCGTCCTCGACAAAGCCGTCGAGGCCGACTCGAATCGTTGGCCGAATCGACGGCGACGCCCCTCCCCTCGTAGGCGGCGTCCTCGAGGTCGGGGCCGTAGGGGTCCTCGGCCGGCCCGATCGTCCCTGACGACGTCGAGGCCGTGAGGCGCGGGCGAACTCCCAATCGCGCGAATCGTGCGCCGGGACGGCCACGACTGCGCCTCGTTCCGTACCCCATCAGCACGTAGTCCGCGACGAAAGATCGGAATTTGCTTGCCGTTGGCGGGTTGACCTCGAACAGCCTGGTGAAGACGCCCGTCTTCGCGCGCTCGTCGTCGGACCTTTCAATCTCGCTCTTGGCCGCGGCGGCGGCGCGGTATTTCGCGACGGCCTCGGCCGGGGTCGCAGCCCCGCCGGTCCACAGGCCATTCGTCCCCTCAGGCCACGACTCGGGGACGTTCAGGCGCGACTGGTCGGCCTCGCTGCCGAGAACGCCGTCGCCGAGGATCGGATGCTCAGCCACCGCCATAAACGTGGCGCCGAAAAAGCGTAGTCGGGCCGAGTCGTGTAAACCTCGAGGCCTGCGGCCGGCTCCGGGAACGTCGAACTCGACGCTCGCGCCTTCCGAACGGCCGATCCAGTGGCGTTGCATAAAGCCGGACCTTCTCGGGCCAGTCGATGGTGTCGAGGTCGTCGGCCAGCCTGTCGGCGTAGGCGGTGATGCGCATCATCCACTGCCGCAGGTTCCTCTTGAAAACGGGGAAGTTTCCGCGCTCGGAGCGCCCGTCGGCCGTGACTTCCTCATTGGCCAAAACCGTTCCCAAACCGGGGCACCCAGTTGACCGGGGCCTCGCTGATGTAGGCCAGACGGCGCGAGTCGAGCACCTCGCCCTTCTCGCCTTCGCTGAGCTCGGACCACTCGCGTCCGTCGTCAAGCTTTCTCTTCCCCGCGTCGTACTCGTCGCGGGCTGAGAAATCGGGCGTGCCGAGCCTTTGCTCCGACCGTCTCGGCAGGGGGCGTCCGGGTCGTACCAGGAGTTGTATATCTGCAGAAAAATCCACTGCGTCCAACGCACGTAGTCGACGTCGGTGGTCGCAAAGGTCCGGCGCGAATCGTGGGAGAAACCGATGCGCTTGAGCTGGCGGCGCATGTTCGCGATGTTCTGCTCAGTGGTGACACGCGGATGCTGGCCGGTCTGCACGGCGATTGCTCCGCAGGCAGGCCGAAGGCGTCGAATCCCATCGTGTAGAGCACGTTCTTGCCGAGCATGCGCTGATACCCTGGCGATCGTGTCCGTTGCGATGTACCCGCGAGCGGGTGGCCCACGTGAAGGCCCTTGCCCGAGGGGTAGGAAAACATGTCGAGAATGTAGACCTTCTCAGCCGACGTCGCGCCCGCAAGGTCGCCGACCGGGTTCGGGGTGTAGAACGTCCAGCTCTTCCCAGCGTTCCTGCCACCGCGCTTCGATCGCGTTGGCCAGTTCGGCCGTGTACCGGTGCGGCGTCGTCCCGCCTGTTTCCTGTCCGCTCATCGTCCGCCTTCATTATTTTGGTATGCCAAGGTTAACTCAAGCCCGCCGACGAGCCCCAAAGTGTCCACTGTGAGCTTGCGCGCCGTGAAATCAGGCGTCGTCCGCGAATCGTCCGACGGTTGAGAAGTTCGATCCGGCCTTGAAGAATCACGGTCGGTGGAAACTCCGATCGCGGACGTAGAATCGTGCCATGAGCGTGTTCACCAAGATTTTCGAAGGCAAGATTCCCGGGCGGTTCGTCTGGAGCCGACGACGTCTGCGTCGCCATCGGCACCCATGAGCCCATTGCAGACGGCCACGTCCTCGTCATTCCGCGCATGAAGTCCCGCGCTCACCGATCTCGACGAAGAGACCTTCGCCCGTCTGAGCGTCGTCGCGCAGCGCATCGGGAAGGCCCAGATCGAAGCGTTCGGGGTTCCTCGCGCGATGACTGTCATCGTGAGCCTCGGTGCCTCATGTGCACATCCACGTCATTCCGCCACCAGCGGGAGGACATCCGCTTCGAGAACGCCAGGGCCGGATTGCCGGCGGAACAGCTTGACTGCAGCCATGGTCCGCCTGCGGGAGACTCTCAAGAGTCATGGAGAATCCTTCGTTCCAGAAGGACCTGCACTCGGTGAAGCCCTCTGGCTCGGGTGACGGCACCTGGTGCACGTCGGAGTCCCCTGGCCTGGACGTCAGAAAACGTACTCCCACTTGTCCCACAAGGCGACGACCGCCACTAGAACCACGGCAGGTAGACGGCCGCGACGAGCCACCACCTGCCTTTGACGAGAATTCTGCGGACGCCGTCTCCGGCGGGCAGGTGGCCTGCTCGAAGCTGCAGGCGAACGTGCACAATCAGGGGATTGTGGCGGCCCAGGTGACGATGCAGTCGGGCACAAAGCTCCCTCGACGAAGATCGACGTGTACTGGAACCAGAGAATCCACGCGGCGGCTGCCGCCATTCCCAAGCTCAGCAGACGCCACATCCAGGAGGGCAGGCGCGCGCCGCCGAGGAGCGCGAGGCCGAGGGCGACGACGCCGCTGAAGAACATGAGCCCGAACAGCGCGTTGGGCGCGCCGAAAAATAGGGTGTTGTAGTCCGGTTGAAAAACCCGAGGCAGCCGATGAGCGGATTGAGGTCGCGACAGCTTTCCCCCGGGGTTTTGGAGCATGGCGCGCTCGGCGGTCACGAGGCTGAAGGACGCCCACATCCCCGCGAGCCCGGTCACGAGCATGACGATCGAAAGCTCGAAGGACGCTCCGCCCGCGAGCTCTCGGTCGGGCTTTCCACTTCTTCGACTCGCCGCCTCGGCTATGTAGGCTTCGACCTCGTCGTCGCTCAGGCTGTCGATGTCGATGTCGGCCATGGACTCCTCCGTCGTTTCGCAGTTGCTTCAAGGCTCCGCGCATCGGCTTAAATCCTAGCTGCTCTGCGGCTCCACTTCACCAGCCCGTCCGCCTCGCCTGGCGTGTGCGCAGCCGCGTATTCTTCGACAAACCGAGCGGTGTCCTGCCAGCCGCCCACCGGATGCGCGTCGATTCCCAGGCGCAGCACGGGATGATCGTCCCCTCCCTCGTCGAGGCGGTCGCCGACGAAAAAGCATGTCGGAACAGCGATTCCGTCTGGGACAGCTCGCCGATTCCGTAGGCTTTGTCGATTCCCTTGCGGGTGACATCGACCGACGTCGAGCCTCCCGAACGCACCTCAAGCTCTGGAAGCAGCGCTGCTCCGGCGGCCCGTAAGGCTTCCTTTTTCCCGGCCGTCGGGATCCCCGCCCTCTTCTCCTCGAGCTGGCGCCTCCTGGCCCGAGGGCGGAAAAGGTGATCTGAGACCCGCGGTCCTCGAGGACGGGGCCCCAGGTGTCCTCCCGCCACAGGCCGAGGCCTGCGCGCCTGAGATTCGAGGACTTCCATGACCTTGCGACGTTCGTGGGCTGTGAGGGTCCCTGGCGTGATTTCAACCCACTGCCCGTCGATGCAACGCATGTAGCGGGTGCCGCAAGTGGGCATGAGATGCAGCCTGCCCAGCTGCTCGGCGGACGCTCTCCAGGTTGTCGAGCAGCTGGGAGGAGAATGGCCGAACTGGCCCCGAAATCACGCAAACGTCGACCGGGTCGAGAAGCCGACGCGGGGCGGCGGCCATCCCGATCGGGCAAAGGCGACTTCGAGGGGCGAGCGTGTCGTCCAGGTCGAAGGCTATGAGCCGATGGTCCTTGCGGAGCGCGGCATCCATCCGAAGGATCCTCTACTCCTTGTCGTTGACGGCGTGCTCGAGACGGCGCGGCTGGAAAGGCGGGAAGGAAAAGTCCGAAAGCAATATAGGCGACCGCTTTGGCCAAGACCGAAAGGATCTGCAGGGCGGCGCCTCCCGCCGTGGCGATTGCGAGCAAATCAAAGAGACCGTACAACGCGAATCCCGCACCTGCGATCATCGAGACCAGTTGAGCGATCTTCGCGAGGGCGACACCGCCCTTGTTCTGGAGTTCATCGAGAAGCCGCGGCGAACCCGCCTGCCTGGGCTGCGGGAAGGCCTGCTGGCCATAGCCGTATGCGTCGGCTCCGGGCTGCACGCAGCCCTGCAGTTCTGGCCGTAGAACGTCCTGGCCGGGCTGCTGGCCGTAAGCGTCTTGTCCCGGGGCGGGAGCCGCTGAGTATGCCGACGGCGCCCATCCCTGCTGGCCGGGCTGCTGATACTTGACCGGGCTGCTGCTGGTAGCCCCCCTGGCCGGGGTTGTTCGGAACAGTCGCATGTTCGCACCTTCTCTTGACGATCCATAGCCGACGAGCGTCGTTCGGCCAAGGACAATTTTCGTCGACGTAAGTCAGCAACGCCACTTCTACCCGAAAGAAGGGTGTGGATACCTCCCCACGGGGCGATATAGTGGCCTAGATGCCAAGCAAAACGCCGCATTGAACGTGCCGGTGGAGTCTATCACCTCGCCGCTGCGCTCCATGCCCCGCCCGTACCCCGATCGGTTTGGAAGGCACACTGGCGGCACCCCGACATAACCGCAGAAAGGGCGACTTCGCGCCCGCCGTCCTCATCGCCAGGCGGTCCGAAACGGGCGCAGCGCATGGCCAAGCGCTGCTGACGGACGCCCGAGGTCACGGACGTCCGCGGAATCGGCGGGTACACCGGCCTCTATCGGGGAAAGCCCTTTCCGTCATGGCGTCGGGAATGGGCCAGCCTCGCTGCGATATACGCCACGGGCTCTATTCCTTTTACGACGTCGAACGGATCGTCAGGGTCGGAACGATGGGCGGCCTCGCCGCCGACGCCTCGCCGGCGACGTCGTGATCGCCCTCGGGGCGCACACCGACTCCTCGATTGTGGGCGGCGTCGTTCATAGGATCCACTTCTCGGCCACCGCCTCGTGGAACCTGCTGCGAGCCGCGGTCGAGGCGGCAGGCGACGATCCCCGGGTCAAAGGTGGGGACGGTCGTTTCGCGAGACCGCTTCTCACGGCAATCCGATCGAACAGACAAAGCGCTTGGCGAAATCGGCACGCTCGGCGTCGAGATGGAGGCGGCGGGCCTCTACACGATCGCGGCCGAGCTCGGCAAGGCCCTCGCCGTCCTCACAGTCTCCGACCTCCTTTTCGATCCCAGCCGCGACATGACGGCCGAGGAGAGGGAAAGCAAGTTTTCGAAGGCCTTGAACATCGCCGCGGCGCGGCGAGTCGGCTGATGGCGCTGTCGGCTTCGCACGAGGACTACCTCCGCGCCATATGGAAGCTCGGAGAGTGGCAGGAAAAACCCGTCACTCAGGCGACCTCACGCGGATCTCGGCCTTTCGCCCTCCACGGTTTCCGAGGGGTTCAGCGTCTCGTCTCCATGGGGCTCGTGCGCCACGCCCGCTACGGCAACGTCTCGCTGACCAAGGCCGGAAGGGACGAAGCCGCCCGCATGGTCGAGTCACGGCTCATCGAAACCGGGCTCATGACGATATTCGGCTACTCGTGGGACGAAGTCCACGACGAAGCGGAGCACCTAGAGCACGCCGTTTCCGCAACCTTCGTGGAAAGGCTGGACACGCCGCGCTCAGGGCATCCCAGCACGATCCCACGGAGATCCCATCCCCCGCCCGACGGCTCGCTGCCCGAGGCTGAGAACGCCGTCTCCTGGGGTCGCTCGGCGGGCGAGACCGGCGTCGTCACCGCGTCGACGACGCCGACTCGGCCGTGCTGAAGGAACTCGCCGGCATCGGGCTGGTCCCGGCGCAAGCGTGAGCGTCGCCGACGTCAAACGCGGCCTCGGCCTCATGCCGCGTGTCACGCCTCAAACCTCGGCCGACATCTCCCTTTCGGTCGCCGACGCCGTCTCTGTGACGCACTGACGCTTTCTGTAACGCATTGACGCAGCGCGGCGATGCCTTCATAGGGCCATCCATCGGCGACTCTCACAGGCCCGCGGGGACGAACCCGTGCGCTTGGCGGGTTGCAACGCGTGAGAATCGGAATCGCCATTCGCGGGACGCTCACGCGTCGGCTCCGGCCAGGTCCGTCGCCCCGAACCGCGCGCTCACCCCGAGCCGCACACGATGCCGAAGTCGACGAAGGAAAAATCGACTGGAATCTGAGGCTCCCACACATCCGTCAGCGCATCGATGACGTACTCAAGGGAATCGGCGTCTTCGCGACCGTCGGGGTCGCACCACTTTCTTGTCATGCCGCAAGTATCGCGGTGGGATCCGACTACTTTTTCACCCCGCCTTCACGCGAATTCGCCGCAGTCTTCAGACCAGGGCCCCGCCGCGCCATGGCGCACTCTTGCACACGTCGGCGCCATGCGTATATCTTTCTAGCTAGTTCATCTAGAGCAATCGAGAGACGTGGCTCGACGACATTGCAGCAACCCGGGAGGCCGGGTGCTTCCGCCACGACCGATGGAGGAACCATGATAACGCTGAGCGGTGTGACCAAAGTCTACCCGCGGCGCGGGGAAAGACCGGTCGTCGCCTGGACGACATCAACCTTGAATCCCCGAGCGCGACATCCACGGCATCGTCGGCGAATCGGGAGCCGGAAAGTCGACGCTCATTCGCTGCCTGACGGCCTTGGAGCAGCCGACGAAGGGCGTCATCCGCGTCGGCAGGGCTCGATCTCGCCTCGGTTTTCCTCAGGCCAGCTGCGCGAGGCCCGCCGGACAATCGGCATGGTTTTCAAGCGCCCAACCTCCTCGACGCCAGAACCGCGCGAGAGAACATCGCCATCCCCTCCGTCTGGCGGGCGATGCCGTCTTCAAAGAGGGCCAAGCGCGTCAGCGAGCTGCTCGACCTCGTCGGCCTTTCCGGACCGCGGAACCTCCTATCCGTCCGAGCTGTCGGGCGGCCAGCGCCAGCGCGTAGGCATCGCCAGAGCCCTCGCAGACACCCTCCGTCCTCCTCTGCGACGAGCCGACGTCCGCCTTTTGGACACGGAGACGACCGAGCAGATCCTCGGCCTCCTCAAATCGGTTCGCGACAGGTACGGCGTGACACGTCGTCATCATCACCCACGAAATGTCCGTGGTGCGTCAGATCTGCGATTCCGTCACCCTTCTCGACTCCGGCCGGATTGCGGCGAGCGGGCGGGTGGAGACGTCGTCGCCGCCGTCGAATCGCCCCTGTCGCGGCAAATAGTTCCGCCCGCCGCTGGCGTCGGAGGACGCCCACGGACGCACCGTCGTCGATGTGGCTTTCCTTCCCGGCCCGGAGAGCCCACCGGCGCCCGGGTTCTCGACGCAGCCCGCGAGCTCGGCGCTGACATCGGCGCCGGAACCTTTGAAACGATCGGCTCTCACGCAGGTGTCCGTTTTAGCCTTGACGGTGGATCCGGAGGACGTCGCCCGCGTCCGTTCCGCATTCGCCGACATAGACGTCGCGCAACGGAGGTGCGCGCATGAACGACGGCACGTGGTTCGACAATCCGGCGATCAAGCAGGAGCTTTTCCAGTCGACGATCGACACGCTTTTTAATGGTCGAGGTCTCCACCCTCCTTTCCGTGGTCTTCGGCGGCATTCTAGGGATCGTCCTGATCACACTCAAGGAAAACACCGACAGCGCCAGCAGAATTCTTCGCCGCGGCCCTGGGTTTCATCGTCAACGCGACTCGTTCGATTCCCATGGTCATCGTGATGTTCCTGCTCATCGTTCCGACCAGGGCTCTCATCGGCAATGCATCCGGATGGCAGGGAACGGCGGTCCCGCTCACGGTGGGCGCGATCCCCTATTTCGCGCGCCTCGTCGAGGTCGAGATCTTTCGGGGGTCGAGCGCGGCAAGGTCGAGGCCGCGCAGATGATGGGCGCTTCAGAACATGGATTCTTTGGGGCGTCCTCGTCCGTGAAGCGGTCCCCGCCCTCATCAATCCGTCACCATCTTGGCCATCACCCTCGTCGGATACTCGGCGATGGCAGGAATCGTGGGCGGCGGCGGCGCTTGGAGCGCTGGCGCAAAATTACGGCTATTACCAGCACCAGTGGGATGCGATGACCATAATCATCGTCGTCATCGTCCTCATCGTCCAGGTCATCCAGTGGGTCGGCGACATGCTCAGCCGGCTGGCCGATCACCGCTGAGGGGAAGCCAGCCGGGGAACAAACCCTCGCACCGCACGCCGGGCTTGCGCCCATTTCCAACCTCGGGCGCGCGCCCACTCCATTTCAGGGCAAAGCCGCCCAGACCTAAGAAAAACCATGTCTCGTTTCAAGTCTTTCATCGCGCTCGCCGCCGTTTCCGCGCTTGCGCTCTCCGCCTGCGGGCCGACGACAAAGCGTCGTTCAAGGCTCCGGAGAAGAACTCCGACGGAACCGTCACAATCACAGTGGGGGCGTCGCCCGTTCCCCACGCCCAAATTCTCAACTACGTTCAGGACAATCTGGCCAAGAAAGCCGGCCTCAAGGTCGAGATCAAGCAGTCACCAGGACTACATCCAGCCCAACTCTGCCCTCGACCAGGGCGAGATCGACGCGAACTTCTTCCAGCACGTCCCCTACTTGGAGGACGCCTCGAAGAAGAACGGCTACTCGTTCGAGCACGGCAAAAGGCGTCCACATCGAGCCTTTGGGCATCTACTCGAAGAAAATCAGGATCTCAAGGAGCTTCCCGACAACGCGACCGTCGCCATCAGCGACGATCCCTCCAACCAGGCTCGCGCCCTCGAGCTGCTCGTGAAGAACAAGATCATCACGCTCAAGAAGAAGGATTCGCCGACCATCTACGACGTCGAATCGAATCCGAAAAAGATTCAGCTCAAGCCGTATGCTGCGCCCTCGATTCCAGCGGCGCTGCCCGACGTCGATTATCGCCATCATCAACGGCAACTACGCGCTGAAGAACAAACTAACGCCTTTCGAAGGACGCGCTGTACCTCGAATCGGGCAAAGACCAATCCCTACGCGAATGTGCTTGTCTGGAATTCGAAGGCCAATGAGAAAACGATCGAAGCGGTCAAGAAACTCGACAAGCTGCTTCATTCGAAGGAAGTCTCCGACTACATCAAGAAGACGTGGCCGGACGGCGCGGTGGCCTCGCTTCTAAGGCCGCGACGGCTCGGGGGCGCGGCGGCCCCTTTTGCCGCCGCGCTGGTCGGACACGACGATTTTCGCCGTCGCGCCCCGCTCGGCATACGTCATCGCATGGTTGAGGGCGGTGTACGTCCCCGCTTCAGGTGCGACAAACTCGACGAATCCGCCTGGGCGACGGACACGTCAATCCCTGCGAGCCGGCGGAGCCGGCCCTCTTTGCCCGGGCGAAAGGATCGCACGAGTGCGCGTGAGCCCCTGAGCCGTCGCATCCTCTGCGGATGGAATACCTGCCCTCGTACCACACCGCGTCGAATTGGGTTCCCGATGACGTGGAAAGGGAGGTCTAGATTGGGGCCGGCCGAGACGGCCCCAGACTGCGAACTCTCTCTCCTTTGCGCACTTTGATTGGGCGGTGGACGTACTGGAAGGATATCCATTGAGAGGAGACGGAGCTGGGCGTCCACCCGCGCGATGGCGTCGGCGTCGCGGCGTCGGCCTTGCTCGAGGCGCAGTACCGCTCGCTCTGGACGAAAACGAACTCGCGATCGACGGGATCGACGTCCTCGGGATCGATGACGACGGCCCCGTGCATCCCGCTGGCTATGTGCACGGACAACGCCGTGCTGCAGTGATAGAGCCAGATGCCCGCGCGTTTTCGCGGTGAACGTGTAAACGAGGCTCTCCCCGGGCGATCGTCTTCATACGCGAATCGGGCGAAACGTCGCCTGCGTGGAAATCGAGCAGAATGCCCCATCGTGCCCTTGTTGACAGGCGTGACATTGAAAGGTGTCGCCCACTTTGCCGCGCAGAATCGGCCTGGCGAGGCTCCGTTGAACGTCCAGACCTTCTGCCTGCGGCGGGCGACCTCTTCTCCACCTCTTTTGGCCTCAAAGTGACGTTGTGCACCTTTCGCTTCCAGCCGGGCGAAGAACCAGGTCGCTCCGGGCTGAAGCCCTTCGCAGCTTGGCGGGAAAGCTCGGCGGCCGTAGGCAGGATCCGCCTCCCCGTTCCCGCGTGGCCGGGCCGTGGCTGCGCCGCCGTGCCCAGAATTGGAACGGTCCGGAGCCCTGAGCGTCAGACTGGCCTTCCCGCCGCCTCGAAGCGTGGTTCCCGAAGCGCCGACGGCCTTGACCTTGATGACCATTCCCGCCCTGTCGGTGGCGACGATCGTGCACCAACCCTCTGTGTCGGCCTTCACGACCCGACGTCGATCGTTCGGCTTTCAGCTCAACGGCGCCGGTTCCGGCGCCATTGGCGAAAAACGAGGTCATGGCGCTGATCGCCGGTGTTCTTCAAAGTCACGACAGGCCTGTTGCCAGCGGAACGTCAATGCTCGAAGGCGAGTACGCGAGCCCTCGGACGGAGACCTCGACCTTGGTCACCGGGCGTCGGCTTCGACTGCGGGGTCGGTCGCGGATCCCGTTCCCACGCCTGGCGGCGACGGCGACGACGAGGGCGATCGACGCCAAGCTCGCGCCAAGCGCCATTCGCGTCCTCGGGAGCTTCCTCGGCCCGCCCTCCGGCGGCGGCAGGCGTTTCTTCGACGTCAGAGCGACCGTTGGCGCAGGCTGTGAAGCGACGAGGCGACGCTGCGGCTGCGCCGACGCGCTGCAATCGCCAACGCCGCGGTTCTCGTGCGGGCCGACGGGGTTGCGAGGGGCCGCCACCCGCCGTTGACGAGGAACCATCGGGCCGCCGCGGAGGGTTCGATGCGTTCGAGCGTGCGCCTGAGCCTGGCGGCCCGCCTCCGAGCACGACAGGAAGGAGGAAGGCAAGAGGGCCGACTGACCGTTTGACGTGACAATGAGGAGAACGAATTGAATGCCCGTTCCCCGTCGCGCATGAGCGGCGTCGGGCGAAACAAGCAGCTGGACGGCCCACGCCAGCGCGGCGACCATGATCCACGGTTCCCGCGCCGGCAACCAGCCGTCGCCCACTGGGGGCATCTGACCCTTTCCAGGATTTGGCGACGGGGACGAGCACGCCGAGTACGGCCGCCGCAACGCACGAGGACTGCCAGACCGGAGCGATTCTCGGCATGTCGAGGAGGAAAAGACGACCTCCCTGCCAACCGCGCCAGCCAGGGCACGGACGCACGAGTGGACAGCGCGACCGCGTTGGGCTCATTCGCGCCCGCGCAGATCTCGTCGGCGAACGTCACGAGCGTGCCGGTATCGTCAAACGCGACGAACCCCGGGGTCTGGCACAGCGAGATGAGCCAGGGCAAGCGCGTCGTGCCTGGATAGAGCGCGCTCCACCAGTTCATCGCGATATCGCGCGAGCGACGTCGACCGCCATGAACACGCCGATGAGGGCGCCGAGGACCAGGAACGTCGCCGCTGTCGCATGAAACCGCAGGGTTACGGCGGCCCTGCCGAGGAACGATCCCGACATTGCTTTGCGCAAGGCGGCGATGTGCCAAGAGATCGTCGCAACGACGACGGCCGCGCCGGCGATTGCCAGAAACGCGGCAAAGCCGCCGGTGATCGCCAACGCTCCGCCGAGCTGAATCACACCCGCCGCCAGCAGCGCAAGCCTGGCCGCCTGCGCTCTCTGCGACTGCTGGCTCCGAGTGAGGGCGTCGGCAAAATGCCACGTCCACACGAGAATCGCGGAGCCGACGAGACCGAGCCCGGCCACGTGAATCGCGTACCACGTCGGATTCGGCAAAACGGCGTTGAGACACAGAGTCAAAAGCAACACTGCGGCCCATCCGAGCTGAATGCCCAGAGTTATCCGGTGCCACGCGGCGCGGGGTCGAGACGTCGTCTTCATGGCTCCATGGTAATGAAAGGCTCGGGACTTTCCTCCGTGCATTCCCCTTGAGCGCGTGGCTTTTCCTCAGGCAGGCTTTTTGGGCCGAGCTTCCTCACGCCGTGTCGTCGCCCGAAGAAATCCGTGTTTTCAATGGCGCGCGGGGCGTGTTCTCGCCCGGCGGATGGAACACGCGGCTCCTTCGCCTATTTTGATCGGCGAACACCCACTAGGATGGTGAAAACCGAATCGGAAGGCCGCAATGTCCGTTTTGCATTACTGCATCCACAAGACGCCGGTAGGCGAACTGCTCGTCGCCGAATCCGACGGCGCGTTGATTCGAGTGGCTTTTGCGGGAGAACTTCGACGTCGTCCTCGGCGACCTATCCGACGTCGGCGTTATCGAAGCGAGGGTCGGCCAGCGTCGCTCTCCATGTTGCCACGCACCAGCTGGACGAATACTTCCGCGGGGCGAACGCGGGTCTTTCGACGTTCGCTGGGCGCCGACCCCGGGACTCCGCTCAAAAGAGCCGTGCGGGAAACGCTTCTTTCCACCGAGCCGGGCGGGGTGATGACGTACAAGGAGCTGGCGGAGGCGAGCGGCTTCCCTTCGGCGACACGGGCCGCGGCCAGCGTCTGCGCCTCCAACCCCCTGCCCATCGTGGTTCCATGCCACAGGGTCGTTCGGTCGGACGGCTCGCCGGGCCAGTACTTGGGCGGGGCGGATCTCAAGCGCTTTTTGCTCGACCTCGAAGCTCAAGTCTCCGCGTGAATTCAAGGCCCCGCAGGGAAAGTTCAAACCCCCGATTGGAAGCTGCGGGGCGAGGCGCCGCTTCTGTCGCGGCTGACTGCGGCTAATCGTCGGATGGCATTTTTCTCGGCGGCATCGTCGGCATCTTCGCCGGAAGGGCGTTTGCTATTCTCTCGTCCGTCCAGTATGCCGGGTCGAAATCCGGCACTCTGTGGGTGACGACTCCGTTGCGCACAATGTCGCCGTCTGAGTCGGTTTTTGCGCCGTCCTGCCTTCCGACGGAGTCTCCGCCGTCGGCCTCTTCAAAGCCATAGGGCTCCCCTTCAAAGCCATAGGGCTCCCCGGAGCGGTCCAAGTCGTCGGTTTGCGGGAATCACGTCTCGCCGAAACGATCGTCGATGCGCCTTTCAGAGTCGGAGATCGCCGCGTAGGCCGCGCCGATCAGCAGAAACGACACCGCAATCGTTCTCTTTTTCATCCTTTGATCCAATCGTCGGGAAACTGGTGAACAGGGCCGTCCAGGTGAACAGGGTCGTCCAGGCTCGGCCCTCTGCGGCTCACCCTACGCGGTATGCGCCGATGCGTCCATCCTCCGGGCAGGCTTCTTCTTCGGGAAGCGAACAAGAGCCGCCGACGAGCGGCGTCCGCCGATCAATCGAGCTCGACCGGCCCGATGACTCCGGATCTCTTCGACGTCGAGCCGCTCTTGGACCGCGTGGAGCACGTTCATGTCGATTTTTCCCTCGTTGCGCAGGCGCTTGAGGGCCTCTCGCTGGTAATCGATGGCCGCCAGCCGCAAAGCGCGATTCTGCCGCCAATAACTCTGAGAGTCGTCAAGATCTGGGTTGTTCCGGGCGTTGGCTTCCTCTTCGAGTCCTTTTCTGAAAGCGGCTCCACTCGGCTTTTGCGCCGTCGATTGCCTTGACTCAGCTCCGACCCGGGCCGCGATGTCGTCGAGGGCCTCGTACCCTTCGCGCGAAATCGCTATTCATCAGCGAGTGAATCTCCTCTTTTTCCGGAAGTGTCCGGGGAATCTTCGCCCAACGGATCACGGCGGAAGAGGCCCTGCACAACCATCGACAGCATCCACGACCCCGCCGACGACGAAGATTGCGAAATCCCGTCCGGATGTGCCAGAGGGAACCGAAAGGGGCCACTGCCAGCGAGACGCCGCCTCTCAGGCCCGCGAAGGTGCTGACCACTCGTCCGCGGAACGTCGTGCGCAGCCGCCGCTGCTTTTTCGGATCGATCCAGTGCGCGGATGATCCCGATCACCACATGGACGAAAGACGAATCGGGCGAGCACGGAAACGGCCCAGGCGGCCGCGACCACCGCTGAGTCCGTATCCCCACGAAGAATCAGAAGCGCTCGATGGTTTCTCCCATCCGTTTGACTGCGCTCGGCGGTTGCACGCCCGACGAGCACGAAAGAGCGCGCCGTTCATGAGATAGAGACGAGGACCATATCGGCGGGCCGTAGAGACGATTGACGGGCTTGATGGTGTCCGGTCCCGGTAGGTCAGGTAAAGGCGCGACCACGACGGCGACCACGCCCTGATCCTTCATGTCCGAAAGGCTCGATGCTGGAAAATCAGAAGGCTACAAAGGGAACCGTGAACATGAAAAACGCTGAAGTTCATCGGACTCTTGATGTAGGCGCGCAAGGCGTTGGCGGCCCAGCCAACCGCCAGGCCGACCGGGGCGCCGATCAGAAACGAGAGAGAACATGCCGGAAGCGTGCGCCGCGGACAGGAGCGTCCGCCTGCCAGTTGCAGCAAGGGCGGGCGAACAGAACGAGGGTGGTTCCGTCGTTTATGAGCGCCTCTGCCTTTGAGGTGGTGATCGCCGACTTCGGGGAGTTTGCCGTTCAAAATGTCGCCACGGCCACCGCATCGGTCGGCGCGAGCGCGGCGCCGATGATGAGCGCAACGGGCCGCTGTGAGCACCGACAGAACGAGTGCAGCACCCGTGCGACGGCGAACGCCGTGAAGACGACCAGCGCCGTTCCCGTGAGCAGAATCCCACAGCCGCGTGCGAACCTCCCGCCACGAGGGTGTTCCGCGTTTCCCAGAAAAGCATGACCGGCAGGAAGATCTCCAGGACTCACGTGCGGCGGCAGGCCGAGCTCTCGAACGTCCTTCAGCTGATGCACTGGCGCAAGCGCCAGCTGCACCAGGAATATAAGCAAAATGGCGGGTGGAACGCCCAGCCTGTGCCAGGACGTTCCCTAGGGAGAATCGCCGCGGCGACGGCGATGATCACTTCGAGCATGTTGTTTTCCTTCAGTGAGGGATCTGGTGTCGGCGGAAATGATATGGACAAAACGGCCTCGTCTGAGTCTCGATGTTCCGTTTGTCGGCATGCGCGCGTTGAATCGGAGGCCCGGCGCGACGCCGACATCTATATTGTCCTCCCTATTTGTGCCTTTCGATGAATTCAACGACTGCGGCATCGATTTCTCTGCTGTGCCCGGTCACGAGATGGCCTCCCGTTTCGAAGATCTTCGTCTCGGATTCGGGTAACGGTGGAGCGATCCTTCCACTTGGCCTGCGGGACCTTTGAAAGGCGCCATTCGATCGTCCCTCGCATGCAAAAAGCAGCCAGGGAACGTGCATCTCCTCAATCGGGTACGCCTCAAAGTTCACCGCCATGTCGCGATTGACAATTCGGGCGTCTGGATCGGCGCCTTCCTTTCGCCTCGACAGCGGCAGCATCCATGGACGGCGTCGGCCTCCATTCCGTAGAGCCTCCTGTAGAGAGGAAAGCAAGCCACATCGGCAGGTCGTGATTCATGATCGGCGGAGGCCCCATCAGACTGGGAATCCTGGCAGGCTTCTCGTTCCACGGCGCGGCAGAGCAGTACAGGATCAAGCCCTTAGCGCGCTGGGAAAGTCAAAGCAAAACGGATCGCGGGGAGTCCCGCCCGCCGAAACTCCGAGAATGAAAAACCTGCTCGATCCCCAAGCGGTCGAGCAGCTCGGCGTACGCCTCCGCCTGTTCCCTCGGCGTGCCTTCTCCCTTGACGGAGCTGCCGGGGTATCCGAATCGGGAGGGCGCAAGAATGCGATATCTCGATGACAGGCTTCCGACGTTCTCAAACGCCTGGTCGTAGCCTCCACTAGAGGCCGTGGACGGAAAGGAGCGTCTCCCCGCCGCCGGACTTCGGCCCTTGCCATCGAGCGCCTCGCCGTCCAGCAGCCTCTCTGCCGCCCGACGTCTTGTGGTCCAGCCCTTTGCCGCCGGGCGCCTTGACGTCCAACCGCTTGCCGCTCGGCTCCTCATTTCTGAAGCACATGCCATCCGACGCCTTGCAACGTGGCCCGCGGTCGACGTACGTGATTCTGCCGTAGCTCAACACCTCCGTTTCAGCGCCGTAACCCGCCAGACGCCCTTCGGCGTCCTTCACAGCCCGTTCTCAATCGGCGACACGAACGAATGCGCCTGTTGCGACCGCTGCGGCGCAGGCGACGAGGATGGCTTTGCTGCACTCATGGCTTCCTTTCCCCTTTGGCGCGTTGAGCTTTTGCGTGTCTGTTTTTCAGTGTGTGCGGCTCTTTGCCCTGTTTATTTGCGCCAAGTTTCCGCGCGTCCGTCTTTGGTCCATCGGCCTTTCGCATGCTCTGCCTTTCTTTCGGCAAAATCCCGTGCGCTTTTCCATTCTTTCGCCAATATCCGACGCCGCCGCACTTGCTACGCGAGTTTTTGCATGTAAATGGAACAGAAGTCCTCAACAATCATCCGCAGTTCTTCCTTGGCCGTTTCACTTCAGAAAAGGCGACATCGTATTTTTTGTAGAAGATAAAAATATAGGCGTGATAGAATCTGCAAAGGCAAGAATGTGTGGGTCCCGCCGTTCGATGAGCCCAGCGCCATGAGCTCCGCAAACACTTTCTCCTCGTGGTCGATCGCGCCATCGACGAACAGCCTCGAATTCTCGATTCAGCTTCGGGTCACGATGGCGTTCGATCGCGAGCATCCTTTCGAAACCCGGCGGCGACGTCGTCTTGCAGATAGAAAACGAACAGCTGCGTCGCGAAGCCGACGACACCCTCGACGTCGACGTCGGCGTAAGCAGCTTCGGCTCCGGCCGAGCCGGGAAGGCCAATGGCGACGCCGACACTCCGCGACGCTTTCGGAGAAGAACTCCGCGCAAGCGTCGAAGATATGGCCTGCTTGCTTGCGTAATGCTTGTACAACGACGGCGGCTTGACGCCGACCGAGCTCGCGATGTCTGCGACGCGGACCGCATGTGCTCTCTCTCGGAGAACAGCGCAGCGACTCTCTGAGTATTCTCTCTTTTGGTCGGCGTCATCACGGACCCCTTTGGCTAATAAGTTAGCTGCATTGCCTGCACCAATCTGGGCTAGCGACCATTGGCCGTCAAGCGTTGCGAGCGAACCAAAGCTTGTCAATCGTTCGATAGGTTCTTTTGCGCAATCAGGGCAGCGGTGACGCCCCCTAGACGGCCTCGCCAAAGAGCCGAAATTGATCAAATGGTTTCCGACGGGCAACATTCTGTCCTGACCAACGAAAAACGCAGAGCGTTGAGCGGAATAAATGCCGTTGTCCGCTTTCAAAGACGGTGGCATACCTTCAGCAATCGCGGATGGCGAAATACCCTGATTTATGATGAGAGAAAGAAGCTGAGTGGAGCTAAGGGATTCGAACCCTGACCTCTTCATGCCATGGAAGCGCGCTACCAACTGCGCCATAGCCCCAGACGGACTCCTCAATGTACGGATTCCCCCGATGCTTGGCAAATCACGGTTAGAGACGCCGCTCACGAACGGACCTCACCCGTTTGCAGACAGGCCTCATCGCTCACGGATAGCCTCACTGCGTGGGCGTGCGAACCTCGTCGGATTTGCCCACGCCCACGTTGTAAGCGGCGATGCGCCAGGCCGGCGGGCCCACCCGCAAGGGTTCCAGAATCCTTAGTTGCAATTGGACATCACCTTCAGGCCCCATCCATTTCGCCGGGCGCCTCGCCCAAAAAGCGAGATCGTTGCGAGTTTGATGGCGGCGCCGTGGGAGGCCACCACGAGGGGTCCCGTTCGTTTTTAGCCGCCCACTCCTCAATCGCTCGGCTCGCCCGGCGGCCGACGTCGGCCTGCCGTTCGGCGCCCACGCCCTCAGGTTCCTTGGCCTGCCGCCAGGCGCAGTACTGCTCGGGAACCTTTCTTCGATTTCCGCCCCGGTCAGCCCTTCGAAAAGTCCGAAGGAACGTTCCTTGAGACGGTCGTCCGTCTCGACGTCGACTCCGACGACGCGCAGCGCTTGGCCGTCTGCTGCGCCCGGGCGAGCGGCGAGGAGACGATAAGCGAGGGTTCAAGCGGCGCCAGGGCGGCAGCCGCCTCGCGCCTGCCGCAAAACCTGCCTCGTTGAGGGAAAGTCCCTGGCTCGCCTGAATCCTCCCGTAAGATTCATGTCGGTCTGGCCATGGCGCACAAGACCACTCATGAAGCGCTCATGCCTGGGGCGCTTCGACCGAAAAGGCAACGCTCGGACAGTCGGCCCAGAGGCGCTCCAACGCGTGAACTCGCGATCTTCATCTTGCTGGACGTGAACCACGAGGTCGCCGTAGTCGACGAGGACCCAATGGCCTTCGTCGAGACCCTTCGCGTCGCTTTCGACGGACACCGGCTTTGAGCAGCGCCTCGTCCACCCGCGTCGACGAGAGACCTCACCTGCCGGTCGGTCAGACCGGAGACGACGAGAACACTTCCGTGAGCACAAGCCGCTCGGAGACGTCGATCGCCGCAACGGTCGTCGCTTTAAGCTCGCTGCGGCCGGGCGGGCGGCTATTCTCGCCCACTCCAGTGACTCTTCGGAGGCCGCCACATCACACCCCGAAACCGGGCGGGGCAACTGTCGCCCGCGGCCTCGAGGCGCAGGTTGCCGACGTCGCTGCCGGATGCGACGAAATTGCGGACGATGAGGCCGACGGCGGAGCCGACCAGCAGGCCGATGAGGATCGCCGATTGTCACAGAGCCATCCGCGGGCTTCTCATCTTCCTCGGCGATGTCTCTGAGCTGCTCCTCGTACTCGCTCTCGATGCCGCGGAGCCGGCTTCGGGATCGATCGACCTCACTTCGCCGGCGGGGGTGGGAACTGGCGCGAAATCGGAATACTTCTCCTCGCCGCCCGGCTCGCTTTCGCGCCGCAGCCTCTCCAGCAATGGCGCCTAGCAGGCGAGCCCGCGGATCGTATTGCTCCTCGGTCGTGGGGCGGGACGGGGCGGACTCGCCCTCGTTCGCCTCGGAGCAGCTGGTCTGGCGGTCCTTGGTGTCGGGCCTTCGGCCGTGCCGACGCCGCTGCCGTCGAAACGGGAGAAGACGGAACTGCGCCCGGCTGCGTCGAATGCTGCAGCTCTCGTTCTCACGAGAGGACATCAGGTTGGCGAAGATTGAGTCGCATTCGGCGAAGCATGGGGCCCGCTGGGCGTCGGCTGGGCCGCGCCTGGAATCGATGGAACGGACTCGGCGGCGTCGGCTGAATCGTTCCCTCGTCGTCGATGGGAAGAGCTCGCCTGGTTCCGGAACGGCGTGCCCGCCTGGCGGCCGTCTGCCTGGGAAGGTCCGTCTGCCGAATCCGTCCCCCTATGCGTTTCGTCGGGCGCATCGGGGAACGACGCCAGCAAAAGAACCGGTCCCCTCGGACAAAGCGATCGAGTCCGCGCCCGGCTTCCGGCCTCGGCGACGGGCAGAGCCGCCTGGCCCGCCTGACGTGCCTTTGCCGCCTTTGTCGTCGGCCTCTGCCGGCCAGCGGCCTTCGACGAGCCCGACCTCCGCCGCGCGCCACCGTCGCGACGGGGTGATGTTGCCCGTCGTAGAAAACCCTCTGCGGGGGCCGCATGCCCGCCGTGGTGCGTCGAAGTCCTGCTTGAATCCACATGCGACGCCTCGACGCGCGGCTCGTGTGCGCTGCCGGCCCTTTCGGAATCGCTGACGGGAAACGTCCGTGCGCGCCGACGCCCTCCGTCGAACCGCCTGTGGGAGCGGTCTGTCCATGTCCGTCCGGAGCCGAGCTTCCGGAATCTTCTCGCGTCAGCCCGCCTCGTTCACGCATCTCTTTTGCGCGTCAGGCGCTTGAGACGTATCTCCGCGGTGGGGGTGAGATCGTCAAGTGGGGACGCGCCGTCTAGGGATCGGCGCGAGAGGCCGCTGCCCTCATTTCGCGCCGTGAGCATCCTCGGCTGTTCGTCACTCATACATATTCCTTCCCGCTGCCCTGGGCGGCGTTTATCCCGACGCCAACGCCTCAGAGACGTCGTTCAAGGGTTTCAGTTTATCCGACTGACGCGGATATTCCGACTTTACATCGGCGTTTCGCCCAAAGCCTCGCCAGGTCTCCGCACGTCAGCCCGCCTTGTAGAGGCCGATACTTGGCAATGTACTGAACCACGCCGTCGGGGACTAGATACCACGGCTGAACGCCAGAAGCCACGCGCGCGCGGCAATCCGTGGAAGAAATCGCCATGGCCGGGACCTCCATCAGCGTAATTCCCTCGGGGGGCAGACCCGTAGTGTCCGCAATCGGTGTCGGCCCGCGTCACTCCTACGAAATGAGCCATGACCACAGATCCTCCGGTCTTTCCATTCGAGGATCTGCGGAAGCACGTCAGCCCGTGATAAAGAAAAATCGGCGTCTGGGTACGCCTCGCGAATCGCGAAGGGTTGTCGATCGTGTATGTCGTCCGCCGCGCTCGATGTCGACGAGAGCCGAAAAACCGCGGATTCGAAGCCGTCGCGATGACCGCCATCAAATAGCGGTGTTCCGCCAACGTCACCTTTCGGTCGCGTTTGTACGGCTGCCTCCCGGTGGGCGAAAACGACCTCGTCTAGGTTGAAAACGCTCCAGCACCTCCGAGCCGCAGCTAGATGCCCGTGGTGAATGGGGTCGAACGTGCCGCCCATTATCCCGATGCGCCGTTTCCTCCGGGGACGACGTCGATGGGAACCTGAACGTCGGTCTTAGGCACGGCCGCCTTCTTCCGCCTTCGACGCGAAAACCGCCTCCGCGGCCTTCCGCGCAGCTCTCTGTTCGCATATGCCATGTACGAAGCCTACGCCGCTCGGCTTTGTTTCTCTCCGTCGATTCCGCTGCTGGCGCATAGCCGCGAGACGCCCGCGCACCAGGAATGGTGGCGGACGGAGGCAACGTTGACTCATCCGTACGGGACCCTAAACGAAGGCAACAGGCAATGGCAACTCAAGCCGTCACGATCGACAACTTCAACGGCACGATCAAGGAGGAATCGTCCTGCTCGACTTTTTGGGCCTCGTGGTGCGGCCCGTGCCGTCAGTTCGGGCCCGTTTCGAGGCAGCTGGAAGCCCATCCCGACGTCGTGTTCGGCAAAGTCGACACCGAGGACCAGCAGGCGCTCGCCGGCGAATTCGGAATCACCTCGATTCCCACGGTCGCGAGCCTTCCGCGACGGCGTCGCGTTTTTCTCTCAGGCGGAGCCCTTCCCAAGGCTTCCCTCGAGGACCTCATCAAACAGGTCAAGGAGCTCGACATGGACGAGGTGCGCGCCAAGATCAACGAAATGAAAGGCTGATCGGCCTTTGCACGCCCTTGGGGCGGTCGGCGCGGCGCGTCGGCCGCCCCTTCGTTTAAATCACTCGCGCCGAACCGGCTCGCGCCAGGCCGCCTCAAACGGGCTCGCGTCACGCGGCCTCGATCTGGGCGCGCGCAGCCAAGAGCGGGACGACGCCGCGTATGAGCGAGGCGAGATCTGTGGGAAGCGACGCGGGAAGGAAGATGAGGCCGTCGGCCGCCCCAGTGCCGATCCAGCGCTCGAAGGCGTCGGCGACGTCGGACACCGTGCCCACGACGGAGGCCTTCCCCTCGAAAAGGGGGGCTCCGACCATGTCCGCGACGAGGAGCGCGCGCTCGTTGGCCGCCCTCATCGACCCGGATATCACAATGCCCAGCTCCCGAGGACCCTCACGCTCCGCCCGTTGGACGCCGCGAGCTCGCGCAGCTCCGAGCGAATGTCGCGCGCCCGCTCCAGGTCGTCGGTGCGGACGCGCACCCAGTCCACAAAGGCGGCCAGCGTTCCCAGGGAGATCGCGTCGGCGACTTCGGCGTCGAGCTGCACGTTCACGGGCATTCCGTTTGCGGCTATCTCCTCGGCCAGCCGCGCGATGCCGTCGAGGTCGCTTTCTTCCGTCACTTCGACCGTCGGCGCGACGTGTTCGCCGTGCTGGCGAGCATCGATCCCCTCTCGCGACACCGCGACTTCCGCTGGGATCTGGACGTTGACTTTTCCCCGCGTGCTGGCTGAGCAGGGCGGGCAGCCACTCGGGCGGCGTCAGGCTGATTCGCATTGTCGGACCGGGTGCGAAAGGTGGCGTCCAAGCAAACGAAGTCGATCCCGCCGCGGGTCGCGGCCTGGGCGCACGAGGCGATTCTCGGATAGCTCGCATACTCGACGGGCATCTCGCTAGAGCGCGGCTGCGAACGCCTCCGTCGTCACGGCGCCAAGAAGCAGAGATCGACGCCCATGACGGCTTCGGCGACGCTCTCCGCGGAGGCGTCGTCGAGTTCCGATTCTTTCGTTGCAAGGCTAATTGTCATGACAATTTCTTTTGCGCTCTCGATCCTTCGAGGTCCGGCCGTCACCGGGGTTCGAGCGACGCCGTGAGAATACGAAGCGCCCGACCGCCAACGCTCGAAAACCAAGCCCGCACCGGGCAAAAAAGCTCAAGCACTTAACCTACGAGCAAGTAAAACAGCCTTGTGTCCACATGGCAAGACCTCAGGCCGCAATGTGGAAGTTCTCACGCATTACGTCAATATAGCATTGTAAAAAATGCGGTTTATCGCTCAGGATCGGTCCATAGCCCCGACTCGCGCTCCATCTGCAATTCTTCCCGGGCCTGCGTCTTCGCATCCATGCGGTCGTGGTAGGCCGCCTTGCGTTCTTTTCGCGAAGCCCGGGTGCGCTCATCGAAGCGGAGGTCCGTCCCCGCGGTCCCAGAAGCTCCCGCTCCGGTCTGCATCGACGGCTCCCAGTCGAAAATGTATCGGAATCCTCGGGGCCGACCACGACCATCGCACCGGCCTGCGCCCCCGCTTTCACGAGTGCGTCTTCTATGCCCAGCACGTTGAGGCGGTCCGCGAGATAGCCAACCGCTTCGTCGTTGTCGAAATCCGTCTGCCGGACCCATCTTTCGGGTTTGTCGCCGCGCACAACAGAAGTCCTCGCCGTTCTTCGTCTTCCGCGAGAGGGTGAAGGCGCTTGCGCGCTCCTTGGGGCGAACCTCGACTCGCGGTTTCGACTCGACGGGAGCAGACTTCCGGGCCTGCGCCACCGCCGCCGCCAAAGCGAAGGAAAGCTCGCGCAGACCCGTGTGCGCCGCGGCGGAGACGATGAAAACCGGATAGTCGAGCTCGGGAGCACGAATTCCGCCAGTTCCTTCGCTTCCGGGACGTCGGCCTTGTTGAGAACGACGATGCGGGGCCTGTCTGCCAGCGGGACTCGCCCCCTCTTCCCGAGGCAGCCGTCGGGCGTATGCGGCCAGCTCCGACTCGATGGTCGCCAGATCGGAGAGCGGATCGCGCCCCGGCTCGAAAGTGGCGCAGTCGAGGACGTGGACGATCACCGAACAGCGCTCGATGTGCCTAAGGAATTCCAGTCCGAGGCCCTTTCCGTCGGATGCGCCGGGGATGAGCCCTGGAACGTCGGCTATCGTGTAGCGTTCGTCTCCGGCCTGCACGACGCCGAGGTTGGGAACGAGCGTGGTGAACGGATAGTCGGCGATCTTCGGGCGCGCAGCCGACATGGCGGCGATGAGCGAGGATTTTTCCCGCGCTCGGGAAGCCGACAAGCGCAACGTCGGCTACGGATTTCAGCTCTAGGACGATCTCGCCTTCCTCGCCGGCGTCTCCGGAAGGGGCGAAATCCGGCGCCTTGCGCCTGGGCGAGGCGAGTGCTGCGTTCCCCAGGCCGCCTTGGCCGCCGCGGGCCGCAACGAATCGCTGCCCAGCTCAACGAGGTCGGCCAGGACTTCGCCGTCGGCGCCTCCTCGACCGTCCCGACGGACGCCGAGCACCCGGTCTTCGCCGTTGCGCCCGGATCGCATGTCACCGGCTCCGGGCGTCCCGGAGAGAGCCTTCTGATGGGGGCGTGGTGATATGTCAGAAGGGTGGTCTCCTGAGGGTCGGCTTCGATGACGACGTCGCCTCCCGCCCTCCGTTCGCGCCGTCGGGCCCGCCCAAGGGCGAATTTCTCTCGACGCACCGAAACGCATCCGTTTCCGCCGTCGCCCGCCTTGACGTGCGGCGTCACGTGCATCGACGAAGCTGGCCATCTTCCCTCCTATGCAAAGGGCCTATGCGAAAGGGGCGGAAGGACGTGCCTTCCACCCCTATTTGCTCGATTGTTCTCAGGCCTCCGCAGCGACGATGTCGATGACCTTGCGATCGCGACGGGTGCCGAACTGACGTGACCGGCGGCGAGCGCAAAAGCGTATCGTCCTTGCCGCGCCCACGTTGAGCCCCGGATGGAAGTGAGTGCCGCGCTGACGGACGATGATTTCGCTCGCGTTCACGAGCTGGCCGCCAAGACGCTTGACGCCGAGGGCGCTGAGCGTTGGAATCGCGACCGTTGCGGGAGGAGCTGGCGCCCTTCTTATGTGCCATCTCGAAAACCTGCCTTCTGAATAACGTTGGGGAAAGGGTCACTTGGTTCCGACGACCTTCAAGCAGGTCAGCTTCTGGCGATGACCCTGACGCTTGCGGTAGCCCGTCTTGTTCTTGTATTTGACGATCGAGATCTTTGGCCCTTTTTCCTCGCGCACGATCTCGGCGGTCACCTTCGCGGAGATGCCGTCGGCAGCCGATGTGACCTTCTCACCGTCAACGAGCAGGAGGGCTCGGGCTCGACGAGTGTCGCCGACCTCTCCGTCCAGCCTGTTCACGACGACGACGGACCCGACGGACACCTTCTCCTGGCGGCCGCCGACGCCAACGATCGCGTACACCACGTTACTGCTCATCTCTGTTGATTAGGGACTGCGCTCGCTCTTGCGGCGCAACTGACAATAGGGCGCAAGCGCGCCGACGCTCAAGTTTACTGGTGCAGCCGATTGCCGGGCAAGTCAGACGACGCCCTATGTCGCTATGCAATGCGCCACGCACGACGACGCAGGGGCGGGCGCACAGCCGTTTCGGAACACGGCCTCCGTGCGCGGCGGCCGGGCCCGCCGCGCACACAGACCTCGCAAGGCGTCGCGTACAAGCCCTCACGAGGCGGGGAAGCTGAGAATCGCGGGACCCGCCGACGGAGTGATCGTCCCCGACGAGGACACGCGCCTGTGCGCGACTGAGCCTTCCGAGGCCGCGGAGCCCGCTTCGCCGCGCTCAGGCACGTCGCCCGGGCTGAAAGATTCGTCCTGCTCGGCAAACTCGGCCCGGCTCTGCGCCGAAGCCTCGCCGGGAACGTCCGATTGGCCTGCCTCGTCCGATTGGCCCGCCTCGGCGGCTGCGCGGCGGCCGCCTTCCCACGTTGCCCTGGGCGCCCTTCGCCTTCTTCGTCCCCTGCCTCTTCGCGGAAGCCTTGGACCGATTGCGCGTCTTCGCCGCTCCCCGCTTCGAATCCTCGCCGCCTCGGCAGCCTGCCCCTCCGCGTCGTCGGCGTTCTTTGCCGAATCCTTCGCGGAGTCGTCTGATCTGCCTGGCTCGGAATTTTCGTCGTGCTTCGATTGGGCCGCTGCCGCGATGGAATGCCAGCGCCGCCTTCACGTCGTCGTGCTTGGGGCTTTCGTCTCGGGGCTCGGAAGCCGTCTGTTTGGCGAGCCTGTTTGTTTCGTGCGCGCTTGTCGGCGCCTGCCTCGCCCCTCTCGACGGGATTCGTGTGGATGATGTACCCGCGTCCCTCGCACGCCTCGCACACGGTCGAGAAAGCCTCGACGAGCCCCTGCCCGACCCTCTTGCGGGTCATCTGGACGAGGCCGAGAGACGTGACTTCGGCGACTTGGTGGCGCGTGCGGTCGCGCCCAAGGCATTCGACGAGCCTGCGAAGGACGAGCTCGCGGTTGGCCTCCAGCACCATGTCGATGAAGTCGATGACGATGATCCCGCCGATGTCGCGCAGACGAAGCTGACGGACGATCTCCTCGGCCGCCTCGAGGTTGTTCCTCGTCACCGTCTCCTCAAGGGTGCCCCCGGCGCCAGTGAACTTGCCGGTGTTGACGTCGATGACGGTCATCGCCTCGGTCCGGTCGATGACCAGCGTTCCGCCAGACGGCAGCCACACCTTCCGGTCAAACGCCTTGGCCAGCTGCTCGTCGACCCTGTGGGAGGCGAAAATGTCCGAGGCCCCGGTCCAGTGCTCCAGGCGCTGGGACAGCTCGGGAGAAAGCTCGGCCACGTACTCGGAGATCGTCCGCCACGCCTTGGCCCCCTGGATCTTCAGAGACTGGAAATCCTCGTTGAAGATGTCTCGGACCACCCGGACGGCGAGCTCCGGCTCCCCCTTGAGGAGCATCGGCGCCCCTTTGGTGTTCTTCGCCTTCGCCTGGATGTCCTGCCAGGTCTTCGCGAGCCGCTCGACGTCGGCCCGCAGCTGCTCCTCGGACGTGCCCTCGGCCGCCGTGCGGACGATGACGCCGTGCTCGGCGGGGACGATCTCGCGCAGCAGACGCTTGAGCCTCTGCCGCTCTTTGTCCGGAAGCTTGCGGGAAATTCCAGTCATCGCGCCCGAAGGACGAGGACGAGATGGCGGCCGGCGAGGGTGATCTGCGCGGTCAGGCGGGCGCCCTTGTGACCGATCGGATCCTTCGTCACCTGGACGACCACCGTGTCGCCCGATTTAAGAGCCTGTTCGATGCGGCGGGGCTTTCCCTCCAGCCCGGCGGCCTCCCAATTGACCTCGCCGGCGTAGAGGACGGCGTTTCGCCCTGCCGATAGTCGACGAACGCCGCCTCCATCGACGGAAGCACGTTCTGGACTCTGCCAAGGTAGACGTTTCCAACCATCGATACCTGCGTGTGGCGGGCGACGTAGTGTTCGACGAGAACGTCGTCTTCCAAAACGGCAATCTGGTTGAGCCCGTCCTGCTCGCGAATGAGCATTTCGCGCTTGACCGATTCGCGCCGCGCCAAGTACTCGGACTCCGTGATGGAGTGACGGCGCCTGCCCGCCTCGCGGCCTTCTCGGCGGCGCGCCGCTTGGCTTCGAGCCGAGTCAGAGCCCTTGGGAATGCTGACCTCGTCGGAGGCCGAGTCCGCCGAGCGAGCGCGCCGACGTCGCCGACGCGTCCCGGCCTCCGACGCCGAGTCGCCGGCGTCCTTGGCCTTCGCGTCTTTCTGCTTGGAGGGCTCAGTCTTCTCTTCCGCCGCCTGGACGTCCTCGGAGGCGTTCTTGCGCCGCCCCTCGTTCCGCGCTTGCGACGCCGCGGCTCGGATCCCTCCTGCTCCTCGGGCGAGCGCTCGGAGCCCTCGCCCGCGTCGCGCTCGCCTTTCTTCTCCGCCTTCTGCTCGAGATCGGATTTCGCCGAGGCTCGCTTCCTGGTTCGAGAAGGACGACGCCGGCTCCGACGGCTCCTCGGCGGACTTGCGCTGCGAACGCGCACCTTGCTGACGTCGGGTTCCTGGAAAAGCAGGGCGGTCATTTCCCATCGGCGTGGTGTCTCCGGGAACGGAATCCTCCGGCGACGAGAACTGCGGGGCGATCCCGCAGAGCGCGCGGCCGCACCGGAATCTGAGGCGCCTTCGGCGATGATCTCAAGCGATTCTACGACTTCTTTGGAAGGAGCCCTTCTGCGAGGCCTGCGCTTGGGCTCCAGCTCCGCAAGCGATTGGGCGACGGCGCTAGTGGCATCCGCCGTCGATTCGACGTCGGCCTGTTCGGAATCGGAGGCTCTGCGCCGGGTGCGCGCAGCGGGCCGCCGCACGCGGGCGGAGCGAACCGCCTTTCCTCCGTTTTCGCCCTGTCCTTCTTGACCCGTCCCGCCTTGGCCGTCGTTGTTCGAGGCGGCTTCGTCTCCCCGGCCGTCGCCGACGGGGGACGCTGGCCCGTTGTGCGGATTTTTCCCGCTCGTCCGTAACAAAAATCAGACATGCGTATTCTCCCGCCGGGGCATCCCGCAACGTGCCGTCGCCGGCTTATGTATCGCGGCTGACCGCGGAAGTCTCATGACAGGCGCACCGGCGGCGACGCTCTTGCGGCGCACAGTGCGGCCTCTCCAATTGGGATTATGCGGGAAATCCCAAAACTGACAAGCATTGTCTCATACGTATCTGGAAACGGAACGACGAAACACGCGAAATCCATTCCACACCACAGCTTTCTCAAGAGGCTCACGGTGTCTTTCCCGCAAAAAGCACATCGACCTGAAAGGAAGTTGCTTTGGTGTCGATTATGAATTAGCAGAGCGGGCAAGAACTCTCCGACAATTTGTCAGATAGCAGCGAAATCTGTTCTACACTGGAAGAGTTCAATCGGACCATGCCCACGGAAGGCTCAATGATGGAAGCTTTCGAACTGGCACGCTGGCAATTCGGCATCACAACCGTATACCACTTCTATCAGGTGCCTCGACAATCAGCCTGTCACACTTGTGGCCGTCATGCAGACGAAGGCCCGCCGCTCCGGCGACGCGTGGCAGAAGGCGACCGATTTCTTCGGAAAGATTCTGCTCATCAATTTTCGCTTTTGGGCGTGGCGACGGGAATCGTTCAGGGAGTTCCAGTTCGGAATGAACTGGTCGGAGTATTCCCGCTTCGTCGGCGACATTTTCGGAGCGCCCTGGCTTTTCGAGGCCCTGCTCGCGTTCTTCCTGGAATCGACCTTCTTGGGCCTGTGGATCTTCGGCAAGAATCGCCTTTCCCCGAAGCTCCACAACATGTGCATCTGGCTCCTGGCAATCGGCACGATGCTTTCCGGCTTCTTCATTCTCGCTGCCAACTCGTTCATGCAAAAATCCGACGGGCGCCGTCGTCAACCGCCAGACAGGACGGCTCGAACTGGACGGAATCGGCGGATTTTTCCGAGTGCTGTTCTCCGAAACCTCCCTTTACACCTTCGCCCACAGATCAGCGCCGCCTTCCTCGTCGCCCGGCGGGCTCGTGGCGGGGCTCTGCTTTGGTGGATGGCCCGTTCGCGTCGCAAAACAGGGAAGCGCGGAGGAAGCCCGCAAATACTGGAAGCCCGCGGCCAAGGTCGGCCTCGTTGCGATGCTTGTCTCGTCGTGCATCGCCATCGGATCCGGCCACTTCATGGGCCAGCACGTCAAGGACATTCAGCCCGCCAAGGCCGCGGCGATGATGGGCGTGTGCGAATCGGGAGAGAGCCACGACCTCGTCATCGCCATGTGGACGTCCGACTGCGACGGCCCCCAGCTGACCCTTCCGTTCCCCGGCGGGCTCGAGATCGTTCATGGCCACCAACCATTTTTCGGGCAAAGAATCCTTCCTCAAGGGCTTGGACGACGTCAACGCCGAGCTGAAGGCCAAGTACGCCGACGTCTACGGATCCGACCAGGACTACCGGCCGAATCTGACGGTCACCTTCTGGTCCTTCAGAGCCATGATGGGCATCGGCTTCCTGGGGCTGGCAATGTCGACCTTCGGCCTCTACTCGCTGCGCGGAGACAAGGTCGAGAAGTCCGAGAGAATGGGCAGACTCTGGCTTTTGGCCATTCCCCTGCCTTTCCTCGGCAACTCCTTCGGCTGGCTGCTGACGGAGATGGGGCGCCAGCCGTGGATCGTCAATCCCGGTGAGAACGGCATCATGCTGATGACCAACCAGGGCCTGTCGAACTCCGTGAGCGAGGACCGTGCTCACGTCGATGGCTGTCTTCACCCTCCTTTACAGCGCTCTGGGGGTCGTTTGGATCGCGCTGCTGCGGCGTTATGCGCTGGAGGGCATCGACACCCGCAAGAAGACCGTGAAGCTCAACGAGTCCGCCCCCATGACCTTCGCGTACTGAGAGGAACGATCGTGGAACTGACAACCATTCCAGCTTCTCTGGTTCTCCGTCGTCGCGGTGCTGTGGATCGGCTATCTCGCGCTGGAAGGATTCGACTTCGGCGTCGCGATGCTGCTGAAGGTCCTTCCCAAAACGTCGAAAGAACGGCGCGTCGCGCTCAGCTCCATCGGCCCGCACTGGGACGGAAACGAAGTTTGGGTCCTCACCGCGGGAGGTGCCACGTTCGCCGCCTTCCCCGAGTGGTACGCGACGATGTTCTCGGGCATGTACCTCGCGCTCATGCTCATTTTGGTCTGCCTCATCGTCGCGTCTGCGCCATCGAATGGCGAAAAATGATCGACACCGAGGCGTGGCGCAACCGCTGGGACAGCAGCCCACACCGTCTCGGCCTGGGTCGTCTCTTTCCTGTGAGAGTCGCCTTCGCCAACCTGGTTCAAGGAATGCACATCGAGGTGGGCCACTACGACGACGGCGCCTTTGTGCCCGTCGCGCCTCAGGACGCCGCGAGCTCGCTGGCTGACAACTACCACTACCTCACGGGCGGATTCTTCTCGCTCATCACCCCCTTTCACGGTGCTCCGGCGGAATCGTGACCGTAAGCCTCTTCCTTTTCCCACGGCGCGATTTTTCCTCACGTTGAAGACCTCGGGCGACCTCCGGGAGCAGGCCCGCGCCTTCGCGAAGAAGTCCATTCTGGCTTCGACGTCCGCCACGGCCGTGTGGGCCCTGTGGGCGCACATTCGCCCTGCTCTGAACAACGCGATTTCGATCCTTCCCCTGGCTGTGTGCGCTGAGCCTCGTCACAGCGGCGGCATTCCTCTACAAGGACCGCGAGGGCGCGGCCTTCATGGCCCATTTCGTCGCCATCGCCTTGGCAGTGGTCTTCATCTGGTCCACGATCTTCCCCGACGCCCTCAAGTCATCCGTGGATTCGCGTTACTCCCTCACTCTCGCTCAAGCCGCGGCCACCGGCAACACGCAGACGATCATGTCGGCCCGCCGCGCTCGTCTTCGTTCCGATCGTCCTCCGGTACACGGTTTGGTCGTACAAAGGTTTCTCGCGGCGCATCTCCGTCGAGCATCCCCGACGAGACGCCGGGCCTGGACCCGAAGAGGTCCGGAGCTTCGGGAACGCATGGGGCCCGCCAGGCGGGCCTGGCCCTGGCGGGCGCCGTCGTCCGATAAGGTGCGGGGAATCGACCGAAGGACAGATGGGTGAAGCCCCTCGACCCCCGACTTTTGCGCACGCGCGTTCGGCCAAAGGCCTATATGGCCTTTTCTCGTGACCGCAGGGCATGGCGACGACGATCTCGCCGTCGTCCAGTGCTGTGCGACGGCGGCTGCGCTCGCCCGGCGCTCGTTTCGGGAGCGGCTCCCCGGCGGGCCTCGGCCTGCCTCGGCCTCGTCTCGCCCGGGGCGTTTGCGGGGAGGGCGCTCGTGGTACGCACAGGAGGCGGCGGGCCATCGCGCGGCCTTTCGGGACCATCGCGCAACTGCGCGGACGCGTCCTCGATTCGGCGGCGGGAAGGGGCAGCGCTGGCTCGCCGACAGGAAGACAAGCTCGACCGTCACGTCGCAACCGAGGGGCCTTGAGCGGCGCTCGAACCGTACTTCGTCAGGTTCCTGCCGCAGCTGATCCTCACATGCCTGGCGACGCCGGCCACGCTTGCAGCCGTCGGTGGCTGGACTGGATCAGCGCCGTCGCGATCCTCGTCTGCTGCCGCTCATCCCGATATTCGCGATCCCGTGGGGAAGATGGCGCGGGCGTACTCAAGAGCGCCTGCGAGCCATGCAGCGCCTGGGCTCCCCAACTCCTCGACCTCTCTCGCCGGCCTGTCCACCTCGAGGGCTCGGCCGCGAATCGGCTGCAAGCGCGGCGGGACCTTGGCGACTCCTACGCCCGCACCACGATGAAGACGCTCTACGTCGCCTTTCTTTCGAGGGGCCGTCCTGGGTTTCTCGACGGGTGTCGACGGCGCTCGTCGCCGTCGAGGTCGGCCTGCGCATGGTCGGGGGCGGCCTCGACCTCTTCTCAGCCTCGCGATCATCATGCTCACCCCGAGTGCTTCTAAGCCGCTTCGAGAGGTCAGGGCGCAGTTCCACGCCTCCGCCGACGGCGTCGCCGCAGCCAAGCGTTCGACGTGCTTGAAAGCGAGAGCGAGGCAGAGCTTCGCGACAATCGGAGGCTTCGGGAAGGCGGCCTCGGACCTGCCCTGCCCCGACCTGGCTGTTTCGCGTGGTCTTCGACCGGCTCAGCGTCGCCTCCCCGGGCGCGCAGCCGTCGCCCCTTTCCTCGATCGACGGCCCGCATAGAGGCCCGGCAAGTGACAGTTCTCCGCGGGAGGTCCGGTGCGAGCAAGTCCACCGCGGCGGGCGTCGTCCTAGGGGCTTGTCTCTCCGACGTCGGGAAGCGCGAGGATCGGGCGCACGCCGATCGAGTGCATCTCGAAGGAGCCTGTGCAGATCTCGTGGGTTCCCCAGAGGCCCGCGATCCTTCCCGGGACCGTGCTCGAGAACATGGGCTGCCCCCTCGGAGGCGAGCTCGAACGGGCGGCGTCCGTCACTGGTTTCGACGAAGTCGTGGCCTGTCTGTCCGACGGCTGGAACACCAGAATCGGCCACAGCGGGGCCGGCCTGTCAGTGGGTCAGCGACAGCGTTTGGCGCTTGCGCGCGCCCTTTGAAACCCTCGGCCTTTCGTGCTTCTCGACGAGCCTTCGGCCCACCTCGGCGCGGCTCCAGAAGAGCTCGTCGCACGCGCAGTGCGCGAGCTGCGCGCAACGGGGCACACGGTGCTCGCCGTCGCCCATGGGTCGGCGCTCATCGAGGAGGCCGATGCGGTGATCGACGTCGCAGCCAGAGCGAAGCCCCGATCAGGCCCCGGAAGCAGCCGAAGCGGCGGAAAACGACGCGACGGACCCGACGTCGACAGGAGGAGGGCGATGAAGGCGCTGCCCAAATCGGAGCGCATCGCCTTGCGGCGCCGTCTCTGCCCTGCTCGGCGTCGCGAAAGGCCCCGCTGGCCTGGTCCGTCGTCACGGGGTTGCGACGCTCGTGTGCGCCGTCGGGCTTGCAGCGGTTCCGCCTGGCTCATCGCCCGCGCCTCGCAGACGCCGCTCGTGGCCTCCCTGGCCTTGGCGGCGACGATCGTCCGAGCCTTCGGCGCAGGCCGCCGTTTTCCGCTACACTGGCATGACGAGCCACTCCGTGGCGCTTCGAGGCATGTCGAATCTGCGGTCGGCCGTCTACTCGGGCTCGCGACTCGCGCATCGACAGGGTGACGCGGATGCGTCGGGCGACCTTGGCGCGCACGGGCAGGGACGTCGAGGCCGTCGGCGACCTCGTGGTGCGCGCTTTACGCCCATCGCCGTGGCGGTCTTCGCCTCGGCGGCGAGCGTGGCGTCGTCGCCTTCTTCTCCCCGCCGTCGCCCTGACGCTCGCCTGCTGCTGGCCGCAGCGGGCCTTGTCGGCCCGTACGCGTCGATGCGCGGAGCGCCGCGCGCGAAATCAGCAGGTCGAGGACGGGGCGAGACTGCCGTCGCTTTCGCTCACCATGCTCAATCCAGCGACGAACTGCGCGGTCTCCGGGCGGATGGACGCTCGCGCGTCGGCTTTGGACGACGCCGAACGGAGGATCTTCGCCAATCGCGACGCCGCCGCCCGGGCCGGGCGCCCTCTTCTCGGCAATCGAGACCTTGGCAACGGGATGCGCCGTCCTGCCCGCACTTGTCGTCGGCGGAGGCGAAGTACGGGCGGCGCCCCTCCGCCCGTCGAGCTGGCAATCGTCGCCCTCGTGCCGCCTCGCGGCCTTCAAAGCGGTCGATCCCTCGGCGAGGCGGCCCGTGCAGCTCGTTCGATCGGCGGCGGCTTGAAACGGATACTCGACCTGTCGACGGCGCGCGGGCCGCCGATCCCGCCGAATCACGCCGGCGGCTCGGAGCGAACGCGGATGTCGCGAAGCCGGGCGCCGCGACGCGCGCGGACCGCCAGGAGTTTCGCGTCCAGCGCCGAGACGGGGACCGGCGCCGAGAGCCCTGGTTGCGAAGGGCCTCGTCATCGGCTGGCGGGCGGACCCGAGCTGAGCGCATCGACCTCGCCGTCGGGCGCGGCTCGTCCTCGCCGTCGTCGGACCGTCGGGAATAGGCAAGACAACGCTTCTCTACACGCTCGCCGGGATGCTCGAGCCTAAGGCGAGGGTCGGTCCTGCTTGGCGGCAGGCCTGTTCATCTCATTCCGCGCGCGGAAGTCTCGACGTCTTTGACGCTGACGGCCGAGGAGACGCCCACTGTTTCGCGACGAGCATCCTGGAGAACCTGAGGTTGCCCGCCCGGACGTGTCGGAAGAGGCCGCCGAGCTGCTGGTCAAAGCAGGGCTGGGACCGTGGCTGGCGGAGCTTCCCGACGGCGTCCACCGTCCTGAGCGCCGAGGCGACGACAGTTTCGGGAGGCGAACGGCAGGCGACTCCTCGCTCGGCCCTCGCTTCCGCCGCCGACTTCCTGTTGATCGACGAGCCGGCCGAAACACCTCGACGGGAGAAACGGCGACGCGCTCATCCGTGACCTTCGCAGCCACGGAGGGCAAGACGGTCATCCTCGTCTCACACCGCCTGACGGCGCTCGAAGGGGTCGATTCCGTCGTCGTCCTCGACAAGGTCGGCGAAAAAGGCCCGCGTTCTCGCGCAAAGGCGCCCACGACGAGCTCGCCGCCGCTTCCCGCCTACCGATCGGTCGCTTTCACGAGAGGAGAGCAGCCGATGATCGGCCGAGCGAGCTTCTCAGAAGGGCCCTCGACCTGACCTCGCGGTTGGACCGCTACTCGGCGCTCAAGCCTTCGTCAGATCCGCGGCGACCTTGACGGGGAGCCCCGCTACGGCGCGCTCTCGGTGCTCGACCTCAGAGGAAACACGGTCCAGCTCGTCTATTCGGGCGTGGATTCGATGTCCAGCGGGCTCATCGGCCATCCCCCCATGGGGTACGGGCTTTTCGGCGAGATGCCTGACGACGCCTACATCGTCCGAAACAACCTCGCCGAAGAATTCCCCGATCCCCGTGGCCCCGACGACCACCCGCCCATGGACAACTTCTCACGGCGTGCCGCTCGCAGTGCGCGGGCGCTCTTTCGCACCTTATCTCGCCCACAAGGACGGGGGCTTTTCGGACGACGACGGCGAAGCGATCATGATGCTGGCCCGAGCGGCAGGCATCGCGGTTGAGAATTCGCGGCTGTTTGCCGAATCCGTGGTCAGGGCGCAGTGGATCGCCGCCTCTCGCGCCATTTCCACGGCCCTTCTCGAGGGCAAGGACGAGGGAGACGTCCTCGCGCTCATCGCGTACGAGATGCGGCGCGTGGCCAAGGCCGACGTCGCGCTCATCGTCCTCGAGGGGCGTTGCCGGCGCATGGACCTGCGAGATAGCCGACGGCGAAGGGCGCCTCCGACATCGTCGGCGTCGATTTTCCTCCGACGGGACGGGCGCAGGCGTCATCCGCGACGGGCGAGGGAATGATCATCGACTCGATGTCGCGCCAGGCTCACCTGCGAGGTTCCGATGCTCGCCTCCTACGGAAGCGCGCTTTACGCGCCCATGGTCGCCAAAGGCTCGACGATGGGCGTCATCATCCTCCTGCGCGCGCGAGACAAACGGGAGTTCGACCTGTCCGACCTCGCCATGGCCGAGGCCGTGGCAAAGCAGGCCGCGCTCGCCCTGGAGCTGGCCGACGCCCGCCACATTCAAGCCCAGGCCTCCCAGCTGGAGGAGCGCGCCCAGATCTCGCGTGACCTCCACGATCTGGCCATACAGCAGCTCTTCGCCTCGGGCATGGAGCTGACGGCCGTGCGCAACGACCTGGCGGCCTCGGGGGCCGCGCCGGAAACCGCCCTTGAAAGCCTCGACAACGCCATCAATTCGATCGACGAATCCGTAGGGCAAATCCGGCAGATCATTTACTCGCTTCCGCGATCCGCGAGGCGACGGCGCCAATCGTCGCGCGCTGCGCCGAGAGGGTCGAACACGGCGCGAAACTCCCTGGGGTTCCGCCCGAAGCTGCGGATCGTCAACCTCGGCACTGCGGTTGACGGGGGGCTTCACACCGAGATCGACGACGAACTCGGGGCCTGACGTGGCCGACGACGTCGTCGCAGTCGTGCGCGAATGCACAGCCAACGCCGCCAAACATGCGCGAGCCACATCCGTGGGGATCGAAATCGCGATAGAAAACCACAGGGTCTGCGTCACGGTGATCGACGACGGGCGGGGCATCGGCCGCGACCTCAGCCGGCGTTCGGGCTGTCGAGATCTTGCCGCCCGTGCGCGGCGCCACCCGGGCACCTTTCCATCCGTCCGGGCAGCGGCGGCGAAGGCAGCGGAGGGACGAAAAATCGAATGGACGGCGCTCGTCGATTGAGGCCGGGCTGGCTGGCCGGACGCCGTCTGCCGTCGCCGCTTTAGAGGGCGGGCCTCAGGGATCGCGGGCCGTCCATTTCCGGCAGGCACGCGCAATGCCGCCGTAGCCCGCCGGCTACGAGCCGTGGCGCCAACCGGCCGCTCGCTGGCCGGCGACCCATGCGGCGACCTGCGTGCGGCGCTGAAGCCCTCCCATTTTCGACAGGAGCAGGTGATGTGGTTTTTGACGGTCTTTTTCTGCCACACCCAGGCGGTCGCCGATCTCGCGGTTCGAAAGGCCGTCGCCGATGAGCTCGAGGACCCTTCGCTCGGAAGGGGTGAGGTCGGCGGTGGGGTCGGCGTGGTCGGCTCTGCGCCTCGACACGGTCCGCTCGTCGAGAAGGACCCTTCCCGAGGCCACTGCCTTGATGTTCTCCGTGATCTCTGCGCCGCGCACGGGTTGAGGAGGTACGCCTTCGCGCCCGCGGCTGGGCCTCGGCGAGCGCCTCGTCGTCGTCGAAGGACGTCAGCACGATGCACTTCGTGTCCGGAACGGCCTCTGTGAGGCGGCGGATGATGTCGATTCCCGTGCCGTCGGGCAGGCGAGGTCGACAGAGCGCGACGTCGGGGTGGACAGCTCCCGCGACGGATCGCTTCCTGGACGCTTCCGGCCTCCGCGACGACGATGAGGCCGTCCATGCGGTCGACGACTTCCGCGATGCCTCGGCGCACCACTTCGTGATCGTCGATGATCATGACTCTGATGTCATCGTCTGATGCCATACACTCCCCTTTCACACGGACCTGCCTCTATCATACCTGCACGGGAACGGCATTACACATTCGCGGCTAATCGCCATTTTTCGGCCGTGATCGCGCGGTGAGGCGACTTGCGCCGCAGCCTGCCGCGCGGCCTTCTTCGAGCTTCCCGTGCCCCTTTCCCCACACGCGTCCGCCCATCGATGCCACGGCCGTGTAGACGCGCCGGTGGTCGGGGCCCTCGCTCGTGAGCTCGAGTGGAGGGATCCGATCATCCCGCGCTCGTGCGCGACCTCTTCGAAGCTCGTCTGCCAGTCAAGGTTGGGCCCCAAAAGCGACGCGTCCTCGATTTTCGCCGCCACGAGCCTCTCGACTGTCTTTCGCGCCACGTCCAAGCCGTGCTGAAGGTAGGTAGCGGCTATAAGCGCCTCGACGGTGTCGGAGAGGATGGAGTCTTGTCCCGGCCCCCGCTGAGGTCCCTCGCCGCGCCCCAGACGTATGAAACGGCTGAGCTCCAGCTCCCGTGCGATCGAGGCGAGGGCTTTCTCGGAGACGGCGAAGGTCTTCATCCGCGACATGTCGCCCTCGCGCGAGTCTGGAAACTCGCGGAAGACCTTAGTCGCGGCGATGAATCCCAAAACGGAGTCGCCGAGGAATTCGAGCCGTTCGTTGTGCGGCTCACCGTGCTCGAAGGCGAAGGAACGGTGCGTCAGGGCGAGCCTGAGCAGGGGGCGATTGATGTCTACGCCCCACCGTTCGACGAGTTCGCGATAGCTCACCGTTCCATGTCTCCGCGGAGCTTGGCTTCGAGGTCCGCCAACGGGTCGTCCTCGTTCGTCGGCAGGTGGAAATGGTCGTCGGGCAACTCGTCCCACCGTTTGCCGCAGCCGGAGCACAGGCCCTGGCAATCCCGGCTCGCACAGCGGCGTGAACGGGAGCGAAAGGACGATCGCGTCCGCAGGACGGGCTCGACGTCCACGTGGCCGTCCTCGATGACGGAAACTCTCGGCTTCCTCGTCGCCCTCCTCGATGAGGGCGAGCCTCCTCGGATGGGAACGCCAGTTCGCCGACGGCCTCGTCGACGTCGTACTCGAAGCGGCGCACGCATCTGGCGCACTCGCCGACGACGTGGGCGGCGACGGACCCGCCGACGTCACGCCTTCGGAAACCGACTGCAAGGTCAGCCGCACGTCGAGCGGGCTGCCTTCGGGAACGCCGATCAGCTCCGTGCCCTAGGTCTGCGGGCGCGTCAAGCGTGCGCTCCCCACTCGATCGAAGCGCCTTCCTGCCGCGGAAGGGACGCCAGATCGACGACGAAGGGCTTCTCACGTCCACGAGTCCTCCTCGTACTCCATTCCTTCGTCCACGGGATCGATCTCCCCCTGCCGCTCGGCGATGACCCGGCGCCCGGCCTTGACCCTGGCCGAGGACGACGTCGATCTTCCCTGAAACTCGCGGGAAAGCGCGTCCATGGAGTTGCCGAGCTCGGCCACCTGGTCCTGCAGCTCGCGCAGGCGCTCGTCCGAGTATTCGTCCGCGCCCTTCTTCATCGTCTCTGCCTGGTTCGTTGCGTCGTCGACGATCCGTTGCGCCTGGGACTTCGCCGCGACGGTCACAGCGTCCTGGGAAACCAAGCGTGCGGCCTGCTCGCGCGCTTGGGCGACGATGTCCTCGGCGTCGTGCTCGGCCCGTTCGCGAATGCGGGCGGCCTCGTCGTGCGCGCGCGCCGTCACCGAGTCGACTTCGGCGAGCAGGCCGTCCGCCTCGACGAGCTGATCGGGAAGAATGTCGCGCGCGGTGGTCAACAGCTCGACGACCTGCGATCTGTTGACCATTGCCGAGGCCGACATGGGCACGGACCTGGCAGAGCGGACGATGTCGATCAGCTGGTCGAGAATGTCGACGACGGAGGCGGCGTCGGGTGAAGTCATTGTTGCTCCTCGGTGCGATGAATGCCGGCGAGGGCCTCTGCCACGCCCGGCGGTACAAGATCTGTGACGTCCCCTCCGTGCCGCGCCACGTCTTTGACGAGGGAGGAGCGATGTGCGCCAAGGCGGGTCGCCCAGGACGAAGACCGTTTCGATGCCCGTCAGACTGCGGTTCACGAGGGGCCATGGGCTTTTTCCGCGGAAAAAGTCGGCTTCGCCCCGCAGCCCCTTGACGACGACGTCCGCGCCGAGCTCTCTGCACAGGGTCCACGAGAAGGCCGGGCATGGGAACGGCGCGCACGCCGTCGAGCCTTTCTACGGCCGCCTCGGCCATGGCCAGACGCCGAGCGGGGTCGAACGCGTGCCGCTTGGAGGCGTTGAGGCCGACGGCGAGGATCACTTCGTCGGCGAAGGCGCGGGCGCGCACGGCGATGTCCACGTGCCCCAGGGTGACGGGATCGAAGGATCCGGGATACACGGCGATGGTCATGCGTCAAGCCTGGCGGGCGAAAACGCTGAAAATGCGCGTATCCCCGAAGGCGCGTTCGTCGGTCGTCGCAAAACCCGCGGGCCAGGCGGGCTCCGGCGAGCGCGAGGATCTTTCGACCACGGCCACGCCGTCGGGCGCGAGGACGCCGGGCAGGCGGGCCAGGACCGCCGCGAGCCGCCCTTCGTCGAGGTCGTAGGGAGGTCGAGGAAGACGACGTCGAAAGCGGTCTGCGACGGGTCGGCCAGCCGGGACTCGACCCGCATGCAGCTGACCTTGGCCCGGAGATTGGGTGCCCTGGCGTTGGCTCGAATGAGTTCCGCGGCTTTGCGGGAGGATTCGACGCACTCGACGAAGGCGGCGCCGCGGCTGGCGGCCTCCAGGCCGAGGGCGCCGGAGCCGGGTAGAGGTCGAGCACCGCGCATCCCTCGATGTATCCGAGGTGGTCAAGCCGTGAGAAGAGGGCTTCGCGCACGCGCTCGCTCGTCGGGCGCGTGCCGCTGGCCGGAACCTTGATCGTGCGCCCTTTCGCGGCGCCCGCGACTATCCGGGTCATAACTCCTCGCATTCCGTGTCCGTTCGCCTTTCGCGCCTCCTCCGCTTCGCCGACCCGTCGAGGTCGACGCCGCCGGAGCGGCAGCGAGCCTGCCGAGCCCCGTCTCCCGTTCAAGAGAGCTCCTCTCCTTCAAGGCGGCTCATCCCCGCTCAAGATAGTCCGCCCTCCCGCGTCGATGGCCGCCACCGCGTCGGCGAGGGCCCGGTGTTCGGCGAGCTCGGGGTCCGCGGCCACCGCCTCGCGCGCGGCTGCCCTGGCCGTCTCGATGACCTTCCGGTCCTTGGCGACGGACAGGAAGCGCAGAGTGCGAGCCTCGCCCCGCCTGGGTCGCCCCAGCACGTCCCCCTCGCTTCGCAGCTGGAGGTCGAGCTCCGCCAGGGCGAGAGCCGTCGGTCGTCGAGGCGAAGGCCTCCAGTCGCCTGAGCGCGAGGCTCCCCTTTTCGGCCGACGTGACGGCCAAACACACGCCGGGCGCCGTCCCCGGCCGATCCTGCCGCGCAGCTGATGCAGCTGGGACAGGCCGAAGCGGTCCGCGTCCAAAATCACCATCGCGGTGGCTTCGGGAATGTCTACGCCGACCTCGACGACGGTCGTCGACACGAGGATCGGATCGCGCCCCGAAGCGAAGCGCTCCATGGCGTCGGCTTTCTCCTCGGAGGACATGCGCCCGTGCATCGTCCCGACCCCGATTCCGGCGAGCGCGCTCTTTTCGCGAAGCTCCGCCGAAACGTCGGCGACCGAGGCGAGCGGCAGCCCTTCGTCGTCGTCCTCGATGCGGGGGCATACGACGGGCGCCCTCGCCGCGGACCTCCCTCCCAGGCGCTCCCACACGCGCTCGACCCACGCCTCCTTCGAAGCCGGGACGACGGTCGTGGAGACCTCCGCACGGCCCGCGGGAAGCTCGCGCAGCATGGAGACGTCGAGGTCGCCGAAGACGCTCATGGCGATCGTGCGCGGGATCGGGGTGTGCCGTCGATGACGGGTGTGGACGCCCTCTCCCGCCAGCGCGTCACGCTGGTCGACCCCGAAGCGATGCTGCTCGTCGACCACGGCGAGCCCCAGGAAGGAATCGCGACGTCGTCTGAGAAGAGCGCGTGCGTGCCCACGATGAGCCCCGCCTGGCCGGAGGCGATGCGGGCCAGCGTCCGGCGGCGCTGGGCGGCCGGGAGCGAGCCCGTCAGGAGTTCGACCGGCGCGAGCGGGCCGACGAGGCGCCTCGATCGTGCGCATGTGCTGGTAGGCGAGCACTTCGGTCGGCGCGAGCAGCGCAGCCTGGCCGCCTCCGTCGAGCACCTGGAGCATTGCCCGCAGCGCCACGACCGTCTTTCCCGAGCCGACGTCGCCCTGCAGCAGTCGGCGCATCGGCGCCGTCTTTGGCCAGATCGGCGGCGATGTCGGCGGACACTTCCCTCTGGCCCGACGTGAGCTCGTAGGGCAGGTCGGCGTCGAACTGGGCGAGCAGGCCCCCGCCCGCCAAGGGGAAGGGCGCCGTGGCCCGCTCACGCGCGCGATGGGAGCGCTGAGCCAGGGCGGCCTGCAGCACGTAGGCCTCCTCGTGGGCCATTCGCAGGCGGGCCGCGCGCCACTCTTCGTCGTCTTCCGGGCAGTGCAGGGCGCGCATGGCTTCGAACTTCGAAGGCAGTCGATGGGCCGCCAGGTACTCGCCGGGGAGCGGGTCGAGGGGACGTCCGAAGGCGCGAGGGACTGCAGAACGGACTGGACGGCCTTCCGAATGTGCCACGAGGGAAGCCGGTCTGTGGCGCGGTAGATCGGAATCGGGCGGGCGAGCTTGGCTACGTCAGACTCGTCTTCGACGAGCTCGTATTCCGGATGGGTCAGCTGGAGGCCGCCATCGGTACGAGGAGACGGTCCCCGAGCTGGCGACGACGCCGGAAGCCAGGCGCTTGGCGTGGAATTCGAGCGTGCGCGGGCTTTTGCCGAAAAAGGTCGAGATCGAGCTCGTTCACGCCGTCGGCGACGCGGACCGTGAGGATGTGGCCACGCCGCGAGTTCATCGGCCGCATCCTCGGAGTCCGTCACTCGGGCCACTACGGTGGCCGCCTCGCCCTCGCGGACGTCGGCCAACGGCATGAGCTCGCCGCGATGGGCCAATCTGAAGGGGCGTGGCCCAGAAGGTCGCCCACGGTGCGAAGTTCGAGTTTCGCCAGGGCTCCGGCTGCGCGCCTTTCCCAGTGCGCGTTCAAGGGGCGTTCGAGAGCGCTCCAGCCGTCAGGGGCGACCGCCTCACGAACCATGGCACAAACCTTTCTCGATCGCATCGTTTCGCTGCGCCGACAGCTCCCGCCGGCGCCCGCGCCAACCGGACGTCCGAACCAGCCGAACGGCCGCAGATTCGGACGGGGACGAAATCGACGACGGCCTCAAGATCCGCCGTCGGCGTCCTCAGTCAGCCGTTCCGACTGTCCCAGACTACCGGAGAGTGTCGGATGCCACCGCCACGCTCGCTTGGACACGAAACGCAACCACGGCTACAATTGACGGGTTGCCGTCACCTGGCACACGGCCGCCGATCGACGCCCAGCCGCCGAGCGGCCCAGCTGTCGCAGCCGCCGAAGGCAAGGGTATGGCCTTTGAGGACCATGCGGCGTTTGGTGGCACGGAGTCGGCGACACAGAAAAGAGACGCCGCTGGCGTCCCGTCAGCGTACGAAGGGAGACAATCGTGGCTTCTGTCTGCGAAATTTGCGGCAAGCGAGCTTCGGCAAGCGCGTCTCGCACTCCACGTGCGGACCAGCCGCCGTTGGAACCCGAACATTCAGCGCGTTCGCGCCCTCGTCAACGGCGCTCGCAAGCGCGTCAACGTCTGCACGTCCTGCCTCAAGGCGGGCAAGATCGAGCGCGCTCCGCGCCGCTGAGCGCGACGCGCGCGCAAAAAGGGGCCGTTGTTCGGCCCCTTTTGCTGCCGTTTGCCTGAAGGCGGCCCGGCAGCCGTCACTCGACTGTCATGCCCTTGAGGCGCGTCGACGGCCGCGGGATCGCGATGGTCAATGAAGAGCGGTTCGCCCTTCTCCAGCGTCGTGATGACGGCCATGTCCGAATCGGCGAGCTCGAAGTCGAAAACGTCGAAGTTTTCCTCCATCCGGTCGCGCCTGACGGACTTGGGAATGACGACGACGCCTCGCTGGATGAGCCAGCGGAGGACCACCTGCGCAACCGACTTGTCGTGCGCGCGGGCAATCGACGAGAGGGTCGGGTTGGTGAACAGATTGTTGCGACCTTCGGCGAAGGGCGCCCACGATTCGATCTGCACGCCCTCGCCCGCCATGAATTCTTGGTCGGCGAAGCGTTGGAGGAAGGTGGGTCTCGACCTGGTTGACAGCCGAACGACGCGGTTGAAAGCAATGAGGTCGGCCAGCCGATCGTTGTGGAAGTTAGACACGCCGATGGCACGGACGCGGCCCTCCTCATTCAGGCGCTCCAGTGCCCTCCAAGAGCCGTAGACGTCGCCGAAAGGCTGATGAATGAGGTAAAGATCGACGACGTCGAGGCCGAGCTTCTCCGCCGAACGCTCAAAAGCCGCGCGGGCCGCATCCTCGCCGGCGTCGGAAATCCACACCTTGGTGGTGACGAAAGATCGTCCGCGGAATTCCGCTCGCCGCTATCGCCTTGCCGACGGCTTCCTCGTTTTTGTAGACGGCAGCCGTGTCGATATGCCGGTATCCGACTTCGAGCGCCTCGGAAACCGCCCGCTCGGTGTCCGACGGCGGAATCTGATATACACCGAAACCGAGAACGGGCATCTTCACACCGTTGTTCAGAGTAACAAACTGCATTGTGCTTCCTTTCGATCGTGGTTTCGACACTATCAGCATTCGCCTACATTGAGTAAAGCTAAACACGCTCAGCGCGAAAATGATCCCACCCAGTCACCTTCGGAACATTCCGGCCACCATAGGTCACGAAGCCTCCCGCCTCCCCTTTCGTCCGGGGCCATAAGCTCGCGCACGAAGCCGATCTGCCGCCACCCTTCGGGCACGGAATTCGACGTCGTCGCAAGGAATCCGTGGTCCTCTCCCCGCCGAGGACCATGCCTTCGGCAAGCCTCGCGCCTCACGCCGACACGTACCAGGCCGTCGACGTCGCACTTGATCGCAGCCGGATCTATGTCGATGCCCACATTCGAGGCTTCGGCCATGCGCCAGGCGTCGCGCACCAGCCCGTCAGAGACGTCTCATGAGGGCGCCTATCCGCCTCTGCGGCGCAGGCGGCCAAGGCGAGGGCGACGGGCGGATTGGGGCGCTTGTAGACCGCGACGACGGCCTCCGCCCGTCGGGGGCCCGTCCGTTCGGCGCGGTGGAACGCTCGCCCTCGGCGGGCAGGACGCTTGCGCATTCGGGGAGCGACGGCGCCGCTCCTGAGGAAGTGCAGGCCGGCCGCTGACCACCCGAGGACTCCGCAGTGGATGAGGCGGTCTCCCGGCCTTGCCCCGGACCGCAGGATCGGCGGGCGGCCCGAAAGGTCGCCGACGACGGTCACTCCCGCCGTTGCGGGGCCCCGGGTGAGGTCCCCGCCGTCGACGCCGGCGCCGACGCGTCTGGCGGCCTCACCCATGCCGCGCGCAGACTCGACGAGCCATTCCACGTCACGATCGCCGGGCACGCTGAGGGGCCGCAACGAAGGAGACGGGGCGGGCGCCCATGGCCGCGGCGTCGGCGGCGTTCTGCATAGCCGCCCGCCATCCGACGTCGTACCCCGTGGACCACTCGGGAAGGTAGTGCGACCCTTCGACGAGCATGTCCGTGGAGATCGCGACATTGCCCGCCGCCAGGCCGATCACTGCGCAATCGTCCCCGCTTGGCACCTCGATTCCCTCGGCTCTCGGCGGCAGATGCGGACGGATCAATCCAAGCAGCTCGTCCTCTGAGAAGTCGCGACGTGCATGGAAACATTGTGTCCAGTCGGACGCCATCACCAGCCCGAACGCCGTCGCCAACCGAATGCGTCCGCCAGCCCGAACGCCCTCGCCGGCCGAACGGCCCGGCTCACTCGCCGAGGGAGAGGGCGCCGCTCTCTTTCAGACCGGAGGCTGCCCGGTGTCCGATTTCCTGATGCGCCGCCCGCCGCATGGCCAACAGCACAGGGCTCGCGGGACACGGTGCCGAGCACGGCGAATTCGACCGCGCCTTCCCCTCGGGTATGCGGGCGAAATCGCTTTCGGCCATCTCGAAGGCAGCCCCGGCATAAACTCTCAGTTGGCCCTCGTCCATGGGCACGCCGAGCTTTTTCGCAAAAGTCGATCGCGGCGGAGAGCCGCTCGACCACCGCCTCGGCATTCGCGTCCTGCGAGCGCACAATCCTCTCGAACCCTATTCGGGCAAGCAGTTCACGCACTTTCGAATCGCTCGCCGCCGGGACGTTCACCGTCGGCAAAGCCGCCGTCGCCTCCGACATCGCAAAGAGGGGTCGCGATCGTCGTCGTCCGCCGCCCGAAGAATCTTTCGCACCTGCTCGATCGACGCCCCGAGCACCTCGACCATCGCGCGAACGAGCCGCAGCCGCTTCACGTGCCCTTGCCCGTAGGAAGCCTCGCGGGCATTGACCCTCTCTCCCGGCGCCAAAAGGCCCTCTCGCAGGTAGTGCTTGATCGTGGCCACCGACGTTCCCGATTCGCGGGCAAGCTCTGAGATCCGCACAGCCGTCTCCTTCCTCGATTTGCACGATTGGATAGCAATGCTATCCTGTTGAACTAGATAGTTCTACTATCCAATTTGACCGCTCGAAAACGAGAACCTTCGGAAATCAAGGAAATACAACATGCACGTCAGCAGCAAGCAGCCGGCGACGCGGCCGTCGCAATCCGCATCGGACCAACCCTCGTCGGCGCCGGCCACGTCGGACCTGCCGCCGTCGGCACAGTCCGCGTCAGGCGAATCGCCCGAGCGCCGCCGGGCGAGGGGCAAGGCGCCGACGGCCGCGGCCATAGCCGCAGCCGCGGTCCCCACTCTCATGACGGCTCTGGACAACCTCGTCATGACCTTCGCGCTGCCGGACATAGAACGCGAGCTCGGCGCAACCGTCACCCAATTGCAGTGGTTCGTCAACGCCTACACCCTAGTTCTCGCCTCGGCCCTCCTCCCGATGGCCGCACTGGGCGACAGATTCGGACGCCGCCGCATCTTCTCCTGCGGAATCGCCGTTTTTGCAGCGGCTTCGGCAGCTTGCGCCCTCGCTCCGACGCCGCAGGCGCTCATCGTCGCCCGAGCAATCCAAGGGCGGGAGGCGCGGCGATCGTGACGCTCCCTCGCCCTCCTCGTCGACGCCGTCCCTCGGCGCCTGCGCGAACTCGCGATAGGCGTGTGGGGCGGAGTCAACGGCCTCGGAATAACGACAGGCCCGCTTCTCGGGGGCGCGGTCGTCTCGGGGCTGCACTGGTCGGTCGTCTTCTGGATCAATGTTCCGATCGGCGCCCTGTGCTTGCCGTTCGTTCCGCGATTCCTCCCCAGGGCCGCAACCGGCTCAAAAGGAGCGGACCTGCCGGGGAATCGCTCTCGGCGTCAGTTCGTCTTCCCGCTGACATGGGCTGTCGTCGAAGGCCCGGCCAGGGCTGGACCAACAGCCTGACCGTCGGGGGCTTTGCGGTCGCCGGAACCTGCCTGGCTCTCTTCCTTCTCAGGGGAACGCTCGGCCAAAACCCCCATCATGCCTTTGAGCCTGTTTGCCAACCGGCGTTTCTCGCTGGTCAATGCGGCAACGGTTCTCTTTGCGGCAGGCGTTTTCGGGCGATCTTCTTCCTGAGCCAATTCCTCCAGATCACACTCGGATACAGCGCATTCGAAGCGGGGCTGCGAGCCGGCCCATGGACCCTCGTGCCGCTGTTCGTCTCCCCCGCCTCCGGCGGACTCGTCAAACGACTGGGAGTTCGGCGCGTGCTCGTCTCCGGAATGTTCCTTCAGACGGTCGCGCTCGCGTGGTTCGCCGTGAAAGTCGGGGCCGATGTCCCTTACGGCGACTGCATAGCGCCCATGGCAGTCGCCGGACTCGGAATGGGACTGAGCTTCGCCCCGTTGGCGACCGGCGCCCTCCAGGGCGTTTCCGCAGACCGACGCGCGGTCGCCTCGGGCGTCAATTCGACTCTGCGCCATCTAGGAGTGGCGATCGGCATAGCGGCATGCACGGCGATCTTCACGGCGCACGGAAAGTACCTTCCCGGCCAGCCTTTCGTCGACGGAGTCAAACCCTCTCTGTGGCTGTGCGCAGCGCTTCTGGCGGCGGCGACGGTTTGCGTCGAACGCTCCGATCGCGCCGCGCGACGCTCAGCGCACAGCGATCGCCCGAGGGAGAGTCATTCCGACGCCTTGACGAAATCGACGAAGCCGCCGATGAACTGGGCGAGGAAATCGCGCGAGCCCTCGGCTACGCCTCCCTCGGGTGTGATCCCCGCCTGCTGTGCGTTGACGTACGCCTCATGCGGGTAGAGCTTCGAGCCGAAGAACGCGAGCGGGCCTCGCAGATGCGTCTGGGCGATCCCCGTCGCAACGGGGCTCGGCGAGACTCCGGCCAGCGCGACCGAGCTTCGCCCGCGAGCGAGGCGGTTCCCCAGGGCGGGAGGACCATTCGACGGCGTTGGCAACGGCCGCGAGTACATGCGATTGTGCTCGGGCGTGATGATGACGACGCCGTCAGCCTCGTCGACGGCCTTCTTGAAAGCAGTGGCGACTTCGGGCCGGTTGCCGTCGTAGTCGCGGTTATACAGCGGAAGGCTGCCGATGTCGAGGTCGATGAATTCGACGCCCTCGGGGCGAGGAAACGAGGGCTGGCCAGGCCCCTGTTGAGGGACGTCGAAGAAAGCGATCCGACCATGTAAGCGATCTTCATATATGCCTTTCGTCGCGCGGAAGGCATACGAACCTCGAATTGGATGAACGTTCAACAATTATACGCGCTGAACGCCAACCGAGAAACGCCGCTGTGCTGACGACGAAATCGACTCGCCGGTCAATCGCGGTAGAACTCTTCGACGAAGTCGATGAAGCCGGAGATGAACTCCTGAAGATAAGGCCTCGCACTCTCGGCGAAAAGGCCTTCCGGCGTGATTCCCGCATCGACCGCGTTGATGTAGACCTCGGCCGGATAGACCGTCGAGCCGCAGAACACAAGAGGCGCTGAAGGTGGACCTGCGCGAGCCCGGTAGCCTCGTTGCTCGGAGCGGTGCCCGTGACGGCGACGGGCTTGCCGGACCACGCCGAGCTTCCGAACGGGCGCGACCCCCATTCGATGGCGTTGGCCAGCGGCGCCGAGTACATGCGGTTGTGCTCTGGCGTGATGAACACAATGCCGTCGACGCCGAGGATGGACTGCTTGAAGTCCAGGGCGATTTGCGGCCGAGTTCCCGTCGAGGTCGCGGTTGTACATCGGAAGGTCGGCTATGGGCAGCTCCACGAAATCGACGCCGAGGGGCGCGACGGCGATGAAGGCTTTGGCCAATCCTCGATTGAGCGATTCGCTGACAGCGAACCGACGATGTAACCGATCTTCAAGCCGGTCTTTCGATCGGGGCGGTCGATCGTTCAGCAGGCGCCTTTAGGTCCGGGCGAGTCGATCGTTCAGCAGAGCGCCTTTGGGTCCGGGGCAGTCGATCGTTCGGCGACCACCTCTTCCGGGGCCGTCGCTCCGGTCAGCGGGCGCCTTTGGGCTCGGGGGCGCCGCAGCCCTCGGCTCGATGCCTTCCAGGTGAGCGTCGAGTTCTTCTTAGTTCCGGGGAAGGTGAGAATCCGCCGTTAGACAACGTAACCTTCAATCTGTGGATGCGACCTTGTGCGTGAGCGTGCCCGTCAGAACTCGCCGATCGCGTCCACGAGACAAATCGAACGTTCGCAGAGGCCTTTACCGCAGGCCCACGGGGCGTTCGAGTGCGAGGGCGACAAGCTCGTCGATGAGCTCGGAATACGGGATTCCCGTGTGCTCCCAAAGGATCGGATACATAGAGAATTCCGTGAAGCCGGGAATCGTGTTGTGCTCGTTGACGAGTATTTCGCCGTCGTCGGTCAGGAAGAAGTCGACCCGGTCATTCCCTCGCAGTCAAAAGGCCTCGAAGACCCTCGCGGCGATTTGCCGAGCCTCGGCGCTCGACGTCGGCCTCAACCGGCGCGGGAACGGCCATATGGAAGCCTTCCGTCTGGATGTACTTCGTCTCGAAGTCGTACCAATCGGTCCCGTCCATGACGATCTCGCCCAGGATCCTGACGTTCGGGGCGGCGTCGCCCCTGCCGCCGAGCACGGCGCACCTCGACCTCCGGCCTTTGACTCCCGCTCGACGATCACCTTCGGGTCGACCTTCTGCGCCGCGGCGATCGCTCTTCAAGCCCGCCGGGCTCTATAACCTGCCGATTCCCAAGGACGACCCTGCGCGCGCGCGGCCCGACGGAACACGGGGAAGGTCAGCTTCTCCGCGATCTCCGCCGGATCTGCCCTTCTCCGTCCGCCACCTTCTGGGGGCTGACGAGCACTGTACAGGGCGACTGGCTATGTGCCCGCCGACTCAAAACGACCTTCATGAAGTGCTTGTCCATTCCGGCGGCCGAGGCGACACTCCGCAGCCGACGTAGGGAACGCCCGCCATTTCGAGGAATCCCTGGATCGTCCGTCCTCTCGAAGGGGCCGTGAAGCAGCGGGAACGCCACGTCGAAGCTTCCGAGCGCCTCGACGACAGGCTCGCCGCCCTCCGATTCGACGACGGTCAGGGCGCGCGGCGTTCCCCGATCTCCATGAGCACGCGGCTGGGGATCCGCCGACCTCTCGCAGGGGCCGGCCGCCTCCAGCGCATCGGGGTCCGCGGATCCGGGAACCCACGTGCCGTCGCGCCGTATCCCGATGGGGACGACGTCGTACTTGTGCGGGTCCATAGCGCGTAAAAACTGATGCTGCGGTCATACACGAAACCGAATGCTCGCGAAGCCGCCGTAGATGAGGGCCACACGCGTCTTTGCCATTATCAGGTCACCTTCCACTTTCGGTGCCACTAAAGCGATAGCCACATCGTATGAGTGAAAATCATGGCCTCGCACCTGCGACCATCGCCGTGGCAACGGCACGGCCGACACGCTCCCAAGGCTCTCCTGTCAACCCGCCGATCACGCTTTCGTCAACTTACCACTCGATTGGTTCTCCAGACGGATCCATGCTTTACTCGCGATGGTCCAACGAGACGTGGCATCCGGCCGAGGAGCTGATCGCCGAGCTAGAGGGCTCTCCCCTGCCGGCGCTCCTCCATTCCTCGGGCATGGCGGCAGTGGCGAACGCCATGCATCTGAATCGACCGGGGGCTCCCATCGTCATGCCCCGGCACGCCTACCACGCCTCGCTCATCGTGGCCCACGACCGTTCAACCCGCGAAGGCGGCCAGGTCCGCGAGGTCGACGTCGCGGACACCGACGCCGTCGTCGCCGCGATCCGCGCGGACGGCGAGGCCGCGGGGCTCGTGTGGATCGAATCGCCCACGAACCCTATGCTCGAGGTCGCCGACATCCCTGCGATCTGTGAAGCCGCTCACGACTGGCGCGCTCGTGGCGGTCGACAACACCTCGCCACGCCTCTCGGGCGCGCCCCTCGAGGCGGGCGCCGACGTCGTCGTCCATTCGGCGACGAAGTACCTGTCCGGGCATTCCGACGTCGTCCTCAGCGCCGCGCTGGCCTCACGCGGCGACCTTCACAGCCCCTGCACGAGGAGCGCACCGACTCCGGCGGGGTCGCGGGCCCAGTCGAGCTTGGCTTCTGCTGCGCTCAATGCGCACGTTCCCCTGCCGGATGGAGCGCATCTGGGCGAACGCCGCCGAGCTCGCCCGCCGGCTGGAGGAACACCCCCTCGTCGCCGAGGTCCGCCACCCGTCGCTTCCCTCCCATCCGCAGCACGAGCGCGCCAAGCGGCTCATGTCCTGTTTCGGCGGCGTCCTCACGATGAGGCCCGTCGGCGGTGCGAGGCCGCCGAGGGCTCGGGCGCTTCGTCCGGATATGGTTGCCCGCGACCTCGCTCGGCGGGGTAGAGTCAGCTTCGAGCGACGCCGCCGCTTTCCACGGAAGCCGCAGCCGTTCCGGAGGACCTGCTGGCGCGTGAGCGTCGGCATCGAGGACGTCGAGGATCTATGGAGGGACCTCGACGCCGCACTCAGGAGGTCATCTATGAAAACTCGTCTCAGCGCCGCGTGCGCCATGCCTCCTCTCGCGGGTTCGGCGTGCTCGTCGGCCTCGGAGGAAGCCTGACGGCGGCAGCCGAAGGCGAATCCGGGCGCGGTTGCCTCCGCGCGAGCTGGCGCCTCGCGATCGTCGAGCCAACGTCCGCAGCTCCACGCCTGGCCCGTCTGCCGCGTCGTCCTCCTCCGCCCGCGAAAGTCGGCCTCGCTCCGTCGCCCCGACGGACTGGCTCGCCGAGGTCGCAATCCGACGGCTTCCAACGGACGCCGGCCGCCTTCCCGAGCTCGTCGAGGGTCGGATCGCACCCGGGGTATGAGAGGGTAGTCGTTCAGTACACGGGCGGCGCGGCGGGTTTGACGTGGAAGACGACGTGGACGAGCGACCCCATCGACGAGAAAGGCGAGCGAATCGACGTCAAGGGCGACGTTTTCTTGCAAATCGACGTCGCGGGCGTTCGCGAGCCAAGCGACGTCGCCACCCTTCCGCCGACCCTCCACCCGGATCGCTCGCCGGGCTTTCGACCGTCAGGGCGTCTCCGTCGATATCCCTTCGAGGCGCACATGGTCCTCATCGGCCTGTCCGCCAAGGGCTCCTATCGGATCCAGGTGCTCAAGGACCCGTCGCGGCTCGTCATCGACGTATGAAGAAAGGCTGAGCCTTTCTTTCAAGCCCCTTCGAGCCCCTTCAAGCTCTTCAAGCCGAGCCTTCCTCTCCGTTCGCCTTTCCGCCGCGCTTGCCTCCTCCGCCGCTCGGCTTGCCCTCGCGCGCGGCGCCGCTGGCGTTCCGCGATCTCTGCGTGGCGCGCGAGCACGCCCTTTTCGTAGGGGTCGCCGTCGATCGCCCGGTCCCATCGGCGTTCGCGGGGCCCGTCGCCGGCAGCGACGTCGGCGACGCGAATGGCCTTCAGCTCGTCCGTGACGGCCGCCATGACCTTCTCCGTCGCCTCCGTCAGAAGCTCGTGCGTGACGTCGCCGTCCACGGTATGCCGAAAAGATCGACGGGCTCGCCGACGCGCACGTCGCGTCGTGCGCCGACGCGCATTTTCGCCATGGGGAACTTTGCCGTCCACGGGTCGATGAGGCCTCGTTTTCCCCAATGGGCGACGGGGACCACGGCGACGTCGGGTTCGCCAAGGCCAGTCGCGCCACACCGGTTCGCGCCTTCATCAGCCAGCCCGACGGGTCGCGGGTGAACGTCGACTCTGGGAAGATGACGACGCTCTTGCCCTCCGCCAGGGCCCGAGCCATTGCTCCCATGGAAGAGGCCGGGCTGCCGCCGTCTTTCGGCGCGGAGGCGGCGTCGGAGCGATAGATGGAATTTGCCCGGTTTTGCGCATGAGTCCATCCCAGAACCGGAACCGTGAACAGGTCTGCTCTGGCGGCGATTCGCGGGGCCCGCCCGAACGGTAGACGACGATCGCCATCGTGAGCCAGTCAAAGGTGACACGTGTGGTTGGCGGCCAAGAGCGGGCCCGAGGACGAATCCGCTCGGCGCCCGCGATCCTCGTTTTCTGGGCGCGCCGGCCAGGGCGAGCGCCGGCCGCGCGAGCAGCCGTCGGCAGGCATCGCCTCCGCCATCAGCCCTCCTTCGACGTTGGCGCCGAGCGCTCTCAGCTTTTGCATGAGAATGCTCGTAGCCGCGATCGATGATGTCGATTCCCGAGACGACCGACTCGCCTTCGGCGGCGAGTGCGGCGATGAGGGTGGGAGAAAAAGCCGCCGCGCAGATCGGGAACGTCGATGTCGGCGGCCCGCAGCTCGTCGGCCCCTGAATGACCGCCGATGATAGAAGTTGCGCTGCCCGAATCGGCGGCAGCCCTCGAGAGCACTCTCTGTACGTCTGGATGGAGCGCCCATTTCGTTGAGCGCCTCCGTGAAGCCGAAGCGCTCCTCGATACACGGTTTCGTGGACGATGGAAATGCAGTGGCCTGCGTCAGGGCGACGACCAGGGCTGCTGCCAATCGGTCGCGAATCCCGGATGCGTCGGTCTGAAGCGCCATAGAGCGCAATTCGCCGCCAGGATGCCAGAAATCAGGATGCCCTCGTCTTGCGTCGAACTCTCCGCCGACCTTGCGGAAGACGTTGAGGAAGCTCGTCATCGACTGCTGCTCGGCCCCTCTGACGAAAACGTCGCCCCGGTGGCCAGCGCGGCGCGCATACGAGCCGCCTCGATCCGGTCGGGAAGCGCGGTGTGCGAGTATCCGCGCAGTTTGTCGACCCCTCGATGCGAATCGTGCGGTCCGTGTCCACGAGAATGATCGCGCCATCTTCTGCAAGATGGCGATGAGGTCCATGATCTCCGGCTCGACGGCGGCGTTCGTCAGCTCGGTGATGCCTGGGCCATGACCGCCGTCAGAAGGGTCTGCTCCGTGCGCCCCGACGGAGAGGGTACGGCAGTGCACAGGCTTGGCCTTGAGCGGCTTTTTCCGCTATGGTGCATGTCCGCAGCCTCCTGGATCCTGCGGGCTCCGAAATCCTCGAGCACTCTGAGGTGGAAGTTCACGGGCCGGGATCCGATGTGGCAGCCGCCGAGGTCGGGAATGAACGCCTCTCCGAGGTTGTGCAGCAGGCCCGGCGAAAAGGATGGGAATGCGCGAAGAGCCCGCGAGCGTGTCCATCTCCACCGGGTCCTCGGGCAGGTTGATCGAGCCGGGGGTTATTCCCAGGACGCCGGCCTCTTGGTCGTAGTCGACGGTCGCCCCGTGCATGCGCAGCAGATCCGAGACGACGTCGACGTCGCGAATCAAAGGCACGTTGCGGAGCTTGGACTGCTCCGCAGAGAGCAAGGCGGCCACCATCGCCTTCGGGACCAGGTTCTTCGCTCCGCGCACGGTGACCTCACCGCGAAGTGGCGTGCCTCCCAGCACGCGAATCTTGCTGACCATATGCGTCCTCCAATGTCGACGGCCGCCGATAAAGTGTGCGTGTACTGGATCGGCTCGCAATCCGCGCATTCAAGAATAGCCGCTTATGGGCGCGAGGTGGATTCGCCGAGTGTGAATCCGCCCGCATGCTTGTGCGCGGCGGGGGCCTGCGCCGTTCGCGAAGCTCTCGCCGACTGCTCAGCCTGCCGCGACGGCGTCAGGCGATCAGGATCGTCCGGCCCACCGGCCGCGCCGAGACCACGCGGCCTCCGGCGAAAGTGCTTTTGGGCAGCGTCTTCGGCTTGAAGGAGGGCCGAGAAGCCTCGGCAGCCTCAATGGCCCCTTCGTTCTGGAGGGTGATTCGACGTCGAGCCTCCGTCGAGCGCCGCCACCGCGTGTAGTCGTCGAGGTCGAAGCGGCGGCGAAGCCCTCGGCGTGGATCGTTCGACTCTCGGGTCCACCGTGATCTCCGCACCGGGTTGACCTCGAGGATGTTCCCGAGCTGCTCGACGTCCTCGGCCACCACCCCGGCAACGAGCTTGCGCCGCCTGCGTTGCCGCGGAAGATGTCAGCGAACTCGCGAAGACGGCGCGGAAGCCGTAGTCTGAGCGCCCACACCGCGTGCTCGCGCGAGAGGAACCGGTGCCAGTCGCCCGGCCACCAGCACCGGCCCCGGCAGTAGCTCCTCCTGTTGGGGACGAGAGGAGGGTCTTTGCGCCACGAGGCGAAGGGCGTCCTCGATCACGTGCGGGTGATCCGCTTGAGGTGACGGCGGGCATGATCTGGTCCGTGTCGACGGCGCTGCGCCGGGCAGGACGCCGATCCCGGTGTGCTGCGTGAACTTTTTCCATCGTGTTCGCTTTCTTAGCCGCCGAGGCGTCTGGCTCGGCGGAGCCGTTCAACAGCTGAAGGCCTAAACTTTCCCGTTTCAGCCGGGGTCCGACGGCGTGGCGAGCTTTCACTTGACCGCCGTCGCCGCGCGCGACGTGCGATACCGGTGGGTCCGCCCTCCGGCCTGCCGCCCCTGGAAGTTCCTGTTCGACGTCGAAGCGCACCGCTCCCCGGGCTCAGCTGGTCGGGGTTCTGCCCAAGGCATCGAGCATCCGGCGTTGCGCCACTCGGCGCGAAGTCGAGGAAGACTTTGTCGAGCCCCTCGGCCTCGGCAGGCGGACCCGCGCCGACCCCGGAACCACCATCACGCGGGTTTTGGGCGCCTGCTTGCGCCCTCGACCACCTTGCGGCCGCCCACGGAGTCCTCGATGCGCCCGTTCGTGCACGAGCCGATGAACTCACGGCGTCGTGTCGATCTCCCGCATCGGCGTTCCCAGGGTCGAGACCCATGCATTCGATTGCGCCTTCGGCGGCTTTGCGCTGCGTCTCGTCGGCGATGTCGGCGAGCTCAGGCACCTTTCCGGAGATCCTATTCCCTGGCGGGTTGGTCCCCCAGGTGACGAAGGGCTCCAGCTCGTTGGCGTCGAGCTCCACGACGGTGTCGAATTCGGCGTCGTCGTCCGGTGGCCAGGGTGCGCCAGTAGGCAACGGCTTCGTCCCGGTTCTCCGGGCGCGTTCGGCCTGCGCGCTTGACGTAGGCGAACGTCGTCTCGTCGGGGCGACCATTCCGGCCCGCGCGCCGGCTTCGATCGACATGGTTGCAGATCGTCATCGGGCCCTCCATCGACAGGGGCGGATGGCCTCTCCGCGATATTCGATGACGTGGCCTTGCGGCGCCGTTCGTCCCGATCTTCGCGATGATCGCCAGGATGATGTCGCCGGCGGTGGTTCCGGGCTTGAGCCTGCCGTCGACGTTGATGGCCATCGTTTTTGAACGGCGCGAGCGGAGGGTCTGCGTCGCCAGCACGTGTTCGACCTCCGACGTGCCGATTCCCAGGGCGAGCGAGGCCGAAGGCGCCGTGGGTGGACGTGTGGGGTCGCCGCACACGATGGTCATGCCCGGGCTGCGTCAGCCCGAGTTGCGGGCCGACGACGTGGACGATCCTGGTCGGCGTTGCCGAGCGAATAGATGGGAACGCCGAATTCCTCACGGTTGCGGCGCAGGCTCGATCTGGGCGCGGGACGTGAGATCGGCGATGGGCGGGTCGATGTCGAGGGGTCGGCGTATTGTGGTCCTCCGTCGCCACCGTCGATCCGGGCGGCGCACGGGCGCCCGGCGAGGCGAAAGCCCCTCGAGAGCCTGCGGGCTCTGTCACCGTGGACGAGCTGCAGATCGATGAAAAAGAAGGTCGGGGGCGCCGTTCTCTCCGCGCTTGACAACGTGGTCGGCCCAAACCTTCTCGGCGAGCGTCGCACCCATAGTGTCCTCCTTTGTCATATTCGGTTGAAAGAGTCAAGAAAAGGATCCCGCAGTGCAGGGATTTTTGTCCTTGCATCTCAAAGCGTGAGATGCAAGTATCAATACATGGACACTGTGCCGAGGACGACGCCGATGGACGCAGCAGCGACGCGCTACGAGACGAGCAGCTCCGGCGTCGGGGTTCTCGACAAGGCGGCTTCCGTTTTCAGCGCGCCCTCGAATCCGGGCCGCAAACGCTAGCGCAACTGGTGTCCACAACGCATTTGGCGCGGCCGACCGTCCACCGCCTCGCCGTCGCACTCGAACACCACCGCTTGGTTGCCCGCGACATGCAGGGGCGTTTCATCCTCGGCCCTCGGCTCGGCGAGTTGGCCTCGGCAGCCGGCGAAGACCGCCTCCTCGCCTCCGCCAGCCCGGTGCTCATCGCCTGCGCGACCGCACGGGGAATCCGCCCAGCTTTTCCGCCGCCAGGGGAGATCAGCGGGTGTGCGTGGCCGCCGCCGAGCGAACGGTCGGGCTGCGCGATTCGATTCCCATCGGCGCGACCCTGTCGATGAAGGCCGGGTCGGCCGCCCAGTGCTGCTGGCTTGGGAGGGCCCGATCGGCTTCACCGGGGGCTGCACAGGGCGATTTCACCGCCACGAACCTGTCCGCCGTACGCAGGCGCGGGTGGGCGCAGTCGGTCTCCGAACGCGAGATTGGGGTGGCTTCCATATCGGCCCCCGTGCGCGGGCACCGTCCGCCGCGTCATCGCCGCGGTCTCGATCTCCGGCCCCGTCGAGGCGCATGGGGCACCAGCCCGGTCGCCAGCACGCAACGGCGGTCGTGACGGCGGCCCGGCGCCTGACCGACGTCCTCCAGGCGACCGAGCCTCCGGCGCGGATCTGTGAGGGCGCGGAAATCCGACGGCGCGTGACAAAGCAAAATCCGGGAAGCGAAAGCCCGGACAATAAAAACTTGGGGAGCAAAGCGCAAAGCCTCGCTCCCCAAGCTATCGAGGAATTAATGTGATATCTAACTTGTCACTCATCTGCCTCTACAGGAAAGACGAGACCGTCAGCCATCACCAATTGCATTTGTGCTTCCAGATGGGCAGCCACCACCAATCTGGTTTGAAGGTCTCGCAACCTCAAATCCCAATGGAAACCCGCTCCAAAAACAGCATATCCGTAGCGGACATGACACGAGTACTGTTGGACGAGTGTTTTCAGCAGGATTGGGGCCGACAAGGCGATCCTTCCATTCCTCCCAGCCGGCATATCGAATGATTCGATTGCCAAGGACAGGGTTGTTTGGCATATTAGGACCCGTATTACCAAGATACACAGACCATCCCCACGGTGACAGCTCACCCGAATACACATTCTGTCCCTGCCATTGGCCCTTCCGGTTTACTTCGAGGGTTTTGAACAGATCGATGCCCCACCAAGGATCGGCGACGATGGGATAGGCGTACTGGCTGCCGTGATCGACAACTTGTAGTAACGGTATTTCCTTTAACTTCGTAATGGGTCGGAACGCTCTTGCCCTTGGCGTCCTTGGCACCACGCGGGGCGATGCCGGCAACCATCTTCTCGCCCTTCGTCACTAGAACGGACGAACCGGCACGCTGGATCTTCGCCCTTCAGGCACCTGCATTTTGTACGCATAGTGTTTGGGCGCCTTGGCGTCGTTGATGACGGTGTTGATCTGGACGCTTCCGTCCCTTGCGGACGATGGGCGTTGTGGACGAGCCGTTTTATTGTCGAACGATGGCCGTGCCGGCGTGCGACGACGCCGCCTTCGACGCCGAGCCGGAGAACGGCAGGTCCCACCGAGACCTTGCCGTTGCGCCCGGCGATCGTCATCTTCGAGCTCGGATCGTTGGGCACCGAAATGCCCACGCCTTGCTGCGTCGTTTTAATCGCGTCCTTGCCCTGAAGCGTTCACCGGAACGTCGGCTGCCGCGTCTGTCCACTTGCGGTCGGCTCTTTCAACAGCCTGATATGCCTGCTGCGCCGTAGCACTCGACGCCGTATCCGAACCTTGATCTGGAGAATCTGCGTGGGCGACCGACGCCCCCGCAATCGCCATCGACAACGCCGACAGCGAGGCTGCAAAACGAATGAGTTTCATCGTAACCTCTATCTTCATTCGTTGCTTTGAGTGTTTTTCACTGTAGTCTTAGTCACTACAGCAAGCAATGCCATATAAATTGCAGCGCTCCCCCAGCGAAGGCGAATCTCAGAAACTCATGCGCAAAAATCCGTTTCCATCACACTTTTCAAGAGTTGAGAATATCGACTTTTCGGACACTTTCTGATAAAATTCTCCTTGGAAACAAAAGCGTTTCCAGCATATCGCGAGCAAAAAACCACTCACCCTGGCTTAGAGTGTCAGGGAAAACACATCTTCAGAAGAGAACGCCTCATACCCACCTTAGAATTTAATTGATATGAAAATCTCACAACTTGTGGCTGGCCTTCTCGTCGCCTCTGAATCTAATGACGTCGAACAATCTCGCCACCGTCCAGGACCCAAGAAAGCGCCGTCGTCAGGCAATGTCGTCAAAGCAACCTCCTGGCGTCGGGCGGCCTGTGTAGCCTCCCTTGTGCAATCTCGATGCCGATCTCACGCAATCCGATGCCGAACTGGGCGGACGAAACCAGATACGATTACCCGCATGAGACGGACGCTCCTCGTGACGAACGACTTTCCGCCCCTGCAAGGGAGGAATACAGACGTATCTCGAAGGCTTCGCCCGCGAGCTCGACCCGGATTCCCTCGTCGTCTACTGCTCTTCTCCCCCGGACGGCGGGGCGGACGAGTATGACGCCGCGCAGCCGTGGACGACGATCCGCTCACCCGGGAACGGTCAGTGCTTCCCGATCCCAAGCGTGCGCCGCGAGATGCAGAGAATCATTCGCGAACAGTCCATTGAGGCGGTCTGGTTCGGTGCATCGACGCCGCTCGGCCTTATGGCGAACGCCGCGAAGGGCCGCCGGGGCGGAAAGTCATCTCGACCACCCACGGACACGAGGTCGGCTGGGCGAAGGTCCCTGCCGGGCGCCGTTCTGCGAAAGATCTTTCGCGACGCCGACGTCGTCACCTACCTGACGAAGGCGACCCTCCGTCGAGCTCCGCCCGCTCATCGGGGACACGCGAATCATGCGCCTGCCCGGGCGGCATCTCGCCGGAGGACTTCGCATTCTCGGCGTCGTGGCGGCACAAGCTGCGCGCACGCTACGGGATCGGCGACGATCCGACGGTCGTGTGCATTTCGCGACTGGTCGAGCGCAAAGGGCAGGACACGCTCATCGCGATCTGGCCCCGGGTCCTCGCCGCCTGCCCCGCAGGCCAAACTCGTCATCGTCGGCGAAAGGGGCCCCTACCAGGGCGATCTGCGGAAGATGGCGCAGGGAAAGCCCAGCTGCGCGAGCATCGTCTTCGCGGGCGAGGCGCCGTTCGAGGAGCTTGCCGCTCACTACAGCCTGGGCGACGTTTTTCGCCATGCCGTGCAGGACCCGCGCGGCGGGCATGGACCCTCGAAGGGCCTCGGAATCGTCTATCCGGAGGCCTACGCCGCCGGCCTTCCGTCGTCGCCGGGGACTCCGGCGGGCGCGCCCGAGGCCGTCCTCAACGGAAAGACCGGCGTCGTCTGCTCGGGACATCGCCCGGAGGCCGTCGCCTCGCGCGCTTGCGTACATGCTGGGCAACCCTTCGCGCCAAAGAGATGGGCCGCGCCGGGCTTGCCTGGGTCGACGAGGCGTGGCGCTGGTCGACGCTCGCCGTCCCCCTGCGGGAAGAGCTGCTGTGACCGAACCGCAGAAGAAGACGCCGTGACCGAACTACTGAAAGAGCTGCTGTGATCGAATACTTTCGCGCTGGCCGTCGCCGTCGGCTGCCTGGTTCCCGTTCAAAGCGCCATGAACACGCGCTTGAAAGTCTCCTACGGAACGACGATCGGCGCCTCTTTCGTCTCTTTCGTGATTGGAACGGCGTTCCTCGGCGCGATAGTCGTCAGCGAAAGCCTGAACATCGTTCCTCCGTCAGCACCCCGTGGTGGTCTTATCTGGGCGGGGCGATGGGAATCTCGCCCTCTGACGATCATCACGATCTTCCCTCACGTCGGCGCCGTCGAAACGGTGGTGCTGCCCGTCGGCGGAAAGATCCTCTCGGGGCTGGTCATCGACCATTTCGGCCTGTTCAACTCGCAAGTTCAGCCGATCTCTGCATATCGGCTGGCGGGGCCGGGACTGGCCGCCGCGGGAATGCTTCTCGCGGTCTGCGGGACGCGGAGAAAATCTCGCGGGTACGGGCCCGCGCCCGAAGCTCGTATGGCGGGTCATGGGAATCCTCGTGGGCGTCTACGCTGCGCTGCAGGCGGCATTCAACGGGAACCTCACGAAGATGCTGGGCTCATCGATCGCGTCGGGCTTCGTCTCCTACGCCACGGGCACGATCCTGCTTCTGCTCTCGTCGTCTTCAGCAATCAGCTTCCGCACAAAAACGACCCGCGGTCGATGGTGGATGTGGCTGGGCGGGCCGGTGGGCGCCCTCTTCGTGGTGGGCATGGCCCAGCTCGTTCCCCACTGGGAACAGGAGTCACCCTGCTCGTCGTCCTCATCGGCCAGCTGCTCGGATCGATGGCCATCGACCACTTCGCCCTTTTCGGCGCGCGAAAGGCGCATGTCACGCTCTTCAGGCTCGATAGGCGTAGCCGTTCTGGCCGGCGGAATGTACGTGTACTACACCTTCTGACGCCCACGAGCCTGGGGACCTTTCTGACGCCCATGTGCCTGGGGCGGCCGCAGGCCCTAGATTGGTCAACGCTGCGCATACCCCGAGGGCGGCCGCGCGGGACTTGTCTGGCGGAGCGGACATAGGCAACGACGGCCCGGAGCCCTGTTGACAGCCCGCAGGCGGAAATCTAGCCTGGCGCCCATGGCTCTTCTCCGTCTCGTGAACTGTTCGAATCCGCTGCCGGATTGGGCTCGGCTCGAAGCTGCCCGCCGCCGTCCGCGCCCTTGCAGACCAGGGGCCACGAGCTGGACCGTCACGGAGTCCTCGAGCTTGACGCCGACCGGCGCTGGAGCCCTCGGCTGCGTGCGACGCATGTTGACCGAGGCCTTCGCCGACGACGCCGTCGACGCCGTTTTCGACGTCTCGGGGGCGATCTCGCGAACGAGGCGCTCCCCACGTCGACTGGGACGCCGTGCTTCGCACCCCAAACCCGTATTTCGGCTTCTCCGACAACAGCTGCATTGTCAACTCGATCGTCGCCATGACGGGGCAGCCGGCCGTCCTGTGGAATCCCGCGGCCGGCGTGGAGCGGGGTTCGACGCGGTCGAGGCCGCATTGGCAGGCCGCATCCTCCGCCCGGCGCTCACCGGCGTGGAAGGTCTGGCGCAGACGCGATGGGCCGGGGGCAACCTTCGCTGCTTCCTCAAGCTCGCGGGAACGCCATACTGGCCGGATTTGAAAGGAAAGGCCTTGGTCGTCGAGTCGCTCGGCGGAAGCCTGCTTTCGCTTGCGACAAGCCTCGCTCAACACAGGCAGATCGGATCCTTTGACGCAATTGCGGGAATCGTGGTGGGGCAGCTGACGGAGATCGACGAGCGGGCGAGCGCGCCGCCGCACTCGAACTGGTCAGAGAATATGCGGGCGGCCTGCCCATCGCCGAGGCGCCTGGGCTCGGGCACTCGCCAGACAGCGAGCCGGCGACGTTCTGCTAGGGAAGGCTGCAGTTTGCCAAGAAAGACGCGACGTTTCTTTCGCGAACCGGCCTCTCGGGCAACGGACCGCGACATAGCGAACTCGTTCAGAGGGATGTGAATTGTACCCCCAGCGGGATTTGAACCCGCGTTACCGCCGTGAGAGGGCGGCGTCCCTGGGCCACTAGACGATAGGGGCAATGCCGTTGAGCAGGCGTGAACGAATCGCGCATACTCGTACCCCCAGCGGGATTTGAACCCGCGTTACCGCCGTGAGAGGGCGGCGTCCCTGGGCCACTAGACGATAGGGGCGCAGAACGAACTAAAGTCGTCGGAGACCACTCCTCCGCTGGGGTACCAGGACTCGAACCTAGAACGGATGAACCAGAATCACCTGTGTTGCCAATTACACCATACCCCAGTGCAATCACCAGCTTTCGCTGGCGACAGATAAAAAGGCTACCGGATTGAGCGCCGTTGGGCAAAACGACGACGCGTGCATCCCGTCACTGAACGCGGAGCGTCGGGACGGCACAGAGAACGACGTCGGCGCAAAGTCGGCGCGCCCGCCCGACGCCGGAGATTTCGGCGACTCGCGGAAGCGCCAGGCTCCGACTGGCCCCTCAGGAAACACGAGGCCGATTGAGCCAAAGAATCGATCCGGGCGTCCAACCGGTCATCATAGTCAGGGGACCTGCTTTTGCGCATCGCCGCCCCAAGAGTCCCCCTCCGCCGCATTCTCCTTGTCGCGCACCGTCTCGGAGCCCTTCAAGGCCGCAAGGTCCCCGGGAGCCATCGAACCGTCCAAAGCGGGGCGTCCCTCCAAGGCCGCGGAATCGCCAATGTTTGAGGGCCCCTCGACGCTCAGAACGTCCTCGAGGGCAAGGGGCGCGAAGGAGGATCTGAGCGCGCCCGCCACGGAGACGTAGACGCCGTCGATCTCCCGCCTCGCGGCCTGCCAATCGACCGTGTACATTTGCCCCTCCGCGTTGCCCTGCCACTCTGCCTTCACATCCGGGGTCAACCGCGCGGGAAAACCGCGCTACGAGCCGCATCCAGTCTTCGGGCGCGTGAATCGAAGCGATCCGGGAACCCGTCGCCCGCCGCGAGAGCCCCGCGGTCCAATCGGGCGACGTCACAGTCTCCGGCGTCGTCCCCGAACCACTGCTCCGTGCACGTGCGCCCGTCGACGACGCTGTCCTCCCACCTCTCCCGGTCGAATCGACTTGCGGAAAGGTCTCGGTAGCTGTGAAGGACCGGCCACTCCATTTCGGAGGAGGGAAACCACTCAGCCCTGCAGATCGTCGGCGCCCGCGAAGCCCATTCTGCGGCGCCGCTCGTCGCCGCAAGACCCGCCGAGCCTGCAGAGGCTCCTCCGGGCCGTTCGACGCGGACGGTCGAGGAGGCCGGAACCTGCTCATGCCAGGTGTAGGGCGGCAGGGGTCGAAACTTTTCGCTCCACCATTCGAGGCCCGGCAGGCGGATCAAACGCTCGGCGATCCGGTCGAGCTGAGTGCGCAGGCCTTCGCCGCACAGGTCGTCGATCGGGATCTCTTCTTCGCACAAGCCGAAGGCGTAGCCGACCGTCGCGTCAGACAAAGCCATTTCGACGATTCGCGGGAGCTCTATTTCGTCGGCCGCCTCGAGCGCGCGCTCACACCAGGCGACGACGCCCGCGACGTAGCGTTCAACGAGCTCTCGCCGGTCGGCTGCTGGGCGGCCGCGGCCTTCGGGAGAGCTGCCGAGATTGGGACGGCCTTCCAAAGGGCCGCTACCTTCCGGAGGGCCGCTGCCTTCGTGAAGCTCCCCGCCGTCATGTTTGTCGCCGTCGCATTTGTCGCCGCTGGCCACAGCCATGCCGCGGGGAACGACGTTTCCTTTCGTGCAAGCAATAATCCCATGAGACTCGGCACAGCCGCGCCGTGGGGAACGACGTCGCCGAGCAGCTTCAAATCGTCGGAGGCGGGGCCCCGCGTTCCGGCGCGCAACTTCAAAAACCGCGGAAGTTTGCGTCGAAACATGCGGCTTTTCGGCTCTTGAAAAACGAGGCGCATTTGCGAGGGCAATTCCTCGAAAATGCACGGGCGAAAGCGCGGGAAGGCCCTGCGCCCACTCCGCGCGGCCCTCCCGTCCGAAAAATTAGCTTCGTTCTGCAGCGCGGACGCAAGCTCACGGACCAAGACGCGCTGCATGATGCCGCGGCGAACCGCGTACTTGCGGTGCGGGGGAGACTGAGAATCTTCGAGCGGTTTGCGAAACCACTCCCGCGGCCCGCGAGATCCAGAAAATGCGCCGTCCCAGTCTCATAAAGCCAGGCACTGACAGGCGCAGCCGCCCCTCGGGGCGTCACCGCCATCGAGTGAACTCATTCGCCGAAGCCGCTCGCCCGCTGGGACCCGGTGACACTACCGCCGACCGTCTCGGTCAGAGCGAGCTTTCCGCAAACGCAGCCTACAGGCGTGCCAGAAGCCGCTCGATTCTCGCGAGCGCCTCGTCCTTTCCGAGGATCGCCATGGAGTCGACCACCGGAATCGAGGACGTTTCGTGCCGGTCATCGCGACGAAGAGCGGGACCGAAGGCCAGCCGCGGCTTGATGCCCAGGCCCTCGACGAGTTTGGCGTCGAGGGCTTCTTTGAAAGCTCCTCAGGCTTAAACGATTCCATCGAGCGCACCGCCTCGGCCGCCCCCGCAAGGGCAGCAGGCGCCGAGTCCTTGAGTTTGGCGACGGCCTTCTCGTTGTATACGACGTCCTCGGCGCCGACGAAGAGGAACCGCAGCAGGTCCGGCGCCTCGCCGAGAAGCTGCATTCGAGTCTGCGCCAGGGGTGCGGCGGCGTCGAGAATCCTGCGTTCGGCGTCGGTCAGCCCCTCGTACCCTGTCAGAGCTCACAATTCCCTCGCGCGCGAGGAAGGGACCAGGCGCGAGGCGTAATCGGCGACGTCGAGTCGGCGAATGTGTTCGGCGTTGATGGCCGTGCACTTCTTCTCGTCGAACCTGGCGGGATTGGGGTTGACTGCGTCTATCTCGAAGGCGGCGACCATCTCGTCCTTCGTGAACACGTCGTTGTCTGGGCTGATGGCCCACCCCAGCAGGGCGAGGTAGTTGAGCAGCCCCTCGGGGATCACGCCGCGCTCGCGGTGAAGCAGGAGGTTGGATTGCGGATCGCGCTTGACAGCTTCTTGTTCCCCTCCCCCATGACGTAGGGGCAGGTGGCCGAACCGCGGAGTGAACTTCGCGACGCCGAGCTCCTCGAGCGCGCGATAGAGGACGATCTGACGCGGCGTGGAGGAAAGGAGGTCCTCTCCGCGCAGCACGTCGGTGATCTCCATCATGGCGTCATCGACCGGATTCGTCAGCGTGTAGAGAGGGTCGCCGTTCGCGCGGACGATGACGTAGTCGGGAACCGATCCGGCCTTGAAAACAATCTCTCCGCGCACGAGGTCGGTGAACGAGACGTCGGCGTCGGGCATGCGCATGCGAATGACCGGTTTGCGGCCCTGCGCCCTGTACGCTGCTTTCTGCTCCTCGGTCAGGGTCGCGGTCGAAGCCGTCGTAGCCGAGCTTTCGGATCGCGCCCGGCGGCTCGGTGGCGCTCCTCGATCTCCTCCGGCGTCGAAAAGGACTCGTAGGCGTACCCGCCGGCCAAAGCTTCGCTGCGACGTCGCGATAGATCTCTCCGCGTTCCGATTGGCGGTACGGTCCGTGGGGTCCGCCGACGCCGACGCCCTCGTCCCATTCGAGCCCCATCCACGTCAGCGAATCGACGATCGCGTCGAAGGAATCCTCGGAGTCGCGGGCGGCGTCGGTGTCTTCAATTCGGAAGACGAAAGTGCCGCCCTACGTGGCGCGCATAGGCGTAGTTGAAAAGGCACGTGCGCACCATTCCCACGTGGGGCGCGCCGGTCGGCGAAGGGCAGAAGCGAACGCGGATGTCTGAGCCCGCAGCAGTTGTGATAGCCATGATGCAACAAGGGTAACGCCCGCAAGCTCGCCGAGGCTCGGCGGAAGCGCAGTGCGCCGAGTGAGCTAGGGGCACCGACGGACCCGGCGCGCAGCCGGACGGCGCTGCCTTCGACGTCGGCGGCGCATCGCGCAGCCAGGCGGCGCAAGGCACGTCGGTGCGGGAGCGAATGCCCGCTCGGCCGGGCCGCGCGGCGCTTTGCTTGCGTTGTTGCGCAGCCTGAACGTCGGGCGGCCGAAGTCGCTTGCATATGACGTAACGTCACATGATGAGATAGGGGCATGAAAGTTTCCGAGGTCGCCTACCTTGCCGGCACGACGGTGCGCGCCGTTCGCTGGTACCACGCCGTGGGCCTGCTTCCGATTCCCCGAGGGAAGGCCCCGAGACTACGGCTCGACGATCTTGCCCGCCTCGTGCGAATCAGGTGGCTGGCCGAATCCGGGATGAGCCTCGCTCCATCGGCCACCTGCTCGACGGCTCGTCAAAAGGGGCGGCAGAAGACTTCGACTCCGCCCTGGAGCGGATCGATGCGGAGATCCAAAAGCTTGCCTCTCAGCGCAACAGGATCGAGGGCTTGCGCGAGCTGGCCAAAAGCGACGCGACGATCTCTCCCCTGCCGGCTTCCCTCGACTCTCTTTACACGACTGTCCGTTCCCGCCTGACGAATCCCCGTCACATCGAGCTCCTCGAGCGCGACCGCGTCATCGCCTCGATCATCGGGGCGTGGGACAAGCTTCCCGACGTCGCGCTGTACTCTGCGACCGAAGCCGACATCGACGCCATGGTCGAGGGGCTCGGATCTTCGCCCAGGCGATGGACGCCGACGACGTCGGCCCCTCGTGGACCGATTCATCGTCGTCTACACCAAACTTGCGAGCAAATTCGGCCTTGCCGGCCTGGCCGACAACATCGTCCGCATAAGCGCCGACTTCGAGCGCCTTCTCCTGGCGATGAGGGTGGCTTACCCCGATCGAAAGCATCGCCGGTTCATGGAACTGTGCCTGGTCAGGCTCGGATGGGTCGAGCCCGAGGCCTTCGAGGCTGCGCCAAATGCAAACGCTTCGGTTTACGGGGTGAAGGCCTCGGCTCACAAAGCGACAAAAGAAGGAAACGCAAAAGCGACGCAAGACGGCGCTGCAGAGCCTGCGGAAGCCGCACATGCTCAGGAAAAGGCAGACTCCGCCCGTGGCGGCGAAAAAGGCGGGCGTCGCACACACTCACGAAACAAAGGAAGAAATCGATGACGGAGACCATTGAAGTCAAAGGCCTTGTGAAGGCCTTCGGACAGTTGCGCGCGCTCGATTCGCTCGACCTCGCCGTGGAGGAAGGGACCGTCCACGGATTCCTCGGCCCGAACGGCTCGGGCAAATCGACGACGATCCGATGCCTGCTGGGCCTGTATCACCCCGATGAGGGGACTGTGCGGGTGTTCGGCATGGACCCGTCCACGTCGGCCCGCGACATCAACCGACGCGTGGCCTACGTTCCGGGCGAGGTGGCCCTGTGGCCGAATCTCACCGGGCAGCAGGCCCTCGACGCGCTGGCCGCGCTGCGGGGAAGGCGCGACGAGGCCCGCGAGCGCGAGCTCATCGAGCGTTTCGCCTCGACCCCTTCGAAACGCATCAGAACGTATTCTGAAGGGGAACAGGCAGAAAGTGATTCTGGTGGCGGCCCTGTCCGCCCCCGTCGATCTGCTCGTCCTCGACGAGCCGACGAGCGGGCTCGACCCTCTGATGGAGCAGATCTTCGGCGAGTGCGTCGCCCAGGCGAAGGCGGAAGGGCGGACGGTTCTCCTCCGAGCCATATTCTGGGCGAGGTGCAGGCTCTAGTGTTCGCATGTGACGATCATCAAGGACGGCGTCACGGTGGAGACGGGCAGGCTCGACCGCTCAGGCACCTGGGAGCCCGCGAGATACGCGTGCGCGGAGACGAATCTCGAGTTGAAGAGCCTGTTTGCGGAGGTCAGAGTCGAAGGGGCGTCGCCGTTGCGTGGGATGAGGGAGACGTCGTTGCGGAGGCCGACGCCGCTCGCGTGCCGGACGTCCTCGGCGCGGCCGTCGCAGCGGGTTTTGGCCGACATCACATGCACGGCTGCGAGCCTTGAGGACCTGTTCCTTCGGCATTACGAGGCGACGGTCCGATGAACGCCAAGGATTTCAAACCCTTTTCGGCGTCGCGCTGCGTCGCCAACGGCTGGCATTCGCCGCGTGGATCGGCGCTTTCGCCTCGTCTTGGCCGTTATTCCCAACGCCTACCGGAATAACCTGGGCAGCATGGAGCTTCGCAGATCCGTGATCGAGATGATGAACTCCAATGCCGGAACGCGCCTTCTGTTCGGGACGGTCCCTGAACCCGGCACGGTCGGCCAGCTCGTCCAGTGGGAAACGGAATGCTCCTTTTGGTCTTCGTCGATCGCAGCCATCCTCATCGTCACGACCGTCGGGCGCCGCGGCGAGGACGACGGCCTTCGCGAGCTTGTCGAAGGGACCGGGGTCAGCCGGGCGGTCGTGTTCGCCGTCCAAGCCGCAATTGGAACGGCCTTTTCCCTGGCCGCCGGTTTCAGCTGCGGCCTTGTCCTCGCCGTCCAGGCGCCGCTGTTTTCTGAGATCTCCGTGGCCGGCTCGGTGTGCTGCAGGGGATCGCGATCGCCCTCACGGGCTGTGTGTTTTTCGGCGATTGCCCTGGTCGCCTCTCAGCTTGCCGACGACGCCGTGGGGCGCGTCGAATCTCCTTCGTGGCGCTGTTCGCGGCGTTTTCCCTGCGCGTCGGAGCGGTCGCCGCCGGCTGGGACCGGGTACAATGGCTCACTGCCTTGGGATGGAAGGAACTGCTCGAGCCCTACACCGCCGATCGTTTCCTTCTCGCGATTCCCATGGCCCTCGCGGCGCTCGCGCTCGCCGCGCTGGCCTGGCGCCTGTATTCGCGCAGGGAGCTTCACGGGGCATATTTGAGATCGGCGAGCCGCTCGGACTCTCGCCTGCGGGCGGCCGGCGTTTTTCTCGCTGACGCTGCGATTGGGGCGGCGCAGGCTGCTCGGGTGGCCTCGTCGGCGTCGTCGCGACGGCCGCCTTCATCGGCTCCATGGCGGGTTCTTTCGTCACTTTGACGAAGAAAAACGCCAACTACTCCAGACCTCCTGTCGAAAAATGTCCGGAGGCGGCGAGACCACGTCTCAGATCGTCTCGCTCTTCTCGGTCATCGTCGGCATTCTCATCGTCTGCGAGACGGCGAATGCGATCTCTTCACTCGCCGAAACGGAGAAGAAGGGGATTCTCGACGTCGAATTGGCCAGCGGGACTTCCAGAAGAAGAGTCGTCGCGGCCCCAAGCCGTCGCGGGCGCCGCGGAATCGGCGATCCTGGCGTCCGCGGGAGCAGCGACCCTCGCCGTCGCCGTCGGCCTTTCCCTCGACTGGGAGCACGGGCGCGAGATCTCCTGGAAAACCGCCACCCAATGGCCCGCGTGCGCGTGCCTCGCAGGCGTGGGATGTTTGCTTTACGCGCTTTCGAGGAAGCTGACCGCCGGAGTGTGGGCGCTGGTCGGATGGTCCTTCGCCCTGTCATGGTTCGGGAAGCTTCTGGAGCTGCCGGAGTGGGCGTCCAAGACGACGCTTCTGGGATGGTCCTTTCTCCCCTCGGACACCGAGCGCCTTCCCCCAGGCCCTCGGATTGCTCGCCGTCGGGCTCGCCGCATCCGCGTTTGCGACGGCCGCCTGCCGCCGTCGCGACATCCCTTGCGTCGTAGCCGCGTCGTCTGACTTCGTGGCCACGTCTGCCTCGGCATCCAAGCCCAGCCAGGCGGCCGAGCCTCGCTCCGACCGTCCGCGCTTGGCGCAGCCGCCTCGACATGCAATCGGCAACGGCCCCCTTGAGGCTGGCCGCGGTCTATCCTTGAGAGATGATCGACCACATTTCCATCAATGCAAGCAATCCCGGAGGCTTTCCAAGGCTTTTTACGCAGCCGCGTTGGAACCGCTCGGCTACCGCATCGTCATGGAGCACGGGCCCGTCGTCGGCATGGGCGCCCCTTTGCCGAATGCCCCCGAGAACGCGCCGATTCCTCCAGACCTGTGGATCGTGCCGGCAGAAAGCCCCACGCCCCTGCCACATCGCCGTTTCGGCCTCGTCGTCTGAACAGGTGGACGCCTTCCACCGTGCGGCGACGGCGGCCGGCGGCGCCGACAACGGGGAGCCGGGCGAGCGTCCGCATTATCACCCCGGCTACTATGGGGCGTTCGTCCTGGATCCCGACGGCAATAACCTGGAAGCCGTCTTCCACGGGAACTGACTCCGGGATTCTTCGAAAGCCGATTCTGAGCTTCTTCGAGCCGACTCTGGGAGCCGTTTGCCGGGTGACTTCGGCGGGAGATCTGCCGAAGCGCCCGGCAATTCGGCAAACGGTCAAGGCAAAGCCGTTCAAGCGCTTCGAGAAATGCCGAAAGCGTCCCGAGGCAACTCGGCGATTCGACAGGGCGATTCGACAGTCTGGTGAAGCCGCGAAACTCGTTGAGGCGGCACGGCCTCAGGAGCGCCGACAGACGGATTCCAAGAGTTCTCTGGCCGTGGCTTTTGACGTCGCGCCCTTCGGACAGGGCAGAGACGGCGGCGCCGTCGACGACGGCGATCGCCAGGTCGGCCGTCAGGTCGATGCGCAAATGGGCGAGCACCCGGGCGACGGCCGCATTGAGCCGTGAGCGCCCCGTTCGATAGGCTCTCGCGACAGGCGCGAAATCGCCCGCGCTTATCAGCTGCGCGTAGTGGCCGATGAGCGCCTGGTCGCTCGGGAGAGTGGCGGACAGGGATCGCCTCGACCCTTCTCCGCCATGGCGACGTCCTCCGCGGCGCGGGACTCGACCCGTTCCGCCACGCGTTCGGCCCGTGAGGGCCCACAAAGAAATGTTCAGGGCGCCTGCCTGGTGGAGAAGGTCCTCCAGCCCCTCGAAATAATAGGTGGTGGCCGACAGCGAGCATCCTGCGCGGCGGGCGACGGCCCGATGGCTGACTGAGGACGGGCCGCCTTCGCGCACGAGCGCCGCCGCGGCCTCCACGATCTGCCTTCTTCGGACCTCCCCCTTCAAAGTGGCGGCCCCTCCGCCGGGCGCAGCCCCGGGCTCGTCGGAAGCTCATGCTTTCTCGCCGCCTCCTTCCGTCTGCGTCCAAAGAGCGCCCCGCAGCCGTCACGAGAACGCTGGCCATGGCCCAACGCCGCCAATCTCGCCCAGATCGGGGATGCGATGTCCAGCGCATGAACTCACAGCTCGCACGCCTCCGATCTAAGCGTCATTTTCCTCGGCCAAGCTGGCCGACTCGCGAACGATGCTTCGCGATGCGCACATTGCCCCAAGCGCGAGCACGGAAATCAACGTCAGATAAAAAGCGGGAGCGATCGCCGTGCCGGTGACCTTTGATGAGCCACGTCGCGACAAGCGGCGCCGTGCCTCCCACCAGGGCGTTGGCCGAGTTGAAAGAGAGGGCGAAACCCGAATACCTGACTTCAGTCGGGGAAGCTTTCGGCCAGAAACGTCGCGAGGGTTCCGTCGTTGGCCGTGAGGATGAGGGCGAACACGGTCTCAGCGGCGATGATCATGACGACGTTGCCCTGCTCCATCACCCAGAACAGCGGGATCGAGAGCACGATGAAGGCCAGGCACGCTCCGACGAGCATGCGACGCCGTCCGAACATATCCGAAATTTTTCCCATGAAGAAGATCGCGACGATGTAAACCGCAAGCGTCCCTGCCGAGATGGCCTCCGCGCTGGTCGCTGCAATCCCCAGCTGCTTCTCGAAATAGGTGGGCATGTACGTCAGAAGAAGGTAGAACGCCACGGCGTTGAGGCAGGCGACGCCAAAAGTGATCGCCACCCTCTTGCGGTGCGAGCGCAGCAGCGTCTTCAAGGGGACGCGATGCTTGCTTTTCTTCTCCGCATTCTGGGACATTTCGTTGAAGATCGGCGAATCCTCGAGGTGAATTCGAATGTAGCGCCCGATCAGCCCCAAGGGCCCGGCGAGCAGGAACGGTATCCGCCATCCCCACGAGTGCATGTCCGCCTCGTCCAGGGAGGCCCCGCAACGTCATGACCGTGACGATGCCGAAGAGAAGGCCCGCGGCGGTGGAGGCGGGGACGAGCGACGTGTACAGGCCGCGCTGCTTGGGCGGAGCGTATTCGGCGAGGAACGTTCCAGCCCCCGCGTATTCGCCCGACGCCGAGAATCCCTGGATCATCCGCAAAGAAACAGCGCCAGTGGCGCAAAGATTCCAATGGCCGCGTATCCGGGAATCACGCCGATGAGGAACGTCGATCCGGACATGATGAGGATCGACCAGGAAAGGGCCCACCGGCGCTCGTAACGGTCGCCCCACGCGCCCAAAACCACCGCGCCTATCGGGCGCAGGACGAACGAGAGGGCAAATATCGCGAAGGCGGACAGAAGCTGGGCGGTTTTCGTCGCTTTTTCGGGAAGAACGCGCTCCCATGACGGCGGCCAGATACCCGTAGGAGGCGTAGTCGAACCATTCGATGAAGTTGCCGATGAAGCTCGCACCGGCCGCCTTCCTCAAAACACGGCGCTGCTCGTCGCTATGGCCTTCCGAATCCGACGTGTGCCCTGAAGCCGCGTCGGTGACCCGACGTTGCTTGCCGACGCCGACTCGCTCGGCCCGCCGGGCCGCTTCGCCTCCCCGCGCGGCGGGGACCGGCTGCTGCGCTTTCCGCTGTCGTGACTCGTTCCCCCCGAGGGAATGCGGCATCGAACCGCTCGTATCAGCCGCCACGCGCCCACTGCTCCTTCGTAATCGAGATTCATTCTGATTGACGAATCCATATACGCCACTCAGCCTACACCTCCGCGCAAGAGATCGTCGAATATCCGCCATTATCGAGGGCAGTGAAGAACTTGGGGCGGTGGAACGAAGGCGGCTTTAGAATTTTTATTCATCTGGCATTGCACGTCGACGCTTCAGCGCGGCTGTCCTAAAGCCAATCGGCGTGCGCCTTGGGCAGAACGCCGCACGCCGGAGTCGACGTTCGGCCGCGCGGGTTCGAAGCGCGAAGGCGGCCCTGCGCCGAAACGCGGAGGCCGCCTTCGTCGCGAGCGCACGGTCACACAAGCGTCGGGTCGTCCACCTGGTTGGGGAAGTAGTCTTCCTTGCCGCCTTCGCGGTAGACGTCGGCGGTGGCGCAGTGCAGGCCGCCGCCGAACGGGTAGGCGTCGCGGAACGGAACCGGAATGACGTTCATTCCCAGCTTGTCCATCTGCTCCATCTGATGGACCTCGGACGCCTCGCAGATCACCGTCTTGTGATCGAGGACGAGGCAGTTCATCGACAGCCAGACAGACGAGTAGCACAGCGGCGGCGGGTCTCATGGGCTGGCTGCGCCGCGTCGACGATCTGCCAGTCGTTGGCTTCGAAGATCTTGCGCTGCTCCTCGGGCAGGCGGCGTTGCGGGTTGTTGATGATGAGGCCGGGCCGCAGCGGCACGAAGGTCGCGTCGATGTGGATCGGGTAGGGATCGCCGAAGTTCACAGCGTGCACCCGCAGGTCCGGGATAGTAGCGCTTGAACCATTCCATCGCCTTTGCGATTCGTGGTCAGGCCGTGCTGGATGAACAGGTCCCTGCCCAGGCGCACGACGTCGGCCGCGTCCCACATCGGCTCGACCTCCGTCGTGACGAAGTCCTTGGCGGCCGTGCGCTCCAGGCGCCTCGATCGTGATCCGCTCGTCGTAGTAGTTGTGCTTGTACGACTTGTCGGTCAGCCGCGGCCGCGGGGCCTGAGTCCACTTGAATTCGGGGTCCTCCTCGAAGTATTGGCCCATGAGGTCCCAGTAGGCGAGGTATTCGAAGTACCGGCACCGGAAGGAGTTGGCCGAGGCCATGATCTCGTTGCCGACGGTGAGCAGAATGTCGCGGGGAGGCATCTGCGTGAAACCGAGTCGGTGCGGGAAGTCGGGCGTGACGATCGCCTGATTCCACTGCAGCGGCGTCGGCCTGTCGACGACGACGCCGTTGTCCTGAAGGACCTTGGCGAGGTAGTCGAGCTGGGCGTTGGCCTTTTCGACGGTTTCGGTGGGACGCGGCCCCCACATTCCGCGCATCTCGGAGTCGATCGGCACCTTCTCCGAGGTCGCCGGCTCCTCGGGCGGAATGACCGAATTGTCGGCGCGCCCCCAGAATGACCCTCTTGAGGGGGTCGAAGTCGTTCCATGAGTTGACGATTTTCGCCATTTTTCAGACACTCCTATGTGAGAACGGTGATGCGTTCGATGCGATGCTTGCGTATCTAGGAAACGCCTATTTCCTCCCAGTTTCAACTCCTTTCGGCGATTCGCTCGAAGACGGTCCGAAGACGGCTCGCATCAGCCTGCGGCCGCCGTCGTTTTCCCCGCAAAAAGTTCGTTCCTCCGAGCGCGCCGCAGCAGCTTTCGGAGCGCGCCTCAATCCTCGACGCGCGCCGTCGGCCCCGGGAGCGAGCGGTCAGTTCTCGCCGCGGACCGTCGGGCAGCTCGTGCAACGCGGGCCTCCGCGCCCGCGGCCCAGCTCGTTCCCGGGAATCGGCAGAACTTCGATGCCCCTGCTCGGAAAGATACTCGTTTGTTGCGGTGTTCCTTTCGTAAACCACCACGGCGCCGGGGGCGACGGCCAGCAGATTCGCCCCGTCGTTCCACTGCTCTCGCTCGGCCGCGAGGGAATCCTGCGGCGTCGTCAAAACCCGCACCGAATCGAGGCCCAACGCCTCCGCGACGACGGCGTGCATCCGCTCGGGCGCATTTGTCTCCACGTGAAGGGGCCTCTTCCCGTCCCCGGGACGGATCGTGTAGGGAGCGGAGCATCCCCAGGCCCGCGTATTTGACGAAGGTGCCCTCGTCGGCCATCGTCATCACGGTGTCCAGGTGCATCTGCGCCCGCGCCTTCGGCATTTCGACGGCGACGACCCGCTCTGCCTCGCCCGCCTCAAATAGCTGAAGGGCAAGCCTTTCAACCCCCTGCGGGCTCGTCCTTTCGCTCAGCCCGACGAGGACCGAGCGGTTCCCTATAACGAGGACGTCCCCGCCTTCGACGGAGGCGAAGCCCGATCCCACGCCGTCGCCCAGGACCGTGAAATCGGCGTCGGCGAAGCGTGGATGGTGGAGGTAGATCGCCTCCTCGTTCACGCTCTCGCGCACGCGCGCCGGGCGGCACATCGGATTGATCGAGACGCCGCCGTAGATCCACGAGGACGTGTCGCGCGTGAAAAAGGTGGTTGGGAAGCGGGGCCAGAAGGCAGTCGTCTGCGCCGAGCGTGCGGAGGGTCAAAAGACTCCTGCACATCGGATCGGTCGAGCAGCTCGGCCTTTGTCACGCCCGCGATGAGGAGTTCGGCGAGCTCGGCCTCCGGCAGCGACTCGGCGTAGTTTCGGACCGCCTCCTCGATTCCTCGCGCCGCAGGCTCCTCCGTGACGACGACGTACGAGCACGCGCTCGCGGGCTTCGCGGTCCGCGAGCGCCTCGGCGAGCAAGTCGGCAAGGTAGAGGACCCTCGACGCCGCGCGAACGCAGCGTCTCGGCGAAGACGTCGTGCTCGCGCTGGGCCCGTTCGAGCCAGAGGACGTCGTCAAAGAGCAGATCGTCCTTGTTGGAAGGGTGAGCCTCAACATCTCCTTGCCGGGCGGTGCAGGAGAACCTGCTTGAGCCGCCCAACCTCGGAGCCCACATATGGCTTCATCCGCTTCCTCCTGAATCGCTCGCCGCAACGAAGCTCACCCCCGTCGCTTTTAGGTCAAACGTACCAGCTTTTGCCTCGGCCATCGAGGCACATGCCCGGCAGACAGACAATCGCTCGGTGCACTGGCGTACTTTCTTATGCGGCGCGATTCCCGTTATGCGGCGGGCTTCCTTCGCCTGTCTGCGACTCTTTTCTCAAGCACTCGCTTTCTTCTGCACGTTCGACTCCGTTTCGACGCACTCAGCCCAGGGTCGGCGCACTCGGCTCCGAGTCGGCGCACGCTCCTCAGTTCCGCTTCTCCGTCAGGTAGGCCAGAACCGCCCGCACCCTCCGGTTCTCCTCTCCGGGGAGCATGCCGAGCTTCGAGAAAACGTTGGCCACGTGTTTTGAGACCGCGGCCGTGGAAAGAAACATGCGCTCGCAAATCTGGTGGTTGGACAGGCCCTGGGCGCATGAGTTCGAGGACCTCGCTTTCCCTGGCCGTCAACCCGTTGAGCCACGACGAGCGGCCCCTTGACCGGGAGGAGGCCACTTCCGGGTCGACGACGACGCCGCCGGCCTCTACGACCCTCAAGGACCGGATGAAATCGGCGACCCTGGCCACTCTGTCCCTGAGGAGGTAGCCCAGTCCCCGACGCCGTCGGTCGGCGCGCTCGGCTCGAACAGCTCGGCGGCGCGTGGCGGGGGCGACATACTGGGAGAGCACCATGATCCCGATCTCAGGCTGGCTCTCTCGTATGCGCACGGCCGCCCTCAGGCCGTCGTCGGACATTCCGGCGGCATCCGCACGTCCGTGACGACCACATCCGGGGCGGTCCGCGCGGCCGCTTCGACGAGCTCGTCCGCGCTGGCGGCCTCCGCGGCGATCTCGTGGCCCTGCCTCATCAGAAGGCCGACCAGCCCTCCCGGAACAACGCCGAATCGTCGGCGACCACTAACCTCATTCCCTCTCCTTTCCGCGGCGGGCCGGCGGATCCCTGTGCTTCGCCGCCGTCGTCACGTCTTTGCCGATTCTCTCGCGCTTTGCCGATTCTCTCGCACCTGGCCGACTTTCGCGCAACCCGCCGGCTTTCTCGCGTCTCGTTCGCTGTCGAGCGCCTCAGGCCCCGGCACGCTTCACAGGCCTTCCCGCGTTTTCCCGCCCGGGCTTCGCCAGGAGGCTTCGTCCGCCCCTCTCGTCTCCGCTTGCGCGCTGCCGCGTGCGTCGTCGCCCGTCCCGCCGACGTCTGCTTCGCCGTCCGTCTCGCTGGCGCTTGCGCGGCTGTTTGCCGGAGAAACGCCGAGTCCCTTGCCGCAAAGGGAGCGGGATCCGCCCGTCAGCGTCGTCGGCCCTCCGAGAGGGCTGACGACTTCGAGAACGCCCCCGAATGCGGCGAGCCGCTCGCGCATGCCCGAAAGGCCGCGGTCGGGCTGGACGCTCGCCCCGCCGGGGCCGTCGTCGCTGACGGAGACGTGGAGGTCCGCGTCTGCGGCCAGCAGCTCTCGAGACGCGGGCCGCGGGCGCGTACTTCGCGACGTTCGTCAAGCCCTCGGAGACGAGGAGTACGCGGCGGCGATGACGCCCTCGGGAATGGCGGGAAGCCGATTGGGAACGAAAACCTCGACTTTCAGGGGCGAGGAGGCCGCCAGGGACCGGACGGCAGCCTCCAGCCCAAGGTCCGAGAGCACCTTGGGGTGGATCCCGGCCACCGTGCTTCTCAGTGCGCAGGGGCGCTTTCGGCGTCGTCCTGCGCCTTGCCCAAAGCGCGCGGACCTCGCCCATTTTCCGGGACCACGGCCCCGTCCGCGATCGCCGAGTCCAAAAAGCAGTCCGCCTCGCCGACGTCGATAGAGGCGGTGACGAGGTACTGCTGCGCGCCGTCGTGAAGGTCCCGCTCGATGGCGGCGCTCGATCTCGAATGCGGCCACGATTTCACGGCGCGATTCGGTCAGCTCGGCGAATTCTTCGGGGCTGACCCGCCCGTAGACCGTCTGGATTCTCTCGGCGGCGCGGCGGACGGCTCTGACCGCGGCCCGCACCGCGAGCGCCGCGATAAAGGCCGTCCCCCCGCCGTAGGCTACAAAGGCGACGTAGCCCGGCGAGCCGGAAGCGATCGCCGACGCCAATCCGATGAGGAAGGGGAAAAGCGAGAACCGTCGAAGCCAGCGCCGCCGCCGACGGACTCCGCGACTGCCCGGGCGACCGCCCTGCGCACCCGCGCCGTCTGTTCCTTTCCCATGGGCGATACCCTACCTCGCCGTGGAGAAATGTCCCGCCTTGACGCCGCGCAAATCCTCCGGCGCAGGCGGCGGAGCCCGGCCGCACCGCTGAAAAACAGTAGAGCTGGCTCTACCTTCTTTCGATACGCAGCACCATGGTCCGCCTGCCGCATTCGCTGTTCAATGGAAACATGAACGCAACGCACATGGCCCTGACAGGGGCGAAACCTGGTAAAGAACTTCGGCGCCGTCAAGGCGCCTCGCGGGAGTCGACGTCACAATTCCCGCCGGACAGTCCGTGGCCGTCATGGGCCCGTCCGGCTCGGGCAGTCGACCCTCCTGCACTGCCTTTCGGGGATACTCCCGTGACATCCGGCGAGATAACCGTCGGCGGAACGTCAGTCACGGGTTTGAACGACGCAGGGCGCTCACGCCTGCGGCTGAAAGATCTTCGGATTCGTCTTCCAGGACGGCCGGCTGGTCCCCGAGCTTCCCGCAAACGAGAACGTCGCCCTCCCCTCATGCTCGCGGGAGCCCTCGCGCCGGTCCGCCATCAGGGAGGCCAACTCGTGGCTGACCAAGGTCGGGCTGGAATCCGAGCGCAAGAGGAGGCCGGGCGAAATGTCCGGCGGGCAGGCTCAGCGCGTAGCCGTGGCGCGGGCGCTGGCCTCGTCGCCTTCGGTTGTCTTCGCCGACGAGCCGACAGGGCGCGCTCGACCAGGCGACCGGGCACGAAATCATGCAGATTCTGACGACGACGGCGCGCATGGGCGGCGCCACCCTCGTGGTGGTCACCCACGATCCCAATGTCGCGGCCTGGTGCGACAGGCTCATCGAGATTCGCGACGGACGCATCCACGCCGACACGACCGCGAAGGGAGTCCGCTCATGAGCCCGACGACGCGACTCGCCCCCCGCCTTGCCGTGGCAAGGATAAAAAAATGCGATCCGGAGCGGCATGGCTGGACGTTCTGGCCGTGGTTTCCTTCGCCCTGTCGACCCTCATCGCCCTGACGGTGGCCGGCGGCATCTGGATGTTCAAGACGCTGAACGACGAAAGGCCCGCGAGAATCATTCGGGCGATCGGCGAGCACAACGCCGATGCGATGCTCACGTACTACCTTCTGTCGGTCGTGGCGGGCGCGCTGCTCGTCATCCCGATCTTCGCGCTCGGGTCCTCCGCCGCGAGGCTCGGCGCGCAGGCCCGCGCCCGCAGGCTCGCAACCTTGCGCCTGATCGGCGTGACCGGTTCGCAGACGGTCCGAATGGCCCTCGTCGAAACGGCCTGCCCAATGGCTCATCGGCGCGGTTGCCGGCGTCGTCCCTTTACTACGCCACGCTTCCCGCCTGGGGCAACGCCAGCTTCTTCAAGGTTTCCATCGACACTTCGCTCGCGATGCTCCCCTGATAGCGGCCATGCTCGGGCTGCTCGCCGTTTTGCTGTTCATCGCCATGGCCTCGACCGTCGTCGGCCTGCAAAAGGTGCGCATCTCCCCCTCGGCGTCACGCGCAGGGAAACGCCGAAAGCGCTGAAAATGTGGCGCTGGTTCTCTCTCATCGTCGCCGGTCTTGCCTTTTGTCTACTGGTCGAGCAGCCGTGAAGGCTCGAGGGTGGAAACCTCCGCGCTCGTGTCCGTGGGAATCTTCGTCGGGCTCTTCGTCGCGGCGTTCTCGCTGGTCGGGCCGTGGCTGCTTCGAGTCGCGGCGCGGCCGCTGACGAAAACCTCCTCGGTGCCGCGTCTGCTCGCCGTCCGACGCCTTTTTGGACGATCCGCGCGCCGTGTGGCGGACGGTCGGCGGAGTCGCGCTCCTGCTGCTTCGTCGCGGGCTTTGTGAGCGCTGCCCCAGACAGCACCAACCCCGGGTTCGAGTGGGCGCTCCGCGACATCAAGTTCGGCGTGTGGATCACCCTCGCCTTTGGATTCGCCGTCGCGGCGCAGTCCTCGCTCACGAACCAGGCGAGCCTGGTCTTCGAGAGGGCGGATCAGACGATTGCCCTGTCGAAGGTCGGATTCCCCTTCCGCGTCTTCACGCTCAGCAGGCTTCACCCAGGTTCTCGGCCCCTTGGCAGCCACCTCGGTGATCGGCGCCGGATTGGGCTGCTTCCTGGTCATCAGCTTCATGGACGAGACGCCGTCGAACGCTGCATTCATACAGCTCGCAGGAGTCTTGGGCGTGGGTTTTGCGCTGACGCTGCTGGCCCTGCTCGTGTGCACGCCCCTGGAGCGGCACGTCCTGACGTCCAGTCGCAGGCGCAACGACTGAAGACCGCCCGATGGCTGCTGCGTAATCGGAAGGCGTGTGGCGCGGCTCGTTTGCCGCGCCACACGCCTTTTTCCATCCGTTTTTTGATCCGCGCCTTCACCCGCCTTCGGCATTGTTTCAGCCTCGCCCGCACCGCCGCCTTTGGCGCCCATGGTCTTGCAGCCTTGTCTCCGGAAAGGCGGCCTCACCGCCGGATGACGGGATTGCGGAGCCTTCCGATTCCCTCGCATTCGACCTCGACGGTCTGGCCCGACGCGATCTGCGGCTCGACGCCGCGCACGCCCGGCGAACCGGTCAGCACGATGTCCCCGGGCAGCAGGGTGAACATCTTCGAAGCGTGCGAGACGAGTTCGGGAACCGAGAAGGCGAGCTGCGACGTGCGGCCTTCACGCGAGAGCTCGCCGTCGATCCGCGAGGCCAGCGCCAGATCGGACGGGTCGAGCTCGGTCTCGATGTACGGGCCGACGGGGCAGAACGTGTCCGTCCCCTTGGCGACGGCGAGGTTCGCGTGGACTCCGGTGACGTCGTCGGCCACGGTGTACCCGAGGATCGCCTCGTGGGCCCGCTCGGGCGGAACGTCTTTGGCCACGCGCCCGATGACCACGGCGAGTTCGACCTCGTGCACGACCTCAGGGAAGGTGGGGCGGAAGCATCGATCGGATCGTCCGGCCCGACGACGGAGGTGTTGGGTTTGAGGAAGACGAGGAGGTCGTCCGTCGAGGCGGGGGCTCGCCGTCGGAATAGGAGCCGCCGAAGCCGACGACCTTCGAGCGCGGAATCATCGGAGACCAGCCGGACGTCTTCCGGCCTGAGCCGCTGGCCGGTGGGCTTGCCCTCGCCGAACAGCGGATCGTCGGCGAGGAGGATGAGCTCGTCGCTGTCTTCGTCGACGACGGCGTATCGCGGGCCCTGGTCAAGCCCGATTCGTGCAATCTTCATACGGGGATTTTAGCGTGAGATGCGTCTCGCGCACTCGGCGGGCCAGACGTCGATGTGTAACGCAGTTCCAAAAAGGCTAGCCTGGCCGTGTATTCTCCCCAATGCCGCACCCCAACGTCAGGAGCGCCCGTGAAGAAACATCGCGACGGATCGTGGTCCGACAAAGCCAGTTGCAGCCGTCAAATCCCATATGACCGTGCCGTGGCTCCTCGCCCGACGCGCAGCGAAGGCCCCTAACGGCGTGTGCATCGAACGCCGCACGGAGATCGGCGCCTCCTGGGTGAAGATCACCGCGGCCGAGTTCGAGTCGGACGTGATCCAGGCGGCCCGCGGGCTCATCGGCCTCGGCCTGAAACCGGGCGAGGCGGTCTCGATCTTCGGCGCGACCTCCTACGAGTGGAGCCTGCTGGACATGGCGGCCCTGTACGCGGGCCTCACAGTGGTTCCGATCTACGAGTCGAGCTCGGCCGAACAGATCCGCTGGATCGTCTCCGACGCCGACGTCCGCCTCGTCCTGACCGACTCGGCCGCACACGCCGCCGCAGTCGACTCTGTGAAGACGCCCTGGCCTCATGCCGACGCTCGTCTACGACAGCGACGGTTTGCAACAGCTGTACGCGGCCGGCTCGGGGATCGACGAGGCTCGCGTGCTGGAGAGGAAGAATGCGCTGACCGGCGGGGACACGGCGACGATCATCTACACCTCCGGCACCACCGGAAACCCGAAGGGCGTCGAGCTGACCCACGGCAACATCGCGGCGATCACGATGTCCACGCTCGCCGCCGAAGGGGCCGATCATCGACCGCGGCGACAGCAGAATCCTCCTCTTCCTCCCCTCGCCCACGTCATGGCCAGGGTCGTCTTCTACTTCGCCGTCGCCGGCCGCGGGCGGGTGGCGCACGTCCCCAACGTCAAACACCTGCTGAGCGACATCCAGTCTTTTGAGCCCTCGGCCCTCCTGTGCGTGCCGCGGGTCCTGGAGAAGGTCTACAACGCGGCCGAGGCAAAGGTGCGCGGGCTGCGGCTCAAAATCTTCCGCTGGGCGGCGCATGTGGCCGTGCGCAATTCGCGCAAGAGGTTCCGCGGGCCGCTGTTCCTCCTCCAGCGGGCTCTCGCGCGCGCCCTCGTGTGGAAGAAAATCACCGCCGCCCTGGGCTCGAACTGCCGGTACGCGATATCGGCGGGCGCTCCCCTGGGCAAATGGCTCAGCCACTTCTATCGTGGCATCGGCCCTCTCAGTCATCGAGGCTTTCGGCCTGACCGAGACCCTCCGGCCCGTCCACCGCCAACCGCCCCGGCGCCTTCAAGATGGGCACGGTGGGCCAGCCCCTTCCCGGAACCGCCGTGAAAATCGCCGACGACGGCGAAATCCTCCTCAAGGGCCCGCACGTTTTCCCCGGATATCACAACAACCCCTCAGCCACATCCGAGGCGTTCGAGAAAGGCTGGTTCCGCACGGGCGACGTCGGCGCCATCGACAAGAACAGGTTCCTCTCCGTCACCGGAAGGAAGAAGGAGCTCATCGTCACCGCGGGAGGCAAAAACGTCGCCCCGGCCGTCCTCGAGGACAAGCTGCGCGGGCACCCTCTGATCTCGCAGGTCGTGGCCGTCGGCGACAAACGCCCCTTCGTCGGCGCGCTCATCACCCTCGACGCCGACATGCTTCCCGGCTGGCTGCGCGGGCACGGACTGCCGCACATGGACGCCGCCTCGGCGGCTCGCCATCCGGCCGTCCTCGAAGCGCTCCAGCGGGCGGTGGACCGAACGAACGAGCAGGTCTCGCGCGCCGAGTCAATCCGCAAATTCACGGTGGTCAACGGCGACTTCACGGAGGAGAACGGCCTGCTCACCCCGTCGATGAAGGTCAGCGCGCCGACGTCCTCCAGCGCCACGCCGACGTCGTCGAAAGCCTCTACGCTGACCCTCCCAAATAACGGCAGATCCTTGCGCAGGGTATCCTTGAGGCGTCCCGCAAGCGCATCGCTCCACGCGTACCGGCGTGCACGGTCGCTTCGCGAACCCCCGTCCCCGTCGAAGGAGGCTCGATGATATCCGGCCGCACAAAGACGTTTGCCCTTTTCGGCTCGCCCGTGGAGCATTCGCTTTCCCCCGCCATGCACAACGTGTCCTTCGCCGAGCTTGGGCTCGACTGCGTCTACCTGTGCCACGACGTCGTCCCCTCGGCCATAGGCGCCGCCGTCGCGGGCGCGCGCGCCATGGGCTTCGCGGGCTTCAACGTGACGATGCCGTGCAAGGCCGCCGTGATCGAGCATCTCGACGAGCTTTCCCCCGCGGCCCGGCTCATGGGCGCGGTCAACACGGTCAAGCGCGAGGGCGATCGGCTCATCGGCCACAACACCGATGGAGCGGGCCTGCTGCGGTCGGTCGCCGAGCGAGGCTTCGCCGTGGCGGGCGCCGACGTCGCCGTCATCGGCGCAGGCGGCGCGGGCTCGGCGGTTTACACTCAGGCCGCGCTCGACGGCGCGGGGAGGGTCTCCGTCTTCAAACGCGCCAACGCGTCCTTCGGGCCGGCGTCGCAGAAGATCGCCGCGCTCTCCGAGCGCACGGGCGTGAATCTCACGCTCACCGACGTCGCCGACGAGGCAGCCCTCGAACGGGCCGTTCGAAGCCGACATCGTCGTGGACGCGACCCGGGTGGGCATGGCGCCCCTCGAAAGCCAATCAAACGTCGAGGAAGAATGGCTCCGCCCCGGCCAGGCCGTGGTGGACACCGTCTACCACCCGCGCGAGACGAAGCTGCTCGCCCTCGCCGCCCGGGCCGGAGCCACCCCGATCGACGGGCTCGGAATGCTTTTGTGGCAGGCCGCCATCGCCGAGGAAATCTGGCTCGACGTCGCCATGCCGGTCGATCGCGTCCGCGAAGCCGTGTTCGGAGGCTGAATTCTCGGCGGCCAACTCATCGACGAGCGACGCTCCCGAAGCGGCCAGGCGCCCGGCCATGCCGGGGCAACGGCAGTTTCCCATGTCGAGACGATTCCGAGACGACATGAGGCGATGACGGCGGACGCCAAGTTTGCTGTCATCGGCAGGGAGAATTCGAATCCCTTCTTTATCAGTTCCCGAAGCCACGAGCTATTCGCCGTCTCGAGGGACTTCACTACGACGTGATGGTTCCACCGGCGGGCGCTGACTTGGGTGACCCCGTGACTCCGGGAAATTCCTCCCTGTGATCCAAAGCGACATTGAGATAGAGCGTTCCGTCGCCGGTTTTCTCATATGCCCACATCCAGAGGAATTTCCGATTGACCGAGTAGCTGAGCTGAGAACGAAGCTCTCTTTTGACGCTGCCCAGGCCCATCACGTACGCATCAATCGCCTGAAAGTACGCGTCGGTCTTAGGGTTTTTGCGAGAACTCTCCGATCATCTTGTTGCTCGGCACAGCAACCTCCTCGAACACGCCCCTCAATGCCGCTCGTGCGCAAGGTGGGACTCGAACCCACACGCCCTAGGGCACCAGAACCTAAATCTGGCGCGTCTACCAATTCCGCCACTCGCGCGCTGCCACCACATTCTAACGGCTCGCGGGGCCGCCGGCCATCGCCGTTCTCGGCGCACGCCGCCCGGCACATCGCCAGCGCCTTTTCCGACGGCGGCGCGACTGAGCGGCAAACTCATCGCAGACGCCCGCCGCTTCCGACGCCGCGACGCAAGCCGCCCATCCGTTGCGCCGTCGCCGGCCATCGCCGGAAAAAGCGGCTAGTCGATCCCCAGTTCCCTGCGCAGGCGCGCCACATGCCCCTTGGCCTTGACGTTGCAATTGGCGAGGAGAATCTTGCCGTCCTTGCCCACGACGAACGTCGATCGGATGACACCGCGCACGATCTTCCCGTAGTTCTTCTTCTCACCGAAGGCGCCGTACGCCTCCATGACGTCGCGCTCGGGATCGCTGGCCAGCGGGAAGTTCAGGGCGTCGCGCCGGGCGAACTCTCCAGGGAGCCCAGCGAATCCGGCGAAACTCCGACGACCGAGTATCCGGCGCCTTTCAGGGAGTTCAGGCTGTCGCGGAAGTCGCACGCCTCGGTTGTGCATCCGGGCGTCATCGCCTTGGGGTAGAAGTAGACGATCACGCCCTTCTCCGCCTTGCCCAGCGCCTCGGACAGCCGGATGTCGCCGTCGGTGCTCGGAAGGGTGAAATCGGGCGCAACGTCGCCGACGTCGAGTTTGACCATGCGACTATCTTGCCACTGCCGCCTCGTTTCGACCGTCCAAGCCCCGCCCCGTTCACCCGGCGAGAAAACCTCCGCTTAGGAAGCGGCGGCCAGAATCTCCCTGGCACACTAAACGCATGAGCGAAATCGATTCGGATGCCATCGGCCCCTGGTTGCCGCCCGAGGACCTGCGCTTCGTCCGCGAAAAGGTTCCCATGGTCTACGTCGACATCGTCCCGGTTCGCCTCGACGAGGCGGGCGCCCTGGAAGCGGTGGGAATGCTTTTTGTGCGCCGACGACGAAGGAATCAACCGAGCTTTCCCGTCCGGGCGCATCCTGCTCTATGAGACGATCCGCGAGGCGCTCGCGCGGCACATCGACAAAGACCTCGGCCCCATGGCGCTCCCCCGAATCCCGGCGGTTCTCACGCCTTTCACCGTCGGCGAGTACTTCCCCATGGGGAAGGCTGGCACGACCCGCGCCAGCACGCCGTCTCCCTCGCCTACATCGTCCCCATGCAGGGGCGACTGCAACCCGGGCGACGATTCGCTTGAATTCTCGTGGTTCACGCCAGGAGAGGCCCGTACGCGCGAGCTCCAAGCCGAGCTCATTCCCGCGCACGCATCCCTGCTTCGCCGCGCCCTCGCCGTGCTCGGCTGCGACGCCTAAATCCTCGCGGCCAGCGCCCGAAACGCCTTTCCTCGGTGCGATATGGCTTCCTTGCGTTCCGGCGTCAGCTCAGCGCTGAAACCGAGAGGCCCTCGGGCCTGAATATCGGGTCGTATCCGAATCCGTTCTCGCCGCGCGGGGCGAAGAGGAGGCTTCCGCGCATGATTCCCTCCGCGACCTCCTCGCGCCCGTCGGGGCGGCCATCGCCGCGGCGCACACAAAGGATGCCCCGCGATGCCTCTCCGGAACGTCGGCCATCTGCGCCAGCAAGAGATCCAGGTTCGCGGCGTCGTCGCCGTGCCTTCCGCACCACCGCGCGGAAAAACACCCCCGGCGCCCCGCCCATCGCGTCCACGCAGATGCCCGGAGTCGTCGGCGAGGGCGAGCAGGCCGGTCGCCTCCGCCAGCTGCCTGGCCTTGATGAGGGGCGTTGCCCGCGAAGGTCACCTCGTCCTCGACCGGCTCGGGGACGTCGAACGCCTCGGCGCCCACGATCTGCGCTCCGGGCAGGAGCGGCAGGAGAATCGCGCGCAGCTCCGCGACTTTGTGCGGATTGCGGGTGGCCAGCACAAGCTTCATCGGTTCTCCCATCCGGCGACGATCCGAGGATCGATGGGGTTGTCGCCCGTCAACGCCTCTTTCTGGACGGCGGCCAAATGAGCCGTCCCGATCGCTGCGAGGTCCAAAAGCTCCCCCAGCTCGCCCCTTGAGAAAGGCGCGTGCTCGGCGGTCCCCTGAATCTCGATGAACTGGCCGGCGCCTGTCGCGACCACGTTCATGTCGGTGTCGGCGCGTGAGTCCTCCTCGTAGGGCAGGGTCGAGCACCGGGCGGCCGTCGACGACGCCGACCGACACTGCGCTCACCGTGTCGCTGAGGACCGGCCTGCGCGGTTTGACAATCCCTTTCCCCACAGCCCAATCGACGGCGTCGGCCAACGCCGCAAAGGCGCCGGTGATCGACGCCGTGCGGGTGCCGCCGTCGGCCCGAAGAACGTCGCAATCGAGCTGGACAGTGTTCTCGCCGAGGGCCCGCATGTCGACGCAGGCGCGCAGCGCGCGGCCGATCAGCCGCGAAATTTCGTGCGTCCTTCCGCCGATCTTTCCCTTGACCGACTCCCGGGACGAGCGTTCGTCCGTGGCGCGGGGAAGCATCAGTACTCGGCGGTCACCCAGCCCAGACCGGTGTCCTTGCGCCAGCGCGGAACGCCTTCCGTGAAGGAGGCGACGCACAAAACCGTTGTTTTGCCGAAGGAGACGAGAACGCTGCCCTCGCCTGCGTCGAGCCAGCCTCGGGAGATGGACACGGGACGCATGTCGTCGACGGCTCGGCCGTCTGCTCGTTGACTCATGCGTGCGATCCTACCGCTTTCAGACGCGGTGCTCCTCGCCCGGAAGCACGGCCCGCACGGGGCCCTCGTAGACGCGCTCGGCGCTCCGCCGAGACCGCCTCGGGGTCTGTCCACGGCTGCAGGTGCGTCAAAAAGCAGCCCTCGCCGCGCCCGCCCGCTGGGCGAGCTCCCCGGCGCGCGAACCCGTCATGTGGACGCCGCGCACCGAGTCGCGCCCGTCTTCGAACGCACACTCCGAGAGAAGGAGGTCGACGCCCGGGCCATCTCCACCTCCGTGTCGCACAGGGTCGGTGTCGCCGGTGTAGCCGAGGGAGGCATTGCCCGGGCCGAGGTCGCTCGGCCCGCTCACCCTCACCCCACGCAGGGCACCGTGTGATCGGCGGCGAAAGCCTCAAGCTTCATCGGGCCTATCTCGACGACGTCGCCCGGCCCGATCTGCTTGAACTCGAACTCGCCCTCGTAGGTCTCCTCGTCTGGGTCCCCGCCGAGCTGGCGGGTGCGGCACTGCCCGTCGCCCGGGCTGTAGACGGGGATCCGCGCAAGCGGCCCGCCGGGAAACCAGCGCCGATACACCTGCATGCCGATGATGTCGGCACAATGGTCGGTGTGCAGATGGCTGAGCACCATCGCGTCGAGGTCGGCCGGGTCAAGGTAGTTGAAGCTGGCCCATGGCTCCGGGGCCGAAGTCGAGGACGGCCGAGTACGTGCGCAGCCTGCCGTCTTCGTCCTCCCCGTCGGCTTGGAGAAGATAGGCCGACGCCGCCGAAAACCTGCCGGACATCGAACCCGAGCAGCCGATGACGGTCAGTCTCATGCGCTCACCCCCGAGCTGATCCGGGAGATCGAGCGCGCCGCGCCGACCTCCGGACCGAGAAACCTTCCCGCGAGCTCGCCGAAGCGGGCGGGGATCCCCGTCGCGTAGAAGCGGCGGTCGGGCTCGTTCCGGGCGGGGCGAACAGGTCCCGGAGGCGAGCTCGGCGTAGACGTCGCGGGCGGTCTCGTCGGCGGACGAAACGAGCGTGACGGACTCGCCCATCGTGTATCCGATGGCCCCCTGCGAGCAGCGGATAATGCGTGCATCCGAGCACAAGTGTGTCCACGCCGGCGTCGCGCACGGGCGCGAGTAGCGCTCGGCGACCTCCTCGACCTGCGGGCCCGCGGTGATCCCCGCCTCGACCAGCTCGACGAACTCGGGGCAGGCCGCAGTCGTCAGCGTCAGGTCCGGCGCCGCCGCGAAGGCGTCTTCGTAGGCGCCGGACCCGATTGTCGCCGCCGTTCCGATGACTCCGATGCGCCGGTTCCGCGTGGCTGACACCGCGCGCCTGACCCGCGGGCTGGATGACTTCGACGACGGGGATCGAGCGCGCGGCCTGATAGCGCTCGCGCGTCGTGCAGCACCGCGGCCGACGCCGAGTTGCAGGCGATGACGAGCATTTTGACGCCGGGTCGACGAGGCTGTCCATGATGTCCAAGGCCAGCTCGCGCACCTGGGCGATCGGCTTCGGCCCGTACGGAGTGTGGGCGGTGTCGCCGATGTGGGTGATCGACTCCTCCGGGAATTGGTCGATGATCGCGCGCGCAACGGTGAGCCCGCCAACGCCGGAGTCGAAGATGCCTATGGGGCGAAAGTCCATGGACAAAACTTTATCGGTGAGGAGTCTTATTCCTCGCAGCCAAAAGCAGTGACTCTTGCCACCAGGTAACCATCGTGTAGAGAACGCGAAGCAATTCGTCGGGGGTCTGCACCTCGCGCTGATTGCCCTTGCCGTTTGCCCCCGTGATGTCCTGGGCTGCCTCGTAGATCTCCCGTCCGTCCTCCTCGCCTTGGATGTCCAGGCGCGAGGCGAGCACCAGCCGGATCGAGTTGATCGCCGATATCCACCCGGGCATGTCCTCGTTGCCGACCCACACGTCGTCCGTGGCCCCGTTGACCGACCGCCACAGTATGAACAGATGCTCGGCCTTGGCGGCCGACAGGCTCGCAGAGGTCATCTCCCGCAGAGCCTCGGCCTGCCTCGGGTCCTCGGACATGTCCGGAAGGAGCCGGAACATCGCGTCGTCGATGGGCCTGCGTCCGCCCGCCCGCTCGGAGTCCGCCAGCTCTGGGTCCGCCCGTCCGGAGCTCGCATACCCGTCTGCGACGCCGGAGAGCTCGGCCTCGTAAACGGCGAGCGGATCCGCCCCCGCCGCGTCGGAGCTCTCGCGTTCGGCCAGATCGGCCATCGAATGGCCGAGCATCTCGACGACGTCGCACGCCATCCGCGCAAGCAGACGCCGCTCGGTCTCCTGCGCCTTGGACAGGTAGCCGCCCCTCCAGGGTCTGAACGCCTCCATCGCCCTCACTCCGCCTCTTCGATCGTCGCCCACAGCCCGTAGGACTGCATGGCCTGAGCGTCGGCCTCCATCTGCTCGCGCGCCCCGCGCGAGACGACGGCCCGGCCCTCGTTGTGCACTTGGAGCATGAGCATGCGCGCCCGGCGCCTGCTCATGTGGAAATAGCTTTCGAAAACCCACTCGACGTACGTCGCGAGATTGACCGGGTCATTGTGGACAACCGTCCTCCAGGTCCCGAACCTCGCAGGGACCTCCGCTGGCGCTGGCGTCGAAGAGGGCGTCGACCGGCTGTTCACACAACTAGTCTACCCGTAACCATGCTGTTTTTGAGACGTTTCGCCCCGGTTTTTCTCCGGCGACGCTTCGGCGGCCTGCAGCATGCAAAAACCCAGCCTCCGCGCACAACGGCTCGCGTGCCGTCTGAGGCAGTCTCCGGCACGCCCATCCGCAGTCCGGAGACAAGCCCGACGGGCAAACGGGCGGTTCGCTGCAGACCCAGCCGGCAGCCTCGCAGCCATTCAACCAGCCGGCAACCTCACCTAAGCCCGACGGCAACCTCACAGCAAGCCCGACCGGCAACCTCACAGCAAGCCCGACCGGCAACCTCACAGCAAGCCCGACCGGCAACCTCACAGCAAGCCCGACCGGCAACCTCGACAAGCTTCGCGCCCGCGCCCCATGCCCCTGCCCGCCCTGAGCGGCGCGCAAATCGGCCGCCGGCCTGTGCGATCGGCGTCCAAGCCCGACTCGCCCGCAGAGGCGTCCGGCGTTCAACTCGCGTACGATTGCCGCATGGCATTCTCACGACGTCGCTCATGACCGACATGTACGAGCTGACGATGGTCGACGCAGCCATCGCCTCCGGCACCGCCGAAAGGAAGTGCGTCTTCGAGGCCTTCGGGCGCAGGCTTCCCGGCGAGAGGCGCTACGGCGTGGTCTGCGGCACCGGGCGCGTCCTCGAAGCGATCCGCGATTTCCGCTTCAACCCCGAGGAAATCGAGTATCTCGCGTCTCGCGCGATCGTCTCAGACCGCACCGCCGAGTACCTCGCCGACTACCGCTTCACGGGCGACGTTTACGGGTATGCCGAGGGCGAATGCTATTTCCCGCACTCCCCCGTACTCACGGTCACCGGTTCATTCGCCGAATGCGTCGTGCTGGAGACGGTCATCCTCTCGATCCTCAACCACGATTCGGCGGTGGCCACGGCCGCCTCGCGCATGACGGCCGCCGCCCACGGCCGCCCCTGCCTGGAATTCGGCGCGCGCCGCACGCACGAAACCGCGGCCGTCCATGCCGCGCGCGCCGCCGTCATCGCGGGTTTCACGGCGACGTCGGACCTGGAAGGCGGGCGCACCTATGACCTCGGCGTCGCCGGGACGTCCGCGCATTCCTTCACCCTCGTCCACGATTCGGAGAAGGAGGCGTTCGCCGCCCAGATCGCGACGATGGGAACGGGGACCACTTTGCTGGTGGACACCTACGACATCACCGAGGGCGTGAACAACGCCGTCGCCGCCGCACGCGAGGCCGGCGGCGAGCTGGGCGCGGTCCGGCTCGATTCGGGCGACCTCGTCGCCCAGGCGTTCACCGTGCGCAAGCAGCTCGACGACCTCGGCGCGACATCGACGAAGATCACCGTCACGAGCGACCTCGACGAATACTCGATCGCCGCCCTCGGCGCCGCGCCGGTAGATTCTTACGGCGTCGGAACGAGGGTCGTGACCGGCTCGGGGCATCCGACGGCGGAGATGGTCTACAAGCTCGTCCAACGCGAGGGCGCCGACGGAAAAAAATGCACGAGGTGGCCAAAAAGCTCGAAGAACAAGGCGAGCGTGGGAGGGCTCAAGGTCGCGGGCCGCGTCTGCGACCAGCGTGGCAGCGCCGCCCAGGGAGCTCGTCGTCTCGGCCGGAAGCTGGCGGGAGGGCCTTGACTCACCTCGAGCGGGCGGGCGCCCGTCCCCTTCAGGTCAAGCTCGTCGACGCCGGCGCGATCGACGAATCCCGGATCGGGAAGGCAGCCATCGCAGCGGCCGCCGCCCGCCACGAGGAATCCCGCGCCGAGCTGCCCTACGACGGATGGCGCCTCTCCAGCGGCGAGCCCGCCGTCCCCCCAAAATGCTCGACATCTTCGAGGGCGACGACTGACGGCTCGTCTCGCGCATCACGGGCTTCGGCCTCCGATGCGAGATGGGGCTAGGTCGCGAGATGGCGCTACGTCCGCCCCACGAACCATCGGCGCACCTGCCCGATTCGGGATTCGATCTGTTCGACGAGGCCCGCGCCACTTCCGGCCCGCCGCAGATTCGGCGGAGCTCGGCGTGGACGAAGGCGTGCGGCTGGCCCGATTTCTGCGCCCAGGCCGAGACGAGCGAGGTCAGCTCCTTGCGCACCTCGCGCCGCCGCCGCGGGTCGCTGACGGGCGTCGCTTTCTTCGGCTGGGCCGATGCGCCGCCTGGCGCTTGCGCAGAAGAGTGGTGACCTGCTCGGGCTCCAAAAGCCCGGGAATCCCGAGGAAATCGGCTTCCTCGTCGGATCCGGCCTCGGCGCCCAGCCCGAATTCGCCGCCGTCAAAAAGCGCCCTGTCGAACGACGCATCCGATTCCAGCGCCTCGAAGCCGGGGAACGCAGGCTGGTCGCTGGCCTGCTCTTCTGAATTGGCGCGCTCGAGGCTCGTCGTCCCAGCCGTCTTCTCGCTTCTTCTCCCCAGGGCATGGTCGCGTTCGACCTCCATCTCGGCCGCTAGGCCGAGAAGCTGCGGACGGAGGGAGGAACACCGTCGCCGTCTCCCCCCGCTTGCGCGCGCGCACGAAGCGCCCGATCGCCTGGGCGAAGAACAGCGGGGTCGAGGCCGACGTCGCATACACTCCGACGGCGAGCCTGGGCACGTCCACGCCCTCGGAAACCATGCGCACGGCGATCATCCATCGCTCGTCTCCCGCGGAGAATTCGGCGATCCGGTCGGAGGCGCCGGCGTCGTCGGAAAGCACCACGGTTGGCCGCTGCCCGCTGATGGCCTCCAGCTTTTCCGCGTATGCGCGGGCGGCCTTCTGGTCGGTGGCGATGACGAGGCCCCCGGCATCGGGAATCGATTTGAGCACGGCGGTCAGGCGCTCGTCGGCCGCGGCGAGGACCGCTTTGGATCCAGTCGCCCGCGGGGTTGAGGGCGGTCCGCCAGGCCTGCCCGGTCATGTCTTTGGTCAGAGGCTCGCCGAGGGTCGCTTCGACGACGTCGCCCTGCTTCGTCTGCCACCGCATCTGCCCCGAGTAGCTGAGGAACATGACGGGCCGCACGACGCCGTCGCGCAGCGCCTCGGCGTACCCGTACGTGTAATCGGCGCGCGAGCGGAACACGCCGTCGCCGTCGTCGGCGTACTCGACGAACGGGATCGGCGAATCGTCGGACCCTGAAGGGCGTGCCAGTGAGTGAGAGCCGCCGGGCCGCTCCTTGGAAGGCCTCGCGTATGCCGTCGCCCCAGGAGAGGGCGTCGCCGCCGTGGTGGATCTCGTCGAGGATGACGAGGGTCGGCCGAGCGGCGGTGCGGCGCTGTGAAGCCCTGGATTCGCCGCGACTTGCGCGTATGTGACGCACACCCGTCGAAGAAGCTGCCTTCTTCGCCTTGCGCGTTCGTGAAGTCGGGGTCGAGAGTGAGCCCCACGCGCGGCCGACTCCGACCACTGCGTTTTCAGATGCTCGGTGGGGCGCACGACGGTGACCCGTCGGACAGCGCCCTTTGCCGCAGGCTCTGTCGCAATGCGCAGGGCGAAGGTCGTCTCCCCGCTCCGGGCGTCGCCACTGCGAGGAAGTCCTGCGGCTGGCTTGCCATGTACGCCTGGAGCGCCTCGGCCTGCCATGCCCGCAGGGACGACGCCGTGCCCCAAGCCGCGCGTTGCGGGAAGGCAGGCGAGAGGGTCTCTGCGGCGTGGACGGAAGCGGTTTTCGGGAGGGGTGGCTGCTCACTTCCCGTTCCCGGGGACGTCGGGGCCGAAGGGCCACGAGGAGCCCTGCTTGCCGAGCTCGTCGCGAATGGCCTTGCATGTCGGGCACACGGGGTACCTCTCGGGATCGCGGGAGGGTGTCCACACTTTCCCGCACAGCGCCACCACCGGATGGCCGGACAGGGCCGATTCGGTGATCTTTTCTTTGCGGACGTAGTGCGCATAGCGCTCATCGTCGCCGGGGCTGTGCTGCTCCTGTTCGCGTTCGAGGACGTCGACGCTTGGGGAACCCGCGGTCTCCGGGCTTTCTGGACCGCGCGGCGGTTCGGGAGGCAGTGTACTCATAGGGACGATCTTAACCCCGCCCGCCACGGCACGCTCAGCCTCTCCGCCGGGACGTATCCCACACACCACGCCTGCCCATCAAAGATTGCCGCCGACATATTCCGTTCACGTTTTCCTTTCATGTTCCGTTGCGACGCACGCCTATCACCGTCCCGTCTTTTTCCGCTGAACAGAAACCCTCCGTCGTGGTGAAAGATCGTGACCATCTCACGATGGACGAGGCTGTGGTGATGCCAGCACAGCAGAACGGCGTTGGCGAGATCTGTGCGGCCTCCCGCTTGCCAAGGCAAAGCGTGATGAATCTGCCCGTGGGCAATCGTATCGGAACACCCGGATAACGGCATGTCCGATCCCTGGCGACGACTGCTCTGGCCTGCGCAGGTGTGAACAGACGTTTTTCGCGTCCGACGTCCATCACTTCGCCGCTTGACGAAAAACACGACGCGGGAGACCGACGAGTCACACATCAATCGCGCCAACTGGGTCATCGACAAAGCCGAACCATCGTCTAGCGTCGCCGGTTCAAGCCCCTTCAAAGCGTTTAGGTCCACGGCGGCGGGCATCACCGCCAGAAGCTTTCCAAGCTCCCGGCTTTCTTCGCGAACCTGATCGAGGCAGCGGCCGATGCGCCCCTGCCCGCCGCCGGCCTCGCAATGTCCATCGAGTTTTCGCCCTGCCGTTTGCCGCTTTTTCTTCGAACGATCGGATTCGCCCTTCGAGCAACTCGACTTCTTCTTTGAACGATCCGGTTTCAAGCTCGGAGCGCGAAGAATCAGGCCGCTCTCCGATTTCGCCGACGGGCCTCTTCTCGGCGACGTCCCAGTTCTGGTCGCCACGCTCGTCTGAGGAAAGGCCGACATCCAACGACGCGCACGGTCGAGCGGCCCTTTCCGCCCCCACAAGCGTCGCCAAAGGCACGTGAACGGACAGGTGCGGGCGAATTCTTGCGCCCTCTGCCCAGGCTGCCCTCGTCCAGTTTGAGGCTCGCCAGCTCAATCAAGGCGCTCGCACGACGCTGAGGCAGGGTTCTCGCATCGTCCACGCTTTTGCGCCCCATTAGAGCACTCAACGCGGTGTCCAGGATTGCAGACGTCTCGCTTGAAAGCCACCCGGTGACGCGCATGCCGAGTCCCTCGGGCGCGAAAGCGACCCGCTCGTCTTTCGCCTCCGACTTTTCAAGCTCAACGCCCAAAGCAGGATCGTCTCTCAAAGCGCGGGCTCTGACCCGCCGCTCGAATTCCCCCTGCCCCGCAACGTTTCGCCCAGGAAACGAACTCTTCTTGAACCCTTCGCCGTTCACGGCCTTTTTCCAAGACCGGAGTGGAAAAGACCTTGCGGACGACGTCGACGTGCTCGGCAAAAATCTCACCGGTTTTAAGCGCTCTCGACAGGACAGGCAAATCTTCTTCCAAGGCGCGGGCCCGTTTGATTTCCCTTGTGGCGGCCTTCGGCGACTGGCCAGAGGACCTCTCGTTCCATTGAATGAGCGTACGCATCCCCGAAGACCGCCAGCTGCGCTTCTCGTCGATGGCTACGAGCATCCGCCCGCGCACAGCGTCTTAAACGGAAGCGAGTTTGGCCAGAGTCTGCGCACCTGACAGAAGCTGCTCGTCGGACAATCCGAAGACGTCCTTCTCTCCCCAACTCGGAGACAAAAGCGCGTCCAACTCCGCGAGGCACTCGCCAAATCCGCGCCTCTCTCCGGCAACCGGAATCCGCCCTTCCCTCCCGTTGTGCATGCTGAAGGTAGGCGCATGCGCTCCGCTCCGAGCGGACGCAACGTCAAGAATGCCGACGTCGGCGCTCGCGTCAACGGCCTCCTTCAACCCCAGGCTCTCATCTTTCACTTCCATTATAGAACTTAAAAGTGTTATGTCAAGTTTTTGTTCAGAATATTTTTCCTCTAAACATAAAGGTAAAGATTAAATTTTAAGAATGAATTTATCGGCAACCGTCTACAAACCAAATCGCCAGCACATCCCCACCTCTCGACACAACCCATCGCGGTACGCGTGACGCAAGCCGACGCCAAAGCACACCGCCTTTCCGACACAACCCATCGCGGTACGCGTGGCGCAAAGCCGGCGTCAGCACATCCGACTCTCTCGGCACAACCGGCCCCAACGGCTCCGGTCCGTCGGCAAACCGATTCATAAGCAAACGAGCTCGCGCCCGAAGCACTGCCCAAACCAGCCAGACCCCAGACGCCGCCGGCAAAGCTCTACCCAAACCAGCCAGACCCAAGACGCCGCCGGCAAAACGCCGCTCAAACCCGCAAGACTGCTAAATCCGCCGCCCCAAGCACCCCGACAAAAGGCTCCTAAAATAAAAATGGGGTCCGGACCAGACCCGGACCCCCGTGGCTCTTTTCAGAGCGATGCCGCTCAACTGCGGCTTTTATTCACAGCCACGTCAATGTATTCGTGGCAACGGCCTCTGTTCGCCGTCGACATTCTCGATCAACCTTGAGATCGTCAGTCGACGCTCGAGGCCTCTACTCGCGGTGGAAAAATCGGTTTTCGCAGTCCAGGCTCGCGAGATCGCAGGCCTGGCCCGCGATCATTCCGTCACGGCCTTCTTCAGAGCAGAGCCGGCGGTCAGCTTGACACCGTAACCGGCGGGAATCTGAATTTCCTCGCCGGTGCGGGGGTTGCGTCCCTTGCGGGCGGCGCGCTCCGTGCGCTCCACAGCCAGGAGGCCCGTAATCTTGACCGCCTCGCCCTTCGAGAGCGAATCGACCAAGACGTCCTGGAGCGCGGCAACGGCCTTGTCGGCGTCCGTCTTCGACAGACTCGCCTTCTCGGCAATTTTGGCAATAAGTTCAGTACGGTTGATGGACATACCCATACCTTTCGTTGAAGTGAAGGGCCCGGATGGGCTACTACTTCAGTAATCTAGCGGATTTCACGGCAAACTGGCGTAAATTCGGGCATTAAGTGGCGCGTTTTAAGTGAGATGCGTAACTTTTAGGCCCCGAAGTCCATCTACGGTATGAGTAATTGCAAGGCATTTGGACACCTGTGGGCCCGCAATCACGCTATTGGCCCAAACTCCACGCGTGCTAGCGCCGCGCTTCCAAAACGAGTTCCAAGGCAGCGCGGCATTCTCGATCAGGGGACAGGCGACGTCGGCAAGACACCGGAGCGACGCCGGCGAGCACACCAGAACAACGCCGACAAGACACCAGAGCGACGCCGACACTGACGGTCGCAGTCCGACCAGTCCGCCCGACGCGTCGAGCCCGAATCAACGCCGTCGAACCGGAACACGCCGTGTCCGATCACCGTGTTGTCGCGCCGATCGCGGCGCGGTCAATCGCAGCACAGTCAATCGCGGCACAGCCGATCGCAACACACCGGTCTCGCCGCGGACGACTTCGTCCATCGCCGCCCACAGCACAACCATCGAAAGCTCCCAGGATCTACCGCCATAGTAAGTAGAGCTATAACCCAGGTGCGCAGAGCGACGACAAGCGAGCAAAGGATTGAAACCGTCACTTACGCGAACGCGGCCCACTGACGAACGCAGGCTTAATCGCATTGCGTCCGACGCCGACCACACGGCACACTCCAGCGCCGACCGCGGAACACAACCCGACGCCGTGCGCACAGGCACGGCGGACGCTAAACCCGGCGCCGTCGGCGCAAGCCGAATCAAATGGCGCACCCGGCACTCTCGGGTAGCATTGGCCTTTTTGGGCGGCATGCTCCGCCGACAGCCCTCGGGCGACGACAGACGCAAGACTCGGGCGCCGAAAAACGGAAAACTCGAGTGTAGACGGACGGAAAGGCCGTATGAAGAAGATCGTTGACGTTGTCAAAGCGCATCCGCGCGTAGCGAGGTACACGTTCTACACGCTTATGGCGATCGGCGTTTTCCTCGTTGCCCGCGGCGAATTCGAAACGATCTCGGGCCCCAACATGGCCGAGCTCTTCACCGAGGTTCCGCGCCCCACCCTGCTTGCGATCGTCGTCGGCGGGACTCTGGCCTTCACGGCGACGGGCGACTACGACATCTTCGCCTCGCGTCATTTCGGTGTGAAGATACCGATTCGGACCTCCCTGAAAATCGGGTGGGTGGCCCAAGCCTTCAACAACTTCGCGGGATTGGGAGGCTTGACCGGAGGGACGATTCGCGCAAAGTATTACGCGAAAGCGGGCGCAGACAAAAGACACGGCGCTGAAGATCACCCTGGCGGTGTGGGCGTCCAACCTCATCGGACTGTTCGTCATGCTCGTCGCCACGCTTCCCTTTGCGATCAAATACGACCGCGGGGGCCTGTGGATCGTCCCGCTCGTCGTGAGCCTCTACATTCCGCTTTTATTTCTGGGGCGGGAAACTCAAAATTGGCAAAATCGACTTGAGCCGTTCCCCCTTCGCACTGCAAAACTTCAAGCAGAAAACGGAGATGACCTTCGCCTCGCTCTTCGACTGGGTCATCGCCGGCGTGTATTTCTGGGCGTGCGTTCTCCTCTTCATCCCCGAAGCGGATCTGTGGCTTTCCCTGTTCGTTTACTCGACGGGCACCCTGGTGGGCCTCATATCCTTCATCCCGGGCGGGCTGGGGAACCTTTCGATCTGACGGTGGCGACCCTTTTCAAGGGCGTCGGATACACACCACGGGCCTTCTTCTGGCGATCATCGTCTATCGCGTTTGCTACGCGATTCCCTGGATTCTCGCCAGCCTCTACGGGGCGAGCGAGCTGCTGGCGCCGAAGATCGGCGGGAGACAAGCGCAGCGAGGACACCCTCGTGACCGTCCTGTGGATCGGGACGCTCCTCGCCGGCGTCGTCCTCATCATTTCCGTTTTCAGCCCGGCCATTTCGAGACGATTCGACATACTCAACAACATCGTCCCTCACGGCGTCATCGAGGCGTCGCGAATGACGACCCTGCTCATCGGGATCATGCTCATCATCCTTTCCCGAGGCATTCGCGCCCGAGTCGCCAGAATCTGGGGAATCTCGCTCACGATCATGGTGGCGGGGGCGGCCACGTCCATCGCAAAGGGCCTCGATTGGGAAGAAGCGCTCATCCTTTTGGTGCTTTCCACAATCCTCTTTTCGGTGCGCAACGCCTTCAATCGGGCTCCGCTCAAGCTGACGGCCAAGGGGTTCGTCGTCTCCGCCTTGACGATCGTCGGCATTCCCCTGGGGATCTTTCTGTGGCGCCTCTACCACGACCACCAGATCGAGCGGCCTTTCCCGGACCACGGCACGGCCTTGAGACACACCTTCTTCTACGGCGCCCTGTGCGTCATCCTGACCCTGACGATCCTCTTTTCCAGGGGAGGACGCCTGGAGTTCACCCCTCCGACGGAGGAAGACGTGGCCCGCTACGAGGAGTTTTTGGCCAGTACGGCGGCAACGAGTACTCGCATCTTTTCTTCCTCGGAGACAAGCACGTCTTCTATTCCGCCAAGGGCGACGTCGCACTCCTGTACCGCCCTCATCGCAACAACCTCATTATCTTGGGCGATCCTATCGGCAACGAAAAGAGCTTCGAGGCGGCCATCGACGAATTCGTTCGATTGGCGGAGGAACACCGAATGAACGTCGCGATCTACGAGCTTTTCGGCGAGTACCGGCCACATGCGGATCAGGGCTTTACCTTCGTCAAGATCGGCGAAGACGCGATGCTCAATCTGGGAACCTATTCGAACGTCGGAAACAAGGGCAAAATCTTCCGGCGCATGCGCAACCCGCATGGAGGAAAAGGGAACCCACTTCGAGCTCATCGAACCTCCATTCACGCAAGAGTTCCTCGATGAAGTTCGATCCGTCTCCGACGCTTGGATCGGCAAACGCGAGGAGATGGGATTCTCACTGGGGCGCTTCGATCCGGCCTATCTTGGGAGAGCCCCCATCGCCGTCGTGCGCAACGAGAAGCGGATCGAGGGTTTCGCATCGATCATGCCGGCCAGCCCAAACGTCGCGTCTATCGACCTCATGCGCATTCGTCCGGACGCCCCCGGAGGCACGATGGACGGAATCTTCATTTCCCTCATCGAGTGGGCGCGCGACGCCGGGTACGAGTACTACAACCTCGGAATGGCGCCGCTGTCGAACACCGGGCGGGCAGTCTATTCGGGAAGCAAACAGAAGGTCGTGCGCTACATCTACGACTTCGGCAACCGCGCGTACAACTTCAAGGGCCTGCGCTCCTATAAGGAGAAGTTCCGGCCGGAGTGGACCAGCCGCTACCTCGTCTATCGCAACGCCGGAGTGCTCGTCTCCACGCTGCTGTCGGTTCTCGACGTCATCCACCGTCCGCCCCAGGCGAGCGCGATCGGCGTTCGGGACGTTCTCGCAGACTTCCAAGCCGGGCGCTCCTCCCTCCTGGCGAAGGGGCTCGGACGCCCAACGGTCGATCACGGCACCGGCCGCCCCGATTTCGAGGGTCCGCGCAGGGCGCCCTCCCCCTGCCGCAAAGAATTCGGCGAAGAGGGACGACGCCGCAGCGCCGAAGAAGAGCAAGGTCCACAAACAGAAGGGCCGCGCGATCGCGCCGAAGACTCCCATTGCCGCCGAGGCGAGAACCCAGGCCGAGTCGGCGAAGAAGTCCGGGCCGGCGCCCAAAGCCAAACCCGGAGCCGGGTCGTCGTCCAAACCCGGAGACGGGTCGATGCGCAAGGCCGACGCCGATCCGGGAATCGAAGCCGAGCCGGTGCCTAAAAAGCGAAACCGGGCCTGTGCCCAAAAGCGAAGCTGAGCCAACTCGCAACGGCAAAACCGAAGCCGAGCCGGGCTGAAAACCGAAGTCAAAACCGGCGGACAACGCGAGGCCGAAGCCGATGAGGCTCCGGCAAAGTCCGAAGCCGATAAGGCCCCGCAAGGTCCGAGGTCGAGGAGCTAGGCTGACTTCTTCTCGGTAACACACGATAAGCTACATCGAAACCGCTCTCAGAGGCAGCCCCGAACCGCGTGTCGGAATCCGGGGCTGCCTCCTGTACGGGCATCAGCAGTTTGCGCTGACAGTTAGCGCTGACACCGACGGTCTGCGTTGCCTCCGGCCCTCTGTGCTGGCATCGTCAGTTTTTGCTAGTCGTTGAGATGCGCTACAGCGTAATCCGCCTCACTGGCGGTGAATTTCTCGCCATACTCGCTGGTGAGCTGGTCGCGAATGGCCTGAGAAGACATGTGCATGGTCTCTTGGTACTCCTTTGCCTTGGCAAGCGCGTTTGCGTTGTAATCAGCTTGAAGGTTATCGACCGCGTATTGAGCAGCCTCAGCAGGGAATTTATCGGCGTACGGACTGATTAGCTGGTTGTAAATGCCTTTCTTCGACATATGCATGACGTTTGAGTAGCTTTAGCCGACTCGGAGCATTCTGATACTCGCGGGAACTTTAGGCTCAGCCTCTGGAGTCAGCACCGCAGCAGGGGCGGCCGTTTCCGGGAGCGCTTTGGGTCTGAGGTGCAGCTTTAGCCTCAGGGCGCGCTTTGGTCCTGAGGCGCAGCTTCGGCGCACATTTTGAGACTGGGACGCGCTTTGAGTCTGGGACGCGCTCTTCGAGCTCGAGGTCTTTCCCTCTTCAAAGAGCCTGCCCGATGGCAGCGATCACAACAATCGAGACAATCGCAATAAACCACCAACGTTTATAGAAGGGTTTCTTCAACTGCGGTCTGGGTGCCGTCGGGACTGGCGCCCACGTGGGCGCAGGAGTTGGCTGGGACATTGAATCCTCCTTGATTCTTCCCTGTAAATAGTGAGCGTCTATTAGTCTATCGGAATGCTCACTCAGACTGTCTGTTTGAACTCCAAGTTTTGACTCAATCTTTCTCGTCTTCCCTTTTCGCTTTTGCCGTCCTGCTTCATGCGCCAGAGACGACGGCCTCCCGCGATGCGAGCCCCGCCAGGCGAGGCCCGGGGCAGGCTGGCGAGGGAAAGCCTGTCAACTTCCGCCCTTCCTGCCAGGCGGGAGCTCGGAGGGAGAGCTAAGCTCACAGCGACGCCGATCCGGCAAACGGACGCTGAAAACCTGCAGGCGAACATAAAAAGTCCTGCGACGCCAAAAGGACGTCGCGGGGACTCAAAAAGTAATGGAGATGGCGGGAATTGAACCCGCGTCCGACGATGCTTGCCCAAGTATTCTCCGGGTGCAGTTCGCAGTGCGTTGTTTTTCGGCCCCAGCGCTCACGCGAACAAGTCGCTGACGAGACCTAGCAGCGTAAAAGTCCCGAGCTGACCCGCTGCGTGTCAGCTCAGCAGTGGCTTTTCAAAAGTCGACGCCAGATTCTAAGAGGAAAGCACCCCTAGGCTGACGGATTTCGGAGCTCGCTCAGGCGGCGAGGGCGAAATCGGTGCTCTTGTTCTTGGCACCTATTGGTTTGCAGAGAATCGTTAACGAGATGACTCTGCATCCTCGACCCGCTTCCCTTCGGCGCACAGTCGCCGTCGAAACCGATCATCCCCGTATTCTGTTCTCATTGAACGCGCCTCTGTTGAAGCTCAGCCATTCTATATCGATTCTCCATCGAATTCCAGAGCCAGTTCGCCGTTCGTTTTCACACCGCCCGCAGGCACGCAGTGACCGCCGACATAGGGATTGCCGACGGCGAAAAGAGACGAGTGTCGCGGACAGCCAGAATAGAACGAGGACAATGAATATAGGATGCAAAAACGAGAAGGACATGCGATGAAGAAAGCTCGACACGCAGGGCTCAACGCGCAAAGGCTGACCTTCGCGGGGTGGCTGCTTTTGCGATAGGAGGAATGATCGCTGCAACGCGCCTTCGGCCCTCTGAACCCCAGGCGGCCTCGACGTCCAAAGGGACTGCCGCACAGAGGACGTCCCGCGCGTCCGCTTCGGCTAAAGCCCGAGGCCTCCAACGTTCGCGGGGCTTCAGGGGCAATCGCCGTCGGCCTCGCCTCGCAAAGATCTCAACAACCTCAAAGGCGCCAAGCTTTCCATCACCATCATGGGCGACTCATATTCTTCGGGCGTCGGCGGCGGCTCCCTATTCCGGCGGAAGATGCTTCCGAAGCCCGAACAGCACAGGAAACACTCTATGCGGAGAGCCTTCGCAAACGCGGCGCCGACGTCGAGGTTCGCGACGTTTCGTGTGCGAACTCGCGAATCGAACAGGTCACGATAAGTCAGAAAAGCGCCGTGCTCGAGCAGTTCGGTGATCAACGGGCCACAGGCGGAGGGCGTTTCGAGCGGAACAGACCTCGTCGTCAGTGACGATCGGAGGCAACGACATGGGCTTCGGCAGCCTTCTCAAAACGTGCCTCATATCTAAAAAGCCAGGCGGATGAATGTCGGAACAGCATCGCTGAAGCCAGGCGATCACTAACGACGTCGAAGGAAAATATCGGCGCATCTTCAGCGCGATCCGTCAACGCGGCCTGCGCTCGGACGCCACGATCGCGGTCATGGCCTACCCCATGCTCGTCCGCGACGATTCCTTCACGCTGCGCGACGGTTCGGGCGCCACGGTGCATGTCAGCGACGAAATCCGGGCGCTGAGCCGGGAGGGCAACAAAAAGATGGCCGAGATCGTCAAAGCGGACAACGCATCCCATCCGGGGCAGACGGTATTCGTCAGCGACGTCGCCGATCGTTTCGAGGGCACCAGCCGCAGCCGACCGGAGCAAGGACGACGGCGACGATCTGTGGATCCATCCGATAAATTACTTCGCCGTCGGCAACTTCATCAGCTGGTATCACCCGAATTCCGCGGGATACCGGCAGTACGCCGCGGCGCTCCAAGACAAACTGAAGTCCGCGGGCTTCGAGAGGTCGCTTGCGAAGCAGAAAGGCCCCGAACACGACAAAGATTCCGGGCAGGGCCGCGCCTCTAAGCAAGGCAGCGCCTCCAGCCAAGGAGACGCCTCCAGGCAGGGCAACGCTTCCTGACGGGCGGAGCCCCAAAGCCAGGTTAGAGCCTCAAGCAAGAGCCGCGGGAGCCGCGTTATGAAAGTGCGCTGTGAGAGGCGGCGGGGTGGGAGAAAGCGCGCGGATATGCGGGACATACGCTCACCGGCAATCCGTCCGGTTCAAGACGCCGCGCAGACCGCCGTTTTTGACGTCAGTATTGCAGCGCTTCCTTGGCGACGTTCTTGATTCCGCGCCACATTGCCATCCCCCACACAGGGGTCTTGTCAAGGTACTCGAGCCATCCCGTAGAAAGATTCACGGAGCACGGCAGCGCGAATGCGGAAAAATGAGCGTCTGGTTTGCGCTTCGTATAAGAAATGACTTCGGGGCTCGGCGCCATCTGGCACATTACCGGGTAGATTCCAATGCCCTTCTGCAGGCCTCGAGGCGCGCCCTTGTAATTGTTGAGCGCAAAGGAAACGCAACCTTCTGTGAACTGCTGCATCATTGCCCCATTGCAGGCGTCGTTTTGGGTGAGGAAAAAGAACTGATGGATGTTGACCAACGCCCCGGAAAAGCGCTTGTTCACCATGAGATAGCTCGAAAGCTCAGGTATGTAGGTCGGCGGCGCCTGAAGACGCGCTGACACCTTTTCCAAGATATGCACCGAACGGCGTATCGGAAGCCGGAGCCTGCGACGTCGGCTGCTGAGGCTGCTGCATGGCAGGCTGGGGCTCAGTCATCCCAGGCTGCTGCATCGGCGATTGAGGACCGGAAGCAGCGCAGCTCTGCTGCATGGGGTCCAGCTGCGAAGGAAAAGACTGAGCGGGGCCGTAAGACTGAGCCGGGCTATAGGGCAAGGCGGAGCCTCCCTGCGCCGTCGGCGTTCCAAGGGGCATCGGCCCCGAATAACCGGTTGATCCCTGCGAGTGACCGGGGAAATCTTGCCGATAGTCCGACGGGCCTCCGGAAAGGCCCGTCGGGGCGTTCTGATAAGGGAACGGCGTTTGATTGCGGTCGATCTGGCTAAAGGGGCGATTGGGCGAGGCGTTGTTGACCGGCATCCCGCATCGACCGCAGACACCGGCGTGTTCCGGAAGGGCTGCGTTGCAATTCAGGCAGAACATTTGCCGCCTTTCAAATCAGCGTTTTCCATAAGCCTGATTCTAACGCGCAGCCGCTTCCACCCCATAAGCAAGCGTACTGTGAGCATGCGAATACAAAAAGTTTCACCGCTCCTCATTGCCCGCCCTGCTCACGTACATGGAGTCGATTTAAGACGATGGTGCTGTTTAACGCCAAGAATAGCGTTTTTAATCGAGAGAATGGCGTTCAGCTCAAAGGTTGCCGTCTAAGAGTCTTCAGCGCCGACGTCGATTTTTGTCGGACGCCTTTCGCGCCAGCGTACGCGTCCATTCAGATATATGGTAGAAAGAGAAGGTTCTCTTCATCAAAAGACGGCAACATGAATCAGGTTGCGGCAGCCGTCCGGGCTGCCACGGCAAGATCAAGTTGCGACAACAGAAAGCGAAGGCCGTGAAGAAGTTCCTGGCGATTTCAGCGGCTCTTGGTCTGCTCGCCGCTTGCGGATCGACGCCTGACCCGGATTCGAAGTCTTCGAAAAGCAACGGCTCCACAAACACCGACGTCACAAAACCGTGCGTCGGATGGATTAAATGGAGCAGCGGCTCGACGCCTCCACCGTATTCGTCGCGATGGACCCTCGTGCTTTCCGCCGACGGCGCCAAAGCCTCGTTTTCACACGGCCCGAGCTATGGAGAAAAACCCACGTTCGAAGCGAAAGGAATTTTTCCGTCGACGCGCCAAAGTCCCAGGCCTTGTGCAAGGCTCTCCGTGACGTCCCGGCGGAACTGAACCCCAAAGTAGGCGGCCCCACCATGGGAGTGGAAGGTGACGGGGGCCTCAGGCGGCGCCACCGACGACAACTTTGGCCCCGCATACAAGGCAGCGCTAAAGATCATCGGATCGCAGCGTCTCGATGAGGCAAAGAGCAAATTCAGCCAGTGGGCAGACGAGTACAAGAAATCGCGTGAAGTCAGCCCTCATACATGATCGGCGCAACGGCATTGAGCACTGCAGATTTACGGCACTCAAACTCAAAGGCCAGCCCCGACAGCACACGCCAGATTCTTCCCCGACGCCAGCAGAAATCCGTCTTCGACACCGGCGGATTCTGTCTCGACAGCTGAAACCTAACTACTGGCCGAGGTACAGCTGCGGGTCACAAATTCCATCCGAATACCGTTCATCTAGAAGAATTGGTTCGACAACCGCCTCAAGCCATTTCTTCTGCAGCTTTGACCTATCAAGGAAATAATCAATCGCAACAAGAACTTGGTAAACAGAACGATTTTTATACTGGCGTCGTTTCTTCGCCCGTCTCTTTATCTGTGGGGGAAGGGACGGAGCATCAATGACAGAATGATTCCACAGACGGGAATGGTGCGCATCTATTTCTGAGGTATACAAAAGACTTGATGATTTGAGGCAAATACGATTGTGGAACACCAATCGATTCAGCGATCTGTTTGGTAACCCCATTTTTTGAGAGGCTTCAATGCTGCGCGACAACGTCCCAAAGGAGAAGACCTCGACAGCTGCCCAGATCGGCAAAGAACGCCATGCTTCCGCAATCGGGACTTCCTCGTTACTAGAAGCCTCATCAAAGTAACGATTGAGAAACCGCTCCTACTTCGCGTCACATCACGCGCGATACACTCATGAACTTGACTCTTCCCTTCTGGAGAGGGGTGAAGATGCCTTCTTCCATGAAAAACGCCGCGAGCTCGAGCGGCATCGGCGCTAAAAATACTGGGCGAATCGCGCTCGCAGGAGCAGCTCGATTTCTTGGAGTGCATCGAGAATCACGGCCGAAAGCTTTATATCCGCTTCATACACGCAACGGATCTGGTCGAATGACACGCCTGCAAAGAAAAGGATCGCCACCAGATGGAAACGTCTGAAAGTGACGAAAATACCCTGAAAAACGAAAAAGCAATTGACGCGAGATAGGAAGCTGCGCAGCTCTGCTTCGTCGTCGACTTGCAAACCAGCGCTCGTCAGCTTCTCGACTTGCTCGTCGAAACTCAACCACGGCATTGCCCCACCCCATCGAAATACAGGCCCCGGCCATTTGGGCTTTACGTGGAAGAGGCCTGGCCGGGGGTCGATTGACTACATTTTACTACGCAGAACGAAGATCCACAATCCCCGATGAGCGTGCGTCTGCTCCCGCTGAAGGCTACAGCGCGGCGACGCTCATTTCGCGGTGGTGTGCGTCGCTAAGAACGCGAACGGCGCCGGGCGGCAGCCATCGCACGCTCCGCGTACCTGTCGGCGTCGCGACGGCGGATGGTCTCGCGCTTGTCCCATTCCTGCTTGCCCTCGGCCAAGGCGATCTCGACCTTTCGCCCGCCCGCGCAGGAAGTAGAGCTCGAGCGGAACGATGGTCAGCCCCTTTGACTGGACCTTCTGCATGAGCTTGCCGATCTCCTGTTTGCGGAGCAGAAGCTTGCGCTTGCGCGTCGGGGCGTGATTCGTCCACGTCCCCATTGCGTATACCGGGATGTTCGCGCCGTGAAGCCAAGCCTCGCCGTAGCGGTCGATTTCGACCCAGGCGTCGACTCAGCGAGGCGCGCCCCAGCCGAAGGGCCTTGACCTCGGTGCCGGTCAGCGACATTCCCGCCTCGTAGGTGTCGAGGATGGAATACTCGTGCCGCGCCTTCTTGTTGCGCGCGATCACCTGCTTTGCGTCGGCTGCGCCTTCGCCTTCTGGGCCGCCGTCGGCTTCCCGTCTTTCTTCTTAGCACGGGATCCTCCTTCGCTAGCCCCAGGCCGACCGGCGTCCATCCTACCGCCTTCGCCGGCGTCTGGCCAGCGGCGCGAGTTCAGCCGGCTTCCGCCGAGGCGACCCGGCAATGCCAAACACGTTGCGCACCGAGCCTGACGTCCAGCGCCGTCCCTCGGAGCGACGCCGAACAAACATCAGACGCACGCTCCCCGCAAAGGGCGGGACCTGACGGGAACCTTCCAGAAACCTGAAAGTCCGTGAACTGAAACCGTCGGAAAGGGTCAGAAACCAGAGCGGTCAGCCAACCGGGAAGCGACAGAAAGCGACGCCCGTCAGAAACCGGGAAGCGACATCGGGTTGATGACCTTTCCGTCGCGCCACACCTCCATGTGAACGTGACATCCGGTGACCTGGCCGGTCTGGCCGGTCCACCCGATGAGCTGGCCCCTTTTTGACCGTCTGGCCGGCGGAGACGGCGAAACCCGACATGTGGTTCGTCACGACGACCCAAGAATGCCCGTTGACGACTCCGAGGTTGAGGAACACCTGATTTCCGTGCGTGGAGTTGCCGGGGGCGGGAACCGTCTTCGCGACGATCCCGTCGCCGGCCGCGACCTGCGCCTGCCCGCAGCGGGACCTGAGGTCCACGCCGTTGTGCATGTAGTACCCGCCGAAGGGTAGTAACGCATGCCGAAAGGGCGAGGTCACCTGAAGGGGCCGCGGAATGACGGGAACGAGGAAGCCTCCGCCGACGACGGACTGGCCCGCGCCTCCCCCGCCGCCCGCAGGCTGCTGGGGCTGAGCGGGCGCCGCAGGGGCTTTCTTCGCACTGTTCTTCCTGGCCTCGGCCTGAGCCGCGGCCGCGGCGGCCTCCGCCTTGCGGCGGTTTTCGGCGTCGATCGCTGCGATCTGAGACGCCGTGGCGTCGCGGGCTGTGTTGACCTCTTGGATCGACGTCTGGAACTGGCCCTTTTGAGCCTCAGCTGCTGGGACTGGGTGGTGTACGTCGTTTTAGGGCGAGACAGCTGGCTGGCCTTCGACTCCGCGGCGCTCTGCTTGCTCGTCTTGTCGGCCACGAGCGTCCGCCTCAGACTTCAGCTGGGCGACCTTCTTGCGCACGGCGCTCTGGCGGGCCTGGCGATTTCGCGCCATCGCCGTCTTCTGCTGGACCTTCTGGAGCTCCGCGGTCTGCTTGCGGAATGCGGCGCGGGTGGCCGAGACCGAGTTATGAGAAGTCCTCCGAGGACCGCGAGCCGACCATGAGGTCCCACGTACTCGGGAGAGTGTCTCCGCGGTACTCGGCGCGGGCGACCGTCCCCAGGTCCCTTGCGGGTGACGGCGATGGTCTTCTCGCCCGAACGGACCTCCTTTTCGATCGAGTTGAGCTCCAGACTGCGCGCGAAGCTGGCCCGCCACGACTTCCTGCTGGCGGGTGGCGGCAGCCAGCTCTGATCGCGCTGTTCAACTCGGCCTCCGCAACGGGAATCTGAGCCTGGGTCTGCTGGAGGTCAAGGTAGACCTTTTGCAGATTCGTGTTCACGCCTTCGAGCGAGGACTTGTAGTTCTCGATCTGGCGCTCCTGCTCTGCTTTTTCTTCAGCAGATCGTCGCGCTCGTCCGCCTGGGACGGGGACGTTGCGGCGAGGGCGAGCTGCCGCCGCGAAGGCGCATAGGAAGCGGGAGCTTTTAAATTGACATAATCAGACCTTTGCATAGCGACGCAGTGTGATCCATGAAGCCGAAGCGGCCACGAGCACCGCCCCCACGACGAGCCATGGGGCGATGACGAACAGATCGCTGGTTTGGATTTGGCGGATCCACGTGACGGTGTCCGACAGCCACTCCTGTATGAAGTAGACGACGGCCGCCCACAGGCCTCCTACCGCCAAAAGCGATCCTATGAGTGCGGCTGCCGCTCCCTCCAATATGAACGGCAGCTCTATGAAGAAATTCGACGCGCCGACGTACCGCATGATCTCGGTTTCGTCGCGCCTGGACATAGCCGACAGGCGGATGGTCGTGGGTATGAGGAGCAAGGCTACGACCACCATGACCACCGCGAGGCCCGCGGAGACATAGCTGAGCCTGTCGAGGACCCTGATGAGCGGATCGACCTGCTGAGACTGGTCTTCAACCGTCTCCACTCCCGGGCGCCCGGTCAGAGTCTCGGTGACGATTCTTGTAGTCGCTCGGGTCGGTGAGCTTGATGCGGAAGGAGACCCTGCATGTCCTCCTTCGTCACGCCGTCCTCAAAGCCCGATCCCTTCATCTGCTTGCGGTAGTTTTCGAGCGCCTGGCCCTTCGTCTCGAACCTGAACTTCTCGACGTACTTGGACAGCTGGCCGTCCGTAAGCTCCTTGCGGATGGCCGCGATCTGCTTTTCGGTCGCCTCTCCGTCGGCGCAGCCGGCCTTTGTTGGAGTGGCCGGGCACATGAAAACGGAGATTTCGAGGTCGGAGAGCCACTGATCGCGGACCACGCCGATCTGCTTTTGACAGCAGCGACGCCGACCCGATGAACAGAAGCGAGACGAAGGTGACGAGCATGACCGAGACCGCCATGGCCCGATTCGACCACAGACCCCTTGAGGGTTTGGGTGCTGATGAAACGCAGCCTCATCCCTTTTCACCTCCGTAGACTCCGCGCGCCTCGTCCCTGACGACGATTCCGTCTTTGAGTTCGACGACGCGCTTTGCGCAGCTGATTGACGATGCTCTGATCGTGGGTGGCCATGACCACCGTCGTGCCCGAGCGGTTGATGCGGTCGAGCAGCCGCATGATGGACATCCCGTTTCGAGGTCGAGGTTTCCGGTGGGCTCGTCGGCCCAGCACCTGCGGCGCTGTTGACCATCGCTCGGGCGATCGCGACACGCTGACGCTCGCCGCCCGAAAGCTCGGTCATGTGGCGCTTCTCCTTGCCTTCGAGGCCGACCATCTCGATGACCTCAGGCACCTCGGTTTTTGATCCTGTGGCGCGGCGCGCCGATGACCTGAAGCGCAAGCATGACGTTCTCGTAGGCGTTCTTGTCGCCGAGCAGGCGGAAATCTTGAAAAACGGCGCCGATCTGGCGGCGCAGCAGAGGCACGCGGCGCTGGGGAGACTTTCGACAGGTCTTTTCCGAGAACGTGGACGCGGCCGGACGTGGGGCGCTCCTCCGCGAGGATGAGCGAAAGCATCGTGGACTTTCCGGAGCCCGAGGGGCCCACGAGGAAGACGAACTCTCCGCGCTCGACGTCGATGCTGACATCGTCGAGGGCAGGGTGAGCGCCTCTTTGGTAGAGCTTCGTCACCTTGTCGAATGTGATCATGAAAAACCGCCGGATTGATAACGCCATGGGTCGCATAGACCTTACGCATCAACGGGCGGTTTCTCTCTAGGCGCGCCGACGACGTCGAAATCCGGGCGAAGACCGCCTGCGGACGGAACCTGCCTCTCGTCGGCCGGGCCTCCCCTTTGCCGTCCGCGCCCTGAGCCCTCTTTTGGCGGCCACCCCTAAGCTTTTCTTTTTCCCGGTTTTGCCGTCGAGCCTCTCTGCCGAATTGGAAAGCTCTCGGCTCGCCGGGCTGCCTGCAAGCGCCTGCCGTTCGGGGGCCAGCGCCGTCGTCACTCTCCTCTCGCCGGCCTTCACGCCCGTCGCCCGCCATCGGATGCCGGCGTCGATGAAGCCGTCGATGTCGCCGTCGAACACGGCCTCGGGTTGCCCGCCTCGTATCCCGTCCGCAGGTCTTTGACCATCTGGTAAGGCTGGAGCACGTACGAACGCATCTGATCCCCCACGAGGCCTTGATGTCTCCGGCGAGCTCCTTCTTCTCGCGGGCTTCCTCCTCCTGTTTCAGGAGCAGAAGGCGGGATTGAGCACTCGCATCGCAGCGGCCCTGTTTTGGATCTGGGACTTCTCATCCTGCATCGAGACGACGATCCCGGTCGGAATGTGGGTGATGCGGACCGCGGAGTCCGTGGTGTTGACGGACTGCCCGCCCGGCCCCGACGAGCGAAAGACGTCGACGCGGATGTCGGCTTCGGGAACGTCGATGTGGTCGGTCTGTTCAATGAGAGGAATGACCTCGACGGCGGCGAAGGAGGTTTGCGCGCTCCCTGGTTGTCGAAGGGGCTGATGCGCACGAGGCGGTGCGTTCCGGCTTCAACGGACAGAGTTCCGTAAGCGTGGTGCTCCGACCTCGAAGGTCGTCGATTTGATCCCGGCCTCCTCGGCGTACGACGTGTCGAGCACCTTGGCGCTGTAGCCGCGGCGCTCGGCCCAGCGCAGGTACATGCGCTGGAGGATCTGGGCGAAATCGGCGGCGTCGACCCTCCTGCCCCCGAACGTATCGTCACGACGGCCTCGCGCTCGTCGTACTTGCCGGACAACAGCGTGCGGATCTCCAGCTCGGACATGTCGGCGCCGACTTGTCCGAGCTCGCGCTCAAGGTCCGAATAGAGCTCCGCGGCCGTCTCAGGGTCGGAGCCGGCTTCCTCGTCGGCCATCTCTTTGAGAGCCTCGAGGTCGTCCAACGCGGCGTGACATGGCATTGATTTTGTCCAGTTCGGCCTGGGCGTGCGAAAGCTTGGACGTGACGGATTGGGCCTTGTCTTGGTCGTCCCAAAGGTCGGGAGCCGCCGACGCCTCCGTCAGCTCGGCGATGCGCTTGCGCAGCCCCTCCGGATTCGACACGGAGGAGATCTGCTGGAAGGTCTTTCGCAGAGCTTCGATTTCTGCCTGATGATCGGTTGCCACGGCCCAAGGCTACCTCATGGCGCTTCGATTGCCCGCAGTTTGGCCGAGCTCGTCGCGCCGATGCGCACGGATCGCGGCCCGAAGCCGTCGATGGGCAGCGCCAGGCGGACATCCGTTTTGAGCGTCACGGCGACGCCGCCCGGCCCGCGCGTTCGCCGACCTGGATTCCCGTTCCGCCGATCTCGGCGCGCAGAGCGCGCTCGACCGGACGACGTCGTCGGAGGCCTCTGCCGCGCCGCGCGCAGCAAGCCGTTCGTCCTCGGCGATCGACTCACCGAGGATCCGATTCAGGCCTCCGGCCTCCCGTGCGGATCGAGGGCCTTCGCGCCGAACCGTCTCGCACGCTTTCGCTTCGACGTCGCGGATCGCCTTCACAATTCGCAGGCTAGACGCGGCGAAAACAGGCCGTCGGCCGCCATTCACACCCTGTGGATAAACACCTTTCACATGTGGATAAATCCGGTTGCCGAGAAGGTACGGTACCCAAAGCGGTGTGTAAAGAGGCATAGGCCATCGAAACGACGTAGGTTAACAACGTGAGCAATTCTCTGTATCTCGCAGCCCTCGCCGTTGCGGCGATCGACGGCATGGAAGCCGTGAGCACGCGAGCCGCCCTTCGTCAACACGGACGACTACGTCTCGGCGGAGTGCTCGACGCGCACGGACGCCACTGGATGGTCAAATGTCCGAAGAACTCGCATGCTGCGACGATCATCGAAGCCGAGGCGGCCCTCGCGCCCAACCTCCTTCAGGAGCTGCGGCGCGGCAACCTTCCCTTCGACATCCTCCGCCCCGCCGGCTTCGTCCACGCGGCGACCGGAGGGCGGGCCGTCGATGCCCGCAGCCTTTCGGAACGGCGATCGACTGGGAGGACATCGGGCGCGACCAAGCCCGCAGATTGGGCGGGTCATTGCGTCGATCCACTCGCTTTCGCACGACGTCGTCGCCGACGCCGGCCTTCCCGTCTACAGCGCGACCGACTGGCGCATGCGGCTGTTCACCGAGCTCACCGACGCCGACGAGGCGAGCTCCCTCCCTCAACCTCCTTGAACGCTGGGAGGACGCTCTGGAAAAGTCCTCGAATTGGAAATTCGAGCCGACCGTCGTCCACGGCGACATCGACGCCGAAACTTCCTGTGGTCCGACGGCGGAATAGCCACCGTCACGGGCTTCGGCGAAGCGAAGGTGGCCGACCCGGCGATGGACCTCGCCCCTTCCTCTCCCTGGAAGAGCGTCTACGCAGCCGTCATCGACGCCTACGAGCACACGCGCGGCACGGGCATCGACGACGCGATGTACTCGCGCATGCTGCTCATGTCGGAACTGGCCATCCCCAGGTGGCTCATGCACGGTGTGCGCACGAACAACGACTCAATCCAGAAAGAGGCGCGAAGCATGCTCGACGACCTGTCCAAGCAGGTCGCCGAGGCCGAATCTTAAACGGACGCGGCTCCCCAAGCCGCCGCGGGAAAGGTTTCAAACAGGGCCGCCGCGGGCTCACTCTCCGGCGGGCCCGCCACAGGCCGACTCCGGCTTCCATTCCGCGGCGAGCGAATCCTCGATGCGCCTGGCCACCCTCCTCTTCCGTCAGTTTGGCCGCAGCGAGCGTCTGCCTTCCTTCCGGCTCTCGCAGATAGACGAAGCATGCGCCGACGTCCGCTATGTCCCGCCCGTGGGCGCGGGCCCAAGCCAGCCGATAGATCGCGAGCTGCAGCTCCCGGGAGGCCAAGGCTTCCCCGTCGGGTCGCCGCCCCGTCTTCCAGTCGACGATCGTCGCCGCCGAAAGGTCCGGCTCGGCGGAGGTGTCAGGACGGCGTCGATCATGCCGCACGACGCGCCCGCCGATCACCGCCGAGGCTCTCCTCAACGGCGATCGCCGGCATGCGCCCACCTGCTGGCCAGACGCCTCGAGCAGACGGGCCTCCTCCTCGCGCGTGAGGACGTCCATGTCGACAGGCTGCTCCCCTGCGCCATGACCGAGTCGATGTCCAGCCTGGCGGGGCGCTCGTGAACTCGGCGATGCGCGAATGCACCTCGGTTCCTGTGCGCGCCGCCCGGCTCGGACGCTGCGGCGTCGGCCAGCGCCATTGAGCGAGAAAGGCCGCAGGGGTCTTCGCTGAGGTGGACGACGTCGGTGGCCGTGACGTACGGGCGCTCCGGCACGGCCGGGCGGGACGCCGCCTCGCGCTCGCGGATGAGAAGGTCGGCGCTCCGCCGCCACGTGCGACGCGTCGGCGGGACGGGGCTTTTCCCCGGAATCGCCGGAGCTTCCCAGACCGCCGGGTTCGGAGACAGGCCCGGCGCCGGGGCCGGACGCGGACGACGTCGGCCGGCCACGAGGGCAGATCGGCGTTCGCGTAGTCGATGACGGGCTCGGGCGAGCCTCCGGTCCGCTCGGTCGCCTCCCAAGGGGCATCGTCGCCGGGCACTCCTCGGTCAGCTCCGACGGCCATTCGGGGCCGGCGACGTCGGCCGCGGGAGGACGCCCGCGCCCTTGCGAACGTCGTCGAGGAAAACCGAGCGCGGCGGGAGGCTGACGGCGTCGTCCTCGACGAAGGACGGGAGGATCTCCTGGCGGCCGGTCCGTATCCCGCCAGGAAGAGCTCCTCCTGGGGCCGCGTGAAGGCGACGTAGGCGAGGCGGCGGGCTTCGGCGTTTTTCGTGCGCGGGGATGTCGGTGCGCAGGAATCGGCTGTAGGCCAGAGCGGCGTCGAGCTTCTCGGAGAAGTCGCTCGGGCGAAATCGGGAAGGTGCGCGCGGTCGGCCCTGAGGGGAACAGGGAAGACAGCAGGGTCCGTGGTCCATGACTTGCCAGTCTCCTTTTCGGAGAACTGGGCGGAGACCATTTCCGGGATGGCCACCAGGTCCCGCCATTCGAGGCCCTCTGGCAGCGTGGACCGTCAAGATTTGGGACCACTCGGCGTGCACCTCGACCTCCTCCGAGGCGTCGATTCCGCTTCCTCCTCTCCCCCGTGCTCGTGGCGTTCGACGAGATCGAGCCAGTCGACGAAGTCTCGGACCGAGGCCCCCGGATGTGCGGCCGAATATCCGCGCGCCAGTGCGACGAAGGAATCGAGGACGTCCGCCCGCTGGGACCCTTCGGTCCGACAGCCGCAGCCAGGTCGAGCCCCAGCTCCGAGATGCATTTTCGACGAGGTCGGCGAGGGCAGGTGGACGGAGGATCGCAGCGAGGGCCAGCGATTTTTGAAACGAGGCTCAGGCGGCTGAAAAGCCGCCGAGTCAAACCAGGCCCGGGGCCGGCCCACTCCTGATCTGGAAGGCGGCTGACCGCCTCGACGAGGCTGGCCTCGGCGCGAGGTCGAGCGGCGCATCGCCCACGGACCGCCGCGCCAGCTCTCGGGGACCATTCGCGGAGGGCCCTGATGGCGTCGCTGCCCGTGCCCCAGTGGAGCAGAAGCCGCACGAGCAGCCCGCCGCGCGAAGGCGCAGGCGAGGACGCCGAGCGCGGCGCGCACCGTGACGATCTCGGGCGTTCGATGAGGGCTCTCGCCTCCAACAATCTCGTACGCGACCCCCTTTCGCGCAGCGCGTCCGCGACCCGTTCGATCGAGGCGCTTCCTGCAAAGGACGGCGATCTCCGGCTGGGCGCCCCGCGTGCGGGAAACCTCGGCCCGAACGTCCTCGACCCTCCGGGCGATCGCCCGGTAGGAGTCCTCGGCGAACAGCGGGCGGGCTCGACGACGCGCCAGGGGCCGCAGCCCGGCCTCGCTTTGAGCTTGCGCACGCCCGCGGCGGCCTCGTTGAGGGGCGCGGCCACGGCGTTCGCCGCGTCGAGGATCGCCGCGTCGGGCGGAAGGAGGTCGAGCGTCAGGGCGGCGGACCGGCGCCTCGCCCGCGAGCGACCGCGAAGTCCGCCAACGCGTTCGCGCTCGCCCGCGCCAGCCGTAGATCGCCTGGTTGGGTCGCCCACCGCGCACACGGACCTGCCCTCGCCCGCCCCGCCGAGCGCGCGGCGGAGAAAGACGGGCCTGGTTGACGGAGGTGTCCTGGTGATTCGTCAAGCAGCACAAGGCGGTGCCTCGAGGCCGTTTCCTCGCCGATCCGCCCGTACCGCGCGAGCACTTCGAGGCGGTTGCCACCTGGTCGGCGAATTCGACCAGCCCGAGGCTCCGCTGCGCTCCATGTAGGCTTCGACGGCGGGAAGGCACGCCAACTGCAGGGCGAAGTCCGCCTTCGCCAGACCCCTCCAGTCCCTTTTGAGCCGTTCCCATTCGGCCGATTCCATGCCGGCACGTCAGCCATGTCGCCCTTCGTGAACCTCCTGGGGTCCTCCCGAGGCATTTGAGGGCGGCGGCCTCTCCCTCGAAAAACTCGCGCATCTGCTCGACGGAAACCCCGTTGTCGATCCCTCCGGCGGCGAGGCACGGGGCGACCTCGACGATGCGCGCGCGTGTGGCGGGAGGCGACGTCGGGGTCGACGCAGCGCCTTCGGCGACGACGGAGTCCATGAGCTGGAAGCGCTCGGCGTCGGTGACGAGCCGCGCCGTCGGGTCGGCGCCCACGAGGCATTCCGTACGAGGCGGCGATGTCAGACGCGAAGGCGTTGTAGGGTGGAGATCGTCGAGCCGGGCGAGGGACGACCGCGAGGTCTGCCCCGGTATGCGGCAGCATCCCGGCGGCCCGGAGGCGCCCGAGGGCGCTGTCCACGCGCTGGCTAAGTTCGCCCGCGGCGCTTGCGGGTGAACGTCGAGCCGAGCACCTCTTCGGGCGAGACGCGGCCCGCAGCCACGTGATAGGCGATTCGATTGGCCATCGTGGCCGTCTTCCCGACCGGCGCCCGCCGTCACGAGGATCGCGGCGTCCTCCGGACTCGATGACTTCGCGCTGCTCCGGCGTCGGCATTCGGTCGCCCGCGAGCCGGCGCATGACCCGCTCTGTACGTCACTGCTCACGAGGCCAGCCTTCCTGGGATTTGGCCGGGCACAGCGAGACGAAACGGCACGTGCGGCAGGGCCTGCGACGGGCGCGCGGAATTCTGCCGCCCGCAGCAGGCGGCCGGCCTGCCTCAGGCGCTCCTCTGCGAGGCGCCTTGCCTCCGGACTGAGGCCGCTGTTCTCGCTGCGCGGGCGGTTTCGTTTTTCAACGTCTGCCGAGATAGACGAGCGCCGCCCCGCCGTCCGCGGGGAGGCCGGACTCGCCCATCGCCCACTGGTAGGCTGAAGTTGGACGTTGTCCTCGAGCCCTCTTTTGGCCGAGACCGCACGCTGCCGGTTTTTGAAATCGACGATCCGCCTCGCGGCGCCGTCGTGCTCGACCCTGTCGATCTTGCCGCTGAGCACGACGCCGTCCTCCATATCGACCGATATCCGCCGCTCGACCTCGGCGCTGCCGCTCGCCGCGGGCAGAAGTCCTCGAGATAGGCGGCAAGCCCCTCGACGAGGATGCGCGCCCGGGCGTATTCGGCATGCGCGGCCACGGGGTCCTCAGGCTTGTCGAAAGCCGCCCAGCTCGCCTCGAAGTCGCCCAAGATCTCCTCGCAGGCTCGGGTTCGCCGACCTTTCGGCGATCGCGTGGACGAGCGTTCCTATGTCGGCCGTCCTCCTGTCGTCCGAATCCTCCGCCCCCACGAGCGAAAGGAAGCCCCTCAGGGGGCAGTCGAGCATCGTTTCGACGCGCGACGGAGACGACGACGGTTCCGCCCGCCTCGATCCCCTCGACGACGTCGGCTCAAGAGCCTCGGCCCGATGCTCTCATCGGCCTGCCGGAATCCGGCCTCGCGCAGGCGCGCGGGGACCTCCTCGGCCTCGCGCCCGCCGGCTCCCGAACCGGCGTATGTCCGCCACCAGGCCGACGACGTCGAGCTCCCCTCGGCCGCCCGCAGGGCTTTCCAAGACGAGCCGGCCCGACGCTGCGGCAGCGTCGCGGACGCCGTCGGAATCGAGACGCGGCGGAAGGGCCACGTGCGTCGGCGAAGTTGGACGGCCCGTCGGACCGACGGGCGTCGCCTGAGCCTTGCCGGCCCGCGAGGCGGCGTCCCGGAGCTCCTCGGGCGCAAAACCCGCATGAGCTCGAAGAAGCGCGAGGGCGCGCCTCCTCCGAATCCACGCAGGTGAGCAGAAGCTCGCCGTCGGCGCGGGTGACCGCGTGGTGGAGCTGGCGCAGTTCGTCGTCGAGGATCTCCTCGTAGGCCTGGCGGCGTCCGGCGAGCCCGTCCGCGCCGGACGCGCGGATCGCGCCCCGTGACGATCTGGGCCCAGCCTCCCGGTCGCCGTGTACGTGTCTCGCAGCCGCATGTTCGGCCTACAGGCCGTCCTGGAGCCCCGCGACGACGACGAACTCCCACTGCCTGCCGATGGAGGCGTTCGAGGTGGTCAGCGTCACCGTTTGGGCGGCGGCTCCGCCCGGGCTATCGAGTCTTCAGGCAGATTGTGCGTCTGAAGCTCGTCGAGGACGACGTCGATGGGGACGTCGACGTCCCTGTCCGCCATACGCTGGGCCACGCGGAAAAGCTGTATGACCGAATCGAGAGCCGAGTCGGCCCGCGTCCCCGGCGGTCCCGCCGCGCAGAGCGGCCTCGCGCCACTCCTCGGCCTTGCCGCTGCTTTCCACGCCGCCCAGAGCACTTCCTCGGCCTGGCGGTTCGAGCGTTCAGCCGCCTCGCGCACGGTTTCGAACATTCGGGCCGCGCGCAGCAGATCGCCGATCCCCGGGGCGCGGCCTCGCTCAGACGCGAGGGCCTTCGGCCGCGAGGACAAAAAGCTCGGATTCGCTGCGGCTCCCGCCGCGGGCAGAGCTCTCCGCCGCGCAGAATCCTGCCGATCTGGCGCAGGCGGAGGGTCGATTCCACGAGGGGCCGGTCAGCACTCGGACGAGCTCGGCGTTGTCGGACGCTCCGTCGAGGGCGAGGCAGAATGAGAGCGAGGAGGGCGTCCACGGCGGGCTCTTCGCGCAACGGTCGGTCGGTTCCTATCTGTCCCACGGGGACCCCGCGGCGTACGAGGGAGGCGCGCAGTCCGGGGTGCGTCGAACGCGACCTCGTGACCACAGCCATCTCAGAGTAAAGGGATTCCCCGCAAAAGGCGCGCCTCGCGCACGGCCCGGAGCTATGGCCGCCGCCTCTTCCTCCGGGTGGACGAAGCGCCGCGCGCTCACGCTGTCGCGCCGCTCGGCCGCCTTCGGGTTGCGCTGGCGGGTCGCGCCTCCGCCGACCCGAATGGCTTCGGCGAGGCGTCGGCGACCCCGGCGATCTTCGGGCCCCCGCGATGCCGCTGCCGCAAAGCGACCGTTCGGCTGCCGAGCCCGCGCGGGGCCGGGGCGGCGACGTCGCCGGGAAGCGAGGCGACGCCGCCCTGAAGCCCTGCACCGCGCGAGTCAGGGTCGCCGGTGGTGACGACGGAGGCGCCGTCGGCAGCCAGCTCCGCGAGCAAGCCGAGCACCGACCTCGGCGCGTTGTGGATGTCCTCGACGACGGCCCAATCCCACCGCGGCCGGGGGTGCGGCCCGGGACGTTGGCCTCCAGTCCCGCAAGATCGCGGTCGCCGCTCCGACGAGGTGGGCGTGGTCGAGCCGGTCGGGAGCGTCGGCCGTCCCGGCGAGCGCGTCGCGCGCCGTCGTCACGCCTTCGTACAGGCCTGAAGCTGTCCCCCGCGACCCACATCGGTTCGCCATGCTCTCGCCCCAGATCCTCGAGCCGCCGAGGCGAGAGCCCTCAACTCGCACGCGCGGGTGAGAAGGTCGCGCATTTGGGCGCGGAAGCCGCGCTGCCGCCTGAGGCCGTCGTCGACGAAGTCGGGAACTCGACGCCCGTTTCGGGGTCGGCGAGTATGTCGGACAACAACGCGTCCTCCTCCGGGCCGGAGATGAGTTCGGGCTGCGCCTTCCCACCGCCTGCGCGTAGCTCTGGACGATCCCGTAGCAGAAGGAGACGAGCGAGCGGACGCTCACCCGCTCCGAGGCGAGCCGTTCGTCAGCGACACGGCCGATTGAAGCGAGGAGGCGGCCCGCCTGTCGAGGGTGAGGACGGCGATGCGGCGGCCCCAACGCCGCCTCGCGCGCGACGAGCGCGGCGACGACGGCGGATTTGCCCGTGCCCGGGGCGCCCAGGAGACTGACGCGGCACGGCGCCCGGCATGCCTCGAGGGCCTCCCTCTGCCACCGGTCGAGCTGCACGTCGCTCACCGTCTGCCTCCTTCCGGCCCGAAGGCCCCGTTTCGCAAAGCATCCGGCTCTGCGCCGGATCGGACCGCACTGACCGCCCGCGGGGCAAAGCCCGCGAACACACGCCTGCGCGCCCGCGATTCGCCGCGGCTGCCCAACCTCCGCGTTCGGCGGCGGAAGCGCCCGCGGACCCGTACGAGGCCCGACCTCCATACGAAGTCCAACACAAGGGTACGGTCCCAAACCGACGCATGCGGCCCGACTCCCCCGCGTTCGCCCCGAGCTGGGCGCAGACGGCCCGGCGGACGGCGCCGCCCCGCGCTCGGCGAGCGGCTCAGCCCCTCCGCGTTAGGCCCTCGACGAACACGCCGGGAAAGGCGGGGCGATTGCGCATATGCTTGGTTTCATCCCAAACCCGAGGTCTCTATGAAAGTCCAAATAGCCGTGCGCAACGTCCAAAGCGAAGTGGAGATCGACGTCGATCTGACCCTCGAGGACCTGAAAAAGGCGTTCACCGACGCCGTGGAGACGGACAAGCCCCTTATCCTCTCGGACAAAGACGGCCGGACCGTTTTCATCGGCCGACGCCGTGGGATACATCAGCACATCCACCGGCGAGACGCGCCGCGTGAAAGCTTCGGCTTCACCAGCTGACAAGCTTCGGCTTCACAGACTGACGGGCCCGGCTCCGCGAAACTGTCCCTCGCAAGCGACGAACAGCCGGAGCAAAGGGCAATCGCCGGTCGCGAGCGACAGGCGTCAAGTCGGCGTCGAAGCATCGAAGCGGCGAGCAGTCGGCCCGGAAGCGTCAAACGGCAAGCAGCCGACCCAAAAGATAAAGAACGATGAAAGCAGGCCCACGCCGCATTGGGGCGTGGGCCTGCTTTTCGCCTTGGACAAAAAGTCCCGGGTTGTCCCGAGGGCTTCTCAGCCGAGGACTGTCAGTTCAGTCCGGTCGCGGGGTGAAGGTGTAGCCGAGCTCCTTGATCCCTTGACCGCGACCTTCAGCTCGCTGAGCGGGTAGTCGGGGTGGAAGAAGAAGCTGGCGTTGCCGTCGGTCACGACGAGGTTCTTCTTGGCGTTGTTCACGAGGTCGGCCCCGGAACGCGGCGGGTGGTTGTTGTAGGACTCGGGCTCGTAGTTGCCGAGATTCTCAGGGCAGAACCTTGGTGCCGTAAATGTTCTTCACGGTGTAGGGGATAGAAGAGGCCGAAGTTGCCCTTGTTTCCCCTCGTTGTCCTTGTTGAGCATTCCCGGGAAGAAGAGCTCGCGCTCGTAACGGGTGGAGTAGACCTTCTTCATACCGAGGTAGGGAGTTCCACGAGGCGGCATAGTGGGGGCGTCTCGAAGAGCTTCGTCCTGCCCAGGCCGACTCGCTTGAGCTCGGACTTGCCGAGGGAGACGCGGTTGGCCGCCCAGTTGACGGAGTCAGAGGGACCGGCCCGCCAGCTGAACCCACGTGTCGGTCTTGCATTCGACCGGCGTTCCGCCGCTCTGCTGGGCCGTGCACCAGGAGCGGTAGAACTCGAAGTCGTCGCCGCTGACCCCGTTGTACGGGTTGTTCAACTTGCCGTACTGGTGAGTGGTTCCGTGCTGGACGATGGTTCCGCCGTGCCGCTGGGCGTACTTGAGCAGCGCGAGCAGCTCGGGGTTCTGGTCGAAAGGTCTTCGTCAGGGGCTGGCCGTTGTTGTAGACCCCGTTGGAATCGACGTAGTACGGAATGGTCGCGATTTGGAAGGGGACCCTCTCCGAGACCAGGTAGTCGATGAGCGGCTTGAGGTCGTCGACCTCGGTGTTCGCTGACGTCCTCGATGCGGATCGCGGCCTTGCGCGAGGCGCCTGGCCGTCGCGGGCTCAGAAGGCCGTCGACGATGTCGGCGTAGGCGAGGTAGCGATCCGTCTCGTTGATGTAGGTCAGTGCAATCTCGCCGATGTAGGTCAGGCCCGAGGAGCGGACGGCCCACGGGAACTGCGAGCCGGTCGTCTGGGCGATGGACCCGCAGTTTGCGGCGTTGCCGGCCTGGTCCTTGCAATTGGCCTGGGCCAGCACTTCGACCTTGTCCTTGATCGACGATGTGCGGGGCGATGATGCCGCTGGTGTTGTCGTCGGCCCGGGTGAGCTCCTGGGACTTGTAGCTCACGGTCGAGACCTTGTCGAGGGAGTCGATGTACGACGTCGACGGATCCCATCCGAACCTGGCGATGAACGCCTGGCGGTCGTCGTCGTTCTTCGCGAGCTGCCAGATGTTGAAACCGGACCACAGCACCTTGGCGTCGCCGGTGAGGACATCCTCGATGAAGGCGCGCGGGAGCGGCTCGTCGTAGTTCGATCCGACGTACATGACCGCCGTGTAGCGGCCCGCCAGGCCGGACGTGTACTCCGAGACGGGAAGGGCGGTCACGCTGCCTTCATGGCTGGCGAGCATCCCGGTCCCCAGTGCGTAGTATTCGCCGAGCTGCTTGTACTCACCGTGGGTGTCGTAGAGAACGAGCGCCTTGGCGGAGGCGTTCTTGTTCCCCCACACCTTGGCGGAAGCGGGAACGGCCGGCACCTGCGGGCAAGCTTGCGCTTGGGCCGGCTGCTGGGCCTTCTTGGCGACGGCCTGCGGCGACTCCTGAGGTTGACCGTCGCGCCGGAGTCGAGCGACAGCGGAAGCGCCCGCTTCTTGGCGGCCACGGGCTCGGGCACGCTGGGAACGGGATTGTCGCCCGTCACCGAGGCTGAGCCGTCGTCGCCGTCCTTCGCGGCCTTCGCAGCGGCAGGGGTCTGCTTTCCTCCGCCGACCCCGCAAGAGGCTGCGCGGGCAGCGGAAGGCGATCCGTCCGGGTCGTCGGCATAGGCCGGGCCCGAGACGAACATGGACGATCCCAATGCCCATCGCCACAAGCGCGGCGCTCAACCGCCGCCTCCGTAAACCGACGCGAAGCGGATGTGACTTTGATTTGCATAGTTTCTTTCCCTTTCAGCGCACCCACCGGTGAGGGAGGGCGTCGTGGATTGTCAACGTCGATCCGAACGGCTGAACCGAAGACCGTCCGGCCGACGGCCTCATTGCCGAGCTGGATCGAAAGTCGGCGACGGCCTCTCCCTCGCCCGAACAGCTCCGCGGTCGCGGCGAGAATGCGCTGGCAGGCGCGTCCGTCGCCGTAAGGGGTTGACCGCGTGCGCCATGGCGGCGTAGGCGTCGGCGTCGTCGAGAAGACGAGAGGCTTCGGCAACAATTCGGTCGGAATCGGTTCCGACGAGTCGGGCGACGCCGAATTCGACCGCCTCGGGCCGTTCGGTGTTCTCCCGCAAAACTAGGACGGGCTTTGGACAGCGCGGGCGCCTCCTCCTGGACTCCGCCCGAATCCGTGAGGACGATGTCCGCCCCTGTTCATCACCGTGCAGAATGCTCCCGTAGGCGAGTGGGCTCGGTGACGATGACGTTCGACAGCACGCTCACGTGCGCAGGAGGGCCTCGCGCACCTTTCGGGTTGCGATGGACGGAAGGGCGAAAGACGACGTCAGGGGTGCTCCCGGGCCAAGCGCGCCACGGCCTCCCCTATGCGCTCCATCGGGCGCGCCCCAGGATTCGCGGCGATGGGCCGTCACCAGCACAAGCCTGACGCGAGGGGTCGGAGACGACGGCGTCGAGATGCGCGATCCCCGCTGGGAACGTACCGTTTGACGGCGTCGAGCAGGGCGTCGATGACGGTGTTTCCAGTCACGTGTATGGTCTGCGGGAGCGAAGTCTTCCCGCAGAGGTTCTCCTTGCTTGCGGGCGTCGGCGGAAGGTGGAGGGCCGTGAGCTGGCCGATGAGCTCGTCGGTTTGGCCCTCCTCCGGGAAAGGGAGACCATATGTCTCCCGTGCGAAGGCCCGCCTCGACGTGGACGACGGGAAGTTCGTGGTAGAAGCCCGCCAGCGCGGCGGCGAAGGCCGAGGTCGTGTCGCCTTGGACGAAGACTGCGTCCGGCTTGCGATCCTCGATGGCGCGACCCACTCCTTCGAGAGTGCGCGTGGTCACCTGCGTGAGCGTCTGGCCGGGGCTGTGGATGTCCAGATCGATGTCGGCGGCGATGCCGAAGAAAGTCGTTGACCTGGTCAAGCATTTCCCGGTGCTGGCCCGGTCACCGCGACGATCGGGGCGGAAGCGCGCGTCGTCGTTGAGGGCGTGGACGAGCAGGGCCATCTTGATGGCCTCGGGGCGCGTTCCGTAGACGAGCATGACGTCGATGGGTTCGGCAGAAGAATTGGTCATGGTTGTGTTGCCCTTTCAGGCTTTACGATCCTTTGGCAATATTTGTGAAGGTGACTGCGGCGTCTTCTGTGTAGAGGGCGACGCTTTCCCCTGACGGGTAGGGCCTTTCGGAGTCGTTTGACCGTCGGCCAGATGTTTTGGCCGTCCACCGAAACGCGTGAACTCGGGCCGGCCCCTTCTGCTCGACGGTGACCTTTGTAGCTCCCTCCGACGGGGAACTTGCGCGTCGCCCGCTGGCAAGGAACCGTTGGCCGCCCTTGTAGGCGGGATCCTGCTTTGGATATCTCCCATCCCGTTGGGCTTTGAGGACGACGGCGTAGAAAGTGGCTGCGGGTCCTGGTACCGGAAAGAGGAACCAGCCGACCTCCCACGGGTTGGGGCTTGCCTTTTGCGAACTTGAGACGTGGTCTTGACGGTCGCGCCGACGGTGCCCGACCTCGCCCGCCTCAGCCACCACGAGCGCAGCATGCGTGTCGCTTCTGTCTGCGCGCCGACGTCGGGTGGAGGCTGAACGGTCGCCCGCGTCGCACATGACATCTCCGTAGCCAGTGTAGACGACTTTCCAGCCACCGCATTCCTCCCTCGCTGCGGAAGAACAGAATCTCCCGCCAGAACGAGGCCGGCGCCCACGAGCAGCCCGAGGAAAAAGACGACCGGGCGGAGGGCGCCCTTCCGCGCGCACAACCGGGGCGGAAGGGTCTGCCTGGCTCCCAAGGGCGACCGAGGGGTCGTTTCCGGCGACGTCGCCCCGCCCCCGCCCTTCGACCGGCGGTCGGGGGCTCGCCTTCTCGGCTCGAACGCGGGCATTGGCCACGTTGGCTCCGAGCGAGGGAACGGGTGCGTTGACGGGGAGTCCGGACGCCTCCTGGGCCGGCCGGCTTGCGAGAGCCGGCTCGGCCCCGGAGACGAAGCCCTCGGCGTCGGCCTGCCCGTTCGTCTCCGTTTCCGCCGCTTCCGAACCTGGTGAGTCAGGAAGAGGTCGTTGAGCAGTGCCGGGCTGAGGGACCAAGCCCTCGAGGCCTTCTTAGAGTTGTCTTTGGGTTGTTTCACGTGACCTGCCCAACCGCCACAGCCGGAGCGGCGGCATCTTGAGGCTCCTCAGCCTCGCGTGCAGTCTTCGCCCAATTCGTACGATTGGACACAGCTCTGCCCACAGCCCACCAACCGGGAATGTAGCCCGAGCATGCCGTAGAAAACGAATATACGTGAACATCCAATCGCCTTGAGAAATTGAAAATTTATTGACCCGCTCAATACGCCAATATATGTATCCATAGGCTTGCGCAGGGTCCCAAAAGGCGAGAATGTAAGCGAGTATGAGCCATCCCAATGCTGCGGGGCACTCTTGGATCGCCCAGTAAATCGACATTCCCGAGGGCGATGATGAAAGGAGATCGGTCAAAAGTGACGCCGTCAGAACCAGATAGGGGTGAGAATCTGGAAGAGGGTGTCCGTGCGCGCCCGCCCGCGATGCCCCCGAACGACGGACTTGTACAGCGACATGGCCTGCAGGTTTCCCTTGGAACCAGCGGGTCCTTTGGCGCATGAGGCGCCCAGGTGCGTGACGCCCCTGCTGGTGGACGGCCGCCTCCCGGCAGAATTCATTGACCCACCCGCTGGCGTTGAGTCGGATTCCAGGTCGAAAGTCTTCGGTGAGCGACTCGGACCACGGGTTCGGCCCGAGGGCGTCGAGCGCGGAAAGCCCTGACGAACTGGCCGTTTCCCGCCCATTCCGACGCTTTCCGGGTGGCGTCGCCCCCTCTGGAAGACCTTCAATGAAGATGACGAAACTCCATGTCCTGCATCCGCGCGAGAAGCGAGCGCCTGCGGTTGTTGATCCGCACGCCCATCTGGACGGCACCCACCTCCGGGGTCGGCGAAGGAAATCCTCGGCTTCGGTGATGGCATGGGGGTCGAGCCGCCCGTCGGCATCGACGACGCCGACGACGACGTCGTTGGCCGAGCCCGTGACATAGCGCTGGCGCACGAGGTCGAGGGCGGCGTTGAGGGCTCGCCCTTGCCCAGGCGGGCATTGGGCAGGACGCGCCGCATGACGGAGACCCGCGGGATCGCCGATGCCCCTCGACCAGATCGGCGGTGCCGTCCTCCGAGCCGTCGTCGATGACGAGGATGTGGACGTCCGGGCGCCGGCGAAGCCAGAAGGGCCTTGACGCTGGCGACGATGACCTCAGCCTCGTTTAGGCAAGGTACGAGAATGACCATCCTCGGGCCTGGCGAGCTGTGTCGAGCCCCTCGGTGGTCTCGGCGGCTTTGAGGACAGCTCTCCCTGCGCGCGGCGCGCCTGCGAGAGCCGAGCGCGAAAGCACGAGGAGGACGAGCCCGTAGACGACCGTCACGAAGACCATGAGGAGCGCGCCCCACCAGCCGATGGCGTCGAGCACTTCCATGAAAGCGCGGCGGTGCGGCGGTCACTCGAAGTCTTCCGCGGTCGCGCTATCGGCGAAATGCCGTCCCCAGAGGGGCGTGGGGGCGCTTTGACGGACGACGCGCCCCTGACGCGGGCGAGGAAGTCCGAGAAGACGAAAGATGAGAGACAATGACGATGAACACCAAACCGGCGAGATCGACGAACAGACGCGCAAGCAACAGGGGAGCGATCCCCGTCGGCAGTCCGTTGCCGAGGACGAGCAGTCCCGTACCGGAGGCTAAAGGCAGGTAGTGCATGATAGGTTTCCATTCAGTTTTGCCCGTGATGACGTGCAATGTTTTGGTGAGGAGTGAGTGGAAGGATTGATGCTCAAATTTATCCTTCGCAGGACCGGTCTCGACCCTTCCGAATGGGTAACCATACCCATGTAGCGGTGGTCATATCAGCCCGGGAAAAAGGCGTGCTGCCGCCGAGAAAAGCTCCATACTGCACAAAAGTCTCGTGAGCAAAACTCACCGACACGAGCTTGACGTTTGATGCTTTTCTGACGCGTTTATGCGGGCGTGCGCGCGTTCGCGAAAAGTGTCGGCGGTTTCCCGTGCCTCGGGTTGCCGTAAACTCGAAAAAGCCAAGTGTTGACCGAACTTCTCGCCAGTTCGCGCACCTGCGCCCGAACGCATGACGCGCCCGCGCACGGCGTCTATCAGGGTCGACGGTGCTGAGCGCCTCGAGGCGACGCACTCGAAAGGAAAAGCATGAGCAAAGGGCTCCGGCGTCATCGATTCTTCTGGGGCACATACCCGCAGACGAAACGAACCCGCCGCCGACGTCTCCGCCGCGGGGGCCGATCTTTCATCCACGACCGCTTTTCGCCGATTTCGGCGTCTCGACGCCATTGTCGAGGCGCTGAGAGACAAAGGCATCACTCATCCCTTCCCCCATCCAGGCGCTCACCCTGCCCTGTCGCCCTCAGGGGAAACGACATCATCGGGCAGGCCAAGACCGGAACGGGCAAAACGCTCGGCTTCGGCATTCCGATGCTGGAAAAGCACCGCCGGAGATCGACGAGGAGGGTGGGAGTCCGACCTCGTTCAGGCGCCGCGGCAAGCCGCAGGGCCTGGTCATCCTGCCCACGCGGGAGCTCGCCAAGCAGGGTGGCCGAAGAGCTGCGCGCCGCCGCGGCGAGGCGAAAGCCTGCAGGATCGTCGAGGTGTACGGGGCGCGCCTACGAGCCCGCAGCAGGAAGGCGCTGAAGGACGGGGGCTGAGATCGTCGTGGGAACTCCCGGCAGGTCTCGTCGATCTGATGAAGCATCGCTTCCTCGATCTGACCTGCATCCGCACCGTCGTCCTCGACGAGGCCGATGAAATGCTCGATCTGGGCTTCCTCGAAGACGTCGAGAAAATACTTGGCCTCCACGCCCTCCAACCGCCACACGATGCTGTTTTTCCGCGACGATGCCAGGGTCCCGTGGTCGACGATGGCGCGACGCTATATGTCGCGGCCCACCCCACATCCGCGCAGCGGATCCCGCCGACACCGGCGTGACGGTCACATCAGTGCGCCAGGTGGTCTATCGCTGCCACGCCCTCAACAAATCCGAGGTCCTCGCCCGAATCCTCCAGGCGAAAGGCCGCGGCCTGACGATCGTCTTCACACGGACGAAACGCACGGCCGCACGCCTCGCCGATGAGTGACCGAGAGGGGCTTCGCCGCCGGCGCGCTCCACGGGCGACCTCGGGCCAGGGCGCGCGGGAGCAGGCGCTCAGGGCGTTCTCGCAACGGCAAAGGTCAGACGTCCTCGTCGCCACCGACGTCGCGGCCAGAGGCATCGACGTCGACGACGTCACCCACGTCATCAACTACCAGTGCCCCGAAGACGAGAAAAACGTATATCCACCGCATCGGCCGCACGGGCAGCGCAGGGCAGTCAGGACCGCCGTCACCTTTGTCGACTGGGACGACCTCCGCGCTGGACCCTCATCGACAAAGCCCTCAACCTGTGCCAGCCTGAGCCCGTTGGAGACCTATCACACTCCGAGCACCTGTACTCGGACCTCGACATCCCGAGGGGGCGACGGGAAACTGCCTCGCGACAAGCGCACGCAGGGCGGGCCTGGCGGCCGAGTACATCGAAGACCTGGGCGAAACGGGCAGGGCGCAGCGGACAAAAGGGCGCGGCGGCTCGCACGGGAGGCAGGGGCGCGGTTCTTCGTTTCCTCCGGATCCGGCAAGTCAGCCGCGCTCGGGAGGCAACGCCAGTCAACGAGAGGCAATCGCCAGCGCAAGAAGCCGGTCAAGGAAAATCCCGCAGGCGGCCCCGCGCCGCAACAGGCAGCGCAAGCGGATTCGCCGCACGGACGAGTCCTGACAGACTCCCGGTTGACGCGGGCCGCCTATGCCGGTCCGCAAGGCCGAAGCTCTGCGCCCGCCGCAGACTCGGCGAATCTCTTGGCGCGGCGGGCGACCCGGCCTCGCTGGCCTTGATGACGCTCATGACGCCCGCTGATGATGAGCTGGACGGCGATGGCGGCCAGCAGCATGCCCGGAGATCTTCGTGAGGAAGATCGTTCCGCCCTCGCCCAGGATCCCTGTTGAGCGGGTTGGCGAAAGCGCATCGTCAGCCACTCGATGACGTGGACGAGGAGTACGGCGGCGACGCACGCGAGCACGCCGCCGACGCCCCTTTTTCACGGCCTGGTCGGCGGCGAGCATCACCGCGGCGATCGCGCCGGGTCCCGCCATCAGCGGAATTCCGAGGGGAACGAGGGGCGACGTTGGTCGACCCCCGGCTTGCCCCGGGGTCCTCCTCGCGGCCGGAAAGCAGCTGCAGGGCGACGATGAGCAGAAAGCACAGCCGCCCGAAATCGCATCGACGCCACCGAAATGCCGAGCAGGCGGAGGATCTGCTGGCCCAAAGAAGTGCGAAACACCGCGAGGACGACGAGGGACGTGAGCGTGGCCTGCCATGCCGCCCGTTTTCGCTCGTTCGGCGTCATTCTCGCCGTCAGCGACATGAAAACCGGCAGATTTCCAGCCGGGTCGGTGATGACGAAGACGGTCGTGAACGTCGTGAAAGAAAAAGACTGGCGTCGAAAGACCGTCACGGCTTGAGCACCTCCAGGTAAGTTCCAGATGAAATGGCGTCGACACCTCGCGAGTCAGTCGTATTTTCGCCCAATCGGTTCGGTTTGCCCGTCCCATGGTAATCGCTGGAGCCCGTGCGCACGAGTCCCCTCGGCGTTTCGGCCAGTTTTCGCGAGCTCTTCGCGATCAACGTTGTCGCGATGGTCGACCTCCAGGCCGAAGAGTCCGGCGTCGACCAGTTCCTCGATCCTGCTCAGACCTGACGGTTTCTGCCCGCGTCGTGAGGCGGCGGGATGGGCCATGACAGCCTTTTCCCCCGCTCGCGATATCCACTCGACCGCCTCCGTCGCGGGCGGCGCATAGTGATGGATGTAATAAGGGCTGCCGGGCGCAGGTAGAACGGCGAAAGGCCTCATGGCGATCGGCGACGACGCCGGCGTCGATGAGCGCGTCGGCGATGTGCGGGACGACCCCACCGGCGTCGCGGCCCCGCCCGTGCGCCTCGACGGCCTCCCACGTGACGTACGTCCCTGGGCGAGCCTGGCGACCATCTGCACGGCCCTCGATCGCGGCGCTCGGAAGCATCCTCGCGACGTGCGCGGTCATCCGTTCGTCGTCGGGGTCGAAGAGGTAGCCCGAGGATGTGGACCGAGATTCCCGTCGATTTTCGCGGAGAGCTCCATGCCCCTGACGAGCGCGACGCCCGTCGCTTCGACCCTTCCCCGCCGCCTCCTCCCATCCGGCGACGGTGTCGTGGTCGGTCAGCCCGAGGACGTCGATCCCGAGCGTCGGGCCGCCTCTCGCATGAGCTCGGCGGGGGGTCGACCGGCCGTCGGAGGCCGTGGTGTGAGTGTGCAGATCGATCACGGCAGACAACACTACGCCGCCTTCGCGCCGCTTTGAACGCCCGCGCCCCTGGCTCGGCCCCGGCTCTGGCAGCTCCGCCTTGACAGCCATTGCTCGCTCAGCTGCCGATTTTCGTGCCTGCGCCCCGGCAACTCTGGAACAATGGATGCATGACCACAGAAGAGAACGTCTCCGAGCGCGGGGCGAACCGCTCGCGCCAACCGCGCAACCAAGCTTTCCGTGAATTCATCGGCTCGAACTGGGGGTCCCGCCCGCAAGGGCCGGAGCGGGTCGGCCTCGGCCGACTTCCTTCCCGGCGCGTCACGCGAAGCTGGGCGAACGTTTCGCGGGAGTTCGCCTCGTATTTGCCCGGCCGGCGGGCTACAAGGTGCGCAACAACGACTGCGACTATCGTTTTCAGCGCGCATTCGGCCTTCGCCCACATGACGGGGCTCGGCGGCGAGCTCGAACCGGACTCGGTGCTGGTCCTCAACCCGGTCGGAGACGAACACGAGGCGACTCTCTACTTCCATCCGCGCGCCTCGCGATCGTCGGAGGAGTTCTACGCCGACGCGCGCTACGGCGAATTCTGGGTGGGCGCACGGCCCGTCGCTGGACGAGATGTCGACGCTCACCGGCCTCAAAGTGCGCCGCGATCGACACGCTCGGGCGACGCCCTGGCCAAAGGACCTCGGCCAGGTGCGCATGGCGGTCGTCTCGCGGCGTCGACGCGGCAGTCGAGGCCCAGGTGATCGAGTTTGCGCGAAGCGCAGAATCGCCGAGGCGCGACCGAAGCTCGACACAGAGCTGGCGGAGGCCCTCTCCGAGCTGCGCCTCGTCAAAAGGACGATTTTCGAGATCGAGGAGATGCGCAAGGCGGTCACGCCACCCACGAGGGCTTCGAGGCGATCATCGCCTCGCTCGGCCGAGCCACGAGCCACAGACGCGGCGAGCGCGTGGTCGAGGGCGCCTTTCACGCCAAAGGCCCGCGAAGAAGGGCAATGGCCTGGGGCTACGACACGATCGCCGCTCGGGCAACCACGCCAACACTCTTCATTGGATCGACAATGACGGCCCCGTGCGCAACGGCGATCTCATTCTCGTGGACGCCGGCGTCGAAATGGACTCACTCTACACGGCCGACATCACCCGAACGGTCTCCCGTCAACGGCACGTCTTCTCCCCGCTCAGGCGGAGGTCTACGAGGCCGTCCTGGACGCGGCCGACGCCGCCTTCGCCCGCGCTCAGGAGCCCGGCTGCAAGTTCTCCGACGTGCACGAGGCCGCCATGGAGGTCATCGCCGCCAAGCTCGAGGAGTGGGGCATGCTCCCCGGGGCACAGCTGCCGAATCGCTGCGCCGGACGGCGGCTTCCACCGCCGCTGGATGCCCCACGGCACAAGCCATCACCTCGGCCTCGACGTCCACGACTGCGCGCAAGCCCGCCGTGAAATGTACGTTGAGGCCGAGCTCGTCTCGGGTATGATCTTTACGATCGAACCGGGTCTGTACTTCCGCGAGGACGACCTTTTGGTTCCCGAGCGGTTTCGCGGCATAGGAGTCCGGATAGAGGACGATATCGTTGTGACGGACACGGGAGCGATCCGCATCTCTGAGGGACATTCCTCGGACAATCCCCGAAATCGAGTCCTGGATGGCGTCCGTCGCGCGATAGGAGGAGTCCATGAAGCGACAGGCTCAGACCGTATACGCGGCGAGGCTCATTGGCACACCGGTCTTCGACCCGATCGGAGATCAGGTGGGCACGGTCTACGATGTCGTCGCTCTCTTCCGCCTGAAGGGCGATCCGCTGGCCGTCGGCCTCGTCGTGGAAGTGGTGGGCAAGCGCCGCGTCTTCCTCCCGCTCACCCGCGTCACCTCGATAGCCAACGGCCAGGTCATCACCACCGGAATCGTCAACATTCGCCGATTCTCCCAGCGACCGGCGGAAACGCTCGTGCTCGCACAACTGATCGAACGCCACGTCCACCTGCGCGAGACGAACGAGGAGGCGATCGTCATCGACGTCGCCATCACCCAGACCAGGCCCCGCCAATGGCAGCTGACGTCGCTCTACGTGCGCACCGGCAAGCGCGCGGCCGGCGGCCAGCGGTCCTTCACTGTGCCCATCGGCGACGTCACGGGGCTCATGAATCCCGCGGCGATCCAGGGAAACGTCTCCATCCTCGCCCAGATCAACGAGCTCAAGCCCGCCGACGTGGCCGATGTGCTGCGCGAGCTGCCCGCCGGCAGAATGCAGGCGGTGGCCAGCGAGCTGACCGACGAGCGCCTGGCCGACATCCTCGAGGAGCTCGGCGACGATGACAGGATCGAAATTCTCTCCAGCCTCGACATGGAGCGGGCGGCCGACGTTCTCGACGTCATGCAGCCCTGACGACGCCGCCGACCTCGTCGCCGAGCTTCCCACCGACCAAGCCGCCGAGCTGCTCGAGCGCATGGAACCGGAAGAGGCCCAGGACGTCAGGCGCCTGCTGGCCCTACGAGGAACGGACAGCCGGCGGCCTCATGACCACCGAGCCCAATCGTCCTTCCGCCCGAGGCGACGATCGCCACTGCCCTCGCTTCGGCGCGGCGCGCCGATATCCCGCCCGCTTTGGCGGCCATCATGTTCGTCTGCAGGCCGCCCTCTGGAAACCCCGACGGGCCGGTTCCTCGGCGTCGTGCACATCCAGCGCGCCCTGCGCGAAGCTCCCTCGGCGATGATCGGGACGATCCTCGATACCGACATCGAGGCGATCTCGGCCTCCGCGGGAATCGGCACGGTCACGAGGCTTCTGGCGACTTACAACCCTGACGGCGCTGCCCGTCGTCGACGACGATTCGCTCATCGGCGCCGTCTCCGTCGACGACGTCCTCGACCACCTACTGCCCGAGGATTGGCGCGACGCCGACGACGATGTGACCGACGAGGCGGTGGAGGCTCAGCATGTCTGATTTCGACAAGCCGCTGGAGCGGACCGGCCGCTCCAGATGCACCTGCGGCGCAAAAAAGGATTCCGATGCCTTCGGACGCTTCGCCGAGTCGACGGCGAGATTCATGGGAAGCCCCCAAGTTCATCTTGTACATGACGATCTTCGTCGTGACATGGGTGGTTGCCAACGTCGTGCTCGTCAGCCTCACCCGGAAATTCGTGGGATCCCTACCCGTTCATTTTTGCTCAATCTGGCCTTCTCCACCCAGGCTTCGTATTCGGCGCCGCTCATCCTGCTGGCCCAGAATCAGGCAGGATGACCGCGACCGCGTGATCGCTGAGCAAGATCGTCAACGGGCCGAACGCAACCTCGCCGACACCGAGTACCTCACTCGCGAAATCGCGAGCCTGCGCATGAGCATGGGCGACGTCGCCACGCGCGACTTTCGTGCGCTCCGAGCTGCGTGCCGCTCTCGAAGAGTTCGACGGCGACCGCGAGGGCCGTTTGGCCGAGCGCGATCAGCGCATCGCGGAATTGCAGGCAGAGTGGACGCTCTCAAAAGCTGAACGCGAGAGATCTAGACGCCGGAGGTGACCGTGCGGGTACGATTGTCTCCATGGTTAGCCTCGACGAAGTGTGCGACGCGCTAGAGCGCGTCATTGACCCGAGATCCGCCGTCCGATCACCGACCTCAACATGGTCGACGACGTCCAGATAGAGGACGACGGCACGGTCATGGTCTCGATCCTTCTGACCACCGCGGGCTGTCCCATTGCGCGACACCATCTCGGCGGACGTCAAGGGCGTCGTCGGCGAGCTCGAAGGAGTAAATCGAGTCTTCGTCAAGATGGGGGCCATGAACTCCGAGCAGCGCGCCGAACTGCAGGCGAAGCTGCGCGGGGGCGCCGCCGAACGAATCGTCCCTTCGCCCAGAAGGGCAATCTCACGCGCGTCCTCGCCGTCACGTCCGGCAAGGGTGGGGTCGGCAAGTCCTCCGTCACGGTCAATCTCGCGGCGGCCATGGCGGCCACAGGTCTCAAGGTGGGGCTCGTCGACGCCGACATCTTCGGCTTTCTCCGTCCCGCGCATGATGGGCGTAGACCAGCCGCCCACGGCTCTCGACGGATGATTATCCCTCCCGTCGCCCACGACGTGAAGGTCATCTCCATTGGGATGTTCCTTCCCGACAATTCCCCCATTCTCTGGCGCGGGCCCCCGGCTTCACCGCGCGCTCGAACAGTTCTTTCTCCGACGTCTTTCTGGGGAGACCTTGACGTTCTCCTCCTCGACTTGCCTCCCCGGGCACCGGGCGACATCGCGATATCGGTGGCTCAGCTCATCCCGAGCTCGGAGATCGTCGTGGTGACCACGCCGCAGATCGCCGCCGCGGAGGTGGCCGAGCGGGCCGGCCAGATGGCGAGTCAGACGAACCAGCGCGTCGTCGGCGTCATCGAGAACATGTCCTATCTCGCCATGCCGGACGGGTCGAAGAACGAGATTTTCGGCCAGGGAGGAGGCGCAAATCGGTCGCCGAGGCAACTCTCGGAGAATCTGGGCTACGACGTCCCCTCCTCGGCAACATCCCGATCGAGGTGTCGCTGCGCGAGGGCGGCGACCTCGGCATTCCCACCGTCCTGGCGGAAGGGCTCGTCCGAAGCGCAGGAAAGCCTGCGCGGAAATCGCCGGTTCCCTCGCTCATCGTTCCGGGGGCTCGCCGGGCTGCAGTCTCAGCGTGACGCCGGTCTGATAACCTCACACCATGGCAACAGATCAGACACTCGCGTGGGCATACACCGAGGACCTCTACGCCGAGAGCGACGTCGTAATGCAAGCCCGTCGCTCTGGCGGGAGAATTCGGCATATCGTGCGTGAGTCCGGCAACCGGAGCCCTCCTGCGACTCCTCGTGAGCTCGACCGGATGCCCATCCATCGTCGAAGTGGGAACGGGCACCGGGCGTGTCCGGCCTCTACCTCCTGGCCAACGGCGACGTCACACTCACATCGATCGACGTCGAGCGCGAAGCCCAGCACGGAGCACGCGAGGCATTCACGAAGGCAGGGCGTGCGCAGCGGACGCACCCGCCCTGATCAACGGGCGTAGCGCCGACCTGCTGCCGCGGCTGGCCGCAGACTCCTACGACCTGGTCGTCGCTCGACGGCGATCCCTGGAAACCCCCGGAAGACGCACGAGAAGCCCATGCGGTTGCTGCGTCCCGGGCGGCATCCTCGTGGTGGCGCGCGCCCTTGCGGGCGGGCGGGTGGCTGATCCGGCTCGCAGGAGGACGACGTCGTCGCCATTCCGCAACCTCGGACGCGAACTCGTCTCCTCGCCCGACCTGGAAACCTCGATGGTCCCCGTCGGGCGAGGGCCTGCTCGTCGCCCACGTCCTCTAGAGCTTCAGCGCCCTGTTCCCTAGGGCCCTACAGCGTCTGCGAGCTCTGGCCCGTTTGCAAGCTTTGCGCGCCCGATGATCGTAACCCAGGCTGCGGTTCGACGAGACCCACACGCCCAAAAGCGTGGGTCTGCTTTCGCATGCGCGCTAACGCTCGCGGCCGCCAATGCCTCCTTTCAAGTCGGATGCCTCGGCGTCGTCAAGCTCAAGACAAGGCGACCGCCCTCCGTCGACGGGAATGCGGACGACGATTCCGCGACCCTCCGTTCGACTTCCAGCGGACCGTCGCCGGTACGAGGTTTCATCGCTGCCATGCGAGTCTCCTTTTCGCCCCGATAGTTACCTATCTCACCTTTAGTCTACTCGTTTCTCACGTCCGTCTCGTCGATTTTCCGCCTATTCTGGAGTTTCGGCTGCTCTACTCTGGGACTTTCCGCCTTCTTTCTCAGCCGCCAGCCGATGGATCCCGGAGCGCACCGCCTCAACGGCGTCCCCTCGGCCGTGTCGACCACCGTCAGCAGGTCGGCGTCTGTTTCGCCGATCATCCCCGATTCGCGCAACGTGCCTCGAATCCACCTGATCGAGCCATCCCAGTAGTCGCGTCCCGACCAGCACGATGGGAACAGGAGACTTTCTTCGTCTGCACCAAGGGTCACGGCCTCGAAAAAGCTCGTCCAGGGTGCCGAAACCGCCGGGCATGACCACAAAACCCCAGAGAATATTTGAGGAACATGGTTTTTGCGCGCGAAAAAAAGTAGCGGAAGTTTACGCCGAGGTCGACGTACTCGTTCATGCCCCTGCTCGAACGGAAGCTCGATTCCCAGGCCCTACGGACAAGTCCGTCGCCCTCCGCGCGCCCCTGCGGTTGCCGGCCTCCATGACTCCAGGCCCGCCGCCCGGTGATGACGCTAAAGCCCGCCGCGGCGAGCCTGTGCGTCGATCTCCTCGCGGTTTCGTAGGAGGGGATCGCCCGGCGGGCGCGCGCCGAGCCGAAAATCGAGATCGACGGCGGAAGGTCGGCAGCGCGCCCGAAAAGCCTTCAGACGAACTCGGATTGGATGCGCATGACGCGCCAGGGATCGTCGTGCATCCCAGTCGGATGAGCGCTCGTTGCTCAACAAGGCCGCGTCGGCCGTGGCGTCGGGGTATGCGGGCGCCTGCGCAGTATCACCGGGGCCCTTGGCGGTGAAATCGGTCGTCTGCCATGCGCCAAGACTACGCTTGAAGCCACCTTCCGAGCACGCGAGCCAGACGCTCGATCTGCTCGACGGGCAGGCCTCGTCGTCTCTTGTGCGCCAGGATCGGGATCGCCCGGCCCGCAGTTGATCGCCGGTAGGCCCCAGGGCGGAGAACCGGGCGACGTCGGTCCATCCCGAGCTTGGCCCGCGGTTCGCCAGCGCCGGCTTCGCGCAGCAGTTCAGCCAGGCGCGCACGAACTCGGGATGGTCCATTCCGGGCGCCGCGGGCGGGGCGCTGTCGAGCACTTCGACGTCGTACCCGGAAAAAGCCGAGCGGACATAGGCCTGGGCCTCCTCCTCCGTCCTGTCCGGCGCATACCGGAAGTTGACGACGACGTGCGCTGCGTCCGAACGGAGTTGCGGCTGCCTCCCCGAAATGCCGACCGCCAGGAGGGACTCACGGTACTCGAGACCGCCCGACCTCGTGGACCTCGGACTGCCAATTCGCCAGGAAGGCCAGGGCGTCGAGGAGCTTGTGCACGGCGTTCTCCCCGGTCCACGGGCGCGCCGAGTGGGCGGCGACTCCGCTGGCCTTCACCTTCACGCGCAGCGTTCCGTTGCACCCGCCCTCGATGCCTCCGTCGGTGGGCTCGGCGAGGACGGCGAGGTCGGCTGCAAGCCAGTCGGGATGGTTGCGCGAGAGGCGGCCGAGGCCGTTGAGGCTGGCCTCGACCTCTTCGTGGTCGTAGAAGACCCACGTGAGGTCCGTCCGCGGCTCCCGCAGGGTCGCGGCGAGATGGAGGAGGACGGCGTCCCGCCCTTCATATCGACCGACCCTCTGCCCCAGAGGACCCCGCCTTTCGAGGCCTTCCGGGAACGTTGCCCGCGACGGGGACGGTGTCCGTGTGCCCGGCCAGGAGTATCCGCACGGGCTTTCCGAGATTCGTGCGCGCCACCACGGCGTCGCCGTCCCTGAGGACTTCAAGGCGCCCGTGCTTTCGCAAGGTCGCTTCGATTTCGTCGGCGATCCTGCCCTCCTCCCCCGAGACGGAGGGAATGTCCACAAGCTGCGCCGTCAGAGCCACGACGTCGTCCGCATTAAGAGGCTGAGCCTCGTTCGTATTCATAACCCAAGCCTACTGCTTTATAGACCGCGCCTACTGCCTGTAACGTATTGCCCATGACAAACGAACTCGCCGCCGAAGCGGCGCGGGTCATCGCCGACCTCACCGGCGTCGCCTCCCACGACCGCGTGCTCACTCGGGATCGGGCTGGGGCGGCGCGGCCGACCTCATCGGGGAGACCGTCGCCGAAGTGCCGGCTGAGAAGGTGCCCGGTTTCTCGCCAACGGCGTCGCAGGGCACCGCGGCACTGAGATCCATTGTGCTCGAATCGTGCCGCGCTCTGGTGCTGGGCGCGCGGACCCACTTCTACGAGGGCAAGGGCGTCGACGCCGTCGCCCACGGAGTCCGAACCGCCGCGGCGACGGGCGCAAAAGTGTGCATCCTGACCAACGGTGCGGATCGACCGTCCCCGAATGGGGGCCTGGGAACCGTGGCCCCTCATCGGCGACCACATCAACCTCACCGCGACGTCGCCTCTGCGTGGGGGCGGACTTCGTCGATCTGACCGATCTGTACTCGCCGCGGCTTCGCGAGATCGCCCAGGGCGTCGACCCGGCCTTCCCGAGGGCGTCACGCCCAATTTCCCGGGCCGCACTATGAAACGCCCGGCCGAGGTGCGCATGGCCAGGGCCTTGGGCGCGGACCTCGTGGGAATGTCGACGGCGCTCGAGGCGATCGCAGCCCGCGCGGCGGGAATGGAGGTGCTGGGAATCTCCTCGTGACGAACTACGCCGCGGGATCGCCCCCAAGCGCCCTCAGCCACGGCGAGGTCCTCGAAGCCGGGAAGGCCGCGGGCCCGCGCATCTCCCGGCTGCTCGCAGACATCGTGCGGATCATCGACCGAGTCGGCTCCGGCGCCGACCGGCCTTTGGCCGACGCCGACTGACCGACTTCGCCGACTCGACCGACGTCGGCGGAACCTGCGCGGAACGGCTCGGCGACGCGCAATCCGACCTGTCGGCGACTGCGCAGCGGCCTCCCTAGGCGCCGGCTCTCGGCTCGGAAGTCTTCCGAACGGAAAGCCTCGCACAAGCTTCCGAACGGAAAGCCTCGCACAGCAAATTTCACATCACCGACGAGAGGGAAGACAATGGTCAATGCCAGCGCCGTCCGCGAGTGGATCGCGGCGGACCCGACGAAGACGACAGGCCGAGCTCGCCGAGTTTCTCAGCCGCGCCGAGGGGGCGAGGCGGAGGCTCAGCCGAGCTGGACGACCGGTTCTCCTCATTTTTGCACCGGCACAGCGGGGCTGCGCGGGCCGATGGCGGCGGGCCCCTTCCGAATGAACACGGCCGTCGTCCGCAAGGCCGCCGCCGGACTCTCATCATATCTTTGCAAGAAGACCGGCGGGGACGCCTTCGTCGTCGTCGGCTACGACGCACGCCGCAACTCGCGGAAGTTCGCCGAGGACACCGCCGCAATCGCAACGGCGGCAGGCCTGCGCGCGGCGATTCTTCCGCGGGCGCTGCCGACGCCGATCCTCGCCTACGCGGTCCGCGCACTCGGCGCCGACGCCGGGTGATGGTCACCGCGTCGCACAACCCGGCTCGCGACAACGGTTACAAGCGTGTACCTCGGCGGCGCGCACGCCGACGAGGACGGCCGAGGCGTCCAACTGGTCCCCCGGCCGACGCGGAGATCGCGCGAGAGATCGAGGCGGACGGGCCCGCCGCCGACATCCCCCTCGCAAACGACTGCGCGACGGTCGGCGAGGAGCTCGTCGATCTCTACGTGGCCGAATGCGCGCGCCTCGTCCCCGCCGGGCCGCGCGACCCTGAGAATCGTCTACACGGCGATGCAGCGGCGTCGGCGCGCAAATCATGCGCCGCGTCTTCGAGGCCGCGGGCTTTCGCGACGTCGTCGAGGTGGCCGAACAATGCGAGCCGGATCCCGACTTCCCCACCGTCGCCTTTCCGAATCCCGAGGAGGCGGGCGCGCTAGACCTCGCTATCGCAACGGCTCGCGGGTCGGGGCGGACATCGTCGCCTCCGACCCCGACGCCGACAGGTGCTCGGCGGCCGTCCCGGACGGGGCGAATGGCACCAGCTCAGGGCGACGAGATCGGCTCGATTCTCGGCGAGCAGGCGGCGCAGAAGCTGGAAAGGCAGGCGGCTTCGGGCCAGAGCGGCGCTCGGAGAGCCCAGCCGGCGCGCTGGCCAATTCCATCGTCTCCTCAAGGCTGCTCGGACGCATCGCCGCCGCGCACGGGGCGGAGCACCGCGAGACCCTCACCGGCTTCAAATGGATAGCGCGAGTGCACAACATCGCCTACGGGTACGAGGAGGCCATCGGCTTTTGCGTCAATCCGGCGGCCGTCAGGGACAAGGACGGCATGTCGGCGGGAATCCTCCTGGCGTCGGTCGCCGCGGGGCTCGCCGCCTCAGGATCCTCGCTCCTCGGCGAACTCGACCGCCTGTATGCGCTTCACGGGGTTTTTCCTCACGGCGCCGGTCACCGTCCGGGTCGAGGACCCTGTCCATCATAGGACACACGATGGACAAGGTGCGCCGCGAGCCTCCCTCCTCCCTCGCGGGCTCGCCCGTGGTCGGCTCCCTCGACTTGAGCGAAGGGACGGAGGATCTTCCTCCCACTGACGCGATCGTGTGGCGCACTCAGGCGGACGACCGCGTGGTCATTTCGTCCCTCGGGGACCGAGCCCTAAGGTCAAGTGCTACCTCGAGGTCTGCGAGCCCGTCGAAGGCGGCCTCGATTCGGCGAAGAAGGCCGCAGCCTCACGGCTCGAAGCGCTCAAGGCCGACGTTTCGGCGGCGCTCCAGCTCTAGCGGCCAGGCTCTGGCCTCCGGTGAGCGCGGCGGGCGGCCTCAGAGGGTGTCGAGCACCTTCGCGCTCGCCGAGAGGCCGAGGCGCGTAGCCCCGGCGTCGAGAAGCTCCGCGGCGAATTTCCCGTCGCGGATTCCGCCGGATGCCTTGACCTGCATCGTCTCCCCTGCCGTCGCCTTCATGAGGGGCGACGGCGTGGATCGAAGCTCCCCGGACGGGTGGAACCCCGTCGAGGTCTTGACGAAGTCGGCGCCCGCGGCCTTGCCGCCTTGCACACGGCGACGATCTGCTCGTCGCTCAGCGCCGCCGACTCGATGATGACCTTCAGAACCGCCCGAGGTATCGCCTCGCGGACGGCGCGGATGTCCGCCTCGACCTTCTCGAATTCGTTTCCCGGCCGCCCACGCGAGGTTGACGACCATGATCGACCTCGTCGGCCCCCTGGGCGACGGCCCGGGCCGCTTCGGCCGCCTTGACGTCGCTGTGGTGCGCCCCGAGGGGAATCCGCACGACCGCTAGCTTCACGTCCCCCAGGTCGAAGGGCAGGGGAAGCAGCGACGGCGAGACGCACACGGAGCAGACCCTCGAGCTCCTTGGCCTCCTCGACAAGCGCGCGGACCTGGCTGTGCGTCGCCTCCGGCTTGAGCAGGGTGTGGTCGATGAGCTTGGCGACGTCGTCACGGGTGTACGGCATGCTTGTTTCCTTTCTTGAGTTTTTATCCCAGTCTTTCGAGGACGACCGAGCGGCGGGGCTTCCCGGCGGCCGGCCGTCGCGGCTTCGCGCGGCAGCGTCGTCTGTCCCGTTCGAATCGCGGGGATCCCGGGGCGGAGCGCTCTCCCGGTCGAAACGCCGGGCCCGGGGGCGTGGGCGGCATCTTCCACGGTCAGCGTTCCCCAAGCGCGTCGATCGCCCTCTCGAATCTGTCCGGCTCGTCGGTGTGCAGGCGCAGGATCGGCTGGCCCTTCGCCACGCGGTCGCCGGGCTTGGGCGAAGATTTCGATTCCGGCTCCCGCCTGGACGGGGTCCTCTTTGCGGGCGCGCCCGGCGCCGAGCCGCCACGACGCGACTCCCACCTTGAGCGCGTCCATCTCGGTGAGAATCCCGGCGCGGGGGCGCGGTCACATCGTGAGTTTCGCGTGCCGCGGGCAGAGGCGCGTCTGGGTCGCCTCCTTGCTGGCGGACCATGGCCCGCCACACGTCCATGGCGCGGCCGTCGCCGAGAGCGGCTTCGACGTCGACGTCGTTCTTTCCCACGGCCGCAAGCACTCTCTGGCGAGGGCGACGGTGAGTTCGACGACGTCGTCCGGCCCGCCTCCCGCGAGGACCTCGACGGACTCGCGGACCTCCAGCGCGTTGCCGACGGTCAGGCCGAGGGGCACGTCCATGTCCGTCAGCAGCGCGACGGTCTCGGTTCCGGCGTCGGCGCGGGGCCGACCATCGTCGATGCGAGCTCGCGTGCGCTGTCGATGTCTTTCATGAAGGCGCCCGAGCCCACCTTGACGTCTAGGGACGAGCGCACCCGTGCCCTCCGCGATCTTCTTGCTCATGATCGAGGAGGCGATGAGCAGCAGGCAGTCGACGGTGGCGGTGATGTCCCGCAGCGCATACAGCTTCCTGTCCGCGGGCGCCAGCCCTAGCCTCGGCGGCGCAGACGACGGCGCGAGCTCTGTCCGAGGAACTCCCATATCTGCTCGTTGCTCACGTCGGCCCGCCATCCGGCGATCGACTCGAGCTTGTCAAGTGTGCCGCCGGTGTGCCCCAATCCCCTGCCAGAAAGCTGCGGGACGGCCACTCGAAGGAGGCGACGAGCGGGGCGAGCGGGAGGGTGATCTTGTCCCCCACCCCGCCGGTGGAGTGTTTGTCGGCCGTGGGCCGCGCAAGCCGTGAAAAGTCCATCCGCTCGCCCGAGGCGATCATTGCGGCGGTCCATCGCGAGATCTCGCGTCGGCTCATGCCGTTGAGGAAGATCGCCATGGCGAGGGCGCTCATCTGCTCGTCGGCGACGGCGCCGCGGGTGTAGGCGTCGATCGTCCAGTCGATCTCGCGCATCGCTCAATTCGCCGCCGTCGCGTTTGAGTCGAATGACGTCGACGGCATCGAAGGCTTCTGCCACCTCAGTTCTCCTTGCTTTCAAACGGCGCGGTCCGCTCGACCGCGTTCAGATCGCCCGGCCCGAAGGCGAAGGGAAGGGCCTCGGCCATGGGCATGAGGCCGCCGGGCAGGTCGAGGACCATGGCGGGGTCGGCGTGCTCGGCCAGCAGCTGCCTGCATCTGCCGCACGGCACGATTGTCTCGGCGTCGGCGTTGACGCACACGAAGGCGAGCAGCTTCCCGCCTCCGCCGCGCACCAACTCGGAAATCAGCCCGCATTCGGCGCACAGCGTCACCCCGTACCCGGCGTTCTCGACGTTGCAGCCCGAAACAGAGGCGTCCGTCGTCGACGAGCGCCGCCGCCCCCACCGGATAGCCGGAATACGGAGCGTAGGCCCGCGACATCGCTTCGAGGGCGAGCTCGCGCAGGCGCCGCCAGGGACCCTCGGGTCGCCCGGAATCCTCCGTCACATCGCCTCCTCGTTGAGTCTTAGGGACTTGCCCTGCTGGAATGTCTATCTTGCCTTCTTCCGGCGAGGACGGCTTTTCCGGCAGGGCTTGCAGCCTTCCTGAGTGCCGTCGCTTTCCCGGCGGGGCTTGCCGCCATTCTAGGCAGACCTTGCCGCTATTCTAGTGAGAGCCGTTGTTCTCCAACAGGGGTTGTTTCCTTCTAGTGAGGCTTGTTCTCGGCGGCCGGGGGCGGGACTTGCCGACGAATCCTGCGACGGCCAAGATCGTGATGACGTAGGGGATCATGTTGATGAGATTCGCCGGCGCGCTCGAATCGAGACGACAGAAGGATGGCGGTGGCCTGAGCGAAGCCGAACATGAGCGCCGCGCCCACGGCCCTCAGGGGGTTCCACTTGCCGAGGATCATGGCGGCGAGGGCAATGTACCCGTTGCCGGCCGAGATGTTGTCGTTGAACTCATGCCCGATGTCCGCGGCGATGGTGAAGTAGGCACCGCCCAGGCCCGCAATGGCCCCTGGCCAGCAGACTGTTTCTGAAACGCGTGGCGCGGACGTTGATGCCTACGGTCGCGGCCGCTTTCGGATGCTCGCCCACGCCCGCAGCCGCAAAACCCCACTTCGAACGGTACAGGTAGACGGTGAGCACGGCGATGACCGCGTACATGAAGTACGTCAGAGCGGTCTGGTTGAACAGGACGGGCCCCAGAACCGGAATGTCCGACAGTCCCGGGATCGCGATTCGATCGAGGTGGAAGATTGAGGAATTGAGGTTGATTTTGTTCGTTTTGAACGGCTCGGTTCCAAGGAAGAAGGTCGTCAGGCCGAGCACAAGGACGTTGAGGACGACGCCGACGATGATCTGATCGACGTTGTACTTGATGGCGAAGAAGGCCAAGAGCGCGCCGACGATCGCACCGGCTGCGGGGGCGGCGATCAGGCCGAGCCACACGCTCTGCCACCACGAGGCCACGACGATCCCGGCGAAGGCGCCGGCGAGGAGCTGCCCTTCGATCGCGATGTTGACGATTCCGACCCGTTCGGAGACGACGCCGGCGAGGGAGCCGAAAATGAGCGGCGTCGCCAAGGCAAGCCCCGACGCGAGGGTGAAGGCGAGGGTGATGTTGCTGGACGATCCTCCTCCGTACCAGGCGAGAAGCCCTAGGACGGCGCTCACTCCGACGGCGACGGCGGGTAGGACGCCCGCTTTCTTCCTCGCAGCGGCCCGCGCGAAGGCGTAGACGGTCGCGACGAGGCTGACGAGGCCAAGCACGAGGCAGGCGGTCCGCGACCGACGGCGACATCGGGAATCTCGATGCTCTCGCCTCCCCTCGTCAGGGAGAGTCGCGACGCCTTCGGCGCTCATCCACATGGCGCCGAGCAGGAGGGTGAAAATCAAATAGGCGATGGGCACGCGCCAGCCGATGCGACCGACGACGGCCGGAGAAGACCCCTGCGAGGCCCCGGACCCCTCAGACGATTCGAGCGATTTGTCGGTGACTTTGACGCTCATCTCAAGGCCTCCTTCTTGTCAGCTGTTTCCCTGCGCTCCGGCTTGCCCAGCAGCGTCCGGTGAGACTCCGGCCTGCCTGCGGCTTCTTCCTTTTCCCGAGCAAAGGCGAGGTACGCGCGCCATCTGTCGTTCTCGCCTGTGGGAAGGCGGAAAAGCCAGCGAACGAATGCGGGGGCGGCGATGAGCAAAACGATGACGGATTGGAGGATGAGGACCATGTCGATGGGCACATCGGCCTGGGCGTCCATCGTCCGTCCGCCGGCCCGGAAGGCCCCGAAGAGGATTCCGGCGAAGAAGGTGCCCACGGGCCTGTTCCGGCCGAGCAACGCCACGGTGATGGCGTCGAACCCGGTGCTTCCTGCGACGCCGTCAGTCAGGTACTTCAGATCCCCCGTCATGGTCACCCCGCCGGCCAGGCCGCACAGCGCGCCGGAAAGGGTCAACGTCACCGTCGTCACCTTGCCAATCGACATTCCCGCCGTCTTCGCGGCGTCGGATTAGCTCCGACTGCTCGCAGCTCGAACCCCCACGTCGAACGCTCGAGGTACCACCACACAAAGACCGTCGCGAGGAGAGCTATGACGACGCCGCCGTTGATCTGGAACGGCGGAGCCGTCTCGGGCAGCTGCGCCGTCGCGTCTATCGTGGGCGAGCGCGGATCGCCGGACCCCGGCCGCCGGAAGGACTGGTACGTCAAAAAGCTGGGCGAGCCCGAGCGTGGCGACGGAGTTGAGCATGATCGTCACGATCACCTCGTTGGCGCCGGTCGTCGCCTTGAGGAAACCCGCGATGAAACCGTAGATTCCGCCGCAGACGACCGCGGCCAGCAGGCAGGCGAGCAGGTGGACTCCCGCCGGCATGTGGCACTGGAATCCCACCCAGGCGGCGCCGATGGCCCCGGCGATGATCTGCCCGGTCCCTCCGATGTTGAACAGGCCGCCGCGAAAGCCGAGGGCTGGGCGAGCCCCGCGATGATGAGCGGGAGGGAGGAAAAGATCGACGATGTGAGCGGGGCGATCTGGCCCTGGAAGACTGCTGCCTTCAATTGAAGACGGACCCGCGGATCATCGCCGAATAGCCTTCGACGACGTCGGCGCCCGAAACGAGCATGAGGATCGCGCCGACGGCGAGCGAAACCACAATCGCCAAAACGTAGACGGCGGCGCTCGAACTCAAGGCCCTGTAGTAGCAAACTGAGGCAACGGCACATCGCCAGACGCGGGCGGCTCGGCTCTCGCCGCTCTTCGCCCTGAAAAGTTTCGCCTCGGCTCGGAACGCCCTCGCCCCCTCCCCAGGAGCGCTCCGTTTTTCCTCAGGCCCCGCGCCGCTCAGCACAGCTTCGTTCGGCCCCGCTGGCCCAGCCCCGCATCGTTTTGAGCTGTTCCGTTCCGGGCCGCTTCGTTGCCTTGCGTCTCAGCCATGATGCGTTCTCCTCCTCGCAGCCTCGCCCTTCGGCCCGAACCGTTTCGGCGTCGCCTCGGCGCGAAGCTGTCTTGCCGCGCCCGGCACGCCTTCTTCCTCGACGCGGTCCGTCAGGTCGGCTCAGCTTGTTCGGCGGCCTCTTCGGGCGTGCCTCCCGCCATCATGACTCCGAGGACGGAACGCGGGGTGTCTGCGGGGACGATCCCGACGATCTGCCCGCGGTACATGACCGCGATGCGATCGGAAAGCCCGACGATCTCGTCAAGCTCGGACGACACGAGCAGAACGGGCGTTCCCTTGTCCCGTTCTGCGACGATGCGTTTGTGGATGAATTCGATGGACCCGACGTCGACGCCGCGCGTGGGCTGGTTGGCGATGAAAAGCGACAGATTTCCTGAAAGCTCGCGCGCAACCACGGCCTTTTGCTGGTTCCCTCCGGAAAGGTTGGAGATCGGGCCATTGACGTCGCTCAGCCTGATGTCGAATTCGACGACGCGCTTCTCGGCGTTTTTCGCCACCCGGAGACGCTCATGGCCGGCCCCCGCGCGAAGGGCGGGCGCCTGTCTGGTTGAGAACGAGGTTCTCGGCCACGGAGAACGAGGCGATCATGCCGTCGGTCGAGCGGTCTTCCGGCACGAATCCTATGCCCGCGTCGATGTGCCTGCGCACGCTGGCGTTGGAAATGGGCTTCCCGTTGAGCGAGATCGAGCCCGAATCTGGGCGTCTGAGCCCCAGGAGCGTCTCGGCGAGCTCGGTTTGGCCGTTGCCTTGCACGCCCGCGACGCCGAGGATCTCTCCCTCGCGGATGTCGAAGCTGACGCGGTCGAGCAGGGTTCCCCGGTTTCTCCGCCCGGGCCCACGGCGAGACGTCCTCGACGCGAGCGCCGCCTTGCCCGGCGTCGCCGGCTTTTTCTCGACGTGCAGAAGCACGGGGCGCCCGACCATCATGGAGGCGAGCTCCTCCTGGGAGGCCTCGGGCGAGGCTTGCCCGACCACGGCCCCTCTGCGGATCACGGTGATCCTGTCCGCGACCGCCTTGACCTCTCGAGCTTTGTGGGTGATGAAGATGATGGAGGCCCCGGAGTCCGCGAGCCCTCTCATGATTTTCATGAGCCCGTCCGTCTCCTGCGGGGTGAGGACGGCCGTCGGCCTCGTCGAGGACGAGCAGCTCCGCGCCTCGGGCCAATGCCTTGACGATCTCCACTCGCTGCTGGACGCCGACGGGCAGGGTCCTCAATCTTGGCGTCGGGATCGAGGTCGAAACCGAATTGAGCGGACCATTCCTTCCACGGGCCGCGGGCCTTCTTGCGGCGAAGGAGCCGCGTGACCGGGTGATCGGCTCGAATCCAAGGGCGACGGACTCGGCGACGGTGAACACGGGGATGAGCATGAAATGCTGGTGGACCATTCCGATGCCCGCGGCGACGGCGTCGGCGGCGTTGGAGAAGGCCGCCGGTTCGCCGTCGATCAGGAATCTCGCCCTCGGGCCGATACAGCCCGTACAGGACGTTCATGAGGGTTGATTTGCCCGCGCCATTCTCGCGCGAGAAGGGCGTGTATCTCCGGCCGGACAGTGAGGTCTATACGGTCGTTGGCCACGAACGAGCCGAATCTCTTGGTGATCCCACGCAGTTCCAGATGCCAGAATGCCCAGCCTTTCAGGCTTGGAGGCCCGGACCTTCGCGAGCGGGCCCTCCTCGCTCATTTGACTTCGTAAGCAGCCGAAGACTTCACAACCGTCTTGCCGGAGACGATCTCTTCCTTGATCTTCTTCAATTCGTCTTCCAAGCCTTTCGGCTGGGACTTCTGGAGATCGTGGAAGGGGGCGAGCGAGACGCCGCCGTTCTTCAGCGTGCCGACGTAAGGGCGCCTTGTCGAACTTCTTCTCGACGCCGGACTTGATCGTATCGACGACGGCGGGGTTGATGCCCTTGCACGGAGGTCAAAACGATGTCCTTGTACTCGGAAGCCGATTCGTACCAATCGGAATCGACGCCGACGATGAGCGTCTTGCCGTTGGACGGCGGCGGCGGCCGCCCCAGGCCGACTGGGCCGGCGACGGGCATGATGACGTCCGCGCCCTGTTGGATGAGCTGGTTGTGCGGCGGTCCCCTTCGACTGATCGTCGAAGGTGTTCGTGAACTGGCCTCCTGGGTCTCCTTGTTTCCATCCGAGGACCTTCACGTCCTTCTTGTGGTCCTTGTTGTAGCAAGCCACGCCGTCGGCGAATCCGTCCATGAAGATCGTGACGGTCGGGAGCTTGATTCCGCCGAAGGTTCCGACCTTGCCGGACTTGGAGTTGGCTGCGGCCGCGCTATCCGGCGAGGTAGGGCCGCCTCGTGCGTGTTGAAGACGAGGGCGCGGGGCGTTCTCGGGCTGGTTCTGGAAGGTCGCGTCGACGATGGCGAACTGTTTGTCCGGGTTGGACTTCGCGGCGTTTTCGACCGCTCGGACAGCTTGAACCCGACGCCGATCGTCAGATTGCATTTGGCTTCGACCATCGACTTCACGTTGGGGGCGAAATCGTTGTCGGATTTCGACTCTGCGGTGTTGGGCCGCACGCCGAGGTCGTGAACGGCCTTGTCCAGACCTTTCCTGGCCGACTGGTTGAACGACTTGTCGTCCCACCCCCGGCGTCGGAGACGATGCAGGCTCGATAGTCGATCTGCTTTGCCGCGGGGCCTTCGTCGCGTTTTCCTTCGACGAGGCGCTCTCTCCCGCCTTGCCGCCGCCGCAGGCCTGAGGCGCCAATGCCGCAACGCCGAGAGCGCGCAACTTTGCTGTTCTTCACGCTTGTTTCTCCTGGTTGGTGCATCCGCGTCGGGAAAAAGACGCGGAGAATGTGACCTCAAGTCTACGTTCTTTTTCGGTTAACTACCGAATGGTTCACGCCAATCTTCCTAGTCCCGACCGGCCGAGCGCCTCCACCGCCAGTTTGACGTCCTGCGAACTCGCGCGCGTTGTGACGAAGAGCACATCGTCCATGTCGACGACGGCGGCCTCCGGGGATTCCCACAACGACCACGGGCTTGTGCGCGGTGTAGACGAGGGCGTCGGGGGCGCGAGGACGGTCTGCTCCGACCCTCGCGGGGCCACCTGTTCGTTCGACTTGACGACGTCGGCGAGCGAGCATAGTCGCCGACGTCGGACCACCCCATTTCGACGGGGACGACGGCCACGCCTCCCTCTTCGGCGAGCGGCTCGGCCACGGCGGTGTCGATGACCGCGCTTTCCAAGGGCTCCCAGTATTCGGCGACGCCGTCCTCGCGCCCGGCCTCCCACGTTGCGGCCAGGGCGCGCAGCGGTTCGGCCAGCTCCGGATGGAAGCGGGCGAGCGCGTCCATGAGCACGCTCGCCTTGGCGACGAACATTCCCGCATTCCACAGGTATCTTCCCGTGGCGAGGTATTCGGCGGCCGTGGCTTCGTCGGGCTTTTCGACGAAGCGGGCCACGGAGCACGCCGGGCCGAAGCTCTCTCCCGCTTCAATGTAGCCGTAGGCGGTCGATGGGCGGTCGGGGGAAATCCCTATTGTGACGACGTAGCCTTGCTCGGCGGCTTCCGCGGCGCGCAAAACCGCCCGTCTGAAGGCTTCTTCGTCTGCAATGAGATGGTCGGCGGCGAAGGAGCCGACGACGGCTTCGGGTCGCGAGGCCTCCACGATGGCCGCGGCCAGGCCGATCGCGCCCATCGTTCCCCGCGCCGACGGCTCGACGACGAGCGACGCGCCGGGCACAAGCGCGGCGACGGCGTCGGCGTGGGCGGCGCCCGTGACGATCGTGACGTCGTCGGTTATCGGCGCGAGCCGGTCCACGGTGCCTGGAGCATGCTTTTCCCGGATCCTGTGAGGTCGGCCAGGAATTTCGGCGCGCTGCGGCGGAGAGAGGCCACAGGCGCGTGCCGGCTCCGCCCGCTGGGGACGATGGCGTGGAAGGTCATGGTTTCTCCGTTCCGCCGAGCTCGTCGGCTGGGCTTTGGTCGGGTTTTCGGCAGGCCGGGCGCCGCCCGGATCCGGCGTCGGCGGAGGCGACGCCGTCGGCGTCCGCTGGAATGACGCTCCCCGAAAGCGGGTTGTGCAGCCAGTCAGGGTGTGTGGGGAGCGGAGAGGGTGACGTAGTTCGGCGTCTGCGTCGCGTGGAGCTCGTCGCGCGTGGCCGGAACGTAGGGCGTCGGCGGGTTGGCCGCGATCGCGGCGCACACGAGGAGGATGCGGCTTGCGAGGTTCAATCCGAGAAGAAGCGCGGCGACCGCCGTGAAAGACGCCAGGAGGCGCGTTGTCGGAGACGGAGCCGATCAGGCTCTTTTCGCGAAACCTGAGGATCGTGGTTCCCGCGGCGGCCGACGTCGCGCCGAGAAGCTGGTCGCGCCTCGGCATCCTGACCCCGGCCACCACGCGGAAGATGAAGGCCACGACCCCGACGTCGATGGCGAAGGAAACGGGCGCCTCCGAGGCCGCCGAAGACCGTGAGGGACGGAGGGCTCCGACTCCCAGCGCGAGGACGACGAAGCCTCCCAGCGAGCGCAGCCGCCTGGCTGCAAGGCCGATGCGGAGGCTGACGATGCCGAACATCGCCTGAACGGACTTGCCGACGTTGGCGACGACGGACGTCGCGTGTGAAGAGAACAGAGACGAGGCCGGCGAGGACGGAGGCGGGCGTCACGGCGGATTTCAGGACGAAGCGAGTCGGGGTCGATGACGCCTCCGCCGTCGCCCGTTTTGAGGATTCCCGGAGAAAATGCGGTTTGAATCCTCGCAGAACGTCCGCCCGCAGCCGGCTGTCCGAGCCGCATGAGCGCCATGAACGCCGTCCACGCGATCGTCATGGCGGCGGTGGCGAGAGCGAAGAGGGCTCGAGTAGGCGATGCCGCCGGCGAGCACTCCGCCGCGGGCCGTGCCGTACCGCACGAATCCCCGTGTCACTCGCAGCTCTTTGACGCGCCCGAGCCAGGCCCTCCAGTTTCGCACCGGCTCAAGTCTCACAGCGCGTAATCCACGATCAGGGGCGCGTGGTCGGAGAACCTCGCGTCGTAGGAGGGCGCCCTGTCGATCCGGTACGCGTCGGCCTTTTCCGCGAGACGACGGCTGGCCAGATGGTAGTCGATGCGCCACCCCGTGTTGTTGTCGAAAGGCTTTCCCTCTTTGCGACCACCAAGTGTAGGGCCCTGGCTGTCCGGGTCGAGGCGCCTTTGGACGTCGGCGAGGCCCATCTGACCGATCCACCGGTCGAGGTAGGCGATCTCCTCGTCCAGCACGCCCGAGGTCCGATTGTGGTTGGATTTCCAGTTCGTGATGTCAAGGGGCGTGTGCACGATGTTGAAATCGCCCGCGACGAGGAAACGCTCCCGCTCTTCGCTCAGTTCCGCCAGTCGTTTTTTCGACCAGGTCGAGATGGGCGTATTTGGCGTCCATCTTCTCCTGCTCGGGAGTCGCCGGAATGGAGGTAGGCGGAGACGACGCGCAGTCCGAGCTCCGGCAGGTCGACTTCGAGCCATCTTCCGGTGTCGACAGGCGGCTGGTCTGCTGACCCCGCGCACGACGGCGCCCGTTTCGATCCCGTCGCGCACCGCGACCGCGACGCCTGCGCGCCCCTTGATCTCGCAGGGCCAGGGAATCGCTTTGTATCCCTCCCCGACGAGCGGCGCCACGAGCTCTTCGGGCGCCCTCACTTCCTGGAGGAGCAGCACGTCGGCCTTCGCGGACGCGATCCACTCCCCATGCCTTTGCGGGCCGCAGCGCGCGATTCCGTTGACGTTGCACGTTGCTATGCGCATGTCTTCCTTTCGGCGATGTCCACGACGTTGGCCAGAAGCATCGCCCGGGTCATGGGCCCGACCCCGCCGGGGTTGGGCGAGAGCCAGGCGGCGACCTCGGCCACGTCCGGGTGGACGTCGCCGACGACGCGGGCCTTCCACGTTTCGGGGTCGACGATCCGCGAGACTCCGACGTCCACGACCGCGGCGCCGGGCTTGATCCACTCGGGCGTGACGAGGCGGGCACGCCCGCCGCCGCGACGACGACGTCGGCGCGGCGGACGATTTCTTCCACATTTGCGGTGCCGGTGTGCGGTTGACGACGGTTGCGTCGACGCCCCGCCGGGTCAGCAGCAAGCCGATCGAGCGGCCGACGGTGACCCCGCGGCCGACGACCGCGACGTTCTTCCCCCGCAACGACACCCCGTGGCGGCTCAGCAGCTCGAGGATTCCCGCGGGCGTGCAGGGAGGGGCGAACGAATTTCGCCGCCGACCGACAAGACCAGCCTTCCCAGGTTCGTCGGGTGGAGGCCGTCTGCGTCCTTGTTCGGATCGATGCGTTCGAGGACGGCGTTCTGATCGACTCCCCGCGGAAGCGCGGCTGGACGATGTGGGCGGTGCACGCCGGGTCGGCGTTGAGCCGCTCGACGGCGTGCGACGATCTCCTCTTGCGAAGCCGACGCGGGCAGATCCTCGCGGATCGACTCGATGCCGACCTCCGCGCAGTCGCGATGCTTGCCCGCCACGTAGGACAGCGATCCGGGGTCCTCGCCCACGAGCACCGTGCCGAGCCCGGGCGCCTTCCCCTCGGCCCGCAGCGCCTTGACGCGCTCGGCGAGCTCGGCCTTGATCGCGGCCGCGGTCGCTTTGCCGTCCAGCTTGCGCGCGGCCGGCGACCCGCCCTGCCCCGCCTCGGGACGCCGCCGTCATTTGCGCACCTGCTCGAGGCCCCTCGTACAGCGGGAATTCGTCGGTGAGCCTCTTGACGCGCCCGCGCAGCGACTCGACGTCGGCGCCCTCCCGGCAATGAGCGCCGCGGCGAGGATGTCGGCGACCTCCTCGAACTGGGCGGCCCCAGAAGCCCCTGGTGGCGAGCGCCGGCGTGCCGATGCGCAGCCCCGATGTGACGGCGGCCGGGCGGGGTCCCACGGCACGGCGTTCCGATTGACGGTGATGCCGACGTCGTCGAGGAGGTCCCTCGGCCTGCTGGCCGTCCATGTCCGAATTCCGCAGGTCGACGAGAACCAGGTGGACGTCGGTTCCGCCGGTGACGAGGCCGACTCCCGCCGCGGCGACGTCCGGCGCGTTCAGCCTCTCCGCGAGGATCTTCGCCCCCTCGACGGTGCGGGCCTGCCTGTCTTTGAACGCCTCGGTTGCTGGCGATGCGCAAGGCGACGGCCTTGGCTGCGACGACGTGCATGAGCGGGCCGCCCTGCTGCCCGGGAAAGACGGCGGAGTTGAGCTTTTTGGCGTAGGCCGAAGAGTCGCGGGAGAGAATCATTCCCGAGCGGGGGCCTCCGAGGGTCTTGTGGATTGTCGTCGTCACGACGTCGGAATGCTCGACGGGGTTCGGGTGCAGCCCGGCCGCGACCAACCCGGCGAAATGGGCCAGTCGGTCCACAGGAAGGCGCCGACCTCGTCGGCTATCTGCCGGAAGGCCTCGAAGTCGAGCTGGCGCGGGTAGGCGGACCATCCGGCGATGATCATCTTCGGCCGGGCGGCGAGCGCCTGCTCGCGGACCATGTCCATGTCGATGCGATGCGTCTCGGGATTGAGCCCGTAGGCGGCGATGTCGTAGTTCTTGCCGGAGAAGTTGATCCTCATCCCGTGGGTGAGGTGCCCGCCGTGGGCGAGCTGGAGCCCCATGACCGTGTCGCCGTGAGAGAGAAGGGCGTGGTAGACCGCCGCGTTGGCCTGCGCGCCGGAATGCGGCTGGACGTTGGCGTATTCCGGCGTTGAACAGGCTCTTCGCCCGTTCAATCGCGAGCGTTTCGACCTTGTCGACCTCTTCGCACCCGCCGTAGTACCTCCTGCCGGGATACCCTTCGGCGTACTTGTTGGTCAGCACCGAGCCCTGAGCCTCGAGCACGGCTCGCGGCACGAAGTTCTCGGACGCGATCATCTCGAGCGTCCCGCGCTGCCTGGCCAACTCCGCCTCGAGCACGGCGGCGACCTCCGGGATCGACAGCGGCGGCCGACTGGTCGAAATCCCTCACTTTTCCTCCTTCTTTCGGCATCTCTTCAAGGCTACCGGATGCCTCCGGCACAATCAGCGCAAAGACGTGGGCACCAGCCGGCCCTCAGGCGTCGATTGGCTAAAACCCCGACATCAGTCGCGCGAAAACAGCCGCGTAAGAATAGTAGAGAAGAACGCGTTCCTAATTCTCCGCCCCAAATCGAATGCCAACGCCGCCGTCATGACCAGCGCCTGCCATTCCGATGAGACGCCAGGGGAAAACTCAAAAGCAACGCGGACGCCTGCGCGTGCGGAAAGTCCCCCGGCGGCGATTTTGTGCCTCGATCTCGGGGAGACGACCTCGAACCGGCGCAGGCCTTCATGCGAAACTCCATCGGCTTGCCTTCGGTCGGGACGATGACGATTTTCGTGATGAACGTCGTTCTTACTCTCACCTCCGCCAAGGGCGAGCCGTCTGGGCCGACAACCGCGTAAAGTGCGCGGACCTCTTGAGGCTTCAACGTTTTTCGGGTGATTCGTGCCCGAAGGCCGATGCGCGGACCTCCAATGTCGAAGTCGCGAAAGGCTCTGAAGAAGCGCGAGCTTTTCCTTTCCGCCTCAACTATTGCGCCCAGTTCGTCTCCATTTTCGTCCTCAATGACGAAATCGTTGGAGGAGAAGGACTTTTTCCTTCGCATGACGACCACTTCGCCCCGCGCATCCGGCATGCCTTCCGCCCCGGGACGGGCGTTCTCTCCGCGAGGGGCCTTTCGTCCGCCCGGATTTCTTCGTCTGCGCGACGTTCGATGTTGCGCTCTTCGTTGTTCATATGCGTTCTCCGCCATCCATTAGTTGTTCTGTCATTTCCTGGACTTTGCCCAGGTTTTCATCATACCCCCGGGAGGCGCGGCCCTTTGGGAAAGCATTCCCCGCCACAAGGAGAACACGTCGATCAATTTCCAAGAGCAATTCAATCAACTCTCAAAAAGCGCTTCGCCCGCCCTATCTTCCCCGTGTCATATCAAAGCCCTTTCGCCACAGATTTTTCTCGAGAACTTGCCTCAAACTTTCCTCGGGGATGCGAGGGCAGTCCGCGGACCTGCGCACAGGATTCGTCCAGACTAAGACTGTTTAATCGACTGCATTGCATTCTTTCGACTCGGCAATGGGAACACGATGAAATACATGTCGACACGGCCGGGCTCCCGGCTCGCCGCCCCTCTTCTGTGCGCTGCGCTCGCGGCCTCTCCCGCCCTCGCCGGATGCGCCGGGGACTCTTTCTCCCGGTAGGGGCGTCGAGCAGCGTTGCCTCAGGCACAGGAAAATCGGGCGGCGGCCAAAGAGACGCCGATCGCGCTGCGTCCGTCGCCCGCACCGGCCGGATACGCCAAAGCGGCGCAAAGCGATTCGACGGCGGCCCCGGCGACGTCGAGCGCGTCGGACTCGCCCGGACCCTCGGCGTCGGCCTCTTCGACGTCGGCCCCGTCCTCCTTCAAACCCTTCCAATTCACCGAAATACCGAGCTCCTATCGGCGCGAGAGCTTCAAACGCCGGGCGGCTGGAGACGATTGAATATCGCACGTCCGACCCCGAAAAGCCGGGGAGACGATCACGAAAAAGGCCGTCGTCTACCTTCCTTACGGGTACCGCGACAATTCGTCTCAGCGCTACAACATCCTGTACCTCATGCACGGTTCGCAGGGGAACGAGCGCACGTGGCTGGGAACGCAGTCCAATCCGACCACGGCCAAGAACATTCTCGACCACATGATCGCCGACAAGCGCATCTCGCCGACGATCGTCGCGATGCCGACCATACGTCGGGGAAGCGACCGATTCTCCTCGACCTTCCCGGCTTTCCCGACAGAGCTGACGAAGGACGTCATGCCCGCCGTAGAGGGCAAAATATCGGACGCACGCGACGAGCACGACCCCGAGGCCTTCGCCGCCTCCCGGGGCATCGCGCTTTTGGCGGATTCTCCCTGGGCGGAGGCGCCACTGGTCGGTCTTCCAGCAATCTGAGATATTTCGAGTACTTCCTTCCCATCAGCGGGATTTACAGGGGCAGCGTCTTTTCGCGGAACTACGATCCAGCCAGGGGTTGAGGACCCTGCGAACGTCGCTCAAAAATCCGGCGCCGGCAGGAGGGGCTACTTCATCTTCGCGGCGACGGGAACCGATGACAGCGTGGGGCCTTACATGACCAAAATGGTGGACAGGATGCTCGAGGAGGAAAGGCCTTCGACTACACGGACACGAGTTTCGCCAACGGGAATCTCACTCTCCTCGTCGTGAACGGGAAAGGCCACAACTACACGTCCGCCCACACGTACCTGTACAACGCCCTGCCGTATTTCTTCCGAGGGGCGTGAGACCGCCTTCTCTTGCCGAGTGTGAGACTGCTTGTCTCCGCTCGGCCCGGAACTTTCTCCCGCTCAACGTGGGACCTCTTTCCTCCGCTCAACGTGGGACTTCTTTCTTCCGCTCAACGCGGGACTTCTTTCTTCCGCTCAACGTAGACTTCTTTCCTACGCTCGGCCCGGAACTCCGTTTCTTCCACTGAAGGGCCCGAGACGGCGTTCTTTTGCCGCCGACGACGCCGCGCCCGGGTGAGTCTGCAACGCCGTGCCCGGGCAAGGCGGCGATAAGTGATTTAAACTTAACTCAGCGCTTTAAAATTAACCTGCTGCTTTAAAACTAATCTGCTGCTTAAAACTAATCTTCTGTTTTTAAAACCATCCAAATTAAAGCCATCCAGATCTTTTTAAACTTAACTCATTGGGGCGCAGCGCAGTTTCAAGGCTTTCACTAGGCCCGTTTATAGCTTTCAGCGGTCCGTTTATAGCTTTCACCAGGCCCGTCAGTCGACGGCGCGCTTTTCGATCCGCTCCGGATCGCTTTTCAATCCGGGATTATTCTTTCATTCCGCTCGGCCCCGGCTGCGCCGTCGTCGGCGGCCTCAGATTCGAGGACGACGATAGCCTGGGCCACCGGGCCGTCGTGGCTGAGCGAGACGTGGATGCGGGCCTGGCCCACCGAATTGGCGAAAGCCTCTGCCGCATCGGCGTGCAGCGCGAGCCCTGGCCGATGCCAGGGCGTCTGTGACCACCTCGATCTCGTGCCACGCGACCTCTCCGAGAACCGGCGGCCGGCCCTTGAGCGCGGCGCTCCAAGCCTTGATGAACGCCTCCTTTCGCGCCCCACCGCGCGGCCAAACGCTCGGCGACGTTGGCTCCAGCGGCCTCGCGGCGTTCCCGCGCCGTGAATGCCCCTCCCGAATGCCGTTCCGGGCAGTTCCAGCTGTTCGCGGAAGGCTGCGACGTCGACGACGTCCAACCCGACACCGAGAATCATCAGATCCTCTCCCCGTCATCGGCATGGGCTCTCCTTCATGGCATGAGCCGAAACAAACGGACGGGGCAGGCGAAGGCCGCCCTGGCGCGCCCGGACGACGGCGCGTCTCGCCTCCCGAAGCGCTGCAGAGGCGAGCGCATAGACACCCCTGTCGGCCGCGGCTGTCGAGAGGGCAAACCCGCAAACCCAGGCTGCTGCGACCGCCCGAACCGGGGGTCGGCAGCAGCCTGATCGTTGCTCAGCCGTCACTCCTCGCCGTCGGCCTTGACCCGCGGGTAGAAGCCGTCGGCGCCGAGGCGGGCGCCGGGATCGAGCAGCATCGCGGACTCGTCCTCGTGGACGTCGCCGGCGAAGCGCCTGTCCTTGACGCCCTCGAAGAGCTCGGCCTTGCCGAGCATGGCCTTCTCCAGGCGAACCGCGCCCGCGTGGGTGCGCGCGTCGGCGCGCCTGCGCCACTCGTCAGCGGCCTCGTCTCCGTGCGCGCGCGCCACGGCCGCCTCGAAGGCGTCCGGGGAAGCCAGCGCGATGAAGGCCGAGACGTGGCCAAGCCGAGCGAGGTGATGAGGCCCGCCTTGACGCCCTCGTGCTGGAACGGCGAACGCAGCCACACGAGATAGGGGTCTTCCTCGAAAACGGGGTCGAGGCAGTTGAGCGCCTTGTTGCCCGGGATCAGACCGCTGGCGAGAATCTGCGTCAGTCCGGCGAGCTGGAACAGCGCGGCGCCGCCCTTCGCGTGGCCCGTCAGCGACTTTTGCGACACGACGTAAAGCGGGTTGCCCTCGGTGCGCCCGATGGCCTTTGCCAGCCGCACGTGCAGCTCGGCCTCGTTGGGGTCGTTCGCGTTGGTCGAGGTGTCGTGCTTGGAGACCACCGAAACGTCGTCCGGGGTGAGCCCCAGGGCGGCCAGGCTTTTGACGAAGCGCGCATCCCTGCCTCCGCGGCCGACGGCCAGCGCGCCGAGCCCCGGCGCGGGGATCGACGTGTGGGCGCCGTCGGCGAAGGATTGCGCGTGGGCCACGACGGCCAGAACGGGCAGGCCCGTCTCCAACGCGAAGTCGCCGCGTGCGAGCAGCACGGTTCCGCCGCCCTGCGCCTCGACGAAGCCTCCCCTGCGCAGATCGCCCGCGCGAGAGTAGAAGCGCTCGTCGATGCCCTGGCGGGCCATGGCCGCCGAGTCCGCCGTCGCCGTCATGTCGCCGAACCCGGTGATCGACTCCAGTCCGATGTCGTCGATTCCGCCCGGCCACCACGAGGTCGCCTTGCCGCAGACGATCTTGTCGACTCCCTCTTCGACGGAGACGGCCGCGGTGGCGCACGCGCCGACCGGGTGGATCATCGACCCGTAGCCGCCCACGTAGGGACTGCATCGTGTGCGCGGCGATGACGTTGCCGAGGGTCTCCTGCAGGAGGTCCTGCGGGCGCGAGCGGCCCGTGAACCTGTCGAGGTAGAACTGCCGCATCGAGGACATTCCGCCGAATCCCGTGCCCTGGGTGGAGGCCACCTCGTTCGGGTGGACGCTGCGCAACAGCTCGCCGGGGTGAACCCGGCCCCGACGAAGGCGTCGACCGTGGTCATGAGGTTCCAGATGGCCCATGCGGTCGGCGGACTCGATCATCGACGCGGGAATCCCCAGTGCGCGGGGTCGAAGCCGTCGGGGAACTGGCCGCCGACGGTGCGGCTGAGGGTCGCCCTTCGCGGAACGTAGGTCAGCGCCCCGGCCTTGCGGGTCACGGTCCATTCGTCGTCGACCAGCGCGGCAGAGGTATTCTCGGGGTCCGCCTCGACAAGGGCGTTTGCGGCGGCCTCGTCGGCGACGGCGAAGGTCACGTCGGAATCAGACGCACCTCCTCGATGTCGATGGACCCGAGGGTTTGCGAGCGGGCCGTCGTCGACGAAGGAGCGAATGCCGCAGCGGGCCACGACTTCGTCTCGATAGCGCTCGTAGATCTCCTCTCGGGGACAATGGCCCGAAGCGTCGTACCAGCCCGACTTGGGTGTGTCGTGCCATTCGAGCAGGCCCATCATCCAGGCCAGCCTCGAGGACGCCCGCCGCGGTCATCTCGACCTCGCCAGTGCCCTGGATTCCCAGTTCGGCGGCGAGGCGGGTGCGCGAGAGCCCTCACGGCCCGGCTTCGCCGACGCCGACGACGACGACGAGGTCCTCCGGCCTGGCGGAGCCGCTAGCGAAGGCCTCGCGCCCCGAGTGCGCCCGCCCGCGACTCGCGGGCGTGGCGAGCGCTCCGATCGTGGCCGGGCCCTCGGCCTCCTCGGGCGCGCTCGGGAGTTTGAGGCCTTGGCGAGCTCGCGCAGATTGACCTTGTCCATCCCGCCGGTCAGGTCGACGACCATCGGGGCGCGGGCAGCTGACTCAAGGGACTCCTCGGTGCACAGATCGAGCAGCCTCGGCGATCTCTTCCGTGTTCCACACGCGGACCCCCGCGGCTTCGACTGCGGCGACGAGCGGGTCGTTGTGGCCCATGAGGTTCGTGCCCTTGACCCAGCCGATGAGGGCGTGGGCGATCGACGTCCTGGCGCCCCACGGCTCGTTGGCCCACTTGTTGGCGACGGCGTCGAGCGCCGCCTTGACCTCGCCGTATGCGCCGTCGCCGCCGAAGGTTCCCCGGTTGGGAGATCCGGGCAGGGACCACGTGAAGGCGGTGGCCGACGTGCGTGTCGGCGCCGATGCGGGAAAGGCCGCCGATCAGCCGCTCGACTCCCCACAGGAGCACGCGGGCCTGGTTTTCGGCCGCAGCCCCGGCGTCGTCGAGCGTGCCGCGGACGGGAGGCGCGGCGAACGGGAAGAGGACGTCCGGAACGAACGCCGGCTTTGAGCAGCTTGGTCGCGGCGCCGAGCGTCACCCGCTGCTCGGCGCCGATCCATTCGACGAGGGGCGTCGATGTCGCGCAGCGAGCCGAGGTTGGCGGGGACGATCCACAGTTCGGCGTCGCCGCTGGGCGTTGCGCCGATAGAGTTCAGCGGCCCAGTTGAGGCGCCCGGGAGTCCAAGCGCGAGGTCGTGACGACGACGGTCGCACCGCCCGCCAGGAGCCTGCCTGCGACGGACGCCGCGATCGACCTGGGCGAGGCGCCGGTGACGACGGCGACCTTGCCGCTGAACTGGCCCGGGTTGGAGCTTTCTGCGGCCGCGGCGATCGCGAGGAGGCGCTCGGCGCGCTCGGGGCGGCGCTCGGCGTGCCATCGGGCCTGCTTCGCCACTTCCTCGCCGGTCGACTCGAAGTTGCCGTCGACCTCCTGCCCCGCGGCGATCCGCGCGACGTCCTCGCGGGCGCTCGCCCAGCGGTCGCATAGGCGGACGGCGCGGTCGGGGGTGAACGCGGGGGCGACGAACTCTCCCAGCCGTCCCCGAGCTCGGCGGACACCGCGAGCTCGCAGCGCGAGGTCGTCGGCATTGTCGCCGCCCGCCTGCTGTGCGGGCGCCTCCTTTGCCCAGACGGGCGAGGAGCTCGCGGGCGGTCGCCGCCAGGGGCGTCGGTCATCTGCCCCGTGATCTCTTCGAGGGCGGCCGAATCGACCATCGTCCCCGATCCGCCGCCGGAGCTGGCCTTTTGACACCGCGATTCCGCGGGCGGCGGCCACCCTGGGCGACGGCCTCGTCGATCGTCGCGTCGAATTTCTTCGACGGCGCGATCGTTGCGAGTTCGCCTCCCCGCAGCGACTTTCCTTCGCGGGAGCCGAGCACGATGGCCGTGGCGACGTGCGTCGCCCACCCTCGCCCAGGCCCCACGCCGAGGCGAGGTATTCGGGGACGCGCTGGGGAGCTTGCGCCGGCGGCGCCGGCGATCTGGCGAGTCGGCCGGAGATGGCCTCGCTCAACACCGCCCCGAACGGCTTGTATCCGTGGGCGCCCGGCCAAAACCCCGGCTCGGAGCTTGGACATGGGCGCCTCGGCGGCCCCGTCCATCGACGACAGGCCGAACTCCGCCGTCAGGTCCATGAGCACCTGGTTGCGCTTTGGAGGAGACGCCGTTCGTCAGCGTCTCGACGGTGTCGGCGATCGACGATCTGCTCGGGCCGCAGCTTCGTGTGGACGGCGAGCAGCGCGTCCAACGCGTCGGCCGCGGTGAAGGGAAGGTCCTCGACGGGCCCCGCCGCGGCAGCAGGCGCGGCCGGCGCTTGCGCAGGCGCTTCCTGCACGGAAGCCGCCCTGCGACTGGGAATCGGCGGGCGCGGCTGCCTTCCCGGCGTCGGCGGACGATTCTGAGCCCGCCTGCGGCTCGCCGGGCTCTTCGACGGGGGCTGCGGCCACGTCCTCGCGCCCTGACGCGCCGCGAGATCGCGCGCGACGTTCGACGACGGTGACGTCCGCGCCCGCCTGGGCGACGGTCCGCGCGCCGATGTTGGCGAGGGTCGGCGCGGTGGCGAGGCCGACCTCGACCCATTCGCGCACGCCCTCCTCCAGGAGCACGTTCTGCGTGCGTATCCACTGCACGGGCGAGGCGAACTGCCATGCGAGAAGCTCGATGATCAGCGTGCGGACGACGCGGTAGCGGTCGCGCTCGAGCAGGCCGTCGAAGTCCTCGACCAGCTCGGCCACCATCGTCGACGGGGCGACGTCGAGGATGAGCCTCGCGAAGTCCTCCGTCAGCTCGAAGGGCCGGGCCACGAGGTTGGGTATGTAGCGGCCCACGAGGGCGTCGGCCTCGATCTTCTCGGGCAGCAGGTCTTCCAGAAGCTCGCGGAAGTCGTCCACGCCGTTGCGCAGGACGCGCGAGTGGAAGGGCACGTCGATGCCGGGAACGAGGATGAACGAGCGCTTGCCGCCCGCGGCCTCGGCCCGGGCGTTCGCGTCGCGCTCCAGGGCCTCAAGGCCCGCGACGGTTCCGGCCACGGCGTACTGCTGGCCCTCGATGTTGAGGTTGACGACCTCTAGGAACTCGCCTGTCTCCTCGGAGATCGACTCGACGTAGCCGACGACGTCGCTCACCCCGAACTGGCTGGGGCGAAGCGCCCCCATGCGGTAGTTTCGAGCGGCCCCGCGCGTCGCGCGGAACGAGGTTGTGCATCGTCGAGCCGCGCTGGAAGACGATCTCAGGGGAGGGCCTCCAGCGGGAAGACCCGCCCGTACGACGAGAGCGCCGTGTACTCGCCCAGCGAATGCCCGGCGAACATCGCCCCCTTCCACGAGCGCGCCTTCGGCCGCGAGCCTTTCGGTCTGGGCTGCGGCGACGGTGGCCAGCGCCACCTGGGTGAACTGGGTGAGGTTGAGCAGGCCCTCTGGGTGGTGGTAGCGCACGCCGCCCGCGACGAGTTCGCGCGGATTGTCGCGCACCAGAGCGAGGATCGAAGCCGAGCTTTTCGCGAGTGTGCTTGTCGGCGCGCTCCCACACGGCCCGCGCCGCGCCGACTCGTTGCGCTCGTCCAGGGCCATCCCCTGGGACTGCACGCCCTGCCCGGGATACAGGTAGGCGGTGCTCGGGGCAGCCACGGCCGCCGTCGCAGTGGCCGCCAGAACCCCGTCGACGGTGCACGAAACCTCGAGGGCCAAGCCTCCGTCGCGGATGCGTCCGACGCGTTCGACGCGCACATCGACGACGTCGCCCCAGCGCGACCATTCCGAACATCCTGTACGTCCACCCCAGAATCCTCGTTCCCGCGATCTTCTGGGTCACGTACTCCGCGGCCGCGCACAGCCACATGCCGTGGACGATCGGCTCGTCGAGCCCGGCGAGCTTCGCCCCCCTGCGCGAGGTGTGAATGGGGTTGTAGTCGCCCGAGACGATGGCGAAGGCGGTCATGTCCGTCGGCGCGGAGACCTTGGCCGAGCCGAGGACGGAGCGGGGGTGTCATACGACGTCGCCGACCCCCGCCCGGGGCTCGGGATCCTCGAGCTGTTCCTCGCCGACGCGGCCGCGCAGGGCGAAACGGTCGGCGAAGAAGGCGACCTCTCGGCCGTCGCCGTCTACGACCCGGGTGTCGACGCCGATGACTCTGCCCGCGGCGGTGTCGGCGACGCCGGTCACGTGCGAGGTCGCAGTCAGCGTCCCCGTCAGCTCGTCGAGCGCCACTGCGATGCGCTCGAGGTGATCGAGGTGGACTGTCGATAGAAGTCCTTCTATGACGGGGTATCCGTCGCGGACAGTCGAGCCGATCGCGCCGTATATCGCCGGCCAGCACGAGCCGAACAGGGCGCTCGGCACGGCGCCCGCGCCGACCGCCTCGGGGGGCTCGCACACGAGCGCGTGGGCGGCGGCCGCGTCGCGGCCGAAGTCGAAGGAGAAGGCCTCTCCGTCGCCCGGGAGGGACTCGACCGGGTTCCGCCCGCCGTCGTCGAGCCTACGCCGGCTGTCGCCTCCAGCAGGCCGCGCATGGCTGCGGAGAGCCGGGCGTCGTCCACGAGCGGGTAGGCGCCGAAGGCCGCGCCCTCGGGCGCCACGAGCGGAATGCGGATGTCGCGGACGCGATGGGCCGACGAGCCGGCGCCGTCCCACACGGAGTCGAAGGGCACGAGGACCTCCCATCCGCCGGAAAGTGATCCTTCGGCCCTTTCAAGGCTCGCTCCCTCGATGAGGGCCGGGTTGGACACGAGGTTCCCCGCCACACGACGTGGCGGGCGGACCGGAAGTACTCGTCCTCGGTCGCGGCGAGTCTGCTGAAGGCGTTCTCGCCCTCGCCCAGGCGGGCCCCTGCGACCTGCTCGTAGTTTGGCGAGGATGTCGGCGACGGGCACGTTCGCCTCAGTGATGAGCCCGCACGGAAATCGGGCCCGGGATGATCCGCACCGCGTCCGCGCGTACCGCGGATCGTGGGACTGCCACAGGTTGTCCGACCCCCCACCTGCGGACGATCTCCGCGTCGATGACGGGGACGAAGGGCACGGGCTTGGGGTACTTGCGCGAGAGTTCGACGAAGAAGGCGGCGTCCGTCGGCGTCACGAGAACGGATTCGGCCGCCGGGTGCGCGGCCGCGAGAGCTTCCACGGCCCGCCCGGGGTCCTCGACGCCGTCGGCGAACAAAGTCTCGATCTCGCCGCGGTCGGCCTCGCTCAGGCGTGCCTCGGCGCGCTGAAGCAGCTCGACGAAAGCGCTTTTCCATGGACTCGTCCACCCAGGGCCAGGCAAGCTCGACGTAGCGCTCCAGCATCTGGCGGTAGGTCATCTCTTCGACGTCGCCGAAGTACGGCTGGCCGTCTTGTCGATCCGCCTCGATGATCTCCTCGCGGCGCGATTCGACCTCCTCGGCGGGATCTCGGCCAGAAGCTTGGATGCCTCGGCGCTCGCGTTGGCGACCTCGTAGAGGTCCGCGTGCAGCTGGGACAGCCCGGAGGTCACTCCCCGCGAACCTCGCCCCTGCGCACCCAGCCCTCGGAGATGCCGGGCGTCGCCACGAGCAGGTCCCTGACCTCGGGGCTCGTTGCGGCCTCGGCGGAGGCCATGAGCGAGTTCCGACGAACACGCCGTCGACGGGCATCGGCGGGCGCCCGTGGGCGACGGACCACGAGCCGTCGAGGTAGTCGGCGGCGCGCTCGGGGTCGCCGAGGCCGCCTCCCGCGCACACGACGACGCCGGCCTCGCGCAGCTGCGCGTACGTCGGAAGCAGCAGCTCGGGAAGCGACTCCCACGAGTGGTGGCCGCCGGCCTGCCCGTCCTCGACCATGGCGATGAGCGGCAGATCCACGCCCTTTTCGTTCAGCTCGCGGGCGATCTGCACGACCTGGCGGATCTGCGCCACCGTGCCGGGCTTGAAGGCCACGTACGGGAATCCCTCGGATCGCAGGCGCTCGACGAGCTCGACCGCCTCGTCGAGCTCAGGGACGCCGGCGGAGACGACGACGCCGTCAGCGGCGCCCCGGCCGAGCGCTTCTTCGACACCGCGCGGCGGGATCCGAAATGCAGGCCCCACAGGTACGGGTCGAGGAACATGGCGTTGAACTGGGCCGCGCGGCCGGGTTCGAGGAGCTCGCCGAGCCGGTCGAGATGGTCGGAGAGGATCTCCTCGGTGACCTGCCCGCCGCCGGCCATCTCCGCCCAGTGTCCGGCGTTGGCCGCGGCGGCGACGATCTCCGGCTCGACGGTCGTCGGCGTCATGCCGCCCACGAGGATCGGCGAACGGCCCGTCAGCCGCGTGAAGGCGGTTTCAACGACCTTCCTCCCGTCGATGACCCGGGCGGCCGGGGCGAAGACGGACCAATCCCTGGGAGGCCGTCTCGCGAGGCGCTCCCTGGGCAAGCGCATCGCGCAACTCGGCCGTGCCCGCTTCGATGTAGTGCACGCCGGTCCCCGCGAAGTTCTCCGCGGCCAGGCGCGCCAGGCCGGTTCCCGGGCCAGGTCGACGACGGTCGCCCCCGAGGGCACCTTTTCGCGGAGCTCCGCGACCCAGTCGAGGCTTTCCGTGAGCACGGCGCGGGCCAGATCGGCGGCGTCGGGAAGCGAGACGCCGCAGGCGCGAACCCACTGGAGCACCTGCTCCACGGCCGGTTCGAGCACCGGATTGTGGAAGGGGGCGGCGACGTCGAGGTACTCCCCCTCGACATTGAGCGCGCTCAGGGCCGCTTCGAGGGCCTTGGGCGCGCCGGAGAGCACTTCGGACGTGGCGGAGTTCTTGATCGCCAGGCGACGTCGCCGGGAAGCTCGACGTCGGCCAGGTTCTCTCCTTTGACGGAGACCATGGGTGTGTGCTCGCCGCGGCGGCTCGCACCGGCGAGCAGCGTCTCGCGGGTGGCGGCCGCGCCGATGAGGCGCGCGAGCGCGAGAACCTGCGCGTGGTCGTCGCGCAGCATGGCCGCGCCGAGGACGCCCTGGGAGTGGCCGACGGCCGCGACGGGCTCCGGCGAGGGTCTCCCGCACGTCGAGTAGGCCCCGTATTGGGCAAGAAGGATTCCGGGAACTGTGGCCCCTGCGTTCTCGGGGGCCTCGGCGGCGCCCCCAGAAGATCCATGGGCCCCGTGACCGTCAGCAGCTCGGGGGCCACGGGGCGAGGATCTTTTCCGCGGCGTCGCGGATGGCGCCCAGCTTCGCCGCGATCGCGGGATCCGACGCAAAGCTCCGCCAGTTCCGTCCGCCAGGGCGTCGATTGCCCGGCGATTGAGCGATCCAAGCGGAAGGGGTGTAGAGTTCATTGATTGGCCTTTCGTCAGCTCACATCGGCATGTTGCCGTGGCGGCTCGTGCGGGATTGGGAACGGTTCTTCGTCCGCGCGATTCGCAGCGCGGAAACGATCGACGAACGAGTCGTCTCCGGGGTGATGATGGCGTCGAGGTTGCCCGCTTTCATCGACAGGTACGGATTGACGTTCTCGCGCGTGTACTTTTCCACGAGTTCGGCTTTGACGGCGGCGACGTCCTTGCCTTCCTCCACGGCCTTTTTCAGCTCGCGCCGCCCGGTGATGGCCACCGCGCCGTCGGCGCCGAGCACGGCGATCTCCGCCCCGGCCACGCGTAGTTGAAGTCTCCTCCCAGGGATTTCGAACCCATGACGATGTAAGCGCCCCCGTAGGCCTTTCTCAGCGTCACGGTCACGAGCGGGACCGTGGCCGTGGCGTAGGACCAGATGAGTTTGGCGCCGCGCCTGATGATTCCCGCGTGTTCCTGCTCGGCCCCGGGCGATAGCCGGGCACGTCCACAAAGGTGACGACGGGCACGTTGAAGGCGTCGCAGAATTGGACGAATCTTGCGGCCTTCTCGGAGGCGTCGACGTCGAGCGTGCCGGCCTCGTGCATCGGGTTGTTCGCGACGATTCCCGACGGACTCCCCGTCGAAGGCGGCGAAGCCCACCGTGATCGACTGGGCGAACATCTCCTGACCTGCACGAACTCGCCGTAATCGACGAGGGCGCGTATGACCTCGACCATGTCGTAGGGCTGCTTCGAAGACTCGGGGACGATCTGGGAGAGCCTCGCGGCGTCGGCGGCGTCCTCGAGGGCCCCTCTTCGTAGTCCCATCTGCGGGCCGCCCCCTCGCAGTTCGGCGGGAGGTAGGTCAAGAGCGTGCGCGTGTAGTCGAGGGCGTCGGCTTCGTCGTCGGCCAGGTAATGGGCCACTCCCGACTGAAAATTGTGCACTTCGGCGCCGCCCAAGTCGGCGAAGGAGACGTCCTCGCCGGTCGTCGCGCGGACCACGTCGGGCCCCGTGACGAACATGTGCGAATTGTCGCGGGTCATGACGATGAAGTCGGTGAGGGCGGGGCAGTACACGGCGCCGCCGGCGCACGGGCCGAGGATGACGGAGATCTGCGGGATCACGCCGGAGGCTTCGCAGGTCTTCTTGAAGATGCGGCCGTACTGGGAAAGGGCGAGCACTCCCTCTTGGATTCTGGCGCCGCCGGAGTCGAGCATCGCGACGATGGGAATGCGCAGCTCGAGGGCCTTGTCCATAAGGGCGGTGATCTTGTTGCCCTCGACTTCGCCGAGCGTGCCGCCTTGGATCGAGAAGTCCTGAGCGTAGACGGCGACCGACTCCCCTGCAACCGTGCCGATTCCCGTCACGACTCCCGCGCCGGTGAACCCCTTCGGCCATGTTCCCGCCGCGGAAGCGCCCGATTTCGGTGAAGCTCCCCTCGTCGAGGAGTTCGGCTATGCGTTCGCGGGCCGTCTTCTTGCCGACGGCGTGCTGGCGCGCCTCTGCCTTTTCCTGGGCCAAAATCGATGAGACCTTGCTGGTAGGCCGCGAAGTCTTCGCGATGGATCTCGTGCGGAGTGAGGGTCCATCGTCTGGGATGTGTCCGGAAGCGTCCGGAGTTTCGTCAACGACATCATTTCTCCTCGGTGGTCTCGTCCTCGTTGCGCGACTCGCACGAGGGGTTGATAAGCGGACACGTTCTGGCCTGCCTCGACGGCGATGTCAGTCACTTTCCCGTCGTAGGGCGCGTGGACGTAGCTCTCCATTTTTCATAGATTCGAGCACGACGAGCAGGTCGCCGCGGGAGACTTGCTGTCCGCTGTCACGCAGACGCGGACCACGATCGCCTGGATCTGGGGATTGACCATCCCCGTCGGATCGACGAGTTCGCCGGATTTCGCGTCGTTCCGTGCACGGGCGCCCGCGAAGGGGCTGGAATCCCCGGTTCCGCGAGGTGCCGACCGTCGTGGCGAACATCGTGCGCGGGACGGTCAGTTCCATTCGGCGTCCGTCGAGCTCCACCACGAAGGTCGCCCTCTCCTCGGCCGCGGTCGACGCGGGAGTGGCGCTCACCGACGCCGCGGGGGCCACGCCCAGAGGAGGCCTCCTCGGGATCCGCCAGTTTGGGCGGGACGACGTCTTCAAACCAGCGGGTCGACGGCGGCGCCGGGCTGAACTCGTCGAGGGCGATCACGGCCGAATACAGCGACGCCGGCGTCGCCACCCCTTGATTTCCAGTTCGGCCAGGGGCTCTGCGCGAGCGGGCGATCGCGGCCTCGCGCGTGGGGGCCGTGACGATGAGCTTTGCGAGCATCGGATCGAAATCCGACGTGACGACGTCGCCCTCGTTGATTCCCGACTCGATGCGCACGCCATGGCCCAGCGGCCAGCGCAGTCGCGAAAACGGTTCCCGTGGAGGGAATCATTCCCGAGGCGGGGTCTTCGCAGGTGATGCGGAACTCGAAGGAGTGGGCCCGCGGCGAGGGACCTCGGCGAGCCGCTTCCCCGCGGCGATGCGAATCTGCTGCTCGACCAGGTCGAGGCCCGTCACTTCTTCGGAGACGGTGTGCTCGACCTGCAATCGCGGGTTGACCTCGGAGAAAGTTTACACGGCCGTCGGCTTCGACGAGGAACTCGCAGGTGCCCAGCCCCTCGTATCCGACGGCGTCGAACAGCCGGTGCGACCAGTCTGCGAGGGTCTCTTCGACGCCCTCCGGCAGCGCGGGCGCAGGGCGCCTCCTCGATGAGCTTTTTGGTTTCTGCGCTGCACGGAGCAGTCGCGGGTGGAGACGACCGCGAAGTTTCCGGAAGGAGTCGCGGGCGCACTGGGTTTCGACGTGCCGCGCCGTGCGGATGAAGCGCTCGACGAAGAAGCCTTCGGCGTGGTGGCCGTGGGCGGTGAAGAAGACGTCGAGGTCGGCGTCGGATTCCATCACCGTAATGCCGCGGCCTCCCGCCCGCCGTCGGCCTTCTTCGTCACGATGGGGAAAGCCGTTTTCGGCGACGAAGGCATCGACGACGTCGCGGCCCGTGACGGGGTCCGACAGCCCTGCCACCGGGCTGACGTCCACGGATTCGGCGAGGCGGCGGGCGCTTGATCTTGTCCCCAGGGCGTCGAGGACCTCTGGCGACGGGCCGATCCACGCCATGCCGGCCTCAGCACCGCCCGCGCGAACTCTGGGACCTCGGAAAGGAAGCCGTAGCCCGGATGGACGGCGTCGGCCTCGGCCTTGCGCGCGATTTCCAGCAGCTTTTTCGGCGTTCATATACGTCTCCGCGTAGGCGGCTCCCGACCAGCGCATACGCTTCGTCGGCTTCCCGGACAAACTGGGCGTCGCGATCCGATCCGAGTACACGGCGATGGACTGATACCCATGTCGCGCGCCGTTCGGATGACTCGCAGCGCGATCTCCGAGCGATTCGCGATGAGGACGCGGTTAATCAACGTATTTCTCCTTCCGCGCGGGGCTGCATGCCCAGCAGAGACTTCGCCAGAGGTGACCACTTCGAGGCCGTTCCTCGTCAGGATTTCAAGGGATGCGTCGGGAGGACGCGAATGCCTTCGCCCACAAGCGGTTCAAGGCGCGGGCGGCCCACGACGACGCCCGGCCGGAGCGTTTCCGTGACGGCGTTGGCCTCGTCGACGAGGCCCGCAGCCTGCGGGTCGCCGGCGTCGGCCAATGCGTCGAGCCGAGCGTGCAGGCCTTCAGGTGACGTGGCGATGAGTTCGTCGCGTCCGGCTGTTTTCAGCCGGACGTCAAAAGAGAGGCGGCCGTGGGCGTGGGCAGCTCGTCGGCCTCGAGCGAGAGGTTCAAGCCCCACCCGAGGATGCGCGACCTTGCCGTCGCGCCTGCCGCGAGACTTCGCCCAGAAGCCCGCCCTAGTTTGCGCGGCCCCGCAGGAGTGAGGGCGACGACGTCGTTGGGCCAGCTGATCGCCGTCTCGGGCCCGCCTTCTTGCGCGCAATGCCGCCGAACCGATTCAAAGCGCGGCCATTGCGCCCGCGAGCGTCACCCACGCCAGACGGTCGGCTATCGATTCGTCGAACTCCAGAAGAACGGAAACGAGCAGGGACTTCCCCGCTCGTGTAAACCATGGGCGTCCGACCCTTCCTCGGGCCGCTGTCATGTTGTCGGCGATCATGACGGCGCCCGCAGGAACCGAGCCCTCGCGCCACAAATCGGCGAGGTCGTCCTGCGTCGAACCCGTGAGCTCTGTATGGAGAACGATGGGCGACTGCTTTCCCGTCAGCGGAAAACGAGCCTGGCCAACGACATGTGCCCGGGCCTGCCCCGCCTCGCCTAGACGCTCTCCCGCACTGTCCACGCTCTTCGGACAAGTAACACTCCAATCTTCCGCCCTCGCGGGCGCGATCCGCGAGGCAATCCCTCGGAGCCAACACTTACGAAGCAGTAATCTACCTTACAGTACTCGATAATCCCAATCGTTGAGTGTGGTGTATCAATCATAATCTACAAACATGCCTTCCATAATCGACAAACGCGCCGCTTCCACACCCGAAGCGCCCGGTTTTACGGAGCGGTATGCAGCGGATTCACTACGGATGACGTTGCCAAATGAAGGAATCGACGGGGCTGACGGCACAGGGAAACTTCTCCCACTGTGATCCTCGTCAGCCTACAACGGGCGAGGGGCTTTCAAATCTCAGGCGGGGCCGTTCGCGAGGCAGTGGATTTGAAGGGCTCCCGCGCGCGTTGTTCTTTGCCCGCGCTTTCGTTTCAACGCACCCGAACAAAGGAAGGCCTCCTCGAAGGAGGAGGCCGACAGGTAATCAAGGCCGCCGCAGGCGGGCTACTTGATAAGGCCCAGGGCGCGGACCGCGTCCAGTTCTTCCTGGGCCGCCTTGATGTTGTGCTCGATTCCGGCGCGCGTGCGGTCGGAGACCTCCAAGCCGTCGACGACGACCCATTCGCCGTTCTCGGCCGTCGCGGGCATGCCGAAGATAAGTCCTTCGGGCGCCGTAGTGCGTTCCGTCCTGGTAGACGCCAGGGGTGACCCAGTCGCCTTCGGGCACGCCGTTGACCCAGTTGTACACGTGGTCGATCGCAGCAGGGGCGGCCGAGGCGGCCGACGACGTCCCCGCGGGCCTCAATGATCGCCGCGCCGCGCTGGCTACGGTCGGAACGAAGAAGGACTCCAGCCACTCGGCGTCCACGAGTTCGGAGGCCGGCTTGCCCGCCACCGTGGCGTACGAGACGTCGGGGTATTGGTCGGCGGAATGGTTGCCCCACACCGTCATCTTCTTGATGTCCGCGACGGGCGCGCCCGTCTTGGCGGCCAGCTGCGAGATGGCGCGGTTGTGGTCGAGCCGCATCATCGCGGTGAAACGCGACTTGGGGACGTCGGGGGCCGAGTGCATGGCGATCACGGCGTTGGTGTTCGCCGGATTGCCGACGACGAGGACCTTGACGTCGTCGGCCGCGCGGTCGTTGATGGCCTTGCCCTGCGGCCCGAAGATCCCGCCGTTGGCCTCCAGGAGATCGGCTCGCTCCATTCCCTTGGTGCGCGGGCGCGCGCCCACGAGCAGGGCGACGTTCGCCCCGTCGAACGCGTCGCCGACGCTGTCGTAGACGATTGACGGACTCAAGAAGCGGGAAAGCCGAATCGTTGAGCTCCATGGCCCGTGCCCTCCGCGGCCTTCACTGCCTGCGGAATTTCCAACAGGGTTGAGGCGCACCGGCGTGTCAGAGCCGAGCAATGCGCCCGAAGCGATGCGGAAGAGGAGGGCATAGCCGATGTTTTCCGGCGGCGCCCGTAACGGTGACGGTAACTGGCGTACGAACCATCAGGTCTCCTTTGTCTGGATTCATTCGTCGCGGTCGTGGACTCAGCGCGTTGGCGCAATGTTCGGCGCGCTCGCGCCCACGGTCAGAAATAGGCGCTGCGGCCCGTTTTTCTCAGGTCCCTTGGGCCCTAGAAATTTTCTGCGCCGTTGTGCTGGGGCCCCTTGTTGTGCTGCGGCGTCGCCTGGCCCTTGCTGCCGGGTCGCCGCATCAGCGCACTGCCAAGTTCCGGCTCCAAGAAAGTGACTTCCCTGCGCTTGCTCGTAGTCGGAGGCCTGACTGGGCCCTTGCGGGGACTGCCGAGCATCTTCCTCGCCGTCTCGCCTCCTTCCTGCGGCCAAACCGGCGACCGCCCTGGCCGTCGCAGAAGCGGGGCTGCGCATCGAGGGGCAGACCGCCAGACGATGCCGCCCTTTCCAACCGACCCCTGCGGGCCGCGGCGAAAGGCCTTGCTTGAACATTCCGTTTTTCGGCCCGGACGCCGGCAGGCCCGCGGATTTCACGCCCGGTCCGCCCGTCGAAGCGCGCAAGCCAGCCGCGTTCCCGCGGGCGGCCGCTGCGCTGCCGGCTCCAGCGCTTCCCGCGCGTTGAACGGCCGCGTTCTTCGCCGCCGCTCCCGTTCCGCGCGCCGCCCCGGCAAGGCCGTCCCTCCGCGCACCGCCCCGGATCTGCGCGAACCGGCCGCACGAACCGAACCGCCGCACGAACGAACCGGCCGCACGAACCGAACCGGCCGCACGAACCGAACCGGCCGAGTTTCACGGGAGGCTGCGGCTCCGCGGGCCGCATTGCCGCGAGCCCAAATTGCTTCCCGCGCGCCGAGGACGATGCGCCGGCCCCGGTCTGCGCGCCGCGGGCGTCAAGGCGCCGACGCCGCTTCTCGCAGCCTTCGAACCCGCACCCGTGCGTCCGAATCCCCGGAGGACCCTTTGGGAGCATTCGGCACGCTTGCACGCGAAGCCGTCGTCGCGCCCTTGACAATGCCGGAACCGCGAGCCGGGCGCCTGGGAGACCGCGCGCTGCGCCGTCGTCGCTCCCTGAACTATCCCGCCGCTGCGAGCGAGGGCTGCGGCGGGACGGGCGACTCGACGCGCCGCCCCGGGCCAAAAGCGCCTTTCGCCGCAGCGCCCTTCGTCGACGTCGCCGACGCCCGCGCGCGGCCGTCGTCGCACCCGCCGAGCCATTCCCACGCCCCGCGCCGCCGCGCCGTTCACCCGCGCTCCGTCCCCGACTGACTAGCGGCACGCGCCGCAGAACCGCCTGATAAGCCTTGTGCCCCGGCGACGGCGGCGCCTCCCGACGCCGCTGCGGCGACCGCGGCGGGATTGTGCACGGAGGGCGAATGCAGGATCGAAGGACGCACCGCCCTGGGAAACATCGCCGGTCTGATGGACCGTGAAATGCGATCTCTGCAATGCCAGGCCGCCGTCCCGCCGGGCGAGACGCTTCCCTGAGCTTCCGGCGGAAGGGTCGGGGACCGTTGCCGACCATCTCGTCGCCGAACGAATCGGAGCGGAGGCGGAGCGCCCGAACCGCCGGCGTCGCCGGCGTCGCCAGAGCCTGAGCCGCCCGCGCCCGAACCGTTTTGCCCTGCTGCCGGAGCCGTCGCCGCCCGTGCCGCTGTTGCCCGAACGGCGGCGAGAATCGCTGCCGCCGAAGACTGACGGTCGCCAGAACGGGCGCCTGCCGGGCTCGTCCCCGTTGGAAGATCCTGTTTCTCGCCTCCGAGAGCCGGAATGCGCTGGATCGCCGCCGCCGTCCGCTCTCGCAGAGTGCTCAGTGCGGTGATCGCCTGATTCTCTGCCCTTGGCATGATCGGCGTCGAGCGTCCGCAGGGCGCGCATTTCCGCTTGAGGTACGGTTCCTTTTTGACGACGGAATCGTACCGGGCCTGGGCCTCCGCCAGCTCCTGTTGAATCTCTATGTTCTTGTTTTGCGCCTCTCGCCCGGCGTCCAAAGCTTCTTTTTCGCGCTCCACGATGACCCCGATGTCCTCGGAATGCCGACGCACTTTCTTGCCGAGGGCGTCCAGTTGGCCGTCACCGCGTCAGCGGTGGAGCCTTTATCGCCGACCCCAGATTTGTCGCGACCGATTCGGTCAAATCGGCCACAGAATCGAGCTCTGTCTTGATTGCGCCCAGAACGTCGCTCGTCGCGTCGTTGGCGCTTGGATCCCACTGTCCAATTCCACGAAGCCTGTCGGCATTGGGAGTCGCCACGACTCCTCCTTTCGTTTTAGCGGGCCTCCGTCCTGCCGACGTCGGTCTTGCCGTCGCCGTCGTTCGAATCGACGTCGGCATCCGGTAAAAATTTCTCTATGTGTTTTCTAGGTTGTCTCTGTGTTTTTAGGGTTGTCTCCGTGTTTCTAGGTTCTTACGCACTCTAAACGTCTATGAATTTTCATATACTGGTATATGCTCGCAAACGGTGGGAATGATCGTCGGTTCGACGACGCTGAAAACGGCATAAAGCGGCACGGCCGACTTCCATCTTCAGTCAGGCGTCCCGCTCTTAATCCAAAAGCTATGTTTTTCAATCAAAGACCCTTGAGGGCTAAGTCGAAACTCTATCTTTCCGGCGTGTTCGTAGGATTGTAGGTGAACTTATCGGTCAGCCCGTTTAGCTTCGTCATAATATCTTTTCTTTCACTCGTCAATTCCCCGCAAAAATTCTGCACAGCTTGTTGAAGATCAGAAACGATCCCCTTATACCCGCGACGATATCTGCCCCAGTCGATCATCAATGCTCGCCACCGTATCCCGAAGGGGCAGTCCAAATTGGTCGAGCTCGTTAAGCTCTGACCAGATTTCACTCGATTCTCTGACACCGTCATAGAACTTGTTTTTAGCGCTGTCGAAGTTGTCCCCCGCGGACACCAAGAGATTCAGTTGCGCATCGAAGCTGTCTCTGTCGAGATAGAAGATCCCCACGGATTCCCCCTGTCTTGCTCTTTCATGTGCCTTGCCACAAGGCCCGAAAACCCCAGGCGTCGAAACCCTCGGCCGCCGCAACCGCACCGTCGATGGGTGAGGCTTCCGCGAGTTCACGGCTATTGACTTACTTCAATAATAGTCAAAATGTAAAGAACAATCCATCAGTTTCAAGGAGAAAAACGGGTGCAGATCTCCCCAGTCTAAAAACTAGACAAACCTATAAACACAAAGGTTTCAATTCAAGAACAAATCGTTTAAGACAACTTTTAAAAAAACACAAAAACCCACTCTAATAGAAGCTATGTCATTAAAAATGAATGGATACAAGCTCTCATAATAAAAACTTAGGAAAATAGATCGTTGAGCAAATGAAGCAATCGAAAAGCCGGATTACAAACAGAGGGAACGAGCCGACGGGCCGCCGAACCGAAAACCGGCAAGTCGCCGAGTTGACGGCGTCAGCCCCGACGGCGTCAGGCCGACGGCGTCAGGAGCGCGACCAGAATGCCGGTGACAGAGCGGCGCAGCGGGGCAAAGCGCCGCCTAGTGCGCGCCGCCGTCTCTTCGGGTGAAAAGGGCTGTCCCATTCGGTGAGAGGGCGGCGCGCATCAACCAGCCCAGATGGATTCGCATCGGGTCAAGTCAGATTCGCGTCGGGACGAATCGTTCCGGTTCAGATTGGCTCTAATTGCTGCAGGCAAACAGCCACATCGGCGTCCAATCGCTCCCGGCGGGGTGGCTCCCGTCAGGGTCTCACTTTGCGATTGGCGCGATAGTAGTCGATGAGGCTCGCGGTCGAGGAATCCTGGGCCGGCGAGGGCGTCGGCGTCGCCGGCGATGGCGGGCCCCAGATCCTCGGCCATCTGCTTGCCCAGCTCCACGCCCCACTGATCGTAGAGTCGATCCCCAGACGGCGCCCCTGCACGAAGGTGATGTGCTCGTAGAGCGCAATGAGCTGGCCGAGGACCGACGGCGTGAGCTCGGGGGCCATGATCGACGTCGTCGGCTTGTTGCCCGGGAAGATGCGGGCGGTCACGATCGCCTCGGGCGTTCCCTCTACGCGGACCTCCTCGGCTGTCTTTCCGAAGGCGAGAGCCTTGGTCTGGGCGAAGAAGTTGCCGAGGAACAGCTCGTGCTGATCCGTCCCGTCCTCGTCGGAGAGCGCGTGGCGCGGATTGGCGAAGGCGATGAAGTCGGCCGGAATCAGCTGGGTTCCCTGGTGGATGAGCTGGTAGAAGGCGTGCTGGCCGTCTCGTTCCGACCTCGCCCCAGAACACCTCGCCCGTTCCGGTGGCGACGTCGCTGCCGTCCCAACGCACGCGCTTGCCGTTCGATTCCATCGTCAGCTGCTGAAGATAGGCGGGGAAGCGATGGAGGTACTGGGAGTAGGGCAGCACGGCGTGGGTCGCCGCGCCGAAAAAGTTGGCGTACCAGACGTTGAGCAGCCCCATGAGCAGGGGGACGTTCTGCGCTGCAGGAGCCTGCGCAAAGTGCTCGTCGATCGCCCTGAAACCAGCCAGGAAGTCGGCGAAGTTCTCGGGCCCGATCGCGATGGCCAGCGACGTGCCGACGGCCGAGTCCACCGAGTAGCGCCCGCCTACCCAGCTCCAGAACCCGTAGGCGTTTGCCGGATCGATGCCGAATTCGGCGACCTTTTCGAGATTCGTGGACACGGCGACGAAATGCTTGGAGACAGCGCCTTCCGTCTCGAGCCCGCGCTCGGCGAGGCCGCCCAGCAGCCACGCCCTGCACGCCCTCGCGTTCGTAAGCGTCTCCAGGGTGGTGAAGGTCTTGGAGGCGATGACGAACAGGGTGGTCTCAGGGTCGAGGCCGCGGAGCTCTCCCCGCGTCCGTCGGGTCGATGTTGGAGATGAAACGGCACTCGAGGGCCTTCCTTGACGTACGGCTTGAGCGCCTCGTACGCCATGACGGGCCCAGGTCCGATCCGCCGATCCCCACGTTGACGACGGTGCGGATCGGCTTGCCGCTGGCCCCCTCGTCCACTGGCCTGAGCGCACGCGCCTCGCGAGATCGTAGACCCTTTCGAGGACCTCGTGGACGTCGGCGACCACGTTCTGGCCGTCGACCGTCAACTCGTCGGTTGCAGGCCTGCGCAGCGCGGTATGGAGAACTGCGCGGTCCTCGGTGACGTTGATGTGTTCGCCCGCGTACATGGCGTCGCGACGCGCGCGACGCCCGTCCGTCGGCAAGTTCGAGCAGAGCCGCGAGGATTTCCTCGTCCAGATAGTCCTTCGACAGGTCGACGAAGAGGTCGGCGGCACGGCGGGAGTAGCGCTCGGCGCGCTGCGGGTCCTCGGCGAATGCGCGCCGGAAATCGGGGACGTAGGCGGAGGCGATCTGGGCAAGCTTCGCCCATGCCTCCGTTTGGGTCGGATCGACGGGTGCGTTCACGTTTCGTTCCTTTCGTTGGCTCCTCTTGCCCGGCGAACCGCGCTCGGGAAGGTCCTTGTTCTTGGGCCCAATCTTAGACGTTGGCCCTCCGGGCTTTAAGCCCCCTGCCTCAGGCTCCTAAAGGTCGGCCTCGGCTGCCTGGGCAAGCGTCAGCACCGCGACAGTGCGCGCGGGAATCGTGACGGTTCCGTCGCGCGATCCCATGCTGGTGGCCTTGACGACGTCGTCGGAGCCCTTCGCCTGCACCTCGAGAGCTCGTAGGCTTTGCCCTCCATTCCCTCGATCTTCTCGGTTATCGGCTTGGGCGAGGCGTTGAAAACGGCCAACACGCCGTCGAGCCTTCCGTCGCGGTCCTTGCCCTTCGTGTCGTCGATGCTCGCGACCAAAAGGCCGGGAGTCGCCGAGGGGCCCGAGTTCGGGAAGGAGACCTTCTCCCGGATGGAGGCGGCGTCTCCAAGCGTGAACAGAGGAGTGCTCGCACGCAGCTTGAGAAGGTCGAGCGCCTGAGAGTGGGCCGCGGCGATGTCCGCCCTGTCCGGTTTTGTTCGCCGGATTGGACATGTAGGAGCTCATCGCCTTCCAACGGACCGAGTTGTCCCTGGCGGGAGGCAGGCCCACGCCGAAGTTGGACTCCTTTCCCGACCAGTCGACGGCGTTGAACCAGTCGCCCGAGTTGTAGGAGTTGCGGTCCATGGACTTTCGAACGCAGAAGGTCGGTTCCGGCGTGCCAGAACACCGGGAGACTGGCCGAGGGTCGCCGCGGCCAAAGACAGGGTGTTCATCCGCACCCTGTCCGACATGCGGGAGCCTCCGGGCATCTTCCACATGTTGAGGTCGAAGAGAGTCTCGTTGTCGTGGGCGTCGACGTAGTTGACAGTCTCCTCCGGCTGAGTCCCGTAGCCGGCCACCTGGCCGTTGAAGTAGATCTCGCTCCCCTTCTTGAGGGTTCCGTCCGCGGCATGTATTTCGATGGAGCTGATGTTTCCGGCCAGCCCCACGCGGATGACGTCGGTGTACGACCGCAGCATGTCGGCGTCACCGCCCGCCACTCCGTTGGGATCGGTGAACAGGCCGTTTCCGAAAGCCCTGCGTGTCGTTCTTCCCGTCGGACTGGGAGCCGTGGACGGCGTCGCGCAGCCTGTCGTTGAACGCCCCTATCCCCGTTCCGCCGAGGGTCCCTTGCACCGACGGCGCGAATCGCGAGCCGTCGGCCGTGGTTCCGAAAGACCAGCCCTCCCCGTACAGGTACATCTGAGAGCCGTCCACGCCGTCCTTGTCCAACGTCAGCGAGTCTAGCTCGGCGCGGATTCGCTTCATCGTGTCAACCGAATTGAACTCCATGAGGTCGAAGCGGAATCCGTCCACCTTGTAGGCTTTCGCCCAGGTCAAAAGCGAGTTGACCATGAGCTCCCGGCCATGGCGTGCTCGGTGGCGAATTCTCCGCAGCAGGGCGTCGTGAGCGTTTGGCCCTCGTATCCCAGGCGGTGGTAATAGCCGGGGACGATCTTCTCGAACACCGATTTTTCGTCCTGCCCGTGGGCATACGTGTGGTTGTAGACGACGTCCTGGACCACTTGGTACCCGGCGGCGTGGAGATTGCCGACCATGTCGCGGTATTCCGCCGTTCGCTCGCCCCCGTACTGTTTGACGGCGTAAGAGCCCTCGGGAGTCGTGTAATGGAAAGGGTCGTACCCCCAGTTGTAGGCGTCGGTGTCCGCCACCTCGCCGACGGCGGCCTGCTGCTCCTGCGACGTCGCCCCGGAATCGGGCACGTCGACCGTGGCCTGCGCCGCACGGCTCTCGGGGACCGAGCCGAAGTCGTAGGTGGGCAGAAGATGTATCGTGTTCATCCCCGCGCGGGCGAGCTCGCGAAGATAGGCCATGCCGTGGGAGCCCTTGACAGAGAACGCGCTGTAGGTTCCGCGCAGCCGCTCGGGGACGGTTGCGTCCGTGGCCGAGAAATCGCGCACATGCATCTCGAGGATCGACCTTTCGGCCTGGTTCGAGATGGCGGGCGCGGCATTCGCCCTCCACGACTCGGGCTGGTACCTCGGGTCGTCCAAATCGAGCACAACCGAGCGCTTTGAATCGGTGGTCAGCCCCACCGAGTTGGGGTCGGTGACGAGATTGTGCGCCACGGTGTCCGCCAGGCTCTGTTGAGAGGCGTCTTCCTTCGTGACAGACGTCTGAGGTATGTAGACCTCGACGTCGTAGACGTAGGACCTGTCGGCCCACGAGGCGTCTCCCTCGATCGTCCACGACCCGTCGGACTGCCGTTCCATGGGATGCTCCTCGTACGCGGCGACGTCGCCGTTCGCGTATAGGCGGAGGCGATGGACTTCGCCGTCGGCGCCCACAGCGAGAGGGTGGGCACGCCGCCGTCGAAGGACACCCTGTGCCTGCGGCGCTGGCAGCGGCAGCGTAGAGGAAGTCAAGCACGCGGGCGGTTTGGAGGGAGGAAAGGCACCGGCGCGCCGTCGACGCCTCACTTCCATGACAGCCGTTTGGCCTTTGAGGATCTCAGGACGTCGATCTTCCCGGAAGGCCGCAGAGCCGTGTAGTCCTTCCGTCAGGCGTGATGAAGCCGGTGATGTAGGGGGTCGCGCCGCTTCTGATCCTCCGTCGGGCCGCCGCCCTGACGACGAGCTCGACGGAGCCGTCGGCGCCCGTGACGTTCGCGCCCGTGCGCTTCATTCCTCCGCGCGCGGCATAGTAGAGCGGTAGGCGCCCCTCTCCGCTCGGCCACGCTATCGTCTCATCGTCCAGCCACAGACCCATGGCTCTGTCCCTCGCCCTGACGGGCCCGTCCGTTGTGTCCATCGTTCATGCGCGATTCGTTGGTTTTCATGGAACGCATACAGTTTACCTTGTTGCGGCCAGGAAACACGCGAATTTGAGAACAGGCCCCGCTTCGTCAGCGGGGGCCTGTCGTCCGAGGACGGCGAGCTTGCCGAAGGGCGGTCGGCGTCTCCGTCATTCGCGAGGAGGCTCCGCGGTCAGCGGCGCAGCCCCCGGCATCCGCACGCAGTCCTGCCCACGCGCTGCGGGCCGCTCGGCCCTGCTCACTCGCGCCTCACTTGCGCGTGTGCCGGACCGTCCGCCCGGCGGACTGGTCGACTCCCACGGAGCCGAATCCCGAATCGACTGTCGTCCTTCCCTTCGCGTCCACCGAGACCGCGCGGTACTCCACGAGGGTCCCGTCGGGAATGTCGGTGACGTCGTGGAAGACCCGCGGCTTAGGCCCGGCAGCCGTCCCGAGACTTTCCACTTGGGGGCTTCCCGCGATCCTGTAGGAGAAGGTCGTTTCCGCCCACCTGTTGGCGCCGAGGTCGGCTGAGACCGGAACGAGCGACTGAGTGACGTTCTGGCCGGCGAGCGTCGACGTCGTCCGAACGAGAGCCTGGCCCGAATCCGGCGTGACCGCAATCGAACCCGATCCCTTCGCCAGCTTCTTGTCGGCCTTGTAGACGACCGCCGAGAGGGGCGGAACCTTGACGGTCACCTCGCCGTTCTGCGCAGACCTCACCGACCCCGAGGCTCCGTACAGCGCCTTGTAGGCCGACTTCGAGTCATCGTCTTGAACCTCGCCTTGGCGGGCGCGGTCGAATTGTTGACGGCCACCACATATTCGGACTTTTGCTTCCTGTCCACTCGGGCGAATGCGTACACCGGGGAGTCGTCGGAGCGGTACAGCTCGATCTGAGCCCTGCTCCGAGCCCGGGGTGGGCGTGGCGAAGCTTCGCGACGGAGGCGATCTCCTTGTATATCGGCGCCGACGTCGAATAGCGGTCCTTCGACCCCATCTGCGTGCCGTCGGCGCAGAGGCTGGTTGACATACTCGGCCGTCTTCGAGGCGAACATCGACTGGCGGGAGTCCTGGTCGCCTCCCGTGCCCTATGAAGCCCTGCTCGTCGCCGTAGTAGACGACGGGCTGGCGCGCATGAGGAACATCATCTTGTGGGCGAGGATCGTGCGGGCCTGGTGTCGCCTTTGCCCGCCCCCGCGATCATGAAGGAGGCCCTGCCCATGTCGTGATTGCCGAGGAAGGTCGGCTGGTCGGCCGCGCCGGATGTCGGCGTCGTGAGCATGTCGTCCGTGGCGAAGAAGTCTCCGACGGACTTGCTCGGCTTGCCCGCCGCGTAGCCCTGTCACCGCCTCCTGGAAACCGAAGTCGAGGGTCGCCCCGAGGCCTGTTCGCCACGTGTAGGGCGCACGCGCCGTGGCCGCGCCGTCGTAGACCTCGCCGAAGGTGAAGAACTTGGGGTTGGACTTCTTCGCGTGGTCGTTGATCTCTTTCGCCCACTTCTTCCAGAACTCGAAATCCACGTGCTTGACCGTGTCGATCCTGAATCCGTCAATCCCGAAATCCATCCATTTCTTGTAGACGTCTGCGAAGATGCGAACCGTCTTGGGGTTTTCCGTCATGACGTCGTCAAGCCCCACGAAGTCTCCGTAGGTGACCGATTCGCCGTTCCACGTCGAATCGCCGCGGTTATGGTAAAGGGTGACGTCGTTGAGCCTCGTCGGGGACGACCTTGCCCGTCCGCTTTGGGAACGTAGGGGAACGACATCTGCGCCGACATCTCGGGGAACGTGCTGACCTTCGACGGATCGAAGGGCGTGCCCGACGCGTCTTTGTACGGCGATTGCGCCTTCGTGACGTACGGGGCCGACCCTCCTGCTGGCCTTCGTATGAGATGAGGTCCGCCGTGTGGTTGACGATGATGTCGAAATACACCTTCATTCCTCGCGCGTGGGCGTCCCGAACGAGCTGGGCGAGCTTTCGTTCGTGCCCAGATGCGGGTCGATCTGGGTGAAATCGGTGATCCAGTATCCGTGGTATCCGGCCGAAACGTTTGCGCCCGAGCCCTGCACCGGCCGAGTTTTTGAACGACGGCGTGAGCCAGATCGCCGTCGTGCCCAAGCCCTTGATGTAGTCGAGCTTCGAGCGCAGGGCCCGCGATGTCGCCTCCTGATAGAAGCCCTTGTGAGTCGGGTCGAAGCCCGAGGCCATGCGGTCGGAGCCGTAGCCTCCCGTGTCATTGAGGGGTCGCCGTTGGCGAAGCGGTCGGTCATGACGAAGTAGAAGCCTCGCCGTTGCCCCTCTTGCCGGGAGCTTTGACGAGCCTTCCGTCCTCGGGCGAGAACCCGCCCTTCGTGGGATCCAGACGCCGACCTTGTGCGTCCTCGGATCGAAGCGGAAAGTCACCTTTGGTTCTTCCCGCCACGGAAATCGGCATGTTCGCCGAGCCGTTGCCCCACGAATTGTCCATGGAATGCCCGCCGACGATCTTGTACTCGTACTTCCCGGCCGGAAGAATCGCCTTGTATTCGTACACTCCCCGCGAGTTGCGGGTCATCTCAGTCTGGGTGCACTTTTTCGTCCCAGTCGCGGCAGCCCGACACCTCATTTTGCAGGCTCCCGACAACGGCGAAGCCCGAATCGGCCGCAGACGCTGGAATCGACACGAGCGCGCTGGCCGCCAGCGCGCAGGCTCCTGCAAAAGAGACCCCTGTCCTCGTACGGAAAATCTTGTGTTTCATTGCTCGTCCTTCCCGTTCGGCCCGCACCGCCTCTGTGCTCGAGAAAACCGAACTTAACCAAATCGTAGACAGTGGCGGACGCCACTTCAAGAGGGAAAAAGGAAGTGAAAAATTCAACAGTTCGGGCGACGGGTGCGACGAGTGCGTGTCCGCCCCTGTCACGTCCAAGCGTGTATCGCACGAAAACCGCGTCGCTTGAAACGCGTCGCTTGAAAATTTGCCGCTAGAAAACCGCGCCGCTCGGAAAATTCGCCGTTCGACGGCCGCTTTGCTCGAAAATTCGCCGTTCGAAGGCCGCGTCACTCGAAGGACGCCGTGCCGCCGTCCTCTTTGCCCGACCGGCGGTCGCTGTCGTCGGCGAGTTCGTGCCTCCACTTGGCGAAGTCCACTTCCTCGGCGATGTCGCCCCGAAGCTCCTCAAGGCGCGAAATGAAAATCCTCCTGTCTTTTCTCTACGGCCTTCGCCGCCGCCTCTGCGGCTTCGTCCAGGTTCGTGCCCGGAAGGCTGTCGGGAATCGCCAGCAATGCCTCCACCATCTGGTCTTTCGTCTCGCGAAGCCCTTCGATGTCCTCGCCGAGGCTCGAAAGGAGGGCGTCGAGTTCCCTCCACCTGGCTGTCTCGAAACTCCTTGCCGAAGATTTGGTAGGTGTCGCACGGGGCTTTGCCAGGCTCCTGATCGTCGGCATCGGCGGCGCCAGTCTTCTGCCGACCGGAGCCGTCTTCTGGCTGACCGGCGCCGTCTTCCGGCCGAGCGGAACCGTCTTCCGGCCGAGCGGAACTGTCTTCCGACGGCGCGGCGTCGAGTTCGCCCTGACCCTCTGCCCAACCGGGATTGAGCGCACCGTCGCCGTCTTCTCCGCCGACCTCGTCGGCGCTGAGTCCGCAGTTGTCCGCTTGGCGGCTCTCCGCCCTCTCCGCCGACCTCGCGCGCGCCGAACTCACGGGCCTCTTCGGGATCTCCCGGAATCCGGATTGTCGGGCCTCGGAGTTCGCATTCTCAGCCATGGCTCTCCCCTTCGTTGAGTTTCAGGCGGCGTCCGCTACGCGTGCAGCAATCGACGTCGGCTGTCGACGACGTCGTTATTTTTTTGCGTCCTCTCAGTGCCCTACACGCCCCGCAGCCGTCAGTCACCGACGTCGTCCCGGGCAGCGTTGTGGGCAACGGCGCGGCTCGGCGGGAATCCCTCGCCGACGTCGCCGCAGTCAGCGGGCCTCTCCCGCCGCAAGCGCCCCCGCCGACCGCGGATGCCTGCAGAAGTCAAATCGCCGCGCTCGGAAGAGTTCCGCAACTGAGTTTCGGCATTTGATCTAAAGATCCAACGAATTTCTGGGTCCTGCGGCTCTTGGCATTCGCCCGCAAAACGTCAACAATGGGAGTGGACGCCGAGCCGGCTAATCGGCGAAAACCGCCAGAAGCGCACAGAAGGAGTCACCATGGACCAGCCAACGACGGGCGAGCTGAGGAAGATCGCCGTCTCACCTCGGGCGGCGACGCCCAGGGAATGAACGCCGTCGTGCGGGCGGTCGTGCGCACAGCCCTCCACGAGGGCGCCGTGCCCTCACGCGGTCATGGAGGGATGGAAGGGCGCCGTCGAGGAGGGAGCCCTCATACGCGAGATGACGTGGTCGGACGTCCGGGGATCCTCAACGAGGGCGGAACCGCCATTGGGACGGCGCGATGCGACGCCTTTCGGGAGCGCGACGGCATGCGCGCGGCTGTCAGGAACCCGGTGGCCAAGGGAATCGACCGGGTGGTGGCGTCGGCGGCGACGGCTCGCTCACGGGTGCCGACGAGCTTCGGGCGCAATGGTCCGGTCTTCTCGACGAGCTGGTCGAGCGGGGAGAGATCACGCGAGCAGGCGGACGCCCATCCGCGCCTGCACCTGGCCGGCGTCGTCGGGTCGATCGACAACGACCTGGTCGGAAGCGACATGACCGTGGGAACCGATTCCGCCCTTCACCGGATCGTTGAGGCGATCGACGCGATTACCTCGACGGCGGCCTCGCACCAGCGCACATTCGTCGTCGAAGTGATGGGAAGGCGATGCGGCTATCTGGCGCTAATGAGCGCCATAGCCGGCGGCTGCGACTACGTGTTCATTCCCGAGCTTCCCCGAGGAGGGCTGGGAGGCGCAAATGCGCGAAACTGCGCGAAGGCAGGGCCGCCGGGCGCAGGGACTCGATCATCGTCGTTGCCGAGGGCGCGCAGGACCGCCAAGGCAATCCGATCACGGCGAAGCGGGTCCAGGAGGCCATCCAGGATCGCCTCGGCGAGGACGTGCGAACCACGTCCTTGGGCCATGTTCAGCGAGGCGGCACGCCGTCGGCCTACGACCGGTGGATGTCGACGATCCTCGGCTACACCGCCGCCCCAGAGACAGTTCGCGCCGGAGAGAGGGACGAACCGTGCATCATCGGCACGCGGCGCAACCGCGTGGTGCGCCTGCCCCTGATGGAGGCGATCCGTGAGACCCGCGCCGTCAAGGGGTACCTTTCCTCGGGCGACTACGAGGCCGCAGTCGATTCACGCGGCCCGGGGTTTCGCGGAATGCTCGACGTTTTTCGAGACGATGTCGATGCCGGTGGAGAGCCATCGAGGACATATCGCGACACCGGACGGACGCCCACCGCGCGTCGCCGTCATGCACGCCGGAGGCCTTGCGCCCGGCATGGACCCGGCGGCGAAGGCCGCCGTGCGCCTCGGACTCGACCGCGGATTCACAATGCTCGGGGTCGTCGGCGGATTTCCGGGCCCTGCTCGACGGCGAGCTGCGCGAGTTGACGTGGGCCGACGTCGATTCTTGGGCAGGTCTCCGGCGGAGCCCATCTGGGACGCACCGGTCGGTTCCGGCCGTCGACCAGTACTACGCGCTCGGGCGGGAGATCGAGAAGAACCGGATCGACGCCCTCATGGTCATCGGCGGCTTCACCGGATACCTCGCCGCGCTGCACATGGTCGAAGAAAAGAACCGCTACCCCGCCTTCGACCTCCCCATTGTCTGCGTTCCGGCGTCAATCGACAACAATCTGCCGGGCGCCGAGCTGTCCATCGGCGTCGACACCGCGCTCAACAACAACGCCGAGGTGATCGACCGCATCAAGCAGTCGGCGGCGGCCAACCACCGGTGCTTCGTGGCCGAGGCGATGGGGCGCCGATGCGGATATCTCACGCTCATGTCCGGAATAGTCGCTGGCGCAGAGCAGGTCTACCTCTCGGAGAACGGCATATCCCTGTCGCAGCTGAGCGAGGACGCCGCGCGGATCGTCAAAGCCTTCGAGGGAGGACGCGACCTTTACCTCGTCGTCGCCAACGAAGAGGCCTCCGAGTACTACACGACGGACATGCTCACCAAGATCTTCGAGGCCGAAAGCCGGGGTCTGTACGACGTGCGGCCGGCCGTGCTCGGCCACATGCAGCAGGGCGGCAACCCCTCGCCCTTCGACCGCACACTGGCCGTGCGCCTGGCAAACCACGCGATCGGCGAGCTCTCCAGGCAGTTCGAGAAAGGCAAGCGCGACGGCGTTTTCGTGGGTCTGTCCGACGGCGAGATCAAAGTCCAGCGCCTGACGCACATGGACGAGCTCATCGACCTGAAGACGAGGCTCCCGGTCGATCCGTGGTGGCGTGGCCTGGAGGAGATTCTCTACACCGTGGCCGACAAGGACTTCGACAAGAAGCTCGACATGCCAGCGGTCTACGAGGCGAACTAGTCCCGCCTCGACGGGACCCGAGGGCGCGGCAGGCCCGTGCGCCGGGGCACCGACCAGCCGGAAGTCGGGGCGTCAGCCGTCGGCCGGCGGCTCCTCGTCGTCGGCCTTGGTAGCCCGCAACCAGGCGATCCTGCGGCCTCGAGGCTCTTGACCCGCAGAATGCGCCCGTCCCACCGGACCTCGTCGCCCACGCGCGGCATGCGCCCGAGCTCGCTGACGACGTACCCGCCGATGGTGTCAAAGGGCCTCGGGAAGTTCGCTGCCGAAGACCTTCGCAATTTCCGCGCGGCTCGCCAAACCGTCGATGTCCCGGGAATCCCCGCGCTTGATAGCCACCGGCGTCTCTTTGATCATATTCGTCGCGTATCTCGCCGACGAATTCCTCGACGACGTCCTCGAGCGTGATGATTCCGTCGGTTCCTCCGTATTCGTCCACCACGACGGCGAGGTGGGCGTGCTTGGCGCGCATCTCCTTCAGGGCGTCCATCACCGGCTTGCCGGTCGGAAAGAACAGTATTTCGCGGACAAGGTCGCCGACCGTCCTCACGCTCGACGAAGGATTGATGAGATCCCGGATGTGGATGAAGCTGACAACGTCGTCGTCCGAAGTTCCGTGGCGAACCGGATACCGTGAATGCTCGAGCTCCGAAACCTCCTTTTGGGCCTCCTCGATCGCCGTGTCCGCAGAAAAGAACTCCACCTCTGTGCGCGGAGTCATGATCTGCTCGACGGTCCTGTCGCCCACCGAAAGCATGTCGACGACCATCTCGCGCTCGTCCTCGCCGATCGTGTCCTGACTGGCGACGAAGGCGCGGAGCTCGGCCACGCCCATCGTGTCCTTCTGCTCGCGCGGGTTGCGCCCGAGAAGCCGCAGCACGACGTCGGTGGACAAGCCGAGGAACCAGATCACCGGGCGCAGCAAAAATGTGATGACCGAGAGCGGACGCACGACGACGCGCGCTATCGTCTCAGCGATTGAAGCGCGATGCGCTTGGGCACGAGCTCGCCGCAGACGATGGACAGGTAGGCGATGGCGACGGTCACGAAAAATGAAAGCCAGGGTTTGGGAGGCGGACGCGCCCAACCCCCATTTCTGGAGCGTCGGCGCAAGAACCGGGGCGATCTCGGAGGCTCCGAAAGACGCCGAGAAGAAGCCGGCAATCGTCACGCCGACCTGGACGGCGGAAAGAAAACGATTCGAATCCGCCGTCAAACGCGCGACGGCTTTGCCCGCCGAACTTTTCTTGGACATCTCGTCGATCTGCGTTTGGCGAAGGGAAACGAGCGCCATTTCCGACGCAGAAAAACAGACCGCCGATCAGCGTGAAAAGAAGGACGAAAAGGATGTCTTTGACAAGTGGATCCACACCTCCATTGTCGCCCACCCGCGCCTTCAGCCACACGAGGCACGGCAAATGAGTAAGCAATCACCGTCAGGCCGCGTTTATCGGCAGAGCATGTGTCGGCAGGGTGCGTCTCGGCAGGCCGCGTTTGTCGGCAGGGTGCGTTCGCTGAGGCTGCTTCTGCCGACCCTCGTGTGGGGCGACGAGTCGGCGACGGCGTCGGAAGAGGCCGTCAGGAGTGTCTTCATCGACCAGGTGAGGTCTCATCGGCGCCGGAGTCATTGCGATCGCGGCTGTGTGGACGCTCATCAAGATCCTCGCCGATCGCCGTCGGCATCCGCGAAGCCGCGATCGCCGCCGGGAAGCGCCATGCCGGCAAGAAAGTGGACCTGACCGAGCGCGACATTCCGATCCAGATCGTCGGCGCCACGATCGCGCTTCTCATGCTTCCCCATCGGATTCCTCCTGGCGGACTTCGTCAACGGGACCGCCATCCACAATTCGACGCACCCTCATGGTCGTCTCGGTGGCGTTCATCCTCACTATCGGACTCGTCGTCGCCGCCGTCTGCGGCTATATGGCCGGGCTCATCGGAATCGTCGTCATCGTCGTCGACGAAACGCTCAAGCGCGGGACAGCCGGCAGGCTCAAGCTTCCGCCCCTCGCGGTGGGGATGGGCATGTACCTCATGCCGACGACGACGTTGACCATCGCGCTCGGCGCCGTGCTCCGGCACCCCTGTACGACAGGTGGGCGGAACGCTCCGGCGGCGACGTCGACGGCAAGAAGCGCATGGGAGTGCTCATGAGCACCGGGCTGATCGTCGGCGAATCCCTTTTCGGCGTGATCTACGCGGGAATCGTCGGCTGGTCGGGCGACGACGCTCCCCTTGCCATCGTCGGCGAAGGGTTCGCGACGCCAGCGAAGTTCATAGGGACAGCGCTGTTTCGCCGCCGCGGCCACGCTTCTGCACAGCACGCGCGCGTGCAGGCCGAGAAGTGATTTCTGGCCGTCGAGTGCGCCTGAGCACGGGGCCCGCCAGGCGGTGCGGCCCCGTGTTTCACGAGGCTCAGCGCCGGGCTTCTTGCATCCGGTCTGAGGCCGTCAAGGCTTAGAGGATCTCTTCTTCACCTCGTATGCGGCAAAAAGGATGAAAAGCCATATCGGCATGACGGCGACGGATGTTCGATAGTCGGGGTTGAAAGCCATGAGGATGAAAAACGCCCACGAGGCTGACGAGGGCGACGGCGTTCGAGGCCAGGCCTCCGGGAAGCTTGAACGCCAGGTCGGCGAGGCCCGAGCCGATCCTCTTCGGAATGCCCTGTGGGTGAGCAGGATCATGACCCACGAAATGATCGAGGCGCCGAGGGCCATCGCCATGAGAATCGAGAAGGCCGTCTCCGGCAGGAAGTAGATGACGGCGACGGCGACGGCCGTCACCATCGACGAAAAACAGAACCCCCGCGTAGGGGATCCCGCGGCGGGACAGACGCATGAAGGCCTTCGGGGCGTTGCCCTGGCGGGCGAGCGAATAGAGCATGCGGCCGTTGGAGTAGAGCCCCTGAATTGTAGACGGAGAGGGCGGCAGTCAGGACGACGAAGTTGAGAACGTGGGCGGCAGCGGAAATGCCCACGGAGTCGAAGATCTGGACGAAGGGGCTGAGCTTGCCGTCGATCGCATTCCACGGCACAACGGCCATGACAATCGTCAAGGCCCCGATGTAGAAGATGAGGATGCGGTAGACCACCTGGTTGACAGCCTTGGGAATGGACCGCTGCGGGTTCTCGGCCTCACCCGCGGTTATCCTGATGAGCCTCGATGCCCCCTGAAGGAGAACATCACAAAAACCAAAGAAGCCAGTAGGCCCGTCAGGCCCTTTGGCCAGGAAGCCGTCGCTGAACAGATGGCCGAAGGAGGGGTCGGGCAGATGCGGATTGGAGTTCACGCCCGCTGCAATCACGTAGAGGCCCAGAACGATCATCCCGACGACCGCCGCCACCTTGATCGCGGAAAACCAGAACTCGAACTCGCCGAACGCCTTGACGCCCACCAGATTGACCATGGTGATGACAAGCAGCACGACGGCTCGCCGACGCCCACGCAGGAACCGACGGAAACCAGTACTGAATGTACTGGCCGACCACCGTCAGTTCGGCCATCGCCACGGCGATGTAGTTAAACCAGTAGTTCCAACCGGCCACAAACGCCCGCCCGGGGGCTCCAATAGTCATTGGCATAACGGCTGAAGGAGCCCGAACTCGGCCGATGGACCGACATCTCCCCATCGCGCGCAACCACAAAGAAAAATGACGACCCCGCCCAGGGCGTAGGCCAGAAGAATCGACGGGCCGGCCAGCTTGATCCCCTCCGCCGAACCGGTAAAACAACCCCGTCCCAATCGCCCCTCCGAAGGCGATCATCTGAATGTGCCGGGTGGTCAGGCCCTTGCGGAGGCCTTCGGGTCTTTTTCTGGCGACGACGTCGTCGAAGGCGTCTCGCGCCGGGCGCCGGGCGCCGATTTGGCCGCTCGTCGGAGCAGTCCGCCCTTCCCGGAACTCGCGCTGTTGTCACCGTTCATCGATTCCTCACATCTTTGGATGCGCCGACTCACCGGCGCCGTCGGAGGGGATTCGCCCACGGCCGAGCTTGACCGTCCGCCGTCCGACCTCGTAGGCGACGAATAGAATGGCGAGCCAGATCGGGAGGACGATGACCGCCGTTCGATAGTCAGCGCTGAAAGCCATAAGCGCGAGGAGCCCTCCCAGCGCGGCGAGAACGACCGAGTTCGTCGTTTTGCCTCCCGGGAGCTTGAATGAAAGCTCCGCCTCGCCTTGGGGCCCGATGACCCTCCTGAACTTCCTCTGAGTGATCAAAATGATGGCCCAGGATATGATCCCCGATGCCAACGCCGTCGAGATGACGATCGTGAAAGCGGTATCCGGCAGGAAATAGACAATTGCCACCGCCGTCGCCGTCACGAGCGAGGAGAACAGCACGCCGACGAAGGGATTCCGCGTTGGGGAGAGCATGGTGAACGCCTTCGGGGCGTTGCCTTGCCGCGCGAGCGAATAGAGCATGCGGCCGTTGGAATACAGGCCGGAGTTGTACACGGACAGCGCAGCCGTCAGGACGACGAAATTCAGCATGTGCGCGGCGGCCTTGATGCCCACGGAGTCGAAGATCTGGACGAAGGGGCTGAGCTTGCCGTCGATCGCGTTCCACGGCACAACGGCCGATGATGACGAACAGCGCGCCGATGTAGAAGATGAGGATGCGGTAGACCACCCTGGTTGACAGCCTTGGGAATGGACCGTTGGGGATCGTCGGCCTCGCCCGCGGTTATCCTGATGAGCTCGATGCCCCCTGAAGGAGAACATCACGAAAACCAGGGAGACGAGGAAACTGTTGAGCTCTCCGGGGAAAAAGCCCCCGCGATCGAAAAGGTGGGAGAAGGAGGGTCGGGCAGATGCGGATTGGAATTGACGCCCGCCGCGATCACGTAGAGGCCCAAGGCGATCATCCCGACGACGGCTGCGACCTTGATGATGGCGAACCAGAATTCGAACTCGCCGAACGCTCTCACTCCGACGAGGTTGACCATGGTGATGACAAGCAGCACGACGGCCGCCGACGCCCACGCCGGAACCGACGGAAACCAGTACTGAATGTACTGGCCGACCACCGTCAGTTCGGCCATCGCCACAGCGATGTAGTTAAACCAGTAATTCCATCCGGCCACAAACCCGCCCGGGGCTCCAATAGTCATTGGCATAACGGCTGAAGGAGCCCGAACTCGGCCGATGGACCGACATCTCCCCCATCGCACGGACCACAAAGAAAAATGACGGCGCCGCACAGTGCGTAAGCCAGAAGAATCGACGGGCCGGCCAGCTTGATCCCCTCCGCCGAACCGTAAAACAACCCCTGTCCCAATCGCCCCTCCCAGGGGCGATCATCTGAATGTGCCGATTGGTCAGCGCTCGGCGAAGCCCGCCGTCGTCCGGAAGTGCCGGCCCGCGCCGAGCCGCGGTTGCCGTTCGTCTCTGTGCTCATCCCGTTTCGTCCCTCCCAGGGCACAAGCCTCGGTTCAGGCCTCAGAATCGCCTTCGGAGCCCACAGTTCCTTTGCCTTCGGAGCCTGCCGCGTTTTCGCCCTGCTTGGGGCCGCCCACACCGGGCTCGGAATGTTCAGATTCGAGAGTTTCCATCACAACCGCGGTTTGGGTTTTCGCGTCCCTGACGGCGCCCTCTGACGACCAGAGCGACGACGGAGGCGACGAGCCCGCCCCATACAATGAGCACGGTCACGAGCATAAAGATCACGGCGCTTGAAGTCATCGTGTACCCCCTGTGTTTGAAGCGTCGAGTGAAATGGGTTCGAAATCATCGACCGGCGTGCGCCATCTGATCAGCGTGAAGACGAGCGCTCCTACGAAGACTACGGCCACAGAGCCCCATCCGAAAGCGTTCTCGAAACCCTCGCGTGTACGATTTCGCGTCGTACTGGTTGCGGATGTAGCCGACGATGCCGCTGACGAGCACGTAGCTGAGGAAGGCCGGGACGACGCCTCCGACGAGCCACCGCCACCACGCCCCGATGCGGTTCCCCGTTTCGGAGACGAAGTTGAGGTGCCGCTGCAATTGCTTGAGGGTTGCGCACCGCGTAAGCGGTGATGAGGCAGACGAGGACGGCGGAGGCCACCACTCCGATCGCATTGATGTGGCGTCTACGACGTCGAGCGAGTAGATTCCCGATTTCGTGCCGAAAACCATGAGGGAGACGGCTGCAGCGGGAATTCCGACGGCCATGGCCGAGGCGGCGGGCCTGAGATTGAATTTCTCGGCGATGCCCGCGGCGACGACTTGGACGAGCGAAATGAGCGATGTGATGCCGGCAAAGGCCAGCGACAGGGAAGAAAAGGACGCCGAAAATCGCGCCGCCCGGCATTTCTGAGATGACGGTTGGGAACGTGATGAAGGAAAGCTTGATGCCCTGCAGGCCTTCGAGATTGCCGACGGACGTGTTTTGCTGGACGGCCATGAACCCGAGTGTCGCGAAAACGCCGAATCCTGCCAGAATCTCGAAGGAGGAATTGGCGAAGGACGCGACTAGGCCGGTTCCCACGAGGTTCGAGCGGCGCCTGAGATAGCTGGCGTAGGTCAGCATGATGCCGAAGGCGACCGAGAGCGAGTAGAAGATCTGAGTGAAGGCCGCCAGCCAGACCTTCGGCTCTTTCAACGCGGAGAAGTCGGGCGTCCACAGGGCGTTCAGGCCCTCGGCGGCGCCGGGAAGCGTGAGGGCCCGCAGGACCAGGGCGGCGAAAAGGACGACGAGGAGGGGCAGGAAGATCTTGTTTGCGACCTCGATGCCGCGTGAGACGCCCCGCCCGATGGCCACGAGCACCACGATCCACACCACGGCGAGCGGAAGGGCGACGTTCCACACCGGGGCGAGCGAGTATTGCGGCGCGGGGCCGCCTCGATGAAAGCTGTTGAAATGATTGGCGGCGTTGCTTCCCTTGCCCCAAGCGACGTTCGCCGAATAGAAGACGTAGCGCAAAGACCACGCGATGATCACGGCGTAGTACGTCATGATGACGAAAGCACAGGAGCACCTGCCACCACCGAGGAATTCCAATTTCTTCGAAATCCTGCGGAATACGGCCGGGGCGCTTCCCCGGAAACGGTGGCCAAGGGCGTAGTCGAGGAAGAGAATGGGAATGCCCGCGCCTAGCAAAGCGACGACGTACGGGATCATAAACGCCCCGCCGCCGTTTTCATAGGCCACGCCTGGAAACGCCAGATATTTCCCAAACCGATGGCCGAGCCGATGGCGGCTACGAGAAAGCCGAGCTGGCTTCCCCATTGCTCGCGCCCCGATGCATCGGTGTTCTTTGCTGCTGCGCCGCGGCTTTCGGTACGCGAAGTACTCACCGTGGCTCCCTTCTTCCCTTCAGTTCCGCGAAAGCACGCATAAACAACGGCTTTATCGCGCCAGACCGGACAACGTTACGCTATGCAGCCTTTGGCGTCAAGGCTTCACTGCTCAGGCTTCGCTGTCCGAGCCGGCGCAGGAGTGCGCGGCCGGGATGCGGGGCCGGCCGACGGCGGACGAACTTTGGCGGCGATCGACGCCGACACGCGCACGCGGACGTCCCGTCGCTGTGGGATTGCTTCACGCGCGGTCGAATCAGCGCCCGCCGAGGACTCCCCGATCCCCCGGGAAGTGTCCGCCGACGCCTTGCGAATTTCCCTCTTGGCCTTGCTGCCCGTCTGCCACCTCGGGAGCGACTTCGCCGTAAGGGACCGGGGCGCCTGGACCGCTCGGGTAGCGGGCGAATTCACCGTAAGACGGCATGCCGAAAACGGTGGCCTCCGGGTCCTCTCCTTGCTCCGCCCCGCCCTCGCGAGGACCGGCTTGCGGGGCCGAGACTGCCTGAGCCGGGGCGGACGGCGCTCGCAGGGCGGGAAGGAATCCCTTGGGCCAGACCTTCGGTCTCATAGGGAGCGAACTCCGAACACCGTGGCGTCTGGATCGGGGGCGCTCGAGGGCGTCGGCGCCGGCAAAGGGGGCGACGCCCGTCCCCCGACCGGTGAAGACCGTTTCATCGGCGTCGTATCCGTCAAACCCGATGGAGCCATCGGGGTTGAGGTCCGGCGGCTTGAGGCCCGGCGGCATAGGGCGCCCCGGAGGGCTGAGGGTGGCCGGGGGTCTGCGAATAGCCCTGAGGCGCCTGGTACCCCAGGGCCTGCGGGAGGACCGAAGGCTGCGGGTAGCCGGAAGTCTGCGCATAGTCGGCCGAAGGGGCGCTCACGGGAGGGTAGCCAGTCGGCGCAGGGAAGCCTCCGGCAAGCTGAGGCGGCACGGCGCCTTCGCCCGCGACGCCGGCGCCCGCAGGAGGCGCAATGCCTTGCCCGCAGGCTGCGCCGGCCTGCAGACCGAAAACGGTGGGATCGTCGTCAAGCGGATCGGGCTGCAAACTGGCCTCGGCGGGCTCAGGCTGTGCAGGAGGCTCGGGGCGGCGGAAGGCTGGATCGAGAGAATAACTCGAATCGACGTCGGACGGCTGGTCGTGCCCCATCGGCTGCGGGGTGCCCGGCGCAGCTCCGAACTGCTCGGGATGCTGTGAGAATTGCGCCGCGCCCATAGGGTGCGCTGCCTCCTTGCGGGGCGTCCCACGGAAACCGGGGATTTATCTGGCTGGGAACGCGGCCTCCCGGGATGCTCAGATCCCGACTGCGATTGCTGGCCAAAGGCCCCCCGGTGATGCATGGTGCTAGCCACTCCGGGCGCCCCTCCGGTGAATTCGTCCAATTCTTGGGGGAGGGCCAGCGTTGATATTTATCGTAAAAGCCAAAAGCGCGCCAAAAATGGGCAGGGTGTCGAAAAAGGCGCCGAAATCTGGAACCTGGTTCCATGGGAATCCCGCATTCTGAGAACAGGGCCTTTTTTTCTCGCTGAATGACCTCTTTCGACACGATGTCCACAAACCTGATCCTCTTCTCGCCGCTGAAGGCAAGCCGGAAGGAGACGCCCTCAGGGTCGACCGAGTACCAAAAGTTCTTGTATGCGAACAGAGACGGAACGCCAAGGAGAAGCGCGAAGAGCGAACCGATGACTATCCCCGGTATCGGGTAGTCCTGCTCGCCCCAGACAGAGACGGCGACTACTAATGCCCCGAAAAAGAACATTCCGAGGCCGGTCCACAGAACTAGCTTCGGCATCCGAATTCTCTCCGGACGCCTCCGGTCGCGGTTGACCTTGCGCGCGCTTCTCTCAACCGTGCGATCGGCCACGTTCTTTGCAAGGCGCCGGGTTAGCATGCTCATTCGATTCTTCTTCTTTCATTGTGCCGAGGGATCGATCGCAGCGGCGCGAACGGAGCGGAGCCAGCCCGCCCATTTGCGCACGCGGCGGTCCTTTTCACAGATTCGCGCCGAGGGTGACCGAAGGCGTGGCGCCCAGGCCGAGAGGTACCAAAGCCCGAGCGCCAGGATCACTCCCACGATTGCGTCGGCGCGCCGACGGCGCACCCGCGGAACCGCGCCGTCGGGAAGGAAAACCCTGCACAAGGCGTGGCCCAGGACGAGGACCGCGAGAAGCCTGCACGCCACCACGCTGCTCCACACGAAGGCGGACGCCGCGACGGCGGCAAGGGAGACGAAGACAGCGGCGTAGACGGCGTCTTTCGGGACGCGAACTTCTCGCGTCGGCTCTTTGTCACCCATGGTTTCAACTTTAACCGCCACTTTGGCATTCTCAAACGGGCAGAGGGACCCAATCGGTCCATGGGTTATCCATCTCTCACGGGTCGCTTGCCATTTGGACGATTTTCTCCCCGCGCGTACACTCGCTTCGCAGTACGTATGCATGCCTTCCGGCTCTGCGCGCAGCCGGATCCAATAACGACAGTGAGGAAGGTCGACGATGAGTTCAGACCCTCTGGAGCACAGCGACGACAACCGTCTGCAGCGCAGACTCCACAGCCGTCACCTGACGATGATCGCAATCGGCGGGGCGATTGGAACAGGTCTGTTCCTCGCCTCGGGCAAGACGATTTCCCAGGCGGGGCCCGGCGGCGCGATCGTGGCCTACGGACTCATCGGCCTCATGGTGTTCCTCCTCATGCAGTCCCTCGGCGAGATGTCCACGTACCTTCCCGTGGCCGGCTCGTTCGGAGAGTACGGCACCCGCTTCATCAGCCCCAGCTTCGGCTTCGCCGCCGGGTGGAACTTCTGGTTCAACTGGGCGATCACCGTGGCCGCAGAGCTCGCAGCCGCCGCTCTCGTCATGAAGTTCTGGTTCCCGGACACCCCGGGGTGGATGTGGTCGGCGATATTCCTCACGCTCCTCGTCCTGCTCAACGCGCTTTCGGCCGCGCCTACGGCGAGGGGCGAATTCTGGTTCGCCCTCATCAAGGTGGTCACCGTCGTCGTCTTCCTCGTGCTCGGCGTCCTCATCATCTTCGGGATCATGGGCGGAAAATCCCCGGGCTTCGAAAACTGGACCAAGGGCGAAGCGCCGTTCGTCGACGGAGGCCTGGGAATCCTCGCCATCTTCATGGTCGCGGGCTTTTCCTTCCAGGGCACGGAACTAGTGGCCGTCGCCGCCGGGGAAACCGAAAACCCCGAGCAGACCGTCCCGAAGGCGATACGAACGATCTTCTGGCGCATCCTGCTCTTCTACATCGGGACCATCGCGGTCATCGGATTCCTCGTCTCCTACACGGACCCGAACCTCCTGCGCAACGACGAAAACCGACGTCGCCTACTCCCCTTCACCCTGGTCTTCGACCGCGCGGGAATCGCCGCGGCGGCTTCCGTCATCAACGCCGTCATCCTCCGTCGATCCTCTCGGCCGGAAACTCGGGCCTGTACGCCTCCACCCGCATGCTCTACGCCCCTTTCGCGCCAGGAAACGCCCCCGCTTTCCTGGGACGCACGAACTCCCGCGGCGTGCCGGTTCCCGCCCTCGCGGTCACCGCCGCGATCGGCGCCGCGTGCTTCGTCTCTTCGCTGATCGGCGACGGCGCCGCGTACACGTGGCTCGTCAGCGCCTCCGGGCTGGCCGGATTCATAACCTGGATGGGCGTGGCGTGGTCTCATTACAAATTCCGAAAAGCCTTCCTCGCGCAGGGGCATTCCTTGGAAGAGCTGCCCTACCGGGCAAAAGTGGTACCCAGCCGGGCCGCTGCTCGCGATGGCCATGTGCGCGATCGTCATCGTCGGTCAGAGCTACGAGGCTTTCGACGCCAAAGAGGCCTCGACGTCATGACGCTCCTGTCGTCCCTACATCGGCCTCCCCCTCTTCCTGGGCGTGTGGGCAATCCACAAGCTCGTCACCCGCGCGCCGAAAGTGCAACCGATCGAAGCCGACCTTTCCCGCGTTTCCAGCGACGGCCGCAAGTCCGAGGAGGCCTTCGGCGGCTGATCTTTCGGCGAGCCGCGTGCCGCTCAGATCCGAACTTTCGGTCCGACGCTTCAGACTCGGCATCGGCGGTCCCCGCTCCGGAGGCATCGGCGACCCCGCTTCGGGCGTGGACCGCTCAGCGAAGCCTGCGGGAGTCCGCGTCGAGGAGGCCGGCGGCTCTAGCATTGTTCCCATGAACATCGACCGCATCGGGATCGTCGGAACCGGACTGGCGGGCTTGCGCGCGGCGGCCGAGCTCCGCGAGGCGGGGTTCGCCGGCTCTATCGTCGCCTGGGACGCCGAGGGCACGCCGCCCTACGACCGCCCTCCCTGTCCAAGAACCTCTTTGACAACCCCGTCCGCCCGCTGGCGGACCAAGGGCTCGGCGACCTCGCGAGCCTCGGCGCGGAAGTCGTTCCTCGTCCCGTCGAACGGCTGCGGCGCGGCGACGGAGCGTGGTTGGCGGACGAGACGCCGGTCGATGCCGCGATCATTGCGTCAGGGAAGCTCGCCCCGGATCGGCGCGCCCGGAGCCTTCGCCCTTCACACGGCGGCCGACGCGCTACGGCTCGCAGATTCGCTCGCGCCCGGCGTCAGACTGGACATCGTCGGAGCGGGTTGGATCGGAACCGAGCTCGCCTCGGTCGCAAGCGCGGTTTGCGAGGTTCACCTGTGGGAGTCCTCGCTCCACATCCTCGGGCGCACCTTCGGCGGCGCGGTCGACGACCTGTGGTCCGGTTGGCTCGACGACGCCGGAGTGAGCCTCCACCTCGGCCAAAGATGGCCAATCGAAGGAGAATCCGCGGAAGGCTCGCAGTCGGGGGCCGGCCGAGGGGCCGGCGTCGTCGGCCGGGCAGACGCCGCGGCCGCCCAATCGGCCTTCGACGCCGGAACGGCGGGTTCTTGTGCAGGCCGTCGGCGCGGCGCCTAGCTTTTCCCGCGATCGAGCCCGCCGTCGACGTCGGCGTGCGGGGCGCGCTCGTCACCGACATGTGGACCCGAGTCCTTCGCAACGGCCAACCGGTCGAGGGGCTGTACGCCGTTGGAGACTGCGCGGACGCCCTCACTCCACACGGCCCCCGGAAGGGCGGACATTGGACGAAGGCGCTCGCCGACGGGGCTTTCACAGCGGCGGCCGTATGCGGCGGAAAGCCGCCCAGGTTTTTGGCTCCGCCGGAGGTCTTCTCCGCCCAATTCGGCAGACAGATCGGCTTCGTCGGCGCAATCCCGGGCCTCGCCGACGGCATTCCAGGGCGGGCCGACGGCGCCCGAGGGTCCGCCGACGGAGCGTCCGAGGGACCCTCTCCCGACCTCGAAGGCCCTTGGGGTGCATCCAACGCCGGAGGCATTCTCGGCGGCGAGCGCATCGACACGGCCGAAGGGCTCGTCATCCGTTGGGAGAAGGCGGGCGAACTCGCAGCGTTGCTGGCGATCGACTCGCCGCGGGAACTTTCTCGCGCCCGAAAAACGCTGAGAGTCAGGCTGTGATCCTCGTCTCGGATTGGGGTATTTTATAAGGGTCACACACGAAGGAGCGTGAGCATGCCTACCGACCTCACCGAAACAGGCGGCGGATTCGACGTCGTGCAAGCCTACATGGACCACGTCAAACGCATCGATCCGAGCCTCGCCAACGAGGATTTTTCCGATCTGATCTCCGCCCACCGGCGGCTTTCCGAACAGGCCAACGGCAGAACCGCTCTGGCGTTGGAGGGATCGACCGTCCTGTGCGTCACCGAGGACATCCCCTTTCTCGTCGACTCGGTCTCCATCGCGATCAAGGCCCGCGGCTACGCCGTCACCCGGCTGTTTCACCCGGTGATCGACGGTGAGTCGTGGATTGCAGCCGAGGTCGCGCCGACGCCCGACGCCGCCCTCGTCGAGGCGCTCAACGACGTCGTCGGCGACGTCCACGCGACGGTCGCCGACTGGTCCGAGATGACCGAGCTCGCGCGCAAAGCCGCGACGACGCTGTCCGGAAACGACCGCAAGACGCTCGAGTGGATAGCCGACGGATCGTTCACGATCCTGGGGGCCTTTCGACGACGAGCAGACGCTCGGCCCGCCGCCAGATACCCGGATCTGCGCAAACAGCTCGAACACCTGGCCACCATCTCTCCCCGGCAGGCGGCCAGCCGCCACTTCGCGCCGACGCTCATCCACACAAAGTCGAGCTACCGGTCAAGCGTGCACCGCAACGCATACATCGACGTCTTCGCAATGGGGCCCACGATCATCTTCGGCCTCATGACCGCCGACACCTACGCGTCCTCCGTTCTGGCCACGCCTCTTGCAGCCTCGCGGGCGAACGCCGTGATGGACGCCTCCGGGCTGCCCCGCGACTCGCATTCCGGCAAGGACCTTCTCCAGATCCTGGAAAGCTATCCTCGCGACATCCTCATGCTCTTGAGCCCCGAGGCCCTGCTCGCCGACGTCTCGCGCATCTCCCAATCGCGAACCACCACGATCCTGCACTCCGACATCTTCCCGGGGCAGTCGCATGCTTGGTGGTGACTCCCGTGAGCATTTCACCGCGCACTCCCACGCGCGGATCGCCCAATTGGTCGAAGAGACCTTCGCCAGCTCCGAAATCGACACGCAGCTTGACGTCAGCTCCGGTCCCGCTTGCTTACATGAGCTACATCGTGTGCGGGGCGAAACCGACGTCGACGAAGAAGAATTCGCCCGTAGTCGTGGCCCGAGCCACGCTCGACTGGGACGAGGGCTTCGTCGTCGCCGCCGAATCCGCCGCCGACGTTTCCCTCGTGCCTGCCGCCTATAAGACGGAGTACTCGCCGGAAACCGGCGCCCGCGACGCCGCCCGGCTGGCGAAGCTCGAACCCGGGGGCTTCGAGCTGGAGCTCTACGCCCCGAAGGCTCCCCCGACGCCCGCCGTCTCAAGGTCTTCGTGCGCGAAGAGGTCTCGCTCACCCGAATCCCTGCCGATATTCTCGAACTTCGACCTCGTCGTCACCGACGAGCGCCCGTACACATTCGGCGACGCAAAAATGTTCGACTTTGGTTTGCGGGCTGAAAGCCCCGAACGCTGGACCGACGCCGACGAACGGTTCGTCGAAGCCGTGACGGCGGCCTGGACGGGCGAGATGGAGTCGGACTCGCTGAACGCCCTCGTGCTTTCAGCCGGACTCATGAAGTCCCAGGTGGCCGTTCTCCGCGCCCTTGTGGGCTATCTGCGGCAGGCGGGCCTGCCCTTCTCGCGAACCTACCTGCGCGAATCCCTCGTGAAAAACCCCGAACTGGCAAGGGCTTTCGTCGAGTACTTTGAGGCCAGGTTCCAGCCCGGCAACGCCGCCGATCCCAGCGAACTGCGCGAAGCCCTGGTCGAAGGCGTCGGAAAGGCGGCGTCCCTCGACGACGAGCGGATCGCCAATGGGCTTCTCGCGGTCATCGACGCCGTCGTGCGCACGAACGCCTATTTGACCGGGGCGGCTTCTCTCGCCTTCAAGCTCGAGCCGCGTCGCATCGGCTTTCTTCCCGAGCCTCGGCCCCTATATGAAATATGGGTGTACTCGCCTCGCGTGGAGGGCGTGCATCTGCGTTTCGGCCCGGTGGCCCGCGGCGGGCTGCGATGGTCAGACCGCAGGAGGATTTCCGCACCGAGATCCTCGGTCTGGTCAAGGCCCAGGCAGTCAAAAACGCCGTCATAGTGCCCGCCGGATCGAAGGGCGGCTTCTTCGCCAAACGCCTGCCCAATCCGGCAGCAGACCGCGACGCGTGGCTGGCCGAAGGCATAGCGGCATACCGGATCTTCATCGGCGCGCTGCTCGACGTCACGGACAACCTTGTCGACGGGAAGGTCGTCCCGCCCGAGGACTGGTCCGCTACGACGGAGACGACACGTACCTCGTCGTCGCGGCGGACAAAGGAACCGCGACGTTCTCCGACATCGCCAACTCCGTCTCGCGCGCCTACGGGTTCTGGTTGGACGACGCTTTCGCCTCCGGAGGTTCGGCCGGGTTTGACCACAAGAAGATGGGAATCACCGCCCGCGGGGCGTGGGAGTCGGTCAAGCGGCATTTCCGCGAACTCGGGATCGACACCCAGTCCGAGGAGTTCACGGCCGCAGGCATCGGCGACATGTCCGGCGACGTCTTTGGAAACGGCATGCTGCTGTCCGAGCACATCCGCCTGGTGGCCGCCTTCGACCACCGATCGATTTTTCCTCGATCCGGACCCCGACCCCGCGGTCTCCTTCGCCGAGCGCAAGCGTCTGTTCGAGCTGCCGCGTTCCTCGTGGGCAGACTACGACGCCTCGGCCATCTCCCCGGCGGCGGGGTCTGGCCCCGATCGGCCAAATCCATCCCGGTCTCCCCGAGGTTCGCCGGCGGCTCGGACTCGACGAGGCCGTGGAGTCCTCACCCCGGCGGAGGCCGTCCGCGCCATCCTCACCGCTCCCGTCGACTTGCTGTTCAACGGAGGGTCGGCACATACGTCAAGGCCAGCGACGAAACCCACGAACAAATCGGGGATCCGTCCAACAACGCCGTCCGCGTCAACGGCGCCGACCTTCGATGCACGGTCGTAGGCGAAGGCGGCAACCTGGGATTCTCCCAACGCGGACGCATTGAGGCGGCCTTGGCCGGCGTGCGGATCAACACCGACGCGATCGACAACTCGGCCGGTGTGGACACTTCCGACCACGAGGTCAACATCAAGATCCTCCTCGCGCCGCTGGTCGCCTCGGGCGAACTGACCGGCGCCGGGCGCGACGAACTCCTCGCCTCTGTCACGGACGACGTCGCCGCGCACGTCCTGCGCGACAACTACGAGCAAAATGTCCTGCTCGGCAACGCCCGAGCCCTCGGACCGGCCATGGCCCACGAACACATCCGCCTCATGCACTGCCTCGAAGAGCGAGGCGACCTCGACAGGCGCCTCGAATTCCTTCCGAGCGACGCCGACCTGCTCGAACGCGCCGCCTCGCTTGACCGCGGTCTGACCAGCCCCGAATTCTCCGTCCTGACGGCCTACACGAAAATCGCCCTCAAAAAGGACATCCTGGAGTCCTCCCTGCCCGACGACGAATGGTTCGCCCGCGACCCTGCGCGGCTACTTCCCGCCGCAAATCGCCGCCGCCTACGCCGACAGACTGGCAAGCCACCCCTGGCCCGCCAGATCGTCGCCAACGCCGTGGCAAACTCGATCGTCAACCGAGGCGGCCTGACCTTCACACTCCGCGCGATCGAGGACACCCAGGCCGCGGTCGAAGACGTCGTGCGCGCCTTCGCCGCCGCCCGGGAGATCCTTGACCTCGCCGGATTCACCGACGCCGTCCAGGCCCTCGACAACCGCATCCCGCCCAGACCCAGACCAAGCTCTACCTTGGCTTCAGGCGCACGCTCGACGCCGCGGTCCGCTGGCTCATCCAGGCGCCGGCCGCGCCCATCGGCGACACGGTGGAACGATTCGCCGCCGTCGGCGATTGGATCGGACGCCTCGACGCGTTTCTGGCCGAACCCGATCTGAGCAGGCGTTCGCAGGAAATCGACGAGGCCGCGGCCACGGGGTGCCCTGAGGCGCTGGCCGCAGTCTTCTCCGATCTGACAAGGGCCACGGCGCTTATGGACGCAATCGACACCGCCTCCCGCACGGGCGAGGATCCCGGCGAGGTCTTGCGTGTCATGTTTGACGTCTACGGCCGGTTTTCGATCGGCAGACTGCTCGAACTCGACGCCGCGCTTCCGGTGACCGACGTGTGGACGGCCACGGCGCAGTCGGCCACGGAGGCCGATCTGCGTGCGGCGGCGGTGGCCCCTTACCGAGCGCATACTCGCCGACACGGAACAGAGCGCCGATCGGGTCGCAGCATGGCTCGACGAACGCCCTGGCTCGAAGCGGGCCATTGAGGCGACCGCCGCGCTGGCCGACTCACAGGGAAGCCTCCCTCGCCTCGCTCGTCGTCGTTTTTGCGCTCGATGCGCGCGCTCGCCAGAAGCTAGGGCCGCCCCTCCACACGGTCAACCGGCAGGGCCGCGGGAAGCCCGACGTCCAGAGGCCGCACGGGCACAGCTGCCGTGGCTTTGGCGCCGGCGTGGCTTTGGCGCCGTCGGGCAAATCGAGCGGGCGCAAAAAGCTGTGCGGATGCGACAAGCCCCAAATAAAAACAAACAGAATCCACACGAACTGGACCCAAACGACGGCAAAAGCGGAGGGCTCCCCTTCAAGAGAGGAGCCCCTCCGCCTGATTCTTCAACCGGCATAGGCGGCTCTGGACCGCCGGTCCAACGGTTTGGGTGGGACCGCGGGGCAGGCTGCGCCTCTAGGCGCGCCCGCGCCCCTAGATCACGGTGTCCAGAAGCCTCGTCGGATTTCCGAAGCGATGGTTCGTGGCCGACACGGCTTGCTCCTGAACGAGGGAAGCAGCTCAATCCGCCCGCTGCCGGTGACCGGTTCGGCGTAGACGCCGACGTCGACGCTTCCGCCGACGGCCTCGGCCAGCGCCTTCGGATCGGCGCCGATGAGCCGGAAACGCACTCCGTCGGCCGAGTTCGCCCGCGTGGCGGCATAGGCGAGGAAGTCATCCTCAGATTCGAGCACGACCTCGGCGCCCCTCGACTCGAGGAAGTCGACAGCCTGCTTGGGAAGCGCCGCGGACGTCGAGACCCTGGGGCGGGCGCCGATCGCCAAAGCGCCGGCGGCCAACGCCATGACGTCTCCGGATCCCGCGCCTGACTGGCGAATGACGACTTCGGGGAAGGGAATGTAGCGCAGAACGTTTTTTCCACCCCGAGGGGCGCTGGGGTCTGCCGGCTGGAAATGGCCAGACAAAGCCTTGTCCATTCCCTCGACGACGACGAGGAAACGATCCTGGTCGACGCCGTCCATCGTCTCGGCGATCACCCGCGCCCCGCACAGCGTCTCGTTCGAAATCTGGGCGCGGCCGAGGTCCTTGTCCGCCCATTCGACGTGCCCGAGTCCGATGAGGTAGTTCGGGCCTCCGGCCTTCGTCCCGGCGCCCACCGAGGAGCGCTTCCATCCGCCGAACGGCTGGCGGCGCACGATCGCGCCGGTGATGCCGCGGTTGACGTGGACGTTGCCGGCCTGAACCTGGTCGAGCCAGGCGGAGATCTCCTCGGGGTCGAGCGAGTGCAGGCCGGCGGTGAGACTCGAAGTCGACGGCGTTCTGCCAGGCGATCGCCTCACCGAGGGTGTCTGCCCTCATGACGCCGAGAATCGGGCCGAAGTATTCGGTCAGGTGATACTCGCTCATCGGCATGACGCCGGCGCGCACGCCGGGGCTCCAGAGTTTGTCGTCGATCTTGCGCGGCTTGATCGCCCATGCCTCGCCTTCGCCGAGCTCCGTCAGGCCCTTCAACAGCTTGCCGTGCGGAGGTTCGACCATCGGGCCCATCTGGGCGGCGAGGTCGTGGGGATGCCCGAGCTTGAGCGAGCGGACGGCGTCGCAGAGCTGACGCTGGAAACGCTTGGAGAATCCGACCGACCCGACGAGGATCACGAGCGAGGCCGCGGAGCACTTCTGGCCGGCGTGGCCGAAGGCCGAGTAGACGACGTCCTTGACCGCGAGGTCGATGTCGGCATTCGGGGTGACGATGATCGCGTTCTTGCCGGAGGTCTCGGCGAACAGGCGAGGTCGGGGCGCCACGAGCGGAACATCCGCGCCGTGTCGATCGAACCGGTGAGGATCGTCTGATCGGTCTCTTCGACGAGGACCTTCCTGTAGGAGGACTTGTCCATGCACACGAGAGCGAGGACGTCGCGGGGGACCCCTGGCCTCCCACATGAGCTTCGCGAGGTGGGATCCCGTGCGCCGGGTCAGCTTGGCCGGTTTGTAGACGACGCCGGAGCCGGTCGCCAGCGCTGCCAGCACGCCGCCCGCGGGAATGGCGATCGGGAAGTTCCACGGAGGCGTCACGAGGGTCGTGCGCACCGGAACGTACGCGGCGCCTTCGAGAGAGTCGAGCTCTTCGGCGAGGTCCGCATAGTAGAGCGCAAAATCGATGGCCTCCGAGACTTCGACGTCGCCCTGGTCGATGGCCTTTCCGGCTTCGCTCCCGGCGACTTCGATGAGCTCGCCGCGGTGGTCCTCGATGGCCTGGGCGACGGACCGCAGGACCTGCGCTCGCTCCTTGCCCGTGCGCGCCGCCCACTTTTTGGCTGCACCGGCCACGGACTGGACGACTTTGCGGGCCTCGGCGTCGGAATTGACCATGTTCTCCGCAACGACGTCGGCCCCGAGCTTCGAGTCGGGAATGCGCGAGGCGATCTTCTCGGCCCATTCGATGTTCGCGTGCAGCGCGGGATCAGTGTCGCGAGTGTTCTCAAAACGGTCGGGCACAACGGTGCGCTCGAAGCGATTCTGCTTGCGGCGCGGCCCGTAGGCCAAGCCCGGGACAAGCCCGGCGGCGTCGCGGAAACGCTTCTCTTCCAAGGCGAAGGTATCGGTCTTCTCCAAGTCGAACACGTTCGACATGAAATTCTCCGGCGCCGCGTTCTCCTCGAGACGGCGCACGAGGTAGCCACGGCCACGTCGTACTCCCTCGGGCCTGACGACGGGCACGTAGTAGAGGAGCGGGCCGACGGTGTCGCGGACGGCGTGAGATTGCGGCGTCGCCATTCCCGCAAGCATCTCGTAATCGACGCCGGAGGCGATGCCCCGCTCGCGCACTAGCTCGTATCCGTAAGCCATCGTGAAGAGGTTCATGCCGGCGATGCCGATGTTGACGGCATCGACCCTCTCGGGGGTCAGCGCGGCGTCGAGGCATGCGATGTAGTTGGCGTCCGTGTCGGCCTTGTTCGCCCTGAACGGTCAGCTCCCATCCGTGCATCGTCGCATCCACTCTTTCCATGGAAAGGTTGGCGCCCTTGACGATGCGCACCTTGATCGGGGCGCCGCCCCGGGCGCGGCGGGCCTGCGCCCACTCGGTCAGCCCGTTGAGCCTGCCGAGGGCGTCGGGAAGGTAAGCCTGAAGGACGATTCCTGCGCGGTATCCGAGGAATTCCTCGCGATCCAAGATTCGCGTGAACACGTCGATGGTCAGATCGAGGTCCCGGTACTCCTCCATGTCCAGGTTGATGAAGGTGCTGGATGCGGCTGCGAGCCTGTAAAGCGGGAGAAGCTTCTCGACGGCTTCCTCGACGGCCGCCGCGTGGCCGTAGGGCGCGTGAGGCCCGATGACGGCGGAGACTTTGAGGGAAACGTAGTCCACGTCGTCGCGTTCGATGAGGGCCGCAGTCGCCTCCATGCGGTGGGCCGCCTCCTTGTCGCCGAGGACTGCCTCGCCCAGAAGGTTGAGGTTGAGCCGAGAGCCGTCCGCACGGAGCTTCGCAATCGCCGGGCCGAGCTTGTCGGGCGTCACGTCGAGGACCAGGTCGCCGACGAGCATCGCGAAGACGCGGCGGGCAGCCGACGAGGCCAGCGAGGGAACGAAGGGCGCGATCCTTCCGCCGACGTTTGCGGGCGCCGCAAGGTACGGGGGCAGGAAAGCCGAGTCGCGCTTGGACAGATGCTTGAGGTTGCGGGCGGCCACGCCGTGGTCTTCAGGGCGGATGACCCCGTCCACGAAGTTCACCGTGTAGTCGAGGCCTCCCTCGTGGTCGAGAACCTGCGACAAAAAGCTTGGCGGATCGCGCCGTCGGGTAGGGCCCGTGCGGCCTCGCTCCACTGGCGGGCTCGTTCCACTGCGCGATCAATGAGAACGGGGTCAATCGTCATTGTCGGATCCTTTCGTCAACGTCTATTCGGTCTTTAGTGTAAGGGATTCTTTTACCCTTTCCGCACAAAACCGGGAAGAAACTTCGCGGAGCCGACGCCGCCCGCCCATGCGGAATGGCTGGCGCGGGCTCCGCGAGCCCATGGAAACGGCGGATTCAGTGGGAAAAATGGCGCGCACCCGTGAAGTACATCGTCACACCGGCTTTCCGGGCGGCCTCAATCACTTCCGGGTCTCGAACCGATCCGCCGGGTTGCACGACGGCGCGCACCCCCTGCCCGAGAAGGACCTCGAGGCCGTCGGCGAAGGGGGAAAAAGGCGTCGGAGGCGGCGACCGAGCCCGCGGCCCGCTCGCCGGCCCGCGCCACGGCGAGGCGGCACGAATCGACCCTGTTGACCTGCCCCATCCCGATTCCCACCGTGGCGCGCGAGTCGGCCAAAAGAATCGCGTTGGACTTTGCCGCGCGCACCGCGCGCCACGCGAATGCCAGATCCCGCAAAAGTCGCCTCGTCGGCGGGCTCTCCGGAAACCAGGCGCCATTGCGCGGGGTCGTCGCCTTCGGCGTCGATCCTGTCGCGTTCCTGAATGAGCGCTCCCCGGATATCGGCCGAATGTCGCGCGCAACGTCGACCGGCTCGACCCGAAGGATCCGCAGATTCTTCTTGGACGAGAGAACCCTCAACGCCTCGGCGCTGAACGAGGGGGCGGCGATCGCCTCGGTGAAGATCGGAGCCACTTGCTCGGCCATCGCGGCATCGACCTTCCCTGTTGGCGGCGATGACGCCGCCGTAGACCGAGATCGGGTCGCAGGCGTGGGCCGCCGCGTGCGCCTGCGCGACGTCCTCGGTCACGGCCACGCCGCAGGGGTTGGCGTGCTTGACCACGGCCACGGCGGGCTCGGCGTGGTCGTAGGCTGCCCGCACTGCGGCGTCGACGTCCTGGTAGTTGTTGTAGCTCATTTCTTTCCCGCCGAGCTGAACGGCTCCTGCGACCCCGCCCTCGCCCGCCGAGTAAAGCGCGGCCGCCTGGTGGGGATTCTCGCCGTAGCGCAGATCGGCGACTTTGACGCAGCCAAACAGCTTGTCTTCTTCGCCCGCGGACGTTTCCGGACGGCCTGCTCCGCCGGCGGCGACTCCCCGAAAAACCCGCCTCGCCGACGTTGCCCCAAAGCCCTTCGCCGCCGACGTCCGCGCCCCCGCGGCCGTTTCCGCAACGGCTTTCCCGTGAATCTCGCCGTCCAGCGGGCGATCGCCGCGTCGTAGGCGGCGGTGCGCGCGAAGGCCTTCGCCGCGAGGGCCGCCCGCTCGTCGGCGTCGAAGCCCCTCGCCGGGCGGCCCTCGGCTGCGCGGGCATAGTCCGAGGGGTCCGTGACCACAGCCACGCTCGCATGGTTTTTTCGCGGCGCCCCTGATCATCGAGGGCCCGCCGACGTCGATCTTCTCGATGCACTCCTCGTAGTCCGCCCCCGAGGCGACGGTCCCGGGAGAAGGGATAGAGGTTGACGACCACGAGGTCGAAGCCTTCGACGCCGAGCTCGGCCAGCTGCCGCATGTGTTCCGGGCGTCGCCGGTCTGCGAGGATTCCCGCGTGGACCGCGGGGTGGAGGGTTTTGACCCGGCCGTCGAGGCACTCCGGGAACGAGGTGATCTCGCTGACTTCCGTCGCCGGCACGCCCGCCGACCGAATGGCCTCGGCCGTTGAGCCGGTTGAGACGATCTCGCAGCCGACGCCGTGAAGCGCCGCGGCGAGCTCTTCGATGCCCGCCTTGTCAAAGACGGAAATGACCGCTCTGCGAATGGGAATGCGCATGTCTCTCCTTTCCGGCGCCCAGGCGTGCGACGCCGAGACTTCGCTCCCCGATGGTCAATCCCATCCAACGCCAGTCGCCGACGCATTCATAATACGGCTCGACGCGCATGCGCGTCAGTCGGAAAAGCCGAGCAAGTAGAGGAAGGCGTCCAGATCGCCGAAGGAAGTGACCGTGAGCGTCACCCTGTTGAAGAGCAGGAGCACGGTGATGCATCCACATAAAATGGCCAGGAACACGATTCCCGACCGGGCCAGGACCCCCATGCCGCGTGGTGGCCCTCCCATCGAAAGCGGTGGCCGTACACCACGGCGCAAACGATGCACGCGACAGTCAAAAGGAAGCTGACGAAGATCGTCCCTCCGCCGGTTATGGCAAACATCAGCCCTTTCCGTTCCATGCCAAGGCGGCGGGCAGCTCCTTGCGCCACACACCCCAGTTGTGGCCCCCGATGGGCTGGAGCAGCGAGGTGATTTTTGACCACCGGCGTCGATATTCTCTTGAGCTTGAACAAACGCGGCCGACTTTTGGGTCGCCTTTGGAACCCGTGACGTAAAGCCGTTGCGGCCACGCCTTTTGTTTCGACAACAGATTAGACACGCTGAATTCTCGCCGAACACGAGGCGGCGCGCCCAGCAACGCCCCGTCTCCGGCTGATCGTAGCCGGAAAAATGAGATGATCTTGGAAAAAAATCTGGGGATGGGTGAGGCCGAGGACGGCGGAACAGTAAGCGCCGTAGGAGGCGCCGGCGATGGTCCATCCCTTTCGCGTCTTCTCGGTGTTGGGAAAATTGTGGCGAACCATGCCGACGATGTCGTTTACCACCCAGGATCCGACGGCGGGCCGCCCCTTGATGTCGACGCAGTCGGGAGACGTGGCGTCGACCTTGAGCGACGGGATCGCCATAATCGTGTTCGGATGCTTTTTTTCATGGCATTTTGGAGATTGAGCTGCGTGGGAACCTTGTAGGGGTTGCCCGGGTATCCGTGCAGCATGAGCATGACCTTGTAGATTTTCCCTGTTCGTCGGCGAATAGTTCTTAGGCGTCCACACCCATACGGGAAGGCTGATCCCCGAGATCGGCCCCCTGAATTTCGTCTGGTAGGCGCCGTTCGAATCCTTCGTGAACTTGACCTTCCACCTCGAGTCTCCGTGGTGGCCCGGCAATTCGGGATCGCCGGCTTCGGGCCTGGGAACGGGCCTGCGGACCGGCGTCGTCGAGCCCTTTCCATCGGGTTTCATGAAGAAAAGCGCCCGGCACGTCGCTCCAATTTGCGGCGTACCCGAGCGTCCGGTTCATCTGAATGCCCGTCATGCTGATGGCGCCCACGATGGCGGTCACCATGGCGGCAGAGGCCTGCGCCCGAATCTTGCGAGTGGGCTCGCGCCCGATGAGCCATACCGCGGCCGCCGCGCTGGCGACCGTCAATACGGCAAACACTATGAGCGTAAGAAGCTTATCTGGACCGAGCACCTATCCCCGCCTTTCTGCCTTCGACCCACCAGCCTTCGCGCGCCATTCGCCCGATTAGCTCAACCAACTGAACACGCTCGACTTCCTTAATTCGTTCTACCAGCGCTTCCTCGGAATCTCCCTCGAGAACCGGACATGTTGTCTGTCCCAGAATCGGCCCCGTGTCCATTCCGGGGTCGACGACGAATAGAGTTGCGCCGGTTACCTTCACGCCGTACGCCAAGGCGTCGGCCGGACCGTGAATTCCAGGAAAGGAAGGCAAAAGCGCGTTGTGGGTGTTCACCACGCGTTGCGGAAACGCCGCAAGAAACTCGGGGCCGACGAGCTTGAGGAAGCCCGCGAGAACCACGATGTCGGGTGCGTATGCTGCCACGGCGTCGCGCAAAGACGCGTCCCACTCTTCCCGCGACGAATGCTCCGAAAGGACGCGGACAAACGTCGGAACTCCGGCCTCTTCGGCGGCCCGGATCTCCGGCGGCGCTCGACGGTCGGCGCCCACCGCGACGATCTGCGCCCCGTAAGATGGGTCGGCGCAGGCGTGCAGGAGGGCCTGCATATTCGATCCTGTGCCCGACACAAGCACCACGAGGCGAGTGGGACCGCGCTTGCTGCTCACTCGATAAATGTATCGTCACGCCGGTTTCCCCCGCCACTTCGACGGGCGGGCAAACGTACGGTTTTCGAGGTCTCGCCTTCCGTCTGAGGCCAAAGAGTCGGCGGCATCACGCGAAAAGTCGATCGGCCTGTGGGGAGGAGAACCCCGTTGTCGAGGGCCCTTCTTCCGCCTCCTCCGCCGGCCCCGTTCTGCGGGAGCGGAGCGCGGCGGCCGCACGCGGAGCGACGAGCCCGAGCACGCACGGCAGCCCCATGGCCACAGGGCGAAACCAAGGGCGAGCGGAACGAGGCGAGGGCCGACGTCGGACATCCGCCCGGGCCTAGGGGCCCCTCCCCGGAAAGGAAGGCGGCTGCGGCGCCGAGGGCACAGAGGCAGGCCAGGCACGCCCGCCGCGGCGGACGCCTCTTTCAGACTCGAATAGGCGCGCGAGCGCCAAACGAACCACGCCAATGCGAGGAAGGCGAGAAGGACGGGAAGCTATGCCATCCGCACGCCCGGATTGGGCAGAGCGCCGAAAACCGGAATCGCGGGCAGCTGGAGGCTCGTCACGCCGAACGCCGAGAAATCCGTGCCTCGGCCCACGGAAAAACCCCGCCCCAGCGCGAAGGAGGCGACCCAGACGACGATGTTGGGAAGGTAGGCCAGCTGCACGACGGCGAGCATGGCGGCGCCGACGGCCCCTGGACGTAGTAGCCGTTGATGGCGGCGATCGAGCTCCGGCCGAGAACGAGGGCGACGGCCAAAAGGCAGACGGAGACGACGGCGAGGGCGCGCAAGACGGGCCGAAGCTCGCAGCGACAGCCTTCAATGAGGCTCCAGACGCGGCCGTCGGGGCGCGAGGTCCGCCAGCGGGCCCGGAGCCATCGCAGCGCATGTGAGAGCCGCAGCCCCCGACGGCGCTGCCGAAGCGCCCGGCGCCCGGAAGGGCGGCGAGCCCTGACGAGAAGGGTGAAAGCGAAGGACGATGCCGCAGCCGAGGCCGCCTGAGCCCAGGAATCGACCCCCGCTGCGAGGAAAGAGCGATAGACGAACCACCAGATGAGCAGAGTCACGCTCAACGGCATGAGGGTCACGCCCGCATTCCCGACCTCCGCCGAGCCTCCCATCGCCAGTAAAAAGATTGATGTTCCAGCCTTTCGCGGCGTCGTGCCAATCGACGTGGCCGAGGGTCGGAGAAGAGACCGTCGCGGCGTAGGCGAAAATCGCAAAAACCGTGACCGTCGTCCACACGACCGCCAGCACCCCTGACCGGGACCCAGGCGGCCGCAATGCATGCGCGGCGTTCCTCTGTGCTCATCAGGCCAATGGTCGCATCCCCGTTTGGAAAAAGGCGGACACGCCGAAACTCCCCGCCCTAGAATTTGTAAGACAAATTTGCTGCAAACGTGTATTCTTGAAGGCAAACGTCACTGACCAACGGCATTAGAACGATGCGCCGCGAAACGTGAAGCGGCGCGTCGAGAAAAGGGACTGGCAATGCAGATCGGCATCTTCGAAACATCCGAGGAAGCTCTCGGCGCCGCGGCGCGCGGCATCGTCGATCTTCTGGCCCGCAAGCCGAATGCGAACCTCGGCGTGGCAACCGGATCCACGCCGGAAGGCCTTTACTCCGAGCTGCGCGAGGCGCACGCCGCCGGGCGTTTCACCCTGGAGGGCTCGGCCGCCTTCGCGCTGGACGAATACGTGGGAATCGCGGACGGCCATCCGGAAAAGTACCGCAACGTCCTGCGACACGAGCTCGTGGGGCCGGAAAAGACCGGGCTGACCGAGGCGGGCCTTCGCACCCCCAGAGCGCGGACGCCGACCCGCGCCTCGCTGCAGGGCAGTATGAGGCGTCGATCGCCGCGGCGGGCGGCGTGGACCTGCAGATCCTCGGAATCGGCGCCAACGGGCACATCGGCTTCAACGAGCCGGGCGGATCGCTCGTTTCGCGCACCCGCGTCGAAGTTCTCTCGCGCCGAACGCGCACGGACAACGCCCGCTTCTTCGACGGCGACGTCGGCAAGGTCCCCTCCCGCTGCATCACGCAGGGGCTGGGAACGATCATGGAGGCCCGGTCCCTGCTCTTGCTCGCCTTCGGCGCTCAGAAAGCCGAAGCCGTGCGCTCAGCTGATCGAGGGCGCTATCAGCGCGAAATGGCCCGCGACCGTCGCCCAGATGCATCCCGACCTCACCGTTTTCGTCGACGCCGAAGCCGCGGAACTCCTCGAATACGCAGACCTCTATCGCGAACGTTGGAGCCTGGCGTGACCGCCGGCCAAAGGCAGGGCCGACGCCGTCGCAGGGCAGGCTGCGTCGCCGTCGGCACTGGCGAGCCCGGCGTCGCGGTCGAAGCCATCGAGCCCGACGCGGTCGTCCCAGGCACGGTTTACGACGGCTATGGAAGGGAGGTCGGCGGCGGGCTCGTGCTCGAGGGCGGAGTCCTGCCCGCGTGCTGCCGCGCGGCTATTCCGGCGAGGCCGACGTCTCGGGGGCCTTCATCGCGCCGGGGCTCGTCGACGTCCACTGTCACGGCGGAGGCGGCGCGTCCTTCCCCGACGACGTCGATCCCCGCTCGATACGCAAGGCGATCGAGGCCCACCGCGCTCGGGGACGACGGCGCTTCTCGCCTCCCTCGTCTCGATGGCCGATCCCCTGCCGGCGATCCGGGCGCTCCTCCCTTCTGCGAATCGGGCGACCTGGCCGGAATCCACATGGAGGGCCCGTACGTCTCTCCCCACAAGGCCGGCGCCCAGAATCCGGCCGCCATCCGCGGCGCCGACCCCGAAGAGCTCACGTCGTGGCTCGAGGAGGGCAAGGGCTTCGTCAAGACGATGACCATCGCCCCGGAGGCCGATCACGCCATGGAGGCCGTCCGAATCCTGCTCGCCCACGGCGCCAAGCCCTCCTGGGGGCACACCGCCGCAAGCGGCGAAACCGCGGCACAAGCCCTCGAAGCCACGTCGCGTTGCGCGGCCGAACTCGGCTTTGAGGGCGTGCCGCAGACGGTCACGCACCTGTTCAATGCGATGCCGCCGATCGACCATCGCGAACCCGGCCCGGTCAGGGAGTTTCTGGCGGCCGCCAGGAAGGCGGCGCGATCGTGGAAAACCATCGGCGACGGCGTCCATCTGGCCCCTCCTCGTCGAAGACGTGCACGGATGGGTGCGCGGAAACGCCGCGTTCGTCACGGATGCCATGGCCGCAGCTGGCATGCCCGAAGGGCGGTACGCCCTCGGGGGCCTCGACGTCGACGTGCGCGAGGAGCGGCGCGGCTCGCGGGAAGCAGACGATCGCCGGGGCTGCTTCGGCTGAGCGACCAGCTCGCGCTGTTCGCCCGGCGGGCGCCTCCCGCTCGGGCAGATCGTGCGCGCCTGCGTCGCCGCTCCCGCAAAGGCGGCCTCCATCGAGGGGGCGAAGGGCGTCACGCTCGATTTCGAGCTGGGCAAGCGACCCACTCGTCGTCTTCGACCGCAGCTTCTCCCCGTGTGCGTCGTCAGGAGTGATCCGGCCCGCGGTGCGCTCGGCCTCAGCCCGCGCGAACGCCGCCCGGCCTTCCGCGCGGACGCGCCGCGCCCTGATTTGGAATCTCCGGCATGAGGCGGGCCCTTGCGCCTCGGCCGGGCCAGCTGACCGGCCGACTCGGCCTGGCGGGAGCGAGCCGGCGTTTCAGTCGATCTCGACGCGGAGTTTCAGGGATTCGGCCGACGTCGTCCATTTCGGCGACGTCGCAACCGGACAGGGCGAAGACCTCGTCCGACGATCTGCGCCCCGCAACCGCCCAGCGGGCAAAGTGCTGCCCGTCCGGCTGCACTCTCGCCTTTCCACACGTGGCGCATCCCGACGTTGCGATCAAAAAAATTCGCGGTAGAAAGCCCTGACGGCGTCGATCCTTCGACGACGGCGCCGCCGCGCCCGGGAAAAATCCGCGCCTGAGGGCTGAAGAGCGATACGAGCTCCTCGAAGTCTTCCGGCGCCTCGCCGGCCGTGTCCGAGAGGGCAAAATACCTGTCAAGCACAGTCTCGCCCTCGACGGCGCCGCCGCAAGCGCCGGCAACGCGGACAGCGTCCGCCGCGCGAGCCATCGGCCTCGGCATCCGAACCTGACGTTTTGCCGACGGCTTCCTTTGCGTTTTCAGTCATTTCTCTCCGCCTTTCGCGTGATTTCCGACCGGCGGCCCCTGACGAACTCCGCTCGGCCGATCCGATGATACCGGGGGTTGGCGCCCCGGCGTTCCGCAGGAGGCTCCCACGGTGTGGGACGGCCCATGGGCATGCCGCCTCAACGCCTATAAGCTATCGATGGAAGTCGCTGTACGCATTGAAGTATTGGTATACCAGACGCCTCGGGTTCGTCGTCTCCGCGTCTGTCCGCCGCGGAATCTCGCCGGATTTCTGGACGGCGGTCGGAGTGGCGGCTGCGGCGCTCGGAGCGTGGGCGATCGTCGAAGGCTGGTGGCTCGCCGCCTTCGTCTTCCTGGCGGCCAGACTCGGAGGGCGAATCTCGACGGCGCAGTGGCCCGCGCACGCGGCGTCTCCCGCCCTTTCGGCTTCGTCCTCAACGAGATCGGCGACCGTTTTTCCGACTTTCTCATCATGGCGGGCTTGGTCGGCCTGTCCGTTCGAACGGGTTCGCCGACGTCGACGACGGCGCTTCTGCTCGCAGCGACCGCGGCGGCCACCCCTGCCGACGTTCGTCTCGCTCTGCGCGGCCGGAGCGGGCGCGCCGCGCCTGAACGGCGGCCCCTTCGGCAAGACGGAAGATGCCTCACCGCCGTTCTCGCGGCGGCCTTCCCTCAGCATCTGGCCGTTTTTCGGCTGGATCGTCGTCGCGGGATCCCTCGCGACCGCCGCCGTGAGGCTTGCGAAGACGCACAGGGCGCTGCGGGGAACGGCCGGGCCCTGCTCCTGTGGACAGGGCGGCGCCCGCCCCTCCGCCGGACATCGCCGCGCTGGGAAAGGAACGGCCACGTCGAGGACGAGGCGCGGCCGCCCAAAAGAGGGCAGCTAGAGAAGAACGCGCCGCCGGGCAGAACGACGCGGAGGGCAGCGCGGCCGAGGCAGACGAGGCCAAGAGCGAGCGAGCTGAGAAGGAGTTCGAATGATCCAACCAACGACGCTCGGCGACTCGTTCATCGGCTGGCTCGTCGGAGGCGACAGGTCCTGGACGTTCACTGTGCCCCTTCACCGGCTGGCGCTTGGAAGGGCGCGCGGTCTTCCTCGCGGTGACGGCCCCTGACAATCCTGCTTCTTGCGGAATCGGCGTCGCGCTCGCGCAAAAGAGAGCTCCACCGCCGGTGGACCACCTGGGCGATTATCATCCCCCGCCGTCGGCATACCCATTTGGATAGGCAAGGAACAACGGCGCTTCTCGCGGCCCTCCTCGGGCTCCAGGCGATTCGAGAGCTGGCCCGATGACGCGCCTGCCGCGGCAGGAAACGATCCTCTTGTGCGTTCTCGCGGTCCTCTATCCCGTGACGGCCTGGCAGCGCCCGAACATGATGGCGCTCGCCCCGTCATGGTCCTCGTGTGCGCTCTGCCCGCAGTTGTGGCCGGAGACACGGTCGACGGCGTGCGCAGGGCCACGCTGACGGGCTTCGCCTCAATCTGGATCCCTGGTCGCTCGCGCACCTCGTCGTCTTGTGGCACGACGCCTCCTCATCGTCGCCGCCGCCGCCGCCGACGTCGCAGCCTGGACGGGAGGGACGGGCCTGAAAAAGATTCGCCTGGGCGCGCCGCCCGCTGTCCCCGCCTCGCCGAACAAAACCGTGGGCGGGCTCGTCGGGGCGCTCGCGGGCGCCGTCGTCATCCTCACGCCCTCGGGCACATCACGCTCGGACTCGTCGTCGCCGTCGGCGTGGGCGGCGTGCTCGGCGATCTGCTCGAGTCGATGGTCAAACGCGCGGCCGGCGTGAAGGACGCGGGCGATTGGCTGCCGGGCTTCGGCGGCCTGCTTTGACCGCGTCGATTCCCTCCTGCTCGTCCTTCCCCTCGCGGCGGTGCTGGGATGAAAAGCGCGTGTGCAAGTCTCTCCCGTCCACCCGACGTCGACGCGGCGATGAAGGGCGCCTGCGGGACGCGATCATGTTCGCCTGGGGCATGGCCGAGGCCGTTTCCTTTCCCCGTCATGGCGGAGATGAGCCAGGTCTGGCTGGGGTCGCCCAGCCGCGGCTTCTATTCAGGCGTGCGACGGCGGTCGTTGCTGGGTCGGTCGCCGGGGTCGCGCTCACCCACGCGCTCACCCGCGCGGGAGCGCGTCCGCCCACGCCGTGGACCCGCCCAGGAATGGAGCGCGCGACGTCGGAATACCTCGACAAAGGCGCATCCGGCTACTGAAGCAAGCGCTCACGGGCATCCCGGTCAAGCTCTTCGCGGCCGAATCGGGCCGGCGCGGCATGCCTGCGGGCCCTGTCCTCCACGCCGCCGGGAGCGCGCGGCGCGGATGTTCGCTTCACCGCGGCGATCCGCGTTTCCGAGGTCCCGCTCGGCCGGACGGCCCGGAGGTTCTACGGGACGTACCCGCGGCGACGGGATTGACCTTCGGCGTCCTTCTGCGCAAAGTGATCCGCCACTGGGACGACGGAGAACGGTGACGATGGCGCCGCACGACCACGCGCACGGCTCGCCCTTCGCCCCGTCCGATTCGCCGGGCGGGCAGACGCCGGACGCCCAATCGCCGGACACGCGGGGCAAAAATCGCGGTCGCCTTCGCCGTCACCGCGACGATCCTCCTCGCCCAGGCGATCGGCGCCGCCCCTCACGGGCAGCCTCGCGCTGCTGACCGACACGGTGCACATGGTCATCGACGCCTCGGGGCTTCTCATGGCGCTCGTAGCCGCGACGCTCGTGCGGCGGCCGCCGTCGTCCAAGCGCACGTGGGGGTATCGGCGAGCCGAAGTCCTCGCCGCGCTGGCGCAGGCGGCTGTGCTGGCCGGAGTCGGAGTCTACGTCGTAGTCGAGGCCGTCGGCCGGCTTCGCAAACCTCCCGACATGCCGTCGAAGACGCTCATCGTCTTCGGCGTCGTCGGCCTCGTCGGCAACGCCGCCTCGATGCTGGCGTTGGCTTCGGCCCGGCGGTCCAACCCTCAACATGCGCGCGGCCTTCCTAGAGGTGGCCAACGACGCGCTGGGCCTCTGAGCGTCATAGTCGCGGCGGTCGTCATCGCGACCACAGGATGGCAGCGCGCCGACGCCGTGGCCGGCCTGTTCATCGCCGCCCTCATCCTCCCGCGTGCCGTCAAGCTCATCGGGGAAGCCGGGGCGATCCTCATGGAGACCACCGCGGCTTGGACCTGGACGAGGTCCGCAGGCACATGCTCGGCCTCGACCACGTCCTGGGCGTGCACGATCTGCACGCTCGACGGTCGCCACCGGCCTGCCAGTCATCTCCGCGCACGTCGTCGTCGGCGACGATTGCTTCCAGGACGGGCACGCGGTGGCGATACTCGAAGATCTGAGAACGTGCGTGGCCGAGCACTTCGACGTTGCGATCCGCCATTCCACGTTCCAACTGGAGACCCGTTCGGCCTCGCAGCGCGAATCGGGGATTCACGCCTGCGGCTACGTGGACGCCGCGTCAAGGAGCGCCGCGCGCACTCCCCGACGGCTCCCTGAAGCGTCGGCGCCGCCCCCGGCGCTGAGACCTCAGACCCCAGGATTTCGCGGGCAATCGCAGCGGTTTGACTGGGCGTCTTGCCCACGCGCACGCCGACGGCCTCCAAGGCTTCCTTCTTGGCCGCAGCCGTTCCGGACGAGCCGGAGACGATGGCCCCCGCATGCCCCATCGTCTTTCCCTCGGGTGCGGTAAAACCAGCGACGTATGCGACGACGGGCTTCGTCACGTGCTCGGCGATGTACGCGGCGGCGCGCTCTTCGGCGTCGCCCCTCGATCTCGCCGATCATGACGATGAGCTCCGTGTCGGGATCGGCCTCGAAGGCTTTGATGGCGTCGATGAGTGGTGCCGATGACGGGGTCGCCGCCGATGCCGATGCATGTCGTGAACCCGAGGTCGGCAAGCTCGTACATGAGCTGGTAGGTTAGCGTGCCCGATTTCGACACGAGGCCGACGCGCCCGGGCCCCGTGATGTCGGGAGGGTGATGCCGACGTTCGACTGGCCGGGCGAGATGATCCCGGGGCAATTCGGGCCGATGAGCCTGACGCCGCGCTCGGCGGCGTACGCGTAGAATTCCGTCGCGTCCTTCACCGGCACGCCCTCGGTGATGACGACGACAAGGTCGAGTCCGGCGTCGACGAGCTTCGATGACGGCTCAAAAGTGTGCGCAGGCGGAACGAAGACGACGGAGACGTTCGCGCCCTGTGGCTTCTTCGCCTCGGCGACGGATCCGAAAACGGGGACGGAAACGGCGCCGGCCCGGCGCTCTTGTGCCCCCGGGCCGATGGGGGGCGACGTCGAACTCCACGGAGGTCCCCCGCCTTGCGGGGGTTGACCCCGCCGACGACGTTCGTGCCCGCGCCGAGCATCCGGCGCGTGTGCTTGCGCCCTTCGGAGCCCGTCATTCCCTGGACGATGACTTTCGAATTCCTATCGAGGAAGATGGACATTGAGCCTGCTCCTTACTTCGCGTCCGACTGTTTCGCGGCCGACCCGGCGGCCAGCTGGGCTGCTTTGGCCGCCGCTCCGTCCATCGTGTCGACAAGGGTGACGAGGGGTGATTCGCTTCGGCGAGGATCGCGCGACTTCGGCGACGGCATTGCCGTCGAGGCGCACGACGATCGGCTTGGAGGCTGCCTGGCCCAACGCATCGAGGGCGGCGACGATTCCCTTCGCGACCTCGTCGCAGGCCGTGATTCCGCCGAAAACGTTGACGAACACCGAACGCACGTCCGGGTCGCCCAAAATGACGTCGAGGCCGTTGGACATGACGTTTGCGTCGGCTCCGCCTCCGATGTCGAGAAAGTTGGCCGGCCCCACGCCGTATTCCTCTCCGGCGTAGGCGACGACGTCGAGCGTGGACATGACCAGGCCTGCGCCGTTGCCGATGACTCCCACCCTGGCCGTCGAGCTTGACGTAATTGAGGCCGAGCGCCTTCGCCTTGGCCTCCAGAGGGGCTTCGGCGGCCTTGTCGACGAACGCCTCGTGTCCGCTGTGGCGGAACCGCGCGTTGTCGTCGAGCCGTGACCTTGCCGTCGAGGGCGACGATCTCGCCCTGCTCTGTCAAAACGAGCGGGTTGACCTCGACGAGGGTTGCGTCCTCCCCGAGTACACGTCCCACAGCTTGAGCAGGACGGGCACGACCTTCTCGCCCGTCTCGGCGTCGAAGCCCGCGGCGCCGACGATCTCGCGCGCCTTCTCCTCGTCGATGCCGACGTTCGGATCGACGGCGACCTTGGCCAGCGCCTCCGGACGTTCCTTCGCGAGGGTTTCGATGTCCATGCCTCCCTCGACCGAGCACATGGCGAGGCATCTGCGCTCGGATCTGTCGAGCAGCGTCGAGAAGTAGAACTCGGGCGATGTCCGCGCCGGAGGCGACTAGCACGCGGCGGACTTCATGGCCCTTGATGTCCATTCCCAGAATTTCTTCGGCCCCTGTCTGCGGCCCTCCTGCGGGCTTCGGGCGAGTTTCACGCCTCCCGGCCTTGCCTCGGCCGCCCGTTTTGACCTGCGCTTTGACAACGACGAGGCCGCCGCCGAGCTCAGGGCGGCCGACTCCGCCTCTTGCGGAGTCGATGCGACGATCCCCCGCCAACACGGGCACTCCGTGTGCCTCGAATAGTTCGCGGGCCTGGTACTCGTAGAGATCCACGTACTGTCCTTCCGACGTCTTCGTTTCCAGACTCATCAAGTCTAGACGAGACCCCCGGCGCCTCGAGCGCCGCAGATTATCGGCGCGCTCCCGCGGATGTGTCGATTCACACGACGGGTATCGCTACCCATACCCGCATCTTCTTGGAAACCGGCGAGTCTTCTAATTTGGTTGATGTTCGCGTCAGAAAGCGCGAACACGGCGAATACCCACGATGAGGAGAGAACGATGAAGGTCGAACAAGCAGGAAGTCACAGGCGAGACACACGAAGTGGGTGCGGACCAGATGTTCTTCTCGGCAACCGACGAGCGCGGAATCTACAGGCCATTCGAACAAGGTCTTCGTCGAACTGTCGCGTTACAGCCGCGATGAGCTGATCGGAGCGCCCCACAACGTCATCCGACATCCGGCGACGCTCCCGCGGGGCATTCCACGCGATGTGGGCAACGATAAAAAGCCGGCCAGCCTTTTGCGGCCTATGTGCGAAAACCTGGCCTCCGACGGCAGTGAGTACGACGTACTCGCCACCGTCACGCCCCTCGAAGACGGCGGCTACCTCTCGGTCAGAATACGCCCCGGCTGCGAGGACCTTTTTCGGCGCCGCCCTCTCGATATACGAGAAAGCGGCAGCTTTGAGGGAAAGCTTGAACTGACGGGCTCACGGCGCCAGGTCGCCTCGAGGGGGCGGCGAAGATCCTCGAGCTGCTAGACGAGGCGGGCATGCCCTCCTACGAAGACCTTCAGAACATCGCGCTTCCCGCGGAGGTTGCGAAGCGGGAGGCCGTCGCCGACGAGTTCCCCGAGCGCCCCGAGGCCAGCGGCGCCTTGGCGCAGATGCTCTCCGACGCTAAGGGCATCGCAGCGAGCTCGACGCCTGATGGGCCGGCAGGACGATCTGGCCGATCTGTCCGCCGCGCTTCGGTCCACGCGAGACAGCCTACGCAAGGAGATCGACGACGACGCGTTGTCGGCGGCCCTCGTGCAAAGCGAATCGAAGACGGAGAAACTCGCCCAGCTCCTCGAAACGTGGGGGCAGATGAAGGACCTCGTGCGCGGACCCACGGACCAGCTGGTCGACGCCCCTCGCGCGACTCGACAAAGATCAGCGCGCAGACCCGATTCAGGGTGGCCTTGGCTCGGCTTCACACGACCATGATGGCCAAACTCACCGCGGAGCTGATCGACGGCGGACCGACGCCGACGTTTTCGGCGGACGCCATCGCGATGCTCGGCGGCGCCCTGCGAAAGGGCCCGTCGGAGATGGAGGAGATGGCCGCGGCCCACGCCGACCCTCGCTTCGAGACCGCAGACTTCATCGTCGAAACGTCCAACCTGCTGGCGATTCCCCGCCAGGTCCTCTGCTGTGGAACCAGGAGCAGGACTCGGACGCGGAGGGCGCGTCGGACGGCTCCGACGAGCTGGCCGAGGCCGTCTCCCCGCCACATCGACGCGGTCGGCGAAAGCCTCGAGGAGCTCGACGGCCCTGGCGCGGCGCTGCAGGGACTTCGACACCGCAATCGATTCTTCTCGACGCTCAAAACGCTCCCTCGACGACGCCGAACAGCGGCTCTTTTGCGCTCGCCTGACCAAAGCGGCCCGCGACGAAAGGCTCTGACGGCTGAAAGCCGACCAAGCGGCTTGCACTCAAAAGCTAATCTGCATTAGCTTTTTGGCTATGACCATTAGCAACATTTCCGTTCCGGGAGTGAACGATCTGCGTCGAGGCTGCGGGCGAGGGCCGCTCGTCGTCTGCTCGCCCGCAATGGGGAGACAGTCGCGACGCCTTCGCCCCATTCTCGCGACGTTTGGTCGAAGCCGGATTTCGGGTCGCGAGCGCCGATCTGCGCGGCCACGGCGATTCGTCAACGGGCTTCGGCTCTTACGGCGACGAGCCGACGGCGCAGGACATGCTTGCCGTCGTGGACGAACTGGGAGGCGGGCCCGCGATCCTCGCGGGGGCGTCCATGTCCGCCGCCGCGGCCACAATCGTCGCTGGAAAAGAGCCCGAGAAAGTCTCTGGCTCATCCTTTTCGGGCCTTTTCTGCGCGGCGCGTCGAACCCAATCGCGCAGCTCGCTTTCCACCTCGCCCCTCGCCCGCCCGTGGGGACCCGCAATTTGGGGCCTTCACTCGCGCAGACTTGGCCGGGCCTCGGCGACCAGGCTTCGCCCGGGCCTCCGCCTCTCTTCGATCCTCAAACGGAAAGGCCATTGGGCAGCCTTTTTCGAAAACCACACGCACGTGACCATTCCGTCGTCGCCCCGTGGTTCAACCGCGTGACCGCTCCCGCCCTTGTCGTCATGGGCGCCCAGGACTCCCGACTGGAAGGACCCTCGGGCCGAGGCGTCGTGGGCGGCCTCGAATTTCGCACAGGGTTCTTCGTCATGGTCGAGCGGAGCCGGGCACGCGCCGATGCTCGAATCGCCCGACGCCGCCGCCCGCGAGGGCGATCGCATTCGCGAACCGAATCGGCTTCGGAGGAACGCATGCCCAGCTTTGGACGAACGCATGCCTAGGGCGGGGCTCAGCGCGGAATCCGTGACGCGGGAGGCGGCTCGCATCGTCGACGCCGAGGGCTTGAGCGCCCTCTCCCTTGCCCGCCTGGCGCAATCCTTGGGCGTCGCGGCGCCCAGCCTCTACAAACACGTCAGAGGCCTCGACGACCCTCGTCGCCAGAATCGTGACTCTGACCGCGAACGCGTTCGCGGACGCACTGGCCGAAGCGTCCGTCGGCCGCTCGGGAAAGGACGCTTTGCAGGCGATTGCCTCGGCGTACCGGTCCTTCGCCCACGCTCATCCTGGAACCTATCCCCTCATTCAACGCTCCCCGCATCGGCGAGCCTTTCGAGGTGGAGGCGGGCCGACGCGCAACGAAGGCCTCCCCCTCGAGAAAAAGCCGAGGCCTCAGGAAAAACTCCCCGTCGGAAACGGCGTGCCCTCTAAAGCGCCGTGCCCGCCGCCGACGATCGACGCTTCGGAGAGAATCGTTCAAATCGCGGACGCTGCGCTCCTCGGCTACGGCATTCCCAAGGATTCCCCTGGTCGACGCCGTCAGGCTCGTCCGCTCCGCCCTTCACGGGTTTGTCGATCTGGAGCTGAGCGGCGGATTCGGGGACGCGCTGCTCGGCAGAGGCCAGCTTTCGGTCGTCGTGACTTGCTCGACGAGGCGCTTGCCCGCCTGGGCCGCGCATAAGGCCCAGCAGCCGCCCCGCCGGCCTCGAACTTGCGAGCTCAAAGTCCACGGGGCACCCGCAGGCCCTGAAACCCTCGCGGGTCTCAGGGCCTTGCGGGCGACGAGACGGGCAGGCGCGCATGCTTCGGACGTCGAAAGCCTCTCAGGCGTTCGGGAAGCCCCTCAGGCGTCCAGCTTGAAAAGCCGGTCGATGGGCGTCTGGACGGCTGCTCGAGCCCTCGTCACGGCGTCCTCGTCGGGGCGTCGTAGAAGCACAGGCACTTGGCGGTGTCCTCCCGGACGTACGTCCGCAGGAAGGAGACCTCGGGAACCTCCGCGTACTTCGGGGAATTGGCCTTCTTCCGCGCAAGGTACTGGTCCATCGTGATCTCGGCGGGAATGTCCCATTCGACGAGGTAGTCGGCGTGGGCCTTCAACTTTGATGTCGTCAAGCTCGGCGCCCACGAGCCGGACCTCGTCGGGGCCGGCGATTTCGGCAACGCCTTCGACCGCCTTGACGACGGGCGAGGCAAACCGCGGCGAAGCCGCCTCGACGATGACGAAGACGATCCGATGGTCGGACGTCACCTGCGTCTCGATGAGTTCGCCGTCGCTCGAGCCGACGGCGGAAACGACTTTCTCAATGAGGGCGCCGACGGATTCCTTGGTGGCTTCGGCAGGCTTGAGTTCGATTAGGTACAGCGGCAACGTGCCCCTCCTTCTTTGTGCCCGTCAGGGCTTGTTCGAGACATTGAAACTTAATCGACCGTCGCCGCACGTGTCCACCGCTGCCGCCAAATTGCCCGCTTGGAGAACACGCGCGTCGTCTTCGTCACCGCCGATTTGCCCGCGCCGGCCCCTTCCCGCGCGACGTTAGACATGCGGCCCCGCCTGCCGCATCCCCCGCGACGCGGCAGGCGGCCACCCTCTTTCCCGCCTCGCGCCCCGCAGGTCGCCGCGGCGCTCGAGCGTTCCACGGCGCACAGCGCGACGCCCGGAAATCGTGCGCTTCGGCACTGTCCGCGCCGAGGCTTCGGGCGTACCATGAAGCCTATGAGCATGCTTTTCTCCCCGACGCCATTCCGCAACACGACAGCTCGCAATCGCCTGTGGCTCGCCCCGATGTGCACCTATTCGGCCGTTCGGGAAGACGGGCACGCAAACCGATTGGCATACGCTGCATTACGGCTCTCGCGCCGTCGGCGGATTCGGCACGATCATCGTCGAGGCGACGGCGGTTCTCGCCCGAGGGCCGTATCTCGCCGCGCGACCTCGGCCTGTGGGACGACGGGCAAATCGAGAGTTTCTCCAAATTGGTCAAAGCCGTTCACGCTGAGGGAGCCCTCTGCGGAGTCCAAATCGCCCACGCCGGCCGAAAGGCAGGCACCTCTCCCGCGCTCGGGGCTACGCCCACGCCTTCGAGGGCACGCAGGACGGCTGGACTCTCGTCGCCCCCAGCCCGATCGCCTTCCCCGGCTTGGACAAGCCGTCCGAACTCGACGCGGCAAGCATCGACGCGCTCGTCGAAGCCTTTGCCCAAGCGGCGCGCCGAGCGGTTGCGGCGGGCGTCGACGTCGTCGAAGTGCACGGCGCCCACGGATACCCTCATTCACGAATTCCTTTCCCCTGCTGTCGAACGTCCGCACCGACGAATACGGCGGCAGCGAGGAGAATCGGCGACGGTTCCTCATTCGCATAGTCGACGCCGTCCGATCGGCGATCGGCGACAAGGTCCTGTGCGTCCGCCTGTCCGCAGCCGACTGGATCGACGGCGGGATCGACCTGAGGCAACATGCCGCACCGCAGAAGCTCTCGTCGCCCACGGCGTCGATGTCCTCCACGTTTCTTCGGGAGGGCCTCCCTTCCCGCCGAAATCCCGGTGGGGCCCGGATACCAGTTGCCGCTGGCCGCTGACGTCAAGCGGCGGTCTCGGGGAGCCAGGCGAAGGTCGTCGGCGTCGGCCCCATTTCCAGCGGGGAGCAGGCGGAGCAGGCTCTCGTGACGGGCCGGTGCGACGCCGTGGCACCGGGCGCGTGGCTCTGACCGACCCCTATGCTCCTCTGCGCTGGGCCAACCGGCTCGCGGACGCCGACTCGGTGACGCCCGCGCAGTATTGGCGCGGGATCTGGGCCTGAGTCTCGAAAGCCGGTTTGCAGGCCGTTGGGCCAAAACCTGTTTCCGGCGGCGCTGCCCCGGCTGCGAGGCCTTGACGAGGCTAGCAGGAACTGAGCTTTCGCAGGGCATTCGCTTCCTGAACCAATGAAGCCGACTGCGCCTTGTTCCACCAGGAACCGTTTGTGAGGAGAGACTGGCCTCACCTAGATCCGCGACTGGCGCCAACCGTCTCGGACGGAGCGACGTTGTAGGCTGAAATGCAAGGATAAAAGAACACGATTCGACGAGCACAGCCAATCGACGTAAGGAGAACGCCCATGTCACACAAGAGTCTCCCTGTCACGCCCGCCGATTCGCAGCCCCGCTCGATCGTCGAGGCTTACCATCGCGCTTGACCGGCGGCGACGTCGAAGCGCCATGGCGTTCGTCGCCGACGACGTCGCCTGCCGCGCTCCCGGCGTCGATCTTCACGGCAAAAGCGAATACGAGCAGTTCATTGGCGGTTTCGCACCGCGACTGACGGGGCTCATCGACATTGCGGGAGTTTTCGCAGACGGGAACCGGGTCGCACTGTTTTACCGCCCGCAGACCGCCGTGGCCGATGCCGCGCCCGTGGCCGAGTGCTTCACCGTCGAAGGGGGGAAAGATCGTCGACAGCGTGCTGATTTTCGACCGGCTTTCCTTCGCCCCTCCGCAGACAAAGCGTAGTCCCGTGCGAAGCGGCGACTCCAAAGACGGCATGCCTGCAAGCGACGACTCCAAGGACGGCAGGTCTGAAAACGGCGACCCAAGGACTGGCAGAGTCGGTAAAGCCCCGCGTCTAAAGATGCGGGGCGAAAGAGACTCCTCGTCGCCCGCCTGCGCGGCTCTTCTTGCCGACGAGACTGCGGTCCGCGAGGTCTCGATGTTCGGCGGTCGGGCTTTCATGGTCAATGAGAAAAATGGCGGTCCACGCGTCCAAGGACGGAGATCTCCTCGTGCGCGTCGACGTCGCCGACGACGCGAAATTCAGCGAGGTCCCGGGAGCGTCGCCCGCCGAGATCAGCCCGGGGCGAGCCATGGAGCGGGATGGATTCGCGCGTCTCGCGGCGTCCGTCGCCGACGACGAGCAGTTGCGCTTCTGGCTCGACGCAGCCTTGGCCTACAACCGTGCTCTCACGGGCAAACGCAGATAAAGAAAGAGCCCTGAAAGCTCTGCTAGGCCCGCAGAAAGCGGCAGCCGTTGAGGCACCGGCAGGCGGCAAACACGGCAGGCAAGACACCCGCGGAAAGCGGTACGCGGCATGGCGAAACGCACGCGGAAGCAACAAGCGCGGCAGGCAAAACACACGCGAAAGGGCCGCAAGCCCTCAGATCTTCTCCAGCGGTGCGAAGCGCAAAGCCAGTCGCTTGGTTTGGCCGCTGGAGAAAGTCACCCTGGCTGTCGTTGCGCCCGGTCCCCTCGAAGGCGACGACCTTGCCGCGGCCAAAGCTCTTGTGCACAACTGAATCGCCGACGGCCAGGGCCATAGGGTGTCAGGGAACCGACGGCCCTGCATTCTTCCCCTGCCCCTGCCGGCCGCGCCGAAGCCCGAGGAGCCTGCCGCCGCGTCGAAGTCCAGGGGTTCGTCGGCGCTCACCGAAGCGTCAGCCGCCCCCGGCCGGTTCGCACCCCGCGCCGCTCCGGCGCTTTTCCGGCTCGCCGCATCGACGCCGAGCTTTCCCGGCACGAAGCCCTTGCCGGAGCCTACGACGGGGCCGTCGTCGAGCTCGTCGCCGTAGCCTCCGCCGAAGCTGGATCGACGCCTTCCGCCGCCCCCCACGTTCCGGACCACCCGCCCGTTCGGCGCACGGCGTCGGCGCTTGACTCGGATCGTCTCCAGTCGATGAGAGAATCAGGAATCTCCTCGATGAAGCGCGAGGGAGGAAACTCCTGGGCGCGCCCCACGAGGCGCGAGTAGCGGCCCCCGTGATGTAAAAGCCGCTGACGCGCCCGGGTCACCGCCACGTAGGCGAGGCGGCGTTCCTCTGCCAGTTCGGCGGGGTCGATGAGCGAGCGCATATGCGGGAAAGTCCCGTCTTCCAGGCCCGTGACGAAGACGACCGGGAATTCCAGCCCCTTCGCGGTGTGAACGGTCATGAGCGTTGCCTCGCCCTCGTCGCCGTCGGCAAGCTGATCGGCGTCGGAGACAAGCGAGACCTGGTCGAGCCAATCCGCCAGCGTCGCCTCGGATTGGCCTTTGTGGAAGTCGACGGCGACGGAATGCAGTTCCGCGAGGTTCTCCAAGCGGGACTCGTCCTGCGGGTCGTCGCTCGAGCGAAGCATGTCGAGATAGCCCGACTCTTCCATCGCGAAGTCGAGGATCGCATCGGGCGCCGCCCCCGCCTCTGCCATTTCACGACCCGCTTTCGAGCATGGAGACGAAGCTCGCCATCGTCGCAGACGCCTTCTTCCCTATCCCCGAAACCGGGCCGCGTTCGGGATGCGGGTCGCCGACGTCGCAAAGCGCCGCCCCGAAGGACACGTCCCATCGCGCTGCGTGCATGGCCACCGCCTCCTCGGATTTCGCCCCAAGACCCCTCTTGGGCATGTTGAGAATGCGCCGGATGGAGACGGTGTCGTCGCGGTTGACGATCGCGTGGAGGTAGGCCAAGGCGTCCTTGATTTCGCGCCGCTCAGAAACGCGTTCCGCCGATGACCCCTGTAGGGATCCCTGATCGAACGAACATGTCCTCAACAGCCCGCGACTGGGCGTTCGTCCGGTAGAAAACAGCCACGTCGCCGTATGAAATCCCGGCGTCGTCGCGCAGCCTGTCGATTTCCGACACGATAAAACGCGCTTCGTCGGCCTCAGAGTCCGCGACGTAGCCGACGATCTTCCCGCCGTCGCCGCGGTCGGTCCACAGGCGCTTTGGGGCGGCGCCCGCTGTTGTTGGCGATGATGCCGTTCGCGGCCGAGAGGATCGACTGGTCGAACGGTAGTTCTGCTCGAGGAGAATCGTACGCGCCTCGGGAAAGTCCTTCTCGAAGTCCTCAATGTTGCGAATGGTCGCGCCTCGGAAGGCGTAGATCGACTGATCGGCGTCTCCCACGACGGTCAGCTCGCCGTGGTTGTCGTCTTCTGCCGTTCCCGTGAGCGCCCGGACCAACTCGTACTGAGCTCGGTTGCGTCCTGGTACTCGTCGACGAGTATATACGAAAGCGCCGCCTGTAATGGTCGGCGACGTCGGGATGGGAACGCAGCACATCGACCGTGGACATGATGAGGTCGTCGAAGTCCATTGCATTGGCCTCGCCTGAGACGGCTCTGGTAGGCGGCGGTAGGCGTGGGCAAGCACCTGGGAATCTTGGTCCGCTGCGTCGGCCGCAGCCTGCTCGGGCGTGACGAGGTCGTTCTTCAGGTCTGAGACTCGGCGCGAAAGGCCTTTGGGCGGGTGCGCCCGAATGTCGATAGTTTTCCTCGCGGCACACGAGCTTCATGAGGCGCTGGGCGTCCTGCGCGTCGTAGATCGTGAAAGTGGAGCGCATGCCCAATGCGTCGTGCTCAGAACGAAGAATGCGGACGCAGGCAGAGTGGAAGGTCGAAACCCACATCGTGCGTATCGCGCTCCCGCCCACGCGGACTCGAGCCTCTCGCGCATTTCCCTGGCCGCTTTGTTCGTGAACGTGATGGCCAAGATCTGCCCTGGAGCCGCTCGCCCCAGAGGCGATGAGATATCCGATGCGGGAAGTGAGGACGCGCGTTTTCCCGAGATCCCGCGCCCGCAACCACCAGCAAAGGAGTCCCGAATGCGTCACCGCCTCCAGCTGCTGCGGATTGAGCCCGGCGACGATTCTCTGCACGCGCGAGTCCCCGCTGCGCGAGAAGCGAAACCGACTCGGCTGCAATGCGGGCCGCCAGGCTCCCACCGGAACCGTCGCATCCGAGCGATTCGTCAGCGCGGCCGTCGAACGGTTCGCCGCCGTCGATCGCCCCCAAACCGCCGCCCAAATTCTGATCCGCTCCGGCGCTCTGATCCGCTCCGGCATTGCGACTTTCCCCGGAATTCTGAGCGATTCGCGCGCGGAGGCGCTCCATAGTGGCGAGATAGGCGGCGTCGCGTCCGCCCGAAGAAGAACTGTTGCGCATAACCCCTCAAGCCTACGTCAGAACGCCGACCGAATGCTGAAGCGCAAACTTCACACTTCCAAACCGAACATTTTTACGATATAATTCAGTTTGTAAATTATGCAATAAACCACAAACAACCAGAAAAAGTACAAAGAACCAAACAAGCTGAAAAGACCTCGGCAAGTCGCCAATAATCAAGCGGACTGCCGGCAACCAATCAACCTGCAAACAATACAAAACGAACACGAAAAAGGAGCATCCATGGCAAACGAGAAAACAGCGCTGGTCGTCATCGACATGCAAAAAGCGGTACTCGAAGCGTCGGCCCACAGCGAAAAATCCTCGCCAACGTCGTTGCATTGGTGGAGAAGGCGCGAGCGGAAGGCGTCCCGGTCGTCTGTTCAGCACGAAAGCGAGGGAATTCCCCGCAACACCCCCGGGATGGCAGTACGTCGACGAGCTTGTTCCCGCGCCGGAAGAACCGCTCGTTCCCAAAACGTATGCCGACGCCTTCGCCGAAACCGAACTCAAAGGCGTTCTCGAAGTCCTCGGCGCAAAGCACTTTTATCTCTGCGGCGCAATGACCGACGCGTGTATCCGCTCCACCCTTTTCGGCGGAGTCTACCGAGGCTACGACGTGACGCTCGTGGCGGACGCGCACACCACCGCAGACAGGGACGAATTCGGATACACAGCCGATCAAGCCGTCGCCATAGTCAATATGATGGCAAACCATACGGTTCTGCCCGATGCGCACACCGACGTCACGACTACGGCGAGCTTTCCCCGTCCGAAGCGCCGTCTGACACGCGGCCGCTCGGGCGTGCAGACACCCCGACATACGGCCTATCTGACGCGCTCCGCAGCAGCCGATGACCAGAAATGCAGCTGCTGCGGAGCGCTCTAGCGCGAACTCCTGTTTTCTTTCAGCCTTCGACTCCGACGACGACGTTCGAGGCCTTGATGACCGCGTAGGCTTCGACGCCTTCTTCGAGCCCCAGTTCCTCGATCGACGCATTCGTGATCGATGACGTTATGACGATCCCCGGCGCGACTTCGATCTTGACGACGCCATTCACGGCGCCTTTTTCAACCGAAACGACGGTTCCTTTGATCTGATTGCGTGCTGAAAGTTTCATGTGTTTTTCCTATTGGCGGCGGATCTGGCGTGATCCGCGTCTTTCCGCTGCGTTGCCTTTTCCTCCGCGCTGCCGCAGCGTCGGAAAGACGCAAGGAATCACGGGACACATCGCGGACTTCGCGCGCCGACTGGCCTGCGCCGAAAGCGTTTTCGTGAAAACCCGGTCTGACCGTTCAGTAAACGGTCAGACCGTGCGATCGGAAGATCTCACGCGTGCGCTCGATCAGCTCCTTGCCCGGCGGCTGAGTGTCGTTCAGTTCGTACTTCAGTCCCAGCGTCTTCCACTTGTCCCGTCCCATCTGATGGAACGGCAAACTTCGACGCGGCTGACGGATTCGGCCACTCTCGACGATCTGCGCCACGGCCCTCGACGTTCTCCCTCCGAATCCGTCAGCCCGGGCACGAGCACGAAAGCGAATCCATCGTTTCGATGCCGCGCTCGGCCAGACGATCGCCGAAATCGATCGTCGGCTGGAGGTCGCCGCTCGTGACTTTCTTGTACAGCTCGGGAATTCCGGCCTTGACGTCCAAGAGCACGAGATCGATGTTGTCGAGCATCGCCTCTGTGACATTTCGTCCGAGGAAGCCAGACGTATCGACGCACGTGTGAACCCGAGTTCCTTCGCCCCTCCAAAAGCTTCGCGACGAAAGCGCGGCTGCATCATCGCCCTCGCCGCCGGAGATCGTGATTCCCCGCCGGAGGCGTTGAGGGTCTTCCTGTAGCGTTTGATCCGCCTGAGGAGGTCGTCGACTTCCACGGGCCTCGCCGTCGCGCATCTGGAAGGTGTCGGGGCTGTGGCAGTAGAGGCACCGCAACCCGCATCCGGCCAAGAAAATCGTCAGCGCGGATGCCCGGACCGTCGACGGCGGTCACGAGCTCCCCACGAATGGAGAGAGCCGAGGGCTCCCTCCTCATCCGGCGCAGCCTGTCGGCATGCTCCAGATCCGTCATCTCGATCAGACCGGCTGTGCCGTTTCTTAACGCGGCGCCGCCGGGGCCAGAAAGTCCTGGTCCCCGGCGGCGTTCGCAACCAGCGAGTTCTAGAATGGCCTCACTTGCCGGTGTGGAACGTGCGCGAGAGCACGTCAAGCTGTTGCTCGCGCGTCAAGCGGACGAAGTTGACGGCGTAACCGGAGACGCGAACCGTCAGGTTCGGGTACTTCGGGGTGCTCCATCGCGTCCTCGAGGGTGTCGCGATTGAGCACGTTGATGTTGGAGGTGGTACAGGCCGGCGATGCCGCCCTTGGCCTCACGGGCCGCCTTCATTGAGGCAAGTCGCTCGTCGTAAGTCTTGGTCGCCATGTTTCGGCTCCTTCTCTATGTTTGCTCGGGATTGGTGTTCCCGAATGTGTGTTTGTTTGGGTTAGAGAGGAAGGAATCCGGGATGAAGCCTCCGTCGAGAACCCTGGACGAGGTTTTCGACCTGCTCATCCTTGTCGCGGCCAAGGCCGGACGGGGTAATTGTGTTCGTCAGGGAAATGCCGTCGAGCGCGTCCTCGTAGTCGAGCTTCCGACGGAAAAGCATCGAGGCGAGCATGCCGTGGGTGTCAGCGCCGTTCTCGGGATTGGCGCCGGGGCTGAACGGCGTGCCCTTGCGGTGGCCGGACGGGAAGCTGCCCGTGGCCTTGCCGTAGACGACGTTCGACGTGATCGTCAGGACCGACTGCGTCGGAATGGCGTCGCGATAAAGCGGAATGGCCTTGATCTTGTCCATGACCGTGTGGACCACCGTCGCCCGCAATGTCGTCGGCGCGGTCGTCGTCGTTGCCGTAGCGCGGGAAATCGCCCACGGTCTCGTAATCGACGACGAGGCCCGTCTCATCGCGAACAGGGTGACCTTCGCGTACTTGATGGCCGAAAGCGAGTCGGCGACGATGGAAAAGGCCGGCGATGCCGCATCCCATCGTGCGCACGATGTCGGAATCGTGCAGCGCCATCTCGATGGACCCGTAAGCGTAGCGGTCGTGGCAGTAGTGAATGATGTTGAGGGCCTCGACGTACGTGCCGACCACCCAGTCGAGCATCTCTTCGTACTTTGTGCCATTACGTCGTCGAATCTCGAGCGGGCTGTCGCCCTGACGGGCCTCGAATCCTCGACGATCTGCTTTGCCCGACATTTCGTCGCGCCCGCCGTTGATGGCGTACAGAAGGGCCTTCGCGGCGTTGACTCGGGCGCCGAAGAGCTGCATCTGCTTGCCGACCCTCATTGGAGAGACGCAGCAGGCGATGGCGGCGTCGTCGCCCCAGCGGTCGCGGATTTGGGGATCCGACTCGTACTGGATCGACGACGTCTCGATCGAAATCGCGGCGCAGAAATCTTTGTACCCGTCGGGAAGGGCGGGATCCCAGAAGATCGTGATGTTGGGCTCGGGCGCAGGGCCAAGGTTCCTCAGCGTCTGAAGCAGCCGGAAGGCCGTCTCGTCACAAGCGTGCGGCCGTCCTCGCCGAAGCCCGCGTCGGACCACGTGGCCCAGTAGGGGTCGCCGGAGAAGATCTGGTCGTAGTCGATGGTGCGAAGGAAGCGGACGATGCGCAGCTTGACGACGATGGCGTCGATCATCTCCTGGGCGTCCGTCTCGGTGATGAGTCCGGCCTTGAGGTCGCGCTCGAAAATAAATGTCAAGGAAGGCGGAGAGGCGGCCGATCGACATTGCGGCGCCGTCCTGGCTCTTGACGGAGGCAAGGTAGGCAAAGTAGGTCCACTGAACGGCTTCTTTTGGCGTTCTTGGCGGGCCCCCGAGATGTCGAAGCCGTAAGCCGCGGCCATCGCCTTGAGCTTCTTGAGCGCTTTGATCTGCTCGGCGTGCTCCTCGCGGTAGCGTCCCCAGTGCTCGGAGAACGGCGCATCGGCGACGGAGTCCTTGGCGGCCTGCTTTTGCTCGATGAGATGGTCCACGCCGTAGAGGGCCACGCGCCGGTAGTCGCCGATAATGCGGCCGCGGCCGTAGGCGTCGGGCAAACCGGTGATGACGTGGGAAGAGCGGGCGGCGCGAATGCGCGGGGTGTAGATGTCGAAGACCGCGTCGTTGTGCGTCTTGCGGTACCTGGTGAAGATCTCCTGACCTCGGGGTCGGGCTCTTTGCCAGCCTCCTTGATGGCGGTCTCGACCATGCGCCAACCGCCGTTGGGCATCATCGCACGCTTGAGCGGCACGTCGGTTTGAAGGCCGACGCAGACGTCGTCGTCCTCGCTGATGTAGCCCGCGGGGAAGGCGTCGATGTCGGCCGGGATCTTAGTGTCGACGTCGTAGACGCGGCGCTTGCGCTCTTCGGACAGGTACTCCTTTTCAAGAGTGTTCCACACGCGGAGAGTCTTCTCGGTCGGGCCCGCGAGGAAGGACGCGTCGCCTTCGTACGGGGGTGTAGTTCTTTTTGGATGAAATCGCGGACATCGATGGTCTCAGTCCAGTTGCCGGGGACGAAACCCTTCCATGCCTCGGTGACGACGGCGGTGTCGGTTCCCATAATCCTCTTCTTCTCTTGATTGGAGCCAGCGGATGCCTCTAATTTTGCCCCGCGAATGAGCACGTGACCACTCGGATATGGTGACCGTGTCCACACACGCTGAACAAGACGGACTTCTCCGCGGTATAAAGCGAAAAACTGCCGGTGTGACTTTTTATCCAACGCGACATGCGACTTTAGTCCTTTCAGGCTTTCGATTCCCTTCCTGGTCGCAATCCCATCCACGGCAAAAACGTCCTAGTGTGCGGCCCGTCAGCCTTTCCGTCTTTCGAATCCAAGCGTTTGACGCGGATCGCGGAACGCCGTGCACGGAACGCAGAACGCTCGCAGAGCTGCGGAGCCCCTTGCAACGAGGCGCGAATCTCGTTCATAGGGATAGAGGGCGCCGCTGTAAACGATGTCGCACCTTCTGTCTTGTGTCTCCCTTCCGTCCTGGGCCTCTCTCTCTGCATCTCGATGCAGGAACTCCCTCCTCGCGCCTGAAGACGGCTGGGAAAGCACTTGCCCGCGAGCGTCCCCGTCCAAAAGCCGCATTCCCGGATCCGTCGTTTCGACGCTTGGTCGCGCGTTCAACGTGCTCGCGGGCCAGGAACAACCGCCCGCCCCCTGACTGAGGCGCCCTCCCTTCACGGCGTCGAACCCCTCGCGCTTCAAAAACACCGAAGCACAGAAACCCGATCGCGAGGACGGCGAAACGAGGCGAAGGGGCCAGGCGCCGCACCCCGCTTTCGAGGGCAAAAAGGCGTTGCACCCGTTTGCCGAGGCGTCGAGGCGCAGTCGCCGCTTCGGGCGCCGTCGGCCTTAAGCGCCGACAAATCTACGCGTTCTTCACCTTTCCCCAATCGGCCTCGAATTTTGCCAGGCCCTCGGCCGTCAGCGGATGCTTGACGCACTTCTTCAAGGCGCCGAAGGGCACCGTGGCGATGTCCGCGCCTCATGAGCGCCGCGGCCGTGACGTGGTACGGGCTGCGTATGGAAGCCGCGATGATTTCACATTCGTGGCCGAAGTCGTAGTTGTGGATGCAGCGAACGATTCCTCAAGCCTGCGACCCGTCGGAGCGATGTCATCGACCCGTCCGACAAACGGGCTGATGTGCTCGAGCGCCTGCCCGAGCCGCGAGAAGCGCTTGCGGGGCCGAGAAAACGAGCGTCATATTCACCTTCACCGCAACGCCTTCTTCGGCTAGCGTCTTCGTCGCCGCCAGGCTCTCGGCGCCGATCGGCAGCTTGACGACGATGTTGGGAGCGAGTCCTGCCAGTCTCCTGCCTTCTTCGACCATTCCCTGCGTCGTCGTCGCCGTCGACCCGCAGAAACGGGCAGACCCTGCAAACTCTGCATATTTTCACCATGCTGCTCTGAAGTCGGCCAGTTTTCCACCGGTCTTCGCGTACAGGCTGGGGTTGGTGGTCACGCCTGACAGAGCGCCCCAGCTCATCGCCTCCGGATGTCGTCCAGGTCGGCGGTGTCTATAAAGAACTTCATTCGAGTTTCCTCGTCTTCCTCGGGCGTCGCCGTTCGATCGATGTCGCGAACGCACGGCCGTCGTGCATCGCGTGAGAATGGGACGCACCCGGGAAAAGTCCGAGCCGCCCCTCTATATTATGCGCCGGGTTTCGCACTGAAGGCCAAGCGGCCGTTGCCCTCGCGCACGAGCATCATGATGTTGGCGGAGCTTGCCCCGGCGGCATCCGCAGACCGTCGAAGGCCGCCGGGCGGACGCATCACCAGACCTTGACGGTGCGCGAATAGACGACGTCCCCCGCCTCGTCCTTTCCGACGACGGTGATGGCCCGCGCAACGCGGCTGGGGCCGTCCTGATCGTATTCCAAGTCGCAAAGCGTATCGCGACACCCGGCCGCCGCGCTCAAGCTTTTCCACCTCCGCGTCGCACCTGGCCTTCTCCTTGGCGGCCTCCGGCGTCGCGTAGACGGCGTTCAACGGATCTTCAAGCCCTCCTCGCTGAGGAGGCACGAGCAGAACGCGGGCTAAAACACCCTGCTTCACCAACGACTCGGCCTTGTCAGGAGAATCGACTGTGGCAAAGTCCACGTTGGTTTTTCTTTTTGCGGCTGAAGAGTCCCAAAATAAATGCCTTTCGTAAGATCATAGGAACATGCTTCAGTCTAGTCGACGCCATCCGGAATGAGAACCTCGAGGCACAACTCAGGTTTTTAGGGGCGAGCGAACGGGACGCAGAGCACGCCGCCTTCCGACGGCGAGAGGCACGAGCGCCGTCGGCCTGGCGCCCCTCTTTCACTCCCACTCGATCGTGCCCGGGGGCTTGACGTGCAGTCGAGCACCACTCTGTTGACCTCGGGAACGGAATTCGTGATGCGTGTGGAGATGCGGGCCAGAACGTCGTAAGGAAGGCGCGTCCAATCGGCAGTCATCGCGTCCTCGGAGGAAACGGGCCGCAAAACGATCGGGTGTCCGTAGGTTCGCCCGTCTCCCTGACGCCCACGGAGCGCACGTCGGCCAGCAAGACGACGGGCACTGCCAGATTTCTTCGTCCAGCCCGGCGGCCGTCAGTTCATCGCGCACGATGAGGTCTGCGGCCCGCAACGTTCCAAACGCTCACGCGTAACCTCTCCGACAATGCGGATTCCAGGCCCGGCCTGGGAAGGGCTGGCGCGCCACGATCTTTCGGGCACGCCCAGCTCGCGGCTCCACCGCGCGGACTTCGTCCTTGAACAGCGCCCGAAGGGGCTCGATCAGTTCGAAGGCCATGTCCTCGGGAAGCCCTCCCCACATTGTGGTGGCTCTTTGATGTTTGCGGCCTTTCCCCGCCGCCGGACTCAACGACGTCGGGATAGAGGGTCCCTTGGACGAGGAACTTGACCTCGCCTCCTTCGGCGCCGATATCGGCGATCAATCGGGCCTGGGCGGCCTCGAAGGAACGGATGAACTCGCGCCCGATGATCTTTCGCTTGGCCTCGGGATCGCTGACCCCGTTCAAGGCGTCCCAAAAACGCTGAGACTCGTCGACGGCAACGACGCGAATGCCCATTCCCTCCGCGTAATCGCGCTCAACCTGCTCACGCTCCCCGGCGCGGAGCAGGCCGTGGTCAATGAAAAAGCACGTGAGTTGATCGCCCACGGCGGCGTGGACGAGGGCTGCGGCCACGGACGAATCGACGCCTCCCGACAGCGCGCATATGACCTGGGCCCCGCCGACGCGCCGCCTTATCGCCTCGACCCTGTCTCGTCGACGATGTTGCCCGGCGTCCATACGGGCTTGAGCCCCGCGCCTTCGTAAAGGAAATTCTCAAGGGCGGCTCTGTCCGAAGGCCGAATGCCCCACCTCTGGGTGCCATTGCAGGCCGAATAGCTTGCGGTCGCGGTTCTCGAAGGCCGCGACGGGGTTTGCGAGGTCGAGGCCGTGACCTCAAATCCTTCGGGAGCCGCCTGACGGCGTCGCCGTGGCTCATCCACACGACCTGGTCGGCCGGGGTTCCGCTCGAAAAGGCAGGAGCCTTCGGCCACACTCGCCTCGGTGTGCCCGTACTGCGGGTCCCCGTCCGGCCCACCGTTCCCCTGAGGGCCTGCGCCATGGCCTGAAGCCGTAGCAGATGCCGAGGACCGGCACCCCGGAGTCGAAAAATCGCCGGATCGAGCGAAGGCGCCTTCCTCGTAAACGGACGAGGGCCGCCCGAAAGGACGATCGCCGCAGGGTCTTTGGCGAGCATGTCGGCCGCGCTGGCCGTGGGGAACGATTTCAGAATAGACGTTGGCTTCGCGCACTCGCCGCGCGATGAGCTGGGCATACTGCGCGCCAAAGTCGACGACGAGGACCGGACGTGGATTGCTAGTCACGCATCAAGGATAGCGTCGCCGCCGTTCGAGGGGCGCTCATTACCAGCAATCGAGAGTCTGGGCGGATTTCAACGCGACCTCCAATCCGTTCGCCGGATCGACGAACCCCAGCCGCGCGGCCAGGGAGCTGCAAATTCCCCGCCGTCGCGCACCTCCGGACAGCCAATCGCCCACGATCGGAATTCCGAGGTGGCTCATCGTGACGCGTATCTGATGCGTGCGCCCAGCTTTTCGGCTCGATTTCGTACAGCCCCAGCCCTCGGCGCTCGTCGGCCAACCGCACCGTCGTAACCGCATTCGGCCGCCCTGTCGACCACCAGCGCCGTCAACGATCCGCGGGGTTTGGCGAGGGCCAACGCGACGGTCTGGGCCTCGACGAAACGGTCGTCGGCGGGGGCGACGGCCAGGTACGTTTTTCTCACTCACGCCGCTCGAACAGCGTTTGGTAGGGAGCGCGCCACCGCTTGCCCAGCGTCAGGAGCAGCACGCCCCGCGTGGCGGCGTCGAGCCTGTGCGCAGCGACGATCTCAGGATTGGCGAATTGGCGCCTCGCGGCGATGGTGACGGTCTGGGCCACGTGCTTGCTGCGGGGCATGGTCGCCATGCCGGCAGGTTTGTCGACGGCGACCCAACGATCGGTCCCGCCGACGACGTCGAGTTCGAGTGGTGCGTCGGGCTCGTCTGGGATCGGCCGAAAAACGAAGACGCTTGAACCGCGCTTGACGGATTGCTGCGGAGCCAGAGGGTTCGCGTCGGCGTCGACGACGTCGCCCGCCGAGAAGGCCAATGCGATGCTTTCCTCCCGACAGGCGCGGGAACGCTCGGGCGACGGCCTCCCAAACGGCGCCTTCTTCGGCGCAAATCGCCGTGGGCCGCAAGCCGTCTCGGGTGGGCCCGTCCCCCGGGGCGCACCTCGTGCGCGCGGCGTTCCGAGCAGAAGCAGAGCCCGCCGCTTGGTCCATCACCCTTCCAGAGTAGCCCGAACTTGCATACACACGCGCCCCAATTGCGGTGAACTTTTCCGCCCTTCCGCAGAACGTGCTCAGCCTCACGGTCTCATCGTCCGGCTCCGGCGGCGACGCACCTGTCGATGTGGGACAATCGTCACGGAAAAGCACGCCGGCCAAAACACCGCCGGAACGGAAGGAATTGCATCGTGGCATACACCGTCTACTTTACAGCTGCGGAAACCAATTGCCCCACTCAAGAGGTGGCAAAGGAGTACCTCAAGGCGCTGGGCTCAGTTTACGACAGGGTCGGAGTCTTCCGATCCTTCACAAACGGCCCCATTGAAGAGGACGCGGCTTTCCTCGGCCTCCTCAGTCCATCGGGCGGAGTGAGGACGCCGAACGGGCCTGGGGGACGACGCGCCGCTACGTCGTCGACGAAGAAGACGCGATGAACGCGATCCTTCGTCGTTACAGCGACTACGCCAGAGACTTCGACGCGGTCCTCGTCGTAGGCCTCCCTCGAGGGCGACCCGGTCCTTCCCGGCTCACTCGACCGCGCGGGCCGGGCGGCCGCCCACCTCGGCTGTTCGCTCGTCATGCTCGTTTCGGGCGACAAGCGCACGGGCAAACAGGTCGCCGCGGTCACGACGCTCGCCGCCGCGGAAGTCACGAAGGAGCACGCGCCAATTGCCGCCACGGTCGTGGTGGGCGCCTCCGACGAGGTTCGACAAGCCTTGAGCGACTACAAAGACTCGCCGGTTGTCTTCATCCCGGACGCGGCCGATCCCAGGCTCACTCCCCAGGCTGCGGACATTCTCTTGGAAGGCATCGCCAAAGGCTCCGACGTCGTCACGCCGCTGAGCTTCACATTCGCCCTCGTCGAGAAAGCGCGCTCAAACAAACAGCGAATCGTCCTGCCCGAGTCCGAGGACGACCGCATTCTCTACGCCGCGGCCGAATGCCTGGAACGCGAAATCGCAGACATCGTGATTCTGGGAGAGAAGGAGAAGGTCGATGCGCGCGCGGCGGAGCTCGGCCTCGACCTGGGCGGCGCAAGAATCGTCTCCACAAACGATCCAGAGCTGCTGGACAAGTACGCAACCGAGTTTGCCCGCCTCCGCGCGAAGAAGGGCGTCTCCTACGAGCAGGCGCTCGAAACGGTCAAGGACGTCTCCTACTTCGGCACAATGATGGTGCACATGGACGACGCCGACGGAATGGTCTCGGGGGCCGCCCACACCACGGCCCACACGATTGTCCCCTCGTTCCAAATCATCAAGACGAAGCCGGGAACCCTCGATCGTCTCTTCCGTTTTTCTCATGCTCATGGCCGACTCGCGTCCACGCCTACGGCGACCGCGCGGTCAACACGAATCCGACCCCCGAGCAGCTGGCGAACATCGCCGTCTCGTCGGCCAAGACAGCCGAGGAGTTCGGAGTGGACCCGAAGGTGGCCATGCTCTCCTACTCCACGGGGGATTCGGGCAAGGGACCCGACGTCGACGCGGTCGTCGAAGCGACTCGCCTGGCGCGCGAGCTCAACCCCGACCTCCTCATCGAGGGGCCGATCCAGTACGACGCCGTCAGTCGACGCGGCTGCGGCCGCCAAAAAGCTCCCGAACTCGCCCGTGGCCGGGCGGGCGACGGTCTTTGTCTTCCCCAGCCTCAACGCGGGAAACATCGGGTACAAGGCAGTCCAGAGGACGTCGGGCGCCATAGCCGTGGGCCCGGTGCTTCAGGGGCTGAACAAGCCTGTCAACGACCTTTCGCGGGGCGCTTTGGTCGAGGACATCGTCAACACCATCGCGATCACGGCCGTACAGGCTCAGCAATCCGCCCAAGCCGAGCAATCTGTCTAAGCCGAGCGGCACGGGTCCGGCGATCCGCCCAGGCTGAAGTCCGGGGCTGAGCAGCGCGTCCGGGCCCGCCGTCCGCTTCGGCCGGGCAAACCTTTTGGCCGGACAATCGCGGCCTCGGCCCGGCAAATCGCCCAAACTCAACAATCCTAAGCAAAACAGGTAAGGACATCATGTCAGTTCTCGTCATCAACTCCGGCAGCTCGTCGATCAAGTACAAGCTGATCAACCCCAGCTCGGGCGAGGAGATCGCCTTGGGGCTCGTCGAGCGCATCGGCGAGAGACCGGCCGCATCAAGCACGAATACGGCGAAAAAGCCGGAGATCGATGGCCCTGTTCCCGATCACACGGTGGGAATGGAAACCGTGCTCAGCCTGTTTGAGGAGATCGGTCCCGTCGCCGACAGACGGATCGATCAAGGCCATCGGCCACCGTGTAGTCCAAGGGGAAAGTACTTCGACGGCCCGGCCCTGGTCAGACGACGCCGTCGAAGCGCGGATCGAGCAGCTGTGTCCGCTCGGCCCGCTTCACAACCCCGCCCACCCTCATCGGCATCAGGGTGGCCCGCCGTCTGCTGCCGGACGTCCCTCACGTCGTCGTCTTCGACACCGCCTTCTTCCAGTCGCTTCCGGGCGAGGCGGCGACGTACGCCATCGACCGCGAAATCGCGGAGAAACATGAAATTCGCCGCTACGGCGCCCACGGGACGTCGCATCAGTACGTCTCGGGCCGGGTCTCCGAGATCCTCGGGCGCGACGACCTTCGGCAGATCGTGCTGCACATCGGCAACGGCGCCTCGGTGTCGGCAGTGGTCAACGGCTCGGCGGTGGAGACGTCGATGGGGCTCACGCCGCTTGAAGGCCTCCGTCATGGGCACGCGCACCGGCGACATCGACCCCGCGGTCGTCTTCCACCTTGCGCGCACTGCGGGCATGGACATAGACGAGCTCGACACCCTCTTCAACCGCGGCTCCGGACTGAAGGGCTTGACGGGACAAAAACGACATGCGCGGGTGCGCACCCTCGCTGCCGAGGGAGACGAGAACGCGATCGAGGCCTTAGCGGTCTACGCCCATCGAATCGTCAAGTACATTGGTGCGTACGCAGCCGTCATGGGAGGCCTCGACGCGATAACCTTCACGGCGGGGCAGGCGAGAACGACGCCGATCTGAGGGCCGACGTCATAGGCAGGCTCGCGGGCTTCGGCGTGAGAATCAACGCCGACCTGAACGCCGCCCGCCTCGAAAGGAGCCCGAATCCTCCGACCCCCGACTCGACGGTCGCGGTGCTGGTCGTCCCCACAAACGAGGAGCTCGCCATCGCCCGCCAGGCGATGAGCCTGGTCGAATGACCGCCGCCAGAAGGCAAGTCGAAACCCAAAAGGCCAGTTAGCGCCAGAAGGCAAATTGCAGCCGAAAGACGGAATTCGTGTGAAAGGGCGTTGCTGAAAGGACAAAATCACGGCTGAAAGGTGAGCTGAAACTCAGAGACGTCGCTCACCTTTCAGCCGAATCTGTATTTGTTCCAGTATTTCACCGACATTCAGGAGATCCGTCAGCTCCTTCCGGCAGGCCAACGATCCCCTTGCTTCGACATAGGAAGCCCTGCACGATATGCGGAACGTTCAATGGTTGAACGTGGAGAGCTCTTCCCGTAAGATGGCCGCGTATTCATCCAGGGATTGGTTTTCAATCCCGTCGTCGTAACCGTCTAAAGGTTTAGTAGCTTAAGCTAGGTTTTTATGCGCTCTCGCTCGGATTTCCAACGTCCTCGTCCGAATACCCGCCGTTACGACGAGCCCCCGCTCGTCGCACCGAACTGACGCGGATCTTCTCAGCTCCTTGGAGCAGCTCGATGGCAAAACATACGGTGCATACAAGACCGTCATCGGAGATTGGGACTACGGCACTTTCCAGGTCATGATCGACCGGATCCAGGCCGACCCTGTTTGCACCGCCGTCGCTTCTAAGAGTTCAGTCGACGCCGGAGAAGATGGGGCTTCCCACGAGCCTCATTGAGACGCGCGAGCAGCGCATCGCCGTCGCCGATTTCTCATCAGAACCTTTGACCGCGAAATCCAGAGCCACGGCCGCGGCGCTGTGCAGATCGCCAGAACCGGCCAGGAGATACTCGAGCGTTCCGCTTGTTCCGTGTCCGCGGACCGAATCGAGCTGCGATTCCAGGTGCAGATGCCCGCGCGAGGCAGGATGATCTTAGGGCGCACGGCGGCCGAGATTTTCGACCGCGACGTGCCCGACGCCATCGTCAACACCCTCGACTTCACGTCCTCGGAAGCCGCAGACGATCTGGAAGCTATGCGCGCCCACGTCCACGCCTACGAGGATTACCACGCGCTGCAAAAAGGCTTTGGCCGACAACGGGTGGATAGCCTTCGTGGCCGACGGGTCGATGCTGGCTCGCCTTTCCGGCGTTTCTCAGCTTCCGATGGAGGACGCCGTCGCCTTTGAGTCGCCCGAATCGCTGCGCCGCGAAGTCACTCTCCCCCACGCCGGCCTCGTCAAGGGTATGGCGATTGAACCCGGTGTGACGGTCATCGTCGGCGGCGGCTACCACGGCAAATCGACCTTGCTCAACGCCCTCCAGCGCGGCGTCTACGCCCACATCCCGGGCGACGGGCGCGAACTGGTCGCGACCGTCGACGACGCGGTGAAGGTTCGAGCGGCGGACGGGCGCGCCGTGACCGGCGTCGACGTCTCTCCGCTCATCACCGAACTTCCCGGCGGCGCAGACACCGCTCGCTTCACCACCGAAAACGCCTCCGGCTCAACTTCCCAGGCTGCTTCGATCATGGAGGCCATCGAGCTGGGCACGCGCCTGCTGCTCATCGACGAAGACTCCTCGGCGTCCAACCTGCTCATGCGCGACTCGGATGCGCACGCTCGTGGAATCCGAGCCCATCACTCCTCTGGTCGATCGCATTCGCGCACTTGCCGACACCGGCGGCGTCTCGACTCTCATCATCACGGGCGGAACCGGAGATTACCTGGACGCAGCGGACAGAGTCATCATGCTCGACACCTATAAGTGCTGACGTGACGGACAGGGCGCACAAGGTGGTTGAAGAACAACCGCGCAAACGAACGGACGAGCCTTGGCCGGTCTCCGAGTCCAAGCGCTGCCCGCTTCCCGAGAACGTGCCAGAACGACCGCCCGAAAACGAAGGCGGCCGGGACCGACGGCATCATCCTCGACAACCAGACGATCAGCCTCGCCGACGTCGAACAGATCGTCGAGAGCGGCCAAGCGAAGCGATCGCCTGGATCGTGCGGGGCATGCTCGAACATGTCTGCTACGGAGAGCTCACCGTCGGCGAAGCTCTCGATCAGGTCGAACGCATGCTCACGAGCGGCGGGCTGGACACTTTAAGGCGTTTCGGAGCGCGCGAGTACCCGGCCTTCCTCGTGCGGCCCCGAAGGGTCGACGCCGGAGCGGCGCTTAACCGCTTCCGCGACTCTAAAGCTCTCCGACTGAGGCTGTCTCGCCCAGTCGAGACAGCCCTGTACTCTGGCTGAGCGAATTTACCGACGCGGTGCCCCGCCCAACGGCTGGGGCACCCTGTTTTCCGACCCTGAACCGCCTCCAAGCCGCTGTCTGAAACGGGCAGCCGGAGTCAATCATGTTTAGTGAGTCAACCATGCCCGATTCCGTAGGGATGTTGAATTCCTTTCTAATATGCCGCTCCACTTTCGCACAGTTCCGGCAGGCCGCCTGAGCTGGCGGCTCACATGTTGAAACATCCCGCGAAAGCGTTCATGCAGTGCTAAGGTTTGCGTATCACGTCAAACTTCTGGAAGGAAGCACATGGGCGATCTCAGTTTTGGCCGCGCAAAAGGGCGGGAATCGGGGCAACTCGGCTTTGCGGCGCCCTCGCACGAGAGTCGTTCTTCAAGTCACGCAGTACGTGAACGGGCCAAGCAAAAACGGCTAGAGTCCGAGAAGCCCGCGTTTCAGCACCCGGTGGGAAACTCTATGAACTCGCGAAATCTCTCAGAAACAGCAGGTCATTCGTGGCTTTCTTTGCTGTCCTTGTTCGTCGCCGTCTCGGGATGCGCGCCGTCTGAAAAACCATCAAATCGGCTCTGCTGACGTCGTCGTCCCGCGAATCGGCTTGTGCTATGTCAACCAAGCGAGACGTCTCCGGTCCACGCGCTCTCGGTCACAGCGGGACGTTTCCGCTCAGGCCCTGTTGGGACTCCGCCAGAGCCGACGCCAAAAAGGCGACCCAAGTCTTCATGGCAACCAACGGTCGCCTGAAAAGCAAGATCGAACAAAAGGACCTCGAGTATTTCAAGACTGCATACGGCGAAAGAATGGCCAAGGATCCTTTCTTCGCCAATGCGTTTGGGCTGACATTAGGCGCGAACAACACTCTGAGACTGGCGTCGCTTCAGCACAACCAATCACTTCTCTGAGGACTCCGCCAGAGAGGTGAGCGCCATCCTTGGAAGCTCTCTCATACTCACCACCGGAGGCCTTCGAAACAGTCTTGACGCGGATGGCCGTCAATCTTTTGGAATGCCTGAACACCGGACTCGACGGGATCAAATACGACTTCGACACATCGTTGAAACAACAAAGAGCGAGGTACCTGGACGGCTTGAACGAGTTAGGCCCGAGCTATTGGAACGGAAAAGAGGCGTCTGCCAGGCATGGAAAACCCGGTATTATCTCATCAGCGGCATGATAGCCGACGCCGCGAAAAGCTGTGCGCACTTAGGATTGGGAGATGCTTTTCTCAACGGAAAACACGCGATAGCGAGATGACATCGTTAGCTGGGACTACAAGCATCCTGGCCCGTTTGCCCCTCCAAATGTGGAATACCGCCCTCCGCTGACAAAAACGTGGGATCCAATTCAGAACATGTTAGTCGGGATGGGCGGCAATGCCGCAGCCTCACGCACTTTCTTGGCGACGGAAGCGCCGTTTGCTGTAAAAACACTGTCGATCAACCAACGAGCTTAGTCCGTTACCTTGTTGGACACAGACGCCTTCTTCCATATCAAAATGAAAACGAAATGTTCTACTTGGACTATGGGAACGCCTCGGTGAGATCATCGACAAAGCTAGTTCGGACACCCGCCAACCGCAGTCGCCGCCGTATGTAGTTCGAGAGTTTCTGCAAGGCTACATCGATGGGCTGCTCAATCGGACGCCGAACACGAGGGGCAGGGACCGTTTTGGCTACTTCAATCGTGGCCTGAGAGAGAAATCCGGAGACATTCTCAAAGGAATACGGATCAGACCTCGCCGACGAAATAAGTGGTCCGACAGGAGTCGCGGGTGCCACAGAAGGAAGGTCAGGAAAGAAAGGCAGCTACCATCTAGCGCTGACTCAGAACCTAGTAATGTCCATGCATAAAGCGGACTCCGACTTCTTCAAAGACATAGCTTTCAGCAAGAAAGCGAAGTCGACGCTCACAGACTCTTTTGAAGAAGGGATTTGAAAAAGGGCTTAGAAGCAGCTTATCGAGAGAATAAAGGATCGTCATCCTCAGAAGATATTAAATATGAAATAAAAATACTTAGAACTAAGTATATCAACATATTCAATACGATTGACACGGAATCACTTGCTGCAGACTTGTACGTGACGGAGGGCGGATCGCTAAGCTGATTTAAACACTATAAGCTTGCAAATTATGGTCCAAGGAGCAGGCTCTTTCCCTGAGGACCAGATAGGGGCATGCTCGCAGACGCGAAAACTGGGCAGCAATGGACCCGCCCTCGTCAGAAAGCAACGAAGATGAAATTAAAGTATGTGAAAGGCTCCTAAGAAGGAGAACGAGGTTGAGTTCCAACGTCGACAATGCAGAAGTTAAAGCAATGACCCGCATAATAGTCAATGAACACGACACTAGCTATAAGAATCAAGCCATCGATTTCAATAGAAAAGTAACCGACAGCAATCGACGTTTTAGTGGACGAGCAGGGCAACTGGTTGGTTGGAATCAACCCCAAAACTGGTGTCGTCACAGGGGATGCCGCCCGCGTACAGCAGTACATTAACTTCGTGAAACAGGTTGGAGGCCTTAATGCGCCCTCGTAAAGCGAGCCGCTCCAACTCTGTTTCGGCTATCGGTTCACTTGACCGGCGCGCCGAACGGCGCAAAACAATGTTGTGTCCTTCAAGACGTCGAGACATCTGAAAACGAGATGATTCGCCAATGAAGACTGTCAAAGCGAGTAGACCTGTGAGCCAACAGTCCAGCCGTAAGTTTCTGATCGTCAAGCGTTTCTTTTTCGAGCGTTTGCCCTCGTGGTGTGCATTGTGGCGTCTTCAACGAGGAGCGCCTCGCCCGAGCTGGCCCCTCTCAACACGTATCGGAGTAACTTTGCATCGGTGTCGGTAGGCAGACATCACCTTTGTCTGAAAACAAAAGGCCAAGAGGTCTACTGCTTTTTCCCCAATCTTAAAAAGGGCAATCACCGCAATCTTAGAAACATTGTTCCTTTGGAGCCTTTAAACAAAAAGGTTAAAGCTGTTTTTACGCGGATTACAACATCTGCACAACCGACATGGTGGACGCTCTCAAGTGCGGCGGCCTCAATGACAGACGACAGCTCCGCAGAGACGCGGATTACAATCACTTGTCCCTATATTTTTCTCACCGGAGGCAGTGACAGACGTTGCCGGTGCGGGGATCATTTCAGTGCGGTTGTCGAGGGACAGGCGCGGTGTTGGGCGGGCAACTCCTATGCCCAGAGCACCGGCAACACCAGTTCGCCTGCCGGCGACATCTACCCGGAAGACTCGACTGCGGTGGCCTTGCCCGAGACAGTCGACACTCGTCACCGCCTCCGAGGGGTCGAGCTGCGCCCGGGGCCTGTCCGGGTCGGTCTACTGCTGGGGAACCAACCGCCGCGGCGAACTCGGCGTGGCGACCGACATCGGCCGCCACGCGACCCCACCCAGTCGTCAAAGTCCCCTGCCGCGCCCGGCGGCCACACTCTTCGACCGGCGCACCGCCACATCCTGCGCGGCCCTGGACGATGCATCGGTCTACTGCTGGGAGGCATCCGCGCCCCCGGCGGCGCCTACGCCCCCGGCCCGGTCCGCCTGGCCACAGGCACAGACATCACGGACATGTCGGGAAAGATCGCCCTGACCGCGGCCGGCCGGCTCGTCTACGTCGAGACCGGCCCCTCAACCGCGCCACACGGCACCGTCCCGGCTGCGCTCACGCCCCTGGACGCGCGCGGCCGCGTCGTCAGCATCTCCGGCCACCCCCACGGCATCGACTGCTGGGTCACCGCCACCGGAGCCGCCTACTGCCTCAACACCGACAAACAAACCGTCCAAATAGCACAAGAGTGAGAGGCAGCAAGGTTTGAAAGCTGAAAGGCGGCAAAACCGGAAAACAAAAACAATCCCGACACGCGGGGACGCCGACAGCCTCCCCGCAACGAGGACTCCCATCCCCAACCGACCCCGCACCCGAGAGCTTCGATTCGCACTGTTCGTTTCAACGGTTAAAAACGGGCGGGCGGATCGCTCCGCCCGCCCGTTTTCGTCAGCACTCGCCCTTTTGGTCAACCCTCACGGAACATGACGCCCATCGAACCCTCGGGATGGTGCCATTTGAGCAGTCCCGAGCCGCGACAGCACGGCACGTTCCCACATTCGAGGCAGGCGGCGAACTCCACGGAGATCGTGCCATCGGGTTCCTCGGAGTAGACGTGGGCCGGGCACACCTTTGACCAACACCTTGCCGGCCCCGGTAGCCTTCGCCATCTCCTGATTGACCTCGATATGCGAATTGCCTTCGTCGACTTCATAGACGTTCTTGCCCAGGCGGGCCGGAACGCTGCCTTCGAAAAATCAGACATTACAGAGACCTCACTGCCTGGAAGCCAATCTTGGCCATCCGTCGAATCTTCAAACCGGATGCCTTTGAAAGCGGACAACGCGGTCGGAAGGATGTGCTTGCGGGGCGTCAGATCGAGGTTGTACACGCCGTACAGCACGTCCGCCAGCATCAATCCGAGATCCCGTACATTTCGTCGTTCGAGGAAGTCGGGAGCCTTGGCGTACGTCGCCATATCCTTGCCTACGAAGGAGTTCTTATACTCGGCGATGTATCGTTCCAACCCCACGCGGCTGCAATCCCCGGTTTCTAGCGCGTGATCGACGGCCGTGGCGGCGGCGACGCGGAACCGGCCGCCAGGTCCATCCCCCGAACCGTGAAGCCGGTGTTGAGGGTGAAGCCGGCGGCGTCGCCGATCACAACGAGCCCGTTGCGCACCAAATCGTGCTGCATCTTTTCCCCGCCTTCGGCCACAAGGTGGCAGCCGTACTCGAGGAGCTCGCCGCCCTCCAGGAACGGCGCGATCGCCGGGTGTGAGAGGAAATGGTCATGCAGATCCGAAGAGGACTTGCCCTTCTTCGTCAGATCGTCCAGCCGTGCGACGATGCCGATGGAGACGGATTCCTTGTTCGTGACATGAATCCGCCGCCAGCCACGCCTTCGGTGCAGTCTCCGACGACGGCGTAAGCCGCTCCTTCTTCGCCAACGAGGTTGAAGCGCTTCTTGACCTCCTCCTCGCCGAGGTAAATCACGGACTTCACACCGACCGCCAGGTTCTCCAACGGCTCCTTCCCGCGGATCCCTGCGTCTTGGGAGATGAAGGAGTTGACGCCGTCGGCCGCGACGACGACCCGAGCCCTAAGCTCGTCCTCGCCGGCCCGGATGCCGACGAACCGCCCGCCCTCGCGGATGATCCCGTCGACCTTGACGCCGGGCATGACTGTCACGCCCGCTTCCTCCGCCTGCTCCGCAAGCCACGGATCGAACTTCGCCCGCAAAACCGTGACCGCGTTGACCGGCTCGGCCAGCCGCGAGTCCCAGTAGTCGACGTTCACGAAGTTAGTCGGGTTGAGGAAGCTCAAACAATTGCGGGTGATGCGCCGTTCGATCGGGGGCTTCTTCAATGAAGTTCGGGAACACCTTCGCATGACGCGACAGTAAAGACGCCGCCCGAAAGGTTCTTGGACCCCGGCTCCATCTCTCTCTCGACGAGTAGACTCCGCGCCCTTTCTTCGCCAGCAGGTAGGCGCAGACGGAACCCGCCACTCCTCCGCCGACGACGATGACGTCGAAATCGTAGTTCTCTTCGGCCATAATCCCTACTTAACAGCCTCCGTCAGCGCCGGAAGAACCTCGTAGAGATCGCCGACGATTCCGTAATCGGCTCCAGCGAACATAGGCGCCTTCGAATCGCTGTTCACGGCCACGACGACCTTCGAATCGCCTCATGCCCACCGTGTCTGGATCTGGCCGGAGATGCCGACGGCGATGTAGAGCTCGGGCGAGACGATCTGGCCGGAGACGCCAATGTAGCGGTCGACGGCCATCCAGTCCGCGCGCCTCGGCGAGGGGACGCAGCACGCGAGCTCGGCGCCGATGGCAGCTGCGAGATCCTCGGCCAGCTTGAGGTCCTCCTTCGCTTTGAAGCCTCGTCCGGCTGAGACGACGCGCTTGGCCGCCCCCAGATTGACCGCGGCGACTTCCGTCTTGTTTTTGGCCGGTGACCTTGGCCTCGTAGACCGAGCCTTCTGCCGCCTCGGCGGCCACAGGCTCGCCCTCGGCTCCAGCGCCGCCGTCGAGAACCGCGACGACGGGAGAGTCAAGGAGACGCTTTCAAAAGAAAGGCCGCCGTAACGCGAAAGCTCGGCCGCGCCGTCCTTGACCGACTTGAGGCCGGGAAGGAACGCGGCGTTCAGCTTGACCGCGACGGCGCCGGCGAGGACTCGCTCGGCGGGCTTGTTGGCGGCGAGGACGACGTCGCCGGCCTCGGCTGCGACTGCCGCTGCAACCGCGGGCGCAGCGGCCTCGGCGGAACGCCCTCGGGAAGCGCCACGTCGATGACCTTGTCGACTCCGGCGACGGGCGTGCCGCCGACGGTCACTGCCGTGACTGAGCCGCCGACCGCCCGCCCATGCTCGACGAGAGCGGCAATCTGCGGTCGACCGCGATGATCCAGGTGTTTGCCATTGTTGTCTTTGTCCTTTCAACTCTCAGAGCACGCCGTCGGCACGCAGGGCGGCAACGAGCTGGGCGGGAGCGTCCGCGCCCTCGAAAATCTTGTTCTTGCGAGCCTTGCGTCGGGCTTTGAACGGCCGACGACGGTGACTTCGATCGTCGACGGAAGGAACCTCGACCTTCTCCACGGGCTTCTGCCGGCGGCGAGGATGTCCTTCGTCGGACGGAACCTTAGGGGCTACGGCGTCCGAGGAAGCGGAGACGACGACGGGGCCGGAAACGGCGATCGTAGGCTTCCCGCCGGGAACGTTCTGCGTATTTCATACCCGTCGGCGGTCTTGGCGACCGCCGAGACGCCCTGGAAGGCCGGCCATCCGAGGAATCCGGCGACAAGGGCCGGCACGATCTTCGTGCCCTCGTCGATCGAGGAATCGCCGGCGAGCAGAATGTCCGCGCCTTCGACGGATTTGACGAGCTCCGCCAACGCCGAAGCGACCTTCGTGGCGTTCCATCCTGCGGTCGCGTCGTCGGCGACGACGACTCTGTCGAATCCCTTCGACATGGCGTTCTTCTTGACCATCGATCCGGCCACGTCGCTTTTGCCGACAGTGACGCCGACGAGCTCGACGCCCCTCGGCGTCCGCGAGGTTGCGTCCCAGCTGGATTGCCACGGGATCGTATTCGGAAACGGCGGACTTGGCCCGCGACCAATCGACGACGCCGTCGGCGCCGACCGACGCATCCCTGTGGATTGGCTGCGTACTTGTAAGCGACAACTACGGTCATTGGAAGCCTCTCTCTTGTCTGTTGAGGGCCTGGCTGCACCACTGCCCTGTGGAAAGCGAGTGCGTTTCGATGAAGCGTCTTCGGCTCCATCAGTTTCCCCACATTGCGCGCTGCGACGCCTTGCGGACAACCCTGGAGCCAATTTCGGACTTCTTACGTCCGAAAAAGTTCTTTCCAACCTCCGTACCTTTGCGGACACAGTGATTGTTCGATTGGAATCAATGTTACCCTGCTGCTCCTTCTGCAATGAGGACCAAAGACTTGCTACACCCACGCGTCTGTGAGCCGTCTCTCCAAATTCTCAAGCCCATTGCGTATAATCGACGTTGTCACCGCAGCCGCGGGTCTTTGCCCGAACGAACGACGAGGAGATTTCGTGGTCGACATTCATGCAGTCCAACGCGGCTCCCGTAGGGCGGCCTCGCAACGTCGAAGCCGACGGCAAGATACTCAAAGCCGCCCTGGATCTGTATGGCGACGCCGGATGGCACGGCTTCAACATGACGAAGGTGGCTAGGCCGCCGGCGTCGGCAAATCGTCGATGTACACGCGGTGGGCCAACGTCGAGGAACTGTTCATCGAGGCTTTCCGGACCGTCGTGGCCGCGCCCGGCCCGTCGGCGACAGTGCGCAAGAAGTGCTGTCCAACGAGGCCGAATATCGAATGCGGCTGTACCTCGGCGAACATGCGCAGGCGGTCAGACGCCTGTTCGTCGAGATGGCCTGCGAAGTCAATCCCTGTGGTCCGCGCCGCTTACCTCCATACGTATCGAGACCCGATCGCCGCTATCCGCGCGCGCTTGTGGGAGTTCAAATCGGCCGGCCTTCTGCCGGAGGGGACATCCGTCACACGCCTCCTGGACGCCATCGAAGGCTCGGTGCTCATGCGCGCCTTTTCCCTCATGCCGGAGAACATAGAATGTTTCCTCGGCGAAATTCCCTGAATATGTGGAGAACCTAGTCAACGACCAGCTCGACGCTTTGCCTATGCTGACCCTGCGCTCGGCCTCCTGACGCGCAGGCACGCGAAGGAAGAAGAGGCCCCAGGCGGGAGACGTCCGCTCACCGCTCGGAACGGGCGGAAGGCTGCCTTGGACGGAGGGGCGGCCCCGCCGGGTTTACGCGCGCAGCAGAGGGTTGCGCGCCTTTTCAATGCCCAAGCGCGTCGAGGGGCCGTGTCCGGGAAGAAGAATCGTCGAGTCGGGATACGTTCCGAGCCTGGAACAGGTTCGGCGCATCTCCTCGGCGTCGCCGCGGATGAAGTCCGTGCGCCCGATCCCGTCGGCGAAGAGGGTGTCGCCGGTGAACATGAGATTGAGCTCGGCGCAGTAGAGGCAGACAGACCCCGGAGTGTGGCCGGGCGTCGATATGACCTGGAAACGGTAAGGGCCGAGGGCGACCTCGTCGCCGTCGTCCAGCAGCCGATCGACTTTTTCAACCCGATAATCGCGCCCCTCTTCATCGAAGCCAGAAAGACGGGGATCGGCGACGGCGTGCCCGTCCGCGCCCGACGGCGAAGGAAGCGCATAAGCCTCGACCACCTCGTTGACCGCGCCGATGTGGTCGCAATGGCAGTGGAGGCGACGATCTGCACGTCGTCCGCCGAGCCGACGTCGTCCTTCGAGCCGATGAGGCCGAGCACCTCGGCGGGTTCGTCTCCTGGGTCGATGACGATCATCGACGTCCCTTCGCGCAGAACGTAGCAGTTGGCGCGATAGCTTCCGACGACGACGGAATCGATCTTCTAGTAGCTTCCCTTTCTCGAACCGCGCCCTTTCCAGAACCGTGCTCTCGTTGTAAAACGATGCTGTCGGACGCCCGGCAAACCGCGAATTCAGCCGAATCGGCATGCGTTCTAAAGCGAATGCCGTGCGTTCTAAGCGGGCGTTCTGCGTTCCAGCCTGACGCCCTGCATTCTAACCGAACGCCCTGCGTTCCAGCGCAACGCCCAGATCCTTCCATCGAGCCGGGCCGGCCGAAAAGCGTGCGGTAACAGCTTATCGTTGCTATCTCAACGTTCTTCAACCTGAGGCCGGGCGAAAGGCGTGCGGAGCCTCACATTCCCGCACGCCTTTCGGCTTTGCCTGCGCCCGAGCTTTACTTGTACTCGATGATTCCCCAGTTCAGATGGGGCTTGGCGCCGGTCTCATCGACGTCGGCGTCGACGAGGGCGAAGCGGAGTTCGCCGTCGGCGACCTTCCACAGGCGCGTCGCGAGCGTCGATCCGGGGTGGACCGGCGAGGTGATGCGTGTCTTGAAACGAGTGATGCGCTCGCTCGCCTGGCACGAAGGCGTCGATGGCGTGGCGCATGACGACCCCCGCGTAGCTGATGGCGTGGAGAATCGGGCGCGGCTCGCCGTTCTGCGCGGCATACTCCCAATCGATGTGCTGGGGGTGGTAGTCGCCGGAAAGACGGTAGATGAGCGCCTGATTCTCGGGGATCGTCTCGATCTGTCTCGACGTCGGCGGGCCGATCGGGCATTTCGACGATGTCCTTCGGCGGCTTGGGGCCGCCCCAGCCGCCGTCGTAGATGAGGCAGTCCCAAGATTCGTTGGTGAACAGCAGATTTCCTCGGAATCGTAGGTGTCGCCAATGTGCTGGGCGAGCAGCCCCTTCCCTCGCCGCGGTCGTAGAGGCCTTTCGAGCTTGACCTTCGTCTCCAGGCGGTCGGACATCTTCACGATGGGCCGATGGAAGCGAATGTCGAAGCCCCAGTGCAGCGAGCCCGCGTAGTTGTACCCGTAGTCGATGGTCCGGGTCACCTCGGAATCGACGATGAGCATCGCGCCGAACATGGGAAGAACCTTGAGCTTCGGGGCGCGCTCGTCGTGCTCGTTGAGGTATTCCAGGCCGTTCTTGCCGTCTATTCCCGCGCCGCAGCCGAGCGCGAACAACTCGAGGTCGCGGAAGGTGTAGTCGCGGACGAACGGGCCGAATGTCTGGCCGACCATGTCAGTGTTGATAGCCATGGGATTGCCTTTCTATATTGTTGACTTCTGTGTCTTGAGTTGGTTTTTCAGGACTTTTCCGTACTCTCCGCGCGGCAGCCCGTCGCGGAACTCGATGACGGAGGGGATTTTGAAGAACGACAGACGCAACGAGAGGAAGTCCTGCACGTCCTCGGCGGTCAGCCGACGCCCCGGCTAGGGACGACGACCGCTTTGACCGCCTCGTCCCTGATGGAATCGGAGATGCCCAGCACCGCGACGTCGGCGACGTCGGGATGCTCGAGAATGGCGACCTCCACCTCGCAGGCCGAAATGTTCTCGCCCGCACGCTTGACGATGTCGCCCATGCGGTCGACGAAAGTAGAGCCAGCCCTCGGCGTCGGCGTACCCGCAGTCACCCGTGCGAAACCAGCCATCGTCGGTGAATGCAGCGCGCGTGGCCTGCTCGTCCCGCCAGTATCCGGCCATGAGGGAGACGCCGGCCTGCCCGCGCACCTGTATCTCCCCCGCACTCGCCGGGCGGCAGCGCGGAACCGTTTTTCTCCGGCGATCCTGACGCTCGTAGCCCGGACCGGCCAAACCGATGGACGGCCACTTGGACCGCCGTTGGGAAGGTCGGTGACGACGCCGACGAGGGTTTCGGACGAGCCGTAGTTGTTGAGCAGCCGCACCCCGTAGCGTTTCTCAAATGCCTCCTTGGTCCCTTTGGGAAGGGGAAGGAAATAGTGGACGGCCCTCACGCTGTGGTCGCGTTCGCCCGAAGCGACAGGCTGGGCCATGAGCGTTTTTGACGATCATCGCCATCGCCTGAATCACGCTCGCCCTGTGCCTGCGCACCTGCGACCACATCCTGCTCGCCGAGTATCGGCGCACGAGGACGAGGGCGGCCCCGGTGTAAACGACGGGCATGAGGGCCGAGAGCTGGAGGTTGACGTGCGTGACGGACATCGTCGTCAGATACCTGTCGGCTTCGCTGAGCGACAGCTCCCAAGCGACGTACTTCCCGAGAACACCGCGTTGGCATGCAGTGAACATCACCCCCTTGGGGCGCGACGTCGTGCCCGAGGTGTACATGATCTCCAACGGGTCGCCCGGCCTGACTCGGGCCTCGGAGGGGCGTCCCCGCCCGATCGGCTTTCATCGCCTCGTAGCTTCCGTCGTCGAGGCAGACGACGGCGACGCCCTCCAGGCGCTGGAGTCCTCCGGAAACTCGCGGCGAGCAAGCGGATGCCGCACCTCGACGACGAGGGCGCATTCGGCAGCCGTGCTTGCAGGGCCGATGGGCACGGCGACGCCGCCGATCGCGGCCAACGCAAGGAAGCACTCGACGAACTCGGGCCGATTGCACATGTGCAGGCCGACCCGGTCGCCTGCCTCGACGCCGAGAGAGGCGAACATCGAGGCGGCAGCCTTCATCTTCACGGTCCATGCGAGCGTACGTGTATCGCTCGACCTTGGACGTGTCCGGGTCCTCGTGGACGAGGAACTCCCGGTCGGCCCAAAGCGCCGCCCCCTCCTCCCAGAGGTCGCGCACACTGGGGTATTCTCGCGTATTCATCTCACCCTCGCGGGCTTGGCGGGCGCCGAAGCGCCCGCCCTCGCCTCAGTCTCCAAACCTGACGGCGCCCGATTCCTCGAACCGCGCCAGGTCCTCCGGCGTGAACCCCGCCCGGGTCAGCACATCGCGGGTGTCGTAGCCGAGAGGCGGCATCGGACGCCAGAAGCCCCCGGGGTTGTTTGCGAACTTCGGGAACGTGTTGAGCCCCTTGACGGGCGCGCCCTCGGCATTCTCCCACTCGATGAAGCACTCGCGCCGGGCCACATGGTCCTCAGCCACGATGTCCTCAAACTCGTTGACCACTTGGGCGGCGATTCGATGCTCCACAAAGTCCTTTTGGACGTCGGCCTTGAGCTGGCCCGCAAGGTACTCTTCGAGCTTGCGCTGGATGAGGTCCGCCTTAGGCCCGTCCAGCCACAGCGCGAGACGTGTCCTCCGGGTACTCGGGAGTTCCCCACAAATCGCCCAGGCCGATGGTCTCCAGAAGGTACTTGTTCTGGGGGACGCCGTAGACGCACAGGCCGATGTACCCGTCTTTGCAGGCGTACTCGCCGATCGCGCACAGGTTCTGATGTCGCGCACCCGGGCGAGGATAGGTTATGCCTGCGTTGAGGTAATCCATCATGTAGTACGTGCCGACGCGCAGGAGCGTCTCGTACATCGCCAGATCGATGCTCTCCCCCTTGCCCGTCGCCTTGGCCTTGTGCAGTGCGGCCAGCGCCGAGGAGACGATCATGAGCGAGTTGAAATAGTCGCCCGAATAGGGGGCAATGTTCATCGGCTGCTCGGGCGTGCCGTTTTGTGCGATGATTCCGGCGTATGCGGCAACCGTGAGATCGTAGGCGGCGGCGTTGACCACGCGCCGGATCGCCCCACTGGCCGAACCCCGAAACGTGGACGATGACGAGGGAGGGATTAGCCTCCCACAGCATCTCGTCGGTGATCCCCTTGCGGGCGAACGCAGGGCCCTTGGAGGACTCGATGAAGATATCGGCCTCCTTGACCAAACGGCAAAGGATCTCCTTGCCTTCGTCGGTAAAGGGGTTCATGGAGATCGAGCGCTGGTTGCGCCTCTCCATCTCCTTCGTCCACGTGGTGTCCCGCATCGAGTCGCCCGTCCACATGTTTTCGATCCACGTGACGTCGGCGCCCCACTCGGACATGATCTCGGCCGCGGTGGGAGCTGCGATCTCGACCGCCGAATAGAGGACCCTGACGTCGTCCAGCGGGCCGAACGACGGCTTTGTCGTTTCCATGTCTAACCTTTCTGTTTATTGTGCTCGGCCTGTTTGCTTTTGCCTGGGCCTGCCTGTCCTGGCTCCGCTCAGCGGTAGTTCTTCAGCGCAGCGCGGCCAGCCGTGAGGATCATCATCTCGTCGGTCCCCCCGGAGACCCTGTCCACGCGCAAATCCCTGAAGAAGCGCTGGACTCGGTGATCGCCGGTGATTCCGACGCCGGCAAGGATCTGGAGGGCGTCGTCGACCACCCTCGAAAAGCCGCGTGCGAACAGTAGTATTTGGCCATCGAGCAGTCGCCGCGGCCGAGCTTGCCGACGTCGTGCTTCCAAGCGATCTCGAAAAGCATGTTGCGCATATTCGTCAGGGCGCACCTGCATGTCGGCGAACTTCAACTGGATGAGCTGGCGGCGCGCGATCGCCTGGCCGCCCTGAACGCGCTGATTGGCGTACTTGGCGGCGTCTTCGAAGGCGCAGTAGGCTTGGCCGTAGTTCGTCAGGGCCACGAGGAAGCGCTCGAGGTCGAAGTCCGCGACGCCGCGCATGAAGCCGTTGCCTTCCGAGCCGAAGAGGTCCGACTCTTCGAGTTCGACGTCGTCGAAGTAGACCTCGGCGCATGAATCCATTCGGAGCCCGAGCTTGTGCAGAGGTTCCTTTGTAATGCCCGGCTTGCTCATGTCGACGAGCCATTCGGTGTAGACGTCCATGTCGTCGGCGTTGCGGGCCATCACCACCAGGTATGGAACGCGCATACCGGACGTCTGGAAAGTCTTGTGCCCGTTGAGATAGACCTTGCCGTCGCGCCGTGTGTACGTCGTGCGCATGTCGTTCCAGGACGATCCCGCGCTCGGCTCGGTCATCGCGTAGTTGAGGACCTGCTCGCCCGTGCCGAGATAGGAGAAGATTTTTCTCCCGCTGCTCGTCGGTGCCCTCGCGTACGACCGTTTCAAGGCCGGGCAGCTGGTAAAGGATGTACGTGGGGCCGCCGAGGCGGCCGAGCACCTCATACACGGCGGCCAGCGTGACCCAGTCGAGGCCGAGTCCGTCGTGCTCCTCGGGAAGGAGGATGCGGTCGAATCCGACGTCGCACAAAGCCTTCACCCATTCGAGGGGATAGGTCGACGTCTCGTCGCACTCATGGAAGTACTTTTCCCACGAGCGTGAATTCATGACGTCGGCGAAGCCGTCGACGATCAACTGCTGTTCCTCGGTGAATGAGAAACCATTTCTACTCCTCAGTTGTGATCTCGATTGTCTGTTGAGTTGACGCCGGGGCCTTCCCGACGCGCGAGCGAAAGAAATCCGACGCGTGCGCGAGGGCGCCCCTCGCGGCGTCAAGCATTCTGGAATGGTGCAGGAAGCCGTGGATGACGTCGGGAAACTCCTCCGTCTCCACGTCTCCCCCGGCGCTCGCGAGCATGGCCGCGAGCGTGCGCGAATCGTCCCTCAGGGGATCGAGCCCGGCCGCGGCGATGTAGCACGGCGGCATCGTCCCCGTCAGATCGTTCGCCAGGAGGTCGACGTAGGGGCTGCGCTCGTCTGCGGCGTCGGCCAGATAGAGGTCCTTGTACCAGGAAAAATCCTCTTCCGTCAGACCGTCCCATTCGCCTCCGAACAGCCGCATCGACATTGAGTCGCGCAGCCCGAAGGCTCCGTAGAACAGCAGGAGCGCGGCGACGCCTTCGGCCGCCTTTTCCTCGTCGCGCAGGTGCAGGAACGCTCCGAGGGCAAGGCTGGCGCCGCCGGAGTCGCCCGCCAAGGCGAGTCTCCGAGGATCGAGCCCCCATTTGTCAGCGTCGGCCTTGAGCGCCAGGACGACGTCGACGCATTCTTCGAGCGCCCGCGGAAAGCGTGCCTCCGGCGAGAGCGTGTAATCGACGGCGATGACGGCCGCCCCCGTCTTCTCGGCGAGGGTCCGGGTTATTCGATCGTGGGTGTCGAGGTCTCCCAGCACCATCCACCCCCGTGTATGAAGACGATCCCGGGGAGGACGGCGGCGCCGTCGGGACGATGCATCCGCACGCGCACCCTCCCGTGCCGGGTCGCGACGTCCTCCTCGATCGTCGAGGCAGGCACGGGGCCGCCGTCGTTCCAGAAAACCCGTTCCTTGCGATATCCCTCGCGCATCTGCTCGAAGGTTTGACCGCTGGAATAGACGCCCGCAGCGAGCTCGTTCTGCTTGGCGACGACGGCGCCTGTCTGCTCGCTCCACATCGCGGGAACCTTGAGTTTATTCGGCATGCGAGCTCCAAGCCGAGCCTTTGCCCGAGCCCTTCTTCGAATCGAAAGCCGACTTCGCCGCGGCCGCCGGCTCTGCGGCTTCCTCGTAAGACGTGAACCGGCGTCGGCTCCGACGGCGCCGAATCGACTTCCTCCGGAGCCGTCGGCAAATCGGGCCGCTCCGCCTTCCCCGTGCGCCTGACATACCACAGGAGTATGAGGGCGAAGATCCCCGCCGCCACGGCGAAGCCCGCGAGAATCAGGAAGATCTCGGCGTAGGCGTCCTTAGGCTGATCGTCGATCATCTTTCCGAACCACGTCGAAGAGAAGGTGTCCGGAAGGAATCCGATGACCGAGAGAATGCCGGCCGCCGTGCCGAAGATCGGGATGGGGACCTTCCCCTCGGTCAACTGGGAGGAGACGATTCCGAAAGACGCCGTTGGCGATGAACCCAAGCACAATGGTGAGCACTGCGACAAGTAAAACCACGCTCGGCTCGGCCGGAAGAATCGTGAACATGAACAGACCGCCGGCGCACACGATCGATCCGCCGAAGATGACCTTGGAGGGCGAGCCTACGGCTTTCGCAAGCAAGCCGAAAACGGGTCCGAGGCGAGGGTGATGCCGTAGGTGCGGAGGATCGAAACGATGCTCGTGACGCCGGCGGAGGCCAGAGCACGTTCTTGAGGTACGGGGTCGTGTAGTTGATGCCCGTGTAGAAGAAGTACACGCAGAACAGGCATGCGGCCGAAATCCAGACGACGGGGTTCCTCAACGCCTCGCGAATCTGGCGTATGTCGAAGGACTTTTTCGTCGGATCGATCTCGCCCTCGAACTTCGGAATGAAGAAGAACGAGAGAATCCCGAGAATGAGAATGAGGGTGCCGAGGAAGATGAGGAGAGACTGAATCCCGACTGCGGCCGAATCCGCAAACCACTCGATGATCTTCATGCTGATAAAGCCGACGGCAAGCCCTGCAGCGCCGTAGAGCCCGTAGGAGATTCCGATGTTGCGGGAATAGGTGTCCTCTTCCGAGATGAGCCTGACAAGCTTGAACCGGATGCCCCACCAGATGAGAATGGTCGTCACGCCCATGCCGATGAAGACGAATCTGAGGACGGCGAATGAGGGAAGCATGGCGTAGAGGTAGGTCAGCATCGCCGTGGTTGTGAATCCGACCCACGCCAGCGTGCGCACCCTGATCTTGTCCGCGACGATGCCCGACGGGAAGTAGCAGACCGTCGCGGTGATGGCGTAGTAGCCGAGCAACTCGCCCACCCCCGCATTGGATGTGCCGATCGCCTCCTTAAGCGGATCGTAAAAGACGTTCTTCAGATAGGCCGGAGTGTAGAGGATCGACGATCCAATGGAAACGAGCACCAAAAGGAAGCGTCGTTGGGAAATGGACAGGTCGCTGGCACGCCGCAGACCCCTGGTGATAGAAGGCATGAATGTCCCTTTCGACATCGAAGGAGAGCTTCCTCGCGAGCGCGCAGGGCACGCCAAAAACCCGCAAAAAAACAAGCAAGAATCCCAAAAATCGGAAAATTGGGAAAGAAACGTTGCTTGTGCTCGAGTGGAAGGCAATGTGAGACGATTTGGACGGAGAGCGTCCATAAATTGGTTTTTGTTTTATGGTCTCCCGCCATTGGGGGCGGTGAACGGCAGAAATGGACTCACATTCTTCTGAGGGTCCAGATCGGCCGGCACATCACGCCAGACCATAAACAAAAATTAACAGCATTCAGACAGAATCTTTCTCGCCCAAAAGTCCCATGGATGCACTCGACACTTCCGGGGACGAAGACGCCGCTGCCGCGCCCAACGCTCCGGCGGGAACGGAATGCCGCAGCGTTGGGCGCCGTTCGAGACACAGGGCAAAAAGCTGGCGGGCAAGCAGGCAAAAAGGCCGTCGAAGATTGCACCTGCCTCATTGACGGCCTTTACGCAGTTTCTATGTCGCGTTCACGTTCTATGTCACGTTGACGGCAAGAGCCTTCTCAGGCGCTTCCGGCGCCGTCGGGCGTCCTGCGCAACTCGGCGCTTCAGCCTTTGGCGCTCTTCATCCTGGGCCTCGCCCTGTGCCGCCGGACCTCCTCCGCCGGACCCTCCCCGGGAAAGGCCGTCAACGCCCTTCGCGGCGCCGACGCCGTCAGCGGCTTCCTCCGCCGCACCGGAAGGGCGTCTCCCCGCCGTCTGCCCTCAGCCGCATTCGCCGCCCCTCGGCCGCGCCGGCAAGCCGCTCGGCCTCGGAGACGATTTCGGACTCAAGCGGGCGGACGAGAAGCCAAACCGCGAAGAAAAAAAGGCAAAGGCGATCATTCCCACGCCGGTCCACAGGTCGAGGTTTGTTCCGGCGGCCTTCGCCAGATCCTCGTCGTCGGCGAAGAACACGCCGTAGACGGCCAGCATCGCGCCGAACGTGAAAAACATCGCGGCGACCCAGGCGCGCAGGTCCAAAAAAGCCATGCGCCAAAAACGGGGACAGCGTTTCTTGCTCATCGTTTCCCTCCGTCATCCCACGAAAATGTTGAGTAGAACCAGAGCTGCCATGACGGCGGCGCCCAGCGGCCAAGGATTCTCCCACCAGGCAAGTCCGCGTCCCTCCTCCAGGCGCTCACGCTCGGCCTTGACCGCGACCTTGTGCAGATCTGGCGCGGGAAGGCTTCCTGATCGGCATTTTCGTGCGGCCCCACACGAGCCCGTCCAATTCCTCGACCGGCTTGGGCGAAGTTCTGAGGGTGACGAGGACGGACACGACGACGTCGAACACGAAGGCCATCCCCGATCCGGTGAAGGAGGCCGCCTGCTGGGAGTTGAACTCCAGGAAGCCGTTTTGGTAGCCGATCTGCACGGCTGCCGCACCCGCGGCTCCGGCGACGAGGCCCCACAGCCCGGCCGGCCCGCTCATGCGTTTCCAGAACATGCCCAAGACGAAGGTGGCGAAGAGGGGGCGCTGAAGATCGACTGCAGGAGCTGGATGTAATCCTGGATGTTGTTGAACTCCGCTGCGATGAAGGCGGCGCCGATGGCGATGAGGACGCCGGCCACCGTGAGTTTGCAGGCCCACGCGGAGGTAGTAGGTGTCTTTGCGGCCCGGGCGGATGTAGGGTCTGCCACAGGTCGTAGGTGACCACGGTGTTGAAGGACGATACGTTTGCCGCCATGCCCTGGCCATGAAAGCCGCGATGAGCGCCGCCAGCGCGAGTCCCACGAGCCCCCGTGGGCATGACCTTTCCGATGAGGGCGGGCAGCGCCTCGTTGTGGGAAAGCTTGCCGTTGGAAAGCTCGGGTATGAGGACCGCGGCGATGAGGCCCGGCATGATGATGATCGCGGGAAGGAGCATCTTGGGAATCGCCGCGATGATCGGCGTGCGCTGGGCGGCCGACATGTCTTTTCGCCGAAAGGGCCCGCTGAACCTCGGTGAAGTTGGTGGTCCAGTATCCGAAGGAGTTGACGAAGCCCATTCCGAGCAGCAGCGCGATCCAGTTTCCATAGGGGTTGGTCGTGTTGGCGAGCCCCGTCCCTCCCCACACGGACAGCCCGTTTTCCCGAGGAGCTCGTGGAGTGCGAATCGTCTCGAGAAGGCCGTCGATGCCGCCGACCCTGATGAGCCCGCCCACGGTGAGCGGGATGAGGAAGGCGACGATGATGAAGAATTGCAGCACCTCGTTGTACATCGTGGCGGTCAGCCCGCCCATCGTCGTGTAGAGGAGCACGACGCCGGCGGCGGCGATGATAGAGGCCCACAGGGGCCAGCCGATGAGGACGTTGATGAGGAGCGCGAGGGCGAAGAGGTTGATGCCGGCCACGAGGATCGTCGCTATGGCGAAAACCGCGGACTGGTAGACGTGGGTGGGCCGGTCGAAGCGAAGCCGGAGGTATTCAGGGGACGGATCGGACTTTCGACCCGTAGTAGAAGGGCATCATGATGAGCCCGAGGAAGACCATCGCCGGAACCGCGCCGATCCAGTAATAGTGGACCGTCGCTAAAGCCGTACCGCGATCCGTTGGCCGCCATTCCGATGAGCTCCGTTGCGCCGATGTTGGCCGAGCGAAGGCGAGCGCACAGATCCACGCGGCAGCGAACGCCCTGAGAGAAGTAGTCCTCGCTCGTGAGGACCTTGCGTTTCGTCACGACGCCGATGGCGATGACGAAGAACAGGTAGAACGACCACGAACGAGTAGTCAAAAGCCGTCGCGTCGAGCCGTAAGTCCATTCATCGATCTCCTTCTAGCGTGCCGCCGTGGAACGCATAGAGAAAAGGGTAGCAGCGAAAAGGGCGCGTCGCCCCAGACGGCGGAGCAAACGGGGCTCAACGCGCAACTTTGACCGGGCGGCCTTCCCTGCACGAGGCCGCGCAGGCCCTCGGCCACACGGAGGGAGGCGACGGCGTCGTCGATCGTCGACGGAACTCGCCCTTTCGGCGACCACGTCGAGGAACGCCTCGAGCTCTCGCTCGTAGCAGTCGGCGAAGCGGGCGATGAAGTCGACCCACGGCTCACCGGAGGGTAGGCGACCCCGGGTTCGAGCGATCGCACCGGAAGGCGCTCGTCCATGCCGACGACGTCCGTCCCCTCGGTGCCGTGCACTTCCATGCGAACGTCGTACCCGGCGCCGTTGAAGCGGGAAGAATGCGCGGTGGCGAGCGCGCCGCCGGTCAAGCGCAGCGCGAGGACGGTTTCGCACACGTCGGAGAAGTCGGCGAAATCGGGCAGCCCCAAATCCGTGCCGAAGGCGAAGACCTCTTCGACTTCGCGGCCCGTGACCCACCGAAGGGCGTCGAAGTCGTGGATGAGGCAGTCGAGTGAAGATGCCGCCGCTGGCGGCGAGGAACTCGCGGGCTGCAGGGGCTTGGTCGAGATGTGCATGTGGACCCTTCGCAGCTCCCCGATCTTCCCCGCTGCGAGCCTTTCGCGGGCTGCGGCATAGGCGGCGTCGAATCTGCGCTGGAAGCCGATGTGGACGGGGACCCCGGCGGACTTGGCCGCGGCGTTGGCCCTCTGTCGAAGCGATGTCGAGCGCCACAGGTTTCTCGCAGAAGATCGGAACGCTCAGGCGGACGGCGGCTTCGATGTGGCGTGCGTGGGCGTCGGTGGGCGTGGCGAGGACGACGCCGTCGAGATCGTCCGAATCGAAGAAGTCCTCGACGGAGCGGGACCGGGCGCTCAATTCGTCCGCCGCCTGCCGAGCCCTTTCGGGGACGACGTCGGCGACGACGAGGCTTTTCGACTTTCGGCGCCAGGATTCGCGCATGCATGATTCCGATGCGTCCGACGCCCTAGCAAACCGATGCGAGGCTTTGGCCATTGACACTTTCCTTTCGCTTGTGTCGCTTCGTTGCGAGATGCGCGGCTTGCAAAGTTTGCGCTCTACAAGGTCTGGGCCTTATAAGGCTTGCCCTTTGCGAGATCCGTATAAGGCTCGCCCTTTGCGAGATTCGTGCCTGCAGGGGCGTGAAAGCCTCACGAGGCGGCCGCTCGTCAAGGCTACCCCACCGCCGCGGACAAAACGAAGCGCCGGCAACCAGAAATGCAGCGTTGCCGCCGTTTGAGGCGCCCTCGCGGGTTGAGCGCTCTCGCGGAAAACCCGGCCGGTCAAAACACGCTCCCCAATCGAGCTTGACACCCCTTCGGTTCCATGGTTAATTAGTGGTGTAATGAACCGCAGAACTAAGGAAGTTGAGGCAATGCGTTTTTCCGACTCGCATCCCATCTACCTGCAGATCGCAAACGACATCCGCAGAAGCATCCTCACAGGGACTCTTGCGGCGGGGAGACCAGCTCATGTCAACAACGCAATACGCGACCACCTATCGCATCAACCCGGCAACGGCGAACAAGGCCTCGCGCTCCTCGTCGACGAGAACCTCGTCGAAAAGCGAAGGGGAATCGGCATGTTCGTCACCGAGGGGCGCACGAGCGCCTGCAGGAGGCCGGGCAGAAGTCTTACGCCGACGAGACCCTGACGCCCGCCCTCGCCGAAGGCGTCGCTCTGGGCCTCTCATCCCCCGAGATCCTCGACATGGCGGCAAGCAGCCTTGCCACACTCACAAAGGAGAAGCAATGAACCCCCTCGGCATCGACGTCGCCGACCTGACGTTCCACTACGAGCGTCACTCGCAAAACGTCGTCGACCACGTGTCTTTCAGAATCGAACCGGGTCGATCACCGGCCTCCTCGGCAGGAACGGCTCCGGCAAGTCGACCGTCGGCATGCTCATGGCCGGCCTCCTCTACCCGACTTCCGGAAGCGTCCGCGCAAACGGGCAGCCTGTCTACGAGAACCCCGGCCTCATGGCAAACGTCTGCTACGTCAGCGATTCGACCCCCATACTCGAAGACGAGAAGACCCGGCGCACCCTCGAGTCTGGGAGGCGTCGCGCCCCAACTGGGACCGCGACTACGCGAACGAGCTGATCGAGGCGTTCCGCATCGACGTGAAAAAGAAGCCCTCGCGGCTCTCCCGCGGTCAGCTCTCAAGCCTCTACGCACTGCTGGGCCTGGCCTCCAGATGTCCGGTGACCGTATTCGACGAGGTCCACCTCGAATGGACGCCGTCGCCCGGGAGATCTTTTACGCGAGCCTCCTCGCGGACTACACGAAGCACCCGCGCACCCTCGTTCTGTCCTCGCATCTGATCGAGGAGGTCGAAAGTCTCCTCGACTCGGTCATTTTCATGGACAACGGGCGAGTCGTCGAAAGCGGAGACGCCGACGACGTCCGATCCAGGCACTCCGACGGGGGCGAACTGGCCCATCTGACCGACGTGCTCATGAAGATGGCCCTCTCTTCCAACACCGCAGCCGCATACAGAATCTTGCAGAAGGGACGCGACCATGAATGACAAGGCGAACGCACAGACCATGACCGGCAACGCCGACATTAACGGCCATGGCCGACGACGAAAACGTCGCAGCCGAAAGGGCAAAGGCCGCCGTCAATCGCTTTATTTTTGAGACGTCATGGACGAATGATGCCGATGGCAATCGGGGTCGGCCTATTCTGGCGCCTCGCTGCAACAGCCGTCTACTTTTCTCGAGAAATACGACCACCTGATCTTTAGAAACGGCGGCAGGCACCAGATCGTCATCGACGGAAGGCAAATCGACATCGGCATCTCTCCCGAAAACCTTGAAAGAATCCAGCGCTTCGCCGCAGATTCGAAACATTTCATACGCGGTCATCGTGACCGCCATGCTGCTCGTCACATTGACGGTGGGGGCAGTGATCCAAGGGGCCTATGCCGCCATCAGGACGCGGACCTACCTCAGCTCAGGATTTCCGCGTCGCTCCATTCTCCTCGCCCACGCAAAGGCATTTGGCCTCGGAACCGCCGTGTCGGGCGCGCTCGCCATGGCGGGAGCAGCGGTCCACGGGCTAATCGCCGGCGACTTTTCCGGCAGCATCAAGGTGACCGGAACGCACGCCGGCGCGCGCGGTCGGCACCCTTTACGAGGCCAATCTCTGGTTCCTGGCCGTCGTGGCAACGGTCGCCATAGCCGGCGTGTACACAGCCGCTCTACGCGATTTTCATGGCCTTCGTCCGTCTTCCCTGGTATGTCGCGGGAATAGCCGTCGCCGTCGTCTCAGCGACATGGGGCACGCTGAACTGGACCTTCAAGGCGGTGGGTTCGGACGGCTCACTCATATACGTGGCGCCTTTCAAACACATAGGCGCAAGCGGCTTCCCGCTTTACAGCGTGCTTTGGGACCTCGCATCCATCGTCTTCTACGCGGCCGCTGCGTGGCTGTGCATGCGACGAATCCAGGTTCGCCGCTGACCGCGAGCGCTCGACCGGACGGGGCCGCAGCGCCGAGAGGAGCTGCGGCCCCTTTTCCGAAAGCGAGGCTGCCCAGACGCACGGCTTCTCGGCTGACGTCGAGCACCCCAGCCATTGCCGGGCAACAACGCCCTCGTTGCGTTGTTTCTGCACGTCATGCGGTCGAGACGAACTAAGGCATCAGCAAATGCACTAACGCTTCCACAAAAGTTAAAATACTTTTTAACTATAGATGAAATATAAGAGTGCAATTCATTTTTCGTCATTTAACACCTCTGACAAAATTTTTGAAATTCATCACCTTAATGCGTTATTTAGGACTAACGACCCTCACTTTTTCGTAAAAAAATACGACGCAAAGTAAAAGGTATGGCACGGCGGGTAGCTCGAGGACCTCGAGGAGTGCGCGGAGAGATACGATCGCGCCTCATGGAAGTTGCCCGCGAACAGTTCTCCACCCGCGAATTCAATTCGGTGACCGTGCGAGGCATCGCTGAAGAGCGGGGTCGACCCTAGCCTCGTCTCCTATTATTTTGGCGGAAAATCGGGCCTTTTTGCGCGCAGCGATGTCGCTGCCCGCCGATCCCGTGGCGGCCGCCCTCAAAGAGATGACGCCACTTGAAGGCGCGGGATCGAGAGTTTTCAGAGTCATCCTCAACCTTTGGGAAGAGACGAACGCCAATCACGCTGCGCGGGTCCTTATCCATCAGCTTCTCAGCTCGGAAGAGACGATGTACGTTTTCAGAACGTGGATCGACGAATCCGTGGTGACCCTGTGTCCAAAAATGCTCGGCGGACCCGACAGGCGCCTCGCGGGCCGCCTCCGGCGTCGGGCTCATCATAGGCGCCTCCTCAATCGATACATCGCCGGCATAGAGCCGGTGGCCTCGGCGTCGATCGAGGATTCCGCGGCGTTCTGACAGCGTCTGCCTTCAATACCTTTTCACGCCTGGAGATTTTCCCTTCAGATTTCCGGCGATCGAGTCCCCCGTCCCGCCCATGCCGAGCTCTTTTCGAGAAACAGACGCTCTCGCCTTCGCCTTCTGCCTCGCCAGCTTCGTCCTCTTCCCCAGAACCCGCAGCATCCGCAGGAGCCGACGCCGCCGCAAGGCCTCGCCCCACATCCGCACAGAGCCGACGCCGCCGCAAGGCTTTCGCCCCACATCCGCACAGATCGACGCCGAGCGCGCATGAGCCGGGGCTGACAGCTCCCCCAAACGTTCCAGGAGCGGATACCGCGAGAAGACCTCACGCCCCCGAAGACCCTTCCTTTCCCCAAGATCCGAGGAGCTGGCCATTTTAGGCCGCCTGAAGGCCTGCCCGACTCAGCGTCTCGGCTCTGCGTCTGATCTTTTGCATCGGATACGTCTGGCAGACTTGTACCATGCAGAACTTCTACTCGATCTATTCCCACGGTTTCGCGCGGACAGCGGCCTGCACGCTTCCCGTCGCCATCGGCGATCCGCGAGAACGCCCGGCGGACGGCCGAGCTGGCTCGCGAATGCGCCGAAAAAGGGCGTGGCCGTCGCAGTCTTCCCCGAGCTCGGGCTGACCGGATACTCAATCGAGGACCTTCTGCTTCAAGACGTGCTGCTTGACGCCGCCCTCGAAGCGCTCGAGGACCTTCGGGCGGCCTCCGTCGCGATCGCCTCTGTGATCGTCGTCGGCGCGCCCCTCGTTCACCGCGGCCGCGTATTCAACTGCGCGGCCGTCATCCATCGCGGCCACGTCCCTAGGGGTCGTTCCGAAGTCCTACCTTCCCGACTACCGCGAGTTTTACGAGAAGCGGCATTTCGCGTCCGGCGAGGAGTGCGCCGGCGAGAGGATCCGCTCTGCCGGGGGTCACCGTCATCGACGCGACGCTCGCCGCGGACGAGATGGGAGGCGACTTCGCGGCGTCGGAGAGCCTCGCCTTGTACGGCGTGCTCTCGAAACCGTGCCCTTCGGGCCCGACCTCCTTTTCGAGGCGGAGGACGTGCGAGGGCTGACGTTCCACGTCGAGGTCTGCGAGGACATGTGGGTTCCGTCCTCCCGTCGGCGCGGGCTGCGCTAGCGGGCGCTTCACTCCTGTTGAACCCTGTCCGGCTCGCCCCATTACGGTGGGGCGGGCCCGATCGCGAGCTGCTCATCCAATCGGCGTCTTCGCGCTGCAACGCCGCCTACATTTACGCCGCCAACGGCGGGGCGAAAGCTCGACCGACCTTGCCCTGGGACGGCAGACGGCGATTACGAGCTCGGAGAAAAGCTATCGTCGGGGCCGCACCGCGACGGGGCAGCACGCGACGATCGCCGACGTCGACCTCGACCTCCTTCGCCAGGAGCGGCAGCGTCAGGGAAGCTTCGACGACAACAGGCGCGCACTGGGAATCGGACGGCGCGACCCCTGGCACGACGAGGCGAAACGCTGTCGGGACGCCTTCCGGACGGTGCATTTCACCCTCTTCTCGACCGCCGACGACGTCGGCTTTCATGCGCCCGTCCATCGGTTCCCCTTCGTCCCCGAGGACAGCGCGAGCTCCACCAGGACTGTTACGAGGCCCTACAACATCCAAGTCTCCGCGCTGTGCCAACGGCTCCGGGCGATCGGCCGGCCAAAGATCGTCATCGGCGTTTCCGGCGGCCTCGACTCGACCCACGCGCTCATCGTCGCGCCAAAAGCGATGGACAAACTAGGCAGGCCGCGGGAGGACATCCTGGCCTACACCCTTCCCGGATTCGCGACCTCTGAAAAGACGAAGGCCAACGCCCGCGCCCTGGGCAAAAGCCTGGGCGTGACTTTCTCAGAAATCGACATTCGCCCCGCCGCCCTGCAGATGCTCAAAGACATGGGCCATCCCTTCGGCCGGAGCGAGGAGGTCTACGACGTCGCCTTCGAGAACGTCCAGGCGGGCCTGCGAACCGACTATCTCTTCCGCCTGGCGAACGCAAACGGCGGCATCGTCCTGGGAACGGGCGACTTGTCCGAGCTCGCGCTCGGATGGTGCACTTTCGGCGTCGGCGACCACATGAGCCATTACAACGTCAACGCCGGCGTCCCCAAAACTCTCATACAGCACCTCATCCGCTGGGTGACATCGTCCCGGCAATTCGACGATCTCAGTCGCGAGCCACACTGCGCTCCATTCTCGACACGGAGATTTCGCCCGAACTCGTCCCCGCCAAGGACGGCGAGCAGATCCAGTCGACGCAGGCCGTCATCGGCCCCTACGAACTCCAAGACTTCACACTCTTCTACGTTCTCCGCCGAGGGCTCGCCCCTCGAAGATCGCCTTCACGCCTGGCACTCGTGGCGCAACGCCGACGAGGGAGCGTGGCCCGGAAGGCATAGCGCAGACCGATCGCCGCAGCTACGGAATCGGGGAGATAAAGAAGTGGATGGAGGTCTTCTACAAGCGCTTCTTCTCAAACCAGTTCAAGCGTTCGACGCTGCCGAACGGCCCGAAGGTCAGCGCGGGGGGACGCTGTCCCCCCGCGGCGACTGGCGCATGCCCTCCGACGCCGCGGCACGGGCCTGGCTGGCCGAAATGGCGGCGATTCCGGACAGCGAGAAGCCAGCGCATCCATGACTGCGCGCAGGAGGCGAGCCCGTCGCCGGAGATGGGGCTTTTTCCCCTTGCTCGAATGGGATGCGCAACTCTCCCGCATCGAATATCGATATCGGGGCCGCCTTGACGTAAAGTCTCAACCAGCCGTTTATCGCGCAAAAACATTGAAAGAGAAACAATCGAAAGGAAAGGCACTGCCCCCGTCAAGCTTGTGGCCGAGGCAGAACCTGGCCCGCTGGAGGCAGTCAATGGCATGATCCCGCAGCTGTCCCTCGTCCACCCCCGCTGGACGACGAGCAGCCGACGAACTCCTCTCACAGCCGGCGACCTATCTGTTCGTCTATGAAGGCGTGCCGACTCAGCCGAGGACGATCTCGCCTCGAATACCGGGAATGCTCACCCTCGCCACATTCATCATTCCACGGGCAAGCGTGCGTGGATCGAAGACGTCGTCGTCGATTCCGCCGCCCGCGGACAGGAGCGGGACAGGCCCTCGTCGAGGCCGCCGCTATTGCTCACGCCATCGGCGCAAAATCCGTCGATCTCCACCCTCACGCCTGTCCCCGCGAAGCTGCAAACCGCTCTCTACGTGAGATCTGGATTCACGGCAAGGCAGACGAATATCTACCGCTACGGCGGCTAAAAGCATCAAAAGAAGACAATGGAGTGAAGATGCGTTCACATAAGAACATTGCGGTGGGCTTGGTGTGCCTGTCCATCGCTTCGTGCGCGGCCAGCAGTCAGACACATGCGGCTTCAGCGACGACGCGCCCGACAGAAAAGGCCATTTCGATCGCCAGCGCATCCGATTTCGCTCGACGGCCCAGAAACGGTCGAGGGGCTGGAAGTCTGAACGGAAAAGAGCGCTACAGCGCCTCACAGCTCGCTCGTTCACGTGGCCAATCCGGACGTTTTGGCGTCAAAGGTCAACCTTTGGGCGGTAGAGAAGCAAAGGAAGCTGTCTCGGCCTTCGTCCAAGGAATGCCTGACGACGTCTCCTGGGGTCTGCGGCGCCAGCGGAACGATCGTCTCGCTTCGCCGTTGATTCGACACAGCACACGCATGGCAAGAAGGCCATTTCGACCCAGGCTTGCGTACCGACATGAGTGACAAGTCCGTCGAGACAGTCGCAGGATTTGCTCACCCAGGCTGGAAAGAACAGTTGTGCACGCTCCGAGTCCCTTTCGCTCGAGACGTCGGTGAGCATGTCGGTGAAAACGCGCTTTGAAGCCGAATTCGACCCCTCGACGGCGAAGCCGACCCGAATTCCACGCCGGTCGCAAGGCCGTCGGCATCGGCCTCCTCGACGTCGGTGGCGCCAACTTCTCCGGATCAGTCAAAACGGCATGAGCTTTGCGGGCGTCTTCTTCCAAAGCGACGGGTCCCTGGTGCTCAGAGCGCCCAACGACAACGAGAACGGCTTTGATTCCTATCGAGTGGCAAGCCGCGACGTGGAGAAGCTTCTGACCGAGGACGGAAAGAAACTCCGCTCGGGAATAATGGCGAAAGCCGATCCCATTCCCATTCCAAAGCCTGAAAACAAGCCGATTCCGAAGCCCGACGTCGATTGCAAGGTTGTTTCGCGTTGCGCTGACCTTCGACGACGGCCCCGGCGACCAGACCGACAGACTGCTCGGCGGTGCTGAGGGAAAAGGGCGTGCGCGCGACCTTCTTCACCATAGGGCAAGAACGTGAAGGCCAACCCGGCATCGTCAAGAAGGAAGCCGCCGAAGGCCATTCCGTCGGCAACCATTCGTGGGACCACCCCTCAGCTGACGAAGTCACGCCCGAAGAGCTCCGCAAGGAGCTCAAGAACACCTCCGACTCGATCGTCGAAGCCGGCGCTCCGGCGCCCGTGCTCATGAGGCCCCCGTACGGTTCGTCCAACGCGGCCGTCCTCAAGGCCATCGGCGAAAACGGCATGGCCGAGACAAGATGGGACGCTGGACACCGAGGACTGGAAGAACAAGAATGCGGCCGTCACAACGCAGCGCGCGCACTCGCAGGCGCCGGGCCCGGTTCGGTCATTCCTCATGCACGACATCCACGCCAGCTCGGTCGATGCCGTCCCAGGGCTGATCGACCAGCTCCGGGCGAAGGGATACACCCTGGGTGACCGTTCCTCAGCTGATGGGAGACGACATGACTCCTACATCGGCCGCAGGATCTTCAGCCAGCACAACGTCAGTAGATCGATTCTGCGATAGGCCGACCGCCGAAGCGGGCACGCAAAAAGCTCGCCTTCGGCGGTCGGCCGCTCCGTCGCCGTTTGGGACGGAAGCGATTTCGACGTCGGCCTTGCGCTGCTGCAGGCCTCAGGCCTTAGGGCCGTCACGACCAGCTCAGCCCGCTGGAACCCTGAGGTCGAGGTATCCGTTGGCGGCCATCGCGTGGCGCAGCGCCCCCATGAAATTGGTGAAACCGCAGCCTGGTGGACGGGCCGTCAAGGATGTCGCGGAGGCTTCCGACCGTGGCGACTCGACCCGCTCGCCTCTGGGCAGCGTGCCGTGCCACGCTTCGGGGCCCCATCGCCATCCGCGGCCGGGAGCTTCCCGCCGCCCCTGGGCTAAGGCGGTGCCGAGCATGACGGCGTCGGCCCCGCACGCTATTGCTTCACGAGGTCGCCGGACGTCGAAACCGACCCGTCGGCGATGACGTGACGTAGCGCCCGCCCGACTCGTCGAGGTAGTCCCCGAGCGCCGCGGCGATGTCGGCGATGGGCGGTGCCATGGGAGCGGCTATCCCCACCGTTCGGCGGGTCGCGGAGGTGCCCCTCCCCACCCGGCGAGCACGCCCGCCGCGCCGGTGCGCATGAGATGGAGAGCGCCGGTGAGGTCGGCGCGCGCCGACCAGGACGGGAACCTCCAGTTCATAGATGAAACGCTTGAGACTGAGCGGTCCCTCGGAAGCGGAGACGTGCTCGGCCGAAACCGTCGTGCCGCGAATGATGAAAAGGTCCACCCCGCATCGACGACCGTCTTCCACAGATCCCGTGCGTCCGGCGAAAGCGCCCCGGCCACGACTCCCCGCAGAGCGGATCTCGGCCAACCGAAAAGATGAGGTCTCGTTTGATGGGCGTCGAATAGAGGCGTTGAAACAAGGATGTGGCTCCCTCGCCGATCGGCCCGGCGATTCGCGAACCTCCGTCGGATCTCGTAACGCGTCCACAGGCCCTCCAGATCGAGGACCCCCACGCCGCCTAGCCTTCCGATCTCGATTGCCGTGGCCGGAGAGGAGACCGAGTCCATGGGTGCGGAAAGAACCGGGATGTCCGGGCGATAGGCGTCGAACTGCCAGGAGGTGGAGATCCTCGTCGGCGTCGCGGGTGCGCCTTTCTGGGACGACGGCGACGTCGTCCAGCGTGGGGCGCGACGCGCCCTCTTTCCCCGCCCCCATCCGGGATTTCTCGCTCACGTCTCAAGCCTACCGCGCCGCCTCAGCGAGTCAGCCGTGCGGCCCGGGCCGCGTGTTACCCGGAAAGGCGCTGCGCGGGGAGCGGCAGGCAGACCGCCGGCGATAGCCGCAGGCACGCCGCTTTGACTATGCGCTTTGCCAAACTGCCCGCAAAACGCCGCGGCAATTGCCGGCAACGGCGAGCCGCGCATGGAGGCGCGGAAAAGCGTCGGCCCCCGCCGATACCATGAAGCCGCTGGACGAAGAGAACGTCAATGTGGACCCTCCTCGCCGGTGACCGGCTTCGACACGGAGACGACGGAATAGATCTGAAACGACCGCCCTCGTGACTTTGCTCTCGCTCGTCGCCGTGACGGAGGAAGGTGTCAAAACGCTACTGGCTCGCCGATCCCGGTGTCGTGATACCCGAACGCAAGCGCGGTGCACGGAAATCACGACGGAGCAGGCGCGCGCCGGCGGGCAGGCCTCGAAGGAGGTTCTCGAAGAAGTCGCGGCGCTCCTGGCCGAGTCACTACGCGCGAGACATCCTGCGGTCGCCTTCAACGGCGACTCCACGATTTCACTCTCCTGGAGAGTCGAATCTGACAGACACGGACTGCCCACCTTGGCTGAGAGGTCGGGCGGCGAAGTCTTCCCCGTCGGAATCGACCCGTACCCGCTCGACCGCTCAGCCGGACCGATATCGTCGGCAAAAGGCGGCTTTGAGGACTGCCGCCATTACGGAGTCCGTGCCGAGGACGATTTTCACAATGCCGAGGCCGATCGTTCTGGGCCACGCGTGCCTGCTGGCCGCGATAGTCCGCAAATTCCCGGAACTCGCGCGCGCCGAATTGGAGCGACATACAGGAGAGGGACGCAAACGCACGCCGACTTCATGGCCTTCTTGCCTCGCAAGGCCGCTGGAGAAGGGGCGCGACTCACGGACTCCCTTCGACTGGCCGGTCGCCGAGCCGCGCGGCTGACAGGAGGCTCAGCGGCCGAGTAGTCCGGCGCCTCAACGGTCATCTGCACGTCGCGGATGCGACTCGCGCAAGCCTCGCGGACGATTCGCACGCAGCGGCCGTTTCTCCTTGAGCCTGCAGACTCGCCCTGAGCGCGTAGAACATCGTCTGATGCAGTCCGCCCAAAAGCGTGCCGAGAACGGAGGAAAGGGTTCCTCGGAAGGGCACCTGCGTCTCGATCCTCCCCCGGGATGATTTTTGCCGTCGGCTGAGAAACGTCGCTCTGGAAGCAACGGTTCTTGAGTAGGATCGCTTGCCGCGCGAGGACATCGCGCCAAGCGATCCCATCTCCCCGATAGTGCTTTAAACCGCTTCGCCGCTGACAAAGGTCGATCCTCGCGCGTCTCTTCGCACCCCCGCCAGGAGGGAGCCGGGAGCATCACGACGTCGGCGCGGCCACACACCGCTTTTCGCCGGATGTCGCCCGAGGTATTGGAGGCCTGCGTCGGCGATGAGCGGAATCGCCGGCGGGCCGCGTAGGCTTTGAGGACTTCTGCAGACCGCCGTCACCTTGGGACGCCGACGCCGGCCACAACGCGCGGTGGTAAATCGACCCCCGGCCCCACGCGTCGATTTCTTTCACAGCGTCGACGCCGGCGTCGACGAGCTCTGCGCGCCTTCCTCGCGCGTCGCAACGTTTCCACCGGACGATCTCGACGCCGTCGAAGGCCGAACCGGATCGGAGCCCTCCGAACTGGCGTCGAGGGCCAGCCGCGTTCGCCGCCGAGTCGATGACGAGCACGTCGACCCTCCTCGGCGGTAGGGCGCCTGCGCGCGCTCAAGAGTCGGAGAGGTAGCCGACCCCTGCCCTGACGAGCAGGCGGCCGTCCGCGTCCTTTGAAGCATCTCGATACTGCTGCGTTTTGACGAAGTCCTCTGACCGTGATGAGGCTGGTCAGCCGCCCCTCGCCGTCGATGAGCGTAGCTGATCAATCTTTGTGTTGGGCCAAAAGGCGCCGCCGCCGCCTGGGGCACGTCCTTCCGGCGGTCACGAGAGGCATCGTCATCGTCTCGCGAACGTAGTGCGCGCGTCGCGAACTCGCTTTCTGGGGATGAAGCGCAGATCGCGGTTGGTGACGATCCGCGGAGCTTCGTCGTCGTCCCTGTCGACGACGGGCAAAGCCGGAGATGCGTGCATTTCGCGCACGAGCGCGTTAAGCCCGCGATCGTCGCCTCGCCGATCGTCGCCGGATCGCGACCATGCCGGATTCTGGAGCGTTTGACTCTGGCGAAATCTGCTCGCTCTGCGCCTGAGCCTCCACGGAAAGGTTGCGGTGGATGATTCCAATCCTGCCCCGGCGAGCCATGGCGATGGCCATTCGGGACCTCGGTCACGGTGTCCATCGCGGCCGAAACCAGAGGCGTTTTTGAGCGAAAGTTTGCGTGGTCAGCGCGCTCGCAGTGTCCACCTCGGAGGGATGACGTCGGTTTCGCGCGAGCAAAAGCGGACGTCAGTCATACGCTCAAACCGACGAATTCAGGGATCGCGAGCGCTCGCGGCGCAATCTCACGGCGTGAAAGGATGCGACGGCGCGCGTATTCGTGTGTGAGCGTGATCGACTCGGCTCTCGCGAGCGCGTTGCCGGCCTCCATGCTGGACGGCGGCGCGCTCGCCGTCACGCCGCCGCCCCGCGCCCACCGCGCGTACTCGCGTGGCCTCGACCGTGGCGACCGCTTCGTCGCCGGGCGCGAGCGCCAGCTCGGCGAGCGCCGCCGGAGTGATCCTCGCACTGAAGGGCGCCCCGCTTTGGAAAGTCGAAGTCGGACGGCGACGAGGCTTCCAGCGGCGCTCACCCTTTCAACCGTCGCCGGAAGAGGACGACCGCGCCGAGCCGACGACCTTTCCCGGATGAGAGGGCGACCGCCTCCGCGCGAACATGAACGTCACGGGCCGCTCCTGCGGCGATCCCGACGCTTCTGCGCCGTGAGCTCTGCCCTCCGCCGACGTCGATCGATGAAGCCCGTCTCCGTCGGCCCTCAAGACCCTACGACGGCGTTGGAGCCCGGCGAGGTTCGCTCAAAAGCGCTGGACCGGACGGGCGAGAACCTCGGCCGGCGAGCCGTCCTCGACGACCCTTCCGCGTTCCAGCGCCATCATGCGCGTGCCCAGCTCGACGGCATCACGCCACGTCGTGCACGAGAACGGTCGTCGTCCCGTCTGATTTCAGCTGATCGATCGAGTATCGCGCTACCGCGAGCGCCTGCTTCGACGTCGAGGAGCGGCTTTTGTCCGGCTCGTCGAGAATAGGCAGTGCAGGGCGAAGACAAGCGCTGCCAGGCGGGCGCGACGCAGGCCGCCTGGCCTCCCGGTTGGCCGCCGCGGCGCGCGTTGCAGGCGAGCCGCTCGCAGCCGACTTTCCTAGTTGCTCGCGTGCGAGCCGCCGCGCCTGGGCGCGCGGGAACCGCGGCAACACGAGAGGGAAGCGACGATATCTGCCAACATGTCATGTGTTCGAATATCCGGGATTCTGGCTGACCATCGCCACGTCAGCCCCCGCGGCGGAATGAAGGCCCGGCGGCGTCCGCGGTGAGGTCTCCAATTGCACCGTGCCGGAGTCTAGCGAGGGAACCGAGAGACCTCGGCGAGCGTCGACTTTCCCGCCCCGTTGCGGCCCATGACCGCGAGACCCTCGCCCGCTCCGACGTCGATGGAAACATCCCATCCGCGTTCGACGACCCTCCACTCGAAGGGGAACGGGCCGTCTTCTCGACGGACTGCAAAGGATTGCGGGCGTCGACGGCGTCGTCGCCTCCGTCGTCGAGGGCCTTTCCTCCTCGCGCACGCGCCTCCTGCCTCTGGCGGCATCTCGGTCGCGGCGACGACGAGGCCGCAACGCCCACGAGGATGATGCCGAGTACCAGATCCGTCTTGTCCGCCGACTCGCGCGCCAGATAGACCTGAATCGGAAGCGTGCGCGTGATTCCCTGGAGCGATCCGGCGAAAGTCAGCGTGGCGCTGAACTCCCCAAGGCAGCGAGCCAACGCGAGCGCTGCGCCGCCGCCACACCCGGAACGACCATGGGAAGGGGTGACGCTCTGCTAAGCACACCGCGTAGGCCGGGCGCCCGAGGCTCGCGGCCGTCTCCTCCAAGTCACGCGGGCGCAACCTGAGCGCCGCTTCGAGAGTGACGACCAGAAATGGAAGGGAGACGAACACTTGGGCCAGGACGACCGCCGCCGTCGTGAAGGCGACGGTCACGCCGAAAGCCTCCAGCTGTGAGCCGAGGACGCCTCTTCGTCCGAAAGCTGCGACCAAGGCGATGCCTGCGACAACCGGAGGAAGGGCGAGCGGGAGCGCCACGAGCACTCGCAGAACGCTGACGCCTCGCCAGTCTCTCGAAAGAGCCACGGCCAAGGGAACGCCCAAGACCAGGTCGATCGCCAAGGCCGCGGCGCACGTCTTCAGGCTCAACGAGAGGGCGTCCGCCGCCTCGTCGCTCGAAAGCACCGCGGGGAACTGGTCCCACGGCACCCTCGATCCCATGAAAACGAGAGGGAGAACGAGATACGCGGCGCTGGCCGACGCAAAGAGAACGAGCCACCAAGGCAAGGGTGAGACGTTCACGCGCCTCGCACGCCGCTTCGCGGTGCGAGGGCGCCTATCGCCCACCGGCCCGGCCTCGTTGAAGCCGTGCTTCTTCAGCGTCGCCTGCCCCTCCCGCGATGTCACATACTCGGCGAAAGCCTTGGCCTTGGCCGAATTCTTAGAGTCCTTGACCACTCCGACCGGGTAGTCGTTGACAATCTTGTCGGCGCCGGGAATCTCGATCGTTTCGACCTCTTTGCCGCCGGCGACGGCGTCCGTGCGATAGACGATGCCCGCGTCGGCCTCGCCCGATATCGCTTTTGCTGCGAACGTCCGTCACCTTCTGCTCTCCGAAACGGGGTTGAGCTCACGCCGAGCTTGACGAGCTCCGGCTGCTCGCGGTTCCGGCACGGCACCGTCTTGCCGCCCGCGGACGCCTTTGGGCGTGCAGATGACGAGCTTGGCCTTTGTCCAGGGACGAATCAAGGCCCGTGACCTTCGCGGGGTTTCCCTTTGGGCGTGATGAGGACGAGGGTGTTCGAAGCGAAGACCCTCGTGTTCTGCGGACCTTGCTGCCGGATCTGAGCGCGTCCATCGTCGTCGTGTGGCCGTGGCGACGACGTCGGCCGGGGCGCCGGAGTTGATTTGTTCGACGAGTTCCTGAGAGCCTCGCGAAGTTGAAGACGAGGTCGACGTCGGGATGCGCCGATTCGAACTTCTCTCCATCTCCCCGAAGGACTCCTTGAGGGAGGCCGCAGCGAACACGTTGACCTTGGCCGCCTTTCCCGATGCGCCGCCGGACGGGGATCCAGTCGAGTCCGAAGCGGCGTCGTCGCCGCATGCGGACAAGAGGAGCAGTGCCGCCCCAAAGGCCGCCGCGATGCGTCGATGCATATTGTTCTCCGTTCTAATCGGTGCGGTCTCGGATGCCTTTCAATCCGACCGTGAATCTATTGCGTAGACTACACACTATTTTGTTTGGTTTTTCCCATACAAAACAAAGAAGCCCTTGAAAGCTGAGAAAAGCAGCCAAACTAATCGGCGACGCAGCCGAACTGGCAGGCGGGGCGAGCGGCCTTCGCGCGCGAAGGCCTGTTTCGCGAAGCCCCATGCGATGGCTGCAGACCCACAGTCGCCAAACAGCCGCCGAGCCGAGGAGGTTTCATGTCCCCAGGTGGAGTCCCTGACAGCGTCCGTTCGACCGTCGTCGTCGTGAGCGACCGCGTCCTTTCAGGAGAGAAAGGACAAAGCCGGGCCAGGCTGCGTCCGGCGCCTCGCGGCCTCGGCATGCCCGAGCCTCGGCTGCGCGTCGTCGCGGAAAGCCGGTCCGACATCGAGAAGGAGATAGCGGAGGCCTTGCGACGCGGCGACCGCTTTGTCCTCATCCTCGGGGGATCCGGGTTTCGCGAGGGAAATGACGCGCCGGAGGCGCGCGCGCCTTCATCGACGTCGAGATCCCGGAATCGCTGAGCAGATTCGCGCCCACGGGCTGGCCAAGACGCCTCTCGCCTCGCTGTCCCGCGAAGTGGTCGGAGTCAGCGCCCGCAACCGCACGGGCGCACTCATCGTCGTCTCCCCGGCTCCTCCGGCGGAGCGCAGGACACCTCGACGTCGTCGAACCTCTTGTGCCCCATATCCTGGCCCAGCTCGACGAAGCCTGACGCCTGAAGCGCCCGGAGCCTCGGAGCGCAACGCGAGAGGCGGGCCGGCGGGCCTATGGCTCGAGCGGCGCAACGCCCGATTCGGCTGAGCCGAGGGCTTTTGACCACCAGAACAAGTCCTCCGGCGTATCGACGTCGCGGCATTCGTCGGCCGAGGCCGGAACTTCGGCGAGGTCCAAGCCGCCCAGCGTCCTCCGCACGCCTTTTGTTCCGAGGCCGTCCGGCCTCCTGGATCGCGGCCCGCAAGGCTTCGATCCGATAGATCGCCCGAAGACACTGGCGAAAGGGAGGGTCCCGCCGAAGACGACGGCGCCGTCGCGCCCTCGGGCGGCCGCAGCCAGCTCGGCGTCAAAGCCCCGCCCGCGGCGTATCGACGGCGAAGACGAAAAACCATGTCGCGCGCCCCGGCCGCCGGCTCTGCGGACCCGGCTGCGAACGCGGCCGAACCTAGTGCGACTGGCGGCGAGCCGACCGATCCCCGACAGAATCCGCCGACGCGCCAGCGCCTGAGCCCCGCGTCGATCCCGGCGAGCGGCCTCCGGCGGGGATCCTCCAAAGTCCTGAGCACTCCCGGGCGGAACATCGACCGAGTCGGGCGCCACTCGCGACGATCCGCCCGGCTACGAACGGGCGGACGCCGGCCACGACGCGCTCAAGCAGTCGGCGGCCCCCGATCGAGACGTCGGCTTTAGACGCGCCGCCGAGGCGCTTCCCTCGCCGCCGGCGAGGACGATGCAATGGGTGGCGGGCATGCGACGATCATGCACTCCGACGTCGGCTTGGCAATCGGCCCTCGATTTACGTAAGACTTTTTCGCGCGTATTTCCGATCCGAGGCTCGAGACAGCGGGTCGCAACCCGCAAAACGGCGAGTTTTCAACAAAGCACCGAGAACCGGATCCGCAGGGGCCTGACGCTTTCAGCGCCGCGCCGCCACCTCGGGTCAGCGGACTTGGTACGCTTTACTCATATTCATCGGATTTTCCCATCTTTAAAATCTTCCATGACGGACGACCGCGAGGAGCACTATGAAATCCGCCGTTCTCACCGACTGGAATCCAGAGGATCGCAGTCCTGGGACTCGAAGATCGCCTGGCGTACCCGCGATCACCACATACTCGATGATCATGGCGTTCTGCGTATGGTTCCTAGTGAGCGCCATCGCCCCGAAGCTCAACGACATCGGCTTCCATCTGTCAAAAGAACAGCTCTACTGGCTGACGTCGATGCCGGGGCTTTCCTGCGGACTCATCCGTCTGGCATACATGTTCCTCCCGCCACTGGTGGGCACGCGCAAGCTCGTCGGCTACAGCTCGCTGCTCTACGCCATTCCGATGCTCGGCTGGTTCGTGGCCGTGCAGAATCCGAACACGAGCTACGGGGTGCTGCTCGGCCTGGCTTTCGCCTGCGGAATCGGCGGCGGCTCCTTCTCGGGGTACATGCCCTCCACAGGCTATTTCTTCCCCAAGCGCCTGCAAGGAACGGCCCTCGGCATCCAAGCGGGCATCGGCAATTTGGGCATGTCCATCATCCAGCTCGTCGGCCCGCTCCTCATGGGCTTCGGTCTGTTCGGAATGACGTGGGTTGCCCCGCAAGCCGGTGCGAGCGGCCCCATCCACGTGCACAACGCGGCGATCTTCTTCGTCCCTGGACCATCGTGGCGGCGATCCTCGCCTTCACGCTTCTCAAAGACGTTCCGGTCAAGGCGAACATCCGCCAGCAGCTCGACATCTTCTCCAACTCCAACACCTGGGTCATGACCGCCATGTACGTCATGACTTTCGGAATCTTCTCCGGGTTCGCCGCGCAGTTCGCGCTCATCATCAACCAGCACTACGGCAAGGACAGCGCCTTCGCCGGCATGGAAGGCCTTCCCGCGGGCGCGGGCTACGCCTTCCTCGGCCCCCTCATCGGATCCCTCGTGAGATTCGTCTGGGGCCCGCTGTGCGACAAATTCGGCGGTGCGATCTGGACCTTCGTCTCGGCGGTAGGCATGGCCGTCACCCTCGGCTGGGCGGCGCTCTTCCTGGAACCGAAGGACTCGGCCAGTTCCCCGTCTTCCTGACGGCGATGCTTCTCATGTTCTTCTTCTCCGGCATCGGCAACGCCGGAACCTTCAAACAGATGCCGATGATCATGCCCAAACGCCAGGCGGGCGGGGCGATCGGCTTCACCGCGGCGGTGGCCAGCCTCGGCCCCCTTCATCGTCGGCGTCGCGCTCTCGTCCATGTCCGCAAGCCTGTGGTTCTGGCTGTGCGCCGCGTACTGCTTGCATGCGCCGCACTCTGCTGGGTCCGCTACGCCGCCCGGGCGCGCCGTTTCCCCGGCTGATCGGAGATTTCCATGACATCTAAAGAGACACTTGGCTCCCCCTCCTGAAGATGGGCTCGTGGCTTAGGCGAGGCCAGGCGAGCGGCGACGCCCACCAGCTCTTCCTCGAGGGCGGACGCCAGGCGGATTCCTTCTACCGCCAGCGCTGGAGCTACGACAAGGTGGTTCGTTCGACGCACGGCGTCAACTGCACGGGCTCGTGCTCGTGGAAGATCTACGTCAAGGACGGGATCATCACCTGGGAGTCCCAGCAGACCGACTACCCGACCACCGGCCCCGACATGCCCGAGTACGAGCCGCGCGGGTGCCCCCGCGGCGCCGCATTCTCCTGGTACGAGTACTCGCCCACGCGCATCAAGTATCCCTACGTCCGCGGGGTGCTGCTGGACATGTACCGCGAGGCCAAAGACCGCCTGGGCGACCCCGTTTTGGCATGGGGCGACGTCGTCGGCGACGCCGTCAAGGCCAAAGCCTACAAATCCGCCCGCGGAACGGGCGGAATGGTGCGCACGACGTGGGAAGAGGCGATGGAGATTGTCGCCGCCTCGTACGTCCACACGATCAAAGAATTCGGCCCGGACCGCATCGCCGGCTTTTCGGTCATCCCCGCGATGTCGATGATCTCCTATGCGGCGGGCTCGCGATTCCACGAGCTCATCGGCGCGACCATGCTCTCCTTCTACGACTGGTATCGCCGACCTTCCCCCGGCGAGCCCGCAGGATGTTCGGCGATCAGACGGACGTCCCCGAATCCGGCGACTGGTTCAACTCGCAGTACCTCATCATGTGGGGGTCGAACGTCCCGCTAACGCGCACGCCCGACGCACATTTCATGGCCGAGGCCCGCTACCACGGACAAAAAGTGGTGGTGGTCTCCCCCGATTTCGCCGACAACACGAAGTTCGCCGACGACTGGCTGAGAGTTCAGCCCGGAACCGACGCGGCGCTGGCCATCGCCATGGGGCACGTCATTCTCAAAGAGTTTTTCCTGGCCCGGCGCGAGCAGTACTTCATCGACTACATGAAGCGCTACTCCGACAGCCCGTTCCTCATCCAGCTCGACCACGCGATCGATGCGAGCCCCTCGCACATGAAAACCTATGTTCCGGGCAAGTTCTACACCGCGAATCTCGCGCCCGCCGGAGCCACCGCGCGCACCGAGCATAACGACTTCCGCCCGCTCGTCATGGAGGCCGACGGCGCCCTCAAGGATCCGGGCGGCACGCTGGCCGACCATTTCGGCGAAGAAGGCGCCGGTCACTGGAATCTCAAACTCGACGGCGTCGAGCCCTGTGATGTCGGTCATGGACACCGACGCCCTGGGAGCCCGGCCCGTCGCGTTGCCGCGATTCGACCTTCCGGCCGAAGAAGGCCAGGGTTCGATCAGAGCCGGCGTCATGTACCGCGGAGTGCCCGCCCGCAGAGTCGGCGGCCGCCTGGTCACGACCGTCTTCGACCTTCTGCTCGCGCAGTACGGCGTGGGGCGCGAGGGGCTGCCGGGCCAGTGGCCTTCCGGCTACGGCGATTCGACCGCCCCCGGCACTCCTGCCTGGCAGGAGGAGCTCACGGGCGTGCCCGCCGGCGCAGCCATCAAGATCGGCCGGGAATTCGCCCGTCAACGCCCTCGAATCCGGCGGGCGCTCGATGATCCTCATGGGCGCTGGGACGAATCACTACTTCCATTCCGACACGATCTACCGCACCTTCCTCGCGCTGACGACGATGTGCGGGACCCAGGGCGTCAACGGCGGCGGATGGGCGCACTACGTCGGCCAGGAGAAGGTCCGCCCCATCACCGGATGGGCGAGCTACGCCTTCGCGCTGGACTGGCAGCGCCCCGCGCGGCAGATGATCTCCACCGGGTGGTACTACATTTCCACCAGTCAGTGGCGTTACGACGGCGCGCAGGTCAAGCTCATGGCGAGCCCGACCGCCGCCGGCGCGCTCAACGGCAAAACCACGGCCGACTGCCTGGTCGAGTCCGCCCAGCGCGGCTGGATGCCGAGCTATCCCGACGTTCAACAAGTCCCCCGCTTGTGCTGGGCAGGGAGGCGAAAGAGGCCGGGCTGGCCCCCGGAGAGTACGTTTCGCGCGAGCTGCGCGAAGGCAGCTTCGCTTCGCCGTGGAGGACCCCGACGCCGCCGAGAACGTGCCGCGCATCCTCGCCAATTGGCGCACCAACTGCTGGGTTCGTCCGCCAAGGAACCGAGTTCTTCCTTCGCCACCTCATCGGCGCCAACAACGACGTCAACGCCGTGGAACTCGAAGAAGATCGGCGTCCGGCCTCGATGACGTGGAGAGAGCCCGTCAACGGCAAGCTCGACCTCATGTGGACGGCCGACTTTCCGCAACACTTCGACCACGTTTGCACTCCGACGTCGTCCTTCCCGGCCGCGACCTGGTACGAGAAAGCACGACTCTGTCGTCGACGGACATGCACCCGTTCATGCACTCGTTCAACGCGGCGGTCGACCCGCCGTGGAAGCCCGCACCGATTTCGAGACCTTCCAGACCCTCGCCTACCTCGTCTCCGGGATGGCTTCCAGGCATCTGGGAACGCAAATCGAGCGTTGGCGGCGCCGCTCAGCCACGACACCCCGACGAATTTCGCCACTCCCGCCGGGGCGGTTCCGCCTGACAACCCGTGGGTCCCCGGGCGTGACAATGCCGAAGATCGTCGGCATCAGAACGCGATTACACGCAGATTGGGCATCAGTTCGACACCTCGGCCCGCTCGTCGAGAAGGCGGGCATGCCGATCAAGGGCTCCTGCTCACTCCCCGACAAAGAGGTCGACTACCTCGGCAGACTGAACGGAACGGCTCCGCAAGACTACGGGCCCGGGGCAGGGCGCCCGCTCATCGACGCCGACGTCAAGGCCGCCGACGCCGTTTTGCGCCTGTCGGGCACGACCAACGGGCGGCTGGCCTACCAGGGATTCAAACGCCTGGAGGCCCGAACGGGAACCGAGATGGCGGACATGGCCTCGGCGACGAGGAACGCAGAATCAGCTTCGATGACACCCGATCCAGCCGCGAAGCGTCATCACCTCGCCCGAGTGGTCGGGCTCCGAGCACGGCGGGACGCCGGGTACAGCGCCTTCGTCCAGAACGTCGAACGAACAAGCCCTGGCACACGCTGACCGGGCGTCCCGCAGTTCTACATCGACCACGATTGGATGCAAGAGCTCGGCGAGACGCTGCCGATCTTCCGCCTCCTCTGGACCTCCACCATTTGTACGGAGACGTCAAACTCGGCGCCACGGGGGTTTCGCGGAGGGAACGGCCGAAGTCGCGGTGCGCCACCTCACCCTCACAACAAATGGGCGATCCACTCCCAGTACTTCGACAATCCGCATATGTTGACGTTGGGGCGCGGAGGCCAGGCCATCTGGATGAGCTCCCGGACGCCGAGAAGATCGGCGTCAAGGACAACGAAATGGGTCGAGGCCTACAACCGAAACGGCATTGTTTCGGCCAGGGCGGTCGTCTCCCACCGCATGCCCGAGGGCACCGTGTTCACGCACCACGCCCAAGAGCGGACGATGAACACCCCGCTCAACGAACGCTCGGGCAGGGCGCGAGGAACCCACACTCGCTGACGCGCATCCTTCTCAAAGCCGACCCATCTCATCGGCGGGTACGCCCAGCTTTCCTTCGCATTCAACTACTACGGGCCCACGGGCAATCAGCGCGACGAGGTCACGATGATCCGCCGCCGCAGCCAGGAGGTGCAGTTCTGATGAAGGTCATGGCGCAGATCGCAATGGTCATGAACCTCGACAAGTGCATCGGGTGCCACACTTGCTCGGTGACCTGCAAGCAGGCGTGGACGAACCGCGAGGGCACGGAGTACATGTGGTTCAACAACGTCGAGACGCGGCCCGGCGTGGCTATCCCGCGCACCTGGCAGGACCAGGAAACTGGAAGGGCGGCTGGCGCAGGACGAAGTCGGGCAAGCTCCAGCTGCGCCAAGGCGGGCGTCTGGCCAGCCTGGCGAAGATCTTCTCAATCCGAGCGCTGCCCGGCATGGACGACTACTACGAGCCGTGGACGTACGAGTACGACAAGCTGCTCTCTGCCCCCGCGGGCTCAGCGAACATTCCGGTGGCCCGCGCCAAATCGCGCATCACCGGCGAGAACATCGACACCATCAAGTGGGGTCCGAACTGGGACGACGATCTGGGCGGCTCCATGGAGACGTTGGATTCGGATCCGACGCTCAAGCAGATGAACCTCTCGGTCGCCAAGAACATCGAAGACTCCTTCATGTTCTACCTGCCGCGCATCTGCGAACACTGCCTCAACCCGGCATGCGTCTCGGCCTGCCCCTCGGGCGCGATGTACAAGAGGATCGGAGGACGGCATCGTCCTGGTCGATCAGGACGCCTGCCGATGGGATGGCGCATGTGCGTCTCGGCCTGCCCCTACAAGAAGGTCTACTTCAATCACAACTCCGGCAAAGCCGAAAAGTGCACGCTGTGCTATCCGCGCCTGGAGGCGGGCCAGCCGACGGTGTGCTCGGAAACCTGCGTGGGCCGCCTGCGCTATCTGGGGGTCATCCTCTATGACGCCGACCGCGTGACATGGGCCGCCGCGCAGGAAGACGAACGGAATCTTTTCCCGGCGCAGAAGGAGATCCTGCTCGACCCCCACGACCCCGAGGTGGTCGCGCAGGCGCACATGAACGGCGTGCCGCATTCGTGGATCACCGCCGCCCAGGAATCGCCCATTTGGGACCTCATCTCCACCTACGGCGTGGCGCTTCCCCTCCATCCCGAGTTCCGCACGCTTCCCATGGTCTGGTATGTTCCGCCGCTCGAGCCCCGTCGTCGACGCCGTCACCGCCTCGGGCAACGACGGCGAAGACCACAGGTGCTGCTGTCGGCGATCTCGCAGATGCGCATTCCCGATGGAGTATCTGGCGGGCTTTTCACCGCGGGCGACACCGCCCCCGTCGAGCTGTCGCTCAGGCGTCTGGCGGCCATGCGCTCTTACATGCGTGACGTGTTCATGGGCCGCGAAGGCAACGAGAGCATCGCCGCATCGGTGGGAATGGACGGGGCGACCATCAGAAGATGTACAGGCTTCTAGCCCATCGCTCGAGTACGACGAAAGGTACGTCATCCCGACGGCGAGCCCGGAGCTTCCCGCGGGATTTCCGAGCTCGAAGGCTGCCCGGTCTCCTACGACGTCGAAGCGTTCCATGGCGTCGGCCCGGGCATGAACCCCACCCGTTCGGACGGACGCCGCATGCTTCCCCCTCGAGGTTCTCGCGATGAGGCACATTTGTTGGGATCCCCAGGATTCCCGAGCATCGTCGCATAGCGGGTCGATGCCGACCAGGCTCGGATCATCCGCATGGCGTGCTCGCTGCTGTCGACTACCCCGATGAGGCCCTCGAAAGCGAGATCGCCGCGGTCAGGGCGGAGCTGCACGCTCTGCCAGCCGAGGTGGCCGAAGAATTGGGAGGCCTTCTGCACGCAGGCAGAACAGATGGGGCTGCGCACCTTCAGGTCCTCTACGTCGAGACCTTTCGACCAGCGTCAGGCGCTGCGCTTTGTCGTTGACCTACTATTCGCAGGGCGACACACGAGGGCGCGGCCAAGCGATCCTCGCTTTCAAGGAGGTCATGGCCCGCGCGGGCTTCGAGCCGGCTCGCGAAGAGCTTCCCGACCACCTGCCCGTGGTTTTGGAGTTCTGCGCCCTCGACGAATCCGGCGTCGGCGAGGACCCTGCTCGGGGGCGAACCGGGAGGAATCGAGTGCTCCCGCACGGCTCTGCGCAGTGCCGATTCGCCTTACGCCCACCTCCTCAACGCACTCGTCCTCACTCTTCCGGAGCCCCAGCCCGGAAGCGATCGAAGGCTATCGAAAGCTCATCAGCCAGGGGCCGCCCACCGGAACTCGTGGGCATCGGGCGATCTCAACGCCACCCCTTTCCCGACGTCGCAGGAAAGGCTGCAACCATGACCGTTCTCGACACCCTCCTATGGGTCGCACTTCCATACGTGTCGTTCGTCCTGCTCGTGGCGGGCCTTCTGGCGCTACCGCAGCGACCATTATGGATGGACGAGCCGTTCCTCGGAATGGAACGAGAAGGCCATCTTGCGGTGGTCCTCACCCTTGTTCACATCGGCATTCTGTGCGTTGCCGGAGGGCACGTGGTCGGCTTGGCCGTACCCGCCTCATGGACCGAGACCTTCGGCGTCTCTCAGCACTGTACCATCTTGGGGCGACCGTGCTCGGTTCCATCGCCGCCCTTATGACGATAGTTGGACTTGTGGGGCTGATCTATCGAGCGCTTCGTCGTCAAAGTCCGTCCGGTTGGCTACAACCCGCAACGACATCGTCACCTATATTCTTCTGACGATTCCCATCGCCCTGGGGAACGGTTGCCACGGTCAGCTCACAGATCTTCGGTGGACACGGAGGGTACAACTACCGCGAGACGATCAGCCCGTGGTTCCGCTCGATCTTCACGTTCAGTCCGAAGCCCGAACTCATGCTCGACGTCCCCATGACCTTCAAGTTGCACATCGTGGCGGGCCTTCTGCTCTTTGCATCTGGCCTTTCACGCGCCTCGTCCGTGTCGTCTCACGGCCCCGGTGGCATCTGACCCGGCCCCAGGTGGTTTATCGTTCGCGCGACCGCGCCAAGCCCGTGTCCCGTCCGCGGCTGGTGGTCGCGCGAGCCCGAGCCGGCGAAGTTTCGAGTGCGGCCCACTGGGCTCGTACGCGCTAGCCGGCGCGGCGACGACGCACGTCAGAATGCGGCGAAACGCAATCTGCAAAAGGAGGTCCGTGAGCGCCAAGCGCCATCGAGTTCGGCGATCTGCTGTCTGCGATCGCCCGGTTGACCCCCTGCGCGCACTCGCTTCTGACCGCCGTCTCACGCCACAACGTCCCGGTGACCGTCACCAGCTGGCAAGGAAAGCGGCCTGCACTCCTCGTCCGTTCGCGAGACCATCGAGGCCCTCTACAATTCGGGGTTGGTCACCGCGAACAGCTGCCGGTTTCCGGGCGCGGCAGGCCCGCTCTCGGATACCCTCACGCTCGCGCCCGCAAACGCCGCCTTCGCCGGCCAGCTCCTCAGAACAAAGCGTCTCGGCCATGCTCGCCTGGCTCCGCGCACACGCCTCCAATCCGGTCGAGGCGGCCTGACATCGGCGCGAGGTGGGAGAACAGGCTGTGTCCGACAACGAGGTCGGCCAAGCTCCCGGACGGCCCGAAAGCCTCCGGCCGCTCAGACTTCCCCTCGCAAGCCACGCCGACTGCATCCCGCCGTTTCTTTCACGAATATGGGCTTTGCGGCAACCTCGCATCCGACTTCGCCGTCGTGCCTCATCCTCAACGCCTGCCTTACACCGGCCCGCCTTTCCGGATCCCCTGGCCCTCGAATTTGCGCCGCGGCGCTCGTTGAGCGCATCGTCCAGGCCGCCTGCGGCGCGGACGTCGACAGTCGACTTCGCCGCCGACCCGGACAACCCGGTCGTCGCAAAGGTGACGCTGTGCGAGCAGGAGGCCGGCGGGCGGCGGGCGGCGGGCGGCTGACCGTGCGCTGCGGAGGCGCCGCCGAAGCAGTCAGACCGACACGCATGACGTTCCCGCGCTCCTCGGCGCCCGAGACCCTCCGTGCGCTCATAGACGAGCTTGCCGGCGAGTTCCCCGATTTCGCACGGGTTGCCGACATTTCCTCATTTCTCGTCGACGAACGCGAGTCGGGAACGGACACGCCTGCTTCGCGACAGCGCCGTCGTCGAGGTGCTGCCGCCCTTCGCGGAGGGTGAGATGCTCGACGTCGTTCACACCGGGCTGACGGCGGCGGCTGGACGCCGCCGCATGTTTACCAGGGATGCGACGACCCGCGTTGCGGCGCCGTGGCGATGTTCAGGGAACCGTCCGCGACCATTCGGGCGGCGCGACCGTGGCGCGCTCGAGTACACGCGCACCCCTCGGCCGCGCGCATTCTGCGGTCGATCGCGGAAGGCCTGACTCTGCGCCAAGGCGTTCACCGCGTCGAGGCCTGGCATCGAACGGGACTGCTGGACGTCGGCGACCTCGTCATGGTGGTCGCGGTGGCCGCCGAGCACCAGTCCCAGGCCTTCTGCCGCAGCCGAGGCCCTGAGTGGACGAAGTCAAGGCTCGCCTGCCGGTGTGGAAGAAAGCATGATGGCAGACGGCAGCCACAGCTGGTCGGGGATTGGAGTCCGCGTGAAATTCCAGCGTTTCAGAGCATCGGGCATTCCTCGAGGGCTCGTCGAGCCGTTGGAGCCGCTCGAATGCGCCATCGACGCCTGCCCTACGGAACCGGCCGGGAGGGTGCGCCGCCGCTCGCGCGAAGTCAGCCCGGCGCCGTCTGGCCGGGCGGTTCGCTCCGCCCGTCGCAGCGGCCTCGGCCGGGCTCGTGCTGGCGCGGGAAGTGGTCGCACGCCTGGCGTTCCTCGTTCATGAACTCCGCGATGGACGGTTTCGCCGTCCGCCACGCCGACGATCGCCCGCGTTCCGGCCACGCTGCCCGTCTGCAGCGACGCGGCAGCCGGGACACGCTGCAAACGCGCGCTCGAGGCCGGGGACGGCGGTTCGGATCATGACGGGAGCGGCGATGCCCGACGGCGCGGACACCGTCGTCAAGGTGGAAGACACGGATCATGCGCCCGGCGTGAGCGGGCGCCCCGACAGATGACGATCCGGGCGGCCCCGAGGCTCCAGGGCGCCAATGTGCGCTTCAAGGGCGAAGACCTCGATGCGGGCGCGCCCGTCCTTCCGGGCGTCGTGCTCTCCCGCCGCGGTCTCGGCGGCGGCGTCGGCGGGCTGCGGGACGCTCTTCGTTCGGCCCCGTCCGCGCATCGGAATTCTCACCACGGGAAGCGAACTCGTCGCCCCGGGCGGGGAACTGGCCGAGGGCCGCATCCCCGACTCGAACGGGTCCTTCTGGCCGGGCTCGCGGCGCAGGCGGGGGCGACGTCGTCGCCAGATGGCGCAGCGCGGACGACCCAGGCTATGCCTCGCGATTCTGAGCGTCCGCGCCGGAGATCGATCTGCTCGTCACCGCGCAGGGCATATCCGCGGGGGCGTACGAGACAGTGCGGCAGGCCCTTTCCGGCCCGATGCGCTTCCACCACGTCGCCCAGCAGCCGGGGGCCTCAGGGCGCTGGGACCCGCCCGCGTCGGCGGGACGGTCTGTGCCCGCGAGCGTGCCTGCGGGCAGCGGTGTCGGTCTACGTCAGCTTCCACGTGTACGTCGCAGGCATGATCCGGATGCTCGCGGGGCGCTCCAGCACCGTCGAGGCCGACGGTCGGGCGAGGCCGTTGCGGGCGCCGATGGCCCTCGCCTCGCGGGAAAGTCAGTTCATCCCCTGCGTTTGGACGGCGGGCGCGCGTTTCCATTCACGAACTCGGCTCGCGCTCGCACGCTCGTCGCCTCGCTTCCCTCGGCGGACGGGCTCGGCGTCGTGCCGGCCGACGTCGAACGCGTGCGGCCCGGCGACGCTGCGGATTCATTCCAACCCGAAGGCGCCAATGGCTGACGGCAAAGAAACCTCTCCCGGCGGCCTTGCCCATCTGCGCTCAGACGGCACCGCGCACGTGGTGGACGTGACGGCGAAAGAGCCGACAGTTCGCGAGGGCGACGGCCGTGGCCCGCGTCGAGGTGCTCCGAGCGCCGTCATGGCGCGGCTGAGAAGGCTCCGTACCGAAGGGAGACGTGTTCCGCGGTGGCGAGTCGCCGGGATCCAAGCCGCCAAGAAAACGCCCACGCGCTTCCCTCGCCCACGTCGCGGCCTCCACGGCTGCGAAGTGGACGTGGAGCTGCCGACGAGGCGTGGCGATTCGCGCGACAGCGCGAACGAGCCGACTGGGACGGGCGTCGAGATGGAGCGCTGACTGCCGTGACGGTCGCGGCGCTCGCCGTCGTCGATATGGTCAAGGTATCGACCGCTCGGCCGTGGTGGCGGAAGCGAGATCGTCGCCAAATCCGGCGGGCGGTCGGGAAGCTGGATCCGGCCGGAGGCTAGGCCTCCCAGAAAGCCAAGCCCGCAGGGTCTGAGGCTGAAAGCAGGCCCGCCGGGTCTGAGCTGGGAAGCGAGTCTGCGGGCGGCCTCCGGCGATCGAACACGCTCGCAAACACGACAAGCCTTCTTGCGACTGCGACAAAGCGTCCTTGCGACCGGGACAAAGCCTTCTTGCGACCGGGACAAAGCGTCCTTGCGGGACGCGACAAAAGTCTTTAGGACGTGGCGAGGGGCGGCGCCCAGACAAGCGCCGCCTTCGAGTTCGATTACGCGTCGACCCTGGGCCGACCGCCTCTCGATACTTCTCGACGACCGCGAGGCACGTCGCGCGAGGACAGGATGATGTACTCGTCACTCCGTACTCTGATCTCGGTCCCGCCGTACTTGGATAAATGACGACGTCGCCTAGCCCTGACGTCGACGGGCACGCGTTGCCCTGATCGTCGACTGCGGCCGGCCCGACGGCGAGGACCTTGCCCTCTTGCGGCTTTTGCCTTCGCCGTGTCGGAAGGACGAGGCCGAAGCCGTCGTGGTTTCTGCTTCGAGCTGCTGGATCACGATGCGATCCTCAGCAGCGAGTGGAGACCAGACACTGCTGGATCCCCTTCTATATACTCGTGCGCTTTGGTTGAGAAAAGCCTGGACGCGGGACCCCGCCGTCGCGAGGGGCCGGGCCAGGCACGCGCAGCTTTCGCTGCGCCTGATGAAAGATTAGCGCTCGCATGCGATGAGTGCCAGCTTTTTCGCCGTAGGCTGCAGCGCCGCGTGCGAGACTTGATTCGTGGACGCTATTCCCTCCCGCCTCGAGACGCCGATTCTCCCCATTCCGACGCCGATTCTCCCGAAACGCGGAGCATCCCGCAATCTCGCCGTCGCCCGCTGGCTCCTCGGCGACGCCGGACGGGCCGTTCTCGCCGCGCTTCCCCCGTACCGTTCAGACGACGTCTTCGCCCTCACTGCGCGGCTGAGGCGCGAGGGGCTGGACGCCGACCAAGCGGCAGCCGCGCTCACGCTGTCTCGCCTGCGAGCGCGGGCAGCAGGGCCAAGTTCGGAGAGCGCGCGGGCGCGATGTTTTTCACCGCAGACGGATACGAGACAGGCGACCAGGTTGAGCGTCGGCGCCTGCACGCGGCGCGCTTCGTCGAGGCGGGAGCAAGGAGGGTCGTCGACTTCGGCTGCGGCATCGGCGCCGACTCGCTCGCGTTCACGCTCGCGGGCCTCGACGTTGCGGCGATTGAATCGGACCCCGTGGCGGCCCTGTACGCGGCTGCGAATGCGCCGAAGGCGAAGGTGACATGCGCGGACGGCCTCGCTGCGGGAGCGTCCGAGGCCGACGCGATATGGCTCGACCCGCCAGGAGGCCGAGGACGGCCGCAGGATCCCTCTCCCGAACGCTGGACTCCGCCGTTCTCGCGGGCTCTGAGCCTTGCGAGGGGTTTCCCGCTGGCGGGGATCAAAGTTGCGCCAGGGATCGCCTACCACGCCTTGCCGCCGAGGGGCGTTCGTCGAGGTGGATCAGCGAGCGCGCCGAGTGCTCGAAAGCCGTCGTATGGCTCGGAATGGGACAGGGCGCGCTGCGACGGTCGACGGCGATCGGCTCGACTCCGGCGCGAAGACCGCCGACGAGCCGGCGGTCTTCGTCGCCCGCACGCCCTCGCCCCCTGCTGTTCGAGCCCGACCCGGCCATCGTCCGATCGGGCGGCATCGCGCGTCTGTGCGAGGAGCACGGCCTCGCCCCGGTCTCAGAGGGCATCGCCCTACCTCTCGGCGCGAGCTGCGCCGCCGCACTGCGCGGCCTTTCGAGGTCTTGGACGTCGTCGCTCCGGAGCCCAAGCGGATCAAGCGTTCCCTGGCTCGCGCACGGGATCGGGCGGGCGGAGGTCAAGAAAACGCGGAACGGAGGTCGACGTCGCGGCGATGGCAGAAGAGGGCTCTCGGGCAGCGGCGGCGACGCCGGCGTCATCCTCTTCTCCCCGTCCTGGCCGCCATCGGGCGATCGTCGCGCGCGGCGAGGCGCTGACCAGCGGACAAAGCGCGGGCCGCGCCGAGAAGAGCTGGCCGACTCAGAGAAAAACGCTGGCCGACTCGAGAAGGCGCAGGCAGCCGAAAAACGGAGCGCGGACGAAGCGAAGGCCGACCGCGGAAAGGCCTCGGGTCGGGGCGGACGGCCGTCACATTTTGATGCGGCCCAGGTCCATTCCGTATCGACGGCAATGTCCAGGGAGGAAGGCTCCACGCCGTTTCTGACGAGCTCCCACCCGAGCGAGGGCGATCATCGCCCCATTGTCGGTGCAGTATCTGATGGGAGGGATCCTGACGGTCACGCCGGCCTTGGCGGCGCGCTCGGCAACGAGTTCGCGCAGCCTGGATTCGCGGAGAAGCCGCCGCCGATCACGAGGGTGATCGCAGTCGAAGGCCTCGCAGGCAGTGAGGGGCTTTTGGCCGTCAGAACGTCGCAGACCGCCTCGGAGAAGCTTGCGGCGACGTCTTCCCTGTTCAGCTCCTCGCCTCGCTCGGCCAAGCCTTCGACGTAGCGGGCGACGGCGGTTTTCAGGCCCGAGAAGGAGAAGTCGTAGGGTGGCGGGCCTTGTCCTTGCCCCTGCGAGGCCCGCAGGGGAAGCGGATGGCGCAGCGGTCTCCAGTCGCGCCAGCCGGTCGATGTGCGGGCCGCCGGGGTACGGCAGGCCGAGCAGGCGCCCGACCTTGTCGAAGAGCCTCGCCGGCGGCGTCGTCGAGCGTCCCGCCGAGCTCTTCGACGTCGGTCGCATATGTTGCCTGCCCGAAGGATCGACGAGTGCCCGCCGGAGACCACGAGGCCGATGAAACGCTCGGGGAACGGACCGTCGATCAGGCTCGTCGACGCACAGATGGCCGACGATGTGGTTGACGCCGTAGAGGGCTTGCCCGCGGCGAGCCAGGGCCTTGGCTGCGGAAACGCCGACCGTCAGCGATCCGATCAGGCCCGGGCCCGCGGTGACGGCGATCGCGTCGACGTCGCCCAGCGCAACTCCCGCACGGTCGAGCGCCTCGTCCAGGGTGGGAACGAAGGTCTGAAGATGCGCCCGCGAGGCGATTTCGGGAATGATGCCGCCGTAACGCGCGTATTCGTCCATCGACGTCGCGGTGACGTCGGCAAGGAGCTCCGTCGCGGACGACGGCGACTCCCAGTCTCGTCGCAGGAAGTCTCAATGCCCAGAACCGTAATGCTCACGTCCCACAAGTCTAGCCGACGGACGGGCGCGGGTTAGGTCTTCGCCGCTTCGCGCCTGCGGACGACGGCGCGGTGCGCCCCGCGGACGGGACGGGGCGCCGCTCAGCTTGCGGGAGAATCGGTATGGCCGTCTGAGGCGTCGGTTTCGCGGGTCCAGCTTCGACGCGGCCGGCTTCAGGGAGTCCAGTCTCGCGATCGCCGAATCGGCTTTCCCCTTCGTCACGGACGTAAGCCTTGAGGCGCTGACGGGCCTGGGCGACGAGTTGCTCCGTCGTCGCCGAGTCTCCGAAGACCGAACGCGCCAGATCTTCGTACTTTTGGACGGCTTCGCGATGCGCCTGGCGAACGACGTCGAGGATGAGCTGCAAAGCGCCTCCGGGGCCAGAGAGAGGCTTTTGGCCGTCACTTTCACGTCGAGAGGCACGCCTCCCCGTCGACTTCGACGCTCGCTTCGCCGCCCTCGCTGCGCGCAAACGCCGTCAAATCCTGCGCCTGCGCTGCGAAGGCCTCGGCGCGCTGCATATTTCTCTGCGCCTCGGCGAGCTGCTCGTCCAACCGAGATTGAATGCCTTCTAGGCCGCTGGAAGACTCGGGAAGTTCCATAACACATTCCTTTCTGACGAAAAAGCGCGGCCGACGGCCGCCCCGTGAAAGGGGACGACGCCGCACCGCCGTTTCCACGCTCTCGATCGCGTGCGGCTGGGCAAGCAGAATCGTCAAGGCGCGCAGCGAAGCGGGACGCAACGCCCCCATGCAGCATCCTAGTGCCTGAAAGCTCCTCGGTCTTCCCTGGGGGCTGCGCCGCAGGGCCAGACCTTCCGCTCCGGCTTGGCTTGCCCGTCCGCGTCGTCTCCGTCGCAGTGTTTCCGGGCCCGCCTCACCCCGTCCGTCGCGACGACGTCAAACCTCAGACGGCCCCGGCGGCCTCAGCCCTTCCCAACGCCAGCCTGAGCGCTTCAGCCCCCAACCCTAGCCCTAAGCGTTAAGCCCCTGCAACCTCCAGCAGACATTCACCCCTCGGCGCCGTCTCGGCGGACAAATCGGAGACATCGGACCAGCCGCGTTTTCCCGCGGAATGACGGGCTTATCTCCGAAAGATGGCTACGTTAGAGTCCCTCCCCGGAATTTGGCTCTCATTTTGCCCGTCAGATTGGGTACTGTGTAAACAAGTTCCTACCGACGAACCCACGCCGTTTATGAAAACCCGGGCCACCATCCCTCCACGCGTCCCGCATCGCATCGGCGTAACAGCAAATCGAAACGAAGAACCGGCGACAAAGGAACGGAGAACGAATGAACGTGCCTTTTCCTTCATCTTCATCCTGCGCGACTCCCTAAGGACCGCATCCGCTGATCAAGCTGCGGTCGACTGGCGTGATCCGTCATCCGTTCGCCGCACGAGGCGGACGCGTCCCCGGCAGCCCGCAATGACGTTTACGAAGCCCCACATTCGCACCACTGAAAGGAACCCCATCGCTGACCAGCGATGACAACTCGCCAGCCCGACGTCGCAGAAGAGGGCGGGCGACCTCCTCCATGCAGCCTCGCTTCCTTCGAACAGGGAAAGCCACGACGCTTCGAAGTCTGAAGACCGCGTGTGCAAGCCGGAAGTCCGCGTCTCGTCCCCGCGGGGCCCCAGCCCCTCTCCGAGGCGGAAGTCTTCAAAGCATTCGCAAGCTGGAAGCTGCGCGAAAACCCGGACGCGTGGGTGGGCACGGTGGACGACTGGAACATCAACCCCTACGAAAGACGCGTTCGTCATCTCCCCAAGCGGGCGCCGCAGGTCGAACCGGCTTCACCTCATCAAGGGCGAGAAGGGCATTGGATTCGCCCCGTCCATCATGAGCGTCGAAACCGCCTACCGCGAGCTCGTCTCAGAGACGGATTCGCACCGGCGCTGCGAGAACTGACCGAGCGTTTCTTGACTTCAAGTGCGCTTCAACTCGTAAGCTCCCTTCCATGGAAAGGATGCGCATAGCCAAGTCGCTCGAGCGGGCCTTTCGGCGTCGACCCTCAGGTACTACGAACGCGAGGGCCTCGTCGCGGTTGCGCGCGACGGGGCCGGAAGGCGGCTTTACGACGCCCAAGACGTCTCCTGGATACGGTTCCTCCAGCGTCTGCGCGCCACGAACATGCCGATAGGGCTCATGCGCCGGTATGCGAAGCTGCGCAAAGCAGGGTCCTCGACGCTCCGCGAACATCTGGATCTTCTTTGCGATTACGAAAGCCGACGTCCGTTCCCGCATAGCCGAGCTTTCCGCACGCGGACGCCTTGGACGCCAAAATCTCGCTTTATCGACAATGGATCGACGACGCCGAAAGCTCCGGGCGAACGCATATCCCGCATATTCATGGAAAGGAAAACGATGGACGAGAAGACCGACAAGAATCGGACCCCGGGCGATGAACGCTTCGCCGCGGGCATGCGAATGCTCAACCGGGTCGACAGCGAGGCCGGCGCACGGGTGCTCGATTCACTGCGACGTCTGCCCCGAACTCGGGATACCACATCGTCGCCCTGGGGATTCGGCGACGTCTACTCGCGAGGAGCTTCGCCCGAGGGACCGGCAGCTCGTCACGCTCGGCATGCTCACGGCCCTCGGGGGATGCGAGCCGCAGCGAGGTGCACGTCGGCGCCGCGCTCAACGTGGGCCTTTCGCCGAGGAAATCGTCGAAGCCATTCTCCACGCATCCGTCTACTGCGGATTTCCCCGATCTCTGAACGCAATGTTTGCGGCCAAACGCGTCTTTTCTGAGCGGGGGCTCCTGCCCGCTGAACGACTGAAGACTGGTGGGGACTTGGACGCCATTCTGCTCGAAAAGGGCAAAGGCCCCGGCTGAGGGAGGGCCGGGCGGCGTGCAGCGCAGACTGCTCACAGCGCAGACTGAAAGGGGCGGGGCCCTGAAAGCCCCGCCGCACTTTTCGCCGCGGACAGAAGGATCCGGCCGCGTGCGTCTCTCTACCTCTGGCGGGCCTTGTGCCCGGTAGGACTTGATGAGGTCGCGGTTGAGCAGGGAGATGAGCTCGAGGGGGATCTCCTTGGGGCACACGCTGGCGCATGCGCCGACGTTCGTGCAGCCGCCGAATCCCTCGTCGTCTTGCTGGGCCAGCATGTTGACCACCCTGTCGCGGCGCTCGGGCTGCCCCTGCGGGAGGAGGCCCAAGTGAACGACCTTCGCCGAGGTGAAGAGCATGGCCGAGCCGTTGGGGCAGGCCGCCACGCAGGCGCCGCAGCCGATGCAGGCGGCGGCCTCGAAGGAGCGGTCGGCGTTGCCCTTCGGGACGAGCTGCGAATGCGCCTCGGGGGCGGCCCCGGTGTTGACCGAGATGTAGCCCCCGGCCTGGACGATGCGATCGAAGGCCGAGCGATCCACGACAAGGTCCTTGATGACCGGGAAGCCCTTCGAACGCCAAGGCTCGAGGGTGATCGTGTCGCCGTCCGCAAACGTGCGCATGTGCAGTTGGCACGTCGTGGTCCGCTTGGGCCCGTGCGGGTCGCCGTTGACGACGATGCCGCACTGACCGCAGATTCCCTCGCGGCAGTCCGAATCGAAAGCGAGAGGCTCCTTGCCTTCGTCGAAAAGCTCTTCGTTGAGGACGTCGAGCATCTCCAGGAACGAGGCGTGCTCGTCCACGTTGTCAAGCGTGTGCGTCTCGAAGTGGCCCGATCGGACGGGCCGTTCTGACGCCAGTACTCCAGGTTGATTCTCACTTGTAACTCCGCTGCTTCATGTGGACGAATTCGTAGTTGAGGTCTTCCTTGTGGAGGATCGGCGGGTTGCCGTCGCCGGTGAACTCCCAAGCCGCGACATAGGCGTACTTGTCGTCGTGGCGAAGGGCCTCCCCTTCCGGAGTCTGGGATTCGACCCGGAAATGGCCTCCACAGGATTCCTCGCGGTGGAGAGCGTCGATGCACATGAGCTCGCCGAGCTCGAGGGAAATCGGCCACTCGTCCTGCCTTCTCGAGAGAGACGTTCAGCTCCTCGGGCTTGCCCGGGAACCTTGACGTTCTTCCAGAAGTCTTCGCGCAGGGCTCGAATCTCGCGGATGGCTTGGCGCAGTCCGTCGGCTTCGCGAGCCATTCCGCATCTCCCACATGATCGATCCTAGCCTCTTGTGGTAGTAATCGACCGAATGCTTGCCGTTGAGCCCCATGAGCGTGGCGATGCGAATCCTGACTGACTCGCGCGCCTCGACCACGGCAGGATCGTCGGGGAGCGAGCGGCTCAAAGGGGCCGGAGGCAAGGTAGTCGTTCATCGTGTCGGGAAGGACGAAGTAACCGTCCGCCAGTCCCTCGCATGAGCGCCGAGGCGCCGAGGCGGTTGGCGCCGTGGTCGGAGAAGTTGGCTTCGCCCGCCACGTACAGGCCGCGCACCGAGACTCCAGATCGTAGTCGACCCACAGCCCGCCCATCGTGTAGTGGACGGCCGGGTAGATGCGCATGGGCACCTCGTACGGGTCGTCGTCGGTGATCTGCTTGTACATGTCGAAAAGGTTGCCGTACTTGGCGGAGACCGCAGCCTTGCCCATACGGTTGATCGCGTCGGAGAAGTCGAGGGTACACGCCCTGGCGACGCCGTCGATCTTCGGCCCCACCCCGCTGACCCCTCGTCGCACATGTTCTTCGCCTGGCGGGAGGCGATGTCGCGGGGAACGAGGTTGCCGAGGCAGGTAGAAATGCGTTCGAGGTAGTAGTCTCGGTCCTCTTCGGGGATCTGCCGAGGTCCTTTTCGCAGTCCTCAGCCCGCTTGGGAACCCAGATGCGCCCGTCGTTTCGCAGGGACTCCGACATGAGCGTGAGCTTGGACTGGTAGTCTCCGTGCTGCGGGATGCAGGTCGGATGGATCTGCGTGTAGCACGGGTTGGCGAAGTAGGCGCCCTTGCGGTAGGCGCGCCAGATCGCCGACCCGTTGCATCCCATCGCATTCGTGGAGAGGAAGAAGACGTTTCCGTATCCGCCGGTGGCGAGGACGACGGCGTCGGCGACGTGCGTCTCAACCTCGCCGGTGACCATGTCGCGGGCGACGATTCCCCGCGCTCGGCCGTCCCTGACGATGAGCTCCATCATTTCGTGGCGGGAGAAGCTCTCGACCGTTCCCGCAGCCACCTGCCGCTGGAGGGCCTGGTAGGCGCCGATGAGGAGCTGCTGGCCCGTCTGGCCTCGGGCGTAGAAGGTTCGCGAGACCTGGACGCCGCCGAAGGAGCGGTTGTCGAGGTATCCGCCGTATTCGCGGGCGAAGGGGACTCCCTGGGCCACGCACTGGTCGATGATGTTGTTCGCGACCTCGGCCGGGCGGTGAGACGTTTGCCTCGCGCGCGGAAGTCTCCGCCCTTGATTGTGTCGTAGAAGAGGCGGTAGACCGAGTCGTTGTCGTTCTTGTAGTTCTTCGCAGCGTTGATTCCGCCCTGAGCCGCGATCGAATGCGCTCGGCGAGCCGAATCCTGGTAGAAGAAGGCTTTGACGTTGTAGCCCATCTCGCCGAGCGACGCCGCGGCGGCGTCTCCGGCGAGTCCGGTTCCGACCACTATGATCGAAAGCTTGCGGCGATTGGCCGGGTTGACGAGCTTGGCGTCGAACTTGCGCTTCTCCCACTTGCCCTCGAGCGGGCCTGCGGGCGCCTTGGTGTCGGCGATCGCCGACCCTTCGGTGTAAAGAATCTGAGTCATGTCTGTCCCTGCTGGATGGGTGCGAGCACGGTGGCGCAGGTCGGCGCCCGTCGGGTCTTGCGTGTGAGTCTCAGCCATATTCGCCCCTCACTCGATGAATCCGAAGGCTATGGCGTACGGCGGAGCGAGGAAGCCGATGAACAAAGCCAGGCCGCACAGAGCGGAAAGCCCTTTGAGGAACGCCTCGGCCCCTCGCCGTCCGGCGCCGAGGTCGTCAGCGCCGGTAAAGGCCGTGCCCACGTGGAAGCTGACAAAAGTGACAGCGACGGTGTAGACGGCGAGCGCGCACACAGAGGCCCAGCTGTCCAAATTGAAGGAGACGACCATGCGCTCATACGGCGAGAGCCGATGGTAGTCGCCCCCGATCTGGATCTTCAGGGCCGTGAAATGGAGAGAGTGGAAGACGATGAACAGAAGGATCGTCACTCCGCCGACCTTCATCGTCTTCGACGGCCACGATTCCTTCTTCTTCTTTCCCGACTTCACCTTGTACCGGGTTCCGCGCGCTCTGTAGTTGCGAAGGACGGGTGGGCGGCGACGCCCCGTGGCCGAGCAGAACGAGATGAGGCAGATGCGGAATATCAGATGAACCAGCCGTGCGGCGAGGATCAGGGTGAGAGCATGTCGTAGCGAGCCACTCGGCGTAGTGGTTTGTAAGACCTCGGGCCGAAGAACATCTTGAGGGTTTCCATACATGTGGAACAGGACGAAGATGACGAAAAATCAGCCCGGTGAACGCCATGATGACTTTGGGCCCCACGGACGTCATCATGCCCGCGCTTCTGTTTCAGTGAGTTATCCACACTTCGACTTTTACCCAGTCGGGTCGAAAATCCCGACGTCAGAATAAATAAAGGAACACATTGTTGTGTAATTAATCGGCGACTTTTTCGAGCAGAGACTGCGAAGCATATGCGCCTTACGTCCCAGGATTCGGGCAGGCGTCCCGATCATCCTCAGGCGGCGCCCGCCGGCGTTGCAGCCCCGCCTGCCCGCAGGAGTCTCGCCCGTCCTCAGGCGCATGACGAGGGCGTCGTCGTCGCCGTAGTACCCCTTGCGCAGGGCCGACGGCTGCGAATCCCCCTGCCGGAGTATGGCTTTTGGGCGATTGGGTCACGCAGAGCGAGCCTCGAGAAGACGTCCTCGGCCCCTCCTTCCCGCGCGCGCAGGAGCTCGTCTAGAAGGGCGCCGCGGGAATGACGACGCGTTCCTTCGGGAGACGGCGACGGTGAGCACTTCGGCCTCGGGCGGGGCCGACCCCTCCGGCCGCGAGGATCTCGGGAACGGCCGCGATCCCGCCCTCGCGGACGATGGCAGTATAGACGCTGCGGCGGCAGCGAGCTCCTGGACCCACTGCTCCGAAGGGCCGGGCGTCGCGTCCGAGGCCCGCGTCGAAATCCGCCAAAAAGCCCGCGCCCAGCCGGGCACGGGCGAAACGAAAACCAGGAGGCAGGCTCATGCGCCGTGGACGTCAGGGCGGCGAAGGTACTGCGGCTCGGTGTCGAGGCGGACGGCCTCGCCAGCCTCCTGCGCGCGAGGAGCGCAAAGGGGCGCGCCGAGCCAGGTACTCGGGGCGGCATTCCAGGCCATAGCGCCCTCGAGGCTCAGGGCAAAGGTTTGGATTGGGTGTGACGATCGCCGTCTCCAGGCCGGGCAGGCAGGTCCGCGCAGGGCTGCGATTTCGGGGCGAGACGACGGCGACGTCGTCGTGGCCGAGCAGGCGGGCGAAAGGGACGAAGAGCTCAGCCTCCTCGCGTCGATGACGGCGAGGAATGTCGTTCAGTCCTCGCATCGCGCGCCGAGCGCCAGCGCCTCAGGAAGAGACTCCGTGAGGCTGGGACGCCCCGAGGCGCGAAAAGAGCGCGGGCCGTCACAGGCCGGCGCAGCCCGGTGAAAGCAGCCGGTCCGGTTCCAGCGACGATCATGTCCGGGCGGTTCCCGCCCGTCGCCCTCTCGACCATCGGAGCCAGGCTCTCCGCGTGGCGGCGCGCGTCCGCGGAGCGCTCACACGCGATCTCCTCAAGCGTCGCCCCCGCCTCGCCACGCCGACGATCGACCGATCCGAGGTGTCGACAGTCAGATATTCTCAGCGTTCTCCTCCGTCCCTTCCTTTGCCCCGGCTGGTGCGGCATCTCGTAGACCCTCACGATTTCGCCGGTGTCAAAGCGGATGGTCCTCGAACCGTCGCTCGATTTCTCCGATCGGCTGGACGCCGGGGCGCGCGAGCCCTCCCGCGAGGAACGCCCGCCTGCGCTCGGGCCGGCGCCGTGCCCTCCGCCGAGTCAGTCCGAGGGCCCGTCCGCCGTTTGACGACGGCGCAGCGAATCACACCGCCGCACCGAGGGGCCCGAAAAGCAGGATCAAACCGGCGACGACGATCTTGAGCGCCGTCGAATCGCCGTGGCGCCGGGAGGCCTTCTTCGCCGCGCTGGAGGAATGCCCGGACGCCGCGTCCCGAAGGGAGTCGCGCCCGAGGCGAACTCTGAGCGTCAGCTGGCCGGCGACCACTTTCCGGGCGCGCGGGTCAAGCAGCCCGCACGTAGCCGTCTTCGTCAGAAAAACCAGCCTTGAGTGAGGGGATCGACGACGACGGTCGTGTTCGGGAGTCCTGTTGGCGAGCTCTTTTCCAAAGGTCTCTTCAGCCGTGAATATCGGAGTTCCAACTTTGCCGTCAGTCACCTTGACGGCGATTGTGCCGAGCACTTTGTCTCCAGATTTGACGGGCGCCGCCCAGTAGTCGAGTCAGTCACGCAGATTGTCTTTGTCGCCCGCGAAACGGGCGCGTCGGCGCCGACATCGACGTCGTACCGTGAGCCGAACGTGTCGCCTGCTATGCTTCTGGCGGCGTCTTCGGCGGAGCAGCTGAACCAACTCATCGCGGTGGAAGAGTCAGGTCCGTCGCGAGCCGGGTGCCGAGGCGTTGCGGGGGCTGCGGCAATGGCCGCGGCAGCGTCGCCGCCTGCGGAGGTCGCTTTTCGCCGACAGGGCCTCCGGACCTCGAAAGAATTTCGCGGATCGCTCACCGTGGCTTCGAAAGTCGGTTTTCGCGGGCAATCGGCTGCGATATCCTCCCGCCCGTCGGCCGGGCGACCTTGATCGTCAGGCGGTCCGGCGTGGGGACTCGACTTTCCCTTCGCCCCATTCGACGACGGTCGCGGACGCGTCGAGAGGCGTCCAGGTCGAGGGCGTCGACGTCGTCGAGCGATTCAGGCCTGTACGCATCGACGTGAACCAGGTCGGGCCGTCGGCAGGCGACCTGTGGACGTTTTGGCGATGACGAAGGTCGGCGACGCGACTCGCCCCGCCACCCCCATGCCCTCAGCTATCCCTCGAGTCATCGTCGTCTTGCCGCGCCCAGCTGACCCGTCGAGCTGTGACGGGTCGCCCGCGGCCAGAAAGCGAGCCGAGACAGAACGCCGAGGCGTGCTCAGCATCGGCGTCGTCGATAATCAGTTCTTCCATAGCGTCACCCGCTGAGTAGCGTCGCGGAACCCTCGCCCCAAGGCGGGTGACAATTTCATGCCCGATCGTTCCGCAGGCCTGCGCCCATTCGTCCGCGCTCCGGCAGGTCTCCGCCCCGAACAGGAAAGCCGTGTCGCCCGCCGCGGCCCGCTTCCCGGAACGTCGGCGACAGGTGGTCCATGCACTCGCCCGCGTATGCAGGTGCGGACCCCTGCCGACACTGACGGGGGCGGCGCCGGACGCAACGCGGGATCATCGCGCCGTAGCCCAGGGGCACAACGCCCAAGCGCGTCGCCGCCTCTGTTTTTCGGTGTGCCCGCATATGAGGATCGGCGTATGCGCGGGGGACGCGGCGTTCGAGGACGAGGCTCGCAGAAAGCTCCATCGCGGGTGTCAGGCCGAGGTCGCGCGCGCGGTCGCCACCTCCGGATTGAAGCCCGTACGGGACGATGCCCGGCCTGACCATGTCGTACCTCGCAGCCGGATGCCACAGAGCGCCGCCGGAGCGCCGAGGTGAAGATCTCCGGTTCGATTCCTTCTGAGCGCGCGGCGGCCCTGGCCTGCTCGAGGCGTTCTACCTGCCTCTCGGTGGCCCCGGATTCGGGCTCGTCGGCCCGGGCTGAGGTGGCTCCACAGTCCGACGACGGACTCAGCCCGTCGGCCTGAAGCGCCCTGAGCCTGCGGGACGCCTCGGCGACGTCAGCGACGTTGAATCCGCCGCTGAGCCATGACCGTGTCGACTTTTGGTGGACCTTGTGCATCGTGCCGTTTCCCTCGCCCTTGGGCGATCTCGTCGATCGCCCAGAAAGGCGCTTTCTGCAGACGAGTTCGACGTCTGCTCGCAGCGCGCGGGCGAGGGCGCTCGGGGGCGAGATCCACGTGAGTATGCGGGGCCCGGGGCCGACCTCTCCCCTGAGCGCGAGCGCTTCGCCGAGCTGGGCCGCCGAGATAGTCCGCCCCGGGTGCGAGGCGCGGGCGACCTCAGCGCCCGATGCATGTGCGTCCGCTTTGACGACGGCGAGAACGGCCGCCTCCCCGCGGCCTCGCGGACGGAAGAGATTTGACCGGATGGCCGAAAAGGTCGATTCGGGCCTCGGCGAGGTAATAAGGATCACGATTCCTCCGCGCTGCGTGTGCGCATTCGTCGGTTTTCTGCGGGGCGTCCCGCGCCCTCGTGCAGGCCTCCGCAGGCGGAAGGGCCCGAAGCGGGGCGTCCGACGCGCCAAAAGCCTGACGGAGGCGTCCGGCGTGCGAAGCCGGGTCCTGCTTCGGAGCCTCCGTCGCCGGCCAGAGGCGGCTCAGATCGGCCGCCGGAGCGTTTCGAACAATGTCGCTCGCCCGCATCGGCCCGTTTTTCGCTAGCAAGCCCGTGGAGCAGGCCGCTGCGGCCGCAGCTGCGCAGGCTCGGGCCGGCAGCCGGGAGGCGCCGAGGAAAGCCCGCGACACGTCGTCCCGCGCCCGCGACGGCCCGCCAGGCAGAGGCCCGAGGCTGCGCGTACGGGGCTTCCCGGGGACACGACGACGTCGACAGGGCCCTTTGCCAGGCGCGACGGTGGCGCCCGTCCTTCGCTCGCCAGCAGCCGCCGCAGCCGGGCATGCGGCGATGCCCTCGCGAGCCTTCGATTCAGGCGGGAGAAAGCGCCGCCAGCTCCCCGGCGTGCGGGGGTGAGGACCGCCGCGGAGCGTCATGCCAGGCTCGGCCCAGGCGAGAGCGCCCGCGTCGAGGACGGCGGACTTCGTCCACCCCGCTCTGAAGTCCGTCGAGGACAGGCTCAGCGCGAGCAGGCACTCCTGTCGAGCCAGGCCCTATGCTGGGCATCGACGCGGCCCTCTCCCAGGACCGCTTCGGGGCAGGAGAAACGACAGGTCGAACCGAGGCGCCCGGCGTATCGGACCATGCCGGGCCCCGCAGCCAAGGCCGCGTCGACACAGGAGCCCCGCCCCCGGGTAGCTCGTCAGGCCAGCCACGACGCTGACCACTCCCTCGTGACTTGTGCGAGGAAGGCGGGAACGGGCCACAGAAGCGGGGTCAGCGCGCTCGATCGAGACGAGGTCCGGGGCTGGGAAGGCCGGCGTCGATGTCGGCGTCGTCGAGGCGCCGCGCAGCCTGCGCTGAGGCCCAGCCGATGTCCGCCGTTTCGGCGCGCCCGCGTGCCTGCGCGCAGGGTCGAGAAGGCCCGGTTTGGGCGCGCCCATCGTGACGGTGAGGTCGGCGCGCAGGATCGGGCCGGGCGCCGCGCCGTCGTCTGTTCCGATACCGGGGCACGTCGACGGCGACGACGAGGGGCCTGGCTCGGCCAACCGTCACCACTGCGGCCGCGCGGGAGCCTTCCGCAGGCCCTCGGACGTTCGACAAAAGCGACGCAAAAGGCGCAGCCGCCGCGGGCTCCGATTCCCAAATTCCGTCGATCCACACGTCGGCGCGGGCCTTCGGCGACGGCGTCGAAGTCGGCGACGTCGAGCACGGCGCAGCCTGCCACGGCGCGAGGCGGCCAAGAGCCCGCCTCGTGCGCGCCCTCGGCGCGGCCGCAGCGACAGCCATGCCCTGGCGAGGAACGCAGCGAAAGGCGTCTCCCCGTTGTTCCCAGGGTCCGACGAGGGCGAGCGCCCTCTGCCCTGGGATCCGCCGAAGCCGCAGGGACCGCAGGGCGAGGCGCCCGAGCCCGCTCCATGAGATACCCGCGGCCAGGAGCGGCGCTGAGCCTCGCGGACCTTCCGGGCGCCGAATGCCGGATCATTCGACTCACCCAGACTTCGCTGGGTTGCGCGGCTTGTCGACGTCGTATCCCTCGACCGCGGCCAGCTCGCAGGCGTGAAATCTGCTGGCGGCGACCGTCACGACACGGCATCATGCGGTGGGCGTCAGACCGCGGCGCAGAAGACCGCGAGTCGCGTAGCTTGCGGCCTCCTCGTCGCCTTCCTCCGCGATGCGATGACGCGGGCGCCGCGGACGCCTTGAGCCTCCTGAAGGTTGGAGATGACCTTGGGTGAGGAGGGGCCGCCGCGGCGTCGGCACGACGAGCTAAACACCGGCAATCCCTCTTCGATTATGAGGGCGGTGGGGCCCGTACGCGGGCTCGCCGGCCGCGAGATCCCTCAGCGTGGATGTGGGCAGTTCCTTTCGGCTTGGGCGCGCCCTCGGGGCGACGGGGAAGCCCACGTGGCGACCGAGAGAAAAGAACCGAGGTGACGTCGGCCATCGAGACGGGCGAGCGATGCGGGACTGCTCTTCTTCGGCCAGCACCTCCTCGTGCGGCGGGCATTTTGCGCTCGTCGGGTGGGTGGCGACTTCGTCTGGCATGTTGTTGCCGAGTTCCAGGACGGGTGAGGGCCCAAGGTATGCAGGCCGTGATTTTGGGCGATGAACGCGCCTTCGTCGGTGGGACGGCGGCACCTCGGGCCCCGCGGTGAGTGTAGAGAGAACGGCGTCAGTTCGCGCGCAATCGTCGATCCGTCGGTGTTGACGATGGCGAGCACCCGCTGAGGCTTCCCTGCTCAGGCGTGGCGCGAGCGAATAGCCGCCATGAGGTGTCCATCGTCTCGCGACTGCTGAGATCGCCACCACAAGGGTCTTTTCGTTGCGGCGACCGGGTCCCGATGGCGGAATTCGTGCGCGCCAGCTCAGCCTCGACCGGCACGACGACGCGGTGCTCGAATGGCGTGTTTTGCGACGTGCCCGGCAGCCACGCGGCATGGTTCCGCAGGCGACGACGATGATCTTGTCCACCGAGCGCAGAACCGACTCGTCGATTACGAGCGTCGTCGGTGGGCGCCCGTCGCGACGTGTCGTTCGGCTTCGCGTTCGTCGACGAGAGGCCGATATCGGCAGCGGCCGTGCGAAGTCGGGGAACTCGCCCGTTGACTCGTCTATGAGCGCGCGGGTCTCAGGCGCGGGGAATGCCTGGGAACGTCATGCTGTCAGTCTGGACCGCTTCGGCGGCGGCGCCTCCGTAGAGCGCACGGTCAATACCCACGCCGCCCATGACCGCCCGGCCTTCCACTGTTCACGCACAGCGTCACCGCGCGACGACCGGGTTGTTTGGGTCGGCGGCGAGTCGACGTCGACGTCCGCGCCGCAGAGCTGGCCGCAGACGATGCGCTCAACGGCGCCACGGCGCAGTTCGAGGGGCCAGGGGATCCGGAAAGGCCCAGGGGTCGGTGTATGGGCAGGCGTTGGGATGGGCACGACGGCGAGTCAGATGCGAGGTTGCCGCAAAGCCCATATTCGGTAAAGAAAACAGCGGATGCAGTCGGCGTGGCTTGCGAAGTCTGGGCGGCGGGCTTTCAGGCCGTCAGACAGCCGACTCGTTGTCGGACGGCCTGTTCTCCCACCTCGCGCCGATGTCGTAGGCCGCCTCGACGGATTGGAGGCGTTGGCGCAGGAGCCAGGCGAAGGCATGGCGGGGCATTCGAGGCTGACCGGCAGAAGGCGGCGTTTGCAGGCACGGTACGAACATCCGAGGCGGGCCTGCCGCGCGCCCGGAAACCAGCAGCTGTTCGCGGGTGACCAACCCCAGCAGAAACCCGCAAAATGGTCTCTCGCGAACGGACGGGAGTGCAGGCGCTTTCCTTGGCAGCTGGGTGACGATCACCCGGGACGTTGTAGCGTGAGACGGCGGTCGAAGCGGTGCTGCGCAGAAGTCAACCGGGCGATTGCAGACGGCAGATCGCCAGTGTCTTGCTGCTCGTTCCCCTCCTTTGCAAGGTGCATTTCGCGCGGCCGGCATTCGCGCCGTCGCGACCAGCCCGCGCGTACGAGAGCCTGATGGAGCGCACCTCGGGCTTCGCCGCTCAGAGTTTCGCGCGCAGATTCCACCAGCCACGCGCGGACGGGACTGGGCGCGCGGTCAGCGCAGACGATAAACCACCTGGGGCCAGGTCAGGTGGCCACCGGGGCCGAGACGACATGGACGAGGCGCGTGAAGAAGGCGGGTACAAGAGGCGCCACGATGTGCAGCTCCCGAAGGTCATGGGGACGTCAGGCGGAGTTCGGGCCGGACTGAACGTGAAGATCGAGCGGAACCACGGGCTGATCGTCTCGCCGGTAGTTGCTTGTCCCTCTGCCGCCGGTCTGCAGGCTGACCGTGGCAGCTATGCAAGACGATGGGAATCGTCAGCAGGACTGTGGTGACGATGTCGTTTGCGGGTCGTAATAACCGTACTGAACTTCACGACGAAGCGTCGATAGATCAATACCAATCCAACGTCGTCATAAGGGCTGGCGATGGAACAGCAATACATAACTGA